>Ga0207433_10000077_pt1 | contig 220799 bp, 241 predicted proteins | sample YelNatPaOPGAMG01_FD_187559 | JGI IMG/M metagenome (GOLD analysis project Ga0207433, IMG submission 187559) | Hot spring thermophilic microbial communities from Obsidian Pool, Yellowstone National Park, USA - OP-RAMG-01 (SPAdes) (version 3) | ecosystem: Environmental > Aquatic > Thermal...
TTTCTAATATTATAATGAGAATTATCAGGATTATTACATGAACGGGTTTAATCTGAATTTTACTTTTGTATTCGTCAAAATAACGCACTAAACCGCCGCCCCCCGCCGGTAATCTCATTTGTTCGTCTGCCATTTTATCTCCATTTTATTATTTCCATCATTTTATTATAAGAGATTATTCATTATGACTTTATTAAATTTTTCATTTTGTTATGAGACATGGGAGACATGGTTGGAATAATATGCAATATTGTCGAAAATAAAGAATATATTGCGGGTAACTGATCATAGGCCATCTTCTGTTGCTCCCCGTTATCGGACAGAGCTTGCTAACATCTGACTATGCGGTTTGAAGCCTTGCACCAGCCAGGACAGCAATGCATAATCTTTCGATTTTGCACTCCTCTTCTGCCGAAGCAGATTTGGCGTTTCAACAAATCTTTCACTTCGCAGTTCCTCGCAGGGTTCATTACTCCGTGAAAGCTGTGTCGTTTCTGTTCTCCTGAAATAAATCAGGGCGCCGGAAAATAGTTCAAAACAGTTCTCGGCGCGGAGCCATGCCTCTCGGCATACATCTCACGATGTTGGCTTATCACGACGCCGTAGCGTCGAGGGTGGATGGACCTTCCTCTCTAGATTTCCCGTTTGGAAAATCTTAAGATAGTTAGCCAATCAGTTACCCGAAATTTCAAAGACAAAACAATTTATAAAGATTTCTGAGTTTTTTCCTGAGATATCACGAATCTATTTAAATGATTACAATTTATTTAAATGATTATGAATATATATTCAAAATTATTTAAGATATTCAGAAAAATAGAAAAAGTAAAGTTTAAATAGTATTATGAATATATATTCATTATGACTAGACCGATTATTCGGAGGCGCATAAACTTTAGAGTCAGCATAACCGAAGTTATTCCAGTATGCAAGGCTGTAACAGAACAAGTTTTTTTGAACTTTGATGAACTCGAAGCGCTACGCTTGAAAGATCTTCTGTCTTTAGAACAAGAAAAAGCAGCGGAAATGATGCAGATTTCGCAGCCTACCTTTTCGAGAATTATCGATAAAGCCAGAAAAAAAGTTGCAGATGCCATCATCAATGGCAAGGCCTTAAAAATCGGTGACTATAATCATATACAAAAGTTTTATAAACATCATGAAGATATCTAAATATAATTGATATATCTAAATATAGGGAGATAAAGAAAATATAAAGAGGCAGTGAAAGAAGAATGATGAGATGTTGTCTACAAAAACAATGTTGCAAAAGGAATAATAAATGCATTAAATAATTATAGAAATTATTAAAGGAATTATCGGAGGTAATAAAAAATGGCAATGGAAATGGAAATGCAGCATCAGGTGATGGGTTATGATAGAGCTGCAACTATGTTCTCGCCTGATGGAAGGCTCTTACAAGTTGAATATGCAGAGAAAACTGTCAGACTCGGGAGCGCAAGCATCGGATTAGTTTGCAGCGACGGAGTTTTAATCCTCGCCGATAAAAGGCTAGTAGATGATTTGATGATTCCCGAATCAGCAATAAAAATCTATGAGATAGACGAGCATATTATCGGAACTGCTGCAGGCATTCTAAGTGATGCCCGGGTTTTAATGGAGAAAGCGCAAGTATTGGCGCAGCAAAACAGGGTTACTTTTGACACTCCTATTGATACAGAAACAATAATCAAAGAAATTTCAAATCTCAAGCAGGCTTATACTCAGTACGGAGGAGCAAGGCCCTTCGGAGTAGAGATTCTAATAGCAGGAATAAACCCTGATGATACAGAGAAGATTTTTGTCAGCGATGTTACAGGAAATTATTTTGGCTATAAAGCCGCGGCGATAGGAGAGAATGATGATAGAATTAAGGAAATGCTGAGAAAAGAATTCAAGGAAAGCATGAATGTAGAACAGGGCATTAAACTTGCTTTAAGCATTTTCAAAAGAGTAATGGCTAAAAATTTCGACATAAAACGATTTGAGTGCGTCTATATAAAAAGGGAGAATAAGAAAGCGAAAAGGATAAGCGGGAGCGAATTGGATTCAGTAGCAAAGTATTTAAAGCAATAATTTGATATTTATAAAATAAAAAAAATAAAATAAGATTAGATTATGTGAGAGTGCATTTCTGCGCTTTTAACATTTAGATTATACGTGATACAAAATTAGATTAAAAAGATGACAGATGTAGTAGCAAGGATTAAGAGCAAGAATAAAACTTACGAGATATTAGTAGACTGTGATAAAGCTCTTTCTTTTAAGAAAACCCGTCAGGGTTCAATTCAGAATATTTTGGCTGTTAATACCATCTTTAGTGACCAGAAAAAAGGATTCAAGGCATCCAGCACCGAACTTAAAGATGCTTTTGGAACAGATGATGTTTTTGCCATAGCAGAAAAAATAATATTGAACGGGGAAATTTTGCTGCCTCAAGAATATAGAGAAAAAATGCGGGAGCAAAAAACCAGGCAGATTATTGATTTTCTCGCAAGAAATTGTGTTGACCCTAGAACCGGGGCGCCATATACGGCACAGAGAATAGAACAATCGCTAAAGCAGATAGGAGCAAGAATCGAAGAACATCGGAATGCTGAAGAGCAGGCATTGGAAATAATGAAAGAACTTGCAAAAATTATGCCTATCAAAATTGAAACAAAGAGAATTAAAGTTATTTTACCTCCGGAATATACTGGAAAACTTTATGGATTATTGAAAAGTTATAATGCAGAAAAAGAGGAATGGCTTAACGATGGTTCATTATCTTGCATAATAAACTTGCCTGCTGGATTACAGCTTGAATTTTATGATAAATTAAACAATGCTACTCATGGAGCAGCAATAACAGAAGAAATTCATGAAAATAAATAATAATACTATAAATAAACAATAGAAGAATAAAATTACAAGAAAAATAAAATGGACAAAATGGATAAAAAAGAAGAAGTAAAAGGAAAACAAGAGAATAAAGAAAAAAGAGAAAAAGGAGAAAAAGATAAGGAAGAAAAATTAAAAGAAACAGAAAAAATAGAAGAAGAAAAAGAAAGAAAAATAGTTGTCCCGGGCGAAATAGTAGCTCACGGGTTTCAATTTTTGCCTGGAGATGGCACTAGGAGAGAGGGCCCAGATATCCTAGCAATGAAATTCGGGCTTCTTGAAAAAAATGATAGGCTTGTAAAAATTATACCTCTATCCGGAGCCTATCTACCGAGAGTTGGAAATACAGTAATAGGGAGAATAACTGATATGAATTTTAATGGATGGTTTGTAGATATATTGTCGCCGCAAGAGGCTTTTTTACCAGTGAGCGAGTGTTTTGCAAGAATCAACAAGGCAGACTTGGCAGAAGTTTTTGACATCGGGGACATGATTGTAGCAAAAGTCAAATCAATTAAGTCGAGAAATATTGACTTGACAATGAGAGACCATGGATTGCATAAATTATCTGACGGCATGATAGTAAAAGTAAATTCCAGCAGAGTTCCTAGAATAATTGGCAGAGAAGGAAGCATGGTTAAAATAATAAAAGATGAGACAAACTGCAATATTACTATAGGGCAGAATGGTGTCATATGGATAAAAGGAAACGATATAGATGATGAGCTACTCGCTAAGGAAGCGATAGAATTCATTGTCGAAAAACCTTTCATAGAGGGTTTAACAGATACAATAAAAGAGTTTCTTGTAAAAAAGAAAGAAGAAATGAAAAGAGAAGAAAAAGAAAAATTAAAAGAAACAGAAGAAAAAAAGAAGGAGAAATAAAATGGCTGAAAAATACAAAAGAACTGATGGAAGAGCTTATGATGAGATGAGAGAAATTAAAGCAAAAGCAGGAGTAATAAAAAACGCAGATGGAAGTGCTATGTTCAGTTTTGGAGATTCTATCGCGATAGCTGCGGTTTATGGGCCTCGGCAATTGCACCCACAACATTTGCAGGACCCTTCAAAATGTTTATTGCGATGTACATATGATATGTTGAGCTTCTCTGTAAATGAAAGAAAAAAACCAGGACCAAGCAGAAGAAGTACAGAGATAAGCTATGTGACTGGGAAAGCTTTAGAGCCTGTTTTGCAGTTAGATGCTTATCCTAATACAGTCATTGATGTTTTCATATCAATCATACAGGCAGATGCCTCAACGAGATGTGCGGGCATTAATGCAGCTTCAATCGCTCTAGCGAATGCAGGACTTCCAATGTCTGAACTTGTTACGGCAGTTTCTATGGGGAAAGTTGCCGGAAACATCTTAGTAGATTTATCTAAAGATGAGGAAGATTATCGTGGCGAGAAGATAAAAGAAACCACAGATATTCCAGTAGCTTATCTTCCTAGAAGCGATAAAATTTCTCTGTTGCAGCTTGATGGAAGAATAAAAGTAGCTGAATTAAGAGAGGCTATAAAAGCGGCGAAAAAAGCCTGCTTGAAAATAAATGAGATTCAGAGAGAAGCACTGAAAAAAATAAAAGAATAAAATAAAAAATAAAAAGATAAAAATAAAAAATAAAGAAGAAATAAAGGATAAAAGGATAAAATGAAACAGGATATTTCAAAGATACAGCAGAAAAAAATAGAAGAGCTTATATCAAAAGGAAAAAGAATGGATGGGAGGCATGCCCATGAATTTAGAAAGATAGAAGCAGAAATAAATGTGATAAATAAAGCAGAGGGTTCGGCAAGAGTAAAATTTGGAGAATCAGAAGTATTAGTAGGAGTAAAACTTAATGTCGGAGAACCATATACCGATTCTCCAGATGAGGGTACTTTAGTGACAAGCGCAGAATTATTGCCAATGGCTTCTGAAGAATTTGAGTCAGGGCCGCCAAAAATTGACGCTATTGAAGTTGCCAGGCTAGTCGATAGAGGAATTCGAGAAAGCAGCTTTATAGATTTCAAAAAGTTATGCATAAAAGAAGGAGAACTTGTCTGGAATATATTTATCGATATCTATCCGATAAATTGGGATGGAAATTTAATTGATGCTGCTGCCTTCGGCGCAATATTAGCATTAAAAAGTGCATATATGCCAAAACTCACTGAAAAAGATAAAGTAGACTTTGGAAATCTGAGCAATAAGCGGCTGCCTTTGACAGAGAATGTTCCTATAACTATAACAGTAAACAAAATTGGGAAGAGTTTTATACTTGATACAACTGCTGCGGAAGAAAAAGCGATATGCTCTCAATTAACCTTTGCGGTTTCAAAAGGAGATGACAAAGAATTGCATATCAATGCCTTGCAAAAAAATGGAGATGCCTTGACAGAAGAAGAGATTTTTGAGATGATTGATTTGGGAATGAGAGAATCTAAAAGATTTTTTGATTTGTTCGAAAAAATAACTGAGAAGAAAGAAAAAAAGGAATAACTGCCTTAAAAAAAGATTTTTAAACTAAAATCCCTTATTGTTAAGATAATTTAAAATGGAGAAATCTAAGGAATTATTTCCAAAAGAAAGATATACTGAATATGAAATAGCGAGGATTCTGGGAGCGAGAGCACTACAGATTAGTTTTAATGCTCCAATACTCCTCAGAATAGACAAAGAGACACTTGAAAAATTAAGATATGATCCTATAAAAATAGCTGAGTTAGAGTTGAATTCTGGAATACTGCCAATTTCGATTAAAAGACCTTTTCCTAAAAAAGTAGAAAAAAAGATAGAAGAAGAAAAAGAACCTGAAGAGCTTAAAGAAAAAATAGTAGAAAAAGAAGCAAAAAAAGAAACGAAGAAAGAGGAAAAGGCAGAAGAAGCAACAGAACCAGAAGAAATTCTTGAAAAAAGCATAGAAGAAATCGAGGAAAGAGAGGAGAAAAAAGCAAAAGGGACAGAAATTGAAGAAAAAAGCGACGAAGAAGTTCTGCTTGAAGAAATAGAGAGTGAAGGAGAAAATGAAGGTGAAGAGCAGGATATTGAAGAGATGGATTAATCTTAGGATTCTTCACAAAACCTCAGACTACCGAAGATAAACTAATTACTGAAGATAAATTATCCATTACTTTAGATTAAAAGAACCGCGATTAACAGCAAAAGAATCGCGATTAACAACATTTTTATATTTCTTTAATTTATTATAATTATGCAATTCCGCGAGATAAAAGAGGTTTATGCAAGCAAGGTTTTCAATTCAAAAGGAAAACCTGCTATTTCGGTGAGGATAACAACGAGTAAAGGAACAGTCGAGACTATAGCACCACAAGGCACGAGCAAAGGAAAAAATGAAGTAAAAGATTTTTCAATAAAAGGAATAGATTATTCTATTGAATTTGTTAATAATTTTGCGAAAAAATTGTGCGAGATGCCTTCTTCAATTGATATGTTTGATGATTTGGAGCAAGTAGAGAAGCTGTTGAAGCACTATGATTCGAGCGAGGATTACAAGTTAATAGGAGGGAATGCATTATATGCTTTTGAAGCTTCGTTGCTAAAGGCGGCTGCAAAGTTTCAGAATGTTCCGCTATGGAAATTCATCTTGGGCAACAGAAAGAAAATTATGCCGCGGCCATTAGGTAATGCAATCGGCGGAGGCATGCATGTTTCTCAGAATTTAAAAACAGATTATCAAGAGTTTTTGCTCCTGCCGAAAACAGAGAATTTCTATAATGCTTATTTTATTAATCTTGAGGCTTATAAAGAATTGAAAAAATTGTTAATAGTAAAGGATAAGAAATGGCAAGGGACTCTGACTGATGAGAATGCCATGGCTTCTTCGCTCGACAATAAGCAAGTTTTTGAACTACTGCAAGAACTTAGAGATATTATAAAAGAGAAATTCGGGACAACTGTAGAAATCGGGGTTGATATGGCTGCAAGCAGTTTATGGAATGGAATCGGCTATGTTTATAGCAATTATCCTGGAAGAGATGTAAAAGCAAAAGAAGAACAACTGAACTATGTGCAGGATTTAATTAAAAGATTTAATTTAGTTTATGTGGAAGATCCTTTCTATGAAGAAGATTTCAATAGTTTCTCGAGGCTGAAGACAAGAATAGATAATATGGCTAACAATTGCCTGCTTTGCGGAGATGATTTAACTTGTACTAACCCGGAGAGAATAGAAAGAGCCGTGAAAGAAAATGCCATAAATGCGGTTATTATAAAACCGAACCAGATAGGTTCTCTCATGAGGATGAAAAAAGCTCTTGAGATAGCAAAGCAAAATAGGATTATCCCTGTTATGAGCCACCGTTCTGGAGAGAGTGCTGACGATACAATAGCTGACTTGTGTGTGGGCTTCCAAATACCTTTAATTAAGGCAGGTATCCTAGGGAAAGAGCGCTTTGCCAAATTAAACCGTTTGATGAAAATCGAAAGAGAAAAAATTTAGAGAAATGAAAAAAGAAATCAGAGAGCTTATCGATAGAATTAAATTTAATAATCCCTGGATAGACGAAAGAATTCTTTATGCATTTGAATTCTGCGATAGAAAATATTTTGTAAAAAGAGATTCTTATAGCGATGAACCACAACATATTCTTCATGGGCAGACAATATCTCAACCATCAACAATTGCCAAAATGCTTTTTATGATGAAGCTCAAGCCGGGTTTGAATGTTTTAGAAGTCGGAACTAATACAGGATATCATGCTTCCTTGACAGCATATCTTGTATGGCCTGGAAAGGTAACAACTATAGAAATCTTTCCGGATCTGGCAAAATTAGCCGAGAGAAATATAAAAAAATTAAGAAAAGCAAATAAGAAATTAAAATTAAATGTAATTATTTTTTCAGGAAATGCCTTGGATAAAAAAAATAGAATATGGAAACAGAAATATGATAGAATTTATTTTACTGCAGGAGTTGAGAAAAAGCAATTCGAAAAAGTGCATGAAATGGCTCGAGAACTGCTTAATGAAAATGGACTGATTTTATATCCCACAAGAGAACATTATGATTACGGGGCATTAGAGCTGTGGGAATTCAAGAACAAACAATTGAGATTATTGCAGAAAGAAGAAGGTTATTCTTTTGTTCCGCTACTTGAGAAAGTTGATGAATAGATTCAATATAGAAGGATAAAATATAGAAACAGCCAAAAAATCTAGACTTGCAGCCATCACATCTCCTAAACTTCTTCCAAAATGATAATAATAATTAGTTCTGACTTCTCCTTTGCTTACTTCTTTTTTAATTGTTCTTTAAAAGATTTATAATTAATTATAAATCTCATATGACTCAGTCCGATTAACCTCTCAGACATTCCGTAACTGAAAGGCACAAGTCTTTTTTCCATGAAATCATCCATAAAATTATCTATCGTATTTTGCATTGCCATCTTAAAACAGAACAGGAATCTTTTTTAAATTTTATGAAAAGCGCGGGGAGGGACTTGCACCCCCGAATAAGAGCTCACTGCATGGAGTTTTCTTTTTCTCTCCGAAGTCTCTTTTTTTAAAAAGAGAGCTCGCTGCAGGCTCCCGCCGTAGCTACTGGGCCACCCGCGCATATTTTTGCGTTGTAGACACTGATGAGCCCGACGCGAATCGAACGCGCAACCCCTAGCTCGCTTCTTTGTTCTTTCTATGGATTCTACCAAAGAAAGCCTTTAGAAGGCTAGTGCTCTATCCTGTTGAGCTACGGGCTCATAAATAAAAAGAGGTTTTTAAACTTTTAAATTTTTGTCTTGTTTATTAAACCTTGCTGAAGCTCATAGTTGGATTGAAAAGAACACTCATATTTTTGCCGTGTTTTTTTGCATATCTCAATGCAATGTTTGCCTGGTCGAATAAATCGACATTCACAGCATAATTCTTCTTCGGCATGAATTCTTCATAAAGACTTTCTACGCGGGTGAATTTTGCTTCGCCCTCTGCTTTCATTTTCTCCTCGCTGCCATTCCCTTGATAACCTATCCCTATGCTTACTGTAAGCCTGTAGCTTTTTAAGAAAGGATCATTCATGATAAGTTCTCTCAATCTTTCGGCAAGCTGTTTTGCTTTCTCACTCGATGTTTCTGGCATTAAAATAGTGAATTCCTCACCACCGAAGCGTGCAGCAATATCTGTATCTCGGATATTTGTCTTTATGAGTAAAGCGACTTTTTTCAGAACCTCGTCTCCCATTTTGTATCCATATCTATCATTTATAGATTTGAAATCGTCGATATCAATCAGTATCATTGAGATGGCTCTCTTATATCGCTTCGCTATTGCCATTTCGCGCTGCATTTCAGTTTCGAAATAACGGAAATTAAATAAATTAGTTTTCACATCTGTTGTAGCCATCCTGTATAGCTTGATGATTTCTTGCATGTCATACTTCATCTTTTTTTCAGGTTCTTTTGCTAGAAATTTCTTGATTCTTGTCGCTATTCCGAAGACCATCTTAATAATATATATTAGATATCTTTAAAAATTTAATGCCCTTGGTGATTGTATGATAGATGTTCATTGCCATCTCGAACAAGAGGATTATGATAGAGAGCGAGAAGACCTGATAAAAGAATTGAGACATGAGCTCAAAGCTATTGTAACTTGCTGTGCTCATCCTAAAGATTTTAACTTAACCTTGGAAATCGTAAAAAAACATCCCCTTTTTGTATTTTGCGCCGTCGGTATTCACCCAGAATATATCGGAGAGCTTTCAGAGGATGAAATAAAGAAAACAATTATGGATATTGAAAAAAATAAATCATTTATCAGTGCAATAGGCGAGGCGGGCTTAGATTATTACTGGATTAAAGAGCCCGAGTTAAGAGAAAAACAAAAAGAATTATTCAAGAAACTCATCGCTATTGCGAAGGAACTTAACAAGCCCATTGTTGTTCATAGCAGGGACGCCACAGAAGAGTGCATCAAGATCTTGGAGGAAGAAAAAATGCAACAAAAGAAAGTTCTAATGCATATGTTTAATGATAGAAAGTTCTTGCAACAAATAATTAACAATGGATGGTTCATATCGATAGGGCCGGGCATTAAGAAAAGCAAAGACATAAGGAAAATTGCAAGAGACATGCCTCTAAACAAAATCATGCTCGAAACTGACTCACCATGGTTTGCACAAAAGGAGCAAGGCCAGAAATATGGAACTCCTTTGAATGTAAAAATTGCTTGCGAAAAAATTGCCGAAATCAAGCATTTGTCTCTTGCAGAAGTTGAAAAGCAAACAGATTTAAATGCCATCGCGTTTTTTAATCTCAAGATAAAATGATAAAAATAAAAGTGTGATTGATGTCATTCCATACAAACTAAATTAATACATTCTCAATATAAAAAAAGAGAAAAACAAAAAAGAGGCAAAAATGATTCAAGAAATTATCGCGATTGTTGTAGCTTTGTTGGGATATCCAATCGGCTTGTTAATCGCTAAATATACTCCTGAAGAACTCGTTCAAGGAAGAAAATGGTTTATGATTATTATACTTGCTTGTTTGATTGCTATGGCTCTCGCATTTATCTTCACTTGGGGGAATACATTGTTATTCTTGGTTTCATCATTAATATTTATAATATTAGTTTCATTAGCATCATTAGTTAAATCAATGAGAAGGAAAAAAAGATGAAAATTGGAGAATTTTTTAAGCTGACAAAAGAAAAAGTGTTATTGGATTTAACTCTATCTTTTGTTTTAGTAATCTTTCTTTTTTTTAATGTTCCATTACTAAAAGCAATCTTTTTTAGCAGAACAATTTTAATACAGATTTTTGATATCCTCTTGAATACAATTATATTTGGAATAGTTCTATATCCTTTATCTTGCTTATTCATTTTTCTTGTAAGAGAAATTTTCAAGAAAGAGATAAAAATAAATAGGATGAAAAGAAAAAAGAGAAAAAGGAGAAAGAAATAGATGAAAAAATGTTGTATCTCATTGGATTAGGACTCGAGGTAAAGGACCTGAGCATAAAGGCTCTCGAGGCTATTAAAAAATGCAAGGATATTTATCTAGAACATTATACAACAAAGCTTCCTTATGATATAAAAGAGCTTGAGAAAGTCACTAAAAAGAAAGTCTGGATTCTCAGTAGAGAGAGAGTTGAATCGGATTTTTTAATTCATGAGGCAAAAAAGAAAAATATTGCCCTGCTTGTATATGGCGATCCTCTTGCAGCCACGACACACATCTCATTGTTGCGAGAAGCTGAAAAAAAGAAGATTCCTGTTTCTATTCTGCATAATGTCTCTGTTCTTAATGCTGTTCTCGATACTGGACTTCACGCTTATAAGTTCGGCAAGATAACATCGATTCCAAGATGGCAGGAAAATTACAGGCCGCGCTCTTTTTTTACTATTGTCAAGGAAAATCTATCAATTCAGGCTCACACATTATTGTTAGTTGACCCCGGGTTGAATCCTTCCGAAGCACTTAAGGAGTTAAATGAAGCATCTGAATATGCCTTAGATGATAAATTTATTATTGTTTGCTCAAAATTAGGAACACAAAAGCAAGAGATTATTTTTGCAAAGTTGAAAGAACTCGTGAAAAAAACGCCGAAAGTCAAAGAACCTTTCTGCATTATTGTCCCAGCAAAGATGCACTTTTCAGAAGAAGAAATTCTATATAGAAAAATAAAAATTTAAAAAGCTGAAAGTCTTAATGTTTAGGAAAAAACAGGAAAAAAGAAAAATGAGGGAAAAAGAAGGGAAAAAAAGATTAGTTAATTATTAACAAAAGAAAAATTTATAAAGCTTGAGTGTTAATTATTAACATGGAAACAAAGGAGTTAGAGGAAAAAGCAAAAAACTTTTTTATTCTGGGTTTGATAGGAGAAAATCTCGGAATGCTTACAGAAGCAACAGCCAACTATTTCAAAGCTCTTTTTGCTGTTGATGATTTAGAGCTTTTCAAAAAGATAAATCGTGAACCAAAGGATCACGCGGACAGATTCGAGTTGCTTAAAAAATATATCCCACCACTTTATTCTATAACTGATAGATTATTCAATACTTACAGAAAAACTTACATGAAGAAAATAACTTTACAAGAACTTCTTCTCGTAAAACAGAGAGTTATGGAGGCTTTTAAAAATGCAAAAATTACCTTCCCAACAACTGAAGAAATTAGAAAAAAATTTGAAGAGTTACTTAAAAAAGGAAAATTTTTTAGTTGATATATTCCTTTTTGGTTCTGCTCTACGGAGTAAAGAAGAGCCTAGAGATATAGATATCATTTTACTTTTTAGAGATAAAGATTACAAAAAAATTGAAGATATTTCTTACGCTATCACAAAAATTGGAAAAAAACTACATTTGAATTTACATGTAGAATCTATGGTTATTGATGATATTTATAGAGAAAAAATCTATTCAACTATTTTGCACGAAGGGTTTAGCATTAAAAACGGCAAGTTTATCGCTGAAATGCTTGGTTTTGTATCTTATACTTTAATAACTTATTTGCTAAAAGATAAAACTGCCTCAGAAAAAGTTAAATTTTCTTATGCTTTGTACGGGAGAGAAAAAGGAACGGGCTTTCTTTCTTCAATTGGTGGCGAGGAAATCGGAAAAGGAGCTATAATTGTCCCAATACAAAAAGAAGAATTAGCTAAAGAATTTTTTGACCAATGGAAAGTTTCGATCAAAACACAACGTATAATTATAATAAGATAATAAAAATAAAAATAGGATGATAAAAATAATGAACAAATAACAATAAAATAAGAACAAATAAGAACATAAGAACAACAAAATAAGGAATGATAAAAATGAGAATAAACATTGAGAAAATTTTTAACAAAAGAGGAATGAGAATAAGCGCAGAAGCTAAAGACAAATTTTCCAAGCTATTAGAAAACCAGGCAGTAGAATATGCAAAAAAATTGATTAAAATTGCTCAGTATAATGGAAGAAAGACTGTAAAAAAGGAAGATTTTAAAACATTAAAGTCAAAATATAAAATTTTATAAAGGTAAAACTCTTGATTTTTAAGGAAAAGAGAAGGTAAAAAATGAGGGAAAAAAAGAAGGGAAAATGATAAAAAGAGGAAAAAAAGCGAGCCGAAGTTCGTCAAAGTTCGGTAAGGCGAGCTTTTTTATTTGGTGGTTAATTTGCTTAATCTTTGTTACTCTTTTAAGTTCTGATGTAGCAGCAGAAGATGTTAGATGGATGGGTTATTGTGGAGGATGCAAAACCGGAGACATAGATGCTTGGTTGGCTTGTGTTTATGGTTCTTATACTGTCCATTGTGGCCTTGAATTTGGTGATAATTGGGGCAGAGATAATTCTTTTGATCATGATGGACATGGAAGAGTGCTTTGTGGAGAAGTGTGGTCCGATTGGGACGATACTAGTTGGCCAGGCTATGGTTTCAGGCACTATTTTCCTGTTGCTCCCAAGTGGAATAATGTTTATAAAAAATTCTCATCATGTAATGGTTGTGCTCTGGGGAAAAAGTGTCAAGTAGGTTGGAAATGTATTGCTTGTCCAAGCGATAAAAGAAATTGCGATAAAGATGATAGAACAGGGACAAATGGCTGTGAAATTGATATACAAAATGATCCACGCAATTGTGGCTCTTGCGGGAATCAGTGCGGAAGTGGTCAAACATGTTCAAATGGGCAATGTGTCGAATTTAATCAGTGCGAATCTGAGTATCCTGGAAAATGGAAAAAACCAACAGTAGATCATTCACCTTGTAGCGGTGATTGGCAGAATTATATTGGCTGTGTTGCTGATACTGATAATGATAATTTATATGATGTAACCTGTTGCCCTTTATTGGAATGTAATACTGCTGGCCCAGTTTATTGGCTTGAAGTAGCGCGATTAGGAGCGCTGCTATGCAGGTGTAGTAAGTAAATAAAGAATGTTAAGACAAATAATCTCATGGTTTGAAAGAGTTGAAGGAGCTGATGTAGTTTTAGGTTTTCAAGAAAGCAGTGCTCATAACTTATTTAGTTTCATAGAGAACAAACTAAGCTCTGTTCAAATCAGAATTAATTTAAGGAGGATGGCAATTTGGCATTTGCCTTAGCTTGAAAGTCAAATTATCGCCATATTTGCAATGAAAGAAAAAAAATATTACAAAAGAATTGTTTTAATAGCACTAATAATTGCAATTGCTTTTTATATTAGCATTTATATAGCTAGATCTAATGGCGGTGGCGGAGGTGGAGAAACTTGTTCAGTTAGCGTTCCTAATCTTACAAATTCAGGTCTCATTTATAATGTTTATCCTTGTGGTGAACAGGACAATGTTTGCCCCATGGATTTTGAGGTCGGAAATAGTCAAATTATATGCGGTCAAGGAAATTGTCCTATAGATCCTGATTGTCCACCTTGTGAGTTAACATCAGCGACTATAACTCCAAATTGCGGCACACAGGGTTGCAATATCGGAGATAGTATAACTCTAAGTGCAGAAGGTTTTACAGGTGGCTGTTCTGCAGTTGATACTCTTGTTGTGAATGTTTATGGCTCTGATGGTGCTAAAACATGTAATATGAATTTATCAGTAAGTTGCTCTGTTTCTGGTAACCCTGGCTCCTGTTCAGGAATTCATACCTTTCATTATATCCCTTCACCAGATTGCGAAGGTGTAGAAGTTGCTCCAACTAAAGCGTGGGCTTATGGTACAAACAATTTAATTGCTGAAACAGAAGATGTTTTAGGAGAATTTACTTTTGCTCAAGAAATAAGAGAATTATTATCTATAGACCTTTTCCCACCATATTTAGAGATCCCAAAAGAGGTATCCTTTAATTTCTCAACTTTTGCTAATTATGATTTTGGCGATCGAGATGAGGTTACAGAAGAAACTTTTTACATCGGGCAAAACCATCCAGACCCAATAGGAGATCCAAGATTGTGGCAACCAGATGCTTTTAATTATCCACAAACATTTCAAGCTATCGCTGTTGGTTTAGCAAATGTCACTGCCTATTTTCCATATGATCCTTGGAATAACTGGCCCACAACGAAAAAAAATTTTTCCATTATAGATATATTTGAGATAGATTCTTCCTGTAATATTAACTCTGCGCAATTAACTCCAGACTGCAGCGATGATGGCTGTAATGCTAATGAAAAAATAAATCTTACAGTTAACATCAAAAAAGATTGTTATTTCTCTAATTTAAAGATAAATGCAACAATGATAAGTGATCAATTTAAATTATTTACTTTCCAAAAATCAATTATAGCTTCAGATTGTTATAAAACATCCGGAAATTATAAGGTGTGCAATGTCACTTATCAAATAACTTCAGGGGATGTGACTAAATTTATGGGACAGGAAGTCTGGAATTATTTAGTAACATTAAAGCGCGATGATAATACAATTAATTCTATTTTCAATTTAAATTATCCGGGATTCGGCTCATTTACATTTTGGGGACCGACATGCACGATTAATACTGACTCGGGCAAAACAAATATAATTGCTTATTGCAATAAAGGCGAGCAGGGTGATGGAACACAGTATAAATGCGGTGATGAGTTTGGAGATAAGATAAAATTGAAGGGAACTTTTGAAAATTGCAATGATGTCGCGAAACTGAATATTTCTGTCCGAGATTCTTCGACGCCGCAATGCATCTATTCTATGATAGTTCCATGTACTGCTTCAGGATGTGAAAAAGATAGTGAAATTGTCGGAGTTCCAGAAGAATGCCAGAGCGAGAATGGAATGAATGTAAAAGCATTCAGCGTGCAATTATTGAAGCAGGATAATACTCTTATTAAAGAAGCGCCATTAACTGTTTCAAACGGAAACTTTTATTTTGCTGATATAAACCATGCAATATCTTTATTGAGAATCATATTATTGCCGAGCGCACTTGATCTTAGGCTCGGAGCGAGTGTAATATTTTCAACTTTTGCAGAATTCAAAAGCGGCAACAATGGAAATTCTTTTTTAGTGGATGTTACAACAGATGAGCTAACAAGCTATGAAGAAACAGGGGGGCAACTATTAGAGAATACAGGACAGAATGAATTTAAGGCCTTGGATACAGGAACTACAGAAGTAACTGCAAAATATCCTACAAGCATTGCAGAACCGCAAGAAGATACATCTGATATCAATGTTTTTGAAGGCGCTAATTGCATTATTAATGCTAAAGCTGCGGCAAAATGCGGGGCAAATGGCTGTGACGAAGAAGGTGCAGATTATATTGATGCTTATGCAATTGTAAAGAGTGATTGTGTTGGCAGCACTTACAATATTGATAATATAAAAATGATTGCACTTGGAGATGGTTGTGAAGCGAATATTGAATTCGAACCAACATGCGAGCAACAAGGAGATAATTACAATTGCTCGGGCTCTTGGACTATTGATGTTCCTGATGAATGCATCGGCGAAATGCCTGATATTCCCGGCGCAAATGTCGAAACAAAATATGTAATCGCTTATGAAAATGACAACCCTATTGACATGAGCGCGGGTTCCTTTGGCGGCTTTAGTTTCTTTCCAATACTCAACAGGGTTCATGCAGAGATAAGAAACGCCAGTGATGAAGAATCAATTGAGGGCAAGATTCTCAGTGATAATGCCTTAATATTGAATGGCTCAAAAAGTTATTATATCAATGAATATTCTCAGCACGTTGGTTGTGATGAAGGACAGGAATTAAATTTCAACTGGACTGTCAATGGGCAGACATTTACAGGCGGATGCACAGGAGCCGATCAAAAAAAATTTATGACATACACATATACTAATCCGTTGTCAAGTTATAATGTAAAGTTGGAAGTTACAAATGGGGCAGAAAAAGGAGAGGTAACTAATACATTCAAGATAAAACACTGCCAGTGCCCAAGCAGTTCAGATAAATTCTTTATTGATGATTGTAAGATTTGCGGCAATCAAGGATATAAATGTACTGAGCCATGCTACGGAGATATGTGCTTGCCAGAGGAAAATTGCGCGGACTGCGGCTGTGCTAATAATTATGCTTGTAATCCTACTTCACAAGTATGCGGAGAAGACCAAGGCGCTGAAGAATGTGAAAGTGTTCACAATCAAGATGTCTGTTTAGGAGTCACAACAGCTTCATGCTACTGGGACTATAATGAATTATCAAACCCAACGCATTATTTTGAACCCGAGAATATTAAATGCAAGCATTGCGATGATGCAAGCAGTTATGGTTATGGCGAGATAACACACTGTTCACAATATGTCGATCAGGGAAGCTGTGAAGCGGATAATTGTTATGCTGCTAGTCCGAGCTCATGCAATGATAATGATTGTGATTTCAACGGCGGGGATTATGTTTGTAGTAATTTTGCTTGTGTTTGGGATAATAGTGCAGGCGAATGCAAGCTAAGTTATACCAAAACCCAGCAAGGAGGAGGTACTGGGCAAGAAGAGTGCCACGAGTTTAGTAATTATGGAGAATGCATAGGAAATACAAGAACAGTCGAAGTTACAACTGAATGTTGCAGCACGAGTGCGAGCAATACAAGATGCGGATTTTCAACTAATGGAAATTTATATCAAACTCAATCAACAACGGATACGAGAACGCAGTTATGCGGGGTGATTTCAAGAGAACTTCCTCTGTTCGACAAGATGAATATTCTATTTGTTATCGCATTGCTTGCAATATTTTATGGCTTTATTATATTGAAGAAAAAGTGCAAGGAAGATAAAAAAAGAGAAAAATTATAAAAAAGGAATTTAAATTAAACTCAATCTAAATTAAACCCAATTAAATAAACACTATTTTTATTAAATTTTCATTGAAAAATCCTGCCGGGATTTAGCTGAAATGAGCTTGAGGTAAGCCAGAGGTAAGCTCGGGATGAGCCAGAGATGAGCCAGAGATGGTATGGGTGAGCTCGGAATAAACTGAGAAGGGCATGAGTAAGCTAAGAAAGAGGTTGGAGAGAAAGATTTATATATTAGTGTTACCATATAGTAGTAACTAAAATAGAAAATAAACCCGAGAGAATGGCAAGAAACAAGAAATATAAAAGACATGTAAAATGGTATCATATTGAACCCAAGGTGGCGAGTTTAGCAAGAAAAATAATTCCAGCTTCGTGGTTCATTGGAATTGATGGAGTAATTCTCGCAGATTATTCTTCTCAGGCACCTGCGCTTAATCTTTTTTTATCTTACTATACTAATGATGGAGATATTCTCGCAATATCTCTTCCAAAAACGGGAAAAATATTTCTTTTTAGAGATAAAATAAAAGAATATCTCGAGAAAGAATATGGAGCTGACTATTACAAAGACAAAGAAACAAGAAGGATAGTTGAATTAGGTCTTTTAGCTCATGAATTTTATCATAATAAGCAGAGACTCGAGAGAAGATTCTATTACGGATTGTATCATGTAAATCCCGTTTATAGAGAAAAAATCGAGAGAGAAGCAGACAGAATGGCTAGAAAAATATTAGAGAGATTCAAGTAAATTATCGAAAGCTCAGCGAAAGCTTTATAAATATATTTTTCTGAAACATTATATCAAAATGATACAGATGAGTGCCTTAATAAAATCATTTTCATACATTAAGGTATGAGGTTGTTGCAGGCAGTCATTTGTTAAAGCAAACTCGTCAATTCTCAAAAAGTTTTTTTAACTTTTTTGTTCAGATTTATTTGTTTAAGGCACAGAAAAATCTGTAAACATCTATAAATTTTGATTATTAAGGAGAAAGACTATTTCCCAATTCCAGTTTATCCTGCTGGAGACTGCTGCTATCAAGATTCGGATAAGCCATGCAAGTCACTCGCAAGAGAGCGAACTGCCGAGTAACGCGTAGCTAACCTGCACTAAAGCTCGGAATACCTTCGGGAAACTGAGGATAATGCCGAATAGGTGATGATTTCTGGAATGATTCATCATTGAAACGCAAGGCTTTAGAATGGGGCTGCGTCCTATCAGGTTGTTGTTGAGGTAATGGCTCAACAAGCCTATGACGGGTAGGGGCCTTGAGAGAGGGTGCCCCCGGAAGAACTCTGAGACACTAGTTCTAGCCCTACGGGGTGCAGCAGGCACGAAAATTCTGCAATGCACGCAAGTGTGACAGAGGAATCTTGAGTGTTTCTCTTTCCGAGAAACTTTTGCTATGTGTAAAAAGCATAGCGAATAAGGGCTGGGCAAGACTGGTGCCAGCCGCCGCGGTAATCCCAGCGGCCCTAGTGGGAGTCACTTTTATTGGGTCTAAAACATTCGTAGCCTGCTTTTTAAGTTTCTTGTTAAATCATTGCTCTTCAGGCAATGGCTGCAAGAAATACTGGAAAGCTAGGGACTGGGAGGCGTGATGAGTACATTTAAGGTAGCGGTAAAATGTTTTAATCTTAGATGGACTAACAAATAGCGAAGGCACGTCACGAGAACAGATCCGACGGTGAGGAATGAAGGCCAGGGGCGCAAAATGGATTAGATACCCATGTAGTCCTGGCTGTAAACACTGCTAACTAAACATTGTGATCTCTTCGGGAGATTGCAGTGCTAGAGCGAAGGCGAGAGTTAGCTACCTGGGGAGTATAGTCGCAAGACCGAAACTTAAAGGAATTGGCGGGGGAGCACTACAACGGGTGACGCGTGCGGTTCAATTAGATTCTACCCCGTGAACCTCACCAGGAGCGACAGCAGAATGAAGGTCAGTCTGAAGGGCTTACCTGACACGCTGAGAGGGGTTGCATGGCCGACGTCAGCCTGTGTCGTGAGATGATCTGTTAAATCAGGTAACAGGCGAGACCTGCGTGTGTTGTTGCTACTCGAAGAGAGAGCACACTACACAGACTGCAAGAGCAATCTTGAGGAAGGTGCAGGCAACGTTAGGTGAGTACGGCCCGAATCCCCTGGGCGACACGCGCGCGGCAATGGTAACAACAATGAGTTGCAATGCCGAAAGGCAAAGCTAATCCCAAAAATGTTATCTTAGTCTGAATTGAGGGTTGCAACCCACCCTCATGACAATGGAATCCGTAGTAATCGGATGTTAGCAGCGTCCGGTGAATAATGTCCCTGCTCCTTGCACACACCGCCCATCAAACCATCCGAGTTATGTTAAGATGAAGTCGAGAGAAAGAATCTTAGCATAGCAAGGAAGGTTAAGTTGTCACAAGGTATCCGTAGGGGAACCTGCGGATGGATCACCTCCTTAATTTTTGATGGATTGCGAGAAAGCTTTTTCAAATCTGCCTCAGCAACATTTTTTGATAAATGTGAAAGTTGATAAAAAAACAGCAGAAGAAAAAGAACAAAAGAAAACAGAAAGATTAAAAAGCTACAAGCTCTAAAATTTTTGGGGCCTGTAGTTCAATGGTAGAATGCCTCCCTTGCACGGAGGAGGTTTCGGGTTCGAATCCCGACGGGTCCACTTTTTGTTTTCTTTAGGATTAAAATGACAATATAACTAAAATGAAAGGATGATTAAAATGACAGAATATAATTTAAGAAAAATAATAGATGATATCAATGAAGAGAAAGACATATTGTTCATTAATTCAATTATAGATTTAGAATCGTACAAAAATCATGTCGAGCAAAACCCATATGTTGCAGAAGAGTATTTTTGCAATGCTTGGGAAGGATTGATTATAGTTGCGAACAAACTAAAATTGATTGAAGATACTTTAAAGCTGTTCCCTTCAACATTAAAAATAGAAAAACTTGAAGCCAGGTGTGAAAAAATAATTAAAGAAACAGATGCGCGATGCAACGAGGCACTGGCATTATTGCAATCCGCATAAATCGCATTCAATTTAATTAACATTCAATTTAATCATGTTCAACTTTATTGTTGAAAGACAAATGAAATTAGCAAGCTAAGCTTGTTAATGGAAGTCGAGAATAAATATTCAATGAGGCATTGCAGTGGCAAGATCTTAGCAAAGCTGCTAGACGGATGGCTCGGTTTAGACTGCGATGAAGGACGTGGCAAGCTGCGATAAGTTTCGGGGAGCCGCATGCAGGCATCGATCCGAAAATCTCCGAATGTGAAACATTGGTTGTGAAAACAACCAGCTCTTTGAGAGTGCATACGCCGGGAATTGAAGCATCTTAGTACCGGCAGGAAAAGAAATCATTTGAGATTCCCTTAGTAACAGCGAGCGAAAAGGGAAGAAGGCAAACCGAATCCGTTCATGAAAGTGAATGGAGATGTGGCTGACTAAGTTACACCTAAATTTTCAGAGTTGAAGTTTCCTGGAATGGAATGCCATAGAGAGTGAAAGCCTCGTAAACGATGAAAACATGGTGAGTGCTTAGTTCGAGAGTAGCACGGCCCGGATTGACCGTGCGAATATGGTTAAACTAATAACCAACCTTAAATATGAGTCTAAGTCCGATAGCGTACAAGTACAGTGATGGAACGCTGAAAAGCACCTCTAGCGAGGAGTTAAAAGACCTGAAATCTAGCAGTTATAGTCAGCTACGGCTCTTAGGAGTTGTAGCGTACGTTTTGAAAAACGGGCCAGGGAGTTAAATTAAGCGGCGAGGTTAATCTTAATGAGAAGCCGAAGCGAAAGCGATTCCTAACAAGGAGCGTATGAAAATGCGTTAGTCGCTTGATTTAGACCCGAAACCGGGCGAACTAATCATGAGCAAGATGAAGTCCCTCTAACGAGGGGTGGAAGTCTGAACAAGTGTTACGTGCAAGTACTTTGATGACTTATGATTAGGAGTGAAATGCCAATCTAGCTCGGCGATATCTGGTTCCTGCTGAAATATGCTTCCGCATAGTCTCATGCAGCATGACAACGAGGTAGAGCGACGGATAAGACATGCAGGCGCTTTTTGCGTCGGTGCCTTTTCCAACTCCGAACTTGTTGTTTGCGTAACATGGGAGACAGGGGTGGGGGGTAAGCTTCTACTCCGAAACTCGAACAAGAGTGATTAAAGTTAAGGTCCCTAATACATGCTAAGTGTTTTGAAAGGAGTCTTAATTCTGAGACAGTTGGGAGGTAGGCTCAGAGGCAGCCATCCTTTAAAGAAAGCGTAACAGCTCACCTATCGAGAATTAAGGCACTGAAGATTAACGGGGCTAAGCATGTAACCGATACTTTAACGGTTCTCAGTTGAGAACTCGGGTAAGCAGGCGTGGTATTTGGGCAGAAGTAATTTCGTAAGAAGTTATGGACCGAATTACCAATGAGAATCCTGGTGATAGTAGGATCTTAGCTATGTGAGAACCATAGCAGTCGTAAGGGTAAGGGTTCCTCGACAATGTCGATCAGTCGAGGGTTAGTCGATACCTAACTGTTGCCTTAACTGAGCAACGGGAATGGATAGCATTTTAATATTAATGCACTATTAAGCGCTGTTGAAATTATTGCTGACGCTTTTGGATAGATGGAGTGTATCCGCAAGGACATCTCTTGCAAGAAAAAGATGGAGTGCTGTAATGGCGAGAAATCTTTGAATTGCATGGGCGAAAGTTCGTTGATTCCAAGAGCCCGTGAAAATCAATAATGGAGGCGCTTAATAATCGTACCTAGAACTTGCACTGGTGCTCTAGCTGAGAAGGCTAAGACTTGCAAGCGTAAAGCTGGTAAGGGAATTCGGCTAGAATGGCCCTGTAGCTTCGGTAGAAAGGGTGCCTACTTTTGTTTTTGAAATATATAGCAATTGTAGGTTGCAATAACAAAGGCCGCCCGACTGTTTATCAAAAACGTAGCCAACTGCTGTTCCGAAAGGATTTGTAAAGTTGGTGAGACCTGCCCAGTGGTGGTGTCTGAAACCTCTTTCCAAGGAGGCTAATGCCCATTAAACGGCGGGCCTAACTGTGAGGCTCTTAAGGTAGCGTAATACCTTGTCGTCTGAATGGCGACTTGCATGAATGGTTTAACGAGGTGGCCACTGTCCCTACCAGCGTACTTCCGAACGCTTTCTCCTGGTGAAAGGACCAGGGACATCTAATGGGAAGCTAAGACCTTGTAGACCTTTACTGCAGCTTGTTGTTGTGCTTTTTTATTGGGTACATAGTGTAGGTAGGAGAGATGAAGCGTAGTTTAGGCAAAGCGGATCAACGATGTAACACTACCTATCTTTTAGAAAAGTTCTAACTCGTAAGAGGACAGCGGCATGTGGGCAGTTTGGCTGGGGTGGCCCCCGATAGAAAAGATATCTATCGGGCCCAAAGGTGAGCTCATCTTGGTTGGAAACTAAGAGCAGAGTGCAGAGATAAATGCTCGCCTGACTGTGATTCGTAGAAAGAGATTCGCAGATACGAAAGTAGGGCTCAGCGAACGCTAGTAGTTTTTTAGTGGGACTCTAGTCTGACAGAAAAGGTACCTCAAGGATAACAGGCTTGTCGCGCTCGATAGTCCATATTGACAGCGCGGTTTGGTACATCGCCGTCGGCTCTTCCTATCCTGGCTGTGCACAAGCAGCCAAGGGTGCCGGGGTTCACGCATTAAAAGGGATCGTTAGCTGGGTTAAGAACGTCAACCAAAGTTTTGCCCTTTTAATCAGGCGTTGCCTAGTCGAGAGACTAGGAAAAATAAAATCGACTCATATCGGTGGAGCCTAAAGCTTTTAAATAAAAAAAAGCCATGGTAATACCGAGGGAAGGTGAGATTTATGGAACCAACAATTCTTGCATATATCGCAGGATTCCTTGATGGAGATGGAAGTATCTTTTTCCAGATAGTGCCAAGAAAGGATTATAAGCAAAAATTTCAGATAAGAAGCTCAATTGCCTTTTATCAGAAAACAGAATTTGCTGAAATCTTAAATTGGCTTAGAGAAAAATTTGGAGTGGGATACATCCGCCATAGAAAAACAGGAATTAGCGATTATACGATTGTTGGTTCAAGGGAAGTTTTCAGAATTCTGAAACTTCTACAGCCATATGTTAAGCTAAAGAAAAAACAAGTTGAGCTTGGCTTGCAGATATTCGAGAAACTTGAAAACAAGAAATCTAATCAAGATTTCTTAGAGATATGCAAGTTGGTAGATAAATTTAAAGAACTCAATTATTCCAAGAAGAGAACAATAACATATGAGACTGTAAGTAAATCTTTACCCCTGTAGAGACTGAGAGTTTAGCTCGAGAGTTAATCTTTATATTATATAAGATTAGCTAAAACGTCGATCTCCTTTTGCAAGAAAAGGATGATGGTATAGTCCATGCTCAAGGAAACTTGGGAGAAACATGCGTGAGACAGTTTGTTTGATATCTATTAGATGTGCTGTTGTCTGAGTGGAAAAAACAAGTAGTACGAGAGGAACCTTGTTTTGAAGCCTCTGGTTTAGCGGTTGTCCGTGTAGGGCAGGCCGCGCAGCTACGCTTTGACTGATAAGAGCTGAATGCATCTAAGCTCGAAGCAGCCCGCAAAAATAGACAACGAAAGCCGTCAAAGAAGATGACGTTGATAGAGTTGGGATGTAAGCATCAAGGCAACGAGATGTTCAGTCCGCAACTACTAAAAGCTTCATTTTGATTTTGTCACTGCAATGCCTTTTTATTCTACTTATTTTTATTCTATCTTTCTGTTCTTCCATCTGAAATTTTCTAATTGCTTTAATTTAATTTTTATAATCTCTCAATATTAGTAGTTCTTTACAACAATCTTTTTAAAGTCAATTCAGCTACGAGATTCATGGCTAAGGGAAAAACAAAAGAACCAAGGATTGTCTTTCATCCGGAGAAATTTCTAGAAGCTTACACTCTCGGAGATTCAAAAGGAAACAGCGAGACAATAAATAGAATTAGTCTAGGGATTTATCAAACAGAAAAACATGCGCAAAAAGCAGTAGATTCAACAATAGAATCTATAATAAACAACTTTTTCTTGCAAGAGAGAATGTGTAAGCATCCTGAAAATGGAAATTGTTACGAAGTAAAAGGGCCTAATCGCTATGCTCTTCTTGCAGGATATGTGTTGAGAGATATGACAGTTAATACATATGAGGCATTCGTCGGTTTCAGTGCAGATGAAAAATTGTCAATGGACATAAAAGAATTTCTCAGAGATATAAGATAAGTTTGAGAAAATCTAGAGAGAATCTATATAATTCAATATAATTTTTAATATGATTTATTTAATATAATTCATTCTTGATATTGCTGTGATACTGCTACAATCTTATAGAAATCTTCTTGATTTTTTTATTGTTCCGGAAACTCCAACACATCTGCCTGCCTTAGACAGGAGCAAAGCAGCTTTTACTTCATTTACATATTTTGTTATAACGCTAAGGAGAATGTAATCTTTTCTGACTTCAATATACAAGGGCCCTGCCCTCGCATAATTAAAAATTCCTAGAAAATCAATCAGCGCTTTGTCAACTGCGTTCAGGAATTCTTGCTCAACAACATCGTGCAATGGCTTAATAACAAGATAATGCCTTTTTTCTTTTAGACTCGGCATCATCTTTAACTTTTTCAATTCAGCCGAACTTTTTTCATCAATCATTTTCAGTTAATTTCTGTCCACCCTTTTATTATAACATTGCATTTACTCCTTCACTATGGCATTGCATGTCCCTTCTTTGCATATACATTTTTCTATCTTGCAATTGTACATTGCTATACATAATGGATCCTTAGGACAGTTGCTTGGACGATAAATGTTTTCCTGTCCATGAGGTACGCAAATCTCGCTGCCTCCTGATTCACAAGGACAGCAGGTTGTCTGGACTTTCTTGCAATCGCTATCTGTAAAGCATTCTGCTGTTTTTTGCTGTGCAGTTTTTATAATAACCAGAGTTACTATTGTCCCGAGCAATAGAATTGCGACTACAACTATTATTGCGACAGGTGCAATCGCTCTCTTGTTCAAATTCTTTACTGACATAAAAAAAGAATGCATTTAGAATTTAAAAAGATTGCTCAAGGCATTCAAGCTCTTTTTTATATTTGTTTATCTTATCACTATAATACGATACAGACCTTAACCCCCCAACCATTATCATAAGAAGCCCAGTCATAGTAAACCATGCCCGTGTATGATCTTTCTTATATTTTATAAATTGTTCACTATTTTCAATGTTTAGACTATCTTCCCTTGCCTTCTCAATTACTTTGTTCATCTCTGCTTCACTAACAATTCCATCTAAATAATTTTTTAGTTCAGGACTATTTAAATTATCTCTTATATTTTCTAATCTTTGTATCGTGGCGCATTGAGAATCATACTTTTTTAGCATATCTGAATATTTCTTTTGATGAGTCTCACCTAAAATAATCATTGCTACTCCACTGGAAATAAAAATAAGAGCACTAGAGATTCCAGCAATCATGCAATACCTTACCTTATCTCTAAGCTTTTTCTTTTCATCTGAGAATTTTTCATATCCTTCTTGTGACATGTTGATTAAGAACGAGTTTATTTTATAAAGACTATTGTAATAAAATATATGAATCTTAATTAAAAAGAAATTAAATTAAAAATCAGCGATTAAAAATTAAATTAAAAATAAACAAATTCTTTCTCTCTTTTCTTTGCATATGCCTTATTATTTCACTGCCTTGAAAGCCTTGTCAATAGCATCCTGAGGCCAGCCAGCATCTTTTAGCTTTTGTTCTATTTCCTGATTAGAAGAACCATAGCTTTGGGCTTGCCTAATATAATTAACTAACTCGCTATATTCTGTTTCTTCTTCTGCTTTTGGTTTTCCTCTGCCACCGCTTGGGAAATGTATCGTTTTTGTCACGAACAAGATTACCATGACAATCACAACTATTGCTGCTACAATAATCCATATCCATATTGATGTTCCTGGCTTTTCTGTGACAATGCAAGATTGTGATTCAGGAGGTTTGTCAAACTCTGTCTCGCAAGGCCTTCCATTATTGCCTATATCTTCACAGCTTCTCGTCTGTTGCCCGTCAATGCATGGGCTCCATTCAGTGCATCGCCAATCTTCAACGCAGCAATCTCTCTCTGTTGTAAAGTCAATTAGATTATCAGGATCGCATTTTTTCTTGTCTTCTTTATATTGCTTCTCTCCAGGTTCACATTTTTGCCATTGCCAGTCAGGAATACAAGATTGGTAAGTGCAGTTTCTCTCTTCTGTCTCTGTTTTATTTCTTGTTTCTGGGCAATTATCAGAGCCTTCATAAACTCCATATAATGTTCGTGTTTTTGTTTGTTTTCCTTGTGGCGAGCATGCGCTCCATGAACTCCATTGTCCTGGAGTGAATGTATAATCTGAATCAGGACATGTCGGTGCTGTTCCTGCTTCTCCAACGCTGAATTCTTGTCTCGCGGTTGATAATTGTATTCTATCGTTATATGACATATTTACTAAGAAAATATAATCTCCGATGTAAGATGGCACGACTATTTCCATATCTTCAAGATTTAATTTTAAATCATTTGTGCATTCATCTGTTTCAGTGCAATAAGCGTAACCTAATCCGCTTCCTCCCAGCCATCCTTTACCGACAGCATAATATTGCTCATTGCTTACGTTGACATCTTCGCCAACTAGGCTGACAAATTCTTGTAGAGTCATTTCAATCGGCTTAGTGCACTCGTCAAAGCATGTTCCCATCGCGCAAGTTAATTGCCATCCATACCAGTTGCCTAAGCCTGTTTCATTTATTAAACAGCATTCTTTACCTCTTTCAGTGCACGAGCTCGATGTTGAAATCGTGTATGCTGTAATACCTCCTCTGCCTTTTTCAACAATAGGTGTCTCTTGTGAAGGCGGAACGATATATGTTACTGATACTGTAACTTCTTTTTTTGCAGTTCCAGTTCTTTCCCCATATGTGCCTGTAACAGTTATATTTGATTTTCCAGGTTCTAAAGCATAAAAATCTGCTTTCTCTTTGAATGTTGAAGATGGCGATAAAGTCCCCATACCTTCAATTCCCCAATTGAATCTCGTATTTGTATCTTGGGTTACATCTCGCTCATCAACAACCATCTTAGCAGTGTAAGTTGATTTTTGCGGAGCCTCTGCAACAACATTTCCTGAAACTTCATTGAATCTATAATAACTCTTTAATCCAGTCTCATTTCCGAGAAGCTGAGCATTTTTTGAATTGCTAATCTGCGTAGCTGTTCTCGCAATATTCCATATTCTTATTTCATCAATTAATCCAATAAATTGTTTATCATTGTCTTGAATATCTTTCCCAATCACGGTTTCGAGAGTTGAATTTAATTCAATCGCATCTCCAATAGTTGAATTATCTAGGACTCCATCAATGTAAATTAAATGATTTCTCCCGTTTCTTACAATTGCAATGTGATGCCATTGATTGTCATTAACTGCCCTATTTGATGTGAAATCTACTCCAGCATTATTCTTGTGAGTCATGAATCTAATATGCCCCTTATCTATCCACATCATATATTCCCCTTCTATTCCATTACCTCTTTGTTGAATTATAGCCTGATTACTGCTCGATCCAGTTTTTATTAATGCTTCAACAGTAAATGCACCAGTGCCAGACAATCTAGAATTGCTTGTTAACTTAATATATGTATTTGTAAAATTAATAGCTTTCCCGAATCCTGTTTTTCCATCAACTCTATTTACTGTACCAATGATTCTAGCAGAGTTCAATCTTATAATTGAATTTCCAGATAGAGTAACATCGCCGATGCAGTTTTCGGGATTCATAAAGCAGCAAAACTTATCAGGATAGCCAGTGTATTCTGGCGGGGCATCATAAGTCACATTCTTGCATTTCTTTGTTGAAGTGCTTGTGTCGCAATAATGCCATTCAACTATTTCGCCATTAGGACAAAGATAATTGTACTGACAATCTTTAGTGCCGCACTTATATGTTAAATTTTTCTTTAGGATATCTATTCTTATTTCTGTATCAAACGGAAGCTGGTCGTCTCTTTTTGAAGAGCCAGAAGGAGGCTGCAGTTGAACTTCTAGCTGACCTTCGAAAATGTCTTCTATTTCATATGCTGTCTTGCTTAATGTATTTGTCATTGTAACTTTGCCAGAAGGATTAGTTGTAGCATTCGGATTAAATAATACTATAATAGTAATTATAGCAAGAAGCAGAGCACCCAAAAAAAAGAATTTTTCATAACTTTTTTTTCTTACGAACTTCGCTCGCTTCAATTTCCTCTTTTTAGCCATTTTAATTATAGGATATATAGAAAAAAGGCATTTAAATACTTTTTTATTGTTAAGTAAACTTGTTAAGTTAACATTAAATAGAACTTTTTCTTAGAGATTTTAATTAAATAAAATGCTTTTATTTTATTATTAAAATTATGTTGGCGAATGTTGTTCTGTGATTCGCGATTCAGATTATCAGCAAGTATCAGCAAGCTTTAAAAAGCTCTCTCTCTAAAAATAAACATGGGATTAAGAAAAGGACATTGCTATACGAAAGTGGAAAGAGCATATACTCGAAAATCTAAAGTTAAGAGCAAGAGCTATATAAAAACAATTCCTCCTAAGAAGATATCGAGATACTTCACAGGAAACATTGAAGCATTCAATAAAGGACTTTTTACTCATAAAGTTGCTATAATAACAAAAAATGCACTACAGCTTAGAGATAATGCCATAGAAGCAGCAAGACAGATAATCGTTAGGCATCTTGAAGCAAATTTGAAAAAAGATTTCTATCTTGAAGTTAATGCCCATCCCCATCACATCTTGCGGGAGAATAAAATGCTGACAGGGGCGGGTGCAGACAGAATGAGTACTGGAATGCAGTTAAGTTTCGGAACTCCAATAGGGACTGCCGCACAATTACCCGCCGGCGGAAAAATATTCAGTATCTATTGTTTCGAAAAAGATATTCCTCTCATAAGAAAGATAATTACAAAGGCAAAATCCAAACTACCTATGCAAAAAGGAATTGTAGTTGAAAAAATCAAGTAAAGCAAGTAAAGAAAATCAAACAATAAAAAAGCAGACCAAATAAAACAAACTGGACAAAACAAACAAAACAAAGCAAACCATACAATAAAAAAGCGAACTGGACAAAACAAACTGGACAAAGCAAACCGCGGATTACTCGTTCTCTAATAAAAATCTGATAAAAATTTAATGAATAATAAGAAAAACAATTTAATAAATAACAAGAAAAAAATAAAAATAAAAGAAATAAAGAGAAAGGAAAAAGAAAATAATCTATATAAAATGTTAGAAAATATAATTTTTAAACAAGAAAGAGTGGGGAAAGGAGGAAGAATTTTTATCATTTATAAATTAAAGACTATGAACAATTCTATTTCATATTATGATAAGGTAAAATACAAACTAAAATACAAACCAGATTTAATTTATGGCAAATTGAGGGATGATCCTTCAATTATCAAAAACAGACGATGGCTCAGAAAATATTTTTTAGATGAGATTCCTCAAGTTATAAACATACTTCGAGGAGATATGTCCATTTTCGGAATAAGGCCTCTTACAATTACAGAATTCGAGAAATATCCAGACTCATTTAAAGAAAAATATTGCAGATTTAAACCCGGAATAATCTCCCCATCTTATCTTTCTAACCCTGCTAATTTAGATGAGGTTTTAAAATGTCAGGAAAAGTATCTCGATGAGAAAATTTCTAATGGAATACTAGCCGATTTAAAATATTTTACCAATCAATTGATTAATTTTATCTTGGGAAATTTCAGGGGGTTCTAGTTTAGAAAATTATCATAATTTAGAAAATTATCATAATTATGTTTAACAAAATGTTCTTAATATCATTCTGCAATAAATTTAAATATTCTTTTTCTTTTCTATATGCATGGCTGAAAAAAGAGTTGATGTTAAAGAATTCGGCGAGAGGAATATTGTATGGCTTTCTGAAATAAGCAAGAAAGATATCCCTATAGCCGGAGGAAAAGGAGCTAATCTCGCGGAGATGTATAACATAGGAATTCCAGTGCCACCTGCTTTTATTGTTACCGCGTCAGCATTTGCTAAATTTTTGAAAATTTCTGGGATTGGAGAAAAAATTTATGAGATAATTCATTCTATAGACATGGAAAACACCGCCGAGCTTGAAAAGAAATCAAAAGATATAAGGGAAATGGTGTGCAATGCCCGAATTCCAGATGAACTCGCCAAGGAGATTGAAGAAGCATATGAAAATTTGAATATTGATAAGAGCATTATTGAAAAAGCTTCATATGATGCTATGCAGATTCTTAGTCTTTCTAAAGAACCCATTTTTGTAGCTGTTAGAAGTAGTGCAACAACTGAAGATTTAGCTAATGCGAGTTTTGCAGGACAGCAGGAGACTTTCTTGAACATAAAAGGGACGAAAAATGTTCTTGATGCTGTTAAAAAATGCTGGGCGAGTTTGTTTACTGCGAGGGCAATTTATTACCGTGAAAAAAATAAATTCGAACAGGAAAAAAGTTTAATTGCAGTTGTTGTGCAGAAAATGGTTAATTCCGACAAGTCAGGAGTCACATTCACTTTAAATCCCATAACAAATAATCAGAAAGAAATTGTTGTTGAGGCAGTGTTCGGCCTCGGAGAAGGAATTGTTTCTGGCGCAATTGAGCCAGATAATTATACTCTCGAAAAAGATACATATAAAGTCATCAGTAAGAAGATAGGAAAAAAGAAGATAATAATCTCGAGAAATAGTTCTGGAGAAACAGTAAAGATGGACGCCCCAAAGGAAAAAATCGATGAGCAAGTTCTTGACTGGAATGAACTCGAAAAATTAGTTTATTATGCAAAAAAATTAGAAGAGCACTATAAATGGCCTCAAGATATTGAATGGGCAATTGAAGGTACAAACATTTATATTGTACAAACAAGACCTGTGACAACAATAAAAAAAGAGAAAGAAGAGAAAACCATCAGCGGCAAGGTTATCTTGGAGGGATTAGCTGCCTCGAGAGGAATAGCTTCGGGAGTTGTAAAAATTATTCATAATCTAAACGATCTCGCAAAAATAAAACCCGGCGATATCCTTGTCACAAAAATGACTAATCCGGATATGGTTGTAACCATGCAGAAAGCAGCTGCGATAGTGACTGATGAAGGCGGATTAACTGCACATGCTGCAATAGTTTCGAGAGAAGTTGGCCTGCCGTGTGTTGTGGGGACAAGGGTTGCAACAACAACGCTTAAAGAAGGGCAGATTGTAACTGTTGATGGAACTCACGGAAAAATTTATGAAGGCAGATTAAGCGAAGCAGAACAGATAGAAAAAGAAACAAGAGAAGAAAAAGTATGGCAAGAATCTGGTTCAGAGAAAGAAAATATAGTTATCGAGATAAAAAAAGAATCAAAGCCAGTGATTAGTTTTATCAGTGATGAAATCAAGAAAGCTTGGGAAGAATTAAAGCATGTCGAGAGAAATGTCGAGAATAAGATAAAAAAACATAATGTGACAGTTAAGGTTAATTGCGATATCCCTGATATGGCTGAAAAAGCTGCTGCGACTGGCGCCGACGGTGTCGGTTTAGTTAGAATTGAATTTATAATCGCACAAGGCGGAATTCATCCTGCAGAGTACATAAGAAGGAAAAGAGCAGATGATTATACTAAAATGCTCGAAATGGGCTTAGAGAAAATTGCAAAAGCATTTCAAGGCAAGCCCGTATGGGTAAGAACTTCTGATATAAGAACCGACGAATATACTAGTTTAAAAGGAGCACAGCAAGAACCAAAAGAAGATAATCCGATGCTTGGATGGCATGGGATTAGGAGAGCCCTCGATGATCCTGAGATACTAAAAGCAGAACTCAGAGCAATTAAACATCTGCATGACAAGGGCTTCAAGAATGTTGGAGTAATGTTTCCATTCTTAATATATGTAAATGAGCTCAAGAAAGCAAAAGAGTTTATGATTGAAATAGGATTGAATCCAGAAGCGATTGATTATGGAGTAATGATTGAAACTCCGGCAGCAGCAAGCATAATAGATGAATTCTGTCGCGAAGGAATTAAATTTATCAGCTTCGGGACAAATGATTTAACTCAATTAACATTGGGAATTGACAGAAATAACAGTCAGATTGCTCCGTTATATGACGAGATGCATCCTTCTATTCTTAAACAGATAACTCATGTTATCAATGTCTGCAAAAGCTACAATGTTAAAACAAGTATCTGCGGACAGGCAGGTTCTAAAGAAGAGATGGTTAGGTTTTTAATAAGCAAAGGTATAGACAGCATTTCAGCGAATATCGATGCTGTTGAGAAAGTTCGTGAGATAATAGAAAAATCTTAGAGAAATAGAGAAAAAGAAAAAAGTGAAGAATATATGTAACTACTTATATGTGATAACAACCGAAAGATTTAAATAGCCGCTTTTTCTGTTTATTATATAACAAATGCTAAAACAAGCGAGGGGTTTAATTCCTTAGCCTACTCAAAAAATACGGAATTCTCCCCCCGCGAGTTTTTATTTAAAACAAATAAAATGGCAAATAAAAATAAAAAAAAGCAAGAGGCAAAGAAAGCCATTGCTCCAGGAGCTATTGCTATGGGACAGAAAAATGTTGAGAATATTCTCAATGCGCAGAGCCTGGAGGAACTAGTTAATTCGAGCCGTTATATTGATTCTGTGAATGAATCTTACGAGCAAGGAAAAGGATATTATAACCCTTCTTTAAGAAAAAACCTGGGTTCATTATTTTATGGTGACCCGACAATATTCTCAGAAAGCGGAGAGGATGTTGTTTTGGATCATCTTGAAAATTATTCCGAAAAATTAAACAAGGCTTTAATCTCGAAAATCAGCGAAAATCTAGAAGATTTAATAGGAAAACTTGATTCTAAAAATCTAATCAATTATTTATATCATGTTCAACCAAGCAAGAGCGCTTCTGAGAAATACAAAGATATAGCTTCTGTTCATAAAGAGCTCATTGAATTGAATGCAGTAGGAAAAGACATCGACTCTATGAGAAATTACTTAGCAAATTATTACAAAGAAGACTCGGTTCTGTCTTACTGGATAAACGGCAGTGATGAGAGTACAAAGAAAATATACGAAAAAACAGTTCAATTGAAACAACTTGAACTGAATATTGCTTTAACTAAGATTATCGAGAAAGATGAAAAGCAAGAGAGGGTATTAGACGAAGATAAATTGAGAGATTATGTAACTGAATGTATAAAAGGAGCTGATGAGAAAATTAAGCCCTACTTGTACAAGGATTTGGCTTATAATGCTCTTTCAAAAAGTAAATAAAATGACAATTTCAGAGAAAACAGAAAAGCAGAACGAGATTTACGAGATAAAAACCCAAATTGGAATCTTGAATCAAATGATATCTCAAGTGCAGAATTCATGCTATATCCCAGAAGCAAAAAAGCAACTTGTTTCTGAATACATCTGTGAAATCGAGAATTTAAGAAAGCAAATTGTTTAAAAGCATGTCATCCGGGTTTGTTTAGATTAATTTCGCAATTTCTAATTTTTCTCTAGAAAATACTATGTGGAATTTTATTTAAATTATTGAATAAAGAATTAACTTCTTTAAAGATTAATTCTTCTATAAGGAGAAAATCAATATCAACTAAGGATAAATTACTTTCATATAATCTCTTTATTTCAGTTAATTTTAAAAGGTTAAAACACATTTCTATAAAGGCGGGGAAGCTATCCTAGCGGGGTGGAAACATCTCATCGATATGATTGGATGTTGCCCAAAGCAGCCTGGTTAGCTCGCGAGGCCCATAACCTCGAGGTCGCGTGGTTCAAATCCCGCCCCCGCTATTCCAAGATGAAATATTTTATAGGCATTGATGATGCAGGCCGTGGGCCGATAATCGGGCCTCTTGTTTTAGCAGGAATTCTCGCTAATGAGAAGCAAGTTCAAATGCTAAAGCAACTCGAAGTTAAAGATTCAAAACAGCTCACACCGAGAAAAAGAGAGTATCTTGCGAAAAGAATAGAAAAATTTGTAACTTCTTTTTATATTGTCAAGATTTTTCCTAATGAGATAGATTCAAAACTTAATGGGGGAACAAATTTGAATAAAGTTGAGGCACACATGTCCGCAGAAATAATTAATTTTTTAACAAAAAAACTTGTTAGCATAGGAATCTCGGAAGTAGAGATTATTCTTGATTGCCCTTCTCCGAACATTACTTCATGGAAAAATTATCTTTATAGATATATAGCTGATAAAGATAAAGTAAATTATTTATTGAGATGCGAACATAAAGCAGATGTGAATCATGCTATTGTAAGTGCAGCGAGCATCTTAGCTAAAGTCGCCCGCGATAGCGAGGTAGAAAAAATAAAATTAAAATATGGAATTGACTGTGGGAGCGGTTATCCTAGTGATCCATTATGCAAGAAATTCTTGAAAGAGCATGGCGATGAGTACGCGAAGCTCGGTATAGTGAGAAAAACCTGGGCAACATGGCATAATCATGTTAATAAGAGACAGCAAAAGAAACTTTCTGAATTTTAGAAAGTTATAAATATCTTTTTCTTGTATTTTTTCGAGGTGGAATAATAAGATGATAAAGAAAGTTAATCCAAGCATGATTTATTTTAGCAAGAACATACAAGGATTGTGTCTGAGAACTTCGAAGAGTTTTCCAAGAGGATGTCCGAATTACGGAAAGAAAAAAGATTGTCCTCCAACTCTTTTGATTAATAAAATTCTTGATTTAACAAAACCTGTTTATGTCATATGGACTGAGTTTCCAATAGGAAAATATGCATCAGAAATGAGATTAAAACACCCTCATTGGAGCGAGAAACAGTGCTATTGTTGCAGGTACTGGCAGCCACGAGCGAGAAAAATGCATTATGCTGAAATTAAAAAGCACAGAAAGAAGTATCATTTTAACAAAGTTATCAATTGCCCAGAAGGAAACGGCGTTAATATAGCAGGATTGATGGCAAAACTCGGAATAAAACTCGAATGGCCACCGAGAAAAATCACGAGGATTGTCTCGCTTGCGCAATAATTATAATAATCTCAACCTGCCAGGTTTCGGTTCATAAACCTCGCCCGACTCGAGCAATTCAATTACGATATTGTTTATTTCCTCCACAGGTATCTTTGAATCCATTATTATCTTGTCAATATCGAGTCCTTCTGGTTCTGCTGCACGGATTTTTTCAAGAATTTCATCATGCAATGAATTTATCTCTATCTTTTCTTCTATAATCTTCTCTTTATTGTCCTCGATGTTTTTTATATCATTCTCCCGCACTTTTTCATTATATTCTTTATTTTCTTCAGTATTCTCGAATTGTTCTGCTTGTGCCTGAGCTTCCTCTATCTTTTTCAAAATATCTTTCCCATATTCTTTCTCGAGTTCAAGTTTTCTGGCTATAAGCCAGTTTACAGAAACAATTTTTATTATTTCTGGCATTACATATATTTCATCATTGTAGAATCTGAGATTTCCAATAACATTTATAGTATCTCCTTGATTGAAACTATTTATCATATCATAACTGTCGGAGAATCCCTTAACTCGAACAGAGCCGGTACCATCATCAATCGTTAGTGTTGCATAATTTTTGTTATCACTCGCAAATTTTTCGATAACATTTCCAATTATGTTAATTCTCGTAACTTCTTTGTCAAAAATTTTTAAGTTACGTAAATTTTTATTGTTGGCACTGTTAAATTCCGGCTCTCCGAGGGCAAGCATGCCTATGAATATTCTATATGCAGTATTCCTCTTGAAATCGTTCCTTTTTATTATGTTTAAATCTGCCATGTTCACCGTTTGTTTATAACTATTTATTTTTATTTATAATTCCTTACTTAGTGTATGAATGACACCGAAGGACAGACATACTTTCTTTATACTCTCTGAATATACCCGCTTCTCGGTTCGAAGATATCTCCGGACCTTTTTAATTTTTCTATTATATCATCAATAACATCTTCTGGAATCTTGTCTGCCATCTCTTTTTTTAATTCAGATAAAGGAACTGACTTCCCGAAGCGAGATTCAAATTTTATAATTGCCTCCTTTATTGCAATTATCCTTCCCCTCTCGCTTGCTGGCACTCCGGTTGCGATTCTGTCTATATCAATCTGCCCGGTTTCCCTGTCGAATCCAACTTGTATTAAATATTTGTTCACTGCACGAATTGCTCTCTGTGCATCTTCTTTAGTTACTTTTTTTGCGAGTCTTAATCTCGCACTCGCTTCGCTCAATCTTATCAGTGCTTCGAGTTGTCTCGCAGATATCGGAACAGATTTTATCATTCTATCTGCAACTTGCTGCGAATTTCTTAATTCAACATAAAATCTTTTTATTTCTTCAACAGCAGGCTCTGTTAGTGTTGGAAAAGATTTTTGTTTTGCGTAAGCAATGTATTTTTTCAATAAATCTGGTTCAATTGGAGCCTTTGCAGCAGCTTTTCTATGTTCGAGCAAAACATGAGATGCTATGGCTTCATCTTGTATCTTGTCAGGAATATCTTTCATTACAAAAATTAAATCGAATCTATTCAATAATGTAGGGGGCAAATCAAATTGTTCCGGAATCGGCGTGAACATTTCAAAACGTCCGAGCTTCGGGTTTGCAGCTGCCAAAACAGTTGTTTCTGCTCTCAATGTTGCTTGAACATTTGCTTTGCTTATCGTTACAGTTTGCTGTTCCATTGCCTCATGCATCGCGCTTCGGTCTTGGTCTCCCATTTTCTCGAGTTCATCGATGCATGCAATGCCCTTATTTGCGAGAACCATGGCTCCAGCTTCAAGAGCCCATCCTTTTAAGAACTCATCCCTGACAACTGTTGCTGTAATTCCTGCTCCAGTGGCAGCTTTCCCAACAACATATCTCCCTTTTGATGCTATTCCTGATATAAATTTTAGAATTACAGATTTTGCTACCCCAGGATCTCCTATTAATAATATATGAATATCTCCTCTCGACATAGTGCCATCGCTTTTTTGTTTTTTAATGCCCCCAAATAATTGCAATGCCAATGCGAGCTTTATATCATCATAGCCGAAAACACTTGGGGCTATGCTTGCAGTTATTTTCTCATATATTTCAGGGTCAGCAGCAAGTTCTTTAATTTGTCTTTCATCCTCCTCACTTATTTCTATCTGTTCATAATTCTCCTCCAATGGGATTATGTTATTCGCTTCAATGGACAAATCAAACTGCGTGCTCTGCCCCATCGGAGATGAAATAATCTCTTCTTTTAATAGCCCTATAATTCTAATTTTTGCACCTGGGTTCGCTCTTTCTTCCATCTTTGGCTCGACTAAATCTTCCTTCAAGAATACAGCTATTCTCCTTGGCTGCTCACCCCCTATTAACATGTCTGGAGATTCTTCAACAACTAGTCGCTGGACATCTATCATTTCTTTGCCTATTAATTTAAAATTTCCCCTCCTACCACAACTACATCTTGATGGCTCGCGGAATTTTTTGTCAATCTGCATAACATTTATTATTGTTCCGCAAGCGGGGCATTCGAATTTTGCGTTTACAACTTGGGGTCTTACTTCTGAAGCCTGTTTTATTACTCCTTCGATAACAATAAGCTGATGCAAATGTTTCGCCCTTATTTCTCTAATTTTAACATACTGTGATTTCGGCAAATCTGTTAATCTTATCCTTGCATTAGCCATGAGCCCAGTCTCTTCTAGAGCCAAACTCAAGATTGACAACATTTCTTCTGGCTTAGCAAGAAGCTGGTCCGCTAAGGTATTTGAAAAAGAGGCTAGTTCTTGAAAAGACAGAGGTATTGATTTGGTGCCTGTCTTTGCATATTTTCCTATCTCTTTTTTGTAATATTCAAAAAATTCTTTTGCTTCAATAATTAAATCTTCAGTCATTTTACCCTTTTTTCACCTCAGCCCAATCCAACAATCTAAATTGTGCTTTTATTTTTATATTTTGTTATACTCTAAACATATGTATTTTAATGTTTGTAATTAGTTAAAAGTTGCAATTAGTTAAAAAGTGAAATAATAAAAAAGAAAAAAGCAAATTTATTTTTTGCGTGCAGAAACTAAAGGTTTTATATTTTTGAGCAGTTGCGTCATTGCTTCATCGAGCTGTTTCTTATTTTTTGTACCTGTGCACACTAATTTCCCGTTGCTGAACAATAAGAAAGTCGTATTTGGGTTCTCCAGTTTGTAGACTAAGCCCGGAAATTGTTCTGGTTCATATTCTGTATTTTCTAAACTCAAGGTTATTTCATTAAGGTTAAGAATGTATTTTATCTCTCCTGAAGCAACTATGTTCTGAACGTTTATCTTGGGCTTTCCCTTAACTTTTACCCCGATTTTTTTCAATTGTTTTATAACCTGTACTATTACCTCTTGAACTTGCGCAATGCTCTTAGTTCCTGTACAGACTAAATTGCCTGAATTGAACACAAGGACTGCAGATTTAGGCTTATTTATCCTTAAGACTAATCCGGGAAATTGTTCTGGATTGTATTCTGTGTTACTCTGGCTTCTTACGAGTTTGACAAGAGGAACTTTTGTGTTAAGGCTTGTTGTAGCAACTATGTTTTGAATCTTTAACTTTGGGTTTGCCATTTTAAGAATCTTTAAGCCTTTTAAAGGCACTTATTTATAAATGTTTAAAAATTGAGCCTTTATAAAGCTTTTTAAATGCTCTTCCGTGATAATCGCTGTTATGTGCCCAGAACGAAGCGAGAGCGCAATGTGGCAAGGTTGCGAAGCAACCGCAGAGTTCCAAACCCTGCCAACATTTTCTCATTTTCCAGATATGTTTTTCCAAGCTGCATAACCGAGCTTTTCGGTCCCATCAATTTTGATCAGGCCAACTGCATCGTTTTCATTTAAATCATGGAGCCATGGCCATCCAAAAAAGTGCAAATTTATTCCTCTATCTCGAGTGAGTCGACCGGTTGCTTGTACAATGAAATCTGCTTGCGCTTGTTCTCCTCCAAGTACATCAAGTGATGCCCAAGCAATTTCACTGAAGCCAAATGGTTTTCCTGGCATATAGTTTGCTGCTTTAGAATAATAATCATCTGGAATCTTTGAAGGGTTTGTTTTGCCTAAGGCATAAGGATAACTTGTAAAAATAAGCAAATCCATCTTGTCTGGATTGAATAAACGGAGAACCTTCAAATCTGCTTCACGATTTTCAGAAACAATCTCTCTTGCAAAAATGCAGAATACTTTTGTTTCTGGGGAGATTTTTTTAACTTCATCATATATTTCTTCATACAAAGAAACATAATTTTTGAAACCGTTTGGTCCATCTTCACCATATTTTTCATACCATCTGTTCACTTCGTTCCCGAGTGATAGGTATCGTGGACGTGTAGCCTTCACAACATCAAGAGCTGCTTGTTTATATGCTGCTCTCCATGCGGGGTCGCTTAAAGTTGCATTTTCCATTCCCGTCGGAGTGACAAGAGTTACTCCGCTACCTATAAATGATAGATGAATTATCGGAAACATTCCATTGTCACGAATGAGTTGTTTTACAAATGTCTGACCCCAACTTCCACTTAAGTCATTTGCAAGGTTATAGAATTGGGTGGGCCTGCCCCACACAGGAACAAATTCCGAGTAGTGAGCGGCTTGGGCATATGCATCGTCGAACGACTGACCTTGAGCAGTAGTAGGCAACACTCCCATAAAGAAACCTCTTGACGGAAGTTGCGGAGAATCTTCTGGAACAACTATTTCTGGTGCAGCGGGAGTTGTTTCTTTTTTTGTACATCCGCTTATTAATACAAATCCGAGTAAAAGCACTGCACCAAGCACTATCAGTCCAAATTTCTTTGTATTCATCTTTTTCCCCATAATAAATTATTACCACTTTTTAAGTTTTCCTTTCCAAAGGCGGGTTCAGAATTACGCCTTATCACTGTTATGCCCTCCGAACGAATGGAAGACCGAGATTTTACGAAATAGATTCAGAGGAATCCGCCCGCGAGCCGAAATTTATTCTTTAATTTCACTTTTTAACCAATCGAAATATTTTTTGTTTGAACTTACAGGAATTTTCACAATACAAGGGATTGTGTAAGAATGGATTTTTTCAACTTCGTTTTTCACTTTTTCAAAATTAGTTTTGCTCGTCTTTGCAATTAAAACAAATTCATTCTCATCAGCAATTTTGCCCTTCCACCAGTATAAACTACTAATGGGAAAAATATTGGCACATGCAATTAGTTTCTTATCAAGTAAATGTTTAGCTATCTTTCTAGCTTCTTGTTTTGAAGGGTTTGTTATGTAAGCAAAAACGAAGTTTGTCATGGTATATTATAAAATCCTTTTCTATAAAAATCTATCTAGTGAGATAGCGGATTAGACATAAGCGTTGTTAGCAGAGTTTTTCCGAAGGAAAAACCAAGCACCGCAACGAAGTGAGGAGCGCAGGGTGGAACTTTTGGCTTGTGTCGACCATCAGTCGTTAATCTTAAATTACAATAACCACCATGTAAGCTATGACCTGCTTCGTAAATGTTTCAGTCAGCAAGCATTTACGTCTACAACACAGAAAAATTTATAAATAGAGTAGACGTATAATATATTATGGTATACACCGAAATTAAAGAAAGAAATGGAAAAAAATATTATTATAGAGTAAGATCTGTAAGAATGGGAAGCGAGGTAAAAAAAGAAAGAATTTATTTAGGAGTCAATTTAAAAAAAGACGAACTTTCAAGAAAAGAAAAGGAGGCAGACAAAGAATTAAAGTTACTTAGCTCTCTTTTAACCGAACAAGAAATAAAAGAATTAGAAAATATAAAAAAGCAATACCTTAAAGAACCGAAAGAGAATCTTGAAAACAGATACGAGGCTTTCTGTTCTTTGTTTACTTATAATTCTACTACTATAGAAGGCAATACCCTTACACTGCAGGAAACTTCTTTATTATTATTTGAAAAACAAGTGCCTAGAAAATCTTTGAGAGAAATCAATGAAGTTTTGAACCATAAGGAGGCTTTTGATCTTATATTAAAAACAAAAGAAGATCTGTCTAAAAAGCTTATATTAAAATTGCATGAAATTATAGTAAAAAATACTCTAAAGCCAGAATTAGAAAAACAAGCAGGCAAATACAGAGAAACTCAGGTTTATATCAGGGGCGCGAAATGGATCCCTCCAAAGCCAAAAGATGTTCCAAAAGAAATGAAAGCTCTTCTAGCATGGTATTCCAAAAATAAGAATAAGTTACATCCTTTAATCCTGGCGGCTTATTTTCACTCTGCGTTTGAAATGATACACCCCTTTATCGATGGAAACGGCAGAGTTGGTAGGCTTTTAATGAATCTAATTCTGCATAAAAACAATTACCCTATGATAAATATTCCAAATGCCAGAAAATATTTGTACTATAAAGCATTAGAAGAAGCACAATTAAAAGGAGATTTAAGACCCTTTTTAGAGCTTTTGATTAAATTACTCAAGGAAGAAAAAATAAGGTTTTAACAAGATTTTGTAAGTCCACATTTCTTGCTATTATTAATGGTCTGTAGACGTAAAGAGATTTAAATTGAGTTTAATGTTTGTTAGTTGACCTGAGCCGTCCAAAGCGACCCAGCCAAAGTGGAACGGAGGTGAGAATAGAGCTTTGAGATCCGGCAGAGCAAGGATGCAACCGCGTCTGCAGAGTATGACTGAGGCAGTGGGCGATAGATTTATAATAAATAGATATATTCTTTTGTACATGATCGAATATATCACATTAAGAATTGAGAAAGATTCTTTGGAAGATCATGTAAAAAGAATTTGCAGAAGAAATTTAAAGAAACCTGCAAAAATATGCACTCAATGCCCAATTCTCGGACCCGTTATTGAGCTAATGAAAGAGCATGATTGGAAATATAATATCTCTGCAATGAAAAAACCACTCGCAAACTATTATCAAAAATCTAATTCTGAATAAGGACGAGCCCACCGAGTAATATGCCGCCTAATCGCTGTTAGGCGTTTAAAAGTGAAAGCCTGCGGGGCGTGGCAAAAATTCGCAGAATTTTTGAGTTCAGAATTCGGCAGTGGAGAGGTTGGTGTTGTATCTTATAAATAGTAAATTAACCAAAAGATTTATAAAGGTGTTACTAACATCTAATTGTATGACAATAAAATTAGAACGAGTAGTTGAATTAATAGAACAACATGATAAGAATCCAGACCCTAAATTAGGAGGATTAAATTTTTATGTCACACTAATGAAGATAGTTCTAGAAAATGAGGGGACTGATTTAAAAACTTGGGATGATTGTTATACAGACGAAATGCGTGAAGATGCATTTAAGAGAGTTAACCCTATTATTAGGGAGACTATTGCTTATAAAAATCTGAGAGGCAAATCTTTCAGTTTTCTATAATTTTATTTTTAGCCCGAATTCTGAATTAGACATAATCGCTGTTAGGCGTCCTGAACGGAGCGAAGCGAGGGGGGCGCAGGGCATGGCAAAAAGAATAATTAAAATTTATCTCAACTTTTTTTCTATTAAATTTTCCAACTTTCTAATTATTTCTTTAAATAAAGGCTCATTTCTTTCAAGATAGGAAGGCTCAATAAAGAAACCTTCATAAGCAATTCTATTTCTCAACGCTCTTAAATCATCCAGAACAGAGATCTCATGAATACTAAACTCTTTGTACTTTTCTTTAATATAATCAATTAAATCTTTATGGCTTAAAGTTTTATAACCATCAATCAAAAGAATTGCTGTAATAAGCTCTTTTATTATTTCGTAATAGTCTGCTATTATCAAAGCAGCCATTTTATCTCTTTCTTGTTTTTTGATTCTTTCCTTTATTAAGGAAACCATTTTTAGTATATTTCTTGCTTTTTCTTTATCTGGTGTGATTTTTATTAATTCCATTTTAAAATACTTTGATGTAGCCCTTCAAGATAATACCATTCAGAATGTTGTTCTTGAGCTCTTTGCTCAGCCTCGAAAAATTTTCCTCAAAAAACAAAGATATTTTTCTATTCAATAATTTCTCATATTTTTCTAAATTTAGCTTTTTTTCTCTAGCCTGAACAAACAGATCAATATCGCTTTCTTCCACATCTTCTCCTCTCGAGGCTGAGCCAAACAAGATAATGCAGTCAGGCAAACAGCTGTCATAGATATAATTAAGTAAACCCGTCTGATTAATTCTCAATATCAGGTCAAATTTTTTATAAATTTTAAACATGTCATTATCTCTATTAGCCTTAAACGATGGATAAATCCCATCTTTCTTCTTTATTATTAATTTCTCTCTCAACAATGCTTTTAAGTGGTTTATTACTGAAGTTTGCGCTATTTTTGTTCTTCTAGAAAGCTCACGCATATAAAACTCCTTTCTAGGAAAATCAAAAAATTTCTGTAAAATTCTATATCTGCTATATTTTTGTATCATCTGCTATAATAATGTAGCAGATGCTTTATAAACGTTTCGTTTTCTACTCTGACAGAAGAGAAGACGAAGTGAAAGCCTGCAAGGCGAGCGAGGAAGCGAAGCGACTGACAGTATGACATCAGGGACGCCCATCTATTTGAAAGCAATTATTTGGAATCCGTATTTTTCAACATCTTCTTCAGACCAGAATTTTATATCTTTGGTTTTAATAACATAAGTTACTTTTTTCTCAAGAACCCTTCCAGTATATTTTTTGGTTTTAGGGTCCCATTCTTTCAGAACCAAAATATCTCCCGGTTTGCATTCAAAATCTGCTAATCTCAATTCAAAGGTTTTATCACCATCTAGGATTTTTTGGAAATATTCCGGCCAAACTTTCTTTTCGATTCTCATAATTCTATTGGTTAGATGTTGAAGTTTATAAAAGTTGTTTTAGGCACGCCCCGAGTAATATGCCGCCTAATCGCTGTTGTGCGATTGCGATAGCACCAAGTGAGCGTTAGCGAACGAGAGTCGCGGAGGGGCTTTTCAATAAATATTCTGAAATATACCCTTTATACTTCTTTTTCAATTTTTCTGGTAAATATTTGTAACCTCTTATTATTTTTCTACAATTTTTACTTCCACATTTACATTTAAAAGTTCCTAATGTTCCATAATCAAATGTATCATAGTCAACTGTAATCTCTTCATCCTTTTTGATGTTCCTCATAGCAACAAGTTCAATCTTATTTTTTATGCCTGAATTTGGATTACAAGAATGATTTGTAAATCTCGAAATCGTTGTATTATTTATGAATTTATCCCAATCAATTTGATGTAAATAATTTTCATCCAACCCCTGTCGTTTGGCATCTTTCGAATTCTTAATAGTATATATTTTGCCTTTAACAACTGTAATGATTTCTCCCTTTTTGATATTCTGTTTAGCAAAAATGCCTTTACCCCTACTTCTCGTTTCTTTTACATAAATTTTCATCATGACAAATCTAATTAGTTAACTACTTTATAAGTTTTTAGAAAAGCCCCGTAGCCATTTCGCACAAGCCGTGTTATGTGCCCTGAAGGAGCGAAGCGACTGAAAGTGCAACGTGGTTCGACCGAAGGGAGAAAGTCCGCCGTAGCCCGCCGTCAATAATTAAGTAAAACATCAATCGCTACTTTGTAAAGGATTTCCAAACTTCTCTTTGTCTTTTTCAAATGGAATTTTGGCTTCCATTCTAATTCAGCAAGAGAATCACTTATAGTAAAAATTGCTCCAAGCTCTACATTCCTATATTGGGCAACAGCAAATAATGCCGCAGCTTCCATTTCAACTGTTGCCACACCCTCTTTTTGATATTGTTTCGCTTCAGCAACTGTTTCTCTATACGGAGCATCAATTGTCCAACTTGTGCCAACAAAATATTTTTGTTTGAATTTATCAAGACTGTTTTTTATTTTGTTAGTCATTTCTTTAGAGGCGTAGGCATATTTTGAATGTTTAAGATAATGGTGAGATGTTCCTTCATCTCTGATTGCTTTTTCGCAAACTATCAAATCTCCAATTTTAATATTTTTTTGTAAAGTTCCGGCAGTACCAATAGAAATAAACTTCTTAACTCCAAAAGCAATCAGTTCTTCTAATAGGGTGGCTACAACAGGTGCACCAATTCCAAAATTACCAATAATTGCCACTTTGCCATTTGTTTCATTAAGTAAATACATCTCACCATAAAATCCTTCAACTTTTGTAGTTTTGTGATTCTCTAAAATATGCTCCATTAAACTTTTTGAATAACAAAAAATCACTCCAACAGGTGGCTTAAATTTTGGATATTTTCCAATCTTTTTCTGATAAGCCATAAATTCACTTGGACTGAACATGGAATCGTTTGCATGTTTGTTTTTGAAATTTGGAAATCCCATAATAATCAAATAGATTGTTGAAGTTTATAAAACATTCTTTTCAAAGCAGGCGGAGGCGGATTGCACATAATCGCTGTTCATTTCTCCGAACGCAGTGAGGATTGAGTTTTAGTGCAACGTTGGGCGAAGCCCAAAAACTCAAAGTCGCGAGGGCGCCGAAAATTTTTTGCCACCGTAGTTTTTTCTTACTGACTATAAAATAAATGCCGAAGGCAGACTATATATTGCAAAGCAACTGAAAATGAACGTAAAAAGATTATAAATATATACCTAATGAATTTTGAATTTGTCTTGCTTCTTTAGGTAATTTAAATAATTTTTCAAAACTATCCAAATCAATTTTTTTGCTTTTATTATTCTTGTCAAAAAATCTCTTTACATCTCCATAAAATAGAAACTTCCATTTATTTTTTGTTATGCTTTCATTCAACATAGGTTCCTTCATTTTTTTGAAAAGCAATTTTTCTCTTTCCTCAGGAATAACAATAATCCTTCTTATATCGTCATGTGGAATGTTTGACCCTCTCACTATCGCCTCTGTTATTGCTGTTGTATTTTCTACTTCAAATTCATATCTAACTCTACCTTCATCATGCCAGATTACATCAATTTGTTTTATCCTATCCAAATTCATAGTTGGAATAAACCTCCATACTGGAGACTTGTTCGTAACAAAAGAGGATAACCTTTTTTTATTAAAAATTTCTCCTTGTTCTCTTTGCCCTATCCAAACATCAAAGCCTGCTTTTTTTCCGAGTAGTGCCAGATAATAAATTATTTCTGAATGTTGGGATTCCCTCACCCTGACCTGCGGTTTTAGTGTCCAATTGCCGTCTTTTGTTTGTGTTGCGTATTCTTGAAGAAGTTCTTTAATATTTTGTGTTTCAGGTGTTAAGGCATTTGGGAATTTTATAAATATCTCCTGCAGAACATCATCAAAAGAAATTTTAACTTTTCGTCTTAAGACATCCACTATTGCTGTTTCTACTCTGTCGGCAAGCGGTAAAATTTCAAGATAAGGAATGGATGATGGGTCTTTGAACCACCATTTTTTACCAATAGTCTTGCCTTTTTCATCTTTAACATCAATCAAAACAAATTCTTTATTTAAGAATTCTTTCATTACATCATCTGGATTTTGTTTTCCAGACAAAAGAGCGCCCTCCTTTTTTAATTCCACTATTATACCGTTTAAAATAAAGGTATAAGGTGTTGGCTCTCCTCTTTCTGCAATTATCCTTTTTGCAGATTCAACTATAATTCGTTTGTATCTTTGCTCGTCAATCTGCTCTAAAGTAGATTGTTTTACAGATTCTGGTTTTCTGAACCTTATGTAATAATCTCCTACTGCAGAGCCATATGGCGCCAAAAGACCTTTCGCAGAAGGCCTGGCAGGAGCTTGATAAATTATTTTTTCTAAATCAAAACCAGCATATATGCAAGAACTTATTATGGCATTCCATACCTTTATATCTGTATTATGAAAAGTCACAGTCATATATTTTCCTGGTTTCAGAACCTTGTAAATTTGGGCAAATGCTGCTTTGAGCATTCTTTCATAAACTTCTGTTGTTTTATTTCTCACAGGGCTGTCACTGATTATAATTTCATCTTCAAAAGCTGGATTGAGCTTAAGCCAAGAACTCCACATATAATCTAATTCTAAATAAGGAACAGCATCTCCGTAAGGAGGATCAGTAAAAACATAATCAATACTGTTTGCTGGAATAATTTTATCGAGCTCAAGCGTGTTGAAGGTTTTAATTAAAATATTTGCGCTATCATCTAATTCTTTAAAACTCTTTGCTTCTTTAAACTCTTTGATTAAACTGTTGCTTTCTTCTTTTCCTCTCAAAATCTTATTGAACCTTTCTTCAAAACAATTCCAGGCATTTATCTCAAAATATTCATCCGGGGTCCAATAGCCTCGGGTGGCCCAGCTACCAACCTCTTTGGTTTCTTCATAATTACCAGTTTGCCTTCCTCTTTTTCTGATGACAAACACTAACTTGCTTGCCTGAGGCAATGCTGAAGAAAAAGTAAATTTTAGTAATTCTCTTATTTTATCATTTTCTACTTTTTCAATCTCATTCAAAATCATAGAAAGAGCAAGAAGGTTTCGTTTTGTAAATAATTCATAAACTTTTTCCCCCTCCCTCACATTGACTCTGCTGTTCCAGATTAATTCATTTTTTGGGTACCAATATGGAATGGGTTTCTCCTCGATTTCTTTCAATCTCTTCAGATCATTATTCGTTATGTTCTTCCATTGGGTTCCTTTAGAGCAAATGCATGTATACCTTACCTCTTTTGGCCTATCTTTTTCCCAAATTATTGCTTCAGCAACTACTTCTCTTTTACATTTAGCACAATTGGTTATATACAAATCGTAGATTTTTTCTTTGAGTTTCTCCTCAATGTCTTTAAAAACCTCTTCAAAAGTTTTCAAATCAATGGGTATTGCAGTCATCCGAGTAATGAATGTCGCCATTGGGTCCAAGTCTATTGCAATTGCTTTTCTCCCTAATTTTATTGCTTCAATTGCAGTTACCCCAGAACCAGCAAAAGGGTCTAAAACTATATCCCCTTTTTTTGAATAGTGTGAGATATATTCAGCAACCACATTATGTGGTTTTCTAGCCCAATATTTATGCATTAAATACATTGGAGGGTGTGTTTTTGCAACTAATGCATAATTAATATGTTCGATTTTGGATTTAACCATAGTAACCTACTTTAGTGAATAATTCTATTAGTTTATTAATTTATTCTTTTTAAATTATTTTCCGTCTATCACTCTTCCCACAGTAAGAAAAAAATTGGGCGAATGGAATGAGCCGTTAAATCAATGTTAGAATTAGTTGCGAAGCGATTGATTTATTTTCTCGTTTCCGTTTCACGATTTAACGAAGGTGACAAAGTAAAAATTTTCGGGAGCGGAATGAAATGAAGCGAACCGAAGGCGCCCGAGCGATTGAAATGAATCGCTGTTATACGCTTCCGTCAGGAACGAGCCCGAGTGCAACGTTCAGCCGAAGGCTGACGGGTGAAGAGGTTTCGGGGGCGAGCCGGAAAATTATTGTCCTGTTAGTTCTATTCCATATTTATTGACTAGTGTTTGCCATTTGTAATAATTATAACTATCCAAGTACCCACCGGAAGATTCTGATAGCTCATTAATTCTATTCCATTCTTGAGCATCATTATATTCCTCTGAAACACTATCAAATGATTTACCATCACTTATGCTTATTATATCTGGTGTAGAAGAGAGTTTACCTACTCCAACATAATCTCCTTCTGCGTATGTTATTATGCTTGGGGCAGCTGCTTCAATGAAGCAAAAACCGCTATTTTTATATGAGTATTGGGATGGGCATTTTATTCCAACAGCCATATGGTTTTCGGTTTCATAATTAAATAAAACTACGCCGAAACCCAATTCCCTTAAAATATAAGCCAATAATCTTGCTTTTTCTGCACATACTCCTTTTTTATCATAAAGGACTTCATAAGGATATCTATTATTCAAATTGTTTGTTCTAAATCCTTCCCAATCATAAGGTATTTTCTGAACAAAACTTATGGCAATTCTTGCTTGTTCGTCCAAATTGCTTGTTTTTGATTTGATTATATCCACTAAATTTTTAAGATATTTGTTTTGTTCATTTTGGTCGAGAAATCTTAGTTCTAACTCTCTATCAGAGGGGCAGGTTGGGTCACAATAATAATATCTAGATATTCCTGCGAGATAATTTTTCAGTCCTGCATAAACTGTAAATTTTATACTGTTAGAATTTCCCTTCACGACATAACCAAAAGTTTGTTCCATTGGACCTATTTCATACTTAGATACGCAATTATCTCCTTGAACTACCTCATTTAACGGACAACCGCACGATGATGCTTTTTTAATCAATGTACCATTAAGACAGTATAATGGTTTACTGTTAGAGCATTCTCCATAAACTGTTCTATCACTACATCTTGGTATTAATTCGCAATCATTTCCCTTTGCTCTATAATCATATGGACAACCGCAAATAGTTGAGTTTTTTACTAATGTTCCATTAAAACAATAGAAGGGTTTATCTTTTGAGCAATGGTTGTAGAGAGTTCCGTCAGTGCAGTTCAAAACACTTCCAAAAAATAAATTTGTTCCGCTAAAATTCAGAAATAAATAAATAATAAAAAGAATTAATAAACCACCAATCACATATTTTACATAGCCTGTTTTCCTTTCAATTTTTGGTTCTTCGTCTTTCTCAATATACGTTGGTTTTTTAGGTAGTTCTTCCTCATATTTGGGTTCCTGTCTTTCTTCTTTCTCAAATTGAATAGGTTTCGACCTGATTAATCTATCTAAAGCTTGTCTATATTTTTGTTCTTTTCTTTCATTCTCTGCTTCCCAATGGCTTAGAAAAGGCATACATGGATGACCGCCCGGCTTGTGCCATTCTTCCATAAAAAGTCTGTCTTGATGACTCGTCCCTTCAAAACGAGGCAAACCTGGCGGTTTTGCATTCAGATGCTCTTTGCAGAAAGATTCACCACAATATTTGCATTTATGGACTTCTGTTCTTTTTCTGCATAAATGATAATGGCAAACACCAAAATTATGTTTTCTTCGTTTATGATAAGTCATAATAAAAGGTTATGTAAAATTCTTTATAAAATCTTCTTTCCGTTGGCGAGCCCCCGAAACTTGCGTATAACAGACTTTTAGCGAAATCCTTTGGATTTGCTGGCGATGAGCCTTAAAAGCCTCGTTTCTTGACAATGACTCCGGAAATTTTATTCGGTTTATTGTTATGGGCTTTGGTTTGAACTTGTTTTTTGAGTGCGCTGACGTCACTCGCGCACTAACATTTATGATTTAACATTTATAACTTATTAAATTACTAACTTTTTAAATGATAAGGTATAAAAGTACCACTTCTATTTATATTTTATGGTTTATGCTCCTGTCGACGTGGAAGAAGCTGTAAAAAGAGAGTGTAGAAGAAGGGGATATAGCGAGAGAACTATTCAGACTTATATTTATTGTATCAATAGATTCTTAAAATTTGCTCGCAAAAGCATTGACAAGATAAGCAAAAAAGATGTTCGAGAGTTCTTGGAACACTTGTCTGACAAGAAAAGGGCTGGCAATACAATGAACACTTATCATATGGCAATAAGATTTTTGTTTGAAGAAGTTCTTGATAAAAGGATTTGGATTGATATTAAGTATAGTAAAGTGCCTGAAAAGTTGCCTATTGTTTTGTCAAAAGAAGAGGTTAAAAGATTGTTTGATGCTATCAAAAATCCTAAACATAAGTTAATGATCCAGTTGATGTATGGTGCTGGCTTGCGGGTCTCGGAACTGATTAATTTGTGTGTTAAGGATCTTGAGCTTGAGAAAGGATTTGGTTGGGTTCGTGGTGGCAAAGGAAGCAAGGACAGAGTATTTGTCATAGCAGAAAAGTTAGTGCCAAGCATAAAAGAGTTGATTGCAAGAGAAGAGCTTGGCCCCGAGTATTATTTATTTTGCAGCAACCGAGACAAGAAATATCACATGAGGAGCTTACAGCAGATTGTCAAAAAAGCTGCAAAGAAAGCCAAGCTCGAGAAAAATATTGGATGCCACACTTTAAGGCATTCATTCGCGACTCATTTAATTGAAGATGGATCAAGTGTTTCAGAAGTCCAGGCATTGTTGGGGCACAAAAGCCCTGAGACAACTTTTGTTTATGTTCATACTGCATCGCCGAAACTGATTAAAATTAAAAGTCCTCTTGATAGCTTATAAAATGAAAAGATTACTATGCCTTGGCATTGAAGCTACTGCTCATACTTTTGGCGTGGCTGTTGTTGATAGCGATTGCAAGATTTTGAGCAATTGCAAAGACACTTATACAACTGAACATGGCGGAATAATTCCTATCGAAGCAGCCAAGCATCATGATGCTGTCAAGGAAAAAGTCTTGCAAGATGCTTTGAATGAAGCAAAAGTCAAGTTGAAAGATATCGACTTGATTGCTTATTCTCAAGGCCCTGGACTCGCGCCTTGTTTGTTACGAGGCCTTACTCTTGCTAAAGAGCTTGCCAAGAAATACAAAAAGCCTCTTGTGCCAGTTAATCACTGCATTGCTCATCTTGAAATTGGCAAAGCCCTTTGTAAATGCAAAGATCCAGTGTTGCTTTATTGTTCAGGCGCCAATACTCAAGTAATAAGTTATGCTGCTGGCAAGTACAGGATTTTTGGCGAAACCTTGGATATAGGCATTGGCAACTTTATCGACTCTTTTGCTCGATATGTTGGCTTGGGCTTTCCAGGCGGGCCAAAAATAGCTGAATTGGCTTTGAAAAGCGATAACTTGATTGAATTGCCTTACACTGTTAAGGGCATGGACGTTGCGTTTTCTGGCTTACTTACTAACTTGAAACAGAAATATGATAAAGGCTTCAAGCTCGAAGATTTAGCTTTTTCCTTGCAAGAACATGCTTTTGCAATGCTAATTGAGGTAGCAGAAAGAGCCATGGCGCATCTCAAGAAAGACGAGTTGCTTCTTGGTGGCGGCGTTGCATGCAATGCAAGACTTCAAGAAATGGCAAAAATAATGTGCAAGGAACGAGGAGCAAAAGCATATTGCCCGCCTGCTTCTGTTCTTGTTGATAATGCAGCAATGATAGCATGGCTTGGCCTTTTGATGTTCAAAGCCAGGCAACAAGTCTCGCCAGACAAGGCAGACATAAAGCCTTATGAGCGTACAGATGATGTTGAAGTAAAATTTTTACAATGAATAGTTCTTAATAAATTCATTCTATTTTTCTATTTAATTTTTCTATTTATACATAATACAAAATAAAAATTAATATAAATCAAAGTCGCATCAAAAACATAGAAAAATGGCATACACGAATTTGAAAAAAGGCTTTCATAGTTTTGTAACAAAATATATCCTTGAGCCAATTTATAAAGCAAAAGGCGACATAGAAATTAAAGGCAAGAAAAATCTCGAAGAAGCTTCGCAACATGCCCGAGTTGTCATAGCAACTACGCATACAAACATCGAAAGATCAATTCCTATAGGCCTGGCATTAAAAGAACAAGCTCACTTAATAGTAAAAGAAGACATGGACAGATGGTATCTCAATAAGTTGTGGCTCGAGCCTTTCATAAGACTTCTGAATGGCAAGTTCATTGAGGGGAATGAATCAAAGTTCCGGAAAAGTGACTTGGAAACAATGGCAGAAGTTATTGACTGTCATGATTCTTACAAAAAACGAACCGAACCAAAATATGTTCTTATCGCGGTTTCTGGCAACTTCAACACCGATAATCCTTTAGAGTTCGTGCCAAAAAGGGGCCTTGCAGTGGCTTACAGAATAAGGCTGAAAGAAAACCTGAAAAAAGGTATTGATTATTTTGATTCAGCAATCGTGCCATCAGTTGAGTTCATGCTCCAAAGCAAGGAAAGCAAAAAGAAATATTTGATTGTTTATGACGATCTTATTAATCCCAATAATTTTATATGCCGCATAGGAAACAGAATTGATTTTGACACAGAATCCCTAACAGCACTGCTAAAATACAGAATAAGGAAACTAATGGTCTCATATCAATATATTCAATTTTCTCGAAACCTTTTTAAACCAAGTTTTTCTTAAACAATTAACCATATGACTAAAGCTAAATAATAGCTGAATGCTATGAGCTAATGAGGGAGGTTCAAATGGTTTCTGCATATGAAATAGTAGAAATTGCAAGAAAGACCGGGAAAATAGAAAAAGGAACAAATGAAGTTACTAAGGCTATTGAACGTAGCGCAGCCAAGCTAGTCGTTATAGCAGACGATGTTCAGCCCAAAGAAATTACTCAACACATTCCTTTTTTATGCAAAGAAAAAGGGATACCATGTGTTAATGTTGACAGCAAGCAAAAGCTTGGAGCCGCTGCCGGGCTGAATGTTTCAACAGCTAGCGTTGCCATTATAGATGCCGGTGAAGCGATTAAAGACATTGCAACTCTATCAAAGAAAAAGGAATAATTATATAACTAATAAATATGGAGTATAATTCATGCAGGATATAATTCAATCCTCGAGAAAGATAAAAAATGGGAAGCGATAAGAAAAAAGTAAGAGAAATAAAAGTTGAAGAAAAAAAAGGAGCAGAAAAATTAGGACTTACTGCCTCTCCAGCTATTGTTGAAGAAATTTGTGGTAGGACAGGATTTAGAGGAGAACTCACCCAAGTTAAAGTTCGCATTCTTCAAGGGGAAAATAAAGGTAAAGTTATACTAAGAAATGTTAAGGGCCCTGTCAGATTAAAAGATGTTTTAATTTTAAGAGAGACAGAAATTGAGGCTCGAAGAATAAAAACTAAAGTTATGAAAGGGGCATTCACTTAAATATTCACTTAAAATGGCAAAATGCAGTTATTGTTCCCGCGAGATTTTGCCCGGGAGGGGCATCATTTTTGTAAATACAGCGAGCAAAATATTATACTTTTGTTCGAGTAAATGCAGAAAGAATTTCAAAATGGGCCGAAAAAAAAGGAAGTGGGCATTAAAGCAAAAGAAATAATGAAGTAATTTTTTCTCGCAAGATTTAAATACATTTTTTGTTTACTTATTCTATAAAAAGAGGTAAGAATAAAGATGGCTCCATTCATTGATCTGAATCCTCCTGTCCCTGCGCTCACCCATGTTGAAGATAAGACTAAAATTAATGTAAGATATACCATTATTGTTCCTTATGTTTCTATTCATATTTACTGGGATCCTGAAATTGGTTCTGTTGTTTATGATGTAGAGGAACCTCTTCTGAATGATTTTGAGGCAGAGATTATGCGAGAGCTCGAAGTAGGAATCACCGAGTTATTTAATATAAACGTCGTGGTAGACAAAAGCCAATCTTCATTATTAAATTACTTAGATAAAACGGCCAAGGTACTTTTGAAAGAATTGGGGCGCAAGATAAGTGAGGAAAGTTATAATCGGATTTTTTATTATATCTACAGAGATTTTATAGGATTGAATGAAATAGAGCCTTTGCTACGAGATTATTTTATTGAGGATATAGAATGCAACGGCATAGGAACTCCTGTTTATATAGTCCATAGAATTTTTAGAAATTTAAAAACAAATATTATCTTTCGAGATATGAACAAACTGGCAGGTTTTGTAGAGAAAATCGCGCAGAGATGCGGAAAATATGTCTCTTATGCACAACCTTTGCTGGATGGTTCGCTTCCAGATGGCTCGAGAGTCAATGCTACATATACTACCGATATCTCCAGTAAAGGACCGACATTTACTATAAGAAAATTCACAAAGATTCCTTGGACTCCCATACAGCTCATCGAGATGAATACATTGAGTCCGGAAATGCTGGCTTATTTTTGGCTGTTAGTACAATATAAATGTAATATCTTGATTACCGGCGGGACAGGTTCAGGGAAAACAAGCCTACTTAATGCAATTGCATTTTTTATCCCTGCAGAAGCGAGAGTCGTCTCAATTGAAGATACTCGCGAATTAATGTTGCCGAGAGAAAATTGGTTACCTTCTGTTGCAAGAACCGGTGTCGGGATTTCGGGTGCAGGAGAGATTGATTTATTTGCATTGCTTAAAGAAAGCTTTAGACAGAATCCCGATTATGTTATTGTCGGGGAAGTCCGAGGAAAAGAAGCTTATGTTTTGTTCCAGGGTATGTCTTCCGGGCATCCTTCTATAAGTACAATTCATGCAGATTCAGTTGATGCTGTAATCAAGAGATTAGAAACACCGCCGATTAGTTTGAGTCCTACTCTTGTGAATGCTTTAGACGCGGTAGCAATAATGACGCACGCAATAGTGAAAAAGAAAGAGACTAGAAGACTAAAACAGATTGTAGAAATCGTCGATGTAACTCCGGATGGTGTTGCAATGACTAACACTCCATTTACCTGGAATCCAAGTCAGGATATCTTTTATTTTAAGACTGAAAGCAAAGTCTTCGATAAAATTAGTGAGAGATATGGGTTAAGCAAAGAAGAATTGTTAAATGAATTTAAGTTAAGAGTAAAATTAATATTTGAACTTTATAAAAGAAAAATTAATGAATTTGAAGCTGTTCAGAAAGTGATTCATGAATATTATAAAGACCCGCAGACTGTGCTGAGAAGATATAGAATAATAAAATAAATAAAAAATAAAATGATAAGTCAAGAGAAAGTTTTTTTCTTGAATCAGCTTGTTGATTCAATGATGCATGCCGCAGATGAGCTTGAAAAAGCTGAGAAAGCAAATAATGCAAAAGAGATTGATAAAATAAAGAGATATATCCTTTCTATCCAATCCGAGATAAAAAATATTATCATGATAATAAAATAAGGGCTAAAAAGAGTGGGGATAATAAAAATAATAAGAATGAGAGCTGAAAAAATAAATGGGGATAAGAGCTAAAATAAAGAGATAAGGAAAATGTATACAGATATTTTAAAAAATACTTTAAAGAAAGAAAAAAAACTGCTATCAGAATTGAGTGCAATTATTGAACAGAGCTCAGTAAGTAAGGGCTCAGAAAAAGTACTCTATGATAAATCCGCATTTGCTCTTATCCATCAGCTCGATGTTTTAAATAATTCTATTTCAGATATATTGTATGGGAGAATCGCCAAGAAAACAGAAGTTTCCACCAAAGAAATAAATCAAGAAATAGTACGAGAGATAAAAACTCCAGTATATTCTAGAATCAAAACAGCAGAAGGCGAGATTATTGTACCTAGGCATGAACAAGAACAATTTATGCAAGATCTTGCTATCGAGAAAGAAACTATAAAGAAAATAAAAAGCAGAATTAAAGAGATTAAACTAACAAAAGAAAAGAGAGACCCTTTTGAGAGAGCCACATTTTTCTCATCCATTTCTAATACAATTTTTGGCTCTCTCGCATATAATCTATCAAAAAATCATTTTAAAAAATTGCATTATTCTCTGAGAAAAGCCAATATGCCATTTTTACTCTCGGCTTATCTCTCGATGATGTTTTTTTCAACTTTCTTGGTTTTTCTAGCCAGTTTGTTTATAGCAACTATGATTAGTTTGGTTACGAATGCAGATATCTATAGTTTTCTAAGGAATATTTTAATTTCTCTTGCATTACCTATATTAACTTTCATATCTTTTTATTACTATCCCATATCCAGAATTTCTGAATCAAAGCAGAGTATTGACAATGAATTGCCTTTTGCGACGGTTCATATGTCAGCCATAGCAAGTTCAGGAGTAGAACCATTCAAAATTTTTCAAATTCTAGCTTTAAGCGAAGAGTATCCTGCAATTTCAAGAGAAGCAAAAAAGATTGTCAATCAAGTTAATATTTATGGTTATGACTTGACTAGTGCATTAAAAAATGTAGCATCAATGTCTTCAAGTAAAAATTTTTCTGAATTGCTTAATGGGATATCCTCTACTATAATCGGCGGCGGCGAACTTAAAGAATATTTAGAACAAAAATCTAAAGATTTGTTAATGGAATATAGGCTTTCAAGAGAGAAATATTCTACTACTATTGGGATGTTTTCAGATATCTATACTGCTTTGCTTATCGCGGCGCCATTAATTTTTATGCTAATGTTAGTTATTATTGGTTCACTCGGGGGGAACATGCTCGGAGTTGACGCTATAACCCTATCTACAATAGGAATAGTCATAATTGCAATATTAAATATACTATTCTTGATTTTCCTCCAGTTCACACAACCAAAAACCTAAGAGAAAAGAAAAAAAGAGAAAGAAAAAAATGAAAAGAAGAGTGAAATAAAGGAATAAAATGAAAAAAGTGAATATAATTTCAATATGTTTTGCATTACTGCTTGTAGCAGTTGACTTTGCATTTCTGTTTAATCATAAGATTTTTCTTTTTGTTTTAGGAGTTGCTTTTTTAATATTCATTCTTCCTTTTTTAACTTCATTTCTCATTGAATCTGGGCGTGAGAAAGAAAAAGAAGAGAAATTTCTCGAGTTCGCCAGAAGTATAACTGAAAATGTTAAAAGCGGAGTATCAGTAACGAAAAGTATACTGATAATTGCAGATAAGGATTATGGCTCTTTAACTCCCCACATTAAAAAACTTGCGAATCAGATAAGTCTCGGAATTCCATTTAGAAAAGCCTTTAGAATATTTGCTTCTGATACAAAAAATAGTGTTATATCTAGAAGCACAGAATTAATAATTGAAGCGGAGAGCTCTGGAGGAGACATTGCGAGTGTCATTGATCAGGTTGTTAAAAGTGTAAATGAAATAGAAAATCTGAAAAAAGAAAGAAAATCGAAAATGTTTAATATGATTGTTCAGAATTATATAATCTTCATAATATTTATCGCAATAATGCTTTTCGTAGAACTCAGCTTATTGCCGATGATTTCTAGTTCGATAGGGCAACAGGCTATAAACACTCAATCACAACTTTTTAAAAGATCATTCTTTATATTAATGTTAGTCCAGGCTTTTTTTGCCGGCTTAGTAACAGGAAAACTCAGCGAAGGAACAATGAAAGCGGGAATAAAACATAGTGCAATACTATTGGTATTAACATATTTCATAGTAACTGGTGCAAGAGCCTTATTTTAATAAATAAAATAAATAAAGTTGATAGGTAAAATAAATAAAATTAAGAAATAGAATAAATAAGGGATAAGAGATAAAAATGGAAAGGAAAACTGCTAGAAGAATAATAAGTGCATTTTCTATAGCTACTTTAATTTTTTTATTGGGCTTATTCATCGGAGAATCAATAATGGAAAGCAAAGCTAAGCAAATCCTCGATATGTCTGAAAAAGTAAGGCTCGAAATTCAGGATCTCGAATTACAGCAGGCATTATCCTCTTATGATCCTTGCGGCAAGAGCTATCTGAATATTTTAAGTGCGCAACTCGATGAAATGGGAACAAAAATTTCTTTTCTTGAAGAAACCCTTGGCAAGAATGATGCTCAGGTTTTAGAGTTAAAAAAACCTTATACCATGTTGATGATTAGACATTACTTATTGGTTAAACAAAGAATAGAAAAATGCAATGAAAATTACATTACCATACTTTTCTTTTACTCAAATAAAAGAGAATACATAACCGAGAGTGAAAAGCAGGGTTATGTTCTAGGATATTTCGCAGATAAATATGGCTATGAAAAGTTGAAAGTTTATTCTATCGATGCTGATTTAGACCTCGGAGTTGTAAAAATGCTAAAAGAACAATATAATATAACAATCTTGCCGACTACAATAATTAATGAAAAAGTTTTCGCAGGATTCACAGAAAAAGAAAAATTTGAAGAGTATTTCTAATATTCCTTAATTATTTTATAACCTTATAAACAAATGTTTTTTCACAATTGCCCTGAATTTCTTTTTCTAGAACAAGAAATTTGCTGTTATCGAGAGTCTTTTTATCGTAAGGAATTCCCATAGTAGGATTATATATGACATATTTTGGATTGTGCTGAAATATTAGAATATCAATTCTCGGATCATATAAACTATAAGTTTTTACATTTAGATGATATCCGTACCACGGCCAGTTATTTCCTAAGATGATATCTCCTTTTCCAACTTTATATTTAAGGTAATCTATAGCAAGCATTGTAGAGCTTTTTTTCTCACAGTTTGCTATATTCTCAGTTAATTTATAAAAATTGAATAGATGCACGCACTGAACTGCTAAAAGCGAGAAAATCAAAATTATTGCTATGAGCCTGATTATTCTTATTCTTTTCAGTTTTATCATGCCTATCAAAAACACGAATCCCTGAAATGCTGCAATATAAATGAAAGGAAGAAAAGAAAGATAATATCGCGCATCTTTCAACTTGACTAGGAAAAGATAAAAGATAAATGAGAGAATTATAAAAATAAGAATAAGCAGATTTAATTTTTTTTCCTTGGCAAGTGGATAAAAACCAACTAACATCAGTATAGGAATCAATACATTTGTAAAAGAAAATAGATTAAGTATCTGTTTTATTATCGGTTCAAAATAAGTATATTCTGCAACTGCTTTCTCTTGTTCAATTAAATCCCAGACAGGATTTCCATATTTAACAACATTAAAAATTAACCATGGAAGCAGGGCTATAAATATGAAGAGCAAAAATAAGACTATTTTTTTGGGCTTTTTTTTAATAGAAAAATAAATCAGCACCGCGAGGGGAAATAAAGCTGATGAGAATCTTGCCAAAAACGCAAGAGCAGAAGAAATACTCGCGAGAGCAATCCATTTCACTTCTTTAGGATTATTTTTTTCATAATCTTTCAATAAGAAATAAAAAGAGAGCAGTGTGAAGAACATCGCAGGAATGTCTGCATAAACTCTAAAGCCCCATGCAAGCAATAACGAGGTAGATGAAAATAGCAAGCATAATATTAATGAAATTTTCCAAGAAAAATACCTTCTAGAAATATGATAGAGAGTTAAAATTGATGCAAGGGTAAATAAAATTATAGTGAACCTTGCAATAAAGATGCTTTCCCCTGTAAATGCCCATATTGTAGCAATTATATATTCTAACAATGGAAACCTAAAATCCTCTATAAAATTGCTGCTTCCTAAATGACTTCTCGCATTCCCGAGATAAACATTCTCATCCCATAAAAGTACAGGATACAGTGAACTTATAAAAAGAAGAATTATGAATAAATAGGCTAACAAGAGAACGATTCCATAAAATTCTTTCTCAGGCAGTTTTATCTTGTCTCTTTTTTTTCTTTGTTCCATTTTTCACTTCCAAACCCACCAAATACTTGTTAAATAACTTATTATTGTCGCGATTATTATTCCTATTAAATTTGAAAGCAGATAGTGCAAACCTACAAGTGTTAATAACCATAGGAATAATAAATTTACGCTTATCGCAATTAAGCGAGATAGATTAAATTTTAAAAATCTTTTGAATTTACTGCCTTTTCTATATTCTCGGAATGTCCACGAATCATTAAGTATGAAATTATATATTATAGAGAATTCAATTGCTATGCCCCCTGAAACGAGATAATAAAACTTTATAATATCTGTAAAAAACCATAGCAAAAATTCATTTAGAACAGCGCAGGATGCGCCAACAATTATAAATTTGAACCATTTTTTCCATTCTAATCGCGATAATCTTAACAGATGCTTTAGGAAAAGAAATGCTTGCTTGGCATTTGCCTTGCTTTTTTCACTCTCTCTTTTTTTAAATTCGAAAGGAATTTCAACACTCTTTTTAAAATCTGTTTTTGCTATAATCTCGAGGAGAATCTTGAATCCTATAGGGTTCAATCCCGCATTTTTCACAATTTCTTTCTTGAACATAAAAAATCCTGTTGAAGGATCACTGAACTTTTTTGATTTCGGCACAACAATATGCGATAGAAAAATAAAAAGTTTTGATATTAGAACTCGCATAGGAGTCAATTCTATTTTTGACTCTTCTAAGAAGCGAGAGCATGAAACTATATCTGCTTTTTCTTCAATCATTTTTATCAACATTCTTGAAATAAACTTGGGAGGATGTTGTAAATCTGCATCCATAACACATATAATATTACCTTTTGCTTTGTTAACAACAGAAATTATAGCATTGCTCAAATCGGTTTTGCCAGTATCGAATGCTCTTGCCTTAATTTTATATTTCTTTGAATATAATCCAACATTCTTTATTGTATTGTCGGTGCTTGAGCTATCAGCGATTATTATTTCATACTCGGTCTTTACGGTTTTTTTTATTTCTCTAAATAAGCGCTCTATATTTTTTTCTTCATTAAATGTTGGGATTATTATTGATAAAACATTCCTTTCTTTCATAAAAAACGCAAGATATTAAAACTTAAAAATCTTCGTGAAAGCATGGAAGAAAAAAGAAGATGTTATTTTTGCGGAAGCGGAGATGCGCTGCAGAGGGCTTTGTGGGAAAATGAATACATAGATGTCTGTTTTCAATGCTCGCAGATAAATGATGTAATAATTCTCAAGAAACCCACAGAAGAGCAACTCTATAACCTTGATAAGGGAATAACAATTTACAATTCTGTCAAGCAATGGAGAAAAGAACACGGGCAAGAACCTGTTGATAAAATTGGCGGGAAAAAAGCGGGGGCGAAAAAAGAAGGAGAAATCGAAGACAGAAATCCGAAACTATTATCTTCAGAGACTGTCAGTCTCGATATGCTCAGAGAGAGAAAAAAAGCTATGCAGGCAGCTCGCACAACTGAATCCACACCATATTCTCTTAAAGAAAAATCACCTAAACCAGAATCTATTAATTTCAAATCTAATTCTCTCAAGATAGGGGATTTAAAATTGTGGAATGAACAAATCAAGAAAAAGGAACAGAATGAAATCGAAGCTGAATTAGAAAAGGAAGAATTTTTGCAAGAAGTGAGAAGAATCAAAGAGGAGGAGATGCTTGAAAAAGAACTAAGTTATTCTCCCCGGGAAGACCTTTTGAGCGAAGATTTTTTAGAAGTGCCTAGACCAATTGAGCCTCTCGAATCGGAGCAGGAAGAATAATAAAAGCAAAAAGATTTAAAAATACCTTTTAAATGTTATTCTTATGAATGTTAAAGTTATTAAGGATGAAAAGGAAGAACTGCAAATAGAAATAGACAATCTAACAATTGCAGAATTGCTTCGAAGTTATTTATGGCAAGACGAATCTGTAATCCTCGCAGTATGGAAAAGAGATCATCCAACAAAAAAACCAATTCTTGTTATCAAGACAAAGGGAAAGAGTGCTAAAAAAGCATTACAGGATACAATAGATAGAATAGAATCATTGAATGCTAAACTTATTTCTGAATTTAAGAAAATAAAATAAAAGAGAAAAATGAAACGCTCATCAAGACGCTGGAAAAAGAAAAGACAGATGAGATGGAAATGGCAGCGCAAGAGACTCAAGAGAGAAAAGCGAAAGAGAAAACAGCGAAGAATGGCTGCTATTTAGAGTTCTTAATGAGACTAATAAAAGATTATCAAGATTATCATTAGAAAACTAAGAAAAAACCAAGAAATGTTAAGATTCACCTAAAATTCCTTCAAGACCCCTCTACAAAAATGCATCAGAAATGTTAGTGCCAGCGATGATGTCATAAAGCTCTCCACTTTTTATTTTACATTTATTGCAAAAATATTTTGTATTTCTCTCTTCTACTCTAATGTCTCCATTCTGTTTTTTCAATAAAACTAGGTCATACTCTTTTCTTATAGCCCCGCTACCGCAATTTTTGCATTCGTAAATCTTTAAAAGTGGAAATGACCTGCTTATTATTTCTATTTTATGAGTTGAAGAAACTATCTCTTCTATATTTTTTACTATGTTTTCTGCATTAAATTTTTTACTCATTCTAAGATTATTTTCATTTATTCTAATATTGATGATAAAAATATTAAGATTAATTAAAATTTATATCTCAATCCGCCACGGATTAGTGATTTCTTTGCTGTATTGTCGCCAGTGAATTCCATTCCTAGATTAAGGTATGCGTCTAAAATCTCATCTATTTTAGGGCAAATTCTGACTCTTGGGCCAGCATAAGCAATTGTTTTAGTGTACAAGTCACTTACTGGTGTTTTCTCAGCATTTCTTAATGCTTCCATGTCTATCTCTGTTGTTACTCCAGCTGTAAGTCCATATTGTGCCTTGCCTTTGCCACTTAAAACAGCCAAACTAAAGTTTCCCTCATTGCCTTTTAAATAATCATTGAAATTTTCTTTATTTCCTTCTATAAGAACTCTCCAATTATCATTTAAATTGCAATAAACCCATCCATTTACGCCATAAACTATTTTAGGATCTATTGTTGAACCGATTTTTCCTTCTATACCTGCAGCAATATCTTTGCCTGCCCCGACACCAAACCTGCCAGTTAGATAAACTGCGCTTCCAGCATCTTTCCCATCTACGATTGTCCCAACTGTTCCAACACCTAATCCAATAACTTGCCCAAATATTTTAAATTCAGGGTTAAATTGATAAGCAGCATTTTTATCTTTTTCACTTAATATTTTTACATTTCCGCCGAGAGTTGCTGAGAAAGCCTCTCCCGAATAAAGCTTGTTATCATATCCGAGGACTACACAAGCTACATTAGTACTATCAGAGTTTATATTTTGTAATATTGTAGTCAAGCCTCTTTCGAATTGATCATAAAGTAAGGGCAATCCTGTCATTGTATGCGCTGTAACAGTATCAGAAGAAACAATTGTATTAGTATCAGTTGCAGGAGTTGATGCTACTGGAGTTGATGGGATTACTGGAGTTTTAGAAGTCGTATCAGTATTAATGACTTTATTAGTATCTACATAAACAGTTTCAACTTTTGCAGGTGATTTCTGTTTTAGATATTCATCAAGATTAATTATTACATTTACATCGCCTGTTTTAATTTTATTTTCTATAGTAATATTATGCTCATGAACTGGGCAAACTGTTTTGGAGTTGCCATCGTCCTTAGCATAACCAAGTTTAAGCGATGTAGCTAAGATTCCAATTGAAGCTATTTTCGCTAATTTATCGATTATATTTTTCATGTTTTTCCTAACATTGTGGTATTTATAAATCTTTCGTTTTTGTCTAAACTACTCAGTGACAAAAAAATTTGGGGCTTTCTTAGAAAATTATTTATATAGACTTTTTTTATCAAGATTGGAGGTTATGACATGGCAGAATCAAATTTGTTGGTAACTTTCGATCCAGTGCATGAACAAAGTGCTAAAACAGAGATAGAGAATCTTATAAAAGAAACAAAAGTAAAAGCGAAGATACTGAAATCTGAAGAGGGATTGGCAGAAATAAGCGCATCGAATGCAAAAGAATTGATAAAAAAAGTTTTAGAACTCGTTAAGAAAAAAACTAAAAAATTGTGCTATACTTTTAATTGGTGGCCTGTAGATAAATGGTGCAAAGCAGAAATAAAAGATATGCAGAAAGCAATATCAGAAATAGAGAAAGGCATAAAGTCCAGCGATAAATGGAAACTTGAATTAAGTAAAAGAAAAACAGACAAAGAATATGGCCGGGACATTATAATAAAACTTACAGAAGTTGTCGAAAAACCAAAAGTAGACTTGAATAATCCCGATAAAATAATCAAGGTGGAGATTATCGGGGAAAAGGCAGCAATCTCTCTTATAGGAAAAGGCGAAAGTATCAGTGCTAGTGATTTTAAATAATTTCTCTATATTTTTGATATATTTTGTTTTTAATATATTTAGAATAATAATTTATTTAAATGAAATTATATAGAAATTTTAATGCATAAAAAAGGAATAATTAGAAAGTTGGAAGGAAAGATAATAGCCTTATCGGGATTGCCTGGAAGCGGCAAAACAACTCTAGGAGAATACCTTGCCCGCAAATATGGTTTTGAATTCTACAGCATGGGAATTATCAGGAGAAAGCTTGCAGAGAAAAAAGGTATCGATATTAATGAACTTAATAAAATCGGAGAGGAAGATTATTCAACTGATAAAGAAGCGGATGATTTTTTAAAAAGTCTCTCAAATAAAAAAAATCTTGTTATAGATGGCAGAATGGCTTTCTATTTTATCCCAGATTCAATAAAAATTTTTCTTGAGGTTGACTTGTTAGTCGGGGCTAAGAGAATATACTCGGAATCTCGCGAGAAAGAAAAATATTCTAGTGTTGGTGAAACTTTCCAAAAACTGAAAGCGAGAATTGAGAGTGATCGCAGGAGATATAAGAAATATTATAACTTAGACATTTTCAATAGGAAATATTATGATATTATAATAGATACAACCAATTTGAGCATCCCTGATGCAAAAAAAACTATAAAAGAAAGTGTAGAAAAGTTTATAAATAATCATAAAAATAAATAGCACATAGTCAACAGCAATACTAATATTGGAGGTCAAATGCCAAAAAACAAAAAGTGGGATGAGGAAGAGTTGGAAGATGAAGCAGACGAGGATATTTTTGAAAGAGAGGAGATTTTTGAGAGAGAGGCATTATCTGATTCTTCTTCTGATGATCCTGATGAAGATGTGGTTAATGATGAAATAGATGAAGCAGACGAAGATTTTGATGATGATTGGTAATCTTTATTTTATTTAATTGCTTGAAGACAAGATCTTCAACACGCCGGCAGATATATAGCCGGCGTTTCTTTTTTGTTTTAAAATGTTATTTTAAAAAAATTTAAATATCTCATCCATGTTCATTAAAGTAAAGGATTAAAATGTATGATTTCAAGTCTAAAGAGAAGGAAATACTCGAATTTTGGGAAAAAAACAAGATTTATGAGAAAGTAAAAAAGAAAAATAGCAAAGGAAAAAAATTTTATTTCTTGCAAGGCCCTCCATTCACTTCTGGTAGAATCCATATAGGTACAGCATGGAATAACTGCCTTAAAGATATGATAATGAGATTCAAGCGAATGCAGGGATATAATGTGTGGGATAGAGCAGGTTACGATACTCACGGACTGCCAACAGAAAATCCTGTGCAGAAAATTCTCAAATTAATAGATAAAAAAGATATTCAGAACTACGGTTTAGATAATTTTGTTGAAAAATGCAATGAATTTTGCGTAAATAATGCCAACATAATGAGCAGAGATTTATGGAATCTTGGAATATGGATGGATTTTAAAAATGCTTATATGCCAATTGAAAATGATTTCATGAGTAATGAATGGTTTCTTATCAAAAAAGCTTATGAACAGAAAAGGTTATACAAAGGCAAAAAAGTAATGCACTGGTGCGCTACTTGCGAGACTGCTCTAGCAAAACATGAATTAGAATATAATAATGTCAAAGATAAAAGTATCTTTTTAAAATTTAAGATTAAAGGAAAAAAGAATGAATTTCTAATAATATGGACTACCACGCCCTGGACTATTCCTTATAATCTTGCAGTTATGGTGAATCCAGAAGTTGAATATGTAAAAGCAAAAATAAGAGAAAATAATGAGATATGGATAATAGCGAAACCTCTGGCTAATGTAGTGATTATGGGATTAGTTGAAAAAGAGTATGAAATAATAGAAGAAATTAAAGGGAAGGAACTTGAAGGTCTCGAGTATGAACATCCTTTTTATGCTGAACTTCATCAGATTTATGACGCTCTTAAAAAAAAGCATGACAAGATTCATACTGTCGTCTTAAGCGAAGAATATGTAACGACTGATGCCGGAACAGGATTAGTTCATTGTGCTCCCGGGTGCGGGCCAGAAGATTTTGAAGTCGGGCAAAGATATAATCTACCACCTTTCAATACCTTAGATGAAAAAGGAAACTTGCTGGAAATAGAAAAACTTGGCAAATTTAATGCTAAAAAAGATGATGAAAAAATAATTTCTTTATTAGAGAAAAAAGGTTCATTAATAATAACTACTGAAGTCGAGCACGAATATCCATTCTGCTGGAGATGCCATAATCCGGTTATCTTTCGCGCTACTGAACAATGGTTCCTCAAAATAGAAGATTTAATACCACAGATGTTAAAATATAATGAAGAGATAAACTGGGTTCCTAAATGGGGGAAAACTGCTTTTGATGCATGGATTAAATCTCTAAAAGACAACAGCATAACAAGACAGAGATTCTGGGGCACGCCAGTTCCTATATGGCAGTGCGAATGCGGAAATTTAAGTGTTGTCGGCTCTGTAAAAGAGTTGGAAAAGTTATCGAATAAAAAACTACCTAAAAATTTGCATAGGCCTTGGATAGATGAAATTACCATAAAATGCAAATGTGGCAAAGAGATGAAAAGAATTCCAGATGTACTTGATGTCTGGCTTGATTCCGGAACAACCTCTTGGAATTGCCTCTATTATCCAAATCAGAAGAAATATTTCGAAGAATTTTTCCCTGCTGATTTAATTCTGGAAGGCAATGAGCAGATTAAATTATGGTTTTCAATGTTGCTAATATGCAGTTTAATCGCCCTAAAAAAGCCCTGCTATAAAAATGTCTATATCCACGGGATGATTCTAAGCTGGGGCAACATGAAAATGTCAAAAAGTTTAGGAAATATGATTTCTCCTCAAGAAGTTGTAGATAAAGTTGGTGTTGATGTATTCCGATATTATATGAATCAATTCCAAGCAGGAGAGAATACGACATTTAATTGGGAAGATTTAAAAATAAAACAGAGAAATATGCAGATATTGTGGAACATAAAGAACTATCTTTTAGAATTTTCCAAACTTTATAATATCAATCCCGAAAAAGTTAAACCGGCGCTTGGAATAGAAGAGAAATTCATGCTTTCAAGAACGAATTCTGTGATAAAGAAAGTTTTAGAATTGATTGAAGCATACAAGATTGATGAGGCGATTGCCCCTATAGAAAATCTTTATCTCGAGCTTTCAAGATTTTATATACAGCTCATAAGAGAGAAAATTGTTCTTGGCTCTGATGAGCAGAAAAGAGCCATAATCTGGACAATATATAATACTTTAATGAATTGCTTGAAATTATTTGCACCTATCGCTCCATTCATAACAGAATGCATATATCTAGAATTGAGGAAAGAATTCAAACTCGAAGAAGAATCTATTCATTTAAATAGACTGCCAGAGCCAAATGATAAAGAAATAAATCTCGAGATTGAGAAAGAGTTTGAAATAGCAAAACAGATAATAGAAAGAATACTTGCATTACGCTCAGAAAAAAATATTGGAATAAGGTGGCCATTGAGAAAAGCCGTTATTAAAACAGAGAATAAATTAAGCAGAGAAATAATTGAAATAATTCAAAATTATGTAAATGTTAAAAAAATCGAGATACTAGAAAAGAAAGGGCAATTCTCGGTGGAATTAGATACTAAGATAGATGAAGAACTTGAGACAGAAGGTTATGTTAGAGAAATTATAAGAAAAATACAGGATGCGAGAAAAAAATCTGGATTAAAAAAAGAGAATGAAATAGAACTTGTAATTTTAATAAAAGATGAGATGCTTTTAGAGAATATCAGAAAGTTTAAGTATGAGAAATTAATCGGAGAAAAAACGAATTCTAAGCTTTCTATAGTGCAAGAGCCGCCCGAGAAAAGATACCAGAACATATTTGAAGAGAAAATAAAAGATAATGAAATTGTCATTTATTTTAACATAATAAAATAAAAATATATAAAATAATCAGAGTAAATCAAACATATCAAAATTATACAGAAAGCTTTAAATAGTGCTTCTATTTTATGTTAATAAGTTGTTATATTAAAGTTATAAAAAATGATAGTGAAAGAGGAGTTTTTGAGTAGGCTAAGGAAGATATTTGGCTTAAATTTATATGAAGTTCGAGTTTGGGCTGCCCTACTTTCTAGAGGAGTTTCTACAGCTGGAGAATTGAGCGATATTAGCAATGTTCCTAGAAGCAGAACATATGACATTTTAGAAAGCTTAGAGAAAAAAGGATTTATAGTGATGAAACTCGGAAAGCCGATTAAGTTTGTGGCTGTAAAACCTACAGAGGTAGTTGAAAGAGTGAAGAGGAATGTCATTAGAGAAGCACAGGAAACAAGTAAGAGACTTGAAGATCTAAAAGGAACTGATGTTTTAGAAGAGTTAAGCAGTTTATTCACCCAAGGAGTAAAGTATGTAGAACCTACTGATTTAAGCGGAGCTATTCGCGGAAGACACAATTTATACAATCATTTAGACATGATGATTCGCGGGGCTGAAAAAACTTTGACAATAGTAACTACAGAAGATGGCTTGAACAGAAAAATAGAATCATTGAAGCCAAGTATGGAAAAAGCGAAAAAAAGAGGAGTTAAAATAAGAATTGCTGCTCCGATAACGCCAAAGAACATAAAAATTGCCAAAGAAATCGGGAAAATTGCCGATGTTAGAAATTTGAGAAATATTAAAGCGAGATTCGTTGTTGCTGATGGCAAAGAGATAATGTTCATGGTATTGAATGATGAGGAAGTTCATCCAACTTATGATGTTGGCGTTTGGGTTAACACTCCTTTTTTTGCAAATGCCCTAGAACAGATATTTGAATCTGCATGGGTAAAAATGCCCACAGCAAGCCAAATTAAGGGATAAGCTTATTTCAAAAAAAGAGGTGCACGAATTTTTATTTATATCTCTCTTATTTCTCATTATATTTTATTTTTTTGTATAAATTCGTCAATTTAACAACTCTCTTTTTGCATTCTTCAACAGGAATCTGCTCCATTTTTTCTGCGAGAGTTCCTGGCATTGGCCAAAATCTACTTATATTTAAGATATCTGGTTTAATTTTTCTGATGAGCGATAATGTTTTATTAAAATCCTCTTCTGTTTCACCAGGAAAACCAACAATAATATCTGTACTTATAATAATCCTTGGAATTTGCTCGCGAAACTTATCTACAATCAATAAAAAATCTTTTATTTTATAATTTCTATTCATCTTTTTTAGAATTCTATCAGAGCCACTTTGGACAGGTATATGCAAAAATTTAATCATTTTTTCATTTTTATAAATCTCAATCATTTCGTCTAGAATCGGAAGCAAGCTTGACGGATTCATCATCCCGAGACGGATTTTGAATTTCTTTTTTATTGAAAGAATTTTTTTCATAAGTTCTGGAAGTTTTGATTTGCCTGTCTCAGAGCCATATGCAGCATTATCTTGGCTCGTAAGCCATATTTCATTGCAAGATAATAAGTCATTTTCAATATTCTTCAATATTTTTTCTTGCGGATAGGAAAATAGGGAGCCTTTAGCTAGTTTGACAATACAGTAACTGCAATTTCCCAAACATCCTTCGCTTATTTGTGTTATTCCAATGTTTTTTCTTTTGAGAGTTTTTGGCAAGCCCAATTTTATCTCATTTTCTCTAGAGATTATCTCCACTTCTTTATTTTCCATTATCGCCTTTATCGCTTTTGTTATTTCATGAATATGCTTTGTCCCAACTAAAGCAATTTTAATATCTGGATTTGCCTGCTTAGCAATCCTTTTGATTCTCTGCCGTTCAACATCTGGCATACATCCCGTAACAATTAAACGAGGAAATTTTGCAAGCTCTTTTATTCTAAAAATCATTTTTTGTCTCGTAGGGCCTTTTACAATGCAAGTATTTATTATTACAATATCCGCAAGTTCTGGTTTTGGAATGAAAGTAAAACCTTGCCTTTCAAGAATACCCCGTATTATCTCGCCATTATTTTGATTTGCTGTGCACCCATAATTCTCTATATAGATATTAAACATAAATAGAGTTAGAGCTAACGATATAAAAATCTTACATTTCCTCTATAACGGGGACTAATAATAAGTTAAAACAATTTTCGAGGACTTGTTTTGCTGCTTTTACTAGCATGACTCTACGCTCTTTAATTCCACTTTCCGCGTTTATTACCGGGCAATTTTCATAGAAATCATTGAAAATCTGCGAAAGATTATAACAATAATTCGCAATTAAATTTGGTTTATAATTCTCAGCAGCCTGTTTAACTACTTTTGGCATCATCAATAGCTCATGGGCAAGCAATTTTTCTCTATCATCAATATTTTTATATACTGGTTTTTTCTTAATTACGCCAGCTTTTTTTAAAATACTATTCGCCCTTACATAACTATATTGTAAATAAGGAGCACTATTCCCTTCTAAACTTAGTGCTTTATTCCAATCAAATTTTATATTAAGTATTCTATCATTCGACAAATCATTATAAATTATAGTCCCAATTGCTATTTTTTCTGCAATCTTTTTTTTCTTATAATTAGCTATATTTGGATTTTTTCCTTCTATAATTTTCTCTGCAAGAGAAACTGCTTTGTTTATGACATCTTCCATAAAAATGACTCTTCCCTGTCTTGTTGATATTTTCCCTTCTGGCAAAGTTATCAGGCCAAATGGTACATGAACGCAATTTTTAACAAATGAAAACCCCGCCATACGGAGAACTTTAAAAAACTGCTCAAAATGAAATTTCTGCTCTGAACCTACAACATATAATATTTTTTCTGGCTTGAATTTAAAATATCGATCAATGGCTGCGGCTATATCTCTGAGTTCATATGTAGATGCGCCATCGCTTTTTCTTAATATACATGGTGGTGCATTTTTGTCAGTCTGGACAACCAATGCGCCCTGACTTTCTTTTACCAATCCCTTCTTCTTTAGCATTTCAATTATCGAATCAAGTTTTTTATTATAACTACTTTCACCAACGTAAAAATCAAATTTAATACCTATTTTTTTATAAAGTTCATTAAATTCTTTTAGGCTCATCTCTCTGAATTTTTTCCAAATCTTCAAAGATTCTTCATCTCCCTCTTCGAGCTTTTTGAATTCTTCTCTTGCTTTTTCTTGTAATTCTGGATTTTTTTCAACATCTTTGTTAAATTTTATATAAAGTTCTAACAGATAATGAATTCCCTCTTTTTTCAACCTTGATTCTGAGCCATGTTTTTTGAATTCATAGATTAACTGGCCGAATTGAGTCCCCCAATCTCCAAGATAGTTGATTCCTATGCTTTTATATCCGAGGTTATTAAAAATTTTATATAAAGAATATCCTATTATCGAGCTTCTTAAATGTCCTATGCTGAAAGGTTTAGCTATATTTGGGCTTGAAAAATCTATTACGATTTTCTTACCTTTTCCTTCATTGGTGTAACCATATCCTTTCCCCTCCTTTATTATTTTTTTAATAACATGCTCTACGAGAATCTCTCTATTTATGATAAAATTAACATATGGGCCTATTTGCTTGACTTCTATTCCTTTAATTTTATCCTTAAGTTTTATAGTTAGATCTCTTGCGATATTGGAAGGATTCTCATTCTGAATCTTTCCAAGGTTGAAGCATGGAAAAGCGAAATCGCCGAATTCTTGTCTGGGTATTTCGAGAATGATATCCTCTTTTTTTATTGGAATCTCCCGGCTTAGTGCTCCCTTTATTTTTTCTTCAAACATGGTTAGATTAACTTCGCCTAATTTAAAAATATAACGCGAATGGAGCGCGCGGAACAATAATCTTATTTATGTTCTTAAATAGTAGTTACAAACAAAAATTTATATACCCTTCTTTTATACTACCAACATGAAATCTTTAACGGAAATATTCGATATCATCTTTGGGAGATATGCTTTAAAAAAAGAAATCATAGAATACAAAGAAGCAAATAAAATTCTTGCAGATAAATCTAAATCTTTGGAGAAAAGTTTAGATTACTCTAGAAAAGAAGTCCTGAATTTAAAGAATAAACTTTCTGAACTCGAAGAAAAAATGCAGCAATCTCTGCAAGAGGCAAATGAAATAGTTAATCTATATGCGGAAAACAACAAGGAATTAGAGGCAAAGCTTATTGAAAAAAGCGATTGCGATTACAACTTTTTCAATAATTATTCTGCAGAAGAACTAAAAGAAATATTAAAGGCGCTAAAAGTCCCTATTTCGGACTCTCGCCCTCATGAAAAAATATCTCCAAATGTAGGCGACCATATGGGGCGGGCTCCCAGAGGATATTCTGTTCTTATTGGAAACTTGTCTAAAAATAATTATGTTGATAAAGTATCCTCTGAAGGAATGAGAAATAAAAAAGAAGATGGGATTCATACTTTAAATATTGTAGATAATATAATTAGGTTTATTTATTGTATGAATGACTTCGGAATGATAATTCAATTAAGGACAACCACTAGCAATAAAATAGCCAACTGTGCAATAATGGAGTTTATAAAGAAAACTTTCAAATATTAATTACTCAAGAATTCTGATTAAATTATCTCTGAATTTAGATAGATTTTCTATCTGCAATGTCGCTCCGCATGCATGCTCGTGCCCGCCCGATGTACTTTCTATTCCATTAAGAGCTTCTGCGACAATTTTCCTAACATCAATTTTTCCTCTTATAGAACAATTAACTTTTGTACCTTTAACATATGCTACAACAATAATTTTTTCTGGGAAATAATAATAAATCTCATTTGCAAGCTCCCCAGACATGCTCAATTCACCACCATATCTGAAAAAAAGCAGTTTTTTATTTTTTCTTAAAACATCTATACCTATACTTTTTGCTCTCTCGAGTAATTTAGTATATTTTCTATTGACTACTCTGAATCTTTTTAATATCGGGGCTGTTTTTGAATTTTCATCGAGAAGCTCGCGAGGATTTTTTATCTCAATAAGACTTTTCAGCATTCTAACTACATTACTAGTTCTATCTTTAAGGGCAAAACTTAACATTTTTGCAATTTTTCCAAGTTCTGTTTCATATAATGCCTTCGCCGGCTCTTTTGTTGCAGGTAACAACCCAGAATTTTCTTTTGAGAATTCTTCTGCGAATTCTGGAATGAACCAATCTGCTAAACAACCAAGCAGAGCAATCCAGACGTCCTCTTTTTTATCCACTATTTTATAACACCAATAACTCACTGGTTCATTGCTCTCTGGTTTATTCAATAAGGGATTAAAATATTCAATTGAAGCATCAATCTTGCTAGGCGGATGGTGGTCGAGCCAGATTATTTTTATGTTAAGCTTCTTAGCTTCTTCTATAAATTCATCTGCTACTATTGGTTTATCAAGGATAAAAGCATAATCTGGATTTAACTCGTGAAGTTTCCTAGAATAATTAGCATCTAATGCAGGAAATGTTTTTATCGCAATGCCTTTTCCTTTCTTGCAATATCTTCTCAATAAAAGAAATGAAGCAAGGCCATCTACATCATTATCAAAGAAAAAAACTGGATTTTGGGAATTGTCCAAAAATTCGCGAAAAGCCTTTATTTGTCCTTCAGTTAACATGCTAAGGTTTATATTTTCTTGCCTAATAAAGCTTGCTCTCTAAGGGACGCAATTTCTTTTAAGAATTTATTGGCATCTTTTTCTCCTAATATGCTTGAAAGCTTTTCTTGTTTTGCATTTAGCAATTCTTGAAAATCTTTGAAATGATTCATTAATGTATTGATTGCATCTTCTTTGAGTGTTGTTCTCGAAACTAATCTAAATCCTTTTGGATTTACTTGTTCTGATGGGCTTGAATAGAGCATTACCCTGATTATGTTTTCCGGCTCAATTAATTCATCAAAACTTAGAGTTGAGAGGGCAGTCTTGGTGAATTCGGGATTCCGGCTGTAATCTTTTATAAGCAAATTTCTCTCTACATCTAAATTTTTAGTTATTTCCTTAAGAAGAACTTTTACAAGGTTGCCTTCTGTACCTAATTCAATAATGTACCTTCTAATTATTTCTACTATTCGCCGCATTATTTCTATTCTCTGTATTGGCATCACAGCATCTGTCAGAGTTGTTAAATTGGTAAACTCAAGAATGTTCAGATTTGTTAGAGTTTCATTTAAAATCTCCCTATGTTTCTCAAGCATCCTTAATGTTTCTACAGTTTTATTAAGTAATTCTTCTGCACTTTTTAAGACATATTTAATATTTTTATAATAGAGCGAGATAGTTTTTCTCCTTTCTGAAATTGCAATAACTAATTTATTAGTCTGTTTCGCGGTTCTCTCAGCGGCCTTGTGCCTTGTCCCAGTTTCGTTAGTCTCTATAGTCGGATCCGGAATCAATAATGTATTGCAGTAAACTATCTTCTGTAAATCTTCTGATAATAAAATTGCCCCATCCATCTTGCATAATTCGACGAGTTTTTGCGGCGTAAATTTACAATCTATTTTAAAACCACCATTAGCCAATTTAAGAACATCATTAGAATCTCCAATAACTATCAGCGCCCCAAGTCCTGCTTTTGCAATATCATCTATTGCTGCTCTCAGTGGTGTTCCAGGAGTTACAAGTTTTATAATGCTGAAAAGCTCTTCGAGCTCATGTTCTTTTTTTTCAAGCTCTTTCAAGGTTTTTTCATCAAACTCCTCAACAATAGAAAATTCGTCACCTTCCTTTTTCTTTTCCATATTCAAGTTTGTCCTCTTTTATTTATATATTTTAATATTCTTTTTTATAACAATCTTTAATGAGGCAATATAAAAAGCAATATAAAAAGAATTCATATTTTCACCCCACCATGTTTACTCATTATTTTTATTTTCTCTCTGCTTTCTCACAATTCTTATCATAATCCGATTCCTTCTTGAACTAGTGTTACTGCTTACTGCTTTTTGTTATCTCTGCTACCCTGGTTTTTCTAATTCTTTCTGAATTTTTCTTAGGCATTTTCGGGCTATTGAACTATCTTTGAGTTACTAACTATCTCTAAATTATCCTAGAGCTATTGTGCTTTTTTCTCTATTTTTGTACCGCATTCAGGACAAAATTTTTCTTCTCCCTGCATTTGTCTATGACAATTTGGACAAAATACGGGCTCTATTCTTCTCTCTACTATTGTTTTATAGCCAGATTTTCCTGAAATTAGCTTGGAGAAAGCATCCAATACTTTTGGATCGTTCATATATTGCCTTAAATCTCGGCAACCTCCGCTTGTCAATGGCATTTTACCTCCTCGTTTTCTGTTCACTTAACCTTTAGGTTGCCTTAGCTTTGAGTTCTGGCAGTTTTTCATGCAATTAGTCATTACTTTTTTCCCTTTTTATTTATCTTCTTCCCTCATTTTTCTTAAAGATTTCTTCTCATCTTCTTCTATTTCTTGAAGCAAATCGCTGACTTGTGGTACTGGACCAACAGTTCCTATTCTTGAACAATAGGGACACTCTTTTGGAATATTCTGAGCTTCAAACTTAAAATTACAAACCTTGCATTGAAAACGTGCCATATTAAGTTTATTCTATGCTAGTATATAAACTTTTCTGAGATAAACCAGAATAAATTAAATTTAAAAGTCTGGCTGCTTTTATTGCAATGAGAATGAGAAAATCAAATTTTTGCTCTTACTTTTTGACAGGAATTGCAGAAGGATGCAAATTTTGCGTTCTGGGCAGAAAAGTCGTTTTATTTATAACTGGGAAATGTTCGAGAAACTGTTTTTATTGCTCTCTAAGCAACAAGAGAAAAAATAAAGATGTTGTTTGGGCAAATGAAAGAAAATGCCTGAGTGTTAAAGATGTTATTCAAGAAGCAAGAGATAGCGAAGCAAGAGGTGCCGGCATAACTGGGGGCGATCCTTTGATAAAACTTGAGAGAACATTAAAATATGCAAAAGCGTTGAAAAAAACATTCGGAGAGAAATTCCATATTCATATTTATCTCCCAACAGATAAAGTTACTAAAGAAAAATTAAGAAAAATTGCAAAGTATGTGGATGAAGTGAGATTTCATCCAAGATTTTTAGATAACAATATTGAAAAAGAGATAGAAATAATAAAAATGGCATCTTTATTCTGGAAAAATGAAAACATCGGGATAGAGATGCCTTTGCTTCCGGATAAAAAAGAGAAAACTCTTGAATTTATTAAAAAAGCAGAACCCTTTATCGGCTTTGTCAATCTAAATGAACTTGAAATCTCTGATACTAATTTTGATTTCATGACGAAGCATTATAAAATAAACGAAGATACGTATACAATCCAGAATTCAGTGAAAGCAGGGTTATGGATTTTAAAACAAGCAGAGAGAAATAAGATAAAGCTCAATATTCATTTACTCAACATTCATCTATGTACTGCCAAAACAAAAAATCTTTTTCAATATAAAAATAGGCTCAAGTTAAGAAAGATTTCCTCTTTTGGTTTTAAGACTAAAGAAGGAACAGTTAGATATTTCATTACAGATATGAAAAATAAAAATAAGCTGAAGAGATTCAAAAAACATATATTTATTGACAAGAAAAGAAAAAGAATTATTTTATCTGAAAAAATCATCGCTAAGCTTATCGGCAAATTAAAAATATATCGCGTTGAGGAATTGCCGACTTTTGACAGCACAATGATAGAGAGAGAAGAAATAGAAGCTTAAAAAATCTACAAAATTATTTTTTCTGTTATTTTCTCGGTTATTTTCCCTGCCTTTGATGAGCTCTCAAGCTGGGCCTGACTTTAATAGCTTTTATCCCCTTGCGTCTCAAGCCTCTTGATTTCCTTGCGGCGCTTGTCAAACCTCTAAAAACTCTACCCTGGTTTTTCTTATTACAGAGCCAATTTAATTGCTTATCACTTTTTATCTCTGGACGAGAAGGATCCACAAGAATAACTTCAAAGAAATAGAATTTGCCATCTTTAGCGAGCCAGTAACTGTTTAATACTTGCATATTTGGAAATTTCCTCTGAACTCGCTGTTCTGCAACCCATCTATAATTCATCTTCAAAGTTTTTCTTATCGTTTGCCTCTTGTTTTTTCTTCCTAATCCTTTTCTGCTTTCTCTTTTTCTCCCACCTCTTAAGATTTTTACTCTAACGACGATAATCCCTTTTTTTGATTTATAGCCTAATGCTCTTGCCCTGTCTAGTCTTGTCGGTTTTTCAATTCTAACGATATTGCCTTGCTTACGCCATTCGAGCAATTTTTCTCTATATACATCTTTTGGCTTTTTCCAAGAATCTGCAATGTAGCTATATAATCCTTTCATGTAAAGCAACAAATAAAATAGATTTTTAAAGCTTTCTAACTAAAAATTTTAATGAATGTTATAAAAAAAATATTTGCTTTTTTTGAAAATAGATCATGGCTTTGTTGGGCATTGACAGTTATCTATATGCTCGTTATTTTCTATATTTCATCTATTCCCTATCTTCCGCCCGAACTAATTTTTGGGATAGAAGCTTCTGATTTGATTAAGCATGCTCTCTTATATTTCGGCTTTGGGATATCGCTTTTCTTTTCTCTCAATTCGAGCAAGATTAGAAATTCATTGAGCCTTTCAATTCTCTTAGCAATTCTCTATGGAATAAGCGATGAATTGCACCAGCTATTTGTTCCAAATAGAACATGTTCAATAGCAGATGCAGTTGCCGATGCTGTAGGAGCAACAACTGGCATTGTTATAGTAGCAATTATTAGAAATTCTTTTAAACATAGAAATCGTTAGATAATCAACTAATTGGAAGAGAGGTAAAAAAATGCCACAGGCAGTTACACACGTGCTTATTGTAATAATCCTGTTAGATATTTTCAGAGATTATATTTTGAAAAAAAAGCACAGAAATAAATTTCCAATGCATTATCTAATTATAGCAGGAATAGCCGGTTTGCTTCCAGATATCGATATCGCAGTTTATTGGATTCTTAAGTTGACTTCGGGAGTTGCTTTAACAAATATTCATAGGACATTTACTCATACATTGTTCTTACCGGCAATATTCTTGTTACTCGGGTTTATATTTTGGAGCTCTAAATCTGAGTTTCTCGAGAAGCATAAAATGAAATTACGTATGATTTTTTTTGTAATGGCTTTTGGGACTCTGATGCATTTATTGCTCGATTATCTGCTATCGGGCTACATCATACCTTTTTATCCTTTTAGTTATGCTTCTTATGGTTTGAATCTTATTGAACTTACGCCCTGGCCAGAGACTATTCTGCCGGCATTAGATGCAATACTTTTACTTAGCTGGCTAATTCATGAGGAGATTAAGCACAAGATAAGTGATTTCATCTGAATTTTTTTATTTTCACCAAAATTTTTTATCTTTTTTTAAATATATTCAAGAAATCTCTTAATAACTTATAGTAATCTTTTAAGGAATTATTTATTAAATAATCCAGATTTCCAGAAAAACTGTATGAATTAACCACATCTTGCTCTTCTAATAATTTATTCAAACTTACTAAGTTCGGAGCTATTTTTTCTATAAAATCAAAGTCAATTTTGTCATTGTGCATATAAAAAATTGAACTATCAGCTTTTTTTCTTCCAATATCTGCATTTGACTCATGTAGCACCGTTAGCATTCCCTTATACTCATATGGGGAATTTAATACTATCATCGCATTCATCAGATATGCAAATCTTTCTTCTATTAGAATGTCTAATAAACTCTCATTATAAAGAAAATTAGGCGGAGAAAAAATTCTAGGCGTGTATCCTAAATAATCTTTTATTATTTCTCTACCCGCTTTTATTTTTTTAATGATTTCTTCTCTAGGAACTTTCCTTCTGAAACAGCTGAATTCATGAAAAGGATCTTTAAAGTCAACTGCCGAGTTTGTTTTTTCATCAAAACATATCGGACAATGATGATAATATCCATGCTGTACTGGTTCTATAATTCTGTCCAAACAAATTCTTTTTAATATACCCTTAGCTTCTTCAGAAAAGTTAACATCGTGGGAAAAACCCCCTATCTGCGATGGGATTAAAGAAACTAATATTGGGGCTTTTTTCTCTGTTATTTTTAATAGTCTAAAGAAATCATCAAGAGCTCGTCCTTCTGGGTTTTCGAGATGAATGTCAAGGACATATTTGTCGAGCTTTATTTCATTATTCATCTATCTTTATTAATGCAGTTATTTATAAAAGTTATGTATCTTTTCTACTTTGATAAAATATTTAAATAGTTTTTTACATCATATATCATGAACAAGTGGTTAGAACTTTTATTGGGAATAATTTTTGTTTTGGCGCCTTTGTTTGTCGCCTTAGCCTGGAAAGGCTGGGGGCAGGCTGTTATTGACTTTATACAGGGCGGTTTAATAATAGGATTTATCTTAGTAGGTTTACTTTTAATAGTTCTTGGAATTAGTGACTTCAAAGGCTAAAAACAAAAAGAGCGAATGCACATATGATGCATACATAACAACAATTCTTTTAAAATATTCTCTCTTTTTTATTTCATGGATAAAGTAGATAGAATAAAAGAATTGTTGAAAGATAAAAGAATCTTTAAAAAAAATAGCGCAAATTATTTTCTTATCTCGTACCTCTATCGCTATGTAAAGAATCTGAGAGTTGCAATGTGTTTTGAAAGGTATGGGGGGTGTGAAAAAGAGGGAGAAGAGGGCTTGAAAAAAACAAACATGAAAAAGATAGACATTTACAGAGATAATTTAATCAACCCCTTCGGAAAATCAATAGAAAATAACTTATTAGAACACGAGCTTCTTACAGTTACTCCAGTAATTTTTTCTTATTCAAGGAAATCGCATGTAGAAAGATTATTCGATGAATTTTTTCAAGATCCTATGCAAACTATCTTTATAGATTTAGATGCAAGGTTATATACTACGGCTTCATTAAGAAGTTCTGGTTCTAGAGCAACATATCAAAATTTATCAGAAATTTTTGAAAATAAAAAAGTGCCAACAATAATTCCAGTATTGGTTAAGAGAGAATTGCTGCATGTTTTCTTATTTCCGAGATTTATCGGCTCTACTATTTATCCGAGACAATGGAGAGACATGCCAGAGGAATTTAAAAAGAAAGGATATTCTTGTTTTTCTTACGTAAGTAGAAAATTTCCAGAAGAAGATATCTCTATTTTCTTAGACCCAGAAAATAAAGAAATTCCTCTGATAACTTTCTATAAATCGGATAATAAGCCATAAATCGGACAATAAGAAAAAATAAATAGCGCCTATCATTAATTTATCTATGTCAGATTTATGTATTAGATGCAAAGGTAGAGGTTTATGTGGCGGACCTTGTAAAATTTTAGCTAGTCTGAAAAAATTTCAACCAAAAGTAAAAAAAGAATTTTCTGGTTCGAGCCCTCCCGAAATCTTTGTAGGGCATTATGGGTATCCTTATGTTTATGCCGGCATATTGTCTCCTAATGAATTTGGGGATACAGAATATTTGAGCATGCCTGAAGCATGGCATGAATCTAAGGCAACAATCCAAGACATATTGAGTTATCGCTCAAAAATGATTTATTCGAGATTTAATCTCGGTATTAAATCAATTAAATCAGGAAAAAAAGATAAATTATTATCCATTCTGCAACAAGTTGCTCTAGCATCTAAATCTGCTGATATGTCCTTCAAGCTTAAGAAGGAACCAAGAATAGAAATGAAACTAGATTCTTATACTGCTATAATAGGAAACCCTGCGCCACTTGAAAAGGCAACAATAGATTCGAATCTTAAAATTGAAAAGAAAGTAGACTATCTTGTGAATGATTATGATGTTAAATCTGCGATTGCTGTCCAAGAAATGTATCGGGCTGGAATCCAATTTAGCAATATCGCAAAAGTTTTAAGTGCGGGAATGTTAGGAATGCGAATTCAGAGAAAGCTTGTTCCTACGAGATGGGCAATTACAGCAGCGGATGATATAATAAGCAAGAACCTCATTGAAAAAATTCGTAGCTATCAGCAACTCGGAGAAATTTTATTGTTTAGTGCAGATTACTTGGGAAATTATTACAATATTTTTCTAATCCCGGGCCCATGGGCATTTGAAGTAATTGAGGCTTCAAGCAGGGGATATTTCAATAAGGGAGAAATACAAAATGTGGCAATGTGGCACGACTATGAATTCTTTTATGGTCGTAAGAAATATGCAGATTCTGTAACTGGCGCATATTATGCGAACCGATTAGCTTTGTGCGAATATCTTGAAAAAATTAAAAGACAAGCTTCGTGTCTGATATTGCGGGAAGTGAGAGAGGAATACTGGGCGCCTTGCGGGGTTGGCATATTGCGAGAAGTTACAAGGGAGGCGATGTCTAAACAACCCCAGAGATTCTCAAATATCGAAGAAGCTATGAAAGAAGCGCAGAAAAGATTTAAACTACCTCTCGATATTTACAGAAGAAAAAGCAAAATCCTAAGAGATATGAAGACACAGACAAAACTGTCTGCTTTTTACTAATCTTTTACTATTTTGCGATTATCTCTGCATATGTCTAAAATAATGATCCAACCTCTGTATTTTCTTTCTATATCTTATCCTTAAGAAGAATCCATAAACTAAGCCCGCAATAAAGCCACCGAGATGGGCTGTGTTTCCTATAGGAATGCCTGCTGCTAAACTGAGAATCCACATTAAAGCGAGGCTTATTGTTATACCAAACCAGAGCGGCATAGCTATTGGTATAAAAAGAATATAAACTTTCATTCTCGGAGTTAAAACAGCGAGCAAGCCGCCTATAGCGAATATAGCTCCAGAAGCTCCAACTGCTGAAGTATTCATATCAGCATGAAAAATGAGGGCAAACAAAATGAATGTTACTGCTGCAAATATGCCTGATATCAGATAAAACCATAGAAATCTTTTTTTCCCAATAAGTCTCTCGCTAAACGAACCCAGAAACATTAATGAGAGCATATTTATAAATAAATGTGGAATATTAGCATGCATGAACATATGAGTCACGAGAGTCCATAAAAACTGCCCATGCAATATTAATGCTGGCTGCAATGCTATAAAATTAAAAATATTTTCATCAAAAAAACTCCATATATAGAATACTGCGAAAATAATTGCATTAATAATGATTAGTATTAGAGTTATACTAAAATTATTTTTTTCCTTCATCTTTTTTTCTTGCCTTTCTTCATGGCTTTTTTTACCTTTTTCTTAACTTTTTTAACACCTTTCTTTTTTATTGATTTTTTCTTAACTTTTTTCTTGCCTTTCTTTACAACCTTTTTCTTAAATTTTCCCTTTTTCCCTGCAACTTTCTTTTCCTTTACTCTACTTTTTTTCTTTGCTTTTTCTTTCAGTTCTTGTTTTGGAGCCAAAATTTCTAACTGGGCATCTATTTTATTAATATCTCTCTTTATTGATTCTATCTTATTTACTATTTCTCTGATTCTTTTTTCATTATTGGCTAATTCAAGGAGTTTCCCGCATTCTGGGCAAATAAACTCATGATGCATAGCATTCTCTTCATTTAGTTCAATATTGTCTTCTGGACATACAAAGAATCTTTTTTCCTGGCGGTTTTTTAAGAGAATTTCTAATTTTTCTATCTCCTTGTTTTTTATATCTTTCAATGTTTGTAAAGCGCGCGGTTCATCGATTGTCCAAAAATAAATGTACCACCCCTTTCGCTTATCTTTTTTTCTTGTAAATGAAACAATATTGAATGCATGTAACTTATAGAGGATATTTCTTGTTTGATTTATCGTGAGTTTTAGTTTTTCAGCTATGGTAAACTCATTTATATTCTTCTTTTTTATGAGAATGGGTAGAATAGGTTCGGTATTCTTGCCGGCTATTTTCTTTATCACTTCGCTCAGAAGAGCGAATTTTTCGTTTGAACCTTTATTCATCTTTTATAAATCACGCAAAATTTACCAGATAAGTATTATTTTTTCTAAAATTTCTTAAATATATACTTTTCTATTTTTGTATTAAAATTGTAGTAACTAAAGAATTTAGACAAAAGTATTTATATATTCTTGGAAAAGTAAATACATGGTACTATTTAAAAAGAGAAAAATTGTCCCTGAAAAAGATGAAGACGCCCCAGAATTTCTGGATATTCCTGAGATTCAAAAGCCAAAGGAAGAAGAAGAGATTATCCCGGAATTTGTGCCTGAAGAAAGAAAATTTTCTAGAGAGATAAGCCCATCTAGTAGAATTGAACAATGGGAATCTGCTGAAGAAAAACAGATTACAAAATTGCCCCCAAGAACAAAAATGATAAGCACATCAGATTCCTCACAAAAATCAAAACCATTATTCATAAAATTAGAAAAATTTAAAGAGATTATCACGAGCATACAAGCTATTTCCAGAAAAGTTGCTTATCTTGAAGAAATAGCCCAAAAAATAAAAGAAGTAAAAGCTCGAGAAGATGCTGAAATTGCTCAATGGCAAGAACAGCTTAATGCAATAAGAGCCAAATTAGAATCTATTGAGGAGAATTTATCATCTAAGATTTAATTAACTTTCTGGGGAAAAAAAGCTCACGGCGATACCCGTGAGCTCATATTCAAATGAAAGGAGTATATATACAGATTGAAAAAGAAGAGTTAAAAGAAATAATGGAAGAAGTTCTAAATATAAACTCTGCTTTTGTAAATCTTGCTGCGCAGACCGAAGAAATAAATAATTTAAAAAAAGCAAAACATAAACTTCAGCGCGACTTTTTAATTGCTTCTGAGGAGCTTGATTTAGAAATAGAAAAAATAAAATCTTTCTTGCCCGAAGTCAAATTCTCTAAAGAAAATATCCATGTCGCATTTGAAAAGCCCTCCCTTAAAATAGATAAAAAAACAAGAAAGGGAAAATATCAATTAGAATTGGATTCTATAAGAAAGAGATTAGAAGAACTAAGGAAAAAATAATATAGAAAATAAATAAAAGACATATATAAGAAAAATAAATAAGATTTTAAAACCCCTTATTCATTAAAATATTATGAACTCAAATCAATTAAAAGAGAATTATCTAGAATTTTTCAAAAAGAAGGGGCATAAAGAAATTCAAAATGCGAGTCTCATTCCAGAGCATGATCCTTCTGTTTTGTTCACCACAGCTGGAATGCATCCTCTCGTGCCTTTCTTGTTAGGCGAGAAACATCCCCAAGGCAAAAGACTCGTTAATGTTCAGAGATGTCTTAGAACCGGAGACATCGATTCAGTCGGAGACGGAATGCATCTATCTTTTTTTGAGATGCTTGGCAACTGGAGTCTTGGAGATTACTGGAAACGCGAAGCTATAGGATGGAGCTATGAATTTTTGACTAAGATTTTGAAATTAGATGCTGCAAAATTACATGTTACTTGTTTTGCAGGAAATAAAGATATCCCTCGGGATGAAGAAACAGCGAAAATATGGAAATCATTGGGAATCTCAGAAGAGAGAATTTATTTTTTAAGCGAAGAAGATAATTGGTGGGGGCCTGCTGGCGAGACAGGACCTTGCGGTCCTTGCACTGAGATGTTTATTGATACAGGAAAAAAACCTTGCTCAAAAGAATGCAAACCCGGCTGTTCATGTGGGAAATACTTCGAAATTTGGAATGATGTCTTCATGGAATACAATAAAACTGATAAAGGTTTTGAAATGCTTAAGCAGAGAAATGTAGATACTGGGATGGGCGTTGAAAGAACTGTAGCAATGTTACAGGGCAAGAAAAGCGTCTATGAAATTGAAACACTTGCGCCAATCTTTAATAAAATTAAGGAAATAGCAAAAATTAGAGAGCCTAGCGAAGATCAAAAAAGAAGTATTGGTATAATAACAGACCACATGCGAGCATCTGTTTTTATTCTAGGGGATGAGCACGGAATCGTGCCGAGCAACGTCGATCAAGGATATATCCTCAGAAGATTTATCAGGCGCTCTATAAGACATGGCAAACTTCTCGGCATCAACAATGACTTCACACAAGATGTCGCTAAAATTATAATTGATATTTATCATAAGGACTATCCTTTGCTCAAAAAGAAATCTGAATTTATCTTAAGTGAATTGAAAAAAGAAGAGGAAAAGTTCCGCAAAACATTAGAAAAAGGGCTGAATAAATTTAAAAGATTTTTAGAGAAAAATGAAATTTCCGGAGAAGATGCTTTTTTCTTGTTTCAGAGCTATGGGTTCCCTATTGAAATTACTAAAGAATTGTGCGAGGAACACGGGATAAAAGTTGATGAACAAGGATTTTATGAACAGTTCAAGAAGCATCAAGAGCTCAGCAGAGTAGGAGCAGAGAAAAAATTCAAAGGTGGCTTGAGTGATGCAACTTATCCAACGATAAAATTACACACAGCTGCTCATTTATTACTTTATGCTCTGAGAAAAGTTCTTGGCGAGCAGATAATGCAGCGCGGCTCTAACATTACACCAGAGCGCTTGAGATTTGATTTTAATTTTGATAGGAAGTTGACAGAGCAGGAAATAAAGCAAGTTGAAGATATAGTAAATAAGATTATCCGAGAGGCGATTAAAGTCGAGAAAAAAGAAATGCCATTAAGTGAGGCAAAGAAAATAGCGAAGAGCGAGTTTGAATATAAAACCAATATTGTTTCAGTTTATTTCATCGGCCCTTCAATAGAAATTTGTATGGGCCCCCATGTTTCTAACACAAGTGAGTTGGGAGAAGGCAACAAAAAATTCAAAATCATCGAACAAGAAAGCGTTGCTGGCGGCGTGAGAAGAGTCAAGGCTGTGCTGGCTTAATCAATACAAGATTCTAATAACTTTAAAGCCATTTCATAACCCGTATCATAAAATTTCTTTACAGGATCATAGGATTTAGGACAAATTCTATCTTTTTTCTCAAATCCATCGCTCAAGCCTCGCAAATAAGCTTCATATGCAATGTCCCTTAAACTTTTTTCAAGATTATTTATGGCTTTGTTTATTCCAGTTATGTTTGGTATCATTTTAAAGGCTTATATTTTTTTATAAGATTCAAAAGATTTTTTGCATCAGGATTATAAGCAATGTGTGTATTTTCTCTCCAATTAAACGATTCATAACCTGGTTCATTTTGAATATCTTTTGTTAATTCTTTTCTAAATATTTCATCTTCCTCTTCTTCTATTTTTCTATTCTTATTTGTATCCCCATACTCTAAAACAGCGTGATTATAGTACCCTCTTAATTTCCAGTTGTCTATAGTTTCTCTGATTCCCTGAACTGTTATCAATGAAAAGAAAGCTATAACTGCAATAAGGGGGGCTATTCCTTTGAGATTATTCATTTTCCTTTCTCTTTGGCTTTACTTTAAAAAATAAAATAAAAAACAAAAAAATTAAAATTTATATGCAACTTTCAAGCTTGGTGCGAAATCTTTGAAGTCAGATGTTCCAACTGTTCCGGAGACTGAGACTTTTCCGTTCAAGCCAACTGCGCCTGTCATGAAATAATAGCCGCTTGAAGTTACTGGTTTGGAAAAGTAAGCTAAAGGCACTAAAGTTAATGAACCAATTGTAGGGCCTACGTAAAATCCTAAGCCGCTTACAGCTACATTATCTTTGCTTACATCTATTTTTCCGAAATAAGTTCCCTTGCCTATTTGCTCTGCTCTGAAAGCACTTCCGCTGATTGCTGTTTTACCTTCTGAATCAACAGTTCCTGTTGCGCTAAAGCCTGTTCCAAGCACTCTTGCGTCAAGGCTAACTCTTTTCTTGCCTTTCAAGTCAGTTGAAGCTTCTAAGCCAAGATCTTTGCCTAGAATCGCGCCATTGATACCTGAGTTGCTTACGCCTGCGTCAAAGTAAAATCCATGGCCCAAGTCTGTAACACTACCTGCATAAAAGCTGTTTCCTGTTTTGCTTGCTTTTAACCATGCACCATGCATATAGTCTTGGGTTACTACTGTCTTAGTTGCTTGCAAGTCTAGAGCTTTTGCTTCCAAAACTTGAGGCAACCAAAATGGTAAAGTATACAAAGCCGCTTTTCCTGTGTCTTTGATTTCCCGAACAACTTTCTTCACAAATTGTTTAATTTTCATTTTTTAACCTTCATTATAGAGCTTTTATTCACTCTATGATAGTAATAACATTAGAAATAATAATTTATACCTTTTTATTAAACTATATATATTAGTATAAATGTTTATATTTTTTAGAAAAGTTTAAATATATCTGTTTCTTAATTATTGCATGAAAAGAAAGATTGTCAAGCAAGGAGCAGCAACTTTAATGATTAGCTTGCCAAGCAAGTGGTGTAAGAAATTTAACTTGGAAAAAGGGAAAGAAGTGGATATAGAAGAGGCCAATGAAAACTTAATTGTGAGCGTAAAAAAAATAAAAGGCAAAGAAAAAGTCTTTATAGATGTTTCTGGATGGCATCCTTTAATAAATAGAATTCTCGCTTCTTACTATATTAAGGGAGTTGATGAACTTGAAATTAAATTTTCAAATCCTTCTGAAATAAAGGACTTCCAGAAACGAGTACTCAACGAGCTTCTTGGATTTGAAATAATAAAGCAGGGGCAGAATAGTCTTATTATAAAGGAAATTACGGGAGCAGAAGCGAAGGATATCGATGATATAATCAAGAGAATATTTCTTGTTTTGGATTCAATGGCTCAAGAATTAATAGATTCAATTGAGAAAAAGCAAAATCTCGAGCCGGTTATTGAAATAGATGTAAGCATAAACAAATTTGTAAATTTCTGTTTGAGAGTTCTCAACAAGAAAGGCTATACTGATTTTTCAAAAACCCCGCAGATATATGGAATAATAATGACCCTAGAGCAAATAGGAGACCTTTTTAAAGAAATGGCAAAACAGGCCCAGGGGAAATTAAAAATAACAAAAGAAGAAATAGAAACATTGAGGGCATTAAGAAAGCTACTGGATTTGTTCGGCAAACTTATGTTCGAGTTTAGTAAAGATGATGCTGTCAGCTTTGCAAAAGAGTATCAGAGAATTAGGAATAAAATTGATAATAAAACCTTTTTAGGGCCTTATCTGTATGAGCTTTCGGATGCCATAATAAGAATGAATAACAACTTGTTAGTTATTTCTTTTTAGTCTTTTCAAATTCTTTTTTCCATTCATCATACTTATAATAAATAACTAAAGCGGTTTTTGCGAGCCTGTCTTTTGTTGGTTCATCTGAAAAATATTCAGGACCATCATAACTAGAAGATGCACGGCAGTTTTCTTCTAATGTTGTAAAATACCTAACTATCGCTTGTTCAATATCACGAGATGCGTTTCTGCAAAATTCGAAAGTAGATTTTGCTGATTTAATTTTTTCTGGTGGAGTTTTTGGATCCCAATATAGACTACCTAAATTTTTTGCCGCTAGATATGGCAGGGATCTATCTTTACCATAAATTTTCTTGAGTTCTGCACTATCTTCAAGGGCTTGTGCAATTAAGATTGCTCTAAATGCTTTTTTGTCTAAAGGTTTTGGTTTACCTGTATCAAAAGTTAAGGAATCAACATAAGCTTCTATATTATTTATCTCACTCTGTTTTTGTGCAATTTTTTCTTTAATATCTTTAGGCTTAATGTTGTAACATATATAAAACCAGTCTTCTCCAAGTGATTTAGAAGCATGCTCGAAATAAGTAGAATCACAATATTCTGGATCCACAAAAGGATTTGCCAGCTCAAGTGGTTTGTTTTTACCTGCGTTGATAATTATCGCAGAAGCTAGGGTGGTTATGCCTAGGGCAGACCATAAATATCTGCTTATTTTTGAATTATTTGCTTTCTCAAAATCTTTCTTAAACTCAGATACAGTATAACTATTAAATTTATTGTCAAGACTTAACCCTTTATAGAGCATTTTTCTGTATTTTCTGGGGATCTGTTTTAGGGTTTTTTTTAATTCTTTTCTGTATTCTTCCGGTGAAAATTCAATCTTTGAGCCATTATTTTTTAAAACGATTTTTATTTTTCGAGTTCCTATTTCAACTTCATTCCCATTTTCGTCGAAATCTAAATGATAATAAGAAGGAAACTTGCCATCACTAAATAAATTGTAAATTATAGACGCTAAAGCAAAAACCTCTGATTTCTTAGTTGTTTCTGTCTTTCCCCCTTTGACTATTGCATCTAACATTCTTGGGTCGGCACAAAAACGGCCACCATGAGTTGGTAAATATTTCTCTATTATAGCAGAATCGCTCCTAGAAAGCTGCAAATCTATTATTTTCACTAAACCATCCTCATTAACTAAGATATTTGAAGGATTTAAATCCCTATGAAGAATTCCTTTTTTCTCATTTAGATAGTAAACCCCATCAATTATTTGTTTTATTACTTTTAGCTTCTCTTTTTTATCTAATTTCTTTTTATAGAGAGGAGCCCCATCAAAATATTCTTCGATATTAACTGTCTTACTATTAATTTTGATTGTATCTACAATATTAATAATATTTGGGTGACTTATTTGACTAGCAGATATCAATTCTTTTTCATTAATATCTCCTTTAGCTAAGTTAACTAAGGTTAATACAGATGGATTATCAATATCATTGCCGTTTTTGGGTATCTTTATAACAACTTCCTTTGAGAGAGGTCCTTCTTTAGATTGATATTTTGCTTTGATAACATATCTTGTACTACCTTCACCGATGACTTCGAGAGGCATGTAGCCTTTTTCTTGCAATGTATCTAATTCTTCTTTTGTTAAGATTTCTTCTAATCTTTTCATTTTTCGGCCTCCTTTATTACATCTATCTTAAGCTGGACTATTGTGTTTGGCCTTAACTCTTGCTCTAGAATTCTTGGAACGACAATAATGGCTTGGGAGCCATGCTTTGCGATTTTTTTAGTTAATACAAATGACTTGCCATTGCCATTAGCTTTGTTATTTTTAACCTTGGCCATTTTAGATTTTATGTATAATTTATACATATTTGAAGAAAAAGGACTTTATAAATCTTTCTATTTGTTACTATTATAAAGTTACATCATTATAGAACAAGGCTGTGCTTGAATGAATCTGATAATTTGGTGCCACTTTTTAGTTATAATAATAGAAAAATTTATAAATAGTCTCAGTTTTTGTTTTTTAATGATAGATAATATTAAGATAGAAAATTGGGATAATTTTATCAACAAATATCCTTCAGAAATGCAGAGGGATATAAAAAAGAAAGTTGATAATATTTTAAATTTAGAATTGATATGCTATGGTGTATCTAAGAATCCTAAGAGAAATACTTGCAGAGGATATTATACTTATAAAGGCCAGAAAAAACAATTAAATAAAGTTAAAGATTATATTCTCTCAGTTTATCATCAAGGGAATATTAACTATCCAAAATTATCTATCCGTTGCCCTTCTTGTAATAGCTTCATGGGGACTGTCCCTTTAGACTGGGAAATCAATCAAGAAAATTTGAAAATTTTGCTTTTATTCTACCTAACTAAGAAGATAATCAAATAATATGAGAGAATATTTATAGATTATCTATAATTGTTATAATTACTCGATATAGAGCGCGGGCTTGCCGGGCTTTGCCTTGCTTGCTTTGTTTTGAGGATCATAAGTTGCTTTGTTGTTTGCCATGATTTGAATCTTGCACAAGAATACTCGCTCGAGCTCTTTTGAATCGTAAAGCGCTAGTTCTTTAGGGATAACATAAATATAGATTGTCTTGGGCTTCTTATTTATGATTTTTATAACATGATTGATATCTTGTTTGAGTTGCTCGAGAGCTTTATCTTGCTGCTCAAACTCTTGCTTTATTTTCTTTTCATTGAATTTTGGCCATTGTGCTGTTGAAATAAATGTTTTGTTGCCGAGCTTGTGCCAGAGTTCTTCAGAAATGTGAGGGCAGAATAATGAGAAAAGTTTCAGGAAACCTTCAAGAATCTCTTGATTTTCTTCTTCTCCAAGTGATTCGAACAACTCGCGAAGCTTGATAATTGCGAGATTATACCTAAAGTTCTCGATATCATCTGTAAATTCCTTGACTGTTTTGTTGAACTTGCTCTCTATTTTTGCGCTGCTTTTGCCTTTTTTTACTTTATTGAAGTAATTCATAATCCGGAGGATAAATCTGAAGCTCCCTTCTATGGCTTCATCGCTCCAGTTTGTGTCTTTGTCTGGAGAAGCCTGCGAGACAAGATAAAGGCGGAGAGTGTCAGCACTATATTTCTTAATCATATCTAAAGGATTTACCACATTTCCTCTTGACTTCGACATTACGAATCCATCGCTTCCATGCAACATGCCTTGATTGAAAAGTCTAAGGAAAGGCTCATCTATCTTGAGCATTTTCATGTCTCTCAATGCTTTGATGAAAAATCTTGCATAGATGAGATGCATTGTAGCATGCTCTGCGCCCCCAATATAAACATCGACAGGATTCCAATATTCTACTTTTTCCTTGCTAAACGGCGCTTTATTGTTCTTGTTGTCGCAATATCTCAAGAAATACCAACTCGAGTCGAAGAAAGTGTCCATTGTGTCAGTTTCTCTGCGAGCCCTGCCTTTGCATTTAGGGCATTTTGTTTCTACAAATGATTTGTTTGTAGCAAGAGGATTGCCTTTGCCAAATTCTACTTTTTCAGGCAACAAGACAGGCAGCTCGCTTTCAGGAACAGGAACTATGCCACATTTATCACAATAAATCATTGGAATTGGCGTGCCCCAATATCTCTGGCGAGAGACAAGCCAATCTCGAAGTTTGTAATTAACTGTTTTCTTGCCAAGCTTTTGTTTTTCAATAAAATCTGAAATTTTTTCTATTGCAACTTTACTATTCAAGCTATCAAATTTGTTAGAATTGACAAGAATTCCTTCTTCGACAAAAGCTTCGTGCATTGTTTTGGCATCGAGTTGCTTGTTTTTTGGCTGTATCACAACGCGGATTGGAAGTTTGTATTTTTTAGCGAACTCGAAATCTCGCTGATCATGAGCTGGAACAGCCATAACCATGCCAGAGCCGTATTCAGCAAGGACGAAATTGCCTGCATAAACAGGGACTTTTTCCTTTGTAATTGGGTTTATTGCATAGCTTCCTGTGAAAACTCCTTCTTTTTCCATTTCCTCAAGTTCTTTCTCTGAAACTGATTTTAATTTTTTCAAGAATGTCTCGACTTGGGGCTTTTGTTTTGCTGTTACAAGTTCCATGAGCTTAGGATGTTGAGCTGAAACAACCATGAATGTCACACCGTAGATTGTATCCGGCCTTGTTGTGAAAATTGGCCATGGCTTTCCATTTATTGTAAAGTTAATATTGATGCCATGACTCTTGCCAATCCAATTTTCTTGCATAATCTTTATCCTTTCAGGCCAATCTAATTTTGACAAATCTCTTAAAAGCTCGTCAGCATACTCGGTAGTTTTGATGAACCATTGTTCTAAGTGTTTAATTTCAACATCTGTATCTTCATGGCGCCAACATCTGCCAGAATGAACTTGCTCATTAGCTAAGACAGTTTGACATTTAGGACACCAGTTGACAGCTGATTTTTTTCTGTACACGAGGCCTTTTTCATAAAGCTTGAGAAAGAAAAACTGGTTCCATTTGTAATATTCAGGATCTTTTGTTATCACGAGCCTTGTCCAATCATAGCTTAAGCCCAATCTATGCTGTTGCTCAATGAAATTCTTGATTGCCTTATCTGTGTAGCCTTTTGGGTGGCTTCCTGCCTTGATTGCGGCGTTTTCCGCAGGCAATCCGAAAGAATCATAGCCCATCGGATAAAGAACATTAAAACCTTGCATTCTCTTAAAGCGAGCATAGATATCTCCAATTGTGTAGTTGAAAGCATGGCCCATATGCAATCCTTCCCCGCTCGGATAAGGAAACATCTCGAGAACATAAAACTTCTTTTTGTTCTTGTCTTCCTTGACTTGGAAAATTTTTGCTTTTTCCCACTCGCTTTGCCACTTTTGCTCAATCGCGGCAAAATCAACCGATTTTTCTGTCTCTTTTTTTGCTGCCATAATTAAACTTGACAAGAATAATTTAAATAGTTTATCATAATATTTTTCTCATTCTGTAACCTGTCTTGCTAAAGCCAAGGGAATCGTACAAATGTAATGCTCGTTCATTCTCGGTAAGAACATCCAAATAAACTTCCCTGCATCTTTTTCTCTTGAAAGCGAAGATTATTTCCTTCAATAAAGTTTTGCCTATTCCCTTGTTCCAGTATGCTTTATCGACTGCAATATCTATTACCCAGCCGACTTTATAGCCAGGATACCATTTTTTAATATCGCCATAAACATAGCCAACTATCTTTTCAGTTTCAGCTACAAGAAAAATATCATTCTGAATCGATTTTCTTAATCCTTTGGCATAGTAATTAGCTGCTTTTCTTATGCTATAACTTGTGCTATGATTGGGGCGATACCTGCTATGAAATTTTATACTTTCTTTGGCTATTTTTGTTATTTCTCCGAGATCTTCGAGTTTGGCTTTTCTGATTTTCATTTTTCTAATTTTCCTTTTTCATATTTTATTTATAGTGTTTTTTATTAATAAATCTTATTTTATCAATAATTAAGATGCTGCAATTGTCTTTATCTTTTTTGATTTGACTCCTCTCAATTTCAATTTTTCTCTTGAATAAAGGACAATCAAGAACAAAGCTTTCAAATTCTCCACCTTCGCCCGCGACATTTATTTTATATTTTTCATGAATTTTTTTTATATCTCTAATAAATTCTTGATTTATTTTTCTTCCGACAAAATCTTCTAAACCGAGGGCAAACGTTCCCGTTATTAATACTCCGAATCCCTCCCCAATTATATCTTGGAGCATTTCAAACTGGTTTTTTTGCCATAATGGATTCAGGCATTTTAATTTTAACTTATCACATATGCTTTTTATACGAGAAGTCTGATACATCGAGGCAATGGCTCCTGTGACAATCGCCTCTATTTTGTATTTTTTCATAGCTCGTTTAATTGCCTTTTCCAAGTCAAGAAGCTCCATCTCTTTTATTCCAGCTGTTCTCTGAATAAGAATAGGCAATTTCATCGCTTCAGCTTGTTTCTTTACAAACTTGATGTTTGGAGTATGAAACATATAACTATGGGGATTTTTTGATATAATGCTGATTAGACATACTATTTCATGCCCTTGTTTTTGCGAGAGAAAAGCAGCATAACAGCTATCTTTGCCGCCTGAAAATAAAACTCCAATTCTCATAATTCCTCAAGGTGAAAAGCTTTTTTAAATCATTCTTTAGAAACATTTTTAAATTTGCACAATAGGATTTTCTTATGAATATTATAACTTTATCTTGCGGTATTGGGAGGAGCTTCGAAGAGGCTGTAGAAGCTATAAAAAAGGCGAAGAAAAACAAGATAAATAATTTTAATAATATTTGCGTTTATACTGGCAGAAGACTTAGAAGCAAATTGCATGAGAGTTTAAAGGAGAAAGTTAAAAATTATCATATGCTTTCGAGGGTTTTATCTGATGAATATAGAAGAATTCTCGAAGAGTTCGCTTTGAAAGATCCAGTTACTGGGTTACTAAACAAGACTGGATTTGTTTTAAACTTAGAAAAATTAAAAGAAAAAGGAATAATCGAGGGTTATTATCTGTTATTTGATTTAGATAATCTACATGATTGGAATAATAAACTTGGCTATACAAAAGTTGACGAATATATAGAAATGATAGGAAAAGTCATTCATTCTAACATAAGACATGAAAATATGGATGTGGAGCATGGGAAGCAGAGAACCGCCGATGTTATAGCGCACAGATTAAATGAATCTGCGGGCGACGAATTCTTGATTTTTATTCCATGTCCCCACAGCGATAGTAATTTAGCTAATGCAAAAAAAATAGCCGAGAGAATTCTACAAAAAATTTACGAAGCACAAAAAAATAGAAATCCCTCTCTTAAATAATTGATTTAAACAAAAGATTGAAACCGAAAGATTTAAATAGTATATATTTATATATGTATACATAAAAGGATATACCAAAATGGAAGATATATTCAATCAAATAGTTTTGTGCAAGAAATGCGGAAAGAAAATGCGCCCTTCCTTTATTGTTCGGGATGGTTTCAAAATAAGAATGTTAAAATGCGATGGATGCTCTAAAACTATCTATCATCCTAAAGATATCGAGGAATTCAAAAAATTTTCACATCTTAAACAGAGGCCTTTCGCAGTTAAATTGCGGATGGTCGGAAATAGTTATACCGTCTCTATCCCGCGAGAAATAATTAATCTCGAGCAGGAAATGAATGAAAGAATGGCCCGACATATGGATAGAATGAATAGAATTGTGAGACTGATGCTAGAATCTCCAGGAAAATTATCATTATTTTTTAATGAAGATACCCTCGATGAAGAAAAAAAAGAAAAAGGAAAAAGGACAAATTTATTTGAGGTTGATGAATAATAAAATGACAGAAACAATAATCAAACTTAAGGTAATGGAAGCATCTCAAGAGGATGCATATAAAGGAATAGCTAGAATTGACACTGCCACGATGAAAAAATTAAATGTAAAAGTCGGTGATGCTATTTTTATACACGGTTCTAGAGATACTGTTGCGATAGTAGATAGAGCCTATCCTTCTGATGTCGGAGAGAATATCATAAGAATTGATGGCATAATAAGAAGAAATGCCAGAACCGGAATAGGAGAGATTGTTTCTGTAAGCAAGGCTGAACTTAAAGAAGCAAAAAAAATAACAATCGCTCCTGCACAAAAGGGCATTCGAGTAGAGGCAGATGCTGATTATTTTAAGAATGGTTTATTGGGAAGAGCAGTCATGGCTGGAGATATAATTGTAATGGGCGGGGCAAGAAGAAGGAGAGAAATTGCTCCAGATATGAGTAATTTTTTAGACGGAGATTTATCTAGTATTTTTGGAGAAGCATTTGGAAGCATGGGTTTTGGGCAATTCCGCGATATAAGATTTATCATTGTTAATACAAATCCGAAACAAGCGGTATTCATCACTGAAAACACAGAATTCACTCTTAATTCAACTGCAGTTGATATACAAGAAGAAGGAAAAGTGCCTGAAGTGACATATGAAGATATAGGTGGCTTAGACGAAGAAATTAAAAAGATTAGAGAAATGGTAGAGCTTCCATTGAAACATCCCGAAATATTCTCTCGCTTAGGAATTGAACCTCCCAAAGGCGTTTTACTATTTGGACCGCCGGGCACAGGCAAGACTTTACTTGCTAAAGCAGTAGCAACAGAAAGCGAAGCTAACTTCATTTTGTTGAATGGGCCCGAAATCATGAGCAAATTCTACGGAGAAAGTGAGAAGAAAATTAGAGATTTATTCGATCAAGCTGAGAAAAGTGCGCCGAGCATTATATTCATTGATGAAATTGATGCAATTGCGCCTAAACGTGAAGAATCTTTTGGCGAAGTAGAAAGAAGAGTTGTCTCTCAGCTTTTGACTTGTATGGATGGTTTGAAATCAAGAGGGAAAGTTGTCGTTATAGGTGCAACAAACATGCCCAATTCAATTGATCCTGCTCTAAGACGTCCTGGAAGATTCGATAGAGAGATAAACATTGGAGTTCCTGATAAAAAAGGCAGAGTTGAAATACTAAAAATACACACAAGAAATATGCCACTAACTAAAGATGTTAATCTGGAAGAGTTAGCAAGTATTACGCATGGTTTTGTTGGAGCTGACTTAGAAGCATTATGCAAGGAAGCAGCCATGAATGTTTTGAGAAGAATACTTCCAGATTTAAAACTCAAAGAAGAAGAGCCGATAAGCAACGAAATTCTCGATAAATTAAAAGTCAGTGATAAAGACTTCCGTGAAGCTTTGAAATTTGTTCAACCAAGCGCGATGCGTGAAGTTCTTGTAGAATCACCGAATATTAAATGGGATGATGTTGGCGGATTGGAGAAAGCGAAACAAGAATTGAAAGAAGCAATTGAATGGCCTTTGAAATATCCAGATTCTTTTAAGCACATAGGAATAAAACCTCCTAAAGGAATATTGCTTTATGGGCCGCCGGGCACAGGCAAGACTCTACTTGCTAAAGCAGTAGCAACAGAAAGCGAAGCGAATTTTATACAAGTTAAGGGGCCTTCCTTGCTATCAATGTGGGTTGGCAAAAGCGAGGAGGGTGTTCGCAAAGTTTTCGAAAGAGCAAAGCAAGTTGCGCCTTGCATTATTTTCTTTGACGAGATAGATGCCTTAGCATCAACGAGAGGCCGTGAAATAGGAAACAATGTTACAGAACGTGTTTTGAATCAATTGCTCGCGGAAATGGACGGAATTGAGGAATTACACGATGTAGTTGTTGTTGCAGCTACTAACAGGCCTGACATGCTTGATTCAGCATTGTTAAGACCGGGAAGATTTGACAGGATAATCGGAATTTATGCTCCTGATAAAGCTGAACGCGAAGAAATTTTCAAAGTTCACACTAAGAATATGCCATTAGCCAAAGATGTTAACATAAAACTATTAGCTGAAAAAACCCAGGGATGCAGTGGCGCGGATATCGAAGCGATATGCAAAGAAGCTGGAATGCTTGCCCTGCGTGAGAACATCAACGCTAAGGAAGTTAAAAAGAAACATTTCGAGACAGCAATGAAAAAAATCGGCGCGAGCATCACTGAAGAAACCATAAAACGTTACAAAGATATCGAAACGCACTACTTGAGAAGCGCCAGAGCGGCTTTAGAAAATCATACACAAAGTTACACCGGATGATTCCGTTGTTTATTATCCTTCTTTTGTCAAAACTTCACAGCCGTCTTTTGTAACGAGAATTGTGTGCTCGGCTTGCGAAACTGGCGCTTTTGTTTTTTCCACGAGTTGCTTGAAGTGATGTAATGCTCTCGCTTGCTCTAATTCGTGCAGTGCAAAAAGGCTCTTTGCCCCAAATTTCTTTGCTATTTGTCTTGAACAGAATGGCAATTCTTTAAATTCACTCCAAACATATTTTAGAATATCCCGCGCAATAACATCTCTTACTGGCCTTACTGATTCAAACTTGTAGATTCCGCTTGGCTTGCCATCTTGAACAATGCCCTGGCCAGTTGTTGCGAAAGGCTCTAATGCGATTACTTGCCCTTCTTTGAGCGCGATTTTACTTTCAGTATCTATATTTGGAATTGTAAGTCCTGCATGCAGCAAATATCTCTGAAGTTCGTGCCCGCTTAGATTAACTATTGGTGTGAATCCATGCTTTTCAATTGTCTTCTGTATTTCCGCACCAATTTCTCCGAGCATAATTCCCGGTTTTATTATCTCGATTACATTATCAAGTGCTTCTCTACTTGCTTCAATTAATTTAGCATATTTCTTATCAGAAGTCAAGTCAACTGAGCATGCCATATCAGAAATGTAACCATCAATATTCACACCTATATCAATTTTTAACAAACCATGAGCTTTTTCTTCGTCATTCATTGCCGGTGTGCTATGGGCGGCGATTTCATTAATTGATAAATTTACTGGGAAAGCGGGATTACCGCCAAGTTCAATAATCTTGGAATCTATTTTTTCAGCCAACTCGAGCAATAACATATCTGGCTTAACAATTTTTTTCGCATAATCCATAACTTGCGATGCTATTCTACCTGCTTCACGCCATTTTTCTAGTTCTTGCTGTTCCATTAAATTCCAAAAACTCAGGGATTTATAAAAGTATAGAATTAATTATCTTTTCTTCTAGTTTGCAATTTGAACTTGATTTCTGCCAGATTCTTTCGCTTTGTATAAGGCATTATCAACACGTTTTATAAAACTTTCAATATCCTCTCCTTTGTTTCTCTGTCCTACTCCTATAGAACATGTTACGGGCCTTTTAGCTTTCTTTGGATAAAATGCTTCAACATTTCTCCTTAAATTCTCTGCGACTGAAATCGCATCATCAATGTTCGATTCAACTATTATGGCGAATTCTTCCCCGCCATAACGGCATGCTTTTAAATCTTTAAAATTTCTTGTTATAAATTGCCCAAGATTTCTCAATAGATTATCTCCCTCAACATGTCCGAAAGTATCATTATAACTCTTGAAAAAATCTAAATCAATCATAATTAGGCTTAATTGTTTTCCTTCTCTTGCCTTTGAATCCATCAACTCTGTGAAATATCTCTTATTAAATAATCCTGTTAACGCATCAATAACTGCTTTTTTTGCTTCTTTATCATAGAGTTTGCTATATAGCTTTGCGATCTTTTCATTTTTTTCATCAACTTTCTTTTTCAAGAATATATGCTCTATAGCAGAAGCTGTCTGATTTGCAATTGAATTGAGCAATTTAACAGCAGCATTTGAAAAGCTCCTTTGCTGAGACATTAATATTATTGCACCAACCGGGCCTTCATGTAACATTAGAGGAACGCTTATAAAACTTTGTATTCCAAATCTGTTCAATCTTGTTCCAGAACGACTTTGTTTTACATGAATATGTGAACAATATTTTATAGTATCTTTTGCTATAAACATTATCAGATCCTGAAAATCTGGATGGAGTGGTCTTGATTCATCCAAATTCTTTATAACTAGTTCACCATTTTCTTCCAGGATGAAAAATACTAGTCTTACCCCTATTTCGTTCATAATTATCGTTACGACTTTATTGATTATTACGTCTATATTTTCAGTAGAGCTTGTAATATGATTTATAGCTTTAACTATCTTAAGCTCTTTTGCACTGTGGACTAATCTCATTAATGTTTCATCATTTACCATGGAAAATACAAGAAAAAGGGCTTTATAAGCTTTTCTATTTGTTACCACCAATTAGTTACACTACATTCGTTCTTCTTTCTTTTGGCACAAAATTAATGATGGTTTGTTTTATTGCTTTTCCACATCCCACGATTAAATTACCGAATTTAAGAAGGACATATCCTTTGCTATTTTTCCGATTTTCAATATTATCTCCAGATAACCATTTCTCGGCTTCTTTTCTATCTATATCGATTATATTTTTTTCTGCTTTAAAGATATTACAGGAATCGAAGTTAAGACGGATTCCATCGTTTTCTCTTTTCGCAAAATAAATTCCAATTGTTTCAATGTTTACTGTCCTTACGAGAATATTGAGTTCATGTTCTGAAAAATCCCCCGTGAAAAGCCGGATTTTCTCCTTACCCGCTTTAATTAGTTGGCATCTTGGCAAGATGATACCATATGTTTCTTTCAGTTCATTTTCAAATTCCTTTTTTTCTTTCTTGTTTAGCATTTGGATTTTCATTTTTTTATTAATTTCGCTATGAAAAACCCCTCGCTGTCATTATCTTGTGGATAAATTCTTCGGCAAAATTTTATTTCGCTATTTAATTTCTCACCCTCCCATGAGACTATCCCATCTCTTGATTTAATTGGTAGTTTTATTTCTTGGAGCTCAATATTAAAATTTTTTAGGGCGTATTCTATGATAAATTCATTCTCTTCTGGGGCATGGGTGCATGTGCTATAAACGAGAATTCCTCCTCTTTTCAAACAAGATAGAGCTGCTGAGATAAGTTTTCTTTGCTCACTCGCTATTTTTTTTATCATGTTTAAATTCCACATCAACAAAACGTTAGGATCTGAGCGTACAATTCCTTCTCCAGAACAGGGTGCATCAAGAAGAATTTTATCAAATAGAATATTTTTTTTCTCTAAATTAGAACACAGATTTATTCCATTCATTTTTGTTGTTATCACATTAGTGCATCCACATCTATCGAGATTTGTTTGCAATGCCTTGAGCCTGTCAATTCTTATGTCATTTGCTATTATAGTCCCTTTATTTTGCATAAGCATAGAGATTTGTGTTGTCTTGCTTCCGGGAGCCGCGCATAAATCTAGAATAGCCTCTCCTTCTCTTGGTTCTAATGCTAATGGGGGCAACATCGAGCTAAGCTCTTGAATATAATATAAACCTAATTGGTGTTCCACTGCTTTACCGAGAGCCCCCGGCAATAAATCCGATTTTATCTCAAGTGCATTTTCAAAGATCTTATCTATTTTCCATTTTTTTTCAATCTTTTTGATTAATTCCTGTTCTGAAATCTTTATTGTATTAACTCTTATGATATTTCTCGTCGGTTTTTTGATAATGCTTAGATAATTTTGAAAATCATTCTCATCTTTCAATAGTTCCTTCATCCTCTTAAGAAATTCTGGTTTTGGTTCTATCATTTTTAAGTTTATTTTTAATATTCTTCTTATGGATTTCAACCGCTACCTCTGGAAAAAAATAACCTCTGAACCCGCAATCAAGACAGCGATTCATAAATGGGATTCCTACAGCAGTCAATCCGGTTAACCCCATCGGCGGCTCGCTTTTTATATTTATACTCTTGCATCTTGGGCACATTCTCACATGAATTACTTTTGTATTCTTTTTTCTATCCATCTTGATTAGAAATCCCCAAGCTTTTTCTGCTTTTTCCCTTCGATTATCTCTTTTCTTGTTATTCCGAATATGTCTAGTATATTCTCAACTGCTGGAATAATCTGTCTTTCAATATAATAGTTTACATCATATTCCCCTTCTTTAACTTCATCTGGAAGTCTTGCCCTTTCCCGGATTAAACCCACAGCTTTCTCTTTTGCTTTATTTTTTGTTTTCTGTTCTGCAATTATAAATTCAATTAATGAACCTGCTCCAACAGGTATATTTCTCTCATGCATTCGTTTAGCGATAACTACATGAGGAGTTATAGACTCATAACTTTCTATCTCTTTCTTTAACTGAGTTCTAATGATTAATTTTTCATTGGGAATTTTCTTTTTCTTAATCTGTTCTATTATGTTCTGTATATATTTTATTGAATTGTCAGGTTTTCCTTCCATGAGGATTGTTTTTAAGACTTGGTGTTGCACTTCTTTAGCTAAGGAACACCAATCTCTGCGAACTGTTTCAAAACCGCGAATTTTTATTGAGCCGTCTTTCGCAAGAAGGGCATATTTTTTCTTTGCGCCTACTTTAACTGTTTTTTTTGCAACGAATAATCCTCTCCTATATATATCCTCGAGTTCTAATTCTAAGCGCCCCGGGAGCTCTTTATTTATTTCCTCGAGGAGCTCCAAAGCATTTTTTTCAGTTTTATCTCCAAGCTCGAACATTACTGAATCTGTGTCTCCATAGATAACCTTAAATCCTGCTTTTTTTATTCTCTCTATAACCTTCTGTATAAAAAATTTCCCGAAACCAGTAGAGCTTGCAGAACATTCTAAGCAATACCATCTAGCACCAAAAAATCCGAAATAGCCATAAGTTGCATTTGCTAGTGTCTTATACGCATGCGCCCTCGCTTCGAGAATAGGCGTAGAATACTTTTTTAATTCATGTTTAATCTTAATTCTTTTTTCTAAAAGTTCTGTTAGTACTGTAGGAATCAATGCTTTTATCTTTTTATTAAAATAAAATTTTCTTTTTTTGCCGTCAAACTCTACTTCTGGCGTTGCATATGCTTCTCTGCTTGTTGATTGTAAAGTTTCCGGAGAAATATTAAATGTAGATATGATATTGGGCCAGAAGCTCAAAAAATCAAAAACAACAATGTTCTTATACAAAGCAAATTGCGGTTGCAAAACAAATCCTCCAGCGTATGTATGCATTCTTCTTTCTATAATCTTATCTCGGGTTGGGCGATTCGGAATCATTTCATTGAATCGCGAGGCATTTAACATAAGATAATGTTCTACAAGTTGAGAATAACCCGAACGTGTTGAGTTAAATACTGGAAGGGCAACAATTTTTGTTATCTCAGAGATTGTTGGCCAGAGTTTTTGAAATAATTTTTCAGCCAATATTGAATCCTGTAAGTTATAGGCAATAAATTTTTTTATTTCATCAGAATTACTCGTTTTTGTTGCTTTTTTTATGTTAATATCCAGCTTTCTTTCTCCTATGAGTTCATAAGCAACATCATTTAGAGAAAGGGTTTCGGTATGCAAACTCGGGGCAATTATTGATTCAACAAACTTAAATAGGTCGATATGAACTAAACCATTTACTTTTGCAGAACTTATAACTCCGCGGATAAAATTTATATTGCTGTTGCTCCACCCAATATCCATCTTTATTTTATACTTATCCGCTCTTGCACGGATATAAGGTAAATCAAATCCATCTGAGAAATACCCCACTAAAAAATCGGCTTCTTCTTTTTTAACGATTTCTCTGAATTTTTTTAATAATTCTTTTTCATTCTCTACAAATTCAACTTCTTTTTCAGCCCCCCGGAATTTTTTTGAAGTTATTACTTTTTTCATTCCAGTATTAGATACTATAGAAACAAGAATTATCTCCCCCTTCCCAACTTCAAATTCATCAGCTTCTATATCAAAAGCGAGAATTTTCGGCTTGAAATCATGTTGCTGTTCCGACTCTTCAATTTTACTGACAGTAAAAACTGTACAATTACACTTATCTAGTCCGTATTTTTCTAATGGAGCTTCTTCCCCCCGTACTTTCTGCCAAATTAATGGCTTGACATCTCTCTCGAGAATATATCTTGTTATAAAATTTATATCAACTTCTAATTTTTTTTCTGTTTCGGGCCATTCTTTAACTATGTCTTTAATAACCGGGATATCTTTATGATTACTTGAGTATATTTTAACAACTTTATACTCTCTTCCCAAAAATCTTTTTATTATAATTTCTGTTTTTGGGACAGTAACACGCCTATTTGCATTCACTAATTCCAATTTTTTAGCTTTATCTGAAATATATTTTTCTTTTCCTTTTTTTGGGATAACATAAAAAAAAGAATCACAAGAATCTATTAAACAAATTCTTTTGCCATGATTATCCCTACCGAAAATTCTTATAAAAGATTTGTCGCCGATATCTATTGAGTCATAATCTATAGGAATAAATTCAAACTCTTTTTCCATCACTATAGTAGGCTTTTATAATTTTTAAAATTAATTATACATGTCGGATTTATACAATAGAAACATTTATAAATAAGTGCTACTATCTAATAGTAACAATTATAATAAAAAAGAATATATAATGTGGAAAATGAGAGAACGAATCAAAGATGTAATGTACGGTTTAATTATCCTACTTGCTCTAACAGGTAGCGCATATGTAAATAAAGATTTATTAGAAGAAAAGCAGAATCCGAATATAAGATATGCTACAAAAGAAGAAGTAGAAATAATGAAAAGTACTTTTGGTTCAACATTAGAGAAAAGAATAAAAGGAGAGAACAAAAGAAAGTTCGAATCTCTAGAAATTAAGTCAAATAGAGAAGAATCAAAAAAATTAAATGAAGAGAACTCGCAGATTGAATCAGCAGTAAAATTCATTCTAGAAACTTATAAAAAGACATATGGAAAAAATTTGAATGAGAAAAGAGCAAGATTTTATGCAAAGAAAATAAAAGAATATTCCGATGAATTTTTACAAGATATTCCGGAGCATTATGCCTGGGCGTTAGCCATTGCGGCGCATGAGAGAAGTTTCTCAAATAGCACCAGTGATTTAAACTTAAGAAATGGTTATCCCCCATCGAGAGGAATATATTGTATAAATGATTCAACCCAGAGGATTATAAATGATTTGCTAAAAAAAGAAAATGAAGAAGTTATCGACATTGTCGGAGAAGATATCTTGTTTTTTCCAGAAAAAAATATCCATAATGCATTATGGTATATCCGTTATTTAATGAAAAATAACTCTTGGACAATAGAAGAAGCTTTGGCATATGGATATAATCCAGGAGAAGGATGGAAATATACTGAAAAAGTAAAAAAACAATTAAATAGAGTAAAGGAGTATGGCATAAAATAAAATGGAAAAATTAGATATTAAGAAGTATGAAGAACAGCTTAATAAAAAAGCCGCAGGATTAAAGAAGATTCATGATTGCCTTGGGAAAACATTAAAACTAAGAAATTATAGTTTTATTAAGCATGCGGAACATGCTGCAAATTCCTTCTTGAAAAAGAACAACCTTTCATGGCATGATTATCATGAAGAAGCATTAAGATATATTATAGCGAAAGTGCAACAGCTCTATAGGGAAGAAAATGTGAAGAAAGAAGGTATAGAACAATTGATTCTAAATTTTGAAACTATTAAAAATGACAAATGAATATCATGGCTATATACGTGAATATGCTGAAAAGATATATTCTATATTATCAATAAAAAAAGTTTCTGGCAGTGCAGTTATTGAGATGCAGAAAAAATATGCCGAAAGCAGTGCAAGAAAAATAAATGCCGTGCATGCCGATAAAACTATCGAAGAAATAATCAATGATATAAGAAAAGAGCTTGAATATATCTATTATGAGCGCAATACTCCATTATAAATTCCAAGGTGCATAAAAAATTATTTAAGCAAGGTTTTCTTTAGTATTTCATGGGTTTACAGATAGGCGAAATAGTTCCTAAAAAAGAGATAAAACTTGAGCAATTGCAGGGAAGAATAATTGCTGTCGATTCTTTTAATACTATTTATCAGTTTCTAGCAAATATAAGGCAGCCAGATGGGACGCCGCTTATGGATAAAAAAGGCAATGTGACTTCGCACTTGTCAGGTTTATTCTATAGAACAATAAATTTACTACAACTAGGAATTAAACCTATTTTTGTTTTTGATGGCAAATCACCAGAATTAAAAAAAGCCGAATTAGAAGGAAGAGAGTCTAGAAAAAAAGAAGCGAGAGAAAAATATGAAATGGCTAGAGAAAGAGGCGAGATAACAGAGATGTATAAATATAGTAAGCAGATGTTAAAACTTAGTGAGGATATGATAAAAGATTCTAAAAAATTAATTAAGGATATGGGGCTCCCAGTTATCCAGGCTCCGAGTGAAGGGGAAGCCCAATGCTCATGGCTTGTTAAAAAAGGAGATGCATATTCTGTAGCAAGTCAAGATTATGATTCGTTATTATTCGGAACCCCGAGACTAATTCAGAATATGACTCTAGCCAAAAAAAGAAAACTCGCTTCTGGTGCTTATGTTTCTATACAGCCACAGATAATAGAGACAGCGAGAGTTTTAAAGGAACTTGGAATTAACCATGAACAACTAATTTGTTTAGGAATCCTAACTGGAACTGATTTTAATCCGGGAGGAATCAGAGGAATCGGCCCAAAAAAAGCATTGCAACTTGTTAAGCAATATAAGAAACCCGCAACAATCTTTGAAGTAGTTGAAAAACAATTAAAAGAAGCAGAGCAAGAAATGAATTTTGACTGGAGAAAGATTTTTGATCTATTCCAGAACCCGAATGTCACAGATAATTATAGTATAGAATTTAATAAACCAAATGAGAAAGAGATAATCTCTTTTTTATGTCATAAACATGATTTTAGTGAAGAAAGGATAAAATCCGGATTACAGAAATTGTATCATACAAAAGAAAAGAGAAAACAGCAAGATTTAGCCAAATTTTTATAAATTTCCCATCTTGCCATATTTTTAAATTAACAAGTTTTTTAAAGTCAGCTATTTTTGTTTTTTTATGTATGATGTCATCGGCAATATAGCTATTGTGCAAAAAAGGGACAAAACTCTAATAAAAAACATTCTTAATAATCGCCATGTTCAATCGGTATTTTTAAGGGGAAAATTAAAAGGCAAGTTAAGAATCCCAGATTTAAAATGGCTCGCCGGAAAAAGAAATTATGAAACTCTGCATAAGGAATCTGGATGTGTATTCAAGGTGAATATAAAAAAATGTTTTTTCTCGCCAAGACTTGCAAATGATAGGATGGCAATAGCAAAGAAGATAAAACCTGGCGAAAAAGTACTAGTGATGTTTTCAGGTATCGGGCCATATCCTATAATTATATCAAAACATAGCAAGGCAAGTAAAATTTATTCGATTGAACTTGGGAAAAAAGCGGTAGATTATGCTATAGAAAATTTAAAATTAAATAAAGTGATGAATGTCTCTGTAATCCATGGAGATGTGAAAAAAATTGCCCCGAAAATAAAAGAAAAATTTGATAGAATTTTAATGCCAAGACCGCAACTTAAAGAAACTTTTTTAAAAGAGGCATTTAAATTATCAAAGAAAGGAACTATAATTCACTATTATGATTTTATGATGAAAAGGAATATTCATGAAATTATAGACATTGTTGAAGCGATGGCAAAAAAATATGGCAAGAAGATAAAAATAATAGATTTAACTCCTATAAGAGAGATAGCTCCATATAAATATAATGTTAGATTAGATTTCAAAATAATTTAATTATTCTCTGGGTTTCTCTGAACTAAATTCTAAATCGCCGAAATAAAAAAACCTATTTTTCATTTCTTGTAATTCTTCTCTAGATTTTGCTCTGACAACTATGACTTGGTAATTTTTTTTATTGTACCTCTTATAATTGCTAGCTTTCCAATATTTCTTTAAAGATATTACTTTTTCAAGTTCTTCTTTGCATTCTTCTGTTTCAGGATTTGGAGGGCTTTCTATTAATTTCTTGCTGTATGGAGTAACATAGATAAATCCAGAATAGAGAGAATCAGCAAAAGATAATTTTGAAAAGGGGGTCGCATCTAATTTGCTAAATTCTTCCCTGTTCTTTATTATTCTCTTTATTGTTTCTTCATACAATATCTCTATGGTTCTATTTCTAATCAACTTCTTGTTAAATCTGATGTCCATGTCTTCTATTTCTTCTGCAACTTTATTTTCTATAGCTTCTCTTCGAATTATCTTTTTAATCAGATTTTCTTTAGGCGAGATTAGATGAATAATTTTACGATAGCCGTATTCATTATCCTCGAAATCAATCTCATAATTTATAATATCCTTTAATGTACCTTCATAATATTCTGCTATTTCCTCTGCAAGATCTTTTTCAGTTGAAGATAAATTAATAACATATGCCAAGTTTAGCATAGAGGGTTTTTCTCCAGGAATTATCGCTCCTTCATCTTCCGGGCACATAAAATTGTAAATAGCCATTGCGGGCAAATAAAAAGGCATACAAGGCCATCTAATTATTTTCCATATTCTATTTAAAGATTCGATACTTTTTCCATCTAAATCATCTAATTTTTCCTGTTCTGTTTTTATTCCAAAATAACTATCGAGACTTACTGGCTGCCCTTTTCTTATATCCAATTGATCTATTGAATTATAATCTGCTATCTTTGAAATTATGATATCATCAATACTTTTTACAATTGTCCCTTGCTTTGAACTAGAATAACTTAAACGATATTTTTTCTTTATTTCATCACGCAATATTTTATGTAATTGCTTCGGAGTTTTTTTTCGAATATCTCTGTCAAGATAGCCCATATTGTACATGTCTTCCATATCTTTTTTTAATTTCTTAGGAGATAAAATGGGATTATTTTCATATTCTTCCGAGATTATCTCTTTCAGAACATCTTTGATTGCGTCATTTTTCAATCTGTCAATTGCTATAACTGCCCCGAGAATGTGCATTCTTTCTTCTCCCACTTCTTGTTTATAATACAAACTCATTAAATGAGAATCTACTAAAGAGGATAACCCTGATGAATAAGAAGCACTTTCTGAAATACTGGCTAATTGCTCTGCAGAATCTATATCGTTTCTTTGTTCGCTTCTTGGTATATTATTTATATTTTTTTTGTTCATTTTCTTATGTTTTTTATATGATATGTCTGTTTAAAAATCTTGTGTTTTTAACTATTATTAAGTGATTACAAAACATTTTGATTACCTCCCACATTCTTTCTTTTTAATCTATTTTCAAGAGCGAGAGCCTTCCTTTTAGCATCTTTTACGACTTCTTTTTTAAATTCTTGTTCTGTGTAAAAAACTTTATAAAAAGGTATTGTTCCAGAATCAAATTCTGCATTTCCCATTTTTTTTGCAAAAGGATAAGGACTAAACAATGGAGAGTATAAGGAATCTTTTGTGAAAAGAAAAACTAGATTATCTATATCTTTCATTATCTTTTCCGTTACAGGAGTATTGAACTCTCGACATTTTTCTGATATTTCCATTAGGTAAAACTGACGAATTTCTTCTTTTTCTTTGGTTTCATGAAATGGGGATATTGTTATATCTATAATTCCTCTATTTCTCATCTCCTTTAATTTTTCATATAAACCCGGCTGTTCGTAAAAAATCGTTTTTAATTCTCCATCACTTATTTTATCATTTTTATATTTTTCATAATAAATCTGAAGCAACCTAAGCTCTTCTGTTAGTTTCTCGATGAAGTTCTCTTCTCTTTTACTCTCATCCAAACCGAATATGAGACTGTTTCCATTATCATATTTTTCTTTTCCTTCTTTATCTAAATTAATTTCTGATTTCCCAAGTTCTGCAGCATGCTGTACCGGACCATGTTGCTGAAATAATAAAAATTCAGGAGCTTTTCCAGAATATATTCCGCAGCTATCTTCTCTATTTTCATAATTCCTCAATTTCTTTACTTCAGGATTTTCTTTTTCTTTTTCGTGATCCTTTAAAAAATCAATTCCAGTGAGCAATGCGCAGATAGAATGAAACTTACCCTTAAAATAAAGAATGCTGTTATCGCCAGTTCCAGAGCTCACGAATCTTCCCCCATAAAGTTTTGCTTTTCTTCCAAGTAGCGAATTTTCACCAATGATAAATGCATTATTCAAATCAATTATATCCCTATTCAATTCTTTGCTTGACCCCTTTGCATCTGCAGACAATAAGCTCATTTCCAGATTTGAGAATTCTTCTGGAATTGAAAAATCATAAACGAATCTTTTCTTGCTTATCTCTCCGACAAACCTGCTTGGAATTATATTTATATGTTCATAAATCAGATTCAACAAATTTGCTTTTCTTAATTGTCTTGCAACTTTCAAATATTCCTTTTTCTCGTCACTATCGGGTATTATATGCTCTATAATCTTAGGACTATATAAAATAAGATTTTTTATAAGAGGAAGCTGTCTTTTGTCCTTATTGAGTATTATCTCTTTTATCTTTCTTGCTTCTCTATCCTTTAAATTCGCAATTTTATGCTCTTCCTCTGTTTTTGGCATTAATATTTCTGAACCAAAAAGAAATTGAATTATTCTCTCTGTTGAAACAGGGTCTATATTCTTATTTATATCTGTAAATTCATTCATTATTTTATTTTGAATGTCTAAGAAGCTATCATAATCTAAATCCCCGATTATCATCGCAGTTTTTTTTGCGATCTTTTCATCATAGGTTATGTCGACATCGCTTACAAGGCTGATTCCAGGTTTTAAAAATGAAAATAGTTTAGGATTAATTTCTATCTCTAATCCATCTGGCAATTTTGGCACCGGAATTTCAGAATTTATTATTTTTGAAAGGGAAGAATTAATTTCTTCGAAAATTGGTACCACAACATTATATTTAAAAATCTCATCAAAAATTTTTATGTCTCCTTTCTCTTGTTTTTCTTTTAAGATTTTTGAAACTATCTTATTACAAGAAGCAAGGTATAAGTTAATATATGAGGATAAAATAGACAATTCTTCAGAAGTTCTCTTATTTGAGTCTTTTTTTCTGATATTATCCAGTAATCTTTTTACATTTATTTCGTTTATCTCCTTAAGATTCCTTACATACTCACATTCTTCGATTATCTCTTCTATAGTTTTTTTAATAGTATCTTTTAGAATAGTTTTCTTCTTGCTTAACCAGGGCAAGATGTAACTCGATTCTTTTCCTTGCTTGATCAACTCTTTCTTTAATTTTGTTTCTTCTTTTTCTAATGTGCTCCGAGGATAGAATTGGCAGTATTTTTCATGAATTCTATCATATAATCGCGGTATCTGCGCAGCTATGTTTTCCAAAGAAACATCTATTATTGGTTTTTTCTCCCCGTCTGAATCTATATCTAAATTAAATAAGACAAAATCTTCTGGGATAACCGTATTAATTTCAGACTGAACAGGGAATAAAAAGTATAGTTTCCTATTTAGTCCAAAGTTTAAAACGCCTTCTTCTATTAAGTTTTCAAATGCGAATCTTGGCATAAAAAAATCAATTTCTCACAACTTATAAACCTTTCTCTTTAGTCACTCCTAAATGGTAACTAAAGAAAAATTTAAAAAGGAAAAAAAGCATAACTTATCATGTCAAATATCAATATAGAACTAAAAATATCGTCATATAGACATTTTGAATTAAGCAAGAAAAATTTTTTAATCAATATTCCAGATGATGAATTACCGATGGCCATATCTAACGCGGAGAAATTTATCCAAGACCATTGTTTTAGATGCATTTATAAAAATAATGCATGCCAAAAACTATTTGATAAAGATGGAAATTGTTATCAATTCTCCTCTTAAATTCTTTTTTTGATCTTTATCGCAGTTGGCGCTTCTCCGCCATGCCAGGTTATTCTTGGGTGAACTCTCATTGGATATATTCTCTCACTATTATCATCGAGAATTATCGCGGAACCTTTTAATCTTGGTAGATTATCCAGGTAATTTTTAATATCTGCAAGGAGATATGTCTGCATAATATAATTTAGAGAATCTATATCTGGCTTTGCAGTTACTCTATGAGCTATGACTATATCGCTTTGTGTCATAACATCATGATGAATCTGTCCTGGTTGTTGTGTTGCTATAGCAATGCTTATTCCAGGTTGCCTTCCTTCTCTTAAGATTTGAATAAGCGCATCTGTTGCTGCTGTTTTCCCGTGCAATGGAAGAAATTCATGCCCTTCATCAAGTGCAATCCAAACCATTGGCATCTCCCTTTTCTCTTTGTAGTATAAATAATCTAAGCCATGCCTGACAGCTTCAATTTCTTCATGCTTTCTTGCCTCCATCCTTTCATTGAATAATTTTTTGCATATCAACCCTATAACCAATGCTCTGACATTTACAGTCCCGATACTGCTGTAACAGGATAAATCTAAGATAGTTGTCTTGCCTGCTTCTATGAGTTGTTCAATTGATGTACTCTCTTCTTTCTTTGTAGCAAAAACTTTCCATGTTTTAGCTGCTTCAAAAAGATTTATGGCGGCACTTTTCTGTTGCTGACTGTATTCTTTGTTCATTCTTATTTCTTTTATAATATCTTCTATGTCAAACTGTTTTATTTTTCCTTCTTCCATTTCTTCCTGTAACTTTGTGATGCAGCCTTCAATGACTGCCCCAACAGGATCTACAAAACTTAAATTAAAAGTGAGGCACCATTCATCTGCGGATATGTCAGAAACTTTTAATGCAAAACTTTGAGTAACTGGGATGCCTTTTTCTTTCCATTCTTCAGCAAAACCGTGTGGAACAAAAATTCTCACAGGTAACTTTCTCGGTTCTATTTTCCATTCTCTCAATAATTCCGCTTCTTTTTCATTTTTTTGGGACATGGTCCAAAAAATCCCCATAGTATCAAAGATAAGTACAGCCATATTCTGTGCTATCTCTTGAGGAAGATTACTTATCTCCTCTGCAATAACGCCGAGAGTATAACTCTTTCCAGAACCTCTTTTTCCAGCTACAAGCACGACATGTGAGCGGGCTACATCCATCATGACCCTATTGCTCAATGAAGTTACTTGCCCCATCTTGACAAAATGTTTTCCGAGATAAATTAATCCTTCATCACCAAATTTTTTCTTGTCACTTTCATCCCTTCCAATGATAATATCTTCTGGCATTTTCTTTTCTTTCTTTTACCTCTTTTAACGAAACTTAACAAAAATCTAAAAGAAATCAAACTTATAAATTTTTAGTTATCTCGCAATCACTCGCGATAATCCTTGCCTATTTTAATTGTTTTGAATTATCATAAAGTTTTTAAACTGATTTTTCTTGGAAGAATGATGGAAGAAAAAAAAGAAGAAAAAAGAGGATTAGAACATCATTCTGATTCTTCTTCAGAACATCATAAAGAACATCCTGTTGAAAATAAGCCCGAACATCATTCTGAACATCATCCAGAAGCCCATCATTCAGAAAAGGTTCGCAAAAGAATAAATTGGAAGAGGGTGCTTATTGTCTTGGGAATAATTATAATCATTCTCGGCGGGCTTTATATTGCTAAACTTCTCGGATGGTTAAAACCGCAGCAGAGAAGCCAGATTTTGACTCTAGATTACAAGATTTATGTCGATAACAGGCTTGTAGATGAAAACACTGCCAATTACACCAAAGGATTCGTAAGCTCGGCTCTTGAATTGAAAAGTGATAAACTAGATAAAGAAATAGCATCAATGGCTGTTGGCGACACAAAAACAATAATATTAGAACCAAAAGATGCTTACGGCGATTATAATTCTGCTCTTGTTCATGAAGTTAATAGGACAGAAAAAATGGAGAGAAAAGCAGAACTTAACAAAACTGTTGAGCTTACAATAGATAGATTCTCAGAAATATTCAATGAGCAACCAATTCTAAATAAAGAATATTCTCTAAGCAGTATTGTCTGGAAGTATAAAGTAATCTATGTTGATAATGAAACTTGCAAAATAGAAGCACAAGCAAAAGTCGGAGACAAATTAGCAAGCGGAATAACTGGAGTTGATAGAATAGTTACGCAGGTTACTACTGATACTATTGTTACTATGTTGCAAGGCGAATCTCAAGTTTTACCCGTTGATTCCGGAACAATAAATATCTATTTTGATGACACCTATATTTATTTCAAAATGAATCCTTCAACAGAAAAACCAATTACCCTTGGGGAATATACAGGTTATGTAACAAAATTAACCGAAGATAAAATAACGATTGATGAAAATAACCCATATGCGGGCAAGACAGTTAGATTTGAAGTGAAACTTGTAGCAATCTCGCAAGGAGCGACACTTACATCAAAGCAAAAAATTCCTGGAGCTCCGACAATGCAGGTTTTCATCATGAGCTATTGCCCTTACGGTATTCAAATGCTTAAAGGATTATTGCCTGTTTGGAAAGAATTTGATGACAAAGCTAATATTGAATTGCGCTTTGTATCGTATACAATGCATGGTGCAAAAGAAGATGAAGAAAATGCGAGAATGATTTGCATTCGCGAAGAACAATATTCAAAATTAATTCCTTATTTAGAGTGTTTCACTCAAAGTAGTGATGCTGCGAGTTGCATGAGTAAAGTAGCTATAGACGAGTCTGCTGTTAGTGAATGCATGAAAAATAAGGCAGCAGGTTATATGGAAGTTGATAAGAAATTGAATACTCAATATGGTGTCCAAGGCTCACCTACAGTAGTTATAGACGGAAAAGAAGTAAATATCTATCCTCGAGATCCTCAAAGTATTGCTGATGCATTATGTAAAGCATTCAAAACTAAACCTTCTGAATGTTCTTTAACTTTTTCAACGCAGAATCCAAGCCCAGGCTTCGGTGGCGGTTCAAGTAGCTCTAGTTCTGGCGGAAGTTGCGGTTAAATAAAAAAACTTCTCACTTTTCAAAAAACCTTCTTGATATTTCTTAGCAATTTCTATTGGATAAATTAAACTCTTAGCTTAGAAGATTTTCAGAAACTTAGACAAATTTTACAGCAAACATCCGGGCACTTCTGCCAAGTCCTCTTCCCATCCCCCTTCCTAAACCTCTTCCTCTTGGAACTACCATCTTGTAAGTCCCTCCTTCAATTTTGATTGCTTTGCCATTGACTAGAGCTTCGGCTATTTTCTTTCTCGCGCAAGTCAATAATCTCTGGAAAGTCGGCCTGGAAATTCCCATTTTTTTGGCAGCTTGTTCTTGTTCCAATCCTTCCAAGTCTCTGAGCCTTACAGCTTCAAATTCATCAACACTTATCACAGATTCTTCAAGCTCAATCATCTTTCTGCCCGCGGGCTTAAAATAAGTCACACCAGGGCGAAATCTAACTCTCCTGCATAATCTTGGCCTTACCATTTTTGCCTATACTTAACTATATTATTACTTAAGTTCTTTTAATCTTTTCTCTATTTCTTGCTTTTCAGCTTCAATTTCTTTAAGCTCTGCTTCAAGGATTCTTTTCTCGTCTTCTTTGGATAAAATTACTGGAGCTGTTCCCCAGCATCTCCAACCCAAGCCTCTTCCGAATCCTCTTCGCAATCCTCTACCGCAAGGTCCTAATCCTCTCCCTGTCATAGGTCCTTGTCCTAGAGGTCCTGTTCCGTCTTGTCCTGGCATTTTTATTTCCTCCTATTGATATTTAATTTATTATTGTATTATGGGCATATGCCCATTATTATATTATGAACATATGTTCATAACTATTTAAATCTTCCGGTTTAGAATTCTAATTGAGAGTTTGCTCAAGAAATCACATCGCTTCAAGAATTTTTATTCTCTCATCAATCGGAGGATGCGTCTGGAACAAGCCAGAGATTTTTCTTGAAGTGTCAGAAAAGAATAAAGGCTTGACAGCATCGGGCACTTTCATTGGTTCATATTCACCTTTGATTTTCTTCAGCGCTCCAATAAGCCCTGGCGGATATCTTGTAAATTGCACTGAGCCAGCATCTGCCATGAATTCGCGTTTTCTCGAGATAGCAAACTGAACAAGCATCACGACTATTGGAGCAAGAATAGCAAAAACAATAGCGATTAATAAAAAGATTATATTGCTTTTTCCTTCCCTATCTCTATTTCCATACCACATGCTTCGCAATACCATCTGCGAAATAATTGAAATTGCTCCCACAACAACAGCAACAGTAGTCATGTATCTTATATCATAATTAGCAATATGGCTCATCTCATGTCCAATCACACCTTCCAGTTCTTGTTTGTTCAATTTTGCCAAAGCACCTTCAGTGACACAAATAACTGCATTCTTCGGGTTGTGACCTGTTGCAAAGGCATTAATCTGATTGCCTGGCATAACATAAACTTGGGGCATTGGCAAGCCACTTGCAATAGACATGTTTTCAACTGCAATATACAAATTTCTATGCAATATCTTGTCAGCTTTTTTTGCGCCGACGCTCGCTAAGGCAATTTTGTCTGAGTTATAATAAGTTAACATTACATAAAGTAATGAAATTATTGTAGCAATAATCATTATTATGAAAAAATAACCCGGGTCAAAAGCTAAACTAATAACATAACCAAGCGCAATCAAGACTATAAAAACAATTATGACAAGAAAGAAACTTCTCCACTTGTTCCTTGCAATCTGATCGTGAAATGAAATCTTTTCTATTCCTTTTGCCATCTTATTCAGAAAAGGGGCATTAGAATTTAACTTTTACTGGCTCGCGCTCTGCTTCGGGAATCTCGAGATACTTGCCAGCTTTCTTCCCAAACAAAGAAGCAAACCATGCTCCGGGGATTGTTGTGCAGGTATTATTGTAACTTAATACAGAATCATTATAAAACTGTCTTGCATAAGCAATTTTATCTTCAATTGCCGCAAGTTCTTGCTGAAGCTGCAAAAAGTTCTGATTTGCTTTTAAATCCGGATAATTTTCAGATATTGCAAATAACCTGCTCATTGCATTTTGGAGAGCATCTCCCGCTTTTATCTTTTTTACTATATCTCCTGAAGAATTCGCACTTACTAGTCCTTTTCTCGCCTCTGATATTTTCTCTATAATCTCGCGTTCATGTCGCATGTAACCTCTTACGCTTTCTACTAAATTAGGGACTAAATCTGCCCTTTTTTTAAGCTGAACATCAATCTGTGAAAATGCATTACTTATCCTATTCTGTAATATAGTAAATCTATTGAAATACCCGAAAGCGGTAATTAGCAATAATAAAATTACTGCCCCGATTATTATCAAAATCAAGCTTATCATTAAAATGTATCATAATTTTGGTATTTAAATTTATCTCTCTATCGCAATCTAGGTTTATTTTGAATACAAAAACTGGGAAATTCTTGGAAATATAGTAAATCACAAACCAAAGAAATAGTTTCTGCAGATTCAGATAAAGAAGCATATTGCAAAAGATTTATAAAGTTAACAGCGTTAACTTTTATGCATATGAAAACAAGAGAACTAGGATGCTTAACTCAAAAGATTGAATTAAATTATCTCATTCCAGCAATAAGAAAAAAACTGATAGTAGCTTTAGAAAAAAAAGGCCTAAAAGATTCAGAAATAGCCCAGAAGCTTAATATCACGAAAGCTGCTGTTTCACAATACAAACACAAGAAGCGAGGCAAGGAAATAAAATTTCCAAGCGAAATAGAAAAAGAAATCATAAAATCAGCACAGGCCATAAAAAATGGCAAAAGTGCTTCGAGAGAGATTATGAAAATAATAAACAAGATTAAATCAAGTCGTTATATCTGTGTAGTCTGTCATGAATGTAAAAGTAATTTAAAATAAAAGTTAAAATAAAAGTAATTTAAAAATGAAAACTATTGAAGATCTGTCTGAAGGAACAAAATTTAAAATAATGGGTTTTGAAGGTTGTTGTATAAAAAGAAAGATGTGTAACTTAGTAAATACGGAGGGCATATTCGAAATTTTATCAAAACAGTTATTTAAGGGACCGGTAATATTAAAGACGGAAAATTATAAATTTGCTATTGGAAGAGGAATGGCGAGAAAGATATATGTTGAGGAATATAAACCATAAAAATAAAATGAAACGCGTTTATCTTGACCATGCTGCAACGACACCTGTTGCATTAGAAGTTTTGGAAGCAATGAAGCCCTATTTCTCAGAAAAATTTGGGAATGCTTCTTCGTTGCATAGCTTCGGCCAGGAAGCTCATGATGCTCTCGAGAGAGCAAGGAAAACTGTTGCTAATTTTATTAACGCAAGGCCAAACGAGATAATTTTCACTTCAGGAGGCACTGAAAGCGATAATCTCGCTCTAAAAGGAGTTGCTTTTGCAAACAAAAAGAAAGGTAATCATATAATTACGAGCAAGATAGAACATCATGCAGTTCTAGAAACTTGTGCATGGCTAGAAAAGCAAGGCTTCAAGGTTACATACTTGCCAGTTGACAAAGAAGGCAAAATAAATCCCCAAGATGTTGAAAAAGCTATAACAAAAAACACAATATTAGTTTCAATCATGCATGCTAATAATGAAATTGGAACAATCGAGCCAATAGAAGAAATCGGAAAAATTTGCAAAAAACACAAAGTGTATTTCCATACAGACGCAGTACAGAGTTTCGGCAAGATTCCCATTGACATTAAAAAAATGAACATTGACTTGTTGAGTGCTTCGAGCCACAAACTATATGGCCCTAAAGGCATAGGTTTCTTATTTATTAACCAAGATGTTAAAATTGAACCAATTCAGCAAGGTGGTGGCCACGAGCAAGGCTTGCGTTCTGGAACAGAGAATGTTGCGGGCATTGTAGGCTTTGCTAAAGCAGTTGAGCTCGCAAAAGCAAACATGAAAAAAGAAAATGAACGCGAGATAAAACTAAGAGATAAATTAATCAATGAAATTTTAAAAATTCCCGGCGCTCATTTGACTGGCTCACGAGATAGACTTCCTTTTAATGCCTCTTTCTACTTCGATGGCATTGAAGGCGAGGCTTTGTTAATAAGGCTAAACGAAAAAGGCATCGCGGTTTCAACTAGCTCAGCTTGCTCGAGTAAATCCTTAGAACCATCGCATGTTTTAACCGCCATAGGCTTGAAACCAGAACAAGCTCATGGAAGCTTGAGAATTACATTAGGTAAAGACAACACAGAACAAGACATAGACTACACAATCGAGCAACTCAAAAACATAATAAACTCACTTCGAAAAATCAGTCCTTTTGGAAAATGGTAAAGAAAAAAAGCAAAACAGCAAATAAGTCAAAGAAAAAAATAAAGGCAATAGAAGAAAAGATATTGAAAGTGGCTATAGATTTAGCAAAAAAAGGAGAAGGTGCATTGTTTGTTATTGGGGATAGAATAAATTATGAATCTTTACTCAGGCAAAAATTCGAGCAATTTAGTGTTTTTGACCCTGGTGCAGATAAACTCCTTAAAAGTTTAGCTACTATTGATGGCGCCATAATAATTAATAAAGAAGGTACTGTGATAAGTTATGGTGCAATGATTAGGAAGGCAAAACCTTTTCTTGGGTATGGCACGAGACATGCTGCAGCGATAACAGCTTCTAAAAATAAAAATATTTCAATTTTGTGTTCAGAGGAAGAACAGAAAGTAAAAATTTTTAGAGATGGCAGATTCATAATGCAAATAGATGCCCTGCAAAAAAATGTCGAGAGGGATATATCCAAGATAACAACTTTTTTAGAAAGCATTGGTGCAGGTTTTGTTGGAACAGTTGGTGTAGCTACTTTAGCGCCAGCCTTAGGAATAACTCTCATTCCAGGGGTATTAATTTTTGGAGGAAGCTATTTCGCAATTAAAGCTATAATGGCGAGGGTAAAAAAAATAAAAAAATAAATTAATATGACATCTAGAAAAAGAAAGAGAAGAGAGATGAAAAACAAGATGAAAATAACTAAGAACATGACTTTTGCGCAGGTTTTAGAAAAATATCCAGAAACTTCTGATATCTTTTTTAGAGAAGGCATGGCGTGCATTGGTTGCCCAATGGCGATGCAAGAAACAATCGAGCAGGGTTGTAAAGCTCATGGAATCAATATCGATGTGATGCTCGAGAAATTAAATAAAAGAGTAAAAACGAATAATAAAAAATAACCGCTGATGTATAATTGATGGTATAACTCCGAGATTAATGCTAAGATCAAGGTAAGAATGAACTTTGGGAAGGATATTATTAATATTGATTTAGAATGCACCTCTAGCGACAGGTATAAAGGTTCTATCTGTGAAATCGGCGCTGTTTTAATGAACAAAGATAGTTTGAATATTTATTCTGAATTTCAATCTCTTATAAAACCCTATCGATATTATTTCGAAGAAAAGGCTATGAAATGCCATGGCATTACTATCGAAGAGCTTAACAAAGCACCTGCACTGGAACAAGTTTTGAATAATTTTCAGTCCTGGATTATCAAAGATGGGAAAAAAAGAAATGAAAAAGAGGTTTATCTAATGGCATTCGGTGCCTACTTTGATATTAAATATTTAAATGAAGCATATAATTTTCTCAATAGAGTATGGCCTTTTGATTTTAGAGACTGGGACATAAAAGGAATTTTGCGTTGGGAATATGGTTTGCAGGGAATTCCTTATAAGGGAGGCTTACAAACAATAAGTAAAGCCCTCGGGATTCCTTTCGAAGGAACAGCTCATAGGGCTCTTGCTGATGCGAGACAAGGAGCGCTGATTTTAAAGGAGATAGCGAGATTGAGAATAAATAAGTTGCCTTTGCCAAAATTAAGATGAAACAGATAAAGCTCGTCATATTTGATTTAGATGGAACATTAGTAGATTCAAAAAATCTTTACATTGAAACAATCTATAATTCATTACTCAAGAATAATTTTGTTTTTTCTAGAAAAAGGATTGTAAAATCATTAGGAGCAAAACTCGATATTACGCTTAGCAGTTTGGAAAAATTTCATCCTAAGACTCTAGAAAAATTAAAGAGAGAAATCAACGAAGAAGTTGCAAAGAAAACAAAAACTTTGAAATTATGTCCAAAGGTAAAAGAAGCATTGAAAGAAATAAAAAAACAGAAAATAAAAACTGTTCTATTGACAAATTCTGCTAGAAAATATACATTATCTTTCTTGAGAAGGAAAAGACTCAGTAATTTATTCGATATGGTTTTATGTGCAGAAGATTTCTATACAAAAGAAGAGGCTATAAAAAAATTAATGAATAAGTTTCACTTAAAAAAAGAAGAAACAGTTTACGTCGCGGATAAAGTAAGGGATATTGGGGTTGCAAAAAAGGCAGGTTGCAGAATCATTATAATTTTATCTTGCTCATGGGATAAAAATAAGCTAAAAAACAAAAAAAGAAAATTTATCATTAATGACATTGGAGGATTAAAAAATGTATTTAAGTAATAAAAGAGAGAGTCCTGACAAGGAAAAAAGAGATATCTGCAAATATAAAAATTATCTACTGATGAGAAAGGCGAGAATGGGAACTATAGAAGACTTGATTATTGAGAGATATAACTGCGATAAGTGTAATGGATATAATGCTAAATGTGATAAATATGAACCTTAAAAATAAAATGCCATTTCAATATAATAAAAAAGTCATGCAGCATTTTTTGAAGGCAAAGCATGTCGGCAAGATAGAAAATGCAGATGGAATCGGAAAAGTTGGAAACATGACTTGTGGGGATGTAATGTATATTTATATTAAAGTTGGAAAAAAGGGCGGGGATGAAATTATCAAAGACATAAAGTTTGAAACACTCGGATGTCCGGCAGCTATTGCTACAAGCGATATCATAGCTTCTCTCGCGAAAGGTAAATCATTAAACGAGGCAATGAAAATAACTAATAAAGAAGTTGTCAAGGCTCTCGGGGAGCTACCTGCAGCAAAATATCACTGCTCATTATTAGCTGAAGAAGGTTTGGGAGAAGCAATTTATGATTATCTTAAAAAAAATGGAAGAAAGATTCCCTCAGAACTTGAAAAGAAGCATAAAAAAGCAATCGCGAGTAAAAAAGAATTTGAATGCAGATATGGAAAGTGAAAATATTTCGAAAGTAATGGATATTCTTGCAAGGCATTTCAATTATGAAGAGAGAACTACGCTAAATAGAATGAGATGCAATAATGAGGGAGCATTCAAAATTCTTATCTCTTGCTTGCTTTCATTGAGAACACAAGACAAGAATACGGAGATTGCCTCTAGAAAATTGTTTAAAGTCGCTGACACGCCTCAAAAAATCCTGAAACTTCCATTAAGGAATCTAGAGATGCTCATTTTCAGTTCTGGGCATTATCACAAAAAAGCCCGAGTCTTAAAACATGTTTCTGAAGATATTTTAAAAAGATTCGGTGGAAAAGTTCCATGTGACAAAGAACAATTATTAAGTATTAAAGGAGTTGGGCCTAAAACTGCAAATATTGTTTTGAGTTTTGCATTTGGCAAGGAAGTTCTGCCAATTGATACTCACTGCCATAGAATTCCTAACAGATTAGGGTGGGTTAAAACTAAAACTCCTGAGCAGACTGAAAAAGCACTTGAAAAAATTTTGCCCCGAAAATATTGGCGCGAGTTTAATGGAATCTTTGTCTTGTTCGGCAAGACAATATGCGTTCCCATTTCTCCAAAATGCTCTGAATGCCCTATTAGAAGATATTGTAAGAGAGTAGGTATCATTAGAAGTCGATAATTATAATCCTATAATCCGAATGCGTCCGTAAGCTGCTGAACTTTATGTAATTCATTTAGAAAAGTTACGCCTTTATCAGTGATTGTGTAGAAAGTTTTTCCAACATCTGATTTTTTCCTATTTTCTTCGCTTATCTTCTTGATAAATCCTTTACTTTCAAGTTCCTCGATATAAAGTTTAAGCCTTTCGTGAGAAAGATTGCCTTTATATAATAGATGAGTCACTTTTATTTTTCCTTTTTTCTCTATAATCGCCTTAAGCAAATCATAAATAATCTCCATCCGGCTTCTTCTGACCATTATTTCTCCTAACACCTCTATCCTTAGCCTGAAAATTTATCTTTTTTTAATCTTTAAATACTTTACTCTGAGCAACATTATGAAAAATAATGCAAAACTTAGAAATTCCGCACCATGCCCAAAGTAAACCGCTAATTTATTATTTAAAGAAAAAAAGATATGGCTTAAACATAGCATAATAAATGCCGACATAACTAAAAAGGAATTAGCACTTTTTTTATTTTTATATGCTTTAGCCGACAAGAAAATAAGAAAAATTGATAAAACTGCACCGACTACCTGGAACCAAAAAGTTTTGAACAAAAATAATGCTATGAATGATGTCTCTATGAATGCGAGAAACATCAAAACTTTTGCTTTGACTTTGCTATAAACGAATATGAATAAATTATAAGCATAGAGTGTAAATGCAACCGCTATTAAGTTTATTACATAGAATGATTTTTCTAAAGGACCGCAGATTTTACTGAAAAAACATTGAGTTATATTCTCGAAGACAGCTATATTTCCTATACTCCTCGCTATAATTCCTACAGACAATATAAAAAATCCGAACGCAAATAATAAGAAATTTTTTTCTTTAGATATCTTATAAGCCCTATAACTGAACATGCTTACTGCAAAAGCGACTATGGCGCAGAACAAGTAAAGAGTTGCATCTATCAAAAGAAATTCTGCAAAACTAGAAAACATTGCCATAGACGATAATTCAGTTTTTTGTTTATAAAGCTTATGGATTTAAGTTCTCAATCATCAGTTGAGATTTTCTTTTCTTAAGCCTTTTTAAAGGCATTATATTGATATTTTTAAGAGGTGTGACACAAATCATTTTCCTCTTTTAGCTCACTCGCCACAAAAAAGGGTCACACCTTCCTCCTTTCTCCTGCTTTTTTTCACTTTTCTGTATGCCTTTAATAAATTTTATAAACCTTCACACCATTTCTTTTATAATATTCAAAAAGAGGGAAAATGGAAGTCCAGGGTATTCAATCGGTAGTAGGCGATACTTTCATAAATCTATATCAGATGATTACTAATTCTGTACCCCCACAATATAAAATTTTCTTTGATTTACTCTCTATTTCTCTGCTCATCATATTATATTCTATTTTTATGTGGGAGGCATGCAAATTTATCGGAAAACGAGATATTCTTGAGCTTAATCTAGAAAAATATGGAAATCGGAAAAAAAGTTTTGCGGGTTTTTTCTCGCCTATCTTTTTTTTACTTGAGTATATAATAATACTGCCTTCTGTGGTATTTTTTTGGTTTTTAATCTTAGCATTTTCACTGCTTTTATTATCTGAAAGCCCGAATGTAACTCAGACAATTATTTTTGCCGCAGCATTAGTCGTAGCTACAAGAATAGCTGCATATTATTCTGAAGATTTGAGCAACAATCTTTCGCAATTGTTCCCATTTACTCTACTTTTTTATTTTTTAATAAATCCCGTTTTTATAGGGGTTGATGAATTATTAAGAAGAATGTTTGAAATACCCCCTCTTATAAATCACATATTTATATATCTACTATTTATCTTTGTAATAGAAGTATTATTGAGAACTTTTTTTACTATCAACCTGATATCTAAAAAAGAAAATATTGAGTATTGACAAGACTCTGAGATAAATTTTATACGAGACAATAATAAAAATTTATTATCTTTTTGATTTACCATGAAAAGAAAGGTGAGAACAGCAAGAACAAAAGCGAAGGCAATTGTCTTGTTCTCTGGTGGATTGGACAGCATTATAGCAGTTAAATTGCTTCAAGAACAAGAGATAGATGTCATAGGAGTCCATTTTACTGCGCCTTTTTTTTGCAAACCAATAGAAAAAGAAGCAGAGCAATTAGGAATTAAACTTATTGAGATTAATCTCGGAGAAGAGTCATTTAAAGAGTTCATGGAAATTATAAGAAAACCAAGATTCGGATATGGTTCTGCGATTAACCCCTGTGTCGATTGTCATCTATTTATGTTGAAAAAAGCCAAAGTATTAATGAAAAAATTAAATGCTGATTTCATAGCTACGGGCGAGGTGCTAAATGAAAGACCGATGAGTCAGACAAGAGAAAAACTCGGATTAATAGAACTAGAGTCGGGTTTGCAGGGCAAGCTTCTCAGGCCGCTTTCAGCAAAATTATTGCCAGAAACTCTTGTAGAGAAACAAGGTCTCGTTAATAGAGATAAACTTCTAGCAATCCAAGGCCGTTCGAGAAAATTGCAAATAGCCCTTGCAAAAAAATTCAATCTTAGTTACCCGACACCGGCAGGCGGCTGTCTTCTTTGCGAGAAAGAATTTGCAATCAAAATGAGAGATCTTCTTAGAAATAAGGAGAAGATTGAGAGCAGGGATATTGAATTGCTTAAAGTTGGAAGGCATTTTAGAGTAGGAAGAAGTAAGATAGTGGTAGGTAGGAGCCTTGAAGAAAATAAAAAAATAATCTCTCTATCTGAAAATGGATGGCTGTTCGAAGTAAAAGATTTTCCAAGCCCAATAACTCTGCTTGAAAATCCCACAAAAGAAAGCATTAATATCGCAGCTGGATTGACTGTATTTTACTCAGATGCTCCAAAAAATAAAAAAATAGAAGTAGCATACGATATTGACGGCAGTGGAAAATTTAATAAATCTATGAAAATTAAAAGTTTAAAAAGAATGGAAATTGAAAGATATAGGATAAAATGAAAAAAGTAAAGAATTGGATTTTTATTGTGATGTTCATTGCAGTCTTGGCTATAATCGCTTTTTTTGTAATAATAAATCAGAAAGCAAGCAGTCTCATTCTTGTTGATGGGGTTGTTGTTCCTTCAAACATATGTAGTAAAATTCCAGAAGTTGTTGTTATATACAAAAACGGGTGTCCGGCTTGTGCAGTTGCTGTACCTCGGCTTCAAGAGCTAGAACAAGAACTTGGTAAAAATTTTAAGTATTATGACTTGTCTATAACATCTGATGCACAAGAGGTGAAAGAGAAAGGGCTTTTAGTTCAATTTGTTCCGAGCGTTATAATAAAATGCAAAGTTTATGTCGGTGTCCGTAATAAAGAGGAGTATAAATCTGCTATAGTTTCATAAAAATGGAATTAACTCTTGCTAGTTTAATCGCCTTAGCCGCGGCAGATGCGGTGAATCCTTGCGAGCTCGCGGTTCTGACTCTCGCTTTAGTTGCAATTCTCGTCAAGTATCCGAGAGAAAGAAAAAAAGTTTTAGCAGTTGGATTGGCTTTTACAGCCGCAATCTTTCTAATGTATTTCATCTATGGGCTAATTCTAATTAATTTTTTCAAATTTCTTACTAACATTGGGGCTATAAAAATATGGCTCTATCGCATATTGGGAATAATAGGAATCTTGCTAGGGTTTTCTAATATAAAAGACTTTTTTAGTTATGGCTCTTTGGGATTTGCAACAGAAGTGCCTAAAAAATGGCGCCCTTCAATGAAAAATATCATCGCAAAGATAACTTCTCCTTGGGGCGCGTTTATTGTTGGATTAACTGTAGCACTATTTTTAACTCCATGCACCATGGGCCCATATATAATCTGCTGCGGGTTGCTCGAGCCCCTGGCTATACTTGAAACTATTCCGTGGCTCTTAATCTATAATATCATTTTTGTACTGCCGATGATTGCTATAACCTTTATAGTCTACCTTGGATTCTCAACAGTAGAAAGCGTTTATGGCTGGCGCGAAAAAAACATAAGGGTACTTCATTTAATAGCAGGGCTAATCCTTTTAGCTATAGGAATAGCTCTTTTGCTAGGATTATTATACTAAAATGACTAAAGATATTGAAAAAAAGATTAAATCAGAGAAGATTAAACCGGAGATAGCTTCCCTTATAGTAGAGAGCATAGCACTGTGCGAGAATTCTAATAAATTAAAAGTTAATCTAAGGTGTTTCGATGGAATTCACTCTATTTATATAGACAAAGATAAATGCAATAAATTTTTACCAGGACAAATATATTATGGGCATCTCAGTGTTCATTTTTCAAATGATTTTATTGGAGATGAATCCCAAAGAAGTCAAATAGGCACTATGAGCTATGTTTTATTAAAATTAGAAGATTTGAATGGAAATATTGTTTATAAAAGAAAAGGCAAGATTTAAATATTTCTTTTAATAATTAGGATTATGTTAATAGAATTTAATGAGAAAAAAGAGGATTTGAATAAGATTCTAGCTAAGGGAACTGTTCTTATTGATTTCTGGGCTCCATGGTGTACGCCATGCTTAATGATGAAGCCAATAATAGAAGCGATGGCTAAAAAACCTGCCTACAAAGACATAACTTTCATTAAAATAAATGTAGATGAAAACAGAAAAACTGCAGAAAAATTCGGGATAATGTCTATTCCAGCTTTTTTTATATTCAAAAATGGAGAAAAAAAAGGCAGTTTTATCGGGACGATGTCGGAAGAAGAAATTTCTGAGAAATTAAGATAAAATGATATATGACCTGATAATAATAGGTGCAGGGCCTGCTGGTATGACTGCAGCATTATTTGCAGCTCGCTATAAAATGAATTTTATCGTTTTGAGCAAGAACAATGGTGGCTATATGGCCACAGCAGATTCGATTGAGAATTATCCGGGGTTCGAGAGAATTTCAGGAGCTGAGCTTGCTGAAAAGATGGCAAACCAGATTAAAAAATTAAAAGTTGAAATAAAAAATGAAATAGTTCGGGAAATTGTTAAGAAAGATGATATTTTTGAAGTTCATGCAAATAAAATTTATCATGCAAAATTTGTGATAATAGCTTCTGGAACTGAAAGGCAAAAATTGGGGCTTGAGAATGAAGATAAATTCATCGGAAAAGGAGTAAGCTATTGTGCAACATGCGACGCTCCTTTTTTTAAGAATAAAACTGTCTGTGTAATCGGCGGCAGTAATTCAGCAGTTATGTCCGCCTTACTTCTTGAAAAATATGCAAAAAAAATTTATTTAATATACCGAGGTTCTGAACTGAGAGCAGATCCTATAAGAGTTCATGAACTTAAAAAAAATAAAAGAATAGTGATAATTCTAAATTCAGACATAAAGAACATAAAAGGAAAAGAGAAAGTTGAAGAGATTATTCTTAAAAATGGGAAGAAAATAAAAACAGATGGCATTTTTGTCGAGATAGGTTCTATACCTGATGTTATATTAACTCAGTCATTAAAAAAAGAGGGAGTGAAAACTGATGATAAAGGATATATATTTGTAGATGAAACAAAGGAAACAAATGTTAAGGGGCTTTTTGCAGCCGGCGATTGTACTGTTAAACAATTACGGCAGATTATAACTGCATGTGCTGATGGCGCTATAGCTGCTGCGAATGTTTATCAAAATCTTAAAACCCACATAAGGATAAAAAGTAAATAAAAAACAAGTAATTATTGATTATTCGAAAGGTTTATAAATAACTGATACAATTTTTATATAAGTTTGTATGAGGGGATTAAGTTCTGTAGATAATTAAATTATTCCTTATTAAAATGGAAGACGAAATAAAAAAGAATGTTAAGAAAACAGGCACAACAACCATGGGGCTTGTTATTAAAGATGGAATTATCTTAGCTGCAGATAAGCGAGTTACTCTTGGCGGTGAAGGTGTTCTCTTTGTAGGGCACAAGAAATTTGATAAAATTTTGCCAATAACTGATAAGATATGGGTTACAACCGCAGGAAATGTTTCTGATTGCCAATTTGTTGTAAAATTGACTAAGGCAGAATTAAAATTAAAACAGTTAAGAACAAAATCTGAGCCGAGTGTAAAAGAAGCAGCCAATCTATTCGGAATGCTTACTTACGAAAATATAAGAAAATTCAGTCCGATAATAGGAATATCCGCATTTTTGGTTGGCGGAACTGACAAGGACGGTTTCTGGCTTTATGAGGTTAGCCCGGATGGAAGTGTCGTCCAACACAAAGATTATGTCTGCGATGGTTCTGGAATGGTAGTTGCTTATGGTGTTTTAGAAGATTCTTATAAAGAGGATATGCCTGCAGAAGAAGCGATTAAACTGGCTGTCCGAGCTGTTAATGCCGCAATGCAGAGAGATACTGGAAGTGGAGAAGGTATTGATGTAGTGCTAATTGACAAGAAGGGCGCAAGAAAAGTTTTAACAGAAGAAGTGAAACATATTCTTGTCAAAACAAGCAAATAGTGAGAGTTAGAGAGAGACAAAAATTAATTACGAATTAAGAAAAGGCAAGGATAAACTAAGAAAAAGGAAAGAACGAGAGAGTAAAGAGTAAAGAAAAGTTAGGGCAAAGGCGAAATAAGGAAAGCGGAGGGTGAAGAAAAGGCAAGAATAACACATCGTAGATGAATAGATTTGAGTAAATTGGATTAAGATTATAAATATTATAGATAAATTGGATTAAGATTATAAATAAATTCGTAAGTTCTGGAAGTAAATCGAGTAATGTGAATAAATTTAAAATAAAATGGGAGATATTTTAAAGACAATAACAAGTGAATTGCCAGCTAAAAGCATAGAATCTGCCAATTTTGAAGGAGCCAACATAGTAATATATACAACTGATAAAACTCTATTTTTAACTGGGGAAGAAAAGATAAGAGAGATAGTAAACAAAATTAAAAAAAGAGTTGAATTACGAGCCTCTGCTGAATTGCTTTTATCAAAAGATAAGACGGAGAAATATATTAATGAGGTAATCCCAAAAGAGGCAGAAATAGGTGAGGTTATTTTTGATGAGCAGAGAAGCATCGTAATCATCGAAGCTAAAAAACCAGGAATGGCTATAGGAAAAGGGGGAGAAATTCTTCATGCAATTAAAGAAAAAACTTTGTGGACTCCTCAAATCAGGAGAAGTCCTGCTATAAAAAGCAAGATTACCGAAGCAATAAGGCAAGTCCTTTATGTAAATGATGATTACAGAAAAAAATTTTTGAATTCGATAGGAAAAAGAATATACAAAGAGTGGAACCCGGAAAAGAAAGAAGAATGGGTAAGATTGACTTTTCTAGGCGGCGCAAGAGAAGTTGGGAGATCTTGTATTTTGTTACAAACTCCTGAATCGAAAATTCTGCTTGATTGCGGGATAAATATGGCTGCAACAAATTCCGACAAGTTTCCTTATTTGAATGTTCCAGAATTTGATATAAAAAATTTAGACGCTATAATAATATCACATGCTCATTTAGACCATGTCGGATTAGTACCTTATTTATATAAACTCGGTTATAGGGGTCCTGTTTATATGACTCCTCCGACTAGAGATATAGCTGCTTTACTAGCATTAGATTTTATTGGAGTCAGTTATAAAAAAGCTTCAGCTCCTCTGTTTAAAATTGCAGATATAAAACAGATGGTTAAACACAGCGTCGAAGTGGGATTTAATGAAGTTACAGATATAACGCCAGATGTAAGATTGACTTTTTATAATGCTGGGCATACTTTAGGTTCGGCGATGATTCATCTCAATATCGGGAATGGATTGCATAATTTACTTTACACTGGAGATTTTAAATTTGGAAAATCAAGAGTTTTAGAACAAGCGATATTTAGATTTCCAAGACTTGAAACATTAATTATTGAGAGTACATATGGAAGCAAGAATGATGTTCTTCCCCCCAGAAAAGACGCTGAACAAATCCTTATTGATGAGATAAATAAAATTATAAAAAGAAAAGGAAAAATTCTCATCCCAGTTTTAGGAGTCGGGCGTGCTCAGGAAATAATGATGATAATAAAAAGCGCTTTCGAGCAGGGTTTAATACCTTCTGTTCCTATTTATGTCGATGGTTTGGTATGGGATGTTACTGCAGTCCATACTGCCTATCCAGAATTCTTGCAAGGACATCTCAAAACACAAATTTTCCAAGATAAAAATCCTTTTAGTGAGAGCGATATTTTCAAAAGGGTTGGCTCTGCTCAAGAGCGCAAGGAAGTCGTTGAAGGACCTCCATGCATAATACTTGCAACTTCTGGTATGTTGGTAGGCGGAGCTTCGCAGGAATATTTCAGAGAATTAGCTGACAATAAACATAATGCAATTGTTTTCGTGAGTTATCTAGGGCCCGGAAGCTTGGGAAGACAGGTCTATGATGGGATGAAAGAAGTTCGTTTTGAAGCTAATGGAAAAGAAGAAATAGCAAAAGTAGAACTAGAGGTTGTAAAAATAGAAGGATTAACTGGACATAGCGGAAGAAACGAATTGTTAAATTTTGTAAATAATATCGCGCCATTGCCAAATAAAATAATAATAAATCATGGTGAGCAAAGCAAGTGTTTAGACTTGGCTTCTACTATACATAAACTGCATAGAATTGAAACAATAGTGCCGAGAAATTTAGAAACTATAAGATTGAAATAAGTTTGTCTTATCTTTTTCTACAGCGTTTAAAGAATAGTTTCTTATAAATAGAGAATTATATTTTTCTTTTCTGATGGCATATTCTTTCTTTGTGGCATCTGCGAGGGCTCTAACTTTATCAACATAAATTTTTGATGGATTATAAGAGTGAATTTGTTTTTCTGTTCCTTTCTTTATGTAATTTGCAATGAAGGCACATGCATCTTCAAGTGAGAAAGGATCAATTATTCCATCTTTGTTATAGTCAATCCCAAATTTTTTAATGTTATCGGGCAGTGTTTGGCATAAGCCTATACAACCCATAAATGAACCTTTAATATCAAAAATGTCCCTATTACTCTCAACCGAGAAATCCAGGAGCGCTTTTATTTGTTTAAATGCATTTAGTCTGGCATGTCTATCTTTTGGAAAAAGATTGTATATTGAAATCCAGCTGTTTAGTGCTATTCTCTTCCCGGGTTTTTTCCCGAATCCGGATTCGATATTTAACACAGTGGCTATAATAAATGGATCACTTTTATACTCTATCGCAGTTTCCCACAATATCTTTTCATTTTGCATAATGAAATTGACATTGTCTTGGAGATTTTCCCTAACAAAATAATCGATATTTTTTTTATATTGTTCTGCACTCAACTTTATATTGTTATAAGATTTTCTTAATTTTTTAATATCATTATAAATTTTAAATCTCGAATCGAAAAGATATGGGAATATATCATAACCTTCCTTATCCAAGGCAATTGCAAGATTTAATATGTCCTTGCCGTACTTTTTTTCTATTTCTGCTTCATCATAAGGAACAATATAAGGAGTAATTTCGGAAGCGAGTTTAAATCCGATATTCTTTGTAATTTTCTCATAAAAACCTTGTTTGAGAGAGTCAATTATATCTATATTGCTATTATATATCTTGCCATTATAGTATTTCTCATAAAGATATTTTCCCATGTTTGAATGAGATTCTCGAGGAGCATTGTTCAGCAATAAGACTGAAGATAGTACCGACAATATTTCATTAATTAATTTTTTTAACATAAAAAAGTTCAAGAAACAGATTTTTATAAATCTTTTTGTCACTTAATAGTTACTATAATAGAAAGTTTTATAAAGAAAAACCATTCCGAAATATTATGAAAATAATTGATTTCCTTGAATATAGCATAATAATACTAACAGCATTTTTTATTATTCTGCTTATTATTTACATAGCGCCTTTTAAAGGCAATAATCCCAATTTGTTAAGTGGGTTCGGGCTAGCTGTTGATAAGCCGAGTCCAGAAGATATCATAAAAGAGAATCAAATTGAAATCTACCCGGATATGGTTATAATACGCGTTCCGAATGCTATACTAAGCAGCTATGCTCCAACAAAAAGTATGGACCCTTTAATAGACAGTTCTGCTAATGGTATTGAAATTCCTGTCACAAGCAAAGAGCAGATAAATGTTGGGGATATCATTGCATTTCAAAGTTCGATTAATGCAAATGAGCTTATAGTACACCGCGTTATTGAAGTTGGCGAGGACAGCGAAGGGTGGTACTGCATAACAAAGGGCGATAATAACATAGCTAATGATGGCAAGATAAGATTCAATCAGATTAAATTTGAAACAATTGCCATAATCTATTGATAAAAGATGTTAATTGTTCCTTTGAATAATTTAATTGTTGAAATCCCAGATTCTTCTTTAGATATTTGCAAAAAAATGGTTGATATGACTATGGAATATCGTAAAGAGATTCCGGCGATTGTCTTCGGGAAAAGAAGTAAAGAAAGATATATCATTAAAAAAATAATAATTCCCGATGCCATAAATCGCGGAGGAAATGAGAAAAATTGTTTTTTGCGGCCAGAATATTATAATTTTATAACAGAAAAATACGGGCGCCTTATCATAGGCTCCGCGCATACTCATCCAGAAAATTTAAAGGAAGATTCTTTGATTGATAATATAAGTTACAGCGATATAATTTTTTCATATAAACATGGAAATCAATTAAATCTTACTTGTTTCTTGGATGATAAAGCGATAATCTATTTTACCAATAAAAAAATCAGAAATAAGGCTAAAAAGGCATATTATGAATATATTCGAGAAATGGAATTTCAAAGTGGAGCAGTTCATGACAGCTGGTGTTTTGAAAAATTTGAAGAAGAGATTTATAATTTAAAAAAAACTCTGGACATCAAAGTTTTAGATTTCTAAAAGAACAATAGCACAAGTGCGAGCCCTATGAAGCATCCAATTGTTAAGAAAGGCATTGCCGGATAGAACTTTCCTTTCTCTGATATATAGAATAAGAACATCAGCGATAGAGTCGAGCACAATATTATTATTAATGCTGCAAGCAAGTTAAATGCGAAGAATACAGTTGCAGCAAACATCAATGGGAATGCAACATCCCCGCCACCCAGAGCGGCAACATTCGCTTTGATTTTTAATTTCCTGAATCTTTCTCTTAATTTTTTATTCTTTTCTCTTTTGTTCTTTATTTTTTTTGCCATTGCCTGGACTCTTTTAATCTTAATTCTGTCTTTTTTGTTTATGTAAGGAAAGAAAAATCCGGTGAATATCTTTAAATGATTCATCTGAAATTTCGCAAGCTTTATCATGTGTTTTGTTTTCCACACTGCCCACATATCATAAAAAGATATGATTATTAAAAGAATAGATGCCACAAGAACATTCAGAAGCGGGAGAAAAATAACTGCGAGGGCTGGATAAACGAAAAGTTCTGAAAAATTATGGGCTAAAATATTTCTTTTAAAAATTTTTAGATAAGTAAAAATCAGGGATAATGGCAGAGCGATCAATTCAGCTAAACTAAAAGTTGTTCCAAATAACGATATAAACTTTACACCGATTATCGGGTATAATGAGAGGGAAAATGCCAAAGTTAAACAAATGAATATGACAAAGGTAAACCATGCTTTGATTAAAACAGTTACTTTCAATCTTGATAATAAGAAAAAGGCAAGAGTTGCTACTGCGATAGCAAATACTAAAGATAAGATTATTTGAGTAATGTCAAATGCGGTTTTAATTTCTATTTCTGGCGGAACAGTTTCATAAACAAAACTGAGTTTAGCTTTTTCTATACCTTGCTCCTCAGCGGTTTTACCAAAATAGTAATCATAAGAACTTATAAGAAAGAGCCCTATAATCTGGGAAATAACAAACATACTTACTATTATTAGAGTTACCTCAAGATTATGTTTCATTTTTTATTTTATCCTCTTTTCAATTTCTTATAATTTTAATATCCCTATAATTTTAATAGAATAAAAAGCTTTATAAAATCTCTCTTCTTGTTTTTTGAATGAAAAAAGGAAAAGGGGAAAAAATTAATATTACCCCCTATGAGGTAAAAGGAGCAGTAAGTGAGAAAGATTATCAGAGTTTAATTAAAGATTTCGGGATACAACCTTTAGATGATACTCTCCTCGATAGGATAAAGAAACATACCAAGGAGCTTCATTTTATGCTTCGCAGAAGAATTTTTTTTGCCCATCGCGACTTGAACTGGCTTCTCGATGAGTATGAAAAAGGAAACAAATTTTTCCTTTATACTGGAAGGGCGCCCTCTGGCGAAACCCATATAGGACATCTTTTACCGTGGGTTTTCTGTAAGTGGCTACAAGATAAATTTAATGCAGAGTTATGGTTTCAGTTCCCGGATGAAGAAAAATTTATGTTCAGAAGCGATTTAAGTTTTGAGCAAGTGCAGCGATACACGGCGGAAAATATGCTCGATGTTATCGCCCTCGGTTTTGATCCAAAAAAGACGCATTTTTTAATCGATACTAAGCATGCAGGATTAATGTATAAAGAAGCGTGCAAGGTCGCTAAAAAAATTACATTTAGTACAGTTAAGGCTGTTTTTGGCTTTACAAATGAGACTAATATCGGAAGCATTTTCTATACTAGCATGCAGGCTGTCCCTTGCTTTTTGCCGAGCATTTTAAAAGGCAAGAATATTCCATGTTTAATCCCTCTAGGGATTGATCAAGATCCTCATTTTAGGATAACTAGAGATATTTTACCAAAATTAGGTTATTATAAACCTGCTATTATGCATGCAAAATTCTTGAGCGGGTTAAAAACTTATGGCGGCAAGATGTCCACAAGCGATCCTGATTCAACAATATGGATAAGTGATTCTCCGGAACAAGTGAGACAGAAAATATTAAAGCATGCTTTTTCAGGCGGGCAAGCAACAATCCAAGAGCATAGAAAGAAGGGAGGCAATCCCGATATAGATGTTTCTTTTCAATGGCTCTACTATTTTTTTGAGCCAGATGATAAAAAGATGAATAAAATCCGCGAAGATTATATATCCGGTAAATTATTGACAGGCGAACTTAAGGAATATCTAATTGAAAAAATAAATGCTTTTTTGAAAAAGCACCAAGCAAACAGAGAACTTGCAAAAAAACAGGTAGACAACTTTATTTTCAAGATATAAAAAATAAAAATATATTTTTCTCTATCTTATAAGTTTTCTTTATTATTTTTCATTTTTTTTCGGCAAAAAATATAGGAAATATAAAAAGTAGAGAAAATAAAACTAAGAAGCCCACTTAATTTTCATTGTAAAATAAGCATGGCCCCGACGGGATTCGAACCCGCGACACCTTGCTTAAAAGGCAAGTGCTCTAAAACCAGGCTGAGCTACGGGGCCTTAAATAAAAAAAAGAAAACACATTTATAAATATTCTCAAATAAGCGATTAAGAACCAGATAGAATTCTAACTATTGCCAGTAGTCTACTTCATTATATAATTTTATTACAAAATCCTGCAAAACCGGCTGAATGTCGCCGTAGTATGCACTTCCGTATTCCGATACAATTGTAAAAACAATATTGTGGTGTCTGCAAATGGCTGTATTATCATTGAATACATAACAATCTGTTTTTACCTGTGTTCCTTGCTTGTCCGAGCTTAATTGAATAAAATAATTCTCAGCATTTGGAATGTCGATAAATCTCGATGCAGTAGCCATTAATTTTGCGGCATTTGAAGGTGTGCCCCACCATCTCACCTCGCATTTATCAACTCCGGTGCACAATGAAAGTCTAGCGCCGTCTTTTACGCCTTTCGCTGCAGGTGTATATGTTTCAGTATTAGAATAAATCCATCCGGGATAAGCATCTTTTTTATTTATAAAACCCAATATTTTTATCGGTTCTGTCGCTACGATTCGCTCTTCATGAACAGGTTGCGAAGATTGTTCTGATGGAGATTCAATAACATTTCCAGTTGTTGGTTTATTCAATAAAACAACTAAAACAACTGCGATTGCGGCAATTATTATAATGCCCGAAATAATAAAAACAGGCTTGATACTCAGATTGTTTTTGATACTCATATTATTTTTATCCTGTTTCTTAAGTTTTCTGGGTTTATTGCCCTTTGCCATGTCATTACGATAAAGTTGCACTTTATAAATATTTCGAGTCGAGTTCTGCACTATTAATGACTGTTATAAAATTATAGAGATATAAAATCATAAGAAAGTATATATATGCATGATTTTAAATTATTAGAATGGCAAAAGAACTTAGCTTAGCTGATAGGAAAATGGAAAAGGATATAGCGGAAGTTGTTGGTGAATTAGAGAGCGCGCAATTAGAGGAATTTAATCCTTGCTTGGATGGAAAAATAAGACTTTCAATCGATGCCTTGAATAAATATGCTGTTATTGCAAAAGAAGAAGTATTGAAACATATAGATGAAATCAAAGAGTGTCTTAGAGGAATAGCCAAATTTTACGAGAACAATCAGGCTTCTATGCCAATGCTTTCAAGGATATATCAAACTCCTTAAATCAGCTAAAAATAAAATGAGAATCTATTCGATGATTGTCGGAACTGGGAGTTATATTCCAGATGTTAAGATAAAGAATGAGAATTTTCTTCTGAACGAGTTTTACGGCAAAGATGGCAAAAAACTTGGAAAGCCAAATTCAGAAATTATACAAAAATTCCAAGAAATAACTGGCATCAAGGAAAGGAGATATGTTGAAAATGGGCAAGTTGCCTCTGACATCGGCTATTTGGCTGCGAAAGATGCCATTGAATCCTCGAACATTGATAAAGAGACTTTAGATTATATAATTGTGGCTCATGATTTTGGAGATGTTAAAGCAGATAACAGAAGATCTGATTTTGTGCCTTCTATTTCCTCGAGAATAAAACATGAATTGCGGATAAAAAATCCTAAAACAATTGCTAAAGATATCGCCTTTGGATGCCCGGGATGGCTTCAAGGAGTTATTGATGCGGATTATTTCATTAAATCGGGAGATTACAAAAAAATAATGGTTATAGGTGTAGAAACTTTATCGAGAATTTCTGACCCGCATGACATTGACAGCATGATTTATGCCGATGGCGCTGGTGCTGCAATACTCGAGGCAAGGGAAAGTGAAACGCCTCAAGGAATCTTGGCGCATGCTGTTAGAAGCGATACCTTCAATGAAGTATATTACTTATGGATGGACAAGTCAAATAATCCAGAATATCTCGGCGATGACTTGTTTTTAAAAATGGAAGGCACCAAAGTTTACAAATATGCTGTCAGTGAAGTTGCTGGAGTTGTTAAAGAAGCGTTAGATAAAGCTGGGCTAACTTTAGATGATATTGACAAGATTTTAATGCATCAGGCTAATGAAAGGCTCGATAGAGATGTTTTACAAAGAATCTATAAAATTTATGGTAAGACAGATGTTGATTATGATAAACTGCCTATTACGATTTCATGGCTCGGCAACAGTTCTGTCGCGACAATCCCTACAATGTTGGATTTGATTTTAAAAAATAAGTTAGATAATCATAAGTTAAAAAAAGGAGACATAATCGTTTTTGCTTCTATTGGCGCAGGCATGAACATTAATTCTGTTGTGTACCGCATACCTTAATGAAAATTATACTTTTATCTTAGAATCCTTGATATCTTTGCTGTGCTGGTCCATATCTCCTTCTTCGAGACATTTCCAGCAAGTATGTACAGAACCGTCTGCTTCTTTAACAATGCCCGTCCCATGACATTTCGGGCAATTTTTGTTTGCCATCTTTTCCTATTTTTAGCAATTTATTTATATTTAAAAGCATTTATATGCTATTATATGCTGAATTATTAAGAGCATACATTATATATAACTTTCTAATCAATTATTAGTTTCTCATTATATTTGTATGCCCCGACAATTTTCTAGATTCTATTTTCTCGATGCTATTTTCCCGTTTAATAGAAAACGCCCACACCGGGATTCGAACCCGGGTTGCCACCGTTCTGCAAATTTTCTCTCTGAAGTTTATAGCTTTAGAGAGCTCATGACAGGGTGGAGTGTTAGCCATTGCACCATGTGGGCATAATAAAGAAAGTCCAAGTTGGTTTTTAAATTTTATGCGATTATATTGAAATCGATATTGAATTTATATGAGATTTGAATTTATAATTGAAAGTGATTTATACTAATTTATACTCTAAAGAATAATAATGTTTTTTAATTAAAGAGCATTAAAGAAGATATGGATGTGATGAAGGAAAGTAAAGAATATAAAAAAAGATTGAGTGATATGGATTTCTATGAAGTTGTAGAAAATCTATATTTTAAAATACTGGAATTCAGAAACTATGTGAGTAAAGTAAGGGTAAATAAGCAAATTGAAGAAGCAAAAAAATATATTAATCTTTTAGAGGGCCCTTACCGCGAAATTAAAAAAAGAATAAAAAAACAAAATGATGATGATAAAATTCCCAATGGAATAGAAAATAAAATTAAATGAGGTATCCTTTATTTTACAATCTTACAGTTTCAAATATTCCTCGAGACTTTTCTTAGTGTAAGGCTCTAAATCGAGTTTCATAGCTTCATTTATAGAATACCAACCATATTCCTGGGCCTCATTATTAAGTATAACTTTCTTCTGTCTTGTCCTGCACCAAAAATCAATAAAAATAAAATGTTTCTTTTTATAATACACTGGATCATAAATCGCTTCTTGAATGCAAAGTAGCTCAATATTATAGATATCTAAATTGGATTCTTCTTTTACTTCTCTCCTTAGGGCTTCTTCTATCATCTCACCAGCTTCAATATGCCCTCCAATCATGACATATTTATTTTTCCACTTTTTTGACTTTACTAGAAGAACTTTATTATCTTCATTAAAAATCAATGCACCTACTGTAACCTCAGGATATTTTTGTTTTGGCATTTTAAGTATTATTAATTATCTAATTCATAGTCACGAATTAGAGGAAAATATTTTTTATTTTTCTTCCTATATACCGGGTTAACCGCTCCTATGCCTACATAATCCCCATCGACATTAAAAAATTCTAAATCAATGCCCAAGCCTAATTCTCTCGACATTTTCTCTTCAAGCGCGGTTTTCTTCTTATAAAAATCAGACTGTATTTCCTGGAAATGATTCCAATACGGCTTTAGTTTTTTTATTAGCTCTTCTTTTCTTTTCTTCGACATTTTAAAATATCCCAGTGGGCGGATTTGAACCGCCAACCCCTCGGGGTCTGCTGAGCAAATGCGTTTGTCTCATGCGCCCTCTGCATCTTTGCAGGGAAGCACGAGGCTACAGCCGAGTGCTCCACCGTTGAGCTACACTGGGGTAAAATTCTAAAGAATAAGGATTTTAAAAGGTTTTCTCATCTCTCATAGCTTTTCATAGATTTTAGCAAACCAGCATTAAAAACAGCGCGATAACCATGCGGGGCTTCATCAAGAAAAACCTTATAACCTCTTTGCAAAGCCTCAGCAAAATTAACTTCATCAATTGAAGTTAACTCAATGGGAACCCAATAATCTCCTTTCTCATCTTTCAGATAATTTTCTATGCCATCCTCATCGTTATTATTAATTTTCTTTTTATTAATTTTAAAAATGCTAATAGTATGTTCCTGAAATATTATCAAACCTGCTGGAATTCCTTTAGAAAGCAACGCGGAGCTGTACAATATTGCAAGGTCCTCGCAATCACCGCCTTTATCTTCTAAAGTTTGTTCCGGATGCTTGACATAATCTTTGGAAGCTTCTGTAGGACTTTTTCCAAGTTTGCTAAGTTCATCTTCTAATTCTATCTTGCCCCAGAAAGTTTCAAGAGAAGCTCCTGGATCATAAATATATTTTATTCCCATGGACTTCAAGGCATTGTAGATTTCCTTAGCAGTCTCTAAGCTCTCTTTTTTTTCGATTTTGCTAACAATATCCTTGACTGCTTTTGCTTTTGGATCTATCATCGAAACATAATCTATATGATTGTGGCTCTCAGTCAGCTTGACTTTTTTATCAACGAAATCGAAAGAAGGCGTTGCACAATAAAACTCTATTTTTTCTTGAGGAATGACTATTTCTCTTGCTTTTTTAAGATATTCTTGTGAATTTCCAACGGCAAAAGTCAATAAACTCAAAATAATAGCTGTGAGCGATTTCATAATAATAAAAAACAAAAAAGCTTTATATATTTTGCTATTTTAACTACTAAAAAGTAACACAAAATTAAGGAAGGAGAATTAAGGCGTTAATCTATCTCTATCTCGAGGCCATATGCATGCCTCTCTTATGTTGTCAAGTTTCAGCAGAGCCATTGTAAATCTTTCTAAGCCAATGCTCCAGCCAGAGTGATATGGCGCACCATAACGGAAAGCATCAATATAACTTTTGAAATGCTCTGGGTTTAATCCCTTGTCTTTCAACTGCCTAATTAAAACATCGGCTTTATGAACTCGCTGTCCGCCACTCGAGATTTCTATACCGCCAAACAAGGCATCGAAGCCAGCACTGATTCCTCGCTTTTCGTCCTTTGGCCAAATGTAAAACGGCTTCAGTTTTATCGGCCAAGAATGCACAAAAACAATTGTATTTGGATAAATCTCCTCTAGCTTTTTTTCAGCTTCTGGGCTCAAGTCGTCGCCATGCTTGATATCAACTTTCTTTTTTTGCAAAAGCGGGATAGTTTCATCATAGCTAAGATATTTTGCCTTTGGCACTTTCAAATTCAAGTTCAAAATCTCGAGCTCCTTTTTGCATTTCTCTATAACATTAGAAACAATAAACTTGACGCAATCCTCAAGATATTTCATTACTTCCATGTCATTAACAAAAGCAACTTCAATGTCCATCTGTCGCGATTCATTCAAGTGCCTTATTGTGTTATGCTTTTCTGCTCGCCACACAGGCACAATACAAGTAACTTTTTCTAATGCAATTGCAGCAAGCTGTTTATAAAGCTGTGGTGATTGAGCCAAGAATGCTTTCTTCTCAAAATATTGTACAGGAAACAAAGCAGTGCCACCTTCACTTGCTGTTGCTATAATGCAAGGTGGTTGTATCTCAGTAAAGCCATTGTTATAGAAAAACTCCCTGAATGAATGTGCAATCTCGCTCTCAATGCTAAATATTGCCTTGCTTCTCGCTTTTCTCAAGTCAATGCTCCTATAATCGAGTCTCTTGGCTAATTCTGTGCTAATCCCTTTTTCAACAACCTGAATCGGCAAAGCTTCGGCTTTATTAATAATATTTAAATCCTCAACTTCGATTTCAATCTTGTTATTCAAAACTTCCTTGCTTTTCACTTCTGCCTTGCGAATCTTGCCCCTGACTGCAACAACTGTCTCAAGAGTTAATCTCGAAAACAAGTCGAACAGTTTTTCATTTTTAATAACACACTGAACAATCCCGGAATTATCCCTCAACAAAAAAAACTTAATCTTGGCCAAGTCTCGCAACTCGTGAATCCAGCCCTCGAGAAAAACCTTCTCATTTTCTTTATCTTTTATCTCGTTAATATAGATACTTTTCTCTTTTTCAATATCCGCCATGAATTAAATTAAGAACTTGAATTTATAAATTTAATCTCTTTGTCCTTTGCTCGCTGCCTTTTCACTTCTCACTCACCACACTACAACCACCACAGCAACACAATCACAACAAAGGGCTTCCCTCTACAATTAATAATTTAGAAGTAGAGGGTAAGATTTATAAAAAAATAAACAAAAACTTTTTTCCATTGGTTAGGAGACAATTGAATTTTGGCTCGAAAGCCAACTCGCCTAAATTTTTTATTCCAACAACCATTTCCATAATGGCATAAACTTTATTTTCTTGCCCTTTATTTTTTCTTCTGCTTCATAATCTTGTGTTATAACAAGCAAATTATCGCATCTTAATTCTTTGCTTGCTTCAATTAATGCTTTAACTTCTCGTTCTTTTGTCACAAAATCTTCTATATCATAACAAACTTGAATAAGCTGCTCAACCTTCTTGCCTTTTTTGACAACAAAATCAACTTCTTGCTTTCTTATATTTTGATAATAAGCAATATCGAGATTTCTCCTTAAAAGTTCAACAAAAACTAAATTTTCCATTAATCTTCCTTTATCATTTATTCCATTTATAATTAACAAACCATTATCAATAAAATAAATTTTTGGAAGTGATTGTTCTGCTTTCTTATATGAAGGAGAAAACTTCTTCAATAAAAAAACAAAAAAAGCATCATTAAGAAGTTCAATATAATTATAAAGAACATTTTTGCCAACTTTTATTCCTCGAGATTTTAGATAATTGTAAAACTTATTTATTGAAAACTCTTTTGCGCTTAATAAAGCATTTATAAGCATTTTAAGAACAGCCATATTTCTTATTTTCCCTCTTTCTATAACATCTTTATATATTGCAGTGTCAAAGATATCTTTCAATATTTTCTCTCTTTCTTCTTTATAAATAATTGTTTCAGGATAACCCCCATAAATCATATATTCTTGTAATAAATTGATTAGCAAGGCTTTTTCAGAAGAGGAATAAAATTTTTTTATTTCAAATTTTTTTATACCGAGAAATTCTCTAAATGAAAAAGGGAAAAGCATATAAGGAAGATTTCTTCCAGCCATGCTTGTGGCTATTTCTTTAGTTAAAAGTTTTGAGCTTGAACCAGATATAAAAACCTTAATTCCTTCATCTAAAACAGTTCTGACAAATTTTTCCCATCCAGAAACATTTTGAATTTCATCGAGAAAAAGCCATAACCTTCTATTTTTATTTTGAGGATAAAGCTCGTAAAAAGTATCAAGCATGTTCACCAAGTCCGAATAGCTAAGAACCCCCAAATCTGCTCTTTCAAAATTGACATACAGTACTTGATCTTTTCCATACCTTCTAGCAATTTGCTTGCAGAGATAAAACATTTCATATGTTTTCCCACATCTTCTTGGCCCTATTATAGAAATTGTCCTTTGTATTGGCTTCTCAAAATCTATTTTTATTTCTCTTGGATAAATTTCTGGCAATTCTTTTTCTTGAAAATCTTTTACTACTTCGGCCCATTTTTCTTTATTTATCATATCTTTATATATGAAGAAACTATTTATAAATGTTTCTCTTTATAGAATACTAAAACGCAATTGAAAACCCTGGTAGCAAGGATCGATTTCTTAATTTTTCGCCCAGCTCATCACGAGCAACACACTCACCACAACCACCATGACAACACAATCGCAACACAACCTCAAAGCAACACAATAAATTTCTTGGTTTTGCCCTTTTTATACAGAAGGAGAAGAGGATATTTGATTTGGACTTTAGAAAGACTTAAATAGACTGTTTTCCTTAAACGATCATTAAAATAAAAGGAGGTGTTATATGGCGAAGATAACTGCATGGCTTGTAACCTTAATAGGTTTATTGCTAGTTTTGGCTTTATTGTTGCCAGCAACTTTTTCAGGAGCATGGTTCAATTGGATAATCGCCCTAGCAGTGCTTATTATAGGGGTAACAAAGCTATTCAGAAATTACAGCAAAAAGAAATAAAAAAAGATTTTATCGATTTCTAACTTTTTCTTTTTTATATATATTTTTTTATTATTTCTATTATTTCAGAAGGTTTTATCTTACCTTTATACTTCTGCATCAACAAGCCCATATAAGCATTGACACTCAAGCCCGGCTTTTCCTTGATAATTTTCTTTATTTCTTGTTCAATGTCTCCTGCCTCGACTTTCTCTATTTTTATTGCTTCTTTTACACTTTTTCCCTTTACTATATCTAACATAATCTTTTTAACATCACCATCATCAATCTTGCCTTCTTTCAAATTTTCTGCGATTATTTCTAAAACATCCATGGTTAATTTTTCGTTTATCTTTTCCATGCTAATTTTTTCATGGCTCGCGATTTCTTTTGGCCATATCGTTAACATTTTAGCAATTGTGCCAGGATTGTTATAAAGTCTGATTAGTACCTTATAATCCTCAAGTTTGTTTTCTTTCAGTAAGGCTGAGGCAAGTTCGCTGTGCATCTTTTCCTCAAGCTCAGCTCGAAGCTCATGTTTCAATCTTGGAAGCGAGCGTTTTATTTCATCAATCATTTCTTTCGAGATTTTAATTAAAGGCAAGTCAGTTTCAGGATACATTCGAGCTGCTCCTGGAAGAGGCCTTAAAAAAGTTGTTGTGCCGTCTGCTTCAGCCTTGCGAACTTCTGGTTCGATTTTCTTTTTTTGTTTTAAGAGCTCTAGCTGCCTTGCAATTTCAGTTTCAATCGTTTTCGCAATGAGAGCGGGTTCCTGAACACCTTTGATTTCAACTCTCGCACCGCCTTGAATTGACATATTAACATCTTGCCTTATTGTTCCTATACCTCTTTTGACTTTGCATGAACGCAAAATTTCTCCAATTCTAAGCGCAACTGCCTTAGCTTCTTCTGGTGAGGCAATGTCTGGTGATGTGGCAATTTCAACAAGAGGAATGCCAAGACGATCGAGTCTAAAAATAGTTTCGTTTTCAGTTTGTTTGATTATGCGTGCTGCATCTTCTTCTAAACATATGCTTTGTATGCCAATTTTCTTGTCATTAACTTCAACAAAACCATCTGTTGCTAAAAGTAAAGTCCTCTGAAAGCCAGAAGTATTGCTTCCATCTACGACTGTCTTGCGCATAACTTGTGTTACTGCAAGAGGCTTGGCATTAAGCAATAATGAAATCTGTAATGCAATTTTCAAAGCTTCTTGGTTAATCTGATGCGGAGGTTCTTCATCAAGTTCAACAAGACAAGTTGTATTGCTATAGGCCTCATAAATGTAGGTTTTTTTCTTGCTCTGCTCGTAAGCTGCTGCAATATCAATCTTGCCTGTCTCTCCTGCCGGAGCATATAGATGCCTTTTCACTATTATGTCTGGCGCGTCCTGGCGCAAAATGCTTGGGCATTCACAAAAAAGTTTGTTAGTATCGAGTTGTTGATGAATCTCGATACCGCTTTTTAACCCTACTTTTTGATAATCAAATATCATTAAAAAAATAAGAAGGTTATACTTTTAAATTTAATTCTTTAAAATTTCTTTAAAATTTAATTCTTTAAGTTGGGCTTTGCTATAACCCTGCTTGAGATTTTCTCTTCAATATTTCTAACTATTCTATCTGCTATTTCAGAAATTTCTTGCTCTAGATAGCGCCTCAAATGGGTTCCTTTTCTGTAATCTGCTGGGCAAGTGGCAACTACTCTCCCTTGCTTAACCAGATTGTAAGTCTCAGTAAATGCCTTTTGTTTATCAGGACTGTAAACACCGAGAGCAACTCCGAACATATCTTTTGTTATAGCCTTGAAGCATGGAACATCGCTCTGTCCATCCCCAATATACATAAAATTCCCCTTTTCTATTCTCCTCAATTCATAGGGAACAAAATCATTTTCATCATAATCGGGCCCTTTGTTGCTCTTATAAATAAATTTCATTTTTTCATTATAACTTATTGCATGATAAACTTTACTTATGCCCTTTTCATTCTCTCCAAACTCTGTTGCGAAAAGCCCGGTTAAATACTTGGCAATTTTGCTGCCTTCGATCATTTCCCGGATAGCGCAGCTAATGACATAGAACTCCAAATTGATATTATGTTTTCTCCACTCTTCTTTATTTTTCATAAATTCTTGAAGTTCTGGCATAAATTCTGGAACTCCTTCATAGAATTCTATTAATTTCCCAAGTTCTTTTAGCCTATCAAGCGTCAGCCCCGGGAAAATCCCATTTTGAACATAATCAACCAGCACATCAGAATAAGTTGTTTCATAACATAAAGTACTCTCTGGACCGAATATTCCTGTTCTCGGCCTTTTCTTTAGCTCCTTTATACGTTTTTCATATTCTTTTTGGACAGCATCCCAGAATTTTTCTCCGTCGTAATTATAAAAATCAAATATGGGCTGCTCTGAAACTGTTTTTGTTAGGGTATAATCAAAATCAAAAATTACTGCTATGTTGTTCGTTAGCGCCATGCAAAGAACAATCGCCTAAACTTTAAAAGAATTCTTGCAATCAGAGATATATAATAAAAGTTATGCTCCCTCCGGGATTCGAACCCGGGTCACAGCCTCGAAAGGGCTGTATCCTTGGCCTCTAGACTAAGGGAGCTTAACTAAAGTTCAATTAAGAAAAAGAAAAATGATATAAAAAGGTTGCTATAGTATCGCTTGTGTATTGCCCCCGCCTTTTTACTTTTAGATTTATTGCATTACTCTAAATTTATTTCAAAATTTAGAACATCCTTAACAAAAATCTTTAGAATAAAATTATCAAATTTTTTTCTCTCATTGCTTAAAATCTCTATAGCCTTCTCTTTTGGATAAGCTCTTCTATAAGGCCTGTCTGAAGTTAGAGCATCATAAACATCAACAGGACGTAGAATTCTTGCCTCAAACGGGATTTTCCTTTCTTTTAAAGGATAAAAACCTAATTCTTGCTCAATTAGCGGGTATCCTGTTCCATCGTAATTCTGATGATGATGCAGTGTACCATTTAAGATAACAGAATCAGTAACTCCGTGTTTTCTTTCTCGGTTATATCCATGAATAGGGTGGTCTCTGAAAATGTTTATTGTTCCTTCATTGAAAACATCTGTCCTTCTAAGTTCTTCCGGGCTATATTCCATTTTTCCTATATCGTGAAATAGTCCCGCCTTCTCAAGTCTTTTTTCATATCTATCTAAACCTTCATTATCAAAAATTTCGATAATATCCGTACATTCATATTTTCTTAGTGCGAGGAAAGTTTTAACCGCAAGTTCGGCAACCCTCTGAGAATGTCCTTTATATTCTGGATACATTGCTTCGTGATCTAAGTATTCTCCATAGACTATATCCAGAGCATGATTCCTCTCTTTAAGACAATTTTTTATAAATAATGACAGAGGCGGTAAGATTAATTCTATCTTTTTTATATCTTTTTTCCCGAACCAGTTCTTTCTTTTTGCGAGAAGTTCCAGAACTCCTGAATCAAAACCTGCAGAAATTACAGAGTTTATTTCTCGGTAAGTTCCAGTATCTTCATAGGCTGATTTCAAGGGAATATTCCATTTATCTTTTTGTAAGTCTCCTGTTACGCATATAGTTTGCTTTTCATAGGCAGTTCCAATAGAACCTTCTCCAATATTATAAACTAAATCACGAACATCTTTATCTAGATTCTGAGCCACTATTGAAACCAGCCGATTATCTTCATTTAAGAGCAAAATCTGTGATGCATCAACAGGCAAAATTGTATTAAGCTCATTAAGGGCTTCGAAGATTTTTTCTGTGAGAGTTAGTTCTCTTTTTTTAGATAGCTTATCAAGACAATTGAAAAAATATCTTGCATCATCTATTAATTTTTTATCTTCTGTCATTTTATTTTTCCAATAAGCAGTCTATCAGTGTTTTATAGGTTTTCAAACTTTTTTCCTTATCTTCTTCATAGATCTTAATTTCTTGTTCTGAAACAGTATATTCATCACTGAAAGTTTTATTAGCATAACCCAAAATATCTGCCCCGATGATATCTTTCTCTTTCTTTATTATTTCTAGATATTTTAATAATTTGAAAATAGAGATATCTTTATTGCTAAATCCGGTTGTTATATATTTATCTTGTAAGAAATCTAAATCGAGGCTTATGTATACCTCATTAGGCATATGATTCAAATGAGATAATAATTTTTCTGGAGGGATTTTGTTAATTGAGATTAAATCTTTATATATAATGACATCTCTTAAATCATCTGTATTTTTCTCTCGATAAAAAACTTTTCTTGGATAACCAATGAAATAAGCGAATTTCGCATTCGTGTCTAATAGAATATGATTGACGAAAGTAGCGCAGTCTATCAGATAACCTCCTTTGCTAGCATCATCTGTGTGGGCATCAAAATGCATATAACAATATTCTTTGCTTTTAGTATCAGCAAAAACACGGCATAATCCATAAGTGAAATGATGAAAATGCCCATCGCTCATTAGAGTTAGGATTCTATCATCATTGGAGATTTTATTTTTCTTTGCAATATTCCTAATTCTTCTCAAAATTTTCTTTTTATATGATGTATTTTTTATCTTCGCAGAATAGAAAGGATAGTATCCCTGGATAAATTTTTTAATTTCTGAAGAGAATTCATCGCTATCTAACAATAGAATTTTCCATTCTTTATTGCTTGTCATTTTACGGAGGTGTGAATGCAATAATTTATCATAAATAAGAGTTTATAAGTTTTGTGATTAATTTCGACTAATTTTATAATTAGAAAGTGGGCCTGCTGGGATTTGAACCCAGGACCTACGGCTTTCTTAGCATATTCTCTAGGAATAGAGACTTAACAATCCAAGAGCGGATTGCGGCCGTATAAGACCGTTGCTCTAAACCAGGCTGAGCTACAGGCCCACTAAATGAAATATATAATATAATTTATAAAAGTTTTTATATAGAAACCTTCTTTTTTTATTATGCTAAGAAAATTGTTGCTTGGCAGGGCAATTTATGAAGAGCAGAAAGAATATATCAATGGAATGCCCTTTGTTGTGTATGAATCTCATGATAGAAAAGGTAATTTATGTTATATCATAGAAGGGGATGAAGAAAACTTATTAAAATTATTCGAAAAAAGAGGCATGAATAAATCTCTAATGTACACAAATTTAGAGGTTTCCGAAGAGATAATAAATAGATATCACAGAGATTTGAGCAAATTAAAAAAAATTAAATGATAGAGACATAAGTTTTAAAATATCATTCTTCTTTAGATTTTGATGTTGATTGGCATAGTTGGTAAGCCGAATGTTGGCAAGAGCACTTTTTTTAAAGCAGCTACCCTCGCCGAAGTAGCAATAGCTAATTACCCTTTCACTACGATAAAGGCAAATGAGGGTATAGGTTTTGTTAAAGTAAAATGCCCAGAAGTTGAATTAAAAACTAAATGCAAACCCAATCACGGATTTTGTATTGATGGCTGGCGTTTTATTCCTATAAAGCTTCTTGATGTTGCAGGTTTGGTTCCTGGAGCACATCTAGGTAAAGGCCTGGGCAATAAGTTTCTCGATGATTTAAGGCAAGCAGATGCCTTAATACACATTGTAGATGCATCTGGAACAACAAATGAAGAAGGCAAACAAACAACTGGCTATGATCCCTGTAAAGATATTTTATTTCTGGAAGAGGAAATTGACAAGTGGTTTTATGGCATAATTTCCGAAAAATGGAAAATGCTCTCCAGAAAATTGCAAATAGAAGGGAAAAAACCGACTGAAGAACTTGCTATACAGTTTTCTGGATTAAAAATCAATGAAGAAATGATTAAGCGAACAATAAACAAGATTAATCTCGATGAAAATTTTGCAAAATGGAGTGACGAACAGATATTTCAATTTGTCCAAGAATTAAGGAGGATAAGCAAACCAATGATAATTGCTGCAAATAAGTGTGATATGCCGGATGCTAAAAAAAACATTCAGAAACTAAAAGAAAAATTCCCATATCTATTGATTATACCATGTTCTGCAGAAAGCGAACTTGCCCTGAGAGAAGCTGCTAAAGATGAAAAAATAGAATATATTGCGGGCGAGAATGATTTTAAAGAGGATGAAAGCCAGCTTACAGAACAACAAAAGAAAGCTTTGCAATTTATTCGTGAAAAAATCCTTAGTGTTTATAGCTCAACCGGTGTTCAGCAATGCTTAAATGAAGCAGTTTTCTCTTTGCTTAATTATATAGCAGTCTATCCTGTTGAGAATGAGAATCATTTCACCGATAGCAAAGGAAATGTGTTGCCTGACGCAATACTTTTGCCACAGGGCGCTACTGCTTTAGACTTAGCTTTCGCAATTCATACTGATATTGGAAACAAGTTTGTTGCGGCTATTGATGCTAGGACTAAAAAAAGAGTTTCAAAAGATTACAACCTGAAAAATAACGATATAATAAGAATAATGACTAAGTAAAGAATATCGGCTAAGTAGGGGGCATTAAAGAAACAATATAAAAATAATAAGAACACCTCTTTTTACCCCCTTTCCCAAGAGTTAAACTCTCTTTTTCTGGCTAGCCTCAGAATTTTTTTAACATAAAAAATATATAAAGATTGTTGCAAATGAATGATTATAAGAAGAAAGCAATATTAAAAATATTTATTTTTGGATATAATATTTTTTACCATATTTTAACATGCGCTTTGATAAAATTATCTGCCTTAGTTAGGATATAACGAATCGCTTTTAATTTTATCACTTTCATTGCTTTTTCATAAGTAAACCATCTTATATCTTCATGTTCATGGCTTGGCTTAACATTCCATGTCATCGTTTTTGCTAGAAGATAGACATCATCTTTTCTTATTATCTCATTATCTCTCTTGAAAAAATAATTTGTAACTTCTCGGAAGCCCGGAACAAACATCAAGTCAGTTATTCCAGCTTCTTCAGAAGCCTCACGAAACGCAGTCAATTCTTCTGTCTCCCCGGGTTCAACATGCCCTCGAACGAAACCCCAATAGCTAGGGTATTTAACAAGAAGATATTCTGGATTCTTTTTATTAAAATTAAATATAACTACCCCGCAACTTAATCCATAAACTGCTTTTTTCTTGCGGGGCTTTTTATCTTTATCTTCTTGTTTAGGATTCCATACTTTTTTATCTTCTAATTTTTTTTGATTTTCCATTTTTATTTCTCCATTATTTTTATTTCCCCGCCATTATAGCTCTTCAATAATGCACTCTTCTGGTTTTTTATCAAATCTTAATCTTATAAATGATGGTTCTATATATTCTTTATCTTTTATCTCTTTGAATTTTATCTTAACTATGGCTTCAGGTTTAAGCCAGACAATATTGTTCTGATTTGTATCTGTATTGCCAAGATTCTCAAGTTCAATGCATCTTGCTATCTTGAGAGATCTAATAACTTTCATAATTTCTTTTGTCGAATCTTTTGGGAAGCCCTCGCTTATTCTACCAGTGTAAAATAGTTTCCCGTTTATATAATTAGCGAGGATAAGTGCTTCAAAATATTTTTTCTTGTTATCCTTATCTTTTGTATAACCAATCACTATAGCATTATTCGTATTTTCTTTCAGGATTTTCAACCATGCCCAGGATCTTCTTTGTTCATATGGGGAACCAAAATCTTTGGCTATAACTCCATTGACACCAGATTTCTCAGCTTCATTAAATACATTATGCCCATTAGAACTGAAAGGGCAATTAGTTAAAAATAAGCTTTCTGCAATTACTTTTCTCAGCTCTTCTTTTCTTTTTTCCAGAGGAAAAGAAGCGAAACTATAGCCGTCCTTGAATAGGATATCAAAAACGAACAGAGTAGCAGGATATCTCTTTCTGTAATAATCTATTAGTTTTCTTGTTTCAGCAATCTCCCTTTTCTGCAATAGAGCATTAGATTGCTTGCCATCCTTATCAAAAATTACTATTATCCCATCAAGAATGCACTTTTTTGCTTTTATATCATTCGCTATATCAAGAAACTCTGGATATTTTCGAATTATGTCCTCGCCTTTGCTGTTCAGTATCTCAAGATTATCTTCATCTTTATATATCATTACTCTTGTACCATCAAATTTCGGTTCATAAATAAATCCGGCGATGGTTTTTCTATTAAAAATTTCTCTGTCCCCTTTTTTAGGAAACATAAAATTATATCTTTCCATTTTTTATTTTAAGTCTCCAGAATTAATAAAGTTTTTCCTAATTTTGGTGCTATAATACTGCAAAATGACTTTTTTAGTTTAGAAAAGTTTATATATATTAAGGTTATTTTAGAATAATTAATAAAAGAATATGGAGTGAAAAAATAAAATGCCTAAAGCATGCCCTTGGTGCGGGAAACCCCTTGAAACGAAAGTTATTCAGGTCGGAGACAAAATAAGGCAAGTCTGCAGTAAATGCGGGTGGAAAATAAAAGAAATAGACAAACCGAAACCTGCACCTGTTGAGCAAAAACCAGAAGTAATTGAAGTAAAACCAAACGAGATTCCTGAAACAAAACCTGCTCCAATATGGCCATTAATAGTCGGCGGGGCAGTGTTAATAGCTTTGATTATTCTTTTTGTTAAATTTGTACTTTTAGCTTGATTATTTTTAGCTCGATTATCGATTATTTTTTATATTGCAGGAATTATCAGATTATTTAAAATAATCTAAAATGAAATTAAAAGATTCATATAGAGTTCTAGAAGAAGCCCACAATGCATACGAGAATGCTAAAAAAGCTGAAGAGAAGGGAGATGCTTTTAATGCCCTCAGATTTTACAAAGAGGCAAGACATAAGTACAGGGAAGCGGGATATGAATGGAAATCTGGTGAAATGCATGACAAAGTTAAGGAATTAATAGAAATAATAAATTCATATCATTTCAAGGATTATTGGAACACAAAGCAACATGGAGATATATTTAGGAAAAATATAAAAATATAGATTAACTCTTATATTTATGAATAGAAAAAAGAGAATAAAAAGTAACGAAATAAGTTCGAAAAAATTCTGGGTATGGGCTGTTGTTTTGGCAATAACAGGAGTTCTTCTCGGAATTTTATTCGGAGCTGCAATGAGCGGGAATATAATTCGAAGAGATGTCGGAACAATAAATATGAAGGGTTGTACTGACTCTGATAATGGTTTTAATGTAGCAAAACAAGGAATATGCAATGATGGAAGGGGAAATTTAGTCGACAGATGCTTAAGAGAAGGAACAAAATTGTTTTTATATGAATATTCTTGCGAGCAGAACAAATGTGTAGAAAAGAAAGTGGATTGTGCTGATTATGGCTATTCCTCAACAAATCAAGTTTATACTAATTGTTACAAAGGAGCGTGTAGAAATCGCTAAATTTAGCAGGTTTTTTATCTTTTATTATCTTTTGTTATCCTTTATTGTTCTTTGTTATTCTTTATCATGCTGCATTTCTTAAAAATGCGAGCTCTTCTTCATCAAGTTTAATATCCTTTGGTATATTTTTTCTTATGGTTTTCTCGATTAAAAAGAAATCTTGCTGCGCTTGTCTTTTAGAGCAATGAATCTTACTCGCAAGTTTTTCTGAAATGCTCCTTTTCTTAGCAAGTTTTTGCTTGGCAATCCACAATTTAAGAATCCTTGTTGGGGGTTTGTATGAAGTAAAATCTTTTTTTGTCTCTGTTTTTGCTAAGGCGATACCTTGAGTTATAAAATTATTAACATAAACTAAAAAACGCCAGTGCTGTCTTCGCATTATTCTGCCGCGAAAAACATCTGCCATACTTAATGCTTCGTATGCTTTTGTTATATCACTACCGGAATATTCTATTGGAATATTTTCATCAAGCCACAACATTAGCTCATTAATGTCCATATTAACATTATCGAAAGCGTTTAATGCAGAAGTTGATTTAAAGATTAAGTTAAGGGCTTGGAATATAGTATCTTCTTTTTCTCTGAAACCGGGACATTCTAAATATTCTTTTTGCGCATCCCTGCATATAGCAACTGTCTGGAGGTCATTTATAGCGGCTCTAGCATCGCCTTGACTTCTACTGGCGATAATCTCAAGAATTTTCTCTGGAATTTTTAATTTCTCCTTCTGCAATATTCTATTTAAAATGTAGATTATATGCTCTTTCTCCAGCGGCTTGAATTTAACTAAAGAAGATTTAACCCTTATTTTTCTTATTTTTTCTTGCCAGGCATCATTTGTTATAAAAACTATCGGGTAAGTCTTATTTTCAAGAAGTTTTATAATTTCCGGAATTGCCCCTTTATCTTCAGAGTTTAATCCTTCTAGCTCATCTATAAGGATTATTTTTCCTTTAGAAAATAGACTCTTCTGCCTTAAAGATGAGAATATTATTTTTTGCAATTGTTCTCTATCTCGGAAATCAGAAGCGTTTAACTCAATAAGTTCATAATTTAATTTAGAAGCAAGAGAATAAACCATCAGATTTTTGCCGGTGCCACTCGGGCCATAAAGCATAACTGCATTCTTAGCTTGTTTATTAAAATTAATTATAAAATCTTCTAATTTTAGCTTCGCTTCTTCTTGCCCGCAGATTTCATCAAAAGAGGGTTTATATTTTTCTGTCCAGAGCATCTTTACACCTCTACTTTTCTGTTTATATGATTTCTAACTTCTATAATATCAATTCCTATTTCTCTTAAATCTCTAATCATCGCCGGCAAAACTCCTTTATTCTGAGGATAAAGTATTATTTTTGTCAAGCCCGAACTCCTTTCATCCTTTGTCAAGAGCTCGACTTTCCCAAGAATTTTGTTTACATACGTGTTTGATTCTGGATTTTCTTGCATGAAATTTTTTTCTTCTAAAAATTGATGAATCTTAAAAACATATTCAGGATATTTGATTATGCAATTTCCAATGAAGATTGTATATTCATCTATTTCGGACATTTTTTACTGGCAATTTTTTAATATTTTATTATTTAATGTTTAGAAAATTTGCTAATAGAGCTTCAAGCTGAATGAATTCATCAGATCCTTCAACCAATCTAAATTCAATTTCCCCGCATTTTTCAACCAGTTTTATTTTTGCCTGCTCACTGATTTTTAGATTCCAAATTTCCTTCTGTATCGTTTTTATCACATCGATGCCATTCAACGCTCTCCGCAATATCAAATCTTGCATTTTATCTCTCGCGGTGATAAAATCACCCCTGATAGCAGTCTTCAATATTTCCTGAATTTCAAGAGGGCTCACTTCATTTATTGTCTCATAAATTGTTTTCTCGTCTATATCTTTTGATATTGTAGCACTTGCCTGCAGCAGATTTATTACTCTCCTTAAATCCCCATGACTTAGTGCGATTAAACCCTTAACTGCTTTTTCGTCAATTCTTAGATTCTCATTATCTGCTATTTGCTTTATTTTCTTTGCAATATCCTTTTCCTCGAGCATTTTAAACCTGAAAACAGAACATCTCGATTGTATTGGTTCAATTATCTTGCTTGAAGTATTGCATGACAAAATGAATCTGCATGAAGAAGTAAATATCTCCATCGTCCTTCTTAGAGCTTGTTGTGCTTCTGTTGTTAGGGCATCGCTCTCATCAAGAAAGATTATTTTGAATGGCGCACCAAAAGATTTGACTCTCGCAAAATCTTTCACTTTTTCCCTTATAACATTAATTCCTCTTTCATCTGAGGCATTAAGCTCGAGAAAGTTTTCATGCCAATTACTACCAAAAAGTTTTTTTGCTATTATTAAAGCCAGTGTAGTTTTTCCGCAACCAGCAGGGCCTGCGAATAACAAATGAGGCATATTTTTAGCCTCTACAAATGCCTTTGCTCTTTTGACTATCTCTTCTTGGCCCACAACATCTTCAAAATCCTTGGGGCGATATTTTTCTGTCCAGATAATAGAATCAAGGTTCTCGCTCTTGTCTTTAGGTTTCATGCTTAATTCATAATCATAGTTTTTATAAACTTTATTGTTTATTTGAGCGTAACAAAAAAGAAAGGTTCAAAAAAAGAGATTTAAAAATTCGAAAATCTAAAAAAAATTAATATAGTTAAAAAAATAAATTAAAACAGAACATTTCTCTATTTTAATATTTCAATTTTAGTATCTCTTTGCTTCTTTTTTGGCTGCCCAGATATAAGCATGGCCAAGGATAAAGAAAAGAATGGCTGCTATTATAAAAATCCAATCATGCATCCACAAGCCGTATATTCCTGAAACAGCGCCGAGTAAGTTAGCTATTGCTGTTACAGGATTAGAGCAGCAACATTTTCTCTTTTCTCCTGTTTTTAAAAGCCTTGTTTTTCTCATAATTTTTCTCGCCATTTTTTATCCTTTTCCCTTTATCTTTTATTTTTCTCTTTTTTCTTTTTTTCCTTTCTTTTATTTTTTTCTTTCTTTTATTTTTCTCTTTCTTTTATTTTTTTCCTCTCTTTGTCTCCTCTCTGTTCTTCCCTTTTTTATCTCCCTGCTTTTCTCTTTTTTCCTTCTTTTATTTTTTTCCCTTTCTTTTTCTTTTTTCTCTTGTTTTTGCCTTCGTTTATCTTTCTTCCTTCCTCTCTTTTCTTTTTTTCCTTTCTTGTTTTTATTATTTTTTTGTTATTATGAACTTAGGGCTTGCAAACTCTGATATAATTGCTGAAAAGATAATCCCTTTCAGAGTTGTTTTAAAAACAGGGGTAGTAATCTCTGCTTCAGATTTTTCTGCAAACTTATTAATTATATCATTTATTTCTCTTTCATTGAGCTCGATATTGGTATTTATCACTTCATTATTTCTTACAATTTTTATGGGCAGATAACTTCCATCACACTGAATGGTTTTGACAGTTGGGTCAACTAACAAATCATTTAATTTTCCCAGATCTATTATTGGTTCAATTTTCACGTCCTTGGGCATAATCTGCTCTGCTATATGAGATTCGATTGCCTGGATCCGCCCAGGGGGCAATGGTGTTGCAAGAGCAGTTTTCTTGTAATATGGCACTTTCGGTGCTCCGAGCAATAGTTTTGTTGGAGGTTCTGGAACATGTCTTAATTCTGAAGGTAAGGGGGCAGTAGATGGTTTCTTAATGCCTGTCTTTTCCATGCTCGGCTCTAATCCTTTTTCTCCAATCTCAACTGCTGCAATTTTTTTTCTCAATTTTTTTTGTTTTTTGAGATTTTCTCTAGATTTCTGTTTTTCTCTCCTTATCTTTGCTGCATGATACAAAAATTCTTCTGCAAATTCCCTTTCCATTTTTAGAATGAATAAATTTAATTAAAAGCTGAATTCTGGCAATGGCTTTGGTCTGAACTCTTCTCCTGATTCTTCAGATTCTCCAGATTCTTCGGTTTCTTCAGTTGCCTCTTCTGATTCCTCACTTCCGAAATCTTCCTTGAATAAAGGTTCGCCTTCCTCTGATTCTTCTGTCTCTGCTTCCTCTGTCTCTGCTGCTTCTTTTGCTTTTTTTTCAGTTTTTTTCTTCTTTACCTGCGGTTTAGTTATACTTGCTTTTATTGACTCCGCTTCTTCTATAGCTAATGGCTTTATGCCTCTTGATATGCCATATTTTTCTTTTTCGCGCATTTGTTTTTCGAGGAGCAATAAAGTTTTTGCAATAACCTTGTTCTGTTCTTCTATAGATGCAAGTTTTGAGGCAATGAATGTCTGAGAGCCACCGGCTTTTTCTTTTTCTTTGAAGCTTCTGCTTGCATCTTCAAACAATTCAAGCAAAGAGGTTATTTTCTTATCAACCTCTTTTAATGCACTCACGGTTTCAACAAGTGTTTTTTGAAGTAAAACGAAATTCTCCAAGAGCAAGCCTTTTGTGTCAGAATTGCTTTTATTCTTCTCTTTACCCCTTTTTACCATGTTTTATAGAATAAAAATTCCTTTTTATACTTTATCTTTTACTCTATCTTTTATCTATATTTATTTATCTGAATCCTCATCTAAATATTTTTTATATTCCTTATTTCTAAAAAAAGATATTATCGCTTCTATAAAATAATCTTTATTGAAATTTTCCATTCCAGGATCTGTGGATATCAAGAATATAATATCATGAATATCTGAATTTTTCTTGAAAGCATTTACAAGATTTTTTGCTTTTGAAGAGCCCAAGAAAGGAACATGGCAAATCTCTTCAATGCGTTTTTCCAATTTACGTGGTTTATATTCAGAAATATATTTTTCAAGTGCCACAGCCAAAGCAATATATCCTTTCATTTATCTTCCCGTTGTCTCTATCATTTAATATATAAAAGTAGAATCGGTAATTTTTAAGAATTATTGTTAATTATTATAGTAGAAATTATTATAGTAATAATAGCAGGACTATTGCAATATAAAGACAATAAGAAAAGCGAAAGAAAGAGAAACTTATTTAAAATAAAATTTATTAAATAAAGTATGAAAAAAAGAGGCATGAATCAGAAAGCGCAAACAATGTCAATGCCGTTTACATTAATTTTCTCTATAATCTTGGTTGCTATTGTGATTTTCGTTGGATTTTATGTCATTCGCATGTTTTTAAATACAAAAGATCAGGTTGTACTTAATTCGCTTCCGGCAGAAATAACAAATAAAGTCATGCAAATTTACAGCCAGGGAGATGAATCGAGTGAGAGAGTAGAATTTTCATGCAAAGAAGGAATGAGCATATGTTTTGTGAATTTTACGATGGCTAAGAAAGGAGCAGATTCTGGAAAATTTGATGAATTAAAAGATTGGGATGCGGGCGAGAAAAATAATTTCTTTTATTATCCTTTAGGCTCTGCAGAGGATTTTAAAAGTTCTACTAGTTGGAATATAAAATGCGGTGAAAAATCTTGTATACAGATTAGAGCTTCTGAGAACCCATTATGTTTTGAATGCAATGGAAAGGTGGCTTTTACTCTCGTCAAAGAATCTGGCAAATCGCTTGTTTATATTGAAAGATAAAAATCGAGAAATAAAAATGGAAGGAAAGAGAGGGCAGTTTGAGTTTTCATGGATATTCGCAATTATTGTAGGAGCAGTTATCTTGTTCCTGACTTTCTTTTTTCTTGGTAAAGAAATTTTCTTGCAGGAAACTAAAACAACCATTGAACAGACACGCGGCTTTGACTTATTGCTCGGGCCATTTTCGTATCTCGGAGCAATAGCAGAAGCATCAACAAATGAGATAATTTTTAGCAGTAAAACGAATTTGAGTTTTGACTGCAATAGTGAAAATCTTGGTTATGATATCATGACAATAAATGCTAAGCAACAGAGCATAGATTATGAAATATATGATAAATATATCTTTGCAAGAGACATTGAAACAAGCAAATTCGATGTTCTAAGCATGCCCGTAGAAATTCCATTCAGAATCGCTGATGCAATCATATTGATTCCGGAGGGTGATGAAAAATACTGTTTTGTAAATGCTCCTACAGATATCCAAGACGAGCTCCATGACTTGAATCTGAGCTTTGAATTTTTTAGAACAGAGAGCATGTGCCCTGTCAATTCAATAAAAATATGTTTCGATTCAAGCGGATGTGATATTAAAGTTTATGACAAAAGTAATGGCAATTATGACTATGGACAGGTTATTCATGGTTCGGACAATATGTTTTTCGCTGGCAGAGCATTGTTGTATAGTGCAATTTTCTCGAGCCAGAAAGTTTATAGATGCAATGTAAAAAGGTTAATGAATAGATTAGAAATCCTGAGCAAGATTTATAGTGATAAATCTAACTCGATGGCGCAGAAGGGCTGCGATAATAATTATGCTGCCGCCTTAAATGAATTGAAAAATGCGGCGAGAAGTGTCTCGAGCAATATCAATACAGCAAGCGTAAACTCTATTAAAGTATTATATGAGAAAGCTCTACGAATTGAACAAATGAACGATTATTCAGATTGCTCTTTATATTAAAATGTTAGATAAAACTTTAGAAGCGGTGTTATATGTCGAAATAGGAAAAGAAAAGGATGAAAAAGTTATAGCCTTGGGTGCGAAGCTATTGAAAAATGGAATAATGCTGAAAATAATAGGGCTTGAAAAGAAAGATACAAAATATATGTCTAGTCTGCCATATGTCTCTCTAGAAACAGAAACTTTAATTCATGAAAAAGAAATTGAAGAATTTATAGAGAAATACAAAAAGGAAATGCGAAAATAAAAAGAAAAAATGAGGAGTAAAAAGGAAAGGTAAAAATGAAAAAAGGACAGTTTAAAATTCAGGAGATGGCTTTCGTACTATTAGCAGTTATAGTCTTATTTGGGTTTGTTCTTATCTTTTTTTCAAAATTTCAACTAAGCTCGATACAAAGAAGTGCGCAAGAAATTAGAACAGAGAAAGCAATTGATATGTTGCACATGATAGCAGGACTGCCAGAGCTAAGATGCTCGAAGGGTGCTGAAAGCAATTGTATTGATAAGGACAAACTCGAAGGGTTTATGAAAGTAAAAAGCAATTACTATGACATCTGGAGAAATTCATTTATCACTAGAGTTAAGATTGAGCAATTCTATCCCGTAGGAAAAGAGTACGAGCTTTTCAAGGATGCAAGCGCTAAATCTGACGTAACTTATAGCACTTATATTCCATTATGCGAGCAACAACAGTATTTGTTAAATTGCTCAATAGGAAAAATATCAGTTTCGAGTGAGAGTGTAAAATGAGCAAGATAAAAGGCAAGTTGATAATAATAAAATGAATAAGATTATTAAAATGAGTAAAGTATAAAATGAACAAGATGATGAATAAAGACAAAAGAGCGCAAGAAGAGATGGTTGGATTTGTAATTATAGTGCTCTTTGTGATAATAATTGGTGTTGTTTTTCTGGGTTTTTCATTAAGACAAAAATCAACAAGCATACAACATCAAGATGCCCAGATGCTAGATATTATGCAAGCAATGCTGGCATTTTCAAGCTGTGATTCGCAGGTTTCGGATTTAATAAGAGATTGCTATAAAAGACCAGATAAAGAATGCAACAATGTAAAAGTTTGTGAATATCTTGAAGAGCTGTTTTCAGACATTCTTGAAAAAACGCAAGGCAAGGAAATAGCAGATGCTTTTATCCAGGGTTATCAATTAAATATAAGTAATTCAGAGACTCTAATTTACATTGAAAAAGGCAATCTCACTGGGAATTACTTTTCGAATGTTTATCCTATGGCTGCTGGTGGCAGCGATTTATTCTTTAACTTGAAGTTTTACTATAGCAGATGAGCTATCACGAGTAAGCAGAGCCAGACAAAGCAGAGCAGGCGAGCCGAGCCTTAGGCAGAGCCAGACAAACAGAGAAAGTTTGGTAGAGAGTCAAACAAAGCTGGGCAAAATCAAGCAAGACAGATAAAGATAGATAGAATCAAGCGGTACAGGCAAAGACGCAAAGACAGCAAAAAACATGTTGGGGGATAAAAGCGACTAAAAAATCAAGATCTAAAAATCGAGATGACAAAATGAAATCGCGGTTTTGAGAAATGCCTGGCATGAATTAAATAGTATTTTTAAGGCTGTTAAAGCATATTCAAGGCACTAGATCATATTTTTAAGATTATGTTGAGTTCATCTAGCGCGAGAGAGGGCTTCAACATCTTTCTTGTTTTTCCCTGCCTCTCTAATCGGACTAAACCGAACTTTTCTAGGAGTTTTACATCCTGTCTGACTGATTTAAAGTCCCTTCTGAGAATCTTCGCTAGAGCATAAATAGAGCGAGGTTGTTTTGTTTTAATCGTAACCAGGACTTTCGCTTTTGCATTGCTTAGCAAATGCCGAATATCTTGTATACCTTGAAATTCTAGTGTTTCTTCATGTTGCCCGAAGGGCCATAGAGTGCTAAAAACATCTCTTGCATGTTCGAGCTTTACTATAATTTGTTTGGTTTTTGGATTTTTCTGCTCCTTTTTTGCCATTTTATCGTCGGAAAGAATATTTATTATATGGTAATTTAAAACATATATGTATTAGAATACCATATATTCTATATAAATTTTTCGGTTTTAATTATTTTTATATTGAAAGTAACTTTTTAATGATAACATAAGATTTATAAATAAACATAGTATCTAGAAGTAAGAAAATCAGAATTGTAGAAAGCTTTAAAAAGGTTCTGAACCATAAATCTTTGTAAGTTAGCAATAACTTACGTAAAAACTGGCCAGTGAGATCTATGTGATCACAGTTTTTACTATCTAAATATACTATCTAAAAAGATGGTAAATATAAAAAAGAATATGAAAGGAGGTTTAAATGAATTTTATTAGAAAGCTTGCTCCAATAGCAGCAAGTGCATTGTTTCTAGGAATGACTGCAGGTGTTGCTGCTGCCAATGACTTGGCTAATTATCCAGCACCTTTCGTCTCTGGCGGAGTTGCGGATGTTGGCATAGTCTTGGGTTCACAAAGCTTAGCAACTGCTGATGTCTTGGCTGCTGTAGATATTGCCACAAACTTGCAAGCTAATTTAGCAGGCGTAGGCGGTGGCTCTGGAGGAGTTTCAAGTGGTGAAGGTGTAAACCTCGCTACTTCAAACACAAAGTTGTACTATAACAGCAATTTAGATTCTGCTAGAACAACTTTGACTAAGAGCGAATTGCCTAATGTCTTGGCTGATGGCAAAGTTATTGATGACAACGGGAATGAATACAGCTATACACAATCAATAGCTGTTGGAAATTCAACAATTTCATTCAGTAATAGCGGAGCTGATTTAGTTGACCCAGCATTGTTAATTGATGTTGGAACAACTGCATTGGACCCTATTTACAGATACGATGTTGCATTTTCCAAGGATATAAATGTTTCAAGTCCCGATGTCCAAGGCAATAACATCAAGATAATGGGCCAAGATTTCACAATCGGAGCTTCTTCAACAAACACAACCCTTTACTTGTACGGTGTTGGAACAGGAGTAACCTTAAAAGAAGGTGAAAACAAGACAGTTACAATCGGCGGAAAGGACTATGCTGTTTCATGCGATGGTGTTTCTTCAACAACTGTTGCAATGATAACAGTAAATGGCGTTTCCAAAGAAATAACTGAAGGAAACATCTACAAGTTTGGAGACTTGGAAGTTTATGCCAAGAATGTTTTTTACTTGTCAAAGGAAGCTCAGGTAAGCTCAGTTGAATTAAGCTTGGGCAGCAAGAGATTGAAGATTGCAAACGGCGCAACAGTAAAACAGGGTTCTGATGATACAACCATCAAGAACACATATGCTGTTGTTACGGCTGGAACTAATGCAGGGCATATATCTGGATTCAAGATTTATCAGGCAGGTGAAACTTCAAAGCTTGACTCAATCGAAGTAGGAAAAGACTACACAGACAGAGTCTTTGGAACTACAAAAGTTTCTTTCAAGGAAGTAATTCCGGCTTTGGATTCAGCTGCAAGAGATAAAATCGTAGTTGATACAGATAATAACCTGAATGCGAGAGTGACATTTACAGATGCAATGACTGGAAAAGAGCATACGGTTTACTTTGCCCATGATACAGACACTTCTGAATCTACTGTAACCCCGGAACTTGGCGACTCGAGCGGTTATGATATAATAACTGTAGAGGGCCAGAATATCTCCGAAGGACAGCATTTCATAATAAATGCTGGTGATTACGGTAGAATACTTGAATATTCATCTAAAGTAACAGGTGATATCAGTTCAACTGATACAATTGATTTCACTGATGACTTGAGCGGTGAAACATTCAAGGTCTATATCGGGCAAAACACGCCTAAAGCACTTCCATGGAACAACACCTTGAACATTGATGGACAGACTTATTATGTAAGTTTGAACAACGTTACAGGTGAAATAAAAGTTACATGGGGCTCGGGCGCGACTTATTCAACTTGGAATGCTCTAAGTGCAAAAAATGCAGGCCCTGGAAATGCGGTAAGTGTTTTCCCAAGAATCAAATTGAAGAATGGCGAATGGCTATCCTTCCTATGGGGAAAACATGCTTTAACTAATAGGACAGATATAATCCTTCCAGGTGAATATGCCAAGGCAGAAGATGTAACTGCTTTAAACACGACCAGAGATCTTACTAATCTATTAACATTCAAGGTCGATGCAATAAACTGGACAATAAACGGTACAACTAACAGTCCTTTCTTTAATGTAACAGGAATTTATGACAGAGATAGTAGAACAACTAACAGTGCATTCGATTGCGACTTCTATGACTCTCCAGCAATCTTGTTGCTTGAAGAATATTCAAGTGCAGGAACAGATCGTGTAGATGCAATCTGCATACCAACTGACAGCACAGGAACAACCACAGTTGAGATGTTTGTTGGAAAACCAGTATTCTTGAATTCTACTGGAACAAAAGCATCACTTGTTTCTTTAACAAGCGATACTTACAAACAACAGGCTGTTGACTTGTTCGGTACATTCGTAGAATATGATGCAACAGACAACGATAAAGTAACTATTAAGTATCCAAATGACCAGATGTATGCAAATGTATACATCTCAGAAGTTGCTGCTGCAATAAGCGGAAGTTCTGGCGGAATAGTCGGCGGTGCTCTTGGTGATGTAACCAAGTGGTACGAAGACATATCTGCGGTACAAAACAAAAACTTGATAGTTATTGGTGGAAGTGCTGTTAATCCGGCTGCTGCAAAGTTGCTCGGGGTTCCTGAAGGAACAACAGGCGCTGACCCTGCATGGGATGCTGCAACAGGCGTAAAGCAGGATATGGCTATAATCAAGCTATTTAACTCGCCTTACGCAGATGGCAAGGTTGCAATGTTGATTGCAGGATGGGAAGCAAAAGACACTATTGCTGCTGCAAAAGTCTTGACAAAGAAGACAATTGCGCTAAGCGGCGAGAGTGCATTGCTAGAAACAGTCACGGAGAGCAGCGTCAAGTTGCACACTGCATAAGGAGCTAGTAAAAAAGGAATTTTTTGTTTTTTTCTTTTCCTTTCTTTTTTCTTCTTCTTGTTTTTTATATCGTGCCGGAAGGCTCTGCAAAATCGCAAGAAGGCGAGGAAGAAAATAAACCGCGCGAAAGAAAATAAATCATAAAGAAGAAATTGCGGGAATAAAAGATAAAAAGATAATAAGAATAAGAAGTAATAAAAGATAGATAATTGGATTTTTAATTCTATCAATTCTGGCCGGGCGGGTAATGTGCATGATGGATATGAGTGATATAGGTGATGTGAGGATATGAATGATATTGATGATATGAGTGAGGGATATGGGTGATGAGTATGAGTGATGTAAATGATATGAGATATATGATTGATATGAGGATGTGGGCGAGATGAGTGATATGGGTTGAGATGGGTTTTATTTTCTAAGCACTTTTTGGCTATAAAAATATTTATAAGTAAGATCTCTCTTGATTGTTTATGCTCAGGAAAATTGAAACTGCTGAGATTAAAGAAAAAAGAGAAAAGAGAAAAATGTTCATTGGCATATCCATAGGATTAATCATGGTTTTAAGCAGTATTGCGTTCATAGTAATTGAAAATTATAATACCACAGAGGAAAAAAGATATGGCAATTATGTTTTCATAAAACAAGACAACTTGTGGCGGACGAAAGTCAATGGAGAAACAATAAGCACCTATTTTCTGCCTCAGGAAGTCGAGCAAGTTACATCTGACATGCCCTTTATTTCAAGGCGGGATTTTTCCGGCAAGGCAGTTTTTATAATTGCTAAGACTCAAGAAGAACGGCAAGCAGCGACAATGTTCTCCAAGTATATATCGCCATTGAGGATGCAATATGCTTGTGCTCCGGGAGACACGAGCTCGGAATGCTCGGACTTGCCAGAAAAAAGCTGCGAAACAATACTGCCGAGCGAGGGGCTTATTATAGTGCAGGACACAACAAGTTCTACTAACTCGACATCAATTAAATACAGCTCAGCATGCTTGACAATTGAAGGCAACCAAGAAACTTTGGAAAAAGCAGTTGAAAAAGCGATATTTTTAATGCTCGGAGTGATAAGTAAATAATGCATTAAAAAGATGCAGTATTAAGACGCAACCCTAGAAAGATAACATTAAAGAAAGGTAATTAAAAGCGATGATATCATCTACAATAGAAGAATGAATAATTATCAAGAATAAGATGGATATGCAAGGCAATATAAAATAAGATTAATAAGCCAGGAATAATTAATAAAAATTAATAAAAATGATTAATAATTTAGAAATTAGAACGATTTTAGCTGTGAAATATCGTGAAATATATGCTGGAATACATCCTTGACAAAAGCGCAATGCAAAATAAATTTTTGGAATAAAAAAGATGGAAGAAAACAAAGAAACAAAAGAAAAGGTGGAAATTTTTCAGGGTATTGAAGAAAAACCAGTTACAGCTTTAAAAGAGAACCTGGCGAAAGAAAAGGAAGCGAAAGAAAAAAACCCTGAGAAGGACCTTGAAAAAAAAATCATGGTAATACTTGCGATTATTTTCATTGTGACTGCAGTTACAATAATTCTGCTTATTTTTAGGCAGGACATTGATAATTTCATTAAAGAAAAAATATTTAAGACAAGATTTAAGTATGAAGGAATGACTTTTGACAAAGTTTATAATTGGAACACAATAATGTATAAAACAGATCTAGTTTTCGTGCGCCCCGAAACAAATATTCCTATAAAGTATCAGTTTCTTTTGAGAAATGACCCTCGTTTATTAGAGGCTATTCCTATTTCTTTTAACAATTCAAAAATAATGAAAAGAACGTATGTATCTTTAGATTCTGGTATTTCTGAATGCAATGATTCTATTGTCGCTGCATGGAAGCTTGGGGAGTTTATGGGTGCTCTTGGCTTAAACAATAGCGGGGCTGTAACAGATTATGAATTATTGAAAAATTCAAGCCTGGGGAACGAACCTGACCGGGTAAAAACATGTGAAGACGCTGTTAATGCTACTGTTGTTATGTTCCAAAAAAATTCTGAAACATCAATTAGTCAAGAATGGAATGGCAAGCATTATGAAGATTGTTTTGTCCTAAATTATAATAATTGCCAAATTGTCGAGGTTGCTGAGAGATATATGCTGTTCATCATTTCTGAAGTTAGAAAGAGAAACTTACAATAAAAAAGATTTAAAAGTTTGTCTTTCTTTATTTTATTGTGCCGACGTGGGACAATGGTACTCCGCCTGCCTTGAGACTACAGTTTCTTTTAAAAAAGAAACCTAGGAAGGTAAAGAACTATTTTACCTTTATTTCATGAAAGCAGGTTTCCTTCGGGATTTCCAGGTTCGAATCCTGGCGTCGGCGTTTTTTCTTTATTTTTATTCTTTCTCTCTTTTTCTTTATTTTTTGTTCTTTTCTCTTTTATTTTTTTATTATAAGCTTTCTTATTATCTTCATGATAAACTTTTTTCATGATTTTTCCATGATAAGCTTTTTAAATATCCTTTTTCTTAGAGTTTAATGCCGAGAAAGAAAAAAACAGAAAAGATAGAAGAAAAAACAAAAGAGAATACTGAAAAAGAAGAAGAGATGGAAGAAGAGATAAAGGAAGAAATTAAGGAAAATAAAAGCGATAGCAGGAAAGATAGTAAAAAGGAGAGCGGTGAAAATAAGGAAGAAATTGAGAAATTTGAAAAATTAAACCTCGAGGCGAAAAAAGAGATAATTGAAGAAAAACCGAAGCAAAAACTTCTCGTGCCTCTCGAAGATTACATAGGATGCTCTGTCCATATAGGGACGAGCGTTATAACACCATCGATGAAACAATTTGTCTTCAGGAGAAAAGCAGATGGATTGGCTGTAATAGATACAAATAAGATTGATGATTATATAAAGAAAGCTGCTGAATTTATATCTAAGTTCTCCGCAGAAGATATAATCGTTGTTTGCAAAAGAGAAGCAGGTTGGAGAGCTGTGGAGAATTTCGGAAAGGTAACTGGAATCAGGGTATTTATAAGAACATATCCTGCCGGCATAATTACGAATCCGACTCTTGAAAACTTTTTTGAGCCTAAACTTGTAATAATTGTCGATCCTTGGCTTGATAAAAATGCCTTGCAAGATGCGATAAGGATGAATATTCCTGTAGTTTCATTATGCGATACAAACAATAACACTGAAAATATAAATGTAATAATCCCTTGCAATAATAAAACAAGCAAAAGCATTGGTTTAGTTTTCTATGTCTTAGCAATGCTGTATTGCAAAAAACATGGAGAAAAAACGAAGTTAAAAAAAGAGGATTTCTATAATATAGAAAAAGTAGAAAAAGAAGGCGAGAATAAGAATTGAATGAAAATTAACTACTTGATAGTAACACAAAAAGAAAGATTTATATACTACTATTTCCTTGAGAAATGGCAATGAAAAAAATAATATTGCCTTTGATATTTATATTAAGTTTGGGATGCAACAAGAGCGACTTGCTTATCGAAAAAACGAAGAAGCTTGAAAAAACTCTTTCTTTCTATGAAATAAGTCAGATGAATAATGTTAATGTAACAAAAGAGGGTTTATGGGAAGAATATGACCTCGGGCAATGGCATTGTTTTTTTGGCTCTTCTACAAAAGCGGATTCCTTTCTAAGAGAAGATTCTGTTTACATTGAAAAATTCGGGGAAGTCACGAATATGAACGGAACATGGGCAATGAACTTTTTATTGAGAGGCATAAATGCGACAAAAAACCGGGAATATAACAAGGCTGAATCCTTTCTAAGAAAAGCTAGAAAAAAATTTAATGAACTCGGAGACAAGAAGGGCATAGCGAGATATTATTTATATAATGCTATAAACATGGCAGAGCAGAACAGAAAAGAAGATGCAATAAAAGAATTAGATGAAGGTATTAAATTTGTTGAAAGAGAATTAAAGATGAACTATGATGCTCAAATAGAAGGGATATATTCTATGATGCTCAAAAAAAAAGGAGATATAACTAGAGATTATAACTATTATTTTGAATCTTTAAGAGGGTTCAAGAGATAAGTTCAGTATTATCAATAACTACTTTTACATCTCCATAAGATGCTTCTTTTGTCGTTACTTTCAGCTTATTCTCATTTATTAATCCTGGTGGCACAAAAGGAAGCGCGGCAATTGAAATTTTATTGTTTTCATCAAAAAGCTCTGAAACAACCTCCTTTTTTTCTCCGTTGCTCTCTATAAAATAAGAATATCCTATCACGCGCCCATTGATTAAATCATAATATCCTTTTTCATCTACATTACCATCAAAAGGCAATAAAAGCTCATCCTGTTTTAATACATGAAAGCGCGTTGTTCCTTTTAATGCGCGGATATATCCATAATCCGAATCTAATTTGTAAAGGCCAATGGTTCCACGAATATTTGAAATAGTATTAGTTTTGTATCCATAATAATAAATATCCATTGAAGGACCGCTCACAGTTAAAATGGGGTCTATAGGATGGACTGTCCTGAAAAGATCATTAAAGAATTTTTCAATTTTGGTAATTAAATCGGACGATGTATAAACTCTTATATAACCTGTTCTTATACCTCCGATAACATAGGTAATCTGTACTGGAGAGGCATATTTATTTGAAATGTGAACAGAACTTGTTATATGATTATCAACATCAGCCATTGAAAATTTATCCCCTGTGTTAAGAGTTATTGTCCTAGAATTACCATTAAATGAAATTACCCCTCTCAATTGAGCATCACCTAATTCAAGATTTTCAGGGTCCAATAATGTCCCGATATTTGTTGAAACAAATCCTGCAGCACTCCTTAAATCGAGAAGTCCGCTAGTAACTACTCCGCTATCTGCAAATTCGAGGTTTTCTTTTATTGCATAGCATTTTCCGAATAACGGATTCCCTATAAACTCAACAACATTTGCGATAGAATTTACATATTGCTTCAACATTGTAATATCTCTAGATGATACAGACCAGGTTATCTGTCTATATGTAGCTAAGGCAGAAGCAGGAATTGTGCTTGATAGGTATAAATTTCCAAAGTTCCCTTCACTGTTGCATGAACATAGAGTTGATTCTTCTGAACAGAGGGCATTGCATGCTTCACTCCAAGATTCTTTATGCAATGAAGAAGGCAGGGCCCATTGAAGTACCATATTTTCTCCCTGGCAGAAAACTTTTGCATCTGCAATAGCCATTAGCGAGATTAGAAATATGCTTACTAGCATCAATAATGGAATGACTTTTCTCATAATTTTTCTCGCCATTTTTTTATCCTTCTCCCTTTATCTTTTATTTTTCTTTTTCCCCTTTCTTCTCTCTTTTTTTCTTTCTTTTATTTTTCTCTTTCTTTTATTTTTCTCTTTCTTTTATTTTTTTCCTCTCTTTGTCTCCTCTCTGTTCTTCCCTTTTTTATCTCCCTGCTTTTCTCTTTTTTCCTTCTTTTATTTTTCTTTTTCCCTTTTTCCTTTTCTTTTCTTTTTTCTTATTTATATAATATGTTATTTATAATCTGTAACGAATCTCAGTGTTAAGTTCTGTTCATTTAGTTTTTCTTTGTCTTGAATGATAAACCATATATGTTCCGGCTCAAATACTGCCTTTGTTATCACAACCGCATTTATTGTTACATTATTGGCTTGAGCAATATTGTCAAGACATTTCAAGCATAAATATTTCGGCTTTGATGCATATTCATTAACAACAAGATTGCTGACATTAATAAGTTTTTCTGCATTAGAAGGCACAGATATCTCAAAATTTTCGAGTTTGGAAGTTACCATGTTTCTAGTTATTGTTATCGGACATTTAATCGAAAAAGTTATACTTTTATCTTTTATTTTTGCGGTGCTTGAACATTCTTGCCTGGTTATCTCGTATTGTTCTCTAAAATCAGACAATGCCAAGCAAGGCAACATTCTCTCATCCATAGCATTGCTTAGTTCTTGTTCTATCGTTGTTATAGTAGGAGCAATGTTCTGAGAATCTTTAAAGTAGTAAGCTGTTTTTTCACCAAGAAAATTTATACTTGCGAGAGGCAAATCATGATAAAAACCCTGCCTAGCTGTTTCAGTTATCGTGTCTCGGGCTTTTTCTTTAAAACAGGAATCGAGATAGTTTTTTATAACCTGTATCTCGGAGCGAGGCATATTCTGGCTTCTCTGAATATAGATTATAAAAGCAACTGCAGCTACAATCACGATAGCGATTATAATAAATACTGTCAATTGTCCTCTTTTTCCACAAATGTTAAACATAAAACTTAAAAGTTAGCATAGTTTAAAAATATTGCGAGAGCGTGCCTCGATAGCTCAGACGGTAGAGCGATTGCTTCGTAAGCAATAAGTCGGGGGTTCGATTCCCCCTCGAGGCTTGTCACTGATTTTTACTGAGAAAAAGTGAAATTTCCGACGATAAAGGAAAGATTTATAAATTATCACAATTCTTTTTTGTTGTTTAAAATGAATAAGATTATAGATAAATTCAAGCAATTTCTTATTGCATCAGGATTGATACTTTCGATTGCAAAGGGAGTTCAGATTCAAGCTACCTTTAACAAAGGTGTTGATGGTTCAACAGCAAAATATGATAGTGTTCAAGTGAAATTTAAACCTCTAAGACCTAATGGAACTTATAATGGAATATGCAATAATGACTCGGGGTTCGTTTTTGTGAATTTTCCGCAGAGCATGATGCCATCGAAAAAACCTGGCGATACGCTCGAAGTAAAATTGTGGGATAATGAAGGACACTATACTTTTTTTAAATATCCTGTCAAGACCACGGGGGATGAAAGAGTATGGGATAGCCACGTAAGCAATAGCAATGCAAAGAATTATACTGTGAACTGGCAAATCAATGATGTCTCAGGAGTCCCTGGAAACATGATTGCCCGGATTTGGTATGATGACGCCCCTGGAGAATTTTTAGAGAAAGAGATTCCATCAACATGGGGTTTCCACTATGCCGATTATTTCGAGGATTTCAATAAGTTCACTTCAAACGCAACTCCTGGAAGAGCCTATACTGTTAGAATAACTAAGCCAGGTGTATCGGGATATACTGAACATCATGGTATAGTTGGACAGTATGATGCCGGAGAATTATCGCCGAAGATTTTTCCAGAAAGCGGAGTTGGAGTTGAAGAAGAACAGCAGCAAGTCAAGACAGCTAAGCCAAAAACATATTTTGTTGATGGTTTAAATGGACACATTGAAGGAAAATTCTACAATTCATTTGGCAAACAAGTTAATGGCATTGGCAAGAATTCCCCAGCAGGGATTTATTTTGATGCAAAAGGCAATAAGTATATCAAAGTTAAGTAAATAGAATCAAATTTTTTCTTTTTTCTTTTTACTTTTTGTTTTCTTAGATTTAGATTTCCTATTTTTTTCTTTAGCTATTTTTTCATTCTCTTTTCTTTTTTTTGAGATGCAATAAGGATTTATGCAGAAATTCCATGGAGGCATTCCTTTTCTAATTAATGTTAGCATTGGCCAGCCACACTCGCATGTTTTATCTGCCGATTTTATTAATCCATATTGTGGCAAGGGAAAAGTTGTCTTACATTCTGGATATTTATTGCACGCGAGAAACCTTTTTCCATTTTTGCTTCGCAACATAATCAGATTGCCTGCTCCGCATTTTGGACAACTGAAAAAAGTATTCGCTTCCGTTTCTTGTTTCTTAACAGTTTTTACAGCTTTTAATATTTCTGCACCAATTTCCTTTTCCCGGGCTTTAAATTGCTCTGCAATCTCCATAAGAATTTTTTTGGCATTATCAAGAATTTTCTGCTCCTGCTTCAGCATATCTTCTTTTTTCCTTTTCTTCTGGATTGAATCTATCTCTCTCTCGAATTTCCGCGTTAATTTTTCATCCATAATTAAAGGGCAGTATCTCTGTAGAGTTAGAGCAACCACCATTCCGAGTTTTGTTGCTTTTATTTCGCGCTCTGAAATATAATTCCGCTTATATAAGGTATCAATAATATTTGCCCTCGTCGCTTTAGTGCCTAACCCTCTCTTTTCAAGTTCTGAGACAAGAGAGGCAGGACTGTATCTTCTTGGAGGGAGTGTTTCTTTTTCTATAATTCTTGTTTCAAGAACGGTGACAGTGCCATTTATATCTGGAATTATCTTTTCTTCGATTTTAGCAGGATAAACCTCAAGCCATCCTTTCTCAAGGATTTTTCTACCTTCCTTATGGAATTCATAATCTCCTACTTTAATCTTTATTTTTTTATTTTCAACTAGGGCATCAGAAGAAAAGCATGCAACGAATCTTTTTACTATCAATTCAAAAATCTTTTTCTCTTGCGCTGAGAGTTTGTTGGAAATCTCTCCCGTAGGAAAAATAGAAGGATGTGCTGGATCAATTTTTCTGCCTTCAATGGGCTTCTCCCTCGTGATTGATTCTGCCAACTTTGGAAAATGTTCTTTAAGTTTATCAATAATTCTCTTGTATCCTACACTGAAAGGAAGCTTCTGGCTAGAAGTTCGCGGATATGAAATTAATCCTCTGAGATAAAGATTCTGAGCTATTGCCAAAGTCTGAGATGGGCTCAAGCCGAAATGTTTGTAAGCTTCTATCTGCAATGCCGTCAAATCAAATGGCGGGAAAGGGGGAATATTCTGATTTTCTTTTTTTGTTTCTGCAGATCCATTCTTTCCGTTTAATTTTTCAAGCTGCTCTGCTTCTGCTTTATCAAAGAAATTCTCTTTGTAGAATACTTCTACGCTGTCCTTTTTTTCGTCCTGAACAAGCAAGGAAACCTGCCAGTATTTCTTCGGGTTAAAATTAGTTATTTCTTGTTCTCTTGAAACTACAAGAGATAGAGCAGGACCTTGTACCCTGCCGATTGACATAATATTATATGAACCTGCTTCATGGATTGCCTGCATCAATGCTCTCGAGAGATTAATACCATAGAACCAATCGAGATAGTGTCTAGTCTCGCCAGCATAGGCCTGAGAGTAGTCTATATTCGGGAGAGCATTTTCAAAAGAATTCTGAAGCTCATATTTTGTTAGTGTACTAAATTTCATCCTTTTCGCTTTTTCTGTATTAAATATAAATCGTAAAATATTGAAACCGATTAACTCTCCCTCAATATCATAATCGCAGGCTATTATAAAATCAGAAGCATTCTCCGCTAGTTGTTTCAAAACATTTAGATATTTTAAAGCATAATTTTTTTTCATGCTCCAATCTATATCAAACACTGGCCAAGTCTTGGTTTTTATCTTTTCAGTTAGTTCAAAAAGATGTCCTACGGCGCTCGCAACAATAATTTTTTCATTATTCTTAGAAATTTCATAAAAAGGTACACCTAGAATATTTTTCTTAACTGGTTGCACTTCTGAAAGACAATAAGCAATTTTCATCGCAGCCTGTGGTTTTTCACAGATAATCAAAGTATAAGACATGAACAGAATAAAATGCAGAGTTTTAAAAATCTTGCTAATTATTTTTGATATTTTTATCTGGGTTTTAAAAGAATCATATCTTCTGTGCGTAAATCGCCTGTGCATAAATTACTTGTGCGTAAACCAAAAGTATAACTTGTCCTTAGTTTTTTTATCAAGGCGACAGAAACCAAAACGTTCAAATTGTACAATTGAATCAACATCAAGCTCTCTTACAGAATATTCTGCTAATCCCCTTATTGAAGTATTATCTGGCATCAATATTTCTACTTCAATATTTTTTTCTTCTACAGGAAGCCAATGAATCATTTTTGCTTTCAATAGGGGCTGCATCTCTTTCGAGTGGAATTCAAAGATATAATCTTTTCCCTTTTTTATTTTTTTGAAATTCAGAAGGTTCATGAATCTAAAAATAGTATCCTTGCTCTTCTTGATTTCTTCATATTCTTCTTTTTTTATAAAAAAATATCTCTCTGCTGTTAGAATTCTATTGCCTCTCTCTGCGTGATCCGGATGCAGTGGGATTTTTGCGATTATCTTTGGACAATTTTTTACATCTATCTTAACGGGATTCTCTATAAAAAAATATCTATTAGCTTTTGCATCGATAAATTTCCTATTTTCGGCTTCGAGCAAACTCCATTCAATAATGGATTCATGTTTAGATATCCCCATATTCAAAAGAAAGGATTTTATAGCTTCTGGCTGGAAGCCTCTTCTTTTTAATGCGACAAGAGTAGCCAACCTCGGATCATCCCATCCGATAAAAATTTTATTATCTATTCCTTCACGTATTTTCCTCTTGCTGGCTTCAGCGCCGCTAAGATTGAATCGCGCTTGTTCAATTATAAGCGTCTGTTTAAATCCCATTAATTTTTGAAGAATCCTCTGAAGCTCGGCTCTTAATTCAAACTCTTTGCTTCTGACTCTGTGCGTTATACCTTCTATGCCGTCGCTGTAAGCTGCTGCGAAATCATAATTGGGCCAGACGATAATCTTTGTTCCTAGCCTGGGATGTTTTGCTTTTATTATTCTAAACATCGCTGGGTCGCGCATCGCAGTGTTATCATCTTTCATGTTTCCCATCAGCCTTATTACAATATCTCCTTTTGCAAATTTTCCATTAAGCATATCTCTAAATAATTTTAAATTCTCCGCAGGTTTTCTTTTTCTGCATTCGCATTCTCTACCTTCAATTCTATTTTTCTTTATAATTTCTGAAGAACATGTACATGCATAGAGATGATTTTTTTTTATAAGTTCTTCTGCTTTTTTGTACATCTGGGGGATTGTATCAGAAACATAAATGAGTTCATCCCATGTAATTCCTAGCCATTTGTATCCTTCTATTTGTGCATCATAATACTCTTTTTTCGCAAGTTCTGGATTTGTATCCTCAAATCTAAGAATAAATTTTCCATTATATTTTTTAGCGTATTCATAATTAATCAGGGCGCCTTTTGCATGCCCGATATGAGGATAGCCGGATGGCTCCGGAGGGAAAGCGGTTATAACCTTGCCTTTAACATTTGGCAGGTCAGGCAATTCATGTTTCTCTTCATGTTTTTTTTCATGTTTTTTTTCAAAAAATGAGGGGGCTATTTTTCTCAATTCGGATTCTTGTTCTGTAATACTCATGGAATTAACTTTTGTAACTGTATTCTGAATCGCGGGCATTATCTCTCTGATATTCTCTTTTTTCAAACCATCTTGAAATAGTTTTGGAAGAATAGCGTCAGCTTGTGCCTTGCCATTGTGATTTATAGCATTTATTAAGGCATATTCTAAAATTTTGTCGCCAAATTTATTTTTATTCTCTTTTTTACTCTCTCTCTTTTCTTTTGCCATAATCATATTAAATACAAAAGCTTTAAATATATTTTTATCTTATAAATTGGATGAAGACAACAAATATACTTCTTTTGATTATGATAGCAATAATCATAGCCGGAATAGCAATCGCTTTGATTATCTTTGAGCCATGGCACTGGAATGTTCAGGGGAAGACAATAGATGTAAATGGTAATGCCGAGCTTGAAAAACAGGCAGATATAGCAACAGTTTATCTCGGCTATCAAAATTTAAATAATAATGCGCAAGAAGCTGAAAAAGAGAATGCAAATACTATCGCCAAGATAAAATCGGCAATTATGGCAAAAGGAGTTTCAGAAAACAAAATTGAAACAGATTCTTATTATTTAAACCAGGAATATGAATGGACTCAAAATGGGCAGGTGTTTAAGGGTTACAGGGCTTATCACAGATTAAAAATAAATTTAGAAAATTTTGATAATGTCGGTTCTGTAATAACTGCTGCTGTATCTTCGGGGGCAAATTTTGTTGATAGCATTCAGTATTCATTAAGTGATGAAGAATTAAACGCATTAAAGGCACAAGCATTACAAGAAGCTTCCAAAAATGCAAGAGAAAAAGCAGATAGCATTGCACAGGGATTAGGGCTTAAAATAAAAGGAATAAAATCTGTTCAAGATACAAGTTACGATTATAGGCCCTGGCTATATGATGTCGCTTACAAAGCCGAAAGTATCGGAGGTTCAGGGGGAACAATAAAAACTCCCGCTTCTGTGGAGATAGGAAAAGTGAAAGTAACTGCTTCAGTACATGTAATCTTTGATATTGCATAAAAAAGCTATCTAGAATCATTATTTAGAATTCAGTAAATTCGGCTCGAAGTTTATCTCAATTATCTTGTTTTGTCTCAGGTTCTATCTTTTTTTGTTTTGTTTTTTGTTTTGTTTTCTGTTTTTTGTTTTATATCTGGCTTTATCAATTCTATAACTAAAATTATTACCCCGGTTGTATTAAAAATATCTGCAAGATTAAACGCAGGGAATGTAAAATTGAAAGTAAGCCAGTCAAGTACATAGCCATAGAAAATTCTGTCGATTAAATTTCCTAGAGTTCCTGAAAACAAGAATATTAAAGCAATTAGCATAGCCTTGTTTAATTTTGCTTTTGAAAAGAAATAAATGAAGATTATCACTACGAGAACAGCAATTGCAATTAAAATTAATAAAACTAGCCATCCATTAAGCAGGCCAAAAGAAGCGCCCATATTCGTAGATGGTTTAATACAGAAGAGAAAAAAACAGCCGGGTTCGACAAAAAATATCTTTGTTATTCTATCAAGAATGAGAAGTAAAGGCATTATAATAAAGAAAAATGATTTTTTCATCTTAAAAATCAGCTGATATCAAGGCGATGCTCTACTCTCTCAAGTTTTCTCTCAATTAATTCAATTCTTTGCAACATCTTATCGATTCTTCTTCCAAACCTCTCAAATTTTTCAGGATCGATTGTCTGGTTTTGAGTTATCTGATTGTTTGAGATTCCCTCTTCTGCTGTAAGATTATTTGAAGAAGCTTCAGCGAGATTCCCTAAAAAACCGAGCCCGCTTTCTGAGGTTTCTGCTGAAGGAATCGAGGAATTCATTGCTGAGGCATTCGTTTTTATTGTTTGCTGATTTTCAGTCAAGTCAATAATCATATCTTTATTTTTTTTCTTTAGTCCTATTTTTTTGAAAGGATTAAACCCCATTTTCCCTCGCCTTTTTAATATAAAAAGATATAAAAACTATATCTCATTACTATTTATATCTTTCGAAATATTTAGATAAAAAGGGTAAAGAGGGAAAAGTGGATGATATTGCTAAGATAATTGCAAAAGTAAATCCTGCATTAAAAGGGCCGAGTTGGGAGCATAAAATAATATATAATAGCAGTTCCGAAACTCTGGAGCCGATTTATTTTTGGATTTTGGATTTTATTACTGGACTTGGATTTAAAGTCGAGAAACTCGTAGATAATTTTTCTGCCACTCCTGGAGGCGGCTATTTTTCAGAAATTTCAAGCAAAGCGACAAGATTGCAGGAAGAAGGAATGAAGATACTCGGCGCGGTTAATCAAGTAATAAAAAGCATAATTAATATATTATATGATTTAAAAGAGTTTGAAATAAGGTTAAAACAATATGAGATGGCAAAGAGCAAAAAAAAGGAGGAAGCTGAAGCAGGAATTCTAGGATTAAAGCAAATTTGGATGGATAATGTTGATATTAAAAAGGGGAAAGGCAGCATAAATGCAATGACATACGAATTAAATTTTGCTACCCTGCGTGATGCTTTTATGTTCGCGAATAAAGTTGAAGATGTAGACAAAATGGACTTAAATGATAGAGTCAAGAGAGTTTTAAAGCCGAGAATAGCGGAGTTTAACGAATGGAGAGAAAAAAGTGAAGTTGAGCTAAAAAAAAGATTTGAAATTGAAAAAAGTTATCTAAAAAGCCAGGTTGCGACATTGAAGATGTATGCAAGATGGGTAAAACCCTATCTCAAAGCAGCAGAACAGCTCAGCATGCGAGACAATCCTTCAGCGGCATTAATAAAAGCATTTGATACTAATCTATTAGAATTGCAGATTTTTGCAAAAAAAGCTCTAGATGTTAAATCAGAAGCTACAGAAAAAAATCTGCCAGAGAGTTTTAAAAATTTAAAATTAAAAAGAAATTATTATTCTTGCATTTTCATTGATTTTACATTTAGGGGAATCCCTAGCAGAATTCAAACAAGGGAAGGAGGGCACTATGTTTTCGGCGGGCGCGTTGAAGTTGGCTTCAAAGCTTATGCACTAAATGATGATGAAATAAATAAAATGAAAGAGATTATCGAAGAAGCAGATTTAAATGACATGTTATCAGTTGCTGAAATACAGGTCACAGAAAGCTTAGAACAAATCCAAGATGATTTGAAGAAATATCTCGAGCCTGAAAAAGAAGAGGAAAAGAAAGAGAAAGGATTTTTAGAGAGTTTTACAGAAATTTTCAGCGGCAAGAAAGAAAAAAAGATAGAAGAAAAAACAAAAAAGAAGAAAGAAAAAGCGCCGGAAATTATTAAAAAGGACTCATGGGAGGAATCTATAATAAGAGCTCTCGCAGAGATGAATGCCGCAACAACCTGCTTCAAGGTTTATGATGTTTACAAAAAAAGCCATGGTATGGCGTCGGTTTCGGAACTGGAACCTGGAGAGACGCATATAGGATTAAAAAAAAGCTTGAATAAATAAAGGATATAAATAATAAATATAAATAAAAAATGAATTTCAATTTGAGGTATCTCTCTAATTAAATCTTTAATATAAAAAATTTAATATAAATGATAATTTTAAGAATATTTTAATAATTTTTATGCCCGCCTATAAGAATTAAAAGAATTAATCTTTAAATACTAGAAAGACATAATAAAAAGAGGAAATGGAATTAGAAAATGGAAGGAAAAGGATATGAAGATATTTATATTGGAAGTTATTCTCCATTAGAGCCATCAAGTTACGGCTCGAGTTTTTCTAATTATAGAGTTCCTGCCTCACAACTTGGCCTTACAACAGATCCAAGAACAAACAATTTAATAGATGAAGTTTCAAAGAAATTAAGCCATGGGCAGAAAGTTTTAGAGATGACTGCAATAGCTGGAGAAAAGATTCCTGGAGAATTTTTACAATCAATTCCAAAAGATCATTTTAAAGAAGTAGAAAGATTGAGCAAATTAACAGGAGTTGATGTCACAATGCATGCTCCGAATGTTGATTTAGCAGGTTTTCAAGAAAACAGGTGGGATGAACAAGAGAGAGTGCATTCTGAAGATATAATGAAAATGTCTATTGACAGAGCATATGAGATGAATCCAAAAAATAGTATTATTACAGTTCATTCTTCTACTATCCCTGCCGCAGAATTTGTAAAGGGAATGAAAACCCCTGGGGAAAAAAGAACTATTTATGCCGTTGATCGAGAATCAAGACAGATACAGCCATTCAAATATGAAATAAAATATTACCCGGGTTATGAAGAGAGAGGAAAAGAATGGACGCCAGAAGCTCAGATTGAATCTGCCAACTTGACAAAATGGGATAATGAAATAACAGAAATGTTGACACACAAACAAACTGCCGATAGAATGATAAAAGAAGCTTGGAGGGAAATAGGGCCTCTAATGGAAGAGATGAAAAAAGGAAAATTAACTTATGAACAAGTACAGAATATAATTCAGAGCGACCCTTCGCTAATGAGAGCTTATAGAGAGCTAAATAATGCTAATTTAATCTACGAAGATGAACTTGATTTAAAATTTAAGAGCCTATATGATAGGGCATATAGATATGCCCCTAAAGAAGTGGAAATAATGGATGGACATGTATTGAATCAAGAACAGATAAAGGAAAGATTGAAGAAATTAGGAGAAGAATGGGTAGAGATGAGAAAAAGAGAGTATGAAAATGCAAAGAAAGGAATTATATCTCCTATCGAGAAAATGGATGAGTATAATAGACTTATTGTAGAACTTAAAAGAAATGTTCCGATTCCAGAACAATTTCAGAGTGTCGAAGATTTCGCAAGAGAACATTCTGCAGAAACAATAGCAAATTCTGCATTATATGGTTATAAAAAATATGGGGAGAACGCTCCAACGATATCTGTTGAAAATATCTTTCCAGGTACAGCATTTAGTCGAGCAGAATCACTAAAAGGTTTGATAAAAGAAGCTCGCAAGAAATTCGTCGAACAGGCAAAAAGCACGGGAATAAGCGAGGGTGAAGCAGAAAAGGCAGCTGAAAAATTAATAGGGGCAACATGGGACTTAGGACATATCAATATGTTAAGAAAAGGCGGCTACGGGGAAAAAGAAATAATTGAGGAGACGAAAAAAATTGCCCCGCTAGTTAAGCATGTTCATATCAGTGATAACTTCGGGATTGAGCACATTGAACTTCCTCCCGGGATGGGGACTGTTCCTATAAAAGAATTGCTAAAAGAGCTTGAAAAACAGGGCTTCAGTGGCAAGAAAATATTAGAAGTTGGTAATTGGTGGCAGAATTTCGGGAAAATAAGTCCGCTGCCTTATTCATTAGAAGCTCTCGATTCGCCAATTTATGGAATGGTTGCACAGCCAACCTGGGCTCAAGCCAGAGGGACATATGGTAATTATATCGCAGGACCTTATGCGGTTTTTCCAGAGCAACATTTCGGCATGTTTTATGGTTCTGGAATGTCTGGGTTGCCTAGCGAACTTGGCGGGCAAATCCCTGGAAAGCAATCGAGATTAAGCGGAGCTCCGACAGATTAAATAATTGAGGATGAAGATAAGAAAGTATAAAAAGTATAATGCGAAACTAAGTTAAGTTTAAAAATATATATTGCATTATATAATTAGCACGAATTATATAATTAGCATGGGATACTATAAATGGCTATAAAAATAAAAGAGATGGACAAAAAAATAGAGAGTTTAAAAAGAAAAATTGAATTTTTAGAGAGAAAAATAGATGATAATTCAAAAGAGAGTGAGAAAATAAAAAAACAGATAATTAACTTGGAATATCAAATCGCAGATAAAATATTAAAAAGGAGAGAAACAATTAAGGAAAAATACTTTAAGAATGAATATTTTCAGAACATAAGAGATAATCTTTTATGCTATTAATTTAAAAAATAGAAAAGAGGAAAATGAAAAAGAAAGAGGGTGGAAAAATCTTGCCTTTCAGCACAGATTACGATATCGCATATGATTTTGCTGTAAAAGCATATGAAAGATTTGGGAAAATGATAAAATCGATTGTTCTTTTTGGCTCGGCTGCTAAGAAAACTGCTGTCAAAGGAAGTGATGTGGATATAATCATTATTGTAGATGATTGTTCAGTCCAGTGGGATGATGAACTTGTCGCATGGTACCGCGAAGAACTCGGCAAATTAATCCGGGCAAATCCTTACAAAAAAACCCTGCATATAAATACTGTGAGATTATCTACTTGGTGGCAGGAAATGATGCGCGGGGAGCCAGTTATCTTAAATATCATAAGATATGGGCAACCTTTAATTGATTTTGGTGGATTTTTTAATCCTCTAAAAGTTTTATTAGCCCAGGGCAAGATAAAAAGCACGCCAGAAGCAATTTACGTTATTCTACAGAGGGCCCCCCTTCATCTGTTAAGAACTAAGGCGGCATTATTGAATAGCATTGAAGGGCTATATTGGACTATGGTTGATTCTAGTCATGCTGCACTCATCGCTGCAAAAAAAGTTCCTCCGAGTCCGGAGCATATTCCAGTAATGCTTAAAGAAACTTTCGTCGACGCAAAGGTTTTAGATATGAAATTTATCGACTGGTATAGAGAACTATACACAATAGCGCACGAGATTTTGCATGGCAATATAAGAGAGGTTCGCGGAAAAGATATTGAAGTATGGCAACAGAGAACAGACTTATTCTTGAGAGAGATGGTAAAGATAGTTGATAGAATCATAAGCAAAAAGTAATACAGAAAATCTCAATAAAAATTGAAAAAGGGCTTTATTATGAATGCTTTGCCTTCGTTAATAGCTTCTTAATAAAAATTTGATAAGAATAATAAAATTTATGAAAAATTTATGGATATAATGGGGTTACTGGGATTCGAACCCAGATCGCGTGCGTTCTAGTCGGGATTTTTCCCCGAGCTTTCTTTTCAAGAAAGGCTCTCCCTAGGCACGTATACTAACCAAGTTATACTATAACCCCTGTAGAAATTAGAAAAAGAGATTATTAAAATTCTTCGATATTCTCGGCAGTATTTTCTTTTCTGCCAGCTGAGGTGACATAATAAAAATCAGCTTTTCCTTTTAATTGTTCTATTTCTGAAGCCCCCATATAAGTCATTCCAGAAGCTAGTCCTCCGAGAAATTCTTCAATAATTTTTTTTATTGATCCTTTATAAGGGACTAAAATTTTTTTACCTTCGATACTGATTATACTATCCTTTGTTTTTCCATCAATTTCAATTTTTTTCATAGTGGCATCATAGCTTGCCATTCCTCTGTAAATCTTAAATATCTTTTTTCTTTTCATTACTGTTTCCCCAGAAGCCTCTTCTGTGCCTGCGAAAAGATATCCAGACATTATCGCGTCCGCACCTGCACCTATGGCTTTTACTAAATCGCCCGGTTCTCTTATGCCACCATCTGCACAAATAGGAATCCTCCCTTGTGTCGCTTCATAGACATCCATTATTGCGGTAATCTGAGGAATTCCAAAACCAGTCATTTTTCTTGTTGTGCATGTAGCTCCGGGCCCTATGCCAACCTTTACTGCATCAGCGCCTTTGTTTAAAAAATATTCTGCAGCATCTTTTGTGGCAATATTGCCAGCCATAACATCCAATCGAGGATAATTTTCTTTTATATAATCTACAGATTTGCCAGCATATTTAGAATGTCCATGTGCTATATCTAACACGAGAATATTTACCCCAACATCATTAAGGGCCCTGACTCTCGCTTCTAAATCTTTTATTCCTATCGCAGCAGCAGTTATTAGATTATTTTGTTTTACTTCATCGACTTGTTTAGCTTGTTCTTCTATTGTTAAAAATCTGTGAATAACTCCCAATCCACCGAGCTTGCCTATTGCAATTGCCATCTTCGATTCGCATATAGTATCCATGCTCGCCGCCAGAATTGGAATATTAATAAAATAATTTCTTGTGACTTTTGTTCGGAAATTTACATTTCTTCTTGATTTTACCTTATTATATTTTGGAACGATAAGGACATCATCAAATGAATATGCCTCCCCAATGATTCTTGCCATAAAAAAAATAAGTCCATTTTACTTTTATATATTATTGCAATTTAATTTATATTTAATTTCAATATTAAATATGATATATTATATAATAGATACATAATATGCTAAAAAACAGTTTAAAATAATTCAAAGAATAATTCGAGACAAAATTTAAAAGCACAATCTTCATAAATTATTTGTGCCGGGATGGCCCAATGGTAAGGCGCAGGTTTGCTAAACCTGTTTCCGCAAGGATTTCTGGGTTCAATTCCCAGTCCCGGCGTTTATATCATGAAGATGACAGTAAAGAAAAGAATTGGAAAATTATCAAGAGATATTTCTAATTTGATAGAGCCTCTTTATAAAAAAGCAAGAGAATTCGGGTTAGAACAATGCCCAAAATGTACGATGTTTTGCCCTCCGATAGGAGTTGTCAGAAAAGATTCCAAAATTTACATGGAATATTATTGTAAAGATTGTGAAAAAAGTTTTTATAGAAAAATGAATAAACTAATAAAGGATGATAGAAAATATAGATAAAGGATAAGCTTTAAAAACCCGTCATTCCTTAAATTTTTATATTAATCTAAAAGGAGGTGTTAAATGGCGAAAAAAACGAGTATCGGTGCATGGGCATTCCTCATTGGAATAATCCTTGCAGTGATTTTCGGATTTATAACTCTCGAGGGAACGTGGCTAGTGTGGCTTTTAGTGATTCTAGGAGTAGTGATTGGACTGCTTAATATAACCGACAAAGAAGTTCAACCATTCTTATTGGCAGGAGTCGTACTTGTTATTGTAAGCGCCCTAAGTGGAAATGTTTTCTCAACAATACCATACTTGCCAGCAGTATTCGCAAATATCTTGAATTTATTTATCCCAGCAACCGTAATCGTGGCTCTTAAATCTGTATTTACATTAGCCAGGAAATAATTTTTTATTTTTTTATTTTTTTATTTTAAAATTTTTATTTCTTTATTTTAAGAACATGAATTATATTTTCATCTTCATTTAAAAGCTGTTCTAATATCGATGCTAAAATTTCATCGTGGCCCTTTATCTCTTTGTATTCCCGAATATCTTTTTCTAGCTCTTCTGCTTCAACATTGATTTTATTATTTTTTTTATAATCAAGAATAATCTCAAGAAACTTCAATTCATAAATTTCTCTGTCAGTTTCTTTATCTGTCGCAGCCATTTCTGTCACTATTTCTATTGTTTTTAATCGGCAGTTAATCTGCCATAGATTTTTTTATTAATTGCACGAATTTTTCTAGTTCTTCACCTTTCAGAACTAAAATTAACTCCGGAATCCATAGATTTCCTTCTCTTGAATCAGTCTTTATTTTCTTGAAATAATTCTGCGGAGCGGATTCAGAGTAAATAAGAATATCTCCTCTTAAAGTTTTTTTATCTCCTGCTTTGTAGAAAACCCTGTACTCTCCGTTTTTTCCGAGTTGAGTTTTAATCTCTCCTTTCTCAATAGAATGCGCTATCTGAGCCAAATCTCTTTTTTCTATTCCATATATGCTGTAATAATCATTAAATTTTATAGAATATAATCCGTTTTTGTATAGTGTTATGAAAGAATCCATGTTCTCTTTTAATCCAACAACTTCATTGTCGAGCGCACATATATTTATCCTTAATTTTTCATGATTTGATTTTTCTGGAATCATGGAGCTCATTTTATTTTATTAATTATTTTATTAATTCTATCTTATTGATTTTATCTAAAATGTCTTTATCAGAAGTTCTAATTAAAAGTTGATTATACTTTTTTTGTATTGGAAGATTTATTCTAGATCCAACGTCATATTTAAAATCAAATTCACTTAATGAGCCGTGAAGAACATACATTCTCGTATGTCCATCATCCCCTTGAACAATCATGTAATAAGTATCAGAAGATAAACCTCTGATAAACTGCTCTTTTATAATGGTGCCCCCTATCTTTGGAATTTCGGGTACTTGATTAAGATTACAATTTGCTCCTATTATTGCAGTCATCAATAAACTTTTAATTAGGTTTTTCATTTTTTAATTATTCATTTTTAATTATTTTGCTCATCTCTGAAGAGAAAGATTTAAGAAAGATGTTAACGCCTTACTGAAAAAAGGACTCTTGACTAAGATAGCAACATCATTTTCTTCTTCTTTGCCAGGGGTTATCATGAATAATGTCTTGTTCCCGTCTACTATGCAGAATCTTGCATTAACATTTAACTTTCTTACAGGAATGCCGAGTTCTTTGCTGAAGTTTACTTTGTCATTTTCTTGTGTTGAGTTCGAAGCGCCGATTATAAAATTAACCTTGCCATTTTTCATTCTGTTAATTAGAGGTTTCAAAAAAACCATTTTCTTTTTTAATGCACCAGTATTTGTAACAAGAATTACTTCCTTCTGCGCTTCACTTATCATTTGTTTAAGCTGGTTATAAATGTTATCTCTCCCTCTTATGTAAGAATTCAATTCTTCAGGTTTAATTGGGTCTATGCCCCTGTTATGCAAAGATTCTAATTGCTTATACTCTTCTGTCTCTTTCACATTGCTTAAAAGATTAACTCGTTCGTTTGCCTCTTTCAATAAATTAGATTTTAATCTGTCAATTATTGCACTTGGCTTGAGAGTCATATAACGAACCGGTTTCCCGAGTTGGGCTATAACAAATCCTTGTTTTTCTAAACTTTCAAGAACGTCATATACTCTGCTTCTCGGCACGCCAGAGATCTGAGCAATCTCTCCTACAGTCGCCGTACCTTTGCTTAGCAAAGCAATCCATACGCTACTTTCATAAACGTTTAATCCGAAATGATATCTTATTTTCTTTATTAAGTCTTTGTTTATCATTTTGCCACTTGTTTATAATAACAAAGCCCTTTATAAATCTTACTATTTTTAGTTACTTAATAGTTACAATAATTTCCCTTTCTAAATGTTTTTATAGAACCCTTTATAGCTTATTTGGTACATTTTTAAAAAACATTTCAATTTCTAAAATCATTCCATCTGGATATTTCATTTGGATTATTTAGATAATTTTAAAAATGCGAATTAACCGAAATGTTTTTAAAGCCAGATTTATAAGTTTAATTAATCCAAGTTAATAAATTATATATCTTATCGTTGGTGGCGAGAACTATTTTGTTTATAAAAATATAAATCAGATATGATATTAGATATTATCATCTGCCACCGAAATACAAAAAACATAAAATGCATATTTTTCAGCCAAAGCATACAAAGATAAGTGCAAACGAGGCCCAGGAGATATTAAAAAAGTTCAACATTTCTATAAATCAGTTACCAAAGATTAAGAGAGATGACCCTGCACTGCCAGAAGGCTGCAATCCCGGAGATATAATCAAAATAGAAAGAAAAGAGAAGGACAAAAAGATTATTTTTTTTAGAGCAGTCATCTGAATATTTTTTAAATTTTTAGAATTATCTTTTATAAAACAGAAGAAAAATGGAAGAAGGAATAAAAAATAAAGAAGATGAAGGAAAAATTGGAGAGATTTCTAATACTGAACTATACAATGAAAATTACAATGGAAATGCAAAAAATGGTAATAATGATAAAGACAATAAGCATATTCTTGTAAAGAAATATCTTGAGGAATTTTCTCTCGTTGAATCAAATCTCGCTTCTTTTAATGATTTTATTGAAAATAGATTGCAACAGATAATAAATTCAATAAATGAAGAGATAGACAGAAGTGAAGTTGAATTAAGTCTTGGTAAAATTCATGTTGGGATGCCAACAGTAACAGAATCTGATGGTTCTACAAATCCAATTTTACCCATTGAAGCAAGATTAAGAAAGATAACCTATTCAGCACCAGTTTATCTCGAAATTAACACAGAATTAGACAGAAAAGAGTTTAATCAGGTTGAGATAGGAAGAATCCCCGTAATGGTAAAAAGCAAGAGATGTAATCTCCATGGAATGAGCAAAGAGGAATTAAAAAACAATTATGAGGATCCCAATGACCCTGGCGGATATTTCATCATAAATGGAAATGAGCGAGTACTTGTGATGGTTGAAGATTTATCGCCTAATAATCCTTTTATCGAGGATACTGCGAAAGGGCCTTCGCTGAGACTTTTTTCGCAGAGGGGCAGTTATAGAATCCCTGTAACTATAAGTGAGACAAATGAAGGAATAATTCTTGTCTCTTTTTCTAGATTCAAAAATTTGCCGGCTTTTTTGCTGATAAAAGCACTGGGAATTCTCCGGGATGATGAAATTGCAAAATTAATCAATAAAGAAACTGATAGCGTGATAATAAATATGTATGAATATGCAAATATACAAGATTCTAAAGATGCTATGATTGCCCTCGCGGAAAAAATGGGTATGGAAGGAACCCAGAAAGAGATATTAGATAGAATAAAAACAAAAATAGACAGCTCCTTCTTGCCGCACATAGGAATTAAACCGCAAGACAGAAATGAAAAAGCAAGGACTCTGTGCAAATTAATAAAGTATTTTTTAACTATGACGAAAGATGTTAAGGTTTTTAGCGATAAAGACCACTACTTAAACAAGAGGGTAAGATTATCTGGAGATTTGCTTGCAGACTTATTTAGGTTGAATCTAACAATATTTATTAGAGACTTGCAACATAGTTTGCAGAAAATTGCAAAGAAAAAGAAATTTTATTCAGTTAAGAGTTTAGCAAAATCAACATTATTTTCTCATAGGATTGAAAGCGCGATAGCTACAGGTTCCTGGGTAGGAGAAAGAACTGGAGCAACGCAAAACATGGATAAAACAAATTATCTCAGCATTCTATCTCAATTGCAAAGAGTTGTAAGTTTATTGCCGTCGGAACAGGAAAATTTCAAGGCAAGAACACTACATCCTACACATTATGGAAGATTCTGCCCTATTGAAACCCCTGAAGGAACACCGATAGGATTAAGAAAAAATCTTGCATTATTAGCAAGAGTTACTACAAAGGCAATTATTGATGAAAAAAGTTTTTTCTCTGTTTTAAGTTCTATCGGATTAAAAAGCCCGGAAAATATAGAAAAATCAGATATAGATATCTTCTTCAATGGGAGATTCATAGGCAATTGTGATAATGCTGTAGACTTCATAGAAAAATTCAGGGAAAAGAGAAGGAAACAAGAAATACCTTATGATATTAGCATAAGATTCGATAAGAGAGCTGGATTGATAGTAATAAACAGTGATGAAGGCAGAGTATTAAGGCCTCTTATCATTGTAAAGGATGGCAAATCTTTATTAACAAAAGAAAAACTGGAGGCTGTTAAAAGAAAAGAGATATCTTGGAGAGAACTCATAAATGAAGGAATAATTGAATATATAGATGCTTCTGAAGAAGAAAATTGTTTTGTTGCAATGAAAGAAGAAGAGATTAGCAAAGAACATACTCATCTTGAAATTGACCCAGTGGCGATGTTTGGATTAACCACCGGACTTGTTCCTTTTGCAAATCATGACAGTGCTTCAAGATTGAACAGAGGTTCAAAAACGCAGAAACAATCTCTCGGACTTTATGCTGCAAATTTCCATAGTTTAATCGATAGTGATGTTTCTATTGCACATTATCCACAAAAACCCATTGTCAGGAGCTTTTTATATGACGCTGTTGAATTCTATCCTGCCGGACAAAATGTTGTTGTTGCTGTATTGCCTTATGAAGGGTACAATGTTAGTGATGCAATTGTGATAAACAAAGCCAGCCTCGATAGAGGGCTCGCAAGAACAACCTACTTTAAACCGTATATAAGCACCGCACTAAAATATACTGGCAATTTGAAAGACGAAATATGCATCCCTAGCAAAGATGTTACTGGTTATAGAACAGAAAGATTATATAGACATCTTGAAGATGATGGAATTGTTTATCCTGAAGCAGAACTCAAAGAAGAGGAAGTTGTTGTAGGGAAAATATCCCCGCCAAAATTCTTATTAGAAATGGAGGAGATTTCCTTGGCGAAGTCAAAAAAAGAGAATAGTACTGTTGTGAGACAAAATGAAAGAGGCATCGTTGATGGTGTTTTTATCACTGTGAATAATGAGGGAGACCAAATAGTCCAGGTTAGGACGAGAGATTTGAGAATTCCAGAGCTAGGAGATAAGTTTGCCACGACTCACGGACAGAAAGGAGTCATAGGATTTATAGCTCCTGAAGAAGATATTCCTTTTACGTCGAGAGGAATGAGGCCGGATTTAATATTTAATCCTCATGGGCTTCCAGGAAGAATGACGGTAAGTTATCTAATGGAATTGATAGCAGGAAAAGTCGGATGCCTAAGTGGAAGAACAATTGATGCAACCGCATTTTCTGGAGAGAAAATAGAAGATTTAGAAAAGCAGTTGCTCGAGCTCGGATTTAGATTTGATGGTAAAGAAACATTATATGATGGATTAACTGGAAAACCTCTAGAAGCGAAGATTTTCATCGGAAATATGTATTATCTTAAATTGAGATACATGGTTGGCAATAGGATACAAGTGAGAGCATCTGGAAAAATAGCACTATTGACAAGGCAACCTGTTGAAGGGAGAGCGAAAGGTGGCGCTCTCAGATTGGGAGAAATGGAAAAAGATGCAATAGTCGCTCATGGAGCCTCGTTGCTCTTAAAGGAGAGATTTGGTTCTGATAATGTTATCATTTATGTATGCCCGCAATGCGGAGCAATTGGAATCAAAGATAGAATAAGAAAAAAAGAGATATGTCCAATCTGCGGGCAAGTGGATTTAGAACCTATCGAAATATCCTATGCATCCAAATTATTATTTGAAGAGCTATCCGCCTTGCATCTATTCCCGCATTTAATATTAAAAAATAAATTTGAAGAATAAAATGATGGATTCCACTTTAGCCCATTACAATTTTGAAATAGAAATGATAGAGAGAGAATTTTATTCAGGAAATTTCCAAGGATTGAATAAGAATAAAGAAAAAATAAATAAATTAATCGAAGAATATCAGAATCTACAGAATCATGACCGCAAATTGCTCTCAAAAATGAAGACAATTTTAAATATAGTTGAAGGAAAGTTTGTTGTGGGATTGATATAAAGATAAAAAATGGAAATTGAAAAAACCAAAGAGTATTATGAAACTCGATTGAATTTTATTAAAAAAATGTTTTTCACAAATGAAGTAGAAAATCTCGCTATAGGAAAAGATAAGATAGCAAATTTGATTTATGAATACAAAAAATTTCCAAATTTTGATAAAGAAATTTCAGGAGCAGTAGAATTTATTTTAACTCTTATATAAAATGTACGAACCAATATCAAAACAAATTAAATCAATAAAGTTCAGTATTTTCTCTCCGGAACAGATTAAAAAGATAGGAGTAGCAAAAATAGTAACACCAGAGCTTTATGATATGGATGGCTATCCTGTCGACGGCGGCTTAATGGACTTAAGATTAGGAGCGATAGACCCTGGAATAAGATGCAGAACTTGCGGAGGAAAATTAGAGGAGTGTTTCGGGCATTTTGGATATATCGAACTTGCTAGACCGGTGATTCATATAAAATTGGCTCCGATAATTGAGCTCATTTTAAAATCGACTTGCCAAGAATGTGGAAGGATATTGCTCGATGAAAAAGATATAAGGCTCAAAAGGTTAAACAAAGCAAAGACAGCAAAAAAATGCCCTCATTGTGGAGCAAAACAAGAGAAAATCAAATTAGAAAAGCCCACAACTTTTTATAGAGGGAAGCAGAGAATTTTCCCGAGCGAAATAAGAGAGAAGCTTGTGAATATTCCGGAGCATGATTTAAAATTATTCGGGATAAATCCAAAATATTTCAGGCCTGAATGGGGAGTTTTAACTTTATTGTTAGTGCCACCAGTAACAGTGAGACCTTCGATTACCTTAGAAACTGGAGAAAGAAGCGAAGATGATTTAACGCACAAACTCGGGGATATTGTGAGGGCGAATCAGAGACTGTGGGAAAACCTTAATGCGGGAGCACCTGAGGTAATCATCGAAGATCTGTGGGATTTATTGCAGTATCATGTTACAACTTTCTTTGATAATACTATAAGTCAAGTTCCGCCGGCCAGACACCGAAGCGGACAGCCGCTAAAGACAATAACTGAGAGAATAAAGGGGAAAGAAGGAATAATCAGACACAATCTTGCTGGGAAAAGGGTAAATTTCAGTTCGAGAACAGTTATTTCTCCAGATCCTTTTATTAAATTGAATGAAATCGGCGTTCCTTTAGAAGTTGCCAAGGTATTAACAGTGCCTGAAAGAGTAACTGAGGATAATATTGACTATTTAAAAGAATTAGTGAGAAAAACAGATTATCCTGCTGCAACAGGAATTATACGCCCGGATGGAAAAAGGAAAAGAATAACTGAAGAATTGAGAGAACAACTCGTCGAAGAGATAGTTCCGGGATATATAGTTGAGAGACATTTATATGATGGAGACATAGTCCTTTTCAATAGGCAACCTACACTGCACAAAATGAGTTTAATGGCGCATTTTGTTAAAGTTTTGCCTTACAGAACATTCAGGATTCATCCAGTAACAACATTTCCTTATAATGCAGATTTTGATGGTGATGAAATGAATGTCCATGTTCCACAGACAGAAGAGGCAAGAGCCGAAGCGAGAGTTCTTCTCGATGCACGAAAGCAGTTGATAACTCCAAAAAATAGCACAAATGTTTTTGGATGCATAGATGACGCTATAACTGGCCTCTATCTTTTAACACAATCAAAAGTTAAGAAAGATGAGGCTGCCCAACTCTTAGCTTCCTCGGGGATAAGCACAGAAGTAATAGAAAAGATTAATTTTAAGGAAAATATCAGTGGAAGAGAGGTTTTTTCAGTATTAATCCCGAAAATAGATTTTGAATCTAAATCAAGATTGTGTAAGGGAAAAGATTGCCCTTATTATGATAAATGTAAAAAAGAAAATTGCCCTTTTAATGGGTATACTTCTATAAAAGGCGGGCAGCTTATTTCAGGAGTAATTGATAATAACATCATAGGCGTAGAAAAAAATGCTTTGATAAGTCATCTCGATTCAAATGTAGGAAGAGAGAAAACTATTGAAATATTAAATAACATATTTTTGCTCGGAGCGAATTATCTCACCAGGAGAGGATTTACAACCTCATTGCAAGATATCAAAACTGGAGAAGAATTATTGAAAGAAAAAGATAAGATTATAAATGATGCTGAAAAGAAAGTTCAGGAGATAATTAATTCATTCTATGATGGTTCACTCGAAATAATACCTGGCAAGAGTATTGAAGAAAGCAGAGAGATAAAATGTTTGCAGAACCTAAATAATGTACGGGGAGAAGTCGGTGATTTATTAAATAGCATGCTAAAAAAAGGTATTATTAAAGTAAATCCTGTATTTGATATGATACTTTCTGGGGCCCATGGGAATATAACAAACATTGTTCAGATGTCATGTTTAGTTGGGCAGCAATCCCTGTGGGCAAAGAGAATCGATTTTGGATATACTAACAGAACATTATCCTTTTTTAAAGAGAATGACTTATCTCCAGAAGCCCATGGTTTTATAGCTTCGAGTTATCTGTCTGGTTTGAAACCGTATGAGTTCTTTTTTGGTGCAATGACTGGCAGAGACTCGCTCATGGATACTGCATTAAGAACTCCGAAGTCTGGATATTTTTATAGAAGACTCGTAAATGCTCTTCAAGATTTAAGAATTGAATATGATGGAACAGTAAGAGATGCCAATTCTGGTTTGATACAATTCGAGTATGGCGATGATGGAATTGATGTCGCCAGAAAACATCTCGCAGATAATAAAGTAACTCCTGGCCAGGCAATAGGAGTTATAACTTCACAATGTTTTGGCGAACCATCGACGCAAATGACACTAAATGTATTCCACCTAGCAGGAGTCTCTGAAGTGCAGATTACAAGAGGATTACCAAGATTAATAGAAATTTTTGATGCAAGAAAAGAGCCGAGTACGCCTGCAATGGAGATATATCTTGAGAAAGAATTCAATGATAAAGAAAATGCAAGAAAAATAGCTGCCAAAATAAAAGAAATCCGATTAGTTGATGTGGCTGAACAGGTAAATATCAATTTTACAGATGCAAAAATAGAATTAAAATTAAATAAAGAGCTTTTAAAAAATCTTAATTTAACGCCTGAGAAGATAATCAATTGCTTAGAAGAACAGTTCAAAGTAAAGAGAGATGGAGATACTATAATTGTAAAAGGAGATAAAGAAGAGAGGGATTTCAAAAAATTATTTAGACTCAAAGAAAAATTAAAAAATAGTATAGTGAGTGGAATAAAAGGAATAAAACAAGTCTTGCCTGTTAAAGTAGAAGATAAATATATAATAAAGACAGGCGGCTCAAACCTTGAAGAGGTATTTGAAAAGGTAAAAGGTGTCGATAAAGAAAAAACGATAACTAATAATATTCATGAAATATGCAAAGTTTTAGGCATAGAAGCTGCAAGACAAGCAATAATTAACGAAATTTCCAGAATTATCTCTCAACAGGGATTAGATGTTGATGAAAAACATATAAAGCTCGTAGCAGATGCTATGACTTCAAGTGGGGAAGTTCTTGGAATAACGAGAGTCGGTATTATAAAAGATAAATCTTCTATTCTCGCTAAAGCAAGCTTTGAAACTCCGATAAAACATTTTATAAATGCCGCATTAAAAGGAGCTAATGATAATCTTGTCAGTGTTGTAGAAAATGTTATGTTAAATCAGCCGATTCCAGTAGGTACAGGCTTGCCAGGATTACTAGTAAAAGTAAGTGCACAAGACGCGCTGGCTTTAGAGATAAAAAAAGAAAAACCTAAGAAAAAAGAAAAAAGCGAAAAGAAAAGCGGGATAAAGGAATAAAATGATACAGACATTTAATCAGCTGATAAAAAAAGAATTAAAAAGCAAGGAGCATATTTTTGGAGCCAAAGTAACATTAAAATTGTTGAATGCGAACACGAAAGTAGAAAAGATTTACCTAGCTAAAGATTGTGGAGAAAAAATAAATAATGATTTAGAAAGATTTAAAGACAAAGTTGAGATAATTCATCTTGATTTTTCTAAAGAAGAAATGAAAGATTTATGCAAAAAACCATTTAATATTTCTGTCTTAACAATTTTGGGGGAGAAAACAGATAAACAAAAAGCACCACTCTCTGAAGAAAAAGTGCAGGGAAAAGAAAAAAAGAGAAAGAAAAAAAGTAGCGAGACAAAAAGGAATGGTTAATAGAAACAAATGAAAATAAAAATTTTAAGATCAAAAATAAATATAAAAGAAATACAATATCTGAATATTTTTGAGAGGGTTACCGGCATTAAAACCAATCACTGCTTTGAATATGATTCAAGCGTAATATTTGCTGTGCATCCGCATTTAATAAATAAAGCTATCGGAGAACGTAAGAACAATATAAGAAAACTAGAGAGTCTTATAAATAGAAAAGTTAGAATTATACCTCTCCCAGCAGTTCGCTCTCAGATAAATCATTTTATTGAAGCTATATCTTATCCTGCAAAGTTCAAAAGAATAATCATAGAGGATAATGTAGTTACAATGTGGGTAATTCCTAAATATAAGGCGTTAATAATAGGGAGAAACAGAAATAGAATAAATTCACTGAAAGATATTCTAGAAAAATATTTTGGTATTAAAGAAGTTTTGATTAAATAATATTGTATTGGGAATTTAAATATTAAATCAAAAATGTATGAAGTATATGAGCCCAGAGAAGATTCTTTTTTATTACTAAAGCATATTAAAGAGTACGCAAAGGATAAGAAAGTTTTAGAGATAGGCACAGGCTCGGGGATTCTTGCTTTTGAAGCTTTGAAATACGCTAAGAGTGTCCTTGCTACAGATATAAATAAAAATGCAATTCACAATGCAAAACAAAAAACATTTCCAAAAAATTTAAAGTTCATTTATTCTAATTTGTTTTCAAATGTTAGAGGAAAATTTGATTTGATTTTATTTAATCCACCATATCTGCCGTCAAAAGAGATTGAGTATATTGAGTTAGATGGGGGCAAGAATGGAACGGAGATTATTGAGAAATTTCTGAAACAAGCCGGGAAATTTCTGAATAAACAAGGAAAAATATTAATGATATGCAGTTCTTTAAATAAGAACATAGAAGGATTATTTAATAAATATAATTATAAATTCAAGAAAATTGATGAACAATCCTTTTTCTTTGAAAAATTGTTTGTTTTTTGTTTATGGACTTGATTATGGACTTAAAGTACACAACTATTTAAAAAGAAGAAGTTAATGTATATATAAAAGAGGTACAAGATTAATATGGAGAATTATTATGATTTGGAGATTGATAATATTGTTGAAAAAATAAAAAGGGGTAGGGCTAAAAAGGTATTATTACAATTGCCGGAAGGATTGAAACCTTTTGCTTTAGAGATTGCTGATGAGATTGAGAAAAAAACAAATGCAAAAGCTATTATCTGGTTCGGTTCATGCTATGGCGCATGTGATTTGCCGCAAGGATTAGAAAGCATAGGGATTGATCTCATTATTAATTTTGGACATTCTAATTTTGGTTTCTAAAATGTGTGGGATAGTCGGATATATAGGATACAGAAATGCAGTCCCAATATTGCTCCAAGGTTTAAAAAGAGTAGATTATCGCGGCTATGACTCTTGTGGATTAGCCATAATAGATAATAAAAAAGAAAAAATAAGAGTAAAGAAAGTTATCGGTAGAATAGAAAAATTAAAGAAAAATGTCAGATGGCTTAAAAATTCAGATTCAACAATAGGCATAGCTCACACGAGATGGGCAACGCATGGGCGCGTTACTGAAAAAAATGCTCACCCCCATTTCTCTTGCGATGGTAAAATCGCTGTTGTGCACAATGGAATTATTGAGAATTATTCTGAATTGAAAATTTTGCTAGAGAGAGAAGGTCATAAATTTTCATCTGAGACAGATACCGAGATTATGGCACATCTCATAGAGAAGTTTCTCTTGAAAGGATTCGACATAGAAGAGTCTTTCATAAGAGCTCTAAAACTTATAGAAGGGGCTTATGCATTCGCGATGATTTACCTTCCAGAAAAGAAAATATTTGTCGCTAAGCGAGGCAGTCCGATAGTTTTGGGAATCGGAAAGAAAGAAATGTTCATCGCTTCGGATGTTTCAGTTATATTGCCAAACACAAAAAAATGCATTTTTATGAAGGATAATGAATTAGCAATACTATCTATAAACAGAATCTGTGTTAAAAATTTAGATAAATTAGAGATAATTCCCGAAATAGTTGATTTGAAATTAAAGGCAGATGAAATATCTAGAAAAGGATTTCCAAATTTTATGCTAAAAGAAATTTTTGAACAGCCGCTAACTATATCGAGAGCTTTAAAAGGGAGAATAAATAAAATAAAAAAATTTGATTTAAAATTAAATCTGAGCAGAAAAGAGATAAAGAAAATAAAAAAGATAATCTTTATCGGATGTGGCACGAGTTGGCATGCTGGAGTTTTTGGTAAATACTTATTTGAAGATATTGCTGGGATACCCTGCCAAGCAGAATATGCAAGCGAGTTTCGTTACAATAACTCACTAAAAAGCTACTCGAATAGAGATGATATGCTCGCAATTGTCTTGAGCCAATCTGGTGAAACAGCAGATACTTTAGCGGCATTAAGAGAACTAAAAAAATATGGTGTAAAAACAATAGGATTGATTAATGCAGTAGGTTCTACTATATCGAGAGAAGTTGATTCTGGTTTTTATCTCCATTCTGGAATTGAAGTCGGGGTAGCGAGCACAAAAACATTCACGAGTCATCTCGTAATTTTAATTCTTCTTTCTCTGTATTTTGCACTTTCAAGAAGGACAATTGAAAAGAAAAAAGTTGATAAGATATTAAGAGAAATTAAGAAAATACCTGTGAAAATTGAAGAAATTCTAAAACAAGATAATAAAATAAGAGAGATAGCTATAAAATATTTTAAAAATGATAATGCTCTTTATTTGGGAAGAGGATACAATTATCCTATTGCTTTAGAAGGGGCATTAAAGTTAAAGGAGATTTCCTATGTTCATGCTGAGGGCTATCCTGCGGCTGAGATGAAACATGGCCCTATAGCCTTGATAGATAAGAACATGCCTTCTATTTTTATAGCCCCGAAAGACAGACTATACGGAAAAATTTTAAGCAATATTAAAGAAATAAAATGTAGACATGGCAAGGTTATTGCAATAACAACAAAAGACAATAAAAAAATTCTGAACGAAGTTGATGAAGCAATTTTTATACCAAAAACTATAGAGCCATTAATGCCTCTGCTTACGGTAATTCCTACGCAACTTCTTGCTTATCATATAGCGATTATGCGTGGCTGTGATGTCGATAAACCACGGAACCTTGCTAAGAGTGTTACTGTAGAATGATTTTTTGAATTATTTTCTGTAAATAGGATTGCCAATTATGTCATTAAAATATTCTAAATGTTTTATTTCTGGATTATTTCTTAATTTTCTGAATATATTTTTTTCTATTTGCGAGGCTCTCTGCTTCGTTATACCAAAGTATTCACTAATTTTTCGCAAGCTCTTGGATTCTCCATCATCGAAACCGAATCTCATCTTTAAAAATTTAAATTCTCTTATAGAAAGCTTTCTATTGAAATTCCGAGTATTATTTTTATAAACCATCTTTTCCACTATCATAAAAAGTTTCTCAGCATAAAATCTGGATAATATATCAAAATCCGTTCTCTCTTGTTTTTGCTCATTGATAAGTTCTATAACTGGTGTAGATGTTGGACCATCCTCATCCATTTTCTTCCTGTTTAAGCTAAGTATCTCAATTTCATTTTTATAGTTGGGAGGGTAATCTATTACCCGATTTTCTCTCGCGGCTTTACTGAATGAACATCTCACTCCCGGATATGCAAAAGTCCAGAATCTAATCCCTTTTCTATAGTCAAATCTATCTATCGTCTTTTCAAAAAGATTAATCACTGCATAGCTAAATAAATCATTAATCCCTAAAGAAAAATCTACTTTTAGATTTCGATGATGTCTCATATATCTTATCGCTTCTCCAATTATGAAGCAATTATTAGAAGCGATTATTTCTCTTTTTGCCTCATCTATATTTGAATCATACTCTCTAATCTTGTTTTCTAAATCAAGAATTTTTGAATTATTCAGATTTTTTCTTTTCTTCAAGCTTTCTATCTCCCTCTTCAGATTATTTTTTTTATATTTGTTCCAGTTTAGATAAATAAAAAAAGCCATCTCTTCTTCTCTTGTCAAGGGCCTCATCAATTCAACATCTATTTTTTCTTGCCCGACACGTTTATTCAGGCAGATATTTTCTATTTCTGGTTTTCTAGGTACGAAGTTTTGATTGCTAAATGGCGGGATATAATAAATGATATCTTCGCTTTCTCTATATTCTACACGTTTTTTCTTATTTTTTTTCTTCGTTTTCATATTTTCTGCATAATAAATCGTCAACATATAGTCCACTTATTATTTTTAAATTTTGCTATTTTTTATATTCGGGGAGAGAATAAAAGCACTTTTTGCAAATTATTCAATTCAAGATAGTCGAATATTTCCTTCTCGCTTCTCGCCATGTTTTTTATGGAAAATCGAACATCATATTTTTTGCACAGCCTTGCGTTCTGCAGAATCCTGCCCAGGATTACCGCCTTGGTTTTTTTATCTGAGTCGATTAAATCAGAGAAATTTTCAATTATTTCTTTTCCATTCTCCTTCGCAATTTTGCATAGAACATGATTCAAACCGGAGTTTCTATAGTTAATAAAATCTCTAACTCTTCCAAATTCTGGTGAGACTAGGGCAGAAGTTTTTTTATGTTCTAAAGCAATACGATTGATAGTATCGCTTATGCCAAGAACAAAAACTCTTAAAGACAATGCATGAGCTTTATCAATAGCTTTCCTTAATTGTTCGATATTCTGGATTTTTATCAGAGCAATATCATATTCATCCGATTCTCTTTTAAGTTTTTTCAAATCATCGAGAGAATTTATTTCTTTAACGAACAAGATTTCTATTTTCAAATCCTTAGCCTTTTCTTCTATTTTTTTATTTCTTCTGCCGAGAAAATAATATTCAGTATCCTTCATGATGCTATTATCTAAATATTATATTTAAATGTTATTTTTTGTAATATATTTTTGATTATAGAAATAGTTTTTAAAGCATTCTTTATTTATTAATCATGGTAGAATATAGAAAAGAGCTCAATAGGAATATGCAGTTTTTATCTTATTTAAGAAAAAATATTATATTAAAGAACCCTTTTTCAATACTTCTCGCAAATTTTATAGGCACCGAACAGCAGAAAGATATTGAGGTAAGAACAAAACTTATAAAAGATTACTATAGAATAAAAATAAATGTGAAGGAGTTTGACGACGATGAAAGAGCCAAAAGAGGGCTGCCCCCTTTTGATTTTAATAAGATAGAAGAAACTTTAAATGCCTTGAGAAATGAATTTGATATGCCTTTTTGGGCATGGGCAAAATTAGGGGATAAATCAAAATTAAGCGATCTTAAAAATTATAATCATGCATTTATTTATCAATTAAAAAGTTGTAATCTGTTTTGTCCATGGTGTTATGTAGATGATATAAATAAAAATGGTGAGAAAGATAACAATGCTGAATTTTTCACAATTCAAGAGATAGTCGATGTCTTTGAAAAAGAAAGAGAGAAAAAGCCATCATTGAATTTTTTAAGATGTTCTGGAGGAGAACCAACTATCGCAATTGAACAGTGGCTTTATGTTTTAGAAGAACTTGAAAAAAGAGAGATGAGTAATAAAGTATATGTTCAGTCAGATACAAACTTAACAACAGGACACTTCATAGATATACTTGAAGAAAAAGGAGAAATAGAAAAAGGGTTGCTTGAGAAAATCGGTAGATATAATAATTTTGGATTATTATGTAGCTTCAAGGGTACAGATGAAAAGAATTACAGTTTAAATACTGGCATTCCTGTGGAAGAATGCTCGGCGTTTCTAGAGGAAAATATATATACGTTCAAGAAAATGTTAAATGCTAGCATAGATGCTTATCCTTTTTTCTATAATCCCAATCCCGAAACTATAGAAAACTTTTTAGATAGATTAGCCATAGAAATCGGTGATGAGGATATAATTAGAAAAAGCTGGGTTTTTATTTTAAAGCCATATGGACCTGAAAAAATAAGATTAAGAAAAAGAGCAATAAAAGAAGGAATAAAAGAAGAAGATATACAAAATTATATAGATGATTATTGTAAAAATCTTGTAGTTAATTTCAATAAAGCCAAAGAAAAAATGCGGGAGATAATGAAAAAAAGATTCAATGAAGAATATCAGCTAAAGATGCGCACTTCAATACTGGGCGAAAAAGTTAGGAAAAAATAAAAAAATATAAAAATGCTTTTAAATAAGAGAAATAGTGTTTAAAATGGCGATAAAAGAGGGAAGTACAGAATACAAATTATTGAAATTTCTCGGGGAATATTACAAGAATACTGATTTAAGCAATTGTTTTTCCCCTGAAGAACAAGCATCTCCCCTTGCCCAGAAAAGAGCAAGCATTGATGACATAGTAAAAGGAACTGGATTGCCTAGGATGAAGGTAAAAGCAGCTATTAATAATATAGAAAAAGAATTAGAACTTCCAAAAGAATTTCCATATGGATGTTATCCTCCTGATGAAGCAAGAATAAGAAGGATCGCAAGACACGAGCGATTAATGAGAAACAATGGAAATTACAAAGACGATAAAATCTATCTTTTCTGCGGGCAACTTGGATTAGGAAGCACTATCGGTGATCCAGATATATACAAGGGGCTCGGTCTTTTTATAGAATCACAGAATTATGCGCCAAAAATTGAAGCAGTAATTTTGCAGGGCGGGCTTCTCCCAGAACAGATAGGATTGTGGTCAAAAATTAATCAAGAAAGAGCTAAACAAATAGCTGCGGGTAAATCAAAACACGAAGATGAAGAGGCATTGAGTGATGAAGAACTTTATAAAAAGATAGAAAAAGAGGTAATAGAAACATATGGAGAAGAAAACATCCCAAAAGATAAAAAGGCATTGAGAAAATTCATAATTCATTATCAAAACTATATAAGAGGCACTCCAAATACTCTAGAAGCATTGGGAAAAAATTGCGCCTCGTGGATTGCTCCTACACTCAAGGCGATAGATAGCCGTACTTCTATAATTTATCAGTATGGCAGTGATGATTTTTTCAATATGAATCAAATGATAGATTTATTTCTTGCAGAAAAAGAAAGAATTCTTAAGGACATGGAAAAAATAAAGAAAATACCTGATAAAGAGAGGGAGAGAATAAATGTTTTAAAGGATTATGCATATTATGACACTCTCAAAAGAGTAGGGGAGTATGTTATAAATAGGTTAAGCAAAGTTACTAAAAAGGAAAATGATGAACTCTATAACTATATAAAAGAAAATATATTCAAGGGAAAACAATTTAAAAAAGAAATAAGAAAAATAAAAAAAGAATATGTTAAAAAATTAAATTCTGATTTGGAATTTACTGAAACTCTTGAAGATGCTGTTTTAACTTTTTCTACAAGAGTTCCTAAGGATATAGAGGATATAAAAAGCATAAAAGAAAGATACGACATTAATGCAAAAAAAACATATGAAAAAATGTCCGAAATAGAGGAGGAAATAATGGAGTTAAAACTTCTTGATGCAAAAATAAAAGAAGAGAAAAGAATGGGGTGGCTTGCGAATTTCACCAAAAAGAAAGCAATAACAAATAGGCAAGCTAAAGAAATGCATCATATAATAAAATCAAGATATAGAGAGCAATTCATAAAACCAGTATTGACAACATATATTAAAGAATTAATAGGAAAAGAATTTCCAAATTTGAGAATATTCAGCAGCCCAGAGATTACCCTTGCAGAAGAGACGATGCATGGCATGAAAGAGTATGAAAAAGGCAGGTATATAGACCCTGAAGTAGACCCAATGGCTGGGACAGAATTTATTAATTTGGGGGGAATCTCAATTGCCCTTGTCGTAAATCCAGATATCGCGCATTCAATGATACCAAAACACGGGGACGCGAGAAGAATGATAAACAAGTATAATTCCTGCTTATCGAAAGAGCATGCATCGAAAAATTCTAAGAAATCCAAATACACGAGGTTTCACACTGCGGATATATTTTACACTAGTTTTGGAGCAGGAGGGCTAGAAATTCAACCGCAAATTGCTGTTGGGGAGACAGTCATCGAAAATGAGTATGTTAAAACTCCCAAGATAAAAATGTTCATAAAAGGATGCCCTATGCACTCACCAGATAATCTTGCGGATGTTTCTGCGAGATGGCCTTCTGGCACTGCTCATGTAAAAAGATTTGTGAAGGGAGGATTTCAATCCGGACCTTTGTTTTATATCAATAAGGCAGACGGGGCGCCAGAATTTCTCTTTGTAGACGCAAAGGAATTAATAAACATAGGAAGGAAATATTATGATACTGTAGAAAAGATTAAAGGAAAACTTGCTGAAGGAAATTTATCTAAGGAAAAAAAGAGAGAACTTCAAGAGCAATTAAATTCAATATATGAAAAAATAAAATTCAAAAAACAGAATGTTCTTCTTGCCGACGACTGGCATCTAGGGTGTTCAACATTGCAAGGAAGGCCGTCTGCAATTGATTCTATAAGAACTACTTTAACAAATGCATTGGATAAAGGATATCCTTCGCATATTAAAATGACTGAGATGCTTCACGGAAATCTTAAAATAGGGCAGATGGATACTTCATTACAATCAAGCAAGAAAACCATAGAAGAGCAAAAATCAGATTTGTACTATTTGGAGAAAGCATTACAGAATAAGGATATAACAAAGCAAGAATATGAACTTATGAAATTTTTCTATTATAAAGAGCAAGAAAATTTAGATGTGAGATGGAGATTATCTGATCAGCTCTCTTTGTATGTCAAGGGTCCAAAGCAAGCGCTTGAGGATATGATGTTTCATGGAACACGAGTTATAATGGCGGGAGGCAATCATCTTCCTGGCGAGGTTTCTTTTTTGGCAAAAGTTCATGATCCTATGTTTAAAGAGTCAGGGCTGTTAATTACTATAGAGAATCCTGGTGAGGGAAAAACATATAGCCAAGTTCATCTGAATGATAATGTTGATGCAGATATATATCATAAAATGTGGTCGGGCTCAACAGAACTAAGCATAGCTTTTTTGCAAGCCATAAGAACAAGAACAAAATCTAAAGTTATTTTTACTGCTGATAGGCATCACGGGGGAGTCAATATTTCAGATAATAAAGCAATCTATCTCGATTTTGGGCACCAACCGACAAATGCTTATGTTTCTGCAATAGGAAAATGTTCTAGCTTGAGGGGAAGCATTATTGCACATATACCAAAAGATGGAAGAAATATATACGGTGGAAAATTCATAACTGATTTAGTCAATAATCCAGTGATGGCGTGGGACGAGGAAGCGAGAATTCTTGAAAAAATGCATAATCTTATTGAAAAATATCGAAGAACGGAAAGCCTGAAGAAAATTGATAAAATTAGAAAGGCTGTAGAAGATATTAATAGAAATTCAAAATAATTTTTATCTTATTATCTTAGTTAGAGATAATTTTTATTTTATTACTTTAGAACAAATAATTTATTATCTTTAACGAGAAAGAGCCCTAGTTTAGAGCCAGAATCAATCCAGCCATGTGCATAGTTCAGGGAAGCGAAAGCATTCACAATATCTCCTTTCTCTCTGAACCAGGAAGCATCATCAAAATAATGTTGAGCCATACTCAAAAGAGTGAGAGCTTCTTTTCTTCTTTTCGCATTAATACTCTCTTTTGCTATTGTCAGTGCTTTTTTAGTTATTGAAAAATATTTATCCAATTTTTCTTCACTAATTTCATTATTCTTTGGCATAAATTTTATAAAGTTAGGTTATTTTTTAAATCTATGGATGATAAAAAAGAGATTTTTATAGTATTTGATGGGATAGATGGTTCTGGGAAGACTACGCAGGCAGAATTATTAAAAAAATATCTCGAGAGTAAAGGCAAGAAAATCTTTGCAACCAGCGAGCCCGGAGAAGGTGAGCATGGAAAGATAATTGAGTCTTATCTCAGGAAGAGGATTAAGATAAATAATGATAAATGGTTAGAATTATTTACCAAAGACAGAGAAGAGAATGTCCGTGATATAAAAGAAGCTCTAAAAGAGGGCAAAACAGTAATTTTAGATAGATATTATTACAGCACTCTTGCTTATCAATTAGAAGAAGGAAAATGGCAAGAATATGCCTACAACTCGAATTTATTTCCTCCAACGATTGCATTTATATTAGATTGTGATGTAAGTATAGCCCTTAAGAGAATAAAACAAAAATATTTTTATAGTGGAGAAAAAAACTCTGTTTTTGAAAAGAAAGCGATATTGACTAAGGTGAGAAAAAAATTTCTTTTGTTACCAAATTATTTGAAGGATAACATAAAAATAATTGATTCTTCTAGGGGAATAAACGAGATTTTTCAAGATATTCGAAGAGAAGTTGACAAGATATTGTGATTATACTTTCCTAACAAAAATCAATGCCTGAGATGTATAATCTCCATATTTTACATCTTTAGGTAATGAAATTGTAAATTTTATGCTCTTTTCTTGCTCGGGCTGCAGAATGAAATTATTTTCTGACACGCTTATCCATTCATTAGGAATTGTTTTTGTTCTTTCAAAAAAGAAAAAAATATCTCTCTTAGGTTCAAAAGTTATCTCTATTTTTATTGGAAACTCAAAATTGTTATTAAAAATCATGCTTCTTGAAGAAGAACCGCCCGGCATTGCTGTACCGAACTGAAGGCTGTTATTATCGAGATTAAATCCTATTAAATCCCCAACAGTTATCTGCATATCTATTCTTCTAACTTCAGAATATCTTATAGCATAAAAAATAAGAGCTGTGGTGATGATAGAGACGAGTGCAACTAAGAATATTATAAACAAGTATCTTTTTTTCTTTTGTTTTCTCATGTGCCTGTTTTATCGTTTTTTATCGCTTATATTCTCTATGTTTTTTTGATATTATAAACTTTGTTATTATGAAAATTATCAATATCAATATGATTATGCATGCTATTAAAAATAATAGATAAAAATCTGCTGTTTTAAATGCTGGAATTAGTATCTGATAAAGAGGTGGGGGCGAAGCCACAGTTATTGTCAGTTTCTTCGTGATTATCGCTTTGTCTTTATCATAGGCTACGAGATAGAAAGAGTACTCTCCTGGTTTGACATTGCTGTTTATCTTGCCTCTTATTGGTACATTTATTTCTTTATTAGCGATTAATGGGCCAAAGTGGAGATTATAAAAGATAATGTCTTTATTCTCGGATGTTACATTAAATAGAAGATAATCTATATTTGCATAATATCTAAAATCAATATTAATATCAAATTCATCTCCTGGATAAAGATTTCTAGGAATATTAATTATCGCAAAAAGTTCGTAGCCAGCCGGCAACGGAGCCTGAGCACACCATCCTCCACCGCCTCCACCGCCACCTTGGCATGTACCCCCTCCGCCTCCAGAAGCGCAGTAACAATAAATGAAAGAATCGTTCTGCCATGCTGAGCAGGCTCCTTTATTATCACATGTTCGAACTGCCCAATTGTATATCGTTGCGACTGTAGCATTTAAAGTTTCAGTCTTTGGCGAGACTGCATTCGTGTCAATAACATCATTAAAAACATATTCGTCATGGCAGGGGTCTCCATCTTCGTCTAGAGATACAGAAACCCATGACAAGGAGACACTCGATGAAGTAGTATCTTCCTGAGCAGTTATATTCGGTGCGTGAGGCGCATTATTCGTTACACTGAAGCTATCGGTTGCCCATGAAGAACACTCCCAAGAATCACACGCCTGAACCCTCCAAGTGTGAGAACCATAAGTTAAGTTTGATACTATTTGCGGACTGGAGACATTGCTTCTTAATTCATTATCAATTTTAAAATTATAATAGACTGTATCGCCATCCGGATCAGTTACAGAGCTCCAGTATAATATAACGGTATTATTATTTGTATTTGCCTGGTCTGTTAATGTTGGTGCTGCTGGTGCAGAATTATTGACTAAAAAACTCGAGCTATTATATCCTGAACAACAGCCCCCGCCGACGCTATTGCAAGTTTTGACTCCCCAGCTGTAAGTTCTAAAATCCAAATTTGTTTTTGTCTGCGGCGAAGTTGAATCATTATATTCTGTGCCATCAAATAGAAAAACATCATAAGTATCATAGCCGTTCGGATCTGCCCCTGAAGTCCAGATAAAAGTAAAAAGAGAATTGTTATGTGTTGTCCCTATCGGAGTTATCGAGGGCTTGTAGGGAGCCTCGCATGTAGTTATATTAACATAGGCTGCTTGATATGAATCAGCTTGTCCTGTTGCAGAGCCATAAGCATTGTCTTTTGTTGCTGTCACACTTACATAGCCATTTGGCTGCAAATTCAAGTTTGCTTTGACATAATAACCATTAGAGTCAGTCAAAACAGTTCCATTGCAATTTTGTGTTGTACATCCTGTTACAGTTATAGAAACATTCGCTCCTGACAATCTTGAGCCATTTGCTCTATGAACATAGCCCTCGCAGGTTCCCATGTATATATCGCTTTTTATGAGCGCGAAAGATAATAAAATAATAATTATAGAAAATATTAATAGTATAAATTTTCTTTCCATTTTACCTCTATTTTTTATAATACATTATTTCCTAGTAAAGGACTATATTTTGCACCCATTGCATATTTTTTCACTTCTCGTTTCTTGTTCAACTTCTTGATTTTGTAAATTTCCTCAGCCATTTAAACATTTTGTTCTGTTGTACTCTAGTATATCTGCGGCATAGCAATTTATAAACTGCCCTTCTCCTATTGAAATAGTCGAGAAAGGATTGCTCGAGGCTTTGGGTGAATAAATATCAAATTCTTGTGAAGCGCGATTCCATTTCATTATGTATCTGTAATTATTTTCTAAAGAATCTAAGTAATTAGAAATATTCGTTAAGAACTCGTATGGATAGGAGGGGGCATTCCAACCTTCAACTAGCATAATATTCATATTATCATTATTATCGCCGGATATGCTGAGTATCTCATCTGAATAGAGCAGAATAAAATAGCTCTCATTAAGCGAAAGTTCTGAAAAAGGTTTTTCTGAAGATTTTGGAGAAAAAATATCGTAAGCCATGGTTGTTGTGTTCCAACGCATAACATATCTATAATTAATCCCAGATAAAAGATTTTCTATTGATTTATTTGTATTATTTGCACATGTAGATATAAGATTCCATCCGGGAGCTAGAGCCTGAGAGCACCTCGAGAGTATCATTAATCCTATGGTTCCTTGGGTTTGCTTGCCAGAGATGTCTCTTGAGGGATTTTTTTGCTCTGTTATCAAATTAAGTATTAATATCAGAGAAGTTAAAAAAAGAAGAAAAATCAGGGAGAGGATAAAAAATCTCAGATTCTGCTGCTTTTGCTCAGAATTTTTTTTCTTTTTCATTTGCTGTTTCTACTGTTGTTCTTTTCTTTTTTTCCTTCTTAATACGAGTAGGATGAGCAAAATCAAGAGTACGAGTACTATTAGTAATAGAATGGTATTTAAAGATAGAGATAATTTAGGACTTTCCAATTTTCTCTCCTTAATTTTAATTGTTCCAGAAGATTCAGTTATTTTATTCTCGTAATTAATCCTGAAAGATGCATCATAATCTCCTGCAGCTAACCCATTTGTATCAAAAAAAGTTTTTAAAATTGTCCTTCCCCATGGCGGCAATGTTTCTGAAGGGGTTCTCATATCTGGAAGTTTCTCCCCGTTTTTGCTTATACTTACTTCTACAAAAACATTTTTTATCTCCTGATTCCAAAGACTTTCAACCTCAATTTCCATCGGGCTTATTTTGTCTTGTTCAAACTCTTTAGTATAATTAACAAGCCTTACCTCGAGTTCGCCTATTTTAAATTGTTTTGAAGCATTTGCTTCCAAGCCATCATAATTTACGATAGCTTTTGCTAGATAATCGCCCACATTAAATAACCCTGCATCTAAGAAGGCTGTAAGAGTCGCCTTTGTATTGCTTGGGACTGGTTGGGCCTGTCCTTCAACAGATGCTAATTTTTCTGTCCTGTTTAATTCAAAAATATCTATGAATGGTTTTGCAGAAATTATGTCTTCTGTTCCTAAATTTTCTACATCTAATATAAATTGAACTTGCCTATTGGTTACAACAGCATCAAAATTATTTATCACGAGATATTTCCCCGGATAAAGAACTTTTACTTGAATAACAGCACAAACCTCTGTCTTAATTCCGATGCTGGAGCCGGGGCCACCCATTGGTTCAGTTTCCATAACACAGATATAGCCATAGTGCATACCTGGAGATAGGTAATCAGGAAGCTTGAGAGATGCGCTGAAATCAAATCCAGAATGAGGATCGACAAAAATTTCAGAAATGCTTGTTGTAATGTAAGGGGCTAAATCCTCTTTAGCATATATCTTGTAGTTCATTGGATGAGTCGTTTCAGTGCCAACTCTAAAATTATAAGTTTTTTCCAAGCCTGGCTGGAAATCTATTTTATCGTATAGAGTCGTGCCAGAAATTCCCAGAGCAGATGTATTTTTTATAGAGAGCAGTAAAAAAACCAGGACAGTCGCTAAAAAAATAAATTGTTTTCCTCTTTTGTTCATTCTAATAAGAATTTATGTGCTATTAAATAGTTTTCGTTTAATCAAAAATATGATATGAATATGATTATGGATTTCCAGGAGCAGCAGTGGCACTAAAAACAAAGAACGCTTCCTTTGTCCCGACAACATCATAAGGAATCTGCAATAATACATCAACATAAATCTCATCCTTTGTATCAGTAGGAGACAAACCTCCATTAGCGCAGATGTTCTGCGATGCACCTGTAACTGATATCCAATCTACTAAGTTGCCTTTGCAGGCATTCGTATCTTTCGCACTTGAGTTATATTTAAAATCTGGGTTTGTTCCGCCAATCATCTGGGCGGCTGTTGCACTTGATGTGAATGTGATGGTTGCATTGACATTTCCATCATTTCTTAAAATGAACCTCTGTGGTGAAAATGCGCTCGTGTTAGTCCAATTTGCACCTTGAAGAATTGCAGTAGTGACTACACTAGAAGAGTTTATTGTTGCATGCACTTTATCATTGACTACATAACCTGTCCCAAAGCTCATATTGTAATTAGTCAATAAGATTGTCAGGTTTGAATCAATTGAAACATTAATCTGTCCTGCACTTGTGGGCGTGTAAGTAGGCCAGCCAGTTATCATCGCATTTATATGATTCAAGACTATAAAAGTAGTGATAATTGACAAAACTATTGTTGCAACTAAAAATACTGACAATATATCTATTTTTCCTCTTTTGCTCATCATTTTTTTATGATTTTCTTATTTTTATATCTTTTTATTTTTTATTTCTGATTTTTCTTTTTTTGATTTTTATTTTTTTATCTTTCTTTTTTTATTTTTTTATCTTTCTTTTTTTATCTTTCTTGCTTTTATTCACTTATTTTTATTTTTCTTTTTTCTCTTGCTTTTATTCACTTATTTTTCTTTTTTCTCTTGTTTTTGCCTTCTTTTATTTTTCTTTTTTTCCTTGCTTTCTTCCTCTCTTTGTTTCCTTCCTCTTCTCTCCTTTCTTTTTTTCCTTGCTGACTATTTATCCTCCTGATTGAGTAGGCGGTATAACCCTTACTCCTATTTTTCCAGCTATTGCATCTCCGCTTAATGGAGGAATCCAGTTATCTGGATTTGCTAAAATAGTTAATTTCACTTCTCCGCGCCCCTCGGAGACTTGCTTTGATATGAAAAACTTTTTTGCATTCTCAACGCTATCTAAAATAAGGAGAGTGCTGAATACTGATACAAGGATTACTAAAATTATGAGTATTAAAATAAGCTTGTTATTTTCTTTCTTCAATTTATTGCTATATCTTGTTTTTTTCTTTGCCATTTTTATTTAACGTTTTTATGTAACAGCTGTTGCGCTGAAAGTAACAAAGGCTTCTTTTACCCCGGCAACATCATAAGGAATCTGCAATAAAAAGTTTACATAAATTTCATCTTTTGTATCTGTCACAGAGAGGATGGTGCAAACTGCTTGAGAAGCTCCTGTCATTGAAGTCCAGTCAGTTGCTGTACCAACGCAAGCATAAGGCTCTTTATTAGTTACATTAAATTTAAAATCTGGGTTTGTTCCGCCAATCATCTGGGCGGCTGTTGCATTTGAGGTTAGGGTAACTGAAGCATTTACATTGCCATCATTTCTTATAATGAGCTTTTTAGGCGCAAAATTCGAGGTATTGGTCCAGTTCATGGAGGTTAGCAGTGCTGTAGTCATATCAGTTATATTTGAGGTGTTTAAACCTGCATGGGCTTTGCCTGGTATAACATAACCAGTTCCAAAAGTCACATTATAATCTTGCAAGAAAAGAGTAAGATTTTGAGCTATACTGACATTAATCTGTCCTGCACTTGTGGGCGTGTAAGTAGGCCAGCCAGTTATACTAACAATTTCCTCTAAGTTTAAAATTATCAAACTGGTGAGCAAGGCTAAAGCTATCATGGCTATAATATTTATTGCTTTTTCTTCTCGTGCATCTATTTCTTTTTCATTTGCTAATCTTTTTGCTCTCTTATTTGCCATTTTTCTCTTTTTTAGTGTTTTTAATCCTCTTTTCAATGTTTCAATGAAAGTGTTTTAATGAACCGTATTTCAATAACAGTGTTAATATCTTTATATTTTTTTATTCTTTAATTATTGCATTTTTTAATTATGAGATTATGAAACAGATGTTGCTGTGAAAGTCCATTGGTCCTCTTTAGCCCCGACAGTATCATAAGGAACTTTGACTAAACAGTGGATATATATCTCGTCTTTAGTATCTGTTGTTCCGAGATTAGTGCATGCTACCTGGCTTGCGGCAGTAAGCGAAGTCCAGTCAGTTGCTGTACCAACACATGAATAAGCTTCTTTATTAGTTACGTTAAATTGGTATAATGGCGATGTGCCTCCGAGGAATGTCTCTGCTGTTTTAAGTGAAGTTAAATTTATTGAAGCATTTATATTTCCATCATTCCTAATTTCTAAAGGCTTTGGATTATATAATGAGGTATTTGTCCAATTTACAGGAGCAGCTTTAATATTTTCGACAGTCGTATTTAGTATAGCATAATCTGCCCCGCTATTGACGAATCCTGAGCTGAAATTTATAACTGTCTGAATTACATTTATCGTGAGATTTTGTCCAATGGTTAGGTTTACTTGCGCAGACATTCCATATCCTGAGAAATACTGCCTATATCTCTGCAGATCATTTAGAGAATGTAGGCTGAAGAACGTGCCTGTTACAGAAATAACGACTGCAATAATTATGAGTATAGCCAAAAATTTGTCTTCACCTTTTTTAAACATTTTCCTCTTGTTTTTCCTCAAAAATTCTTATTATATATAGTAAAAATACATTTATAAATTTTATTGTAAGTATTTATAAAGTTCATATTTCTTAGAAGATTATGCATAAAAAATGGTTATTACCCGTTATAAGTACAGTAATTGTTTTAATAATTATAATTTTACTCCAGATTCCGAGTTCGAGAGATTTTCTGACTGGGTTTGCTATTAAGAACCATTATTATTTAGACGGGCGAGTTGAGATAAATAGTCCTGTTGAAATTTATGATTCTTGCAATATAGTCAGCGAGCTTGAAAATTACAAGACAGCTGAGAAGCAGATAAACATATTTACAGCGCAAGAATTCAAAGAAAATTCAATAAAAAGCTCGGATAATAAAAATTTTGCCTATTCAGCACAAGTGTCTTATCTAACTAAAAGTTTTATAATAAGCAAGGGAAATTATATATTAACTATAAGAGTCTTCTGTGACAATAATCTTATTTCAGAAACAAAAGAAGCTATTTCGATTTGAAAGTCAATTTGACTGCATATTGCAAATATTTTGGTTATTGCAAATCAATTTAATTGTTGCAAGTCATTCATGCAAGTCATTCAGTTAATGCAAATCAGCTTGGTTGTATGATTGTATATTTTTCAATTTATTTACATATCGCTTTGTATATTGCCTGTTTCTCTTTTCTTTCTCTTGAAATATAAAAACCATGCCATATTTAATAATGCAAGGATAATTATAATAATTACCAAGATTGTTGAAATGTTTCCTGTTGCTCTTCTAGAAGATATCGCCTGGGCGCTTAAACCAACGATATTAATCTGCAGACTGTCTATGCCGAGTTGCGCCTTGAGAAGTTTTTCAATCTGTTTGTCTTCATAATTCAAGATAATTTTTCCGTCATAGTCTCCTGTTGGAACTCCTTCTGTATCCCAATAAGCATAAATTGTCTCGATCGCCCTTGGCTTTAAATCTATTGAAGCGCTTTTGAAATCTCCGACTATATCGCTCTGTTGATTTATTACAATTAAATGTCCATAAACATTTTTTATAACTTCATTCCATTTGCTTTCAACTACGATTGCGACTTTGGCAATTTCATTTAGCCTGTAATTTTTTACAAAAATCCTTTTTATTTCTATCATCTCTCCAGAAACTTTAAACTCTTTTTCAATTACTATGAATTTTCCAGCATAGTTTACTGTGGCTCTAGCTTTGAAAACCCCTGATTCAAATGCTGGCCATTCTGCTCTCAAAGCATTTCTTTGCGTTGGATTTAATGTTATAGGATTTGCTTCTATATTCTGTATTAATTTATTTCCTTGCAAAATATCTATTTTAGCTTTCACTGTTGTTGGTTGCGAACCAAGATTAGTTACAACAACTGCAAACTGAACTTTTTCCCCGGGCGCAGATTCGCCGATTTGTAATTCTGCTTCAACATATTGTCCTGGATATGGAATTCTTAAAACAGCTTGAGTAGCAACTCCGGGAGTAGCACTTGTTCCTACTTCTTCTCTTCCAGCTCTAGGTATTTCAACAGCGACTATGCTTCCTTCATAGCTACCACCAGCCAAGTCAATTGGGCCGACTTTAAGAGTATAGCTGAATGTCTTTGATTCTTCATCTGCATTAAAGTGAACTGTTCTCGGTTCAAATTCAATAAAACTGGACAAAAAACCATCTTTATACAGTTGCACATCCATCTCTTTGTATTCATTGTTAATTACCCTAAATTCAACTTTCTCTTTCATATCTTCTTTATAATCGAAAGTTCTTCTTCCAGGAGTTATTCCGATTGCTTGGACTGTTGAGAAAGTTGTTAATGAGGTTAGAATTACAATTAAAGAAAACATAGTTAATTTGATAATGCTTAATCTTCTGCTTGCATGGCGGGCATTATTCCATGTATTCATTTTCTTATTTCTTGTTTTCATTTTAATTTTTTAATCTCTCCAATAAATTCTTTAACATCTTTTTCTAATTCCTCTGTAATCGAATGAAAGACAATCTCATCATCGACTGTTCCATATTCGTGTGCAATAATGTTTCTCATTCCTTTCGCTTCCTTGAGTTTTTCGCATAATTTTTTTGATATAATCTCTTCTTTGAAAAGGATATCAAAAGCCTCTTTATCCCCCTCGGGAATTTTTAAATTCTTATTTTTGATGACTAAAAAAGCCAAATCAACTATTGCTTCTATAATTTTTTCTGCTTGCCTCTCGCATGCTGATTTTGTTTTCACATCATTGATATAATCCTTAAAATTTAACGGGACAAATTCTTCGAGCTCTGCAAGATATTTTTCTGTTTCCTCAATTTTGTCTTTAATCCTTTCGTTCATAGAGCACCCTCCCTTTAGCATCAATTTCTTTTTTTATTTTGTCTGGCAGATAATTATAAACTTGAATATCAATCTTTGAGTTTACTCCAACTCTTTTTCTGAAAAGCGTAGCTTCACTTAGGGTTATATCAGAAAATTCAACTGAAATATCAATATCTGACCTAAAAGTAAGTTTGTTCTCTACTGCAGAACCATATAACATTATTCTCTTAATTTTATTAAAAAGAGGGTCTTTCAGAATAATTTCTTTTGCTTCATAAATCATTTTTTTTATATCACTCCCTTTTTTCAAAGCAAATTCATCCGAGAATCTTGATGCTTCTTTTATAAATTCAAATTTTTTTCTTATATCTCTTGAGAGCCGGTTCTTTTCTGATTGGGTTAAGTTTACCCCCAACATTTGTTTTTCAATTATCTTTAGCTCTCGCTTTCCGAATATCTTTCTTGTGTTCTCATTCAATTTCAAAAAATTTAACAGGCCCATTTTTATTTTAATTCTCTTGTTTACGGCTTCTTTTATATTCTAAATTAATTAAATAACCACTATAAAGGTTATTATAACCTAAATAAAGGTTATATTTAATCTTTCTTCTTGTTCCATCGAATTTTCCCTTTCTCGCTTCATTTTTCATTTTATTTTTCATTTTATCCTGTTCCTGTGTATCCTTCCCGGACATAGGAAGCTATGAATGTGACATTGCTCGAGCGATATCCCGCGATTTCCCCTAATTCAGGCGTCGGCACAGTTAACAAAATATCTACCTCTGCAGAATCATTTGCATTGCTATAATTCCAAAAATGCAAGAAAGTTACTGGGGTGTTTGTATTAATTGGCATCTGTGTCCAAGTAGTTATACTTCTCGACCAATTGAATGCTGTACTTTCGTTAAGTAGATAATCTGCTTTGTACTTGTAATACTCTGAATTGCTTGACTGGCTGTTCCATAGTTGCGTTGCATTTATGGTTACATTCAGATAACAATTGCCATCATTGTAAAGCACAAAAGGTCCAGGATTGTTTGTTGTGGTATTTTTAGTCTCTCCAGAGTTCATATTGCCAAAGTTAATTGTACTATTCATTATCGAAATTGAAACTAGCGAGTCTAGATAGAAAGTTGAAAAATTATCTGCGCTGTAATCATAGCCGTCCCATGCCCTGATTGAAAAATTATAATATTCCAAGTCATCCCAGAAGTTTTTTAATTGCCAGTGCAAGGTTGTGAAGTTTTGAGTGAAATTTTGATTCACATTGTCATTTGGCACGCAGCCTGCAGGGAAACAAGTCATGTTTATGTTAAACAACGTTATTGTATCACCGTCGGGATCTGATGAATTAAGCCAGTTGAAAATTACTGTTCTGTTTGTTGTATGATTTTTCCATTCTGGAATTGTATAATTTATTGGGTTTGGGGGATAATTTATCTTTATAGTATAATTGCTCGTCATATTCAGGTTTCCTGCATTATCAACTACATAAGCTCTAATAGAATAAGTTCCAGAAGTCAAGTTTGTGAAGTTTCTCTGTAATCTGTAAATGCCTGCATTGTAAGAAGCGTTTATCTCCTGTGATGAGAGAGCTCGGTTCCATATCTTGACTTCATCAATAGTTCCTGCGAAATTATTTGTATCTCCGTTGCTTCTGGCAATTTCAAGAGCATTGCTATTAGAAACAATTGGAGAAGAATAATTCTTATAAGTATCAAGAACTCCATTGACATACAAACTGATGTTATTTCTATTATAGACCATCACAATATGATACCATGCATCCAAATCAATAAATCTGTCTCCATTTAAAGTCTGGTCATTTAGATAAGCAATTAAACGCTGACTTCCAGACAATTGCAATTCATAACTGTCTGTATAAGTTTTTGTTTTTGAGAGTATACCCCAAACTCCTCTTGAAGTTGTGGGATAAATCCATGCTTCAATTGTTATAGCATCTATGGGATTTAGGTTTGGTTGGTTAGGAATGTTAACATATCCATTCCATCCGTCAAACTTTAATGCCTTGCCTCTATATCCTGAATAAGTTCTTCCCGAACTTGTTTCATTGTCTAAACCAGTGTTCATACTTGTTAGTGTTCCATTATTTCCATAACTCGAGCTGTCTATGGCCAGGGTTCCATTATTTTCTTCGAATCTCCACCAGCCCACAAGACTCTTGTTAAAATCAATTAATGCACTCAAGTTGCTTGGAGTTCTGTCGTCGCTAACTGAAACATTTACATAAAGAGAGGTATAGTTTTTATATTTTGAATTATTTGATGGTGATGGCGCAACAAAATCTATTGCTGGCTTGACAGAATCAACATGAACTGTTCTTATCTCGCTGCTGTTTCCAAAGCTCGAATTTGTCACATTTATATACCATCGGTAATTGCTGTCTTTTAACCAGGTTCTTGGAGTTATCACTGTTAATGTATCATTATTTGCTATGACAGAGCCATTGAACTGAAAAGTTGAACCATAGTTGGAAGCGATGTATAATGAGGCATTATAAGTATCCAAGTCGCCAATAACTTTGAAGCTCATGTTCATTGTGTTGTTGCCCCAAGAATCATTTACAGGATCATAAAGAATTATCCATGGTTTTCTTCCAAGAATCAATTGAACCTTACCTGAGCCAATCTTATTTGTTGAAACATTAACTTGTTCTGTCTGACTATAGTCCTGTCCTTTTGTCGCATTGATTGAGTAATTTGTCTTGTAAGAAAAACCATTTACATCAAAATAAAATTCAGTAACATTCTGCCTTGATATGAAACTCGTGCTTTCGACTGTATCTGTAAATGCAAGGGCATTGTTCTTGTCATAAGCTTTTACAGTCGCGCCTGTTCCTGCGGAGCTGTTGCTGTAGTTAGTCGCGACATCAACATACCACTTGACATAAAATCCCCCTGCAAAATCGCTACTTAATTTGCTTTTATTCAAAGTAACATTTAACAGGGTATTATTAGCAGGATTTCCATCCTGATAAATGTCTTTGCTATCGCTGTAATTGCTTGAAATAACAGAATCACGGATTAAGTTTTGATTACCAACATAATAAACAGAATATTGTGAACTGTTCAAAATAGTTATGTCTGATATAGTATTATAATCAGAAAGATAATCTATTGTCAATCCAATTTTATCGATTTCTAATTTATTTCCTATTATTGTGTTATTATCAGAAGTTGATAAAGTTATTCCATTCTGATAATAATAAACGTAATTTTCTTTTAAGAAATTGTTATAATTATTCAAATAAAGATATATCCCAACAGAACTATCTGAAGCAGATTGTTGAGATATAATTGTGTTAAATTCTACAAAGCTATTGTTCGTATAAGTTAACAATATAGCATCTGCTGCATTGGTTACCGTAGTTAAATTATTGTGAGAAATATTAATATTACTGCAGGTACTAGAATAGATTCTATAAATTCCATTTTGCGACGGATTTTCTATTTGATTGAATGTATTGTTTATTATACTAGAATTTTTTGACATATATAAATGAAATCCTGTTCGAAATTTTTCTATAATAAAATTTTTCAAAGTGATATTATCCTTGATAGAGACGTTTATTGCAATTCCTGTTCCTTGAACTCCTGTAAGATTATAACCTGCGCCATCTATAATCAAGTTACTTGCCCCAATTATAAAGCAATCACTTGTTGAATTCAGATTGCAGTTCATTGTACAAGATTCATAAATTGTATCGCCACAAGTATAATAATAAGTTCCATTATAGCAACCGCAAACTTCTTGTAGAATCAATTGAACCTTACCTGAGCCAATCTTATTTGTTGAAACATTAACTTGTTCTGTCTGACTATAGTCCTGTCCTTTTGTTGCATTGATTGAGTAATTGCTGTAATAAGCAAAAGTAGTTAATCCTTTATCAAGGTAGGCAAAAAATTCAGTAACATTCTGTCTTGATATGAAACTCGTGCTTTCGACTGTATCTGTAAACGCGAGAGCATTGTTCTTGTCATAGGCATTTACAGTCGCGCCAGTTCCTGCAGAGTTGTTGCTGTAGTTAGTCGCGACATCAACATACCACTGGACATAAATCACTCCAGCATCAATTTGAACATTGTTCTTGTTGAAAGAAACATTAAGGAAAGTGTTGTTTGAGAGGGTATTTGTCGAATAAACATCTTTTGTTGTAGAACTTGTTATGTTTGAATCTTGAAACAAATTGTTTACCCCTTTATTTATATAAATTCCATAATTATTTGAATTTAAAATATTGCCTATTGCTGTGTTATTTGAGGAAGTAGGGGATAAAATAGCAGATAAAATATAAATTCCATAACCACTATTTGTATTTATTGTATTGTTTATCAATTTGTTATTCGAAGAAGAAGAGATTCTAATTCCATTATTATTTAAACTTACGTTATTACTAATTAATGTATTATTATCTGCAGAATCCCATAAATAAATTCCATCCACAGTGGTTGAACTTACATTATTGTTTATTATATTATTATTTGAAGAGCTTCCAATAGTAATTCCATCTAAAGTTGAAGTTACTATATTGTTTGTTATGTTATTGTTTGAAGAGGATATTAACCAGATTCCATCATTAACATTTGAACTTGCAGTATTATTCACTATGACATTATTTTCGGAATAAGATAAATAAATCCCTTTATCACTACTTGAATATACAGTATTATTTATTATGCTACTGTTCGAAGAATAATTTAAATAAATTCCATCATTGAAATTAGTTATGTTTAGATTTTTTATAATTGTATTGTTATAGTTAATCAAAATTCCATAAGGACTAGACGCATCTGTGCCATTAATTGTATAGCCATTCCCATCAATAACAACATTATCTGCTCCGATTGTAAAACAAGTTCCTATTGCATTTAAATTACAATTCATTGTGCAGGATTCTGTTATTGTTTGCCCACAAGTGTAGTAATATGTTCCATTATAGCAACCGCAAACTTCTTGTAGAATCAATTGAACCTTACCTGAGCCAATCTTATTTGTTGAAACATTAACTTGTTCTGTCTGACTATAGTCCTGTCCTTTTGTTGCATTGATTGAGTAATTGCTGTAATAAGCAAAAGTAGTTAATCCTTTATCAAGGTAGGCAAAAAATTCAGTAACATTCTGTCTTGATATGAAACTCGTGCTTTCGACTGTATCTGTAAACGCGAGAGCATTGTTCTTGTCATAGGCATTTACAGTCGCGCCAGTTCCTGCAGAGTTGTTGCTGTAGTTAGTCGCGACATCAACATACCACTTCTGATAAATGCCTCCTGACTCGACATCACTTGAGATATAAATACTGCTTTTGTTCAAGGAAGAATTCAAGAAAGTGAAATTAAATGCCTGAGTGCCTTCTAATCCAGCTATATAAACATCTTTTGCTGTTGAGCCAGTTATCCTTGAATCTTTGATTAAATTTTCCTGGCATCCCGAGGCACTGCTTAAATAAATATAAACTCCATAAGTGTTTGAAGTTATAGTTGAGTTTATGATAGTATTATTGTGGCAGTATCCTGATTCAACATCAATAAAATAAAGTCCGTCTAT
>Ga0207433_10000080_pt1 | contig 219285 bp, 174 predicted proteins | sample YelNatPaOPGAMG01_FD_187559 | JGI IMG/M metagenome (GOLD analysis project Ga0207433, IMG submission 187559) | Hot spring thermophilic microbial communities from Obsidian Pool, Yellowstone National Park, USA - OP-RAMG-01 (SPAdes) (version 3) | ecosystem: Environmental > Aquatic > Thermal...
CTGGCCACCGAAATCGTCGTCGATACGACACCGCCGCAGATTCCCACCATTGACCTTCAGGACAGTGATGACACCGGCTGGTCCGACAAGGACAACGTGACCATTGGCGATCCGCTGGCCGGTGCCGGCATCGTCGATGTTCGCATCTCCGCGGAATACAACACCACGGTACTCATCAAGGATGGTGAGGTCGTCATTGACAGTTTCGTGTTTGATGCCGCCTTCGACGCCACGGATGGAGTTCCCAACGACAACTTCGGTCTGCGGAGAATCGATTTCAATGCCAATCAACTTGTGTACTTCATTCCGGCGGAAGGGCCGCACCCGTTGACGGTGGAGGCCATCGACGCGGCCGGTAACGTGCGGCAGTCGGAGCAGCTTCTGGTGACCATTGACTTCACGTCCCCGGCCGCATCATCCCTGCCCGACATGCTGCCGGACAGTGATACCGGCGCATTCAGTGACGACAATGTGACGAGGATCAACAATCCTGCCTTCCGGGGAACGGCAGAAGCCAACTCTCTTGTGCGATTGTATGTGGTCAATGGGGCGGGCCAGACGCAGCTTGTGGGCCAGGTCGTTGCCGGCTCTGATGAAAGCGACGGGGATCCCACCGACGGCCGCGGGATCTGGGAAATCACCATCGAGCCGCTCGACGATGGTGTCTATACCATTTACGCCGTGGTGGAAGACCAGGCCGGCAACCTCAGTCTGGTTTCGCCTGTCGGTCAGTTCGAGATCGACACCTACGCGCCGAACACGCCGTATCTCGACCTGGTCACAGTGAGCGATTCCGGCCGCAGCAATGTAGATAACATCACCAACGATACAACCCCGGTATTCACCGCAGGCACAAGCGATCCCAACGCACTCCTGCATATCTTCCCAACCAATCTGCGGTACCGGATTTACGATCGGACGGAAGGCAGTGGGGATGTGCTCCTCTACGACAGCGGTGCACTCCTGGCGACGGACTCGATCACCACGCCGCCGCTCGGTCCACTCGCCGAAGGCGTGCACAATCTCAAGTTGGAGGTGGAAGACCGTGCGGGAAATATCAGCGCCGACTTCCTGCTGACGGTCGTCGTGGATGTGACACCGCCGCCGGTCTTTTTCGGTGAATCGGCTTCCGCGACCGATGGCCTCGCTGCCGACAGTGATACCGGTCTGGCCGGGTTGCCCGCTCTGGCGGGTGACCGCATCACGAGCGACACAACGCCGACTTTGTGGGGCCGCGCTGAAGCCGACAGCATCATCCGGCTGTACGCTGATGTCAACGGAAACAACGTGATCGATGCCGCGGATGCCTTCCTGGGTCAAACGACGGCGGTGCCGCTCGACGGGAATCAGGCCGAGCCGAACGGTTACTGGGAAATCACTTCGGCAATCGACCTGAATGATCCGCTCCTCTTCCCGCGGGATGGGCGTCGGACCCTGCTCGTGCAGGCAACGGATGTGCCCGGTAACCAGTCCACGGTGGAGCGGTTAAACATCTGGATAGATACGCAGGGTCCTCGGGTGGAAAGCGTGTACATCACTTCCGCACCGGCTTTCGATCTCTTCAATCCCAAGCCCACCAGCGGTCCTACCCCACTTGTGACGTCGCTCTCCATCGTGATTTCTGATCTTCCCGCGCGGGCAGCCGGCTGGCTGTACGAGGCGCTCGCCCGGGATGGGACGCAGCCGGAGTTTGCCCTGGATCCCGGTCATTTCAGCCTGGTCGGCGATGCTAACGGTGTCATCCCGATTGCCGGAGTCACCCTGGTTCCTGATCCGGTTGTGCCGGGCCAGCCCGCACGGGCTACCATTATTCTGAGCTTCGCCGAACCACTGCCCGATGACCGCTTCACGCTCACCATTTCCGATGAGCTGCGTGATCCCGCCGGAAACCAACTGGACGGCGAGTCGAATGCGGTCCAGCCGCTGGAAACCCCGCTGTTCCCAAGTGGTGATGGGACGCCGGGCGGCAGCTTCGTGGCACGGTTCACGGTAGACAGCCGTCCCGAGGTGGGTGTCTGGGGGGCAGGATCGGTCTGGGTCGATACCAACGGTAACGGTGTCTTCGATCCCGACAATCCCGACTACGTCAACCTCGACCTGGTCTACACGATCGGCTTCACCAGCGATGACGTTTTCGCCGGAAACTTTACCCGCAATCCGGGCGATGTGGCCGACGGCTTCGATAAACTGGCCGCTTACGGCCGCGTCAATGGCCAGTTCCGATGGATCATCGACGTGACCAATGACGGCGTGCCTGACATCAACCTCGTTGAACCGGCCGCTGTCAATGGCCTCCCCATCGCCGGTCGCTTCGATGACAACGACGCCAATGGCGATGAGGTGGGCGTCGTGACGGCCTTCCCGCCCAACGGCCAGCCCTCGTACTGGTACTTTGACACGAACCACGACTATCAGGTCGATTACAGACTCACCAGCCAGCTCCGCGGCTATCCGATTGTGGGTGATTTTGACGGCGATGGCTTCGACGACCTGGCAACCTTCATGGACGACGTTTTCTACATCGATCTGGCGAACGGCGTCCGTCGGGGCTGGGACGGCGTGGCAGATTACACCTTCCGCTTCGGATTCATCGGAATCCTTGAACGGCCGGTGGCCGCCGACATGGATCAGGACGGCTTCGACGACATCGGTCTCTGGGTTCCCACAGGGACAGGACAAACGCCCACCGAAGGCGGAGAGTGGTACTTCCTCATCTCGAATGGTCAGTCGATTCTCAACCGAATCGTGACCGATCCGATCAAAGGCTATCAGAAGATCGACTTCAGCCCCAAACCGCTCGGGCAGGACCTTTACCTGCGATTTGGCAACCAGTACGCGCTGCCGGTGGTCGGGAATTTCGACCCACCGGTGGTGCCCAACTCCGTCAGCGGGCCCACCATTCTGGGAACTAACGGCGATGACGTGCTGGAGATCTATGCGGGTAATACGGCCGCCAACTGGACGGTGAAACTCAATAATGTGGTTCAATCCATTGATCCAGCCGTCACCGAGCTGCTGGTTGATTTAGGAGCGGGCAACGACCAGGTGATCTTCGTTGGGACTGCTGGAGACGATACCCTGGAGGTTGCGCCAGGCTCCTTTGTGTTCTCCGGAACGGGTTACACGATCACGGTACTGCAGGCCGAAAAACTCCAGGCCAATCTGGGCAACGGTGATGACTCGGCGACAATCGTTGGAACCGCCGGCAACGACACGCTTACTGGATCTGCGGGAACGGCCCAAATCGCCGGGCCGGGCCTTGATGCCCTCGTCACCGGTGCCGAATCGATCACGGCCTCTGTGGGATCCGGTGGGTCGCAGGACCTCGCCATGATCTACGACTCGGCCGGTGATGACACCGCCACAATCACGGCAGGCGGCGCAATCCTCACTGGAACGGGTTACCGTATCGAGGTCAACGGCTTCGACTTCACCCACTTGATCGCCAAAAATGGCGGTCAGGATAGCGCCACGTTTCATGGCACCATCGGCGAGGATGCATTTGTTGCCCGGCCGGACTACAGCACCATGACGCTCTTCGATGGCACATTCTTCCGTGCCAAGGGCTTCGACCAGGTGGAAATCCTGGCGCCGGCCGGGAACGAAAGCTGGATCAAGTTCGTCGATGGTTCGGGCAACGACAGCTTCGTCGCCACCCCGACGGTGGCCACTCTGAGCGGTCCCGGCTACCAGATCACCGCCCGCCAGGTGGCGTATGTTCACGCATATGCCCGCTACGGCGGCGTGGATACGGCTAGCCTCACAGGGTCGGAGTTCGATGACCGCGTGGTCATTGACGACACGTTTGTCAAGGTCTTCGGCGAGGGCTATTTCCTCCGCGCCAAAGATTTTGAGATCGCCACGGTGGACGCGCTGGGCGGGAACGATTCCATCAAAATTCTGGACACCCCCGGCGACGACAATCTCGTGGCGGAGCCAGGCCAACTCACCTACCGCACGCGGAAGCAGGAATTCCGTGTGCAGAATGTGGCCACCATGGACATCCGCAGCACACGTGGCGGGACCGATACCGCAGCGCTGTACGATTCGCCCTACAATGACACGTTCACCGCTCGACCCAATCTGGCCACATTGACCGGAGAGGGTTACAGCATCTCGGTGACCGCGTTCGATTACGTCCTGGCCTATTCGCGGGGCGGTCGGGATACGGCTAATCTCACCGGAAGCCCGGGAGACGACCAACTTGTCGGAGATCCCACGAATGTGCGACTCCTTGGCAATGGCTTCGTGATCCGCGCGAAGAACTTTGCCAACGTGTTCGTGAGTACGGGCGGCGGTCGCGATCAGGCGAACGTGAAACTGTCCTCCGCGGTGGATTCCATCTTCGCCAACGGGGTGGACACCGTCATCCAGCAGGGTCTCGCCCAGCAGTGGACACTTCGCTCCTTTGCCCGGGTTCAAGCCCAGGGAGTGAACTCCAACGACGTGGCGGAGGTTTGGAACGGGCAATTGCTCCACCAGGAGCTCGACCTCAATGGTAACCCGCTCCCCGAACCGGATGCCACCGCCCTCCTGGTTCTGGACAACGTTAGCCAGATTCGTGTCCAAAGCGATGTCCCGCCACAGAATGACACCGTGGACGGCCTCGGCAAGGTGTTCAAGTTTTACTGGTGATCAGGCTGTGAGTTGCCCCCCGGTCAAACCCCTCCCCCGACCCTCACGGGGTGATGTGACATCTTTGGTCAACTATCCGAGACATTACGCCCTTCGCGCTGCTCCAGAGTTAAGGTGCGGCCCTGACAAGTAGGTCTCCGCAAAAATCCGGAAGGGCGCGCTTCACGTGCCCGGTGAAAGAAATGGTCTTTCTCGGGTTAAGCGGAAAACCTAACAAGCGTGTCTTACCAGTCTGTTTCTCACTCCCGCGTGTGCCCCTGCCAAGGCCCCGGGTCTTTTCTGGGAGAAAATGGGCGTGCGTCAGGTCGAAGGGCGCTGCTCCGTTTCGGATGAATGGGACCTTCCTCCGGAAGCTCTCTGGAGAGCTTCTTCAAAAGTTTGTTCCAGTTCGTACCGGGCGAAGCTTATCTCCATGCAGAGATCGGCCACAGACTCGCTCAAATCCAGGCATTGTTCGAACAGGCCCAGGAACAGATCTCGAGTTTGCTGGGCCAGTGACAAGAAGTAGGCGCGCTCAGGTTCAGGTAAACTGAGCAACTTCTGTTGAAGTGAATCGATATACCCTGTGTACTTTTCCAAGCTGGGTGGAAATCTCCCGGTCGGCATCTCACTAAACCTCTCGAATCAAGGATGCTGGTTGGTTACTTGTGAATGACCGATCTTAAGTGTTCGAAGTGAACCATTACCTCTCATACAGGAGCGCACAGGGCAACGGCTGGAAATGATAACGGGCATCCGTGCCCGTCAAACGGGGGTTTGGCTGCACACATGAGCCCAGGGTCTGCTGAGCTTCAAGCCGTATGGCCTACACTCCGCAAAGTGCGGCTGTCTCCCTGTGGACCACCGCAGAGAGGTCTTCGTCCGAAAGGATTCGGGCCATATCGATGATCATGATGAGTTTACCGTTCAGTTCTGACAGCCCGGTGAGGAACCGACAATCGATTTCCCGAAGCACTGGTGGCGGAGTAATCTCATCGTGCGGAATGCGAAGCACTTCGCAGACCGCGTCGACCAAGACACCCACGAGCAGGCTTCCCACCTGAACCACGAGAATTCTCGTTGAGTCATCGATTTCGATCTCGGGCAGTCCGAAGACCACGCGGAGATCGATGACCGGGATGACCTGCTTGCGGAGATTGATCACGCCGCGGAGTTGCGGCGGTGAACGAGGAATCCGCGTAATGTTTCCCACCAGAATGATCTCGCGGACCTGAGTGATGGGAATCCCATAGATCTCGCCGGCCAGGCGGAAATTGACCACCTGGAGGACGCGTTCGTTGCCCTGTCGAAGTTGCTCCGTGAATGCAGTGTTGGCATTTGTTGTCATGGCAGATCCTCCTCATTCCACTCCACAGTCCACGTCCGAAACCCGGACCATGGTGCCTCGATACGGCAACGACGTCCTCACTCTGTCCGGAACGAAGCGACCAAAGTACGGAGCGCGCTGGCCTGGGCGCCAAGTTCTTCGCTGCTGGAAGCCAACTCCTCGCTGGCTGCGGCATTTTGCTCCGTGATGTGCGAGATCTGCTGAATGGCTCGCGATACCTCTTCCGCGCTGCTTGCCTGCTGGACCATGGCCGCTGCAATTTCAGTCACCCGGGCGGCGCTCGTTTCCACACCCTGAATGATCTTCCGCAGGGCCTCCGCGGTGCGTTCGCTGAGAGCCACGCCTTGCTGGACCCGGTTGCTGGACTCGCGGATGAGAGCGGAGATCTCCCGAGCCGCCTGGTTGGAACGTTCCGCCAGCTTGCGGACCTCGTCGGCCACCACGGCAAAGCCCAATCCGTGTTCGCCTGCCCGAGCTGCCTCGATCGCGGCGTTCAGGGCCAGCAGATTGGTCTGGCTGGCGATTTCCGAGATCACCTGGATGATCTCGCTGATTCGATCGGAGCTGGCCTTGATGAGCTCCATCCCTTCCAAGGATTCCCGAACTGCCTGAGCTCCTTCGTTAGCCAGTTCGTTGGTCTGCTTGGCGACCTGGTCGGCCTGCGCGGCTGCTTCCTTGACTGTTTGCACAGAACGGGCCAACTCTTCCACAGAGGCCGTCACCTCCTCCACGTTGGTGGCCTGGACCTGTGACCCCTGCGCCAGACTTTGGGAGCTCTCTGCGATGAGACGTGCGCCTTCCGCAAACTGATTGGCCGAGGCAATCAGTTCCTGCAATGCCTCCCGCATGTTGGTAACAACCAGGTTGACGTTCTCTTTGAGCACATTGAACTTGCCTACAAACTCCGCAGTCACCAGACGCGAGAAGTCCTTTCGGGCCATGGCATGCAGGACGGCGGCCGGTCCATTTTCATCCACCACCAGCCTGGTCATAACCGTTACGAGTTGGTTAACAGCTCTTTTCAGCTCTTCGAAGTCTCCACTGTATTGCGTCTCAATCTGGGGTGGGATGTCCCCATCGGCCAGCTTCTTCATATATTCCTGGAACACCCGGAATGGCTCTGTGAAGGCATCCAGGATGGCGTTTGTTCGTTCCACCATGCCGGCGATATCTCCGCGGAATCGGCTGGCATCCCCGCGATGCGCAAGACGGCCGACCCGCACATTCTTTTCGACATCGTAGAGAACCTCCATAACTCCCTGAAGCTGCTCACCCAGTGCGTTGCAGGATAGTACAAGCTTCTGGTAGTCGCCCGTATACTCGGCGGTCACCCGCGCGTGAAGATCTCCCGCCGCCAGTCGATCGAGTACTTTTCCCACATCGCGGAGTGGCGTGACCATGGCCTGTGCTGTGCGGTTGAGGCCGGCCACAATTTCCCGCCAGCTTCCGGAGTATTTCGTCTCATCGAGGCGGTGATCCAGGTTTCCCTCGGCAGCCGCCTTTGCCATTGTGGCGGCGCCACTAATGAGATCGTTCAGACGATCTATGAGTTCGTTGATTGCTTGTATGACCGTCTCCTCTTCAGCCGTCCCACGAACCCGGAGCTTCTCCGGGATTTCTCCTTTGGCTATCTCGTGCAGACACTCGGCAACAATGGCCATGAGTTGCGAGTTGCTGAATTCAGTCTTCGGCTGGTCCAGTGTCATGGTCGTCATGGTCGTTCCTCCACATCGACTTCTGTTTCCCTGAACATTTCTCGTGCGACCCCGTGTCGCACGCCTCGTCAAAACTCTGGAATACACGCCCTCGCTCCGCAAGGTGAAAAATTCACCTGCAGTGCGAATAAAACTCGCAAGTTGGGCGTTCCTGTGGAGGAGGACAACACGGTCCAGCCTTACCAGGTGCGACCGAGTACAGCCCCGCCAACTTTGGTTAGAAGAGGAGGCTCTGTCGGAACGCTCGATCAAAACGCATTCCGTGCTGGCAGGATGCCCAACCGAAGAGTTCTTCCCACTCTTGAGTACGACAAATTCAAGAGAGGAGTTGTCAGATCGTCAATTGCGGGCTTAGAACGAACTATCGTGCAGAGTTTTTCGGAAAGGCTTGGTCGTCCCAGTGCAGCATCTCGAGGACGTCATTCCAGCCCGCCTGGTGTGCCATTTGGACGAGTCTGACGACATTGGAAACCTGGAACTTTTCCAGCAATTGCGCTCGATAACGGAGAACGCTCTTGGCAGTGATTCCCAACTGAGCGGCAATCCGCTTGGCCTCTTTGCCTGCCAGGACCTCCCGTAAGACCTGTTTTTCACGAAGGTTCAGTCCTCGGATCACCTCCTGGAAGAATCCTTTCATTCGAATTCGCTCAGCCCAGGCCTGAGCCCGCCCGAGGGCCTCGTCAATGCGCTCCAATAGCCTGTGGGTGGTGAACGGCTTAACGAGGAGATCCACAGCACCCTCCCGCATGGCCTCCACCGCTGTCTCTGTTTCTGGAAATCCAGTAATGAAAATGACGGGTAGCTCGTAACCCTGGGCCTTGAGCCGACGGTAAAGCGTAATCCCGCTGCAACCGGGCAGCCGAATATCTACCAGAAGGCAAGCAGGCTTTAAACGGCATTCGAATTCTGCTAGGAAACGTTCGGCGGAGGAGTACGCTTGAACATCCAGTCCTGCACTCCTGAGTGCGAGGACCAGCGAGTCACACATCTGGGGGTCGTCATCGACGACGTACACAACAGCGTTGTTCCATTCCATATTTCTGCCACTGGTACCTGTAGAAACTTCCGCAACGGCCCCGTCAATTGGGCAGTAACTCTTTCACAATGTCGAGCAGCGCATCAAGACGGAATGGCTTTCTCAGGAAGGCATCGACATCAGGATAACGCCCCTGAATGGGGCTGCCAAGCCAAAGGTACCCGCTTATGAGGACAATCCGCAGGCCCGGGGCGAACCGCTTCAACGCATCGAGCTCCGCGTGCCGAACAGGTTCGGGCCCCAACATGACATCCACGAAGGCAATCAGGGGAATACTGCCTTTGCTCTTTTCGATGGCCTCTTCCATCGTTCCCGCAACACAGGTTGCGTAACCCGCAGTTTCCAGGGCCAGAGACATCGCTTCCCGGAATCCCGGATCATCTTCAACGATCAAAATGGTCGGCCTCATACAGCGATCTCTCCCCGCTGCCCCAGCTCAGCGGAGTTCTGTTCCAACGGGAGAAAGACACGCACTGTGGTCCCTTCTCCCGGCGAGCTGTCCACCTCAACGTGCCCACCATGATCCTGAATGATGAGGAAGGCCAGACTGGCCCCCAGTCCCGTTCCGCCCTCACTGGACCGGCGGGTGAAAAACGGGTCGAACATACGGTTGGCCTCCTGGGATGTCATCCCTCTCCCGTTATCAACTATGTCCACCTCTGCTAAGTGACCTTTGGGGGCAGCCTTCACGCGAACTCGCACCCCACTCGGGCGTGATTCTATGGCATTGCGGAGGAGCTTGGTGAAAGCCAATTCCAGTTCGAGAACGCACGCCTGAATGGGCAATAATCCATTGGCAGGCGAAAAAGACAGGGTCGCCTGACGCTGTTCCAAGAATGGATGGACCATCTCACAACATCGACTGATGACTGCGTTGAGGTCGCAACTCTCTCGAGCCCCCGCCTGGTGTCGCGAGAAACGCAGTATAGCCGTGACAATTCGCGAACAGCGATCGAGAGAAGCCACTATATTTTGCAGACATTTTTCCACGCTCTCCGGACTCATCGCCTGACGAAAGAGGGAAAGGGCCGTTTCCGCCGAGAGCATCGCAGCGCCTAAAGGGTTGTTGATCTCGTGAGCGATGCCCGCCGCCAGCGTCCCCAGAGCAGCAATACGCTCCACCTGTCTGGTCGCCTGTTCCGCCTGTTTCACAGCAGTAATGTCCATCATTACACCTAAAGCCTTGGTGACCTTACCCCGTCGCCACCCAAGCGCGACATCCTGTCGCACATAGCGGACTTCATCGTTTCGGAGCCGGAATTCGAGCTGAGGCGGCTTTTTGCCGCGGAGGATCTCCGCGAAAGCGCTGTCGACAGCCTGCCGATCGTCGGGATGAACCCATGCCAGAAAATCCTCGATGGAGCGAATGGCCTGAGGTTGGGTTCCTGATCTGCGAAGGAATTTGGCGAGCCCATGCCACTCCAACATGCCTTCAGGAATGTGCAAGATCCAAAACCCCAAATTCGCCAAATCCTGCGCCCGCTGCAGCCAGGTCTTCACATCTTGAAGCCGTTTTTCCAACTTTCGCCGACGAAACACCTCTTTGAGAAGAAGGCGATTGCTACGGGTGAGCTGCCGGAGTCTACTGCGTGCCGTGCGGCGGGCCATTTGCAGAGAGTTTTCGGCAGCCGCCAGCGATTCACGGAGACGGGTCTGTACTGATTGGCACTCGTTTTGCCAGCCTTGTAAGAGCGTTTCCAGTAGCTGTTTTATCTTTTCCTCGCGGCCGGGTTGAAGGTCCGCTTCCGAAGCCCGAAGGAGGGCCACCGCCCTTTCATGAACCTTCAGAACGTCGGTTGAACTGGCTCCCGCTGAATACAGCTCGCGGCCTACTTCTTCAGCAACTTCAAGAAAAGAAGCACAGGGTTCGCGGAGCACAATTCGCAGGATCGCCGCGTACCGATGAGCAAAATCGTCGAAGATCATAATAGACGCCCCCCAACCGCAGAAATCGGTTGTTCGTTTAACCTCCAATTCGACACGCCCGTTATCAGTTTTAGCTTATCTCTCCAGCCTGTCACCTTACCAGAACCGTCTTCTCGCCGGTTGCCGTTGCGAGAGGCGGCTTCTACAATAAAGCCCGACTTCCGGAAGGAGTGGAATGAATTCTCGGGCGATGGGGAAACCAGCCAAGCCGCTCCGCGCTGGCTTTATAAAGGCTCCAGCACAAGGGTGATACACATGGCCACTCGAGATCCGCAGATTCAAAAATGCTCGTCCGGCGGTGAATGTGGTCCGTCCTGCGTGACCCGTCGTGATTTTCTGACGATCGCGGGTGCCGCGACAGTGGGCACCGTCATCCCTTGGAGAGTGCCCGTGGTTGCCGGACCGTTTGAGCCTTCCGACACGGCGGACCATTTCGTTCCTGCCGATAAGAAGCTCCGTCCCGAATGGATTGCCCAACTCTTCGCTCGGGGAGAGCGGACGTGGTATTCGGGCGAGGACCTGGACAAAATTGGCATGCCGGTGGGGGGCATCTGTGCAGGACAGCTCTATCTGGGAGGAGATGGCCGCCTGTTCCATTGGGACATTTTCAATCGGCACAACTTCTCCGGCTATGGGGCGACGAACTATCAGAACATGCCCAAGCCGGACTATCCCGTGGAGCAGGGATTCGCGATGGCCGTGGAGGTCGATGGGCAGGTGCTGCGGCGGACGCTGGACCGCAACGGGTTTCCTAAGGTCCGATTTTGTGGGGAATACCCCATCGGTTTTGTTGATTATCACGATCCCGATTTCCCGGTGAAAATCCGCCTGGAGGCCTATTCCCCATTCATTCCGCTGAACGAAGAGGATTCCGCCCTGCCGATAACCGTGCTCGATTTCTTTGTGGAGAATCCGGGCCCGAGTCCCAGGACGGTGACGCTGGCCGGCTGGCTGCAAAATGCCGTCGCCTGCCACACGGGAAACAGCTTTTGGGGAGAACGCCGGGCTAACTTGCGAAAACTGTCGCGGTCGTTTGCCGTTGTGCACTCGGTTCGGCCCCTGCCGCCTCCCAGCGAGCCCCGTCCGCCGAAAGTCCTCGCTGATTTCGAGGGCCAGGATTATGGTGACTGGAAAGTGGAAGGAGAGGCCTTCGGTACCGGTCCGGCCCGCGGAACGCTTCCCAATCAACAGGAGGTCAGTGGTTTCCTGGGAAAGGGGCTGGTCAACACCTACCTGGGAGGCGATCGCCCACACGGCCGTCTTGTTTCCCCGCCGTTCGTCATTGATCGGCGTTACATCAGTTTTCTTATCGGGGGAGGTGGTCACGCAGGGAAAACATGCATGAATCTGCTGGTGGACGGCCAAATCGTGAGAACTGCCACAGGGAACAATAACGAGCGTCTCCAGTGGCAGAATTGGGATGTCCAGGAGTTGTTCGGCAAAACCGGGCAGATTGAGATCGTCGATGCGGAGTCGGGAGGCTGGGGCCACATTAATGTGGACCAGATCGAGCTTCGCGATACACCCCGGCCCACACCGGAAGGCCCGCTCGAAAAGCAGCACGATTTTGGGGAGATGGCGCTTCAGATATTCCTTCCCGAACCGGACGACGGCATCTCTTCCGGCGAGATCCTGGCCGGAACCGATTGGAAAGGCGATATCGATGTGAGTCAGTTGTGGGGGCACCTCAAACCAGTTAACGGCGAGATCGCGCCCGGCCAAACGGCTCTTCACGAGCGACTCCGTGGTGCGCTGGGCTGTCGGATGACAATTCCCCCGGGCAAAACAATCCGCCTGTCTTTCGCCGTTCTCTGGCATTTTCCGAACCGGCCGGAACATGGCAATTACTACGCTGTGCGATTTCCCACATTGGGCGACCTTCTCGCCTATGTGGAAGAGCATCTCCCCCGACTGCGTCAGCAAACCCATCTGTGGCACGATACATGGTACAGCGCCACCCTGCCGCACTGGTTGCTGGATCGGCTGTTTTCCACGGTGGCGAATCTGGCCACCGGGACCTGCCAGTGGTGGGCCAATGGTCGATTCTGGGCATGGGAAGGCGTGGGCTGCTGCCGCGGCACATGTGCCCATGTGTGGAATTACGAGCATGCCCTGGCCCGTCTTTTCCCACGATTGGAGCGTTCCGTGCGTGAGATGCAGGATTTCAATCCCGAGGCTGGCTTTGACGAGCAAACGGGCGCGATTCGCTTTCGCGGAGAAGGCTGGAAGCTGTGGGCGGGTGATTCTCAGGGCGGAACCATCCTCAAGGCCTACCGCGAGCACCAGTGCTCTGCCGATGATTCCTTCCTGCGCCGCAACTGGCCCCGCATCAAAAAGGCCCTGGAGTTCCTTTTCGTCCAGGATGGCGATCTCAACGGCCTGATTGAAGGAGAGCAACACAACACATACGACATCAACTTTTACGGACCGAACACGATGGTGGGCTCGCTGTACCTGGCGGCCTGTCGCGCCGGCGAGGAGATGGCGAAAGAACTCGGCGATGAAGAATTCGCCGCACGTTGTCACAAGGTTTTCGAAGCGGGACGCGAGGCCACCATGAAAGAACTATTTAACGGCGAATATTTTATTCAAAAAGTTGATCTTAAAGAACATCCCAAGCACCAGTATGCTGACGGATGTCTCTCCGATCAACTGTTTGGCCAGGGCTGGGCGCACCAGGTGGGGCTGGGTTACATCTACCCGGTGGAGGCCGTTCGCTCGGCCCTCAAGGCCATCTGGGTGTACAACTGGGCGCCAGATGTGGGACCGCAAAACGCGGCCCATCCCCCGCAGCGGTGGTTCGCCCGACCCGGACAGGCCGGCCTCTTCACCTGCACCTGGCCCAAATCCAAGCATCTTGGCCCCGACAGCGTGCTCTACCGCGACGAAGTGTGGACCGGCATTGAATATCAGGTGGCTGGCCATATGGTCTGGGAAGGAATGCTCCTGGAAGCCCTCGCCATCTGCCGCGGCGTCCACGAGCGCTACCATCCCCGCAGCCACAACCCCTGGAATGAAGTGGAATGTGGCGACCATTACGCGCGGGCACTTGCCAGTTATGGTGTGTTCCTCGCGCTGTGCGGTTTTGAATACCATGGTCCTCGCGGCCGTATCGGCTTTGCCCCTCGACTCAACCCCGATGATTTCGCCGCAGCCTTCACCGGCGCCGAGGGCTGGGGTAAATTCACGCAGAAACGCCAGGACGGCAGTCAGAAGAACACCATCGAGATCCTCTGGGGTCGTCTGCGGGTACGGAGCATCGCCCTGGAAGCTCCTTCCGAGGCCCCGCAGCGTGTTGTCGTGGCGACCCAGACCGCTGGGGGCGAAAAAACTGTGGACATTGCTGCGCTGGAACAGAATAGCCGTCGCGTGGTCATCCAACTGAAGCAGCCTCTGACACTGGAAGCTGGCCAGATTCTTCAGATCGAGTTACGAGGCTGACAGGCGGGCGTCTGGGGATCAACGCCACTTGCTGGAAACCAGTTTCGGCGCCCCCAGAAGGCGGCCACGGACGGCGTTGCCGACATATGTTTGTCATAAACTGTGGGCAATGCTCGAAATCGGTAGTCCCAAAAATCTGGAGTAGCCGCAAACGATGTCGTTCTGTACCGTAATCAATTGCATGGACGGGCGGATTCAGCTTCCCGTCATCACTTATCTCAAGGTTCGCTTTCAGGTCGATTACGTGGACAACATCACAGAGCCGGGCCCTGACGGGATTCTCGCCAGGGGAGACGACCACACGCTCCTCGCATCGATTTTGCGACGTGTTGAGATTTCGCTCGAAAAACACCAATCCCAAGGAGTTGCCGTGGTGGGGCACGCCGACTGTGCCGGCCACCCTGTTTCCCACGACGCCCACCTCCGCGACATCCGATCGGCATGCAAGTGGCTGAAGACGAGATTTCCCCACGTCCCGGTTATTGGCCTGTGGGTCAATGAACGGTGGGAAGTCGAGGAGGTCGCCCAAGAGTAGTCGGCCCCTTCGTGTCGCGCTCATCGCATTGATGGAGACCACAGCGGAACAAGAAACCCCGCGAGGTCCGCCCATTGTGAGGGAAACGGGACGGCAATTCGCGTTGTCGATTGAGGCTGTCGGCCCACTTGAACAGGCCACTGTCGCTGGAAGGGGTGTACAGGTCCATACCGCGGATTCTACACTCCGCAATGGTCAAAGTTGGGACAAGTTATCAGCCAGCGAGACGAGGAGCAGCTTAGGAAACTTACAAAACGAGGTCTTTAATAGCCTCCCACTCGGCCTTCAAATAAGGTTCACGAAATTGATACAGGGGATTGTCCTTGTAGTTGGCGCCGTAAGTCTTTTGCAGCCAATATTCTTCTGCCTGGCGTTCGTACTCCTGCCAGGCCTTCTGGTATTCCTCGGGAGGGAGGTCCTCAGGCGGCGGACTAGGCGAAATCAATCTGGTGGGGATCCTTCGAAAATTTTTAGCCAGTTCGTAGGCCTCTTCCAGTGATTTAGGCCGCCGGATATTCGCATTCTCGCTCATGGCCCGATCCCTCACTTTTCTTCGTAGCCGGGAGCATAGTCTTTGGCCTTAAGCCGGCCGTAGTATCCGGTTTCGGCCCGGCGGATGATCTCCTCGGGGTCCCGGGTGTCTCCCACATACCGCATGAAATAAATCGGCGGACGGTCGTATGTTTCGTCGTCCCAACTCCGGCGACGTTAAGAAACGGTGGTCATTGAATTACAGGATGATCGTTCCGTTGGCGTTCTTGTCCTCGTCGGAAGGTGGAGCTTCATCGGAACTGGAAGACCGGGCCTTTTCCTGCTCTTCCAAGGCTTTGAGCGTGTAGGGGTCGAGTATCCCCTCACGCCGCCACTCTTCGATGGCTTCCCTCACTTCCCTAGCTCTCACCTCCTGTGGTAGTTGTTGCCGCTCCCACTGAGAACGGGCAATCTTGGCAAGGATCTTCATTTTGTCGGAAGCAGTGCGAAGGTATTCCTCATCCAGGAACCAGGGCTTCTTTTCCTCGGCCATCTTTTCCCTCCTCCCCGTTCGCCGGAGATACTCGTCGTAGCCATCCCGAGAAATCAGATTAAACCGGCCACGCTCCAAGATGCTTGACACAACATCAGAAGACAAGGTTCTGGTTATTTCCTGCACGTGACCCCCGATATTCACGTCGTCAGTACAGTGAACGACAACGCACCGGTGGGCATGTTCAACCACACTCCTGTATTCAACACCATGCCTGTCTAGAACACGCAAGGTTCTTTCTGTCGGCGCACGAAAGTGCCCAATCCATCGCGCATCTTTTCCTTGGGGATCGACCACGAATGTCGCCACGGCCTCTTGATCATACTCCTTGCGCAGCCGGGCGGCAATTCTGTCAACGATCTTTTCCGGGATTGCTTTGAATTCCAGAATGTCCCCTGGAAATCGGCTCGAGTGGCGGGTTTCGGCCGCGGACTCCCCTCTTCCAGGCTGCCGTGGGCCGGATTCTGGAGGAACTCCTCTTCCGGTGCGGGGTCGGAGATGTCCAGGAGTTCGCGAAGCCCCCTGTCTGGTGGATGTAAAACTCACCACGGGCGCCGCTCACGACGAAAAGAACGGTCGCCAAACCACGAGGCCGCCGGTTTGGTTGCACCTATGGTTGCACTTCCTGGGTGCTCCATGTGATTTTTTGTCACTAATTGACGTGCACGTTTTTTCTGCCGAAACATTGTGGCGCAATCAAAAACCCCGTGACATCCAGCACTTACGTGGGAAATCACGGGGTTTGCTGGCTTACTGTGTCAGTGCCGGCGCAGGGACTCGAACCCCGGACACGCGGATTATGATTCCGCTGCTCTAACCAACTGAGCTACGCCGGCTTATTATGGCGGCTGCCGCGTCCTTTATCTGAAAAATAGCGTCTCCCCCTCCCACAGGCAAGGGGGCCGAGACCTGAGTCATCCCCACGTTCTTTCTATTGGAGACGCGGATTTCCAAATGGGTTCGGGTAGGAGCGAGATCCAACCCGGAAAGACGTGCTCGTCACGTCCGCTTTTCCGTAATGGATGGTCCATTACCCCCTACTAGCGGAAGCCGGCATTCGTTGCTCTCTGCCCCGGCGGAACGCTTTGCGCAAGGCACGGCCGTTATTCTCCATGACACGCCGCCGTTCGATTCGTGCGGATTGCGGTTAGAGAAGATCGCGTGGGACAAGACTTCGAAATCGTCCTGGAGTCTGAGATGAACGGGTCTGTTGACCGCATGCAGAAAGCATGGGCTGATCCACAGCAAAAACCCCCGGGCAGGCAACGTCCGCTTGTGTCGTTGCCCTTTAGCCGATGCTGATAAAAGTGTGTTTGGCGATGCAGGCTCAGGACGCGGTAATTACTCGCTTGTCGGTTTTTTCGGCGTATTGGCGCAGCACGGCCCATAGCAAGGGGAATCCATCGATGACTCACGGGCCTCCCTGGGCTTGGCCTGCGACCTGCTTTCGGAAGGCATTCCCGAGGGCGGCGTGCGGGCCGAGTACTGCCAGATGCCGTGCCACGTCCGTGTGGACCTAACGGCCTGCATCAGCGGCAGCGCTCAGCGCCGTCTGCTGAATGCTGTTGTTAGGCCGCCTCACCTTGCGCAATTTAGCCAATTCATCCTCACACATCCTTGATCATCGTCACGGTGCAGGTAGATTGTTGACCTGCAGAAACTCGGCAGGGTCCGTAAAGGCCGTGAAGAACAGCGGCTTCCCGCTGAACGCCAAAGGCGACACCGGGCCAACCGCCATGAACGGGAATTCCTGGAGCTCCCGCCTCGGAAAGCTCTGTGGGTCCCGGAAGGACTGGTAGAGCTCCAAGGCGCGCTTGTCCCCGCCTACAAAGTCGCGTAGGCGGTCGAACTCTGTTCCCATCGCAAGCCCGAATCCGAAAGCGAGGATTCGCAACTGCTGAAGAATCTCGTTGTCCAGGCCGCCCAGCGTCTGGCTGATGAAGAACCATCCGATCCCGTACTTCCGCGTCTCTCGTACCGCTCTGCGTAGCAAGGAACGGAGACGATCGGCCTCCGAATCCTCCTCCAACTTTCCACTGGGGGCGTGACGGTGGGCTTCGTCCAACAAGACGAGTACGTTGGCGCTCTGCTGCGTGCTCAGGCTTGCCGTCGCCTGCGCAACGAGGATGTTCAGAAGCTTTCCGAGGATACGCCGTTGAAGTTCCTCGGACCAGAAGCCTCCTTGATTGCCTCTCGCCGAGAGGTCAATAACAACGACGGGACGAGGGTCAGTAACACCAGCCGTTCCCATGAGGTCGGAGACGATGCCGTATAACCGACGCCTATTCTGTCCTGCCGCAAAGAGCTGCGCGATTGGCTGCCATCGATTCGTGAACACCTGGTCCATGCGATTCGCAAGGATATCCTCGGCGCGGTTTTTTAGACGCAATCGAGGTTCTCGGCTTGGGAAAATGTACTCAATAGCCTGATCGTTGATGACAGCGTTCAGGGCCATTCGCATGGCATCACGCGACATTAGCTGGGCTAGGGAGAATCGAGCTCTCCCTTGGTTCTGGGCCCGCTCCAGGGTATTGCGCATGACTTCTGCCGCTCGCTTGGCATTTGATGGATGCGTAATGGTAAGTTCCTCGCAGAACCCAAGCGACACCAGCATCTCTTCGAAGGTTTCCCAGTCGTCGAGCTGGAGGTCTTCGATGCGATAGACGTGTATGTGCCGCCCCAGACCACGAACCACCTGATCAAGCGGCAACCCCTGCTGTCCTACGCGGGTTCCAGAGAGCTCGAGGGAGAACTCGCCCTGGGGATCGATCACGAGGATGCCCAACTGCGGGTGGCGCGCGTAGGCGCAGAGCATCATCTTCGCAAGCCCGGATTTCCCCGAGCCGGTCTTTCCGAACACACCAAGGTGGTACGCCTCTCCAGCTCCACCGGGCCCGCTCCCGAAATGCTTGAACCACATCGGGTAAAGGACATCATTCGCATACGCCCTCCCGAGATAGACGATCTCGGAGCGGTAGACCTCCAAAAGCCGTTCAAGGAGCTGCTGATCGACCCGATATACGCGCGTTCCCGTTGGCGGGACCATGCCCAAGACCTCCGGCTCGAATCCGTTTGTTGACTGCCGGAAGGTAGCACCTACTACAAGATTTGCCGTCCGCGTGTCCTGGCGGTTGGTGATCGGTGGGATCTCACCGGTGCGCTTCACCAGGTTCCGAAACACCGAGTCCTCGTGCCAACGGTTTCTCAGCTCGATGCCCACAATCTGGCCCACTGAGGTGATGGGGTAACCGTTCTGCACGGCTTCGAACGCCACCAGCGCGCCAACAAGTCTCTCCTCGGTGGCTTCCTGCAGGAGATCGACGGTCAGCTCCGTGTTCGTGGAGGGACTCCCCACCACTGCGACATGTTTGCTTCGATCATTCGGCATTAATTTCCTCCTCGACCGCTCTCGGTGCGGTAGTTCTGCAAGCACAGGAGCGTCGCTTCAGTGTCAGCGGAAGCCCCCACGGCATGCTGTGCAACGGTCTGCTCGATCACTGCGACACCTGCGCCCAAGCTCTTGACCATACGGTCCGCCAGAAAGAGGGGATATGGTTCCGTAACCGCTGGGCTGAAAAGCTGCCGCTTGATTCCCTCTAGCACCATCGACAGCTTGTTCTGGCTGTTAGCAATGGGTGCGGTCACTTCGAGCCGCACGGCCGGCGCCCATCCGTAAGGTTTATAGAAGACGACGCGAAGTTCCTCTATAGAACGATTCATCTGCTCCTGACGCTCACGGGAACAGTACTCTTCGGGCAAGTGATACTCAGTGTCTTCGCCATCGAAGCGAAAAATCGGAAGCGGCCTCACGTACTCATCGGGTTCGAGAATAATCGTCGCTAACGTTTTTCCATCGGTCTCCGGCAGGTTGTACTCCCTCAGAAAGTTTTCGAGTTCGTTCCTCCCACTGTATTTCGGAATGGCAGCGGTCCGGTCGCTAGCGATCAAATCGAGAAAGCGCTCCAGAACTTGTTGCTCGCTCCACCGTCTTTGAAATTCCTCGCGTAGGAGAGCGGGAGCCTCCCTGAAGCTCGTGAGCCCCTGGTTCAGATAGATAACAAAGACGATGAAAGAACCATCCAGGAGAACAAGATCATGGGGTGCCTCGGCGGCAAGTTCCAGCTCCATCGAAATCATCAGGCCGCGAAGCGTATTCGTCGCATTCTTGCTGTGTTCGACGCTGTTGACCCACATCCTGTGGTACGGTTCCTGCCAATGGCGGCGTGCCTCCTTCGAGGTCCCCTCCACGGCAACGGCTGCGGCCGCACACAAGTCCAGCGCGGTGAGACGGTGGACTTGGTAAGACCCGTCGATGCCCACGACCGAAGGCTCTCTCGGAACATCGAGGTCGGCCTTGCGGGCAATCAACCCCGCTGACTGGACGCGCTGGCGTATATCCCCACGGGCCTGCCGCAGCCGGTTCAAGTGCGTCGACACTCTTTCGGCAACGGGTGTTGCCTGGGCGAGGAGATCCCTGACGAGAGCATCCGGAAGATCCGAGAAGGTGTCACCCATGACATTTCTCCTTAGTAGGCCAGATTACCCACTGCTCGCGGGACCACGATCGGAATCTTTGGTCCCAAGAGCTCCTCGGCAGCAGCCACCGATCCCGGAAATACTCGAACAGCTCAGCCTCCGAATAATGATACCACCATAGGCGGTTGTGCTCTCCGCAAAGAAACTCCCGCGCGTTGCGAGCCAGGGGAACAACGAATACCTCCCGTTTGATCCCGTGGTAAAGCCAGTCGCTTGATAGTCCAAGCGCGCGAAGGCATTTTCGAATTACTTCCCGGCGATTGCGGAAGCCGTTTCCCCAGCGTTCTTGTTTCGCTGTCGGCTCACAATGTTTCTCCACAAACTCAGTGATAGCTCCGTAAAGGCCGTTCGAGAAGTGAAATTCACCGAAGCCCTTGGTGAAGCCCACGCTCTGATAGAGAAACCTATCCCTGAACCGTAGCCTATTGTAGACAGAGGACCGACCGAGAGCGGACGTCGTCGTGATCAGCGCCAGACGGCCGTCATGCACCTTGCGTCGGATGAGGGAGCGTACGCCTGCGTATTTTCTCTTGAAGGCCAGGCGGACCGTGTCGCTCGCGGCTAGCATCGCCACTAGTTTGCCACATAAGAGATACGAGTATGGTGGAACTGCTCCCAACACGAAAGCATCCATTACATTCCTAAGGCGCTTCTTGCGATCAGAAGGCGTCCAGCCGATCCATTGGTCACGAGGTGCAAGACTGAAGACCGGGTCCCCTAAGCCGATCAGACCGATCAATTTTCCATTGTGATCGTCAACGACAAGGAACCGCAAGCGGCGTCCGTAACCCGACGAGACCGGAATGCTCCAATGCAGACTCGCATAACGGAAGAGGAGTTCTTCCTCCGAGCCAGGAAGTACCTCCACCAAGCGAGGAGAAATCCGCGAAGGAACGACCTCGTGCCCCGATGCGATGTGGCGCAGGAGATCTTCCTCTAGCCGAAATAGGCCCTCCCGAGCACGCTCGATCCGATGTGCCACTGCGGTCTCGTGAAGTTCGCGGATTCTCTCCTTGGAGAGTTCCTTCGGAGGCAGGATGGCTCCGTTGCGGACACGGAACCCCTGGGCTCGGAGAGACCGAATAATCTGGTCACGCAGCTCTGCAACGTCAGATCGAAGTTTTACCGATCGATTCACGTCCTCATCTCGTTAGCACGGGTTGCTGGTCACATCCGTCGGCCTAGCGATCGGCATCACCGGCGGGAATGGAGCGTGGCGGAATTCCCGTCCGAGTGCATGCCGTTGTTGGGCGAATCGTTGGTCCTTCTCATTCCAGCACGGTCATTCGTCCGGTGATGGGCTGTCCACCGACTCCGTGGCATGCCGTGCATGGCTCGGTTGTATAGCCTCCCCAAGACGAGGGTTCCCGACCGCGACCTTCGCACTTCTGGCAAACAACGAAGGGAGGACCGCCACCTGTAACTCTGACGCCAACGACGCCCTTGCCGTTGCAAACCTTGCAATTTTCTGTGGTGTACCCACCCCATGAACTGGGCTCTCTGCCACGTCCTTCACACCGTGCGCACTTCAGTATGAAACAGTCGTTGCCGTACTCCTCAATTACCGTGATCGTCACTCTTCCCATGGTGTTGTCTCCCTTTCGTATCTTGCCGCCCAACTCATTGTTAGAATGATCCGCGTATCACCTATGGACTGCTTGGTTGCAGCCTAACACGCATTCCCCGTTGTGCTGTAAGTCAGGTTGAGTCAAGCGGTTGCATCGTTTTTGTCCTTCTCGGTCGGTGATAGGCTGTTTCAGCCTAGCGCTCGTCGGAAACCGGGGGGCGGGCCGTCGGGCGGGCTGCGGACACTGCCTCCACCGCGGTTGAGAACATGGGGGCAGGTCATCGTCTTGCGTAGGTCCTTGTGGCCCAGGAGTTCCTGTACGGTACGAATGTCGTGGCCCGAGGCCAGCAGGTGCGTGGCAAAAGAATGCCAAAACGTCTGCCTGGTGACGCGCTTGGCCAACCCCGCTTTGCGCACCGCAACGGCAAGGGCCCTCTGAAACAGAGACTGGCCCACGTGACGGCGGCCCTGCTAGGGCGGTTTTCGGGTTTCATCAGCGATGTTCCTGCGGGAACACGTACTGCCGGCACCACTGGCGGTCGGCATTCGGGTATTTGCGGGCCAGCGCGTGCGGAAGCTCGACACGCCCAACGGCGGACGGACCTGTTGTGCGACGGCAACCACAACATCGCTCCTTCAAACGATGATCATTCCCCTGAAGTTCGCCCTCGCGGTTCATGACTGCCCAAACCGACGGCCATTTTAGCCGGACCCAGTGGGGGCATCAATGCGCCGGAAGTTGGCCTGTCAGCCACGGATAGAAATTTCCCCTGCTACTATCCCGTCACGTCTCAATTTTCGGGTAGAGATACTCCAGTTGGATGCGGGCGTCAGTGGTGGTAAGTTGCCAGGCGATCCCGGTCTTGCTGGCATTCCGCCGACTGGTCCGGGCAGCGCAGCCAGCTTGCACGGCCTCCCGTGAATCGGCCGGCTCGGCAAACGTCTGGCGGGTAAGAACGCTCAACTCCACTTACATTACACCTATCCGAAAAGCGAACTGAGCCCGGGGAGTCACACCAATTTTGAGGTTTTCGGATAAACTCTTACGCCATGTTGAGCCAGCCCCCATGTTTCGGCGTGTGAACGATTTCCAGCTTCTGCGCCAGCGGCACCGCTTCCTGGGGGTCAAATGCTTCGCACAACGAACCGCTCTGCCTGTTGACAGGACCGTGTCGCCTTGCTAGCATGATGGCGTTGGGCGTTGGTGTCCGGCCGGACGGCTTGTCTGGTCGGGTAACAGGGAATCCGGTGCAAATCCGGAACGGTCCCCGCCGCTGTGACCGGACGTTACCAGACCCGCCCAGTCTCCTTGGCCATTGTCGCGGCCTAAAGCCCTTGGCGGTCTTGATCGCCGAGGGCGATTGCGACGAGAAGGCCGGGTTGGGTCGAGTCCGGAAGTCAGAAGACCTACCAACGCAGGACTGTCGGTCCTCTGCGTGGGACGGAGGCCGCAGATAGCACGGCTTTTTCAGGGGTGTGCCTTATTCATGGAATATTGCACGATTCCGCAGCACGGCGCTTCCGGTGCGCGCCGGGCCGCCTTCACCCTGGTGGAATTGTTGGTTGTTATCGCCATTGTGGGGCTGCTGGTGGGGCTCCTTTTACCGGCTGTGCAGGCAGCTCGCGAGGCCGCACGCCGCGCCTCTTGCACCAACAATCTTCGCCAAATGGGGCTGGGCCTGCACAATTACCATCAGGCGATGGGCTGCTTCCCGCCCGGAGGCATAGAACATCGCGGGATGATCAACCCGAAAACCGGCAGACCATACGGTCCTGCCGGACGGCAGCTTGCATGGTCTGTTTTTCTCCTTCCGTATGTGGAGCAGAAACCTCTCTATGATCGCATCGACACGGGTAAACCGTTCGATGCACCGGAGAATGCCGAAGCGGCTGCCACTATTTTGCCGCTCTATATCTGCCCCAGCGCGACCAACCAGCGTGAATTGCGACAGGGACGTGGTCCATGCGATTACGGGGGGATCTACGGGGAACGCATCACCAGCCCCAACAATCCGCCCAAGGGGATGATGCTCTATGACTGCGCACTGACGGTGGCCGACTGCACGGACGGGACATCCTGCACGCTGATCATTTCGGAGGACTCGGGATTCCGCGACGGTCAGTGGATCAACGGTCTGAACGTGTTTGATCAGGCTTTCGCCATCAACAAAGCCCCGGCTTTCGAGAACGACATCCGGAGCAAACACCCGGGCGGTGCGAACGCACTTTTTACGGACGGATCGGTGCACTTTCTTAAGGAAACGATGGATCTGAAAGTCCTGGCGGCCCTTTGCACCCGCGCGGGTGGAGAGGTTGTCGGTGAATGGTGATCGGATATCGCGCTGGCGGTCAGCGCGGCGCTCGGAGGGGTTGGTGTGAGTTCCGAGGGGAAAAGACTTAACAGAAAGGAGCCATTGATGCGCAGACGTGTAAGCCTTTTCCTCCTGACCCCCGTCGTGCTGATGGCAGTTAAAGCAAAAGTTGATGCCGGCCCGTATGATCCCGCTGCGGGTCAACCGGGTTCCCTGGCGGTTCATATGTCCGATCCCGCATTTGTAGGATGGGCAAGCGGCTGGCGGGATTATCAGCCGGGAGCGAATGTTTCCATCACCTGGCAAACCCCAAACAAGGCCCTGGGACCGGCGGTGGGTAATTCGTTCGATGTTGTCAGTCTGGGAGAAGGGGGAAGCATCGTCCTGACATTCGATCGGCCAATTTTCGACGGACCCGGTTGGGACTTCGCCGTGTTTGAAAACAGCTTTAGCGATACGTTCCTCGAACTTGCCTACGTCGAGGTGTCCAGTGATGGAACAAACTATTTCCGATTTCCCAATGATTCCCTCACACCTGGCCCTGTGGGGTCATTTGGCGCCGTGGACCCGACAAATATCACCGGTTTGGCTGGTAAATACCGGCAGGGTTGGGGAACCCCGTTCGACCTAGCCGTTTTGGTCGGAATATCGCCCCTATTAGATTTCAGCAACATTCAATTTGTTCGCATTTTGGACATCATTGGAGACGGGACCTATCTGGACACGTCGGGAGACCCGATTTACGACCCTTACCCGACCACGGGTTCCGCAGGATTTGACCTCGACGCCGTGGGAGTTCGGTATTTTGCTCCGGAAGCGCACATTGTTCCCGAGCCATCCGCGCTCGCCATCCTGTTATCGGCAATCCCGTTTATAGGAGTCAAGCCTGGCCGAAAATTTCGGAATGCAAAATCGGCCGGTGTGATTCAGAGGACTGAGTCAGTTGGTGACCAGGTTACTCTTTCCTAAGTCGTCACATTTCTGCTGAGGAGGTGCATCCATGAGAAGCAAGCTGCGAAACGCTGTGTGGAAAACGACGCTCGCTGCGGTGGGCGTTTTGATCTGTCTCCCGGTACGGGCGGGAGTGGTTGATTTTGAGGACGTGGGGGCCACACTGGCACCCAATTCCTACTGGAACGGTTCGCCGAATGACGGCCATAACACGTTCACTTCCAATGGGTTTGTGTTCCACAACAATTACACCCAGGCCTGGGATGTATGGGATGGATTTGCTTACTCGAATAAAACGGATACGACCACGCCCGGCTACACCAATCAGTATTCCGCGATTACCGGAAGCGGTGCCAGCGGTTCGCGCACGTATGGAGTCTCATTCGTCAATCTGTGGGGGGATCTCCCGAAGATCGACGTGCCCGCGGGGGTCGCTCTCCAATCGATGCAGGTGACGAATACGACCTACGCCTATCTCTCCATGCGCGATGGGGATGCTTTCGCCAAGAAGTTTGGCGGTTCATCGGGCAATGATCCCGACTGGTTTAAACTCATTATTTACGGAAAAGACCTGGCCAATCAGTTGCTGGGCACCGTGGAGTTCTATCTGGCTGATTTCCGCTTTGCGGACAACACGCTTGATTACATTGTTAACTGGTGGGCCACGGTGGATCTCACTCCGATCAGTTCCGCGCGGATTCTCGAATTTTCGCTGGATTCTTCTGACGTGGGACCGTGGGGCATGAACACTCCGGCCTATTTCGCGCTGGACAATATCGTTTTCCAAACGCTCGGCGGCGGGGCAGAAGTCGTCCCGGAACCGGCGAGCCTCGCCCTTTTAGCTAGCGGACTTGCCGCGGCAGGGGCTGCCGCATGGCTGCGGCGCCGCAAACGTGCAGGGACGGAGCATCACGCCGGAACCCGAAAACCAGGCATGGGAATCGCTGAAGCAGCCGTGTGAAACTCGGCGATGACGTGATGTTCAGCCCGTGGACCGGGAAGCAAGGCACAAGCCCCGACTCCGCGGCACCATGGAAAAACCCCTCCGAGGACGTCGTCTCATCACGGCGTCACAGGGCCCCGGGCTCCCCTCCCCGGGGCCTTCTCTTTTTGCCAGGGGCCAGGGCCCCCCATCAATCGAGCGGTACGAGGTCGGTGCCGCGGGAATCCACCGAGATGACCCGTTGCCCGTCCACAACAATTTGGTAGCGCGTGCCCGCCTGGGCGTGGATGACCGCCTGGTGTCCTTCCAGTTTAACAGGGAACGGCGAGACCACGCGGTGAGCCTCGTTGGCCGCGACTTCCAGTCGGTGCGGTTTTCCGTCCAGGGCCAGACGCAAATTCACGAGCGCGCAGGGGTTGATGAAAGGCCCCTGGCGGCGTTGGAGCCGGATGTGGAAGGAGTCCGGCAGCAGTCCGGCGTAATCTCCTTCTTCGCGGGGAACCTGCATCTGTTCTCCTGCAATGAGGATTCCCTCCGCCAGGTGGTGCCAGTCGAGGGTATTGTCATAAGGGGCGAGCAGCGTCAGGGAATACGCATAAACCAGGCCGCACCACTGCACGGGCAACCCGATCCAGTTGGGTGCCCGCCAGTTGGTCGCCCCGTACACCGGAACGGTCGCATAGAGCATCACCGGGTATTCACCCCACAGATAAACAAAGGGAATGCCCGTGAGAGCCCAGCGGCGAGCCAGTTCCAGGTACTCCTTGTTGCCGGTGAGTTGGTAGCCTCGCACATAGGCGTGGACCAGATGGGCGGAAGCCAGAATGTCGGGAGTGTGCAAGGATAATTCCCAGGTCTGCGCCCCGCGGGGAGTACGAAACCGCTTCATGTATTCCAGGGTCTTGATACCTGCCTCCAGCGCCCGTCTGTTCCCTGTGAAGTAGGCGGCATCAAGGAGAAGCACCGCAAACCGCCCGCAATAGCCGCTGGCCGTGTCTTCAAAATGCCCCTTTTGGTAGGGCCCCTGATAACGAAATGAACCGTCCTCCCGCTGCTGCCCGAGAATGCTCTCCACCTGGTTTTGCGTCATCTGGAGCCACTGTTCCGCCCGACCAGTCAAGAACCAGGCCGATTCATCCGGCAGATGCGCCCCACCAGGGACCAGTTCCGGAACCTCCGGCAACTTGCCGGAAAGTCGCCAGATTGTGGACACCATATCCACGTGAAATCTTCGCACCCAGTTGGGCTCCACGCAATGTCCCCAACCGTTTTCATTGTGGATGGGACCCTCTGTCAGGGCCCACAGGCACAGGTCCCTTTGGGCGTCCCGACCGCGAGGCGGTTCCGGAAGGTCGGGCAACCCCTTACGAGCAACAGCCCAGAGGATTTGCTCTTCCAGCCGGGCGTCTCCCACGCGCAGAACGGCATTGATGCGGTGGCCGCGCAATGCCATCCGGTGGTCCGTCGTGCCATCGAAAACGTTGGGAGTGGCGTAGACGGGCTGCAAATGCATGTCATCCCAGGAGAGGGCAACTCCCGTTCGATCTGTGACGAAGGCCATCAGGGGCATCGTCACTTTGATTGGATCCGGGGCAAAACGCACATGTTCTTCTGTCTCGATATCCAGCGTGGAAGAGCTCCGTTCCCCCTTGCCCAGATATTCCAGGCCAGCAAACAGTCCCTGCTGCAGAAGTCCCACGGGGCGCACCACGGGCCCCTCCACTTCATCCCCGGCCGATCCAGTTGCTTCCAAATTGAAGGCGATTTCGCCATTGTGGATGTGGATTTGGACGCGGACGCCCTCTCCCACCAGGGCGACATTATCTCCCTGATTGCTGATGGAAAGTTTGGGAACCCGAGTGATGAAGCCTGGGCCTTCCACAGCGGCGGGTGCGACGATCGGGGCTATCGCCACCACGGTTTCCTGCCCCCGACGAATGCGTGCCGCGTTATCCGGGGGTGATATCTCAAGCTGGTAGCCTCCAGGCAGGTCGCCCGGCACCGTGGTCCAGTCGGCTGAGAGCGAATCCTCGTAAATCCACACCACCCGCTGCAGGCTTTGCCCTGGCTCCGGCAACTGTATCTCAATTGCGACACCTTCGAGCACCCGGTCGCGCCGGCGGGGAACCTCGACAACTCTTTGATCCTTCGCGGGGATCTGAACCTTTCCATTTCCAGTGATCACCCAGACCAGTGTTGGTGTCTTGTTGATGAGATTGAAGCGGACGCTCTTCTCAGTAACAGTGATCTCTCCCACGGCGACGTCCAATATTTTCATCGTGGTGACACGAACACGACGAATCTCGTAAACACCGGGGGCCACCCCGGGATCGAGCCGTAATTGCTTCAGGCCACCCGGGGTGACAATTTCCACCCGATACTCGTGCCACAGTCCGTCCGCCTGGAGTGGAAAATGGCGGACCTTATCTTCACCCCATTGCGAAGATCGGCCGCAGGTCCAGTACACAGCCCCGCCTGTGGCCACCGTGGTCCGCAGCTCAACGATCACCTCGCAGGCGTCGGCGGGAATCGAAAGCGGCCGGGCCAGATACGGATCTTCCCCAAAACTCTCCACGACGAGAACGCCATCCCGGACGGACAAACGGCACTGGTTGATCGCTTGAAACCCGCCCGTGTCTGCGTCAAACGTGATGTCGATGGTCTCTCCGCGAATTCTTGGGACGGGAAGGCTGGGCCAGGTCGGGGGCGATGGCTCGCCGCAAACGCAGATCGGCAGACCCACCATCAGGAGCAGTGCGGCCAAAAAAGGACTCTTCATGAGAGGCTCCTTTCGCTGGAGGTTCAAGTGACTGCTCCGATTCAGCGTCCGATTGGGCAGGGGAATTTGTCAAGGTGTTTCAACGTCACAACATGACTTTTGGAGGCTCTTGGGCCGAGTGTTTCAAGCTTTGAACAAAGTTCTGCCCGGACAAAGTTCCGGAAAAGCCAATCATCCACAAACTGCCCCTGTTACCCCGCGAATTTTCGCGTGATGGACGGGATTTTTGACGGTTTGGCCACTTTTTCTTGGAATTTGGCATGGACCCTGCTTAAGTCTATCGGGCAAGACGTTATCCCATCGATGGGACAAAGGATGAAAACTTGTCAGGTCGGTCTGCGGTGGACCGACAGCTTGTTGGTTCCTCTGGTCCTTAGTATAAGGAGCGACAGGGTGAAGCGCGTGTTGTCTCGTATCTGGCGGGAGGAAGAAGGCGTTTTGACCTTCGAATGGATCCTCCTCATCACGGTCCTCGTGATCGGTGTGGTCGGCGGTCTCAGTGCGGTCCGCGATGCCGTGATCACGGAATTGGGCGATGTGGTCGAGGCCGTCATTTCGCTCGACCAGTCCTATTACATCGCCCATCCGTGGGATGTGCAAGTGCCTGACTGTGTCGTCGATGGCGCGTCCGACTCGTCCTACACCGATTCCGCTGGTATGGATCAGGGTCGCCTGAGCACCGGTGACCTCACTCAGGATCAGCCCGCCATCGGTGATTGCGGCGACGACGTCGAAGATCCGAGCCTGTGATGCAGCCATGAGCTGAAGTCTTCGACAGCTTTGTCGGACTTCCCGTCGTCACCTGAACAACCGGCTCCGCGTGGTGTGATCGCCCCGGAGCCGGTTTTCATTTACGGCGTAGGCACGTTCCCTGACACATCCATTATCCCACCTTTGCCGCGGAACGAAATTTTTCGTCTGTCGTACCGACAATCGTGGAATGAAAATTGCGTAAGAAAGTTTGAGGGATTGAGACCGCGTACAGGTAGCTTATCTTGGGAGAACAAGTATGAAGGCGATTCGATTGATCTGGCGCCATGTGCGGCGAAGCGAGGGAGTTTTGACCTTCGAGTGGATACTGCTCATCACGCTCATTGTGATTGGGATCGTGGGCGGACTGTCAGCCACTCGGGATGCGGTCATCAGCGAACTGGGCGACGTTGTGGGCGCCCTGGTCCACATTGACCAGTCCTACACGGTATCGGCGGATGACACCGGTTGGGGCAACGCCTTCAGTTTCACAGACTCCTTGCCCGAATGTGCCGGCGAACAAAATCGCCCCACAACCGGCCGACCCGACCAGGGGCCTGTGGGCACGTGCTCCAACCCGTGACCAGCGGCCACCTGTTGCCCGGAATCAACACCCACCGGCCACACGTTTTTCTGAAGTAGCTCATGGAACCATAGTTTCGACACGTCTTTGGTTGATAACCGGAGGCTTTACGGCGATGGCCATCTCACAGCTCTGGCAACAGTCCTGGCGACGCCCTGTGGAAGTCGGTCGGTCCGCACGACCGAGGAAGCCGCGGCAATCCTTTCGAGATCGGGAGGCGCGGCGAGGTGTTCTCACTTTTGAATGGGTAATCCTCATCACACTCCTTGTGCTGGGAATTGTAGGGGCTTACACGGCGTTTCGGGACGGGGTGATCGACGAACTCGGCGATATCTGTGGCGCCGTCTTATCGGTGGACCAGTCGTTCGAAACCCACGCTCCGGACGACCTTCCCTGCGCGGGCAGTTGGGGGAGCTGGCAGGACGACGATGCCGGCCAGAACATTGAACGCGGCAGGAACTTATGACAAAAACCTTGGCCGCGGAAGACGCTACCAACGGCCCTGAAAACTTTTCCCTGGAACAAACGACTCATCCGAGTTTTGGGAGGTCTCTTCCTTGAGCATGCTGGTTTCTCTCACTGTGGCGGTCGCAGTTCTCGTGATAACTCTGGGGGCGGCCATAACTGACCTGCGGGAACGGCGGATCCCCAACGTCCTGACGGTTCCCGCCATGGCGGCCGGATTGCTTTTTCACGGTCTTCTGCCATGGGGACAAGGGTGGCTGTTCGCTCTGACGGGCTTTGCGCTGGGGGCCGGACTCCTCCTGTTGCCGTACATTCTTGGCGGCGGAGGGATGGGCGACATCAAGCTGCTTGCGGCTTTGGGGACCTGGCTCGGCCCGCGGGGTCTGCTCATCGCCTTTGCTTGTGGTGTCATCGTGGGGGCAGCTTTCACCCTTGTCTGCCTGGTGACCGGAAAGTCGCTGGAAGAACTCGTCCGTCCCATGGCACGAGCCAGCCAACCTCACGACGCCGGCTCAGGTGTGGCCTCCCGAGCGAAGAGGTTCACAGCCTCCAGCCGCAAGGCCCTGCCGTTTGCTGTGCCCCTGGCGGTGGGAACCTGGTTGATGGTTGCGATGGCGCTGGTGCGGGGCGGATGGTACTGAGGCTTCCCGTCAGCAGCGAGGCGCACTTCATTTGTCATTCAATGTTTCGTTCAACTATCGGCACTGAAATTGCACAACGATTTTCACAACCGATGACAGAACCGCGATTAAGAGACCTGAGACAGGAAAGAGGACTTTTCTTCAGTCAGCAAGAGTTTGAACTTTTAGGAGGTTGTCCGTTCTCGTCTGATATCGCGTGCTGTTGTTGATCAAAAGAAACAGTCCCTGTGCTGTGTTGCTCATTTGTAACAAAGGAGACGTGGCTCAATGAAACGTATCAGTCCCGCGGGTGTGACATTTATCGTGGTGGCCATTATGGTGGGATTGGGGGCGGCCTACGCGGTTCGGCATCTCTCCCGACCTGCCGAGCAGCAGGCTAAAGCCGCCGGTCGCAAGATGGCCAAAATCGTGGTTGCCAAGTACAACCTCGGCCAGTACACACGGATTATCGACGACTACGTGGAAGAGGTGGCTGTGCCCGCCGACAAAGTCCCGGAAGGGGCGGTGACGCTGAAGTCTCGGGCACTCTACCGCCTGGCCAAGGTGACAATTCCTGCCGGCCAACCGATTCGGGAACAGGATCTTTACGAAGTGGGGGAAGTCCCCTTACTGTCCGAACGATTGCCGCCGGGTTATCGTGCCGTGACCCTGGCCGTGGATGCCAAGGCGGCGGTCAACGGCATGATTCAGCCGGAAAGCCTTGTGGACATCACGCTCACGGTGAAGAACGATCGCCCGGAATTTGGTGGGATGGCCACTCTGACACTTCTGCGGCGGGTTCGTGTGCTGGCGACCAGTCGGAACCGCTTCCCGGCCGCCGAAGACCGTCCCACTGATCTCCGTAACATCACCGTGGCGGTGACCCCCGAGCAGGCCAACAAGCTCATTTTGGCAGAAAAGTACGGTACGCTGAGCGTGGTTCTGTGCAGCCAGCAGGAGGACGGCGCGGTTCCCACAGACCATCCGGAAAACAGCGCGATTGCGGCGATTCCGACCGCCACCACCTCACCTCAGCCGGAAGCAGCGAATCAGCTCGCGGGTTCCAACCTGGTCAATATTTACACGCTCCTGGGGATCTCCCCGCTTCAGCCGCAACCCGAGACTCTCAAACCCGAGACCAAGACCGCCCAGATTTGGAGGGGAAGTGAAGTCCAGGAGGTGACGTTTGCCAGCTGGCAAATTCGGGAAGCGGAAAACGCGACCTTGGTCGCTCAGGGTCGGGAACCGCAACCGTTCACGCCGGGCGCACTGAACGGCAATGCCTCCGCGCCTAAGGCGAACAGCGAGGAGGACTGCCCGGAATGTGCTGCCAAGCGGGCGAAAGAGGCGGCCCGGGCTAGCGCCGGGAGTGCTTCGCCGACGCCGGCTCCGCATCCTGCCGTGCTCCCCGGACAGGCAAATACCGGAACGAGTGGCTACGGCCGGGTGGTGACTGTCCCGGTGGCTCGGACATCCGCCGCCAGGCCGTGATGGCGACGCAAGGTGATTTGCTTGTTGCTGACCTGCCAGACCGACGGACGCACGAAGGAACACACCAGGGCATGCTGAAGAGAGTGGAAACCGACCCATGATGAACCTGTTCTACCGACAGAGCGACACACCCGGGAATGGCCGAGGCCAGGTCTCCGCCACCTCCGACCCGCGCGAGAAATGGGAAGCCGAATTCCAGAAGCTGAAAACCCGGCTCCATCGCGAGGTGATCGAGTCGCTGGACCTTTCCCGGTTGGCCAAAATGGACGAAACACAACTCCGCCGTCATCTGCGGAACCTCACAGAGGCCGTCCTCCGCAGCCGACCGGAACTCCTCGGCAATATCGACGAGGAACGCCTGGTTGACGAGTTGATGGCGGAGTCGTTCGGCTTGGGACCACTTGAACCCTACATGCAGGATCCGGACGTCACGGACATCCTCGTCAATGGTCCCTACGAAGTGTATGTGGAGAGGTGCGGACGCCTCCAGGCAACGAACACTGTCTTTGCCGACGAGGAACACCTCCTCCAGATTATTCAGCGGATCGTTTCTCGCGTGGGACGCCGCATCGACGAGCAGAACCCGATGGTGGATGCCCGGCTGCCCGACGGTTCCCGCGTCAACGCCGTGATTCCTCCACTTTCCTTGCGTGGACCGGTCCTCTCCATCCGCCGCTTTGGGCACGAACGGCTCAAGATGGACGATCTGCTCCGTCTGGGTTCGATCTGTCCAGAAATGGTGACACTCCTTCAGGCGGCTGTGGAGGGACGGATCAACATTCTCATCAGCGGGGGAGCCGGCTCGGGAAAGACCACCCTTCTCAACAATCTCTCGGCGTTCATTCCAGAAGACGAACGTTTGGTGACGATTGAGGATTCGGCCGAGTTACGCCTCCAACGAAAACACGTGGTGAGTCTGGAAACACGCATCGCCAACGCGGAAGGCCGGGGCGAGGTGACACCCCGCGATCTGGTCCGCAACGCCCTGCGAATGCGGCCGGACAGAATTATCCTCGGCGAGGTCCGCGGCGCGGAAGCCCTCGATATGCTCCAGGCCATGAACACGGGGCACGAAGGATCCCTCACCACCATCCACGCCAACGATACCCGCGACGCTCTCTCACGCCTGGAAGTGATGGTGGGAATGGCGGGATTCGAGCTGCCAGTACCGATTGTGCGTCAGTACATCGCTTCCGCCATCACACTCGTTGTACATCTGGCGAGATTAAAAGGCGGTGTACGAAAGGTGATGCGGATCTCGGAAATTGTGGGCTTCACCAATGGGGATTATGAACTTCAGGAACTGTTTGGTTTCCGTCAGGAAGGTGTGGACGAAGAAGGGGTGGCCAAGGGACATTTCTACGCTACCGGCAACGTCCCGCGCTTTCTGACTCGCCTGGAAGAGCAGGGCATCTTCCTTCCCGAGTCGCTCTTCACAAAACGCCTCATCGAAACCACGAGCAATCGCTCTTGAAAAGGAGGTTTCCATCGATGCCATGGCATGAATGGCTGTATCCTGTTCTGACATTCACCACCGTCAGCGGACTTCTGCTTTTGATCGCACTACGCTTTCTGGGGAAACAGGCGTCCGGGCAGAAGGACCGGGAGGATTTCGATCCGGCGGACCTTGTGTATGTGTCGCCGGAAAAAGCTGCCCGAACTCGTCTGGACCGGTGGTTTTATGAACTTTTGGAAGCCGCGGGAAGCACCCTGGACCGCACCACGGCCAGCATAATCCCCGCAGCGACGGCGGTTCTGGGTGCTGCCGTGTGCCTGGTTCTGTTTGATGATTTCCTCCTGGCCATGCTCGGGACGTTGGTCGGGGCCGTGATTCCTCTGGCGTGGTGGAAGTTCCGAGCGTGGCGACGCATCACTGCGATGCGCAAGGAGCTACCCTCCACACTGGAGCTGTTTGCTGATGCCGTGCGGAGTGGGCTGTCGCTGGAACGTGCCGCGGTCCTCGCCGCTGAAGAAAGCAAAGGCCCGCTTCAAAACGAATTCCGATGGTGTGCCGCCCAACTCGAACTGGGACATTCTCCCCAGCGCGTTATGGAACGCATGTCTTACCGGATTCCGCTGCCGGAATTTCGGATTTTTGCCACCGCAGTCCTGGTTCATCGCCGAACCGGAGGCGATCTCGCCAATCTCGCCAGTCGGCTCGCCCGATCGGCGAGGGAACGCTCGGAATTTCGTGGACATATGAAGGCGGTCACGGCGGGCAGTCGGCTTTCCGTCCTCGGATTGACTGTGGGGATTCTCATCGCGGTGGCGGTGCTGGGCTGGTCCCGGCCGGAATACATCCAGCAGTTCCTCACTCATCCCCGCGGGCCAACCTTACTTGTTATCGCAGGATGCCTGCAACTGGTGGGGCTGCTGTGGGTGTGGCGCATTCTCCAGGTGAAATACTGAACTCCAGGGCTTGTTATCCGAACAGCTTTTCGGCTTGTGGATTGTCGGACTAAGAAAACTCGTCGACTCATCATATTCGCTGAGGTATCGATTCTATGGCGCCGATTGACCTGGGTTCCTGGAACGAGATTATCGCCTTCTGGAACGACTGGGGACTTTCCCTGTTGACCTTTCTGAGCGTCGTCGTCATCGCCCTGCTGGCGCGAAGAATCTGGCTGTGGGCACGGACGAAGAACCCTACGGATAGCGCCTCCATAAAGCCCCCAATTCTTGACCCCGAACTGGAAGATGACGGCGCTTTCGGGGCTTTAACACCGGCATTGGCTGCCCAGATTCCGGAATCCGCCAAGGAAACAAGGGATTTTCAGCTTCTCTTAAAGCAGGCAGGATTTTACCATCCCGCAGCGCGCAACACGATCTACGCTTTTCGGTTCCTGCTGCTAATCACGCCGCTCATCATCGCCGGGGTGTGTGCCGTTCTGGCCGATCCCCAGTGGACCTGGCACATTCTCGGGGTGGGACTTTTCAGCGGCGTGGTGCTGTCGATTATTCCCAGGCTTTATGTGTACTTCCGGCGGAAGACGCGGTACGAGGAGATTCGCAGCGGCCTGGCCGACACGGTTGACATGCTCAGCATGTGTTTGACGGGCGGCCTCAATCTCCTGGATAGTCTGGAACATGTGGCTGGCCAGATGGGGGCCTACCCTGCACTTGCTGAGGAACTCAGGCTCGTCAAACGGCAGGCCGAGGTGAGCAGCCTCAAGCTGGCCCTCGAGGACCTCACCCGGCGGGTGGATCTGCCCGAGATGCGTCAGCTCGCCGCCGTACTTGCCCGGGGAACCCAATTGGGCAGCCAGCTCGCCAGCTCGCTTCACGATCACGCGGATCATCTCCGCGTCTCGTTGCGGCAAGCGGCACTTGCGCGAGCCAACAAGGCCCCGGTCAAGCTCGTGCTCCCGATTTTGTTCTGCCTGGCGCCGGCCGCTCTGATTATCCTCACAGCTCCGGCTATACTGGAGTTGCGGAATTTCTTTGTGGCGGATACCCAGACCAGTCCGGCTGCGCAGGGTGTAACGTTCGGAACCAATACCGTCATCGAAGCGATGAAACAGCTTGATCAAAAGGTGAATGTGGCTGTGCCTGTTGTTTCCGGGCAAGCGCCGTTGCCGGAGTGATGTCCGCTCTGGATGGGCAAATTCGCCAAATTCGACAAAACCGACAGAGAAGCACCGCCCCAGTATGTGGGGCGGTTTTGTTTTCTGGAGCCCCGAGTTTCCTCGCCACAAGCCTTCCATCCCTCACGAAGCCAATCCCCTGGCGGGTAAGCTGCCTTCCCAGCGGATCGTATCCGCCGGACCGTAAAACCGCCAAACCCCGCCCCTTTCACGCGACTCTCACTGCCAAATATAAGCTAAGTTTTTTTGTGGAAGGAAGAAATTCTTCTCGCCATCCGCAATTTTGACGCACCTCAGGTGGCGATCATTGGCTTCGGCCTCTGAGGTGAAGTTTTCGGCAAGGGCTTGTGTTGGTTCAGTGGGGTGGAATGCGGAATGCCACCCTGGGTATCTGAAAAAGTTGGCTTCAAGAGGTTGTAAGGAGTTAACCGGCGAATGGGTCAGCTTCCGACTATGCGACCGATGGCTCCAACGGCGAGGACGTCGGAAACGCGCCTCTCGTTTGATGAACTCAAGCAGCGAATCCACAGCAAGCTGGTGGATAAACTCGATCTTTCCAAAATCGGCCAGCTTGAAGGCGAGGTGCTCCGCCGGGAAATCCGCCTTCTGGTGGAGCATCTCTGCGACAGCGAAAACACAATGCTTAACCGCTCCGAGCGAGAGCGGCTGATCGACGAGGTGCTGGATGAAACCTTCGGCCTGGGACCGCTCGAATCGCTGCTCAAGGATCCCACGATCAGCGACATCCTCATTAACGGTCCCAAAAACGTGTATGTGGAACGTCGCGGAAAGCTGGAAAAAACGAACGTCACATTCCGCGACAACGAGCATCTCCTCCAGATCATTGACCGCATCATATCCAAAGTGGGCCGGCGTGTGGATGAGACCTGTCCCATGGTCGATGCCCGCATGCCGGACGGCTCTCGTTTCAACGCCATCATTCCGCCACTGGCGCTTGATGGACCGGCGGTGTCCATCCGTCGGTTTGGTCGGAATCCTCTCAAGCTGGAGGATTTGCTCAACCTGAAGGCCCTCACCCCGGAAATGGTGATGCTGCTGGAAGGCGCTATCAAAGCCCGGCTGAATATCATCATCGCCGGTGGTACAGGTTCCGGTAAAACGACGCTGCTCAATGTTCTCTCCAGTTTTATTCCCAATAACGAACGTATTGTGACGATCGAAGACGCCGCGGAATTGCAGCTCCAGCAGGAACACGTCGTACGGTTGGAGACGCGGCCTCCCAATATTGAAGGGAAGGGGGCGATTACGGCCACCGACCTGGTCCGCAACGCCCTGCGTATGCGGCCGGAGCGGATCATCATCGGTGAGTGCCGTGGTCCCGAAGCCCTCGACATGCTCCAGGCCATGAATACCGGTCACGAGGGTTCGATGACCACGCTCCACGCGAACTCGCCGCGGGATGCCCTCGCCCGGCTGGAAACCATGATCATGATGGCCGGTTTTGAACTGCCACTTAAGGCCATGCGGACACAGATTGCCAGCGCGGTGAATTTGCTCATTCAGGCCAACCGACTCCAGGGGGGTGTGCGGCGCGTCACGCACATCACGGAAGTGGTGGGTATGGAGCAGGATACGATCATCACCCAGGACATTTTCCGATTTGAGCAGGATGGCGTGGATGAAAAAGGTCGGGCCTATGGAAAATTCGTGGCCACCGGTGTGCGTCCGACCTTCATGCCGCGTCTGGAGGCGCGGGGAATTCGGCTGCCGCCCACCATCTTCCGGCAGCGAGTCATGATGGAGGCCTGACCGTCCTCGCACGACCTGCGGCAGTTGCAGGGACCCAAACAACAACTCAGCATGTTTTGCCAGAAATCCAAGGCCCAGGTGAGTTGAAATATGGTGCATCCAACCTTGCTGATCGGGATCGCCGTTTTTGTGGCGGTGTCGGCTCTCATTCTGGGAGCCGCTACGCTCTTTGGCCATCGCTCCGAGGATCGCCTGCAAACGCGTTTGGAGACGTTCACCCGCCGCCCCCAGCGCGGTCAGGAAGGCGCGGCTAGCCAGAAAATCCTCGCGGAAAGCATCCATCAAAAAGAGAATTTCTTGGATCAGCTTCTGGAACGCTTTCCCAGTGTTTACCGCCTCGTCGAACAGGCAGACGTGCCGATTTCTCCAGGCCGACTGCTCCTGGTCAGTCTCGCGTTGATGGCCGGCGCCGTGGTCGCCACGGTTGTCTTTCGACTACCCTGGACCGTGGGGGCGATCATGGTGCCCGGTCTGGGATGCCTGCCCCTTCTCTGGCTTTTGTGGCGGCGCAAGCGCCGCTTGAAGGCCTTTGCTGCCCAACTCCCGGAGGCACTCGATATGCTGGCCCGTTCCCTGCGGGCAGGGCAGAGCCTGGCATCTGGTTTCGGGCTTGTCGCGAAAGAAGTGCCAGCACCTCTGGGAAAAGAGTTCGGACGGGTTTTCGATGAACAAAACCTTGGTGTCCCCCTGGAGGAGTCGCTGCGTGATCTCGCTGACCGAATTCCCAACATGGACCTGAAATTCTTCGCCACGGCGGTGGTGCTCCAGCGGCAGACCGGCGGTGACCTCGCTGAAATCCTCGATCGAATCAGCAGCCTCATCCGCGAAAGGTTTAACATCTGGGGGCAGGTTCAGGCCCTGACCGGCGAAGGCCGGTTATCGGGAATCGTCCTCATGGCTTTGCCGGTGGTTATATTCCTGGCCGTTTATTATCTCAATCGCGACTATGTGATGATGTTATTCACCGATCCACTGGGCAAGAAAATGCTGGCCACGGCGATTGTCATGCAGGTTATTGGGGCGCTGGTGATTCGCAAGATTGTCAATATTAAAGTATGAGTATTTTGGATATACTCGTTCGTTGCGATTTGTAAAGACATATGTGAAAAGTTTATGGATTTCATGCCATGACGGATAATCTGATAATCATTGCCCAGAGTCTGGATTTTGCCGTCCTGCTGCCCTACGCGGTCTTCGGGATGTTCGCTGCACTGGCGTTCTGGGTACTGGAGTTCCTCACCGGTCGCCAGCCGCGAAGGGTCGAAAGGATCCAGGAGCTGGCGCGAACACCCCGTCAGCGGATGACATCCGATGAGCTGGCCCAGCGACCTGCGAGTAAACTGACCGAGGTTTTGGAAAAAGCGACGCCCGCGCTGGCAAAGCCGCTGGAACCTAAATCCGAAGTGGAACGTAGCCGCCTGAAACAGCGTCTCGCGGAAGCCGGATTCCGTGGCGATAAAGCTGTTCAAATCTTTCTGGGCCTCAAATTCGCAGCACTCCTGGGTGGATTTTTGCTGGGCGGTTCGGTGAGCCTGGGGTTGTGGGGCTTGTCGAGAAGCACGACCACGTCCGCCGTGATCATCGGAGGACTGGCCTTTTATGTGCCCGATCTCGTATTGTGGTTTATTGGAAAAAAACGCAAGGAGGCCATTTTTCTCGGGCTGCCGGATGCCCTTGACCTGCTCGTGGTTTGTGTGGAGGCGGGGCTGGGCCTGGACCAGGCCATGCGAAAGGTCACGGAAGAATTGGCCAGTTCACACCCGGTGATCGCCAAGGAATTCGCGCTGGCCAACCTCCAGTTGCAGATGGGGCGTCCCCGCGCGGAGGTCCTCCACGAGATGGGAGTCCGCACAGGCGTACAGGACATGCGCGCTCTGGCGGCCGTTATCATCCAGGCGGAGAAATTTGGCTCGAGTATCGCTCAGGCCCTTCGCGCTCAAAGTGAATCGATGCGGACACGCCGTCGCCAGATGGCGGAGGAGCGGGCTCAGAAAACCGCCGTCAAATTGATTTTCCCCCTTGTGCTGTTCATTTTCCCAGGGATCTTCGTGGTGCTTGTGGGACCGGCGGCCATCACGATGATCCGCGAACTCTTCCCGATGATGGCCGGTCGATGAGTGGCGCCTCGTCTCGGAGTTTACCAGGCTCGACCCATCGGAAGTGGCGATAGGCGCACGATAGGTCACGACGGCGGCAACCTCCCAGCAACCCGGCGCTGCCTGAGAGCAAAACACAAAACCGCACTCGGCCGGCAACTCTCGATATGCTGTCGGGGCGTTTCATGAATTTCCTCGACCGCAATCGGATCGATTTGGCCATGCTGCCATGTATTGCCGGGGCGATTCATGAATCGCCCCTACCGGTGAATCCGCCTCGTGCCCGAAGGTGCTAAGTGGATTATCGAGTGTGCAATAAGCGGACGTGACGAGCACGTCCCTCCGACGTTGTCGGGGCCATTCATGAATTGCCCCTACCGGTGCACAGCCTCTCGTGGCCGCGGCAAAACGCAGTGCCATTTGACGCGGTGGAACGCATCCCTCCAAAGGACGCTGTGGAAGGCGTCTCTTCAAGGGACGCGGTGGCACGCGTCCCTCGAAAGATTGAGTTGCAGGGTCGGATTCCACCTGAGCCGACCTGCCTGCTCACGGGACGGATTGGAGGGCGCGGTTTCACCCGGGTTATGGAAATCCTGCGGGGAAGGCCTTTTTCAATCGCTTGGTTGGTGCTACTGTCCGCGCGATCTGGGACCAGCCCAACGGGTGGTTTGCCACCGCATGGGTGGTGCCGTTCCAACTGGAAAGGTGTTATAATGGTCCGCGTGGAGGGACGCGATGTGGGGCACCGCACCCGGGAGGAAGTGCCCGTCTCGCACGATTGGGCTCTCGTTTTTGTGAAACATTCTGCTCGAAAGGAGCCGGACCATGGTCTCGCCCGAAATGTTGCGCCGCTATCCGTACTTCGCCAAAATCAGCGAGGAATCCCTCAAGGAAATTGCCATGATGGCCGAGGAGCGGTCTTATCCCGCCGGACTTCAACTTTTTAATGAGGGCGATCCGGCCGACTATCTCAACATCATTGTCGAGGGCGAGGTGCAGATTCAGTATCAGCTCGGCAATGGGGAGAAGCGGACGGTGGATACGCTGGTCGCCGGCGACATCCTGGTATGGTCGGCCCTTATCGAACCTTACCGGACGACGGCGATCGGAACGACTTCCAAACCGACCAAAGTCATCGCCATCAAGGCCAAACCGTTACGGGAACTCTGCGATCGTGATCCAATGGTCGGTTACCAGTTGACACGCGAAATCGCCAAGCTCCTGGCCCATCGCCTGGAGAGCGCACGCGTTCAGTTGGCGGCCGCTTGAGAGGTTTGCAAACTGGAATGGGCGCATGCACGAAGTGGCCCTCGTCGAGTCCCTCCTTCAATCGGTTCAGGAGCACATTCACGACAGCGGTGTGACTGGGCAAGTTCGCCGGGTGGAGGTGGTCATTGGAAGGCTTTCCGGCGTGGTGCCCGAGGCGTTCCGTTTTGCCTTCGAGGTGCTCAGTCCGGATGTCCTGGGGCCCGGGTGCGAACTTGTTATCCGCGAGATACCGGCGGTCTGCCGGTGCCGTCAATGCGGAGCCGTCTCCGAATTGAGCGAAATGATCCTCTATTGTCCGCGGTGTCAAAGTGATGACGTTCTCATCGAAGGGGGACGCGATTTGTTGCTCCAGTCGATAGAATTGGACGAAGAGGCAGAGTCCGGAGATCCTCGGCCCAGGGAACCCGATTAAAGTGGCGGTTGTTCCGCCGGTGAGGGTTCGCGGTCGTCCATCGAGATTGGGACCAACCTCAGAAGGTGCGTCCCCGGCCGTGCGGACTTTCGATAACAGGCGGAGTTCCACGTCTCGATCGATGCCGTCACACCATGACGGCGGCAGGTTTGCCCGGACGTGCTCAAATGCTCATTGGGTCAGGCGCCGGGGGCCGGCCCCTGCCATTCCCTGCTGAAAACAACCCGGTTAGGATCGTGGCTCTATGAAAATCGTAGCGGCGAAGAAAATCTTAAAGGCGAACGATCAGTTGGCGGCCGCCAACCGAAGATTCTTCCACCAATCGGGAGTGTTTGTGGTCAACATTTTGGGTTCACCGGGTGGTGGGAAAACCTCGCTCATTGAAGCGCTCGCCGCCACGCTCAACGGCAAAGGACCCCTTGCGGTGATCGAGGGCGATCTGGCCGGGACGGTGGACGCAGAGCGGCTTTCCGCCCGAGGGTTGCCCGTCGTCCAGATCACCACAGAGGGAGCCTGCCATCTGGACGCCAATATGGTGGCAGCAGCGGTGGACGGCCTGCCACTGTCCCGGGGTGGTTGGTTGTTCATTGAGAACGTGGGCAACCTCGTCTGTCCCGCTGGGTTCGACCTGGGAGAGGATCTACGGATCGTGATCCTGAGCGTCCCGGAAGGCGACGACAAAGTCATCAAATATCCCACCATTTTTCAATCCACGCAGGCAGTGGTTATCAGCAAAATAGATCTGCTTCCTTATTTCGAGTTTCAGCCGCAGCGGGTCAGGGAGACGCTTTGCCGATTGAATCCTGACGCCGCCGTGTTTGAAGTCTCTGCAAAAACCGGACAGGGCATGGGGGAACTTGCGGAATGGCTGGTCGCGCGGCGGACGGCGGCCGAATCTAAAGCGGGCGGTTGATGTCTCATCCCCGAAAGATGATGGAGGGCTACAGGGAGATCGACAGTGGCGCGGAGTCAACCCAACTCCAAGTTGCGGATTCTTTTTCTTTGCACGGGCAATTCGTGTCGCAGTCAGATGGCCGAGGGCTGGGCAAGGCACCTGAAAGGTGACGTCATCGAAGCCCACTCGGCGGGCGTTCAACCTCATGGCCTGAACCCGTGGGCGGTCCGCGTCATGGCAGAAGCCGGGGTGGATATTTCCGGCCATCGCAGCAAACACCTGGACGAGGTTCTCCATATTCCCTTCGATTATGTGATTACCGTGTGCGACGACGCCGCGGAAAACTGCCCCGTTTTTCCCGGTACAACCACGCGCCTCCACGTGGGATTTCCCGATCCCCCGCGTCTTGCTCGCGGATTGACTGACGATGAAGCGATTCTGAGGATCTATCGCCAGGTGCGAGATGCCATCCGGCGGTTTGTGGAGACGCTGCCAGAATCCCTTCCCCCGCGGCAGGCATGATTCGGGCAAGCGCGGTTTAGAGTGAGGCAGCAGGGAAACCCACGCAGGCCAACGTAAGTTGTCTGCCGGCTTAACAGTCAGGACACGGCGTCGTGATCAGGCCGCGTCACTGGTGGTGGATTCTTTCCAGAAGAATCCGATTCGGCTGGGGCGGTAGGTGCGAACGTCCCATTGTTCGGGAAGGGGAAGCTGCGAGAAATCATAGCGGTCGTGGGCCTCGACCACGACAACACTGTCGGATGGCAATTCTCGCATCAATCCGGTGATCAGCTCCTTCATTGCGTCCCCGGCCTCAGTGTACAGTTCATACGGTGGGCAGCAGAAAGCGACATGGGGTTGCCTGGAGAACGAGGGGTGGTGCTTCCACCAAAGAAAAACGTCAGCCGGGATGATTTCGGCACGCTCGTTCACTCCCAGGTGAGTCACGTTCTTGCGGAGAAACTGGCAGGCGACAGGGTCTTTCTCAATGAAGTAAGCGAAGGAAGCCCCGCGGCTGAGGGCCTCCAGGCCCATGGCACCTGTCCCCGCGAAGATATCGAGCACCACGCTCCCGGGAATGGCCTCGCGGAGGATGTTGAAAACGGCCTCGCGAACCCTGTCGCGCATTGGCCGCACGGACCAATCCCCACTGTACTGGAGACGCCGCCCCTTGAATTCCCCCCCGATGATGCGCAATCCGAGGGGGCGGCGAAACCGCCGCTTTCCGGAGGGTGATACGTCCTCGCTGCGTCCACCCATCGTTTGTTCTCCTTCGGCGGCTGCTGTCTCCAGCGTGCGCTTTAGAGTGTCACTCCTCGTCCCCCGGTTGGCTGGTTTATCCTATTGAACCGAGTGAGCCGGGCCACGCGATTTTTTCGCGGGAGACTTACAGTTTGAATGGCTCCGGTGTAAATCCCACGATGATGAAGGCCAGCACCAACCACCCCAGGATCGCGCGTCCCCAGCCCAGCGGTGCTTCGTCATTGGCAGTTGGTGGATGTTCTGGTCCCAGGAGACCCAGCAGGAAGATCATCAAAAGCCATCCCCAGTAACCGAAGATGACCACCGCGGCAATCGCTGCCAGAAGCAGGAACATCCCCAGGGCATTCGCCCGCTTCCCCAATAAGGCATAGAGAATATGGCCCCCGTCGAGTTGGCCAATGGGGATTAAATTGAGGGCCGTGATCAGCATGCCGACCCACCCGGCAAACGCCATCGGCCCAACGAGGAGGTCATAACCATCCGGGAGAGGACCTTTGATCCACTGCGTCAGATAGGTGAAAAGAAGAGGTTCTCCCAGTTCCATGAAGGCCGGTCCACGAACAACTGGAACTACCTGGGACTGCTGAATTCCCACAATGGTGAAAACGAGTGTGGGAATAAGCCCAGCCAGCGGTCCGGTGACGCCAATGTCAAACAGCGCCCGGCGATCGAGGCGGCGGGTATCCATGGCAATGACCGCCCCGAATGTGCCGATCGGCGAGAATGGCATGGGCAAAAAGAACGGCAGTGTGGCCGGTGCACCGTAGCGAAGCGCCTGGAGGAAATGCCCCATCTCGTGGGAGAGAAGCACGGCCATGATGCACACCGCGTATTTCAATCCTTCCAGCGGTCTCTGAAATCCCTGCGCCGCCGCGAACGTGCTCAGACAGGTGAGCAGGAAAAGAACGAGAGGGACGACCCATCTGGCCCGGGAAGGCTGTCGGGGCCGCGGGGCAAACTCGGCCCGAGTGACTCCCGGCTCGGGTGGGACCCCCGCCTCGCGGTAAACAGCATCGTCAGAGCGCGATAGATTGTCCCCCGGTTCGTCCTCAAACCAGGACGACCGCCGGTCCTCGGGATAACGCTCGTCGGGGTAGCGAGTCCAATAATCACTCATGGATGCAAAACTCACCAAAAGATACTGTCGGGTAAAATTTGCCCGAGTAAAGGACCTGGGCAAAACGCCGGGCCGGTGGGCCTGATCAACTCACCATCCGGGGGCGAAACTCGACCGCACAACCCAGGTGGTCGGGCAAAATTGCCACGCCCCAGCTTTACCGTTAGTGTACCATTTCGATGGAGCAGGAAAACCAAGCGAACAATCTGGAACGGCCCGGATTCAGTTACCTACCATCCCGAGCCATGATTTGATTACCCCCTCTTTCAGTAGCCCCACTGCGGAGGGATTGCCTCACCCGCGGCGGAAGGCTTCTTCCACGGCGGCCGCCTGCTCCGCTGCGGTTATCGAGGCCGAGACCTGGTAAGTCTGCTCCTCCACGCGGAGATTGGGCGGAACCACTGGGGCAGCTGATTGGCCGTTGTGAACGAACGTTCGATTACCTCCCGCCCGCTTGGCCTCCCTGAGCGTCTCCAACAACCGGAGGAACATGGCCGTGGGGGTGTCGTCGCTGCGTAATTCGGTCACTGCGGCAGATAGCGTGAGATGGACTGTATCCCCACCGATCGCAAATTGGGCCACTTCGAATTGTTGCCGGAAATGCTCCGCTTGTTGGACACCTTGCCGGACATCGGTTTCCCGCAACAGGAGGAGGAATTGATCGCCACCATAACGCACCCACGTGGCGTGGCGCAGGGAAGTCTGTTGGAAAACCTTCGCCACAGCGGCCAGAGTCTGGTCACCCAGGCGATGACCAAATCGTTGATTGATCCTGGCAAATTGGTCGAGATCGAACAGGACGGCCGTCAACCTCTCTCGGGCCAGCCTGCCGAGCGTGTGCGTTTGCAGAAACCGTTCTAGGCCAACCCGATTGAAAACACCAGTCAGCCGGTCGTAACAGAGCGGGGACGTCAACGCAGGCGGGGAATCGCTGTTGGCCGTCTCGTGGGCATAAACTGCTTCCAGCGCATCGCGGAATCCATGCGCAGATCCCATGAGATGGCTGCACTCTGCCTGTATCTCTTTTACTGTGGCATTGAAGTCTCCACGCAAATCGATGCTCGTGAGCCGGATTTCCGCCTGTTGCAGCGCGAGCACCTGTTGATGGAGGTGCGAGAGTATTTCTTCGGGAGGGGAGCTGGAGCTCGCACTGACAATGTTGGGAAGGACCTGATGGTACTGCCCGACCAACTCTTCGACCGTCGGTTCGACCCCGCTCAGCAGCGCTGCCAGCGCTTCGCGATCGGTGGGCGAATGACTGAAGAGTTGGTCGTGCAGTTGACGCAGTTGATCGATCACCCTGTCGGTCTGTTGCAGAAGCTTAAGGACCGGGGACGAAGACGGTTCGCTCCCCGGCGGAATGTCGGTTTCCTGCTCGGAGCTTGCGACTCTCTCTGCACTAGGTGCAACCGATGACAGATCTGACTCCTCTGTTTCCGTTGTGCCGTTTGGGGGGACACCGTCTTCGGTTTCTGGAGTGTCCGAAGTATCGGGCACATCGTTCGTGACGCTTCGAGAAGTGGCTTCTCTTGTGGGCGTTTCATCGTCTGCGACCGGCTCCTCTTCTGGAGAAGTTTCGGGAATCTCGCTGTCCTGAGTCTCCGGGTCGGTCTTGCCACGATTTGTTGCCGGGATGCCGCCGTCCTCAGGCTGGCCGGGTAAAGTTTCTGCGGCACTCTCGACAGGCGGTTTTTTCTCAGTCGCCGACGAGGGATCGCCAGGATCGGCCGGCTTTGGGGTGAGCCCGTCTCGGGTAGTTTGGGCCTCAGACGCGAGCCTGTCGTTATCGGAGTTTTTTGCGGCAGCTCGCAAAACGTCAATGTAACGGCGGAAATAAATAGCCGTCGCCACGCCCAGGGCGAGGTTCAGTGCCGCCATGACGATGAAGCTCAGCCACAGGCTCATCATTTTGCTGCAACCCGGTCCTCGGATCGCCGGGAGTTCACGACGTCTCTTGCTTCTTCGAGCCACGCGTGGGAGGGGAATGCCGCCGCTTGATCATCACAATGGCCGCCACACCCTTACTGATAGTTGCCCGTTCTTCCAGGATACTCTGGGCCTTTTCGATGAGTGTTTTGACGGGCAGATGGAGGTGGCTGCTGATTATCGGCAGAAGCCGCGTTTCCCAAAGAGGACGCTGCTGGGCATCTTTCGCCTGACGCGCGGCGGCTGTCGCCACAACGAGAACGGAGTCCTCAGGCGCCGACCAGCGATGGGCCACATATTCGGATTCGGGATCCACCCCGAGCAGCGCACCGCTGGGGGGCACAATGCGATGACGCTTGGGAGTGATCAGAACGGCGTGGATTTCCCCGGCCGACGCCATGCGGAGATTGGAGCCGCAGGGATCTATCAGTCCGCAGAAAATCGCGGCAGCCTGGTCGCCGGCTGAGCCCGTCCAGAGTGTCAGGTTGAGTTGCTCCACAAGTTTCCCGGGGTCCTTTGCATACTGGCACAGCGATCGCCACGCGCTCCGCACGGATGTCATAACGAGGGTACTGCGGACGGAATCGTCAGGCATTTCGCCCATTGCGAAGTGGATTCGGCCGTCCCGGCCACAGCACCAGTCGTAAAAGGCGCCACCCAGTCGATCGGTTTCGAGCCAGCCGGCGAACTCCCATCCCTCAACAAGTGGTGAAATGACCGGCAACTGGCTGCGGAGAAGGCGCTGAGCTGTGTCGAGCTGCCGCCGCAGATCAGTGGCCTGGAGGGCCGTTTGAAGGGCCGCTTCCCGCTCCAGTTCCGCTGCCACCCGGCCGGCCGTCACTTCCAATAGATCGATGTCTCTTTCGGAGAAAGAGCGTTCCTCCTGGGCGAAGACCCACAGTGTTCCCAGAATCGTGGTCGGGGTCGAGATCGGCAGGCACACCGCGGAGGCACACGGTTCCGGGGGACGCCAGTGGGCGATCTGCGCGGCGGTTTCCAGGGCCACCGCGTGACCCAGCATGGCTTCCAGGTCGGCGAGGGACTCTTTGAGTATCCGGGGCGGAGCGAGGAGCCGGTTGAGGGGCAGTCCCCAGACTGCTCGAACTTTAAGGTAACTCGTGCTTTCGTCGAGGATGTACACCGCCGCCGCCTGCGCTCCCACCGCTGTGGCCGCCGCGCGAAGGACTTCTTCCAGCCGCCGGGCAAGGTGCTGGGCCTCTTCTGGATGAGGAATCAGGGGAATGCCCGCTGCCAGTTCGGCTTCGCGCTCCCACAGCGCAGTCCGGGTGGCGAGGATTTCTCCCAGCATGCCTGCCACACTGCGGGCAATTTCCACGGCAGGATGGGCGGGCGAGAGCTTTTCCCTCACACGATCGGTTGGATCAATTCGGAGGTGACCAAACGGACGACGGTTGCGCTCAGGCTGGCCGCCATCCGCTTGCGGCGCGACCACGGGAACATCCTGGGGGCTCGTGGGCTCAGCTCCAGGAATGAAACGAAGAAGACAGCCCGTCGCTTCCAGGTAGGAACGACAGAACTGCCGCCATCCGGCAACAGTGCTGACGTCAGCAGCAGGCGGGGGGGTGAACTCTTCTGCGATGATGCGCAAGGATCGGGGGGACATCTCTTCCACGGCCCTTGAAGTTGTGCGGATGTGATCCATGGCGGTCATCCCTGACAATGACTTCTCCATAACATGCATTTACTGTGAACTACGCTACATTACTAGATTGCACACATGGCGTAGAATGACGTTGTCTTTTATTAACTCTAGATTGTGTTAAGTCGTTAGCTTTCCACAAATGTGCAGAATGCGCATTAGCTACAGATTCACATCGGAGACGAGCAGGAAAAAGTCAAATGCCGCAAGCAAATGAATTGTCTGTAAAGGCTGGGAAAGATGTATAGGCGCTCAGCGAAAAGCTGTAGTTTATCGAAAGAGCCATCTACGTCGTTCTAGGAGGCTGATGGCATCCTGGTGAGATAGGTATTCTTGCTTACTCACAGCAATCTAATCAAAAAATGTGGAATGTGTAAAGAATAGGGAATATAGCGGATATAGCCGCAGTACTGACCGTGCCGGAAACATCGATTTTAGCGATTATTTCTGTTTTTCTGGCAGCCTTTGGCCGATGAGCAAAATGCAGTATTGGCTTTGAACAGCCAGCCGGGCTTGGTCTATCGGCGGCACGAAGATTGACACGGAGGCGCACGCGTGAGACGAGTGCTTTGGCAAGCAATCACGGGCGGAATGATGTGGGCCCTGTGCGTGGTTTTGGGCGTATGCCCTGGACCGGCAGCTTCGTCTCAGGCCGGTGAGAGTCTGGCCTGGGTCGCGGAAGAGGGAACAGACCAGACCGGTGACAATCAATGGCCTCTTGGCACGTGGGACAGGGCGGCCTCCAAGGGTGAGCCCGTTCCCACTCAGGGCACGCCTCCCTGCTGTGAAATCTGCGGTGCCGGTTACGATTGCCCCCATCTGTGGACCTGGTACAACGGCGCCAAGATTCTCAATCGCGGTCGGGCAAGACCCAAGCTCCTGTCCGTGGATGCCTTCGGCAACGGTGTGCTCAATACGAGCGACGCCAATTTCGACGTGGCCGGCGGATATGAAACCCGCGTCCTCTACTATCTGGGCAATGATCGCGAGAACCGCGACCAGTTCATCGAGTTCGTCTACTGGGGGCTCAACGAGTGGAAGGATACGCAGGCGGTTCGTGGCGAGCGCGTCACCTACAATTCCGACTTATTTGGTGGCACCCAGTTCACCGCGGGTGACCTGTTCTCTTTCTACGGTCTGCTGGATTTCAACTACGCGGACACACATCAGATTCGTTATGAGTCGGAAATCAACAATTTCGAGTTGAACTGGTGGTTCAAGCCGAGGCCACGCCCTGACCGGCTCGCCTTGCTTCCTAATGGCCGGTGGCAGCGGCAGTGCCAGCCGGGCATGTATTTCAACTACGCCGTGGGATTTCGCAGCCTCTCCTTCGACGAAGGTTTCACCTTTGACAGTCGGGGAACAGTGATCACCGACAGTGGACCCGAATCGCTTTATGCCCGGCAAACAATTTGGACCCAGAACGACACGTTTGGAATTCAACTGGCGGGCGAAATCATGTTCCGGCGACACCGCTTTGAATGGGGAGCCCGGGTCAAAGCGGCCCCCATGTTTAACTGGGCGGAACAATTCACTGACTTCGCCCTGGCCCATCCTCCCAATCACATCACCCGTTATGCAAAAGACGACGACGTGTCCTTTATGGGGGAGGTCAGTATTGTGGCCAATTATCGCCTTTGGGATCGCGTGCGCGTGTTCGGGGCTTATGACATGATGTGGCTGGACGGAGTGGCCCTGGCACCGGAACAGGTGGATTTCACCCTGCTCAGCCCCGGCCGGCTGAACGACAACGGAACCGTATTCTTCCAGGGTGTTTCTCTCGGCTTTGATGTCGTCTGGTAATGGCCCGGCCACTTTGCGCGGAAGCCAGAGCACACTCTCTGGCGATCGATCGGGAGCGGCTTTATCCTGATCTTTCATGATCACCCTGTGGCCGGATGGAATCTCTGCCAAACGTCGTTCGTCCGCACTGGTGCGGCTTTTCATTGCCTCCGCGCTGGCCGTCCTGGCCGGACGGCTGGCAGTGCTCCTTGTCCCGGGAGCTTTGACGACCGACCCTGACAGCTATCAGCACGTTGCCCGGCAGTTGGTCACGCGGGGAAGCTTCAGTCTCGACGGCCGTCCCACGGCCTATCGCCCGCCGCTTTACCCGCTAGTCCTGGCAGGGGCTCAAGCATTCTGGGGCGAGCGGTGGCGGATTGGCGTGGCGGGCCTGCACCTACTGATGGGTTGGGCGACCGCGCTGTGTGCGGGGATTCTCGCGGGCCGAGTAGGTGGACTTCGCGCGGCCGCACTCGCAGTGTTGCTGGCCGGGTTCGATCCCCTTCTCTTGCATTCCAGCCGACTCGTGATGACGGAGACGCAAAGTGCATTTCTCGCGGTGCTCGTCGTGTGGTTGGCGAGCCGGGTAGCCAACCGCACGTCAGGACCGACTTGGTTGGCCCTGGGACTCCTTTTAGGCGCGTGCGCACTGACGAGACCCACCTTCCTCTTATGGCCTGTTGCTCCCGGATGCCTTGCGCTCCTATTCTCGGTGACGGGGAAAGGCCGCGAAACGCTTCACGAACGAATGGCCTCTTCATCACCGGAAGGACCGTTTCCGCAACAGAAGGCCACAGTTTCCCCGCGGAGATCGTGGCGCGCCTCTGTCGAGGACGCACTTCATCGGACGGGACGGCCAATCCTGTGGCTGGGGCTGGGATTGGTTTTGGCGCTTTCACCGTGGGGACTGCGGAATCTCTTGGTGTTTGGAAAAGTCATCATCGGAACGACTCACGGGGGATATACGTTCTATCTCGCGAATAATGAAGATTTTTATCAGTTTTTGCGCAACCCCGAGGACCGTCTGGTTTGGGATGCCACTGAGTTTAATCGCCGTTGGGAAACTACGGTGGCCACCCACGCTGGCGGGAACGAGCTGGTGGCCGATCAATTGGCGTATCGTCGGGCCTGGCAGACCATCCGCGGGCAGCCAGGAATGTTTCTTTACGCTTGTGCGTACCGGCTGCTTCAGTTATGGCGGCCGGTCCCCCATCAGCTTGACCCTCACGAGCCGATTTCGGTGCAACTGGCTCGGTGGGCAGTGGGGGTGTTCTACCTGGCGGAATATCTTTTCGGACTGCTCGGGCTATTGGTTGTGATCAGCGAGGCTCGACCGGCGAAGAATCCGTCTGCGTGGTCCCTCGCCGTGTGGGGATTGGGCCTCGCAATAATCCTCAGCTTGGCTCACACCTTTTACTGGACCAATATTCGCATGAGGGCACCGCTTGTTCCTGTCTTGGCAGTGTGGGCAGCCGTGGGAATTGAACGGTTCCTCCAACCAAGCGGTTGGGGAGAGGCAAAGCGGTTTCAGGGGATCTATCGCCGCTGATTTCCGCGGGAAAGATGTTTCACAAAAGACGTCCTGGCCACCTGCCAGAGACGGCAGCTGCAACGCCCAAGGGGGGCATCGCGAACCCGGCCGGTTTCATGGTAACGATGTCATCGATCGGTCAGCCGATGAAGACCTGACGCATCTGTACTTTTTGTAAAGATTTGTGATGACGTCAAAATCCCGAAGCGTTGTAGGGGCAATTCATGAATTGCCCCTACATCTGCACTTGGGATTTGACTAAACAAGTGCAGCCCGGTCGGTGAGGCGGATCATCCAACATCGGAATGTGGACGTGACAGGCAGATCCCTCCAGGCTGAATCTCACTCGCGTGCAGGGCCTTCTGAACGTTGCCTGCTGTCGCATCAGCGGAGGAAAGGCGGCGAGGGCTCAGTGTGAAGACATGTCTGAAAACGCCGTTTCTCCACTTTTTCCGGTCTTAAGGAAGGGGAACTTTTGCCTGGGATGACGGCTCAGTAACCTCATTCTTTCCGGCGGCCATTTGGGACTGCAGTCCTCGACGCGCCCGCTCGACGTACGGTTGGGCCCATTCCTTTTGACCGTAGAGTGTAATCACCGCCTCGCGGATGTTTCGTGCCAGTTCGGGCTGAATCTTTTCGATGCGGTCAGCCTCGTTCAGTCGCCACTCCAGGAAATCCCGCTGATTGCTGATGGCAGGCTCGAGTTCACGTTTCAGGCGTTCCAGACGGCGCCGGACCAACTCCAGGCATTCTTCGGTGTGCCCCACAGGCCGGCGTGGGCCATTCCCTGTGAGATTGCGTTGATCGGGTCGTTCGCTGGAGCGATCGGAAGCCGTTTGATGACCATACAGGGCGAGAATGGCCTCCAGTTTTTCCATGGCAATGGTCGGATCAATTTGCAGATAGCGGAGCGCTTCCAGGTAATCCTGTTCGATGGGAATGGCGGTCCGTGCCGCGGCCCGTTGTCGGGCCTGCAGTTCGAATTTTCTTTCCATCCGCAGCAGGTCGATCTCCTGTTGATAATCGCGGATTTGCGCTGCCCGGGAATCGTCGGAATACCGCGACAGGAAGGCCTCGATATCCGCGGCGGCTGCGAGGAGGGCATCGGTGTCGGAGCCATCGCCGACACGGCGTGTGATGCGGCGATAGAGTTGGTCCGCGGAGGGTGGCTGAAGCAGGTACCAGATTGTGCCGGCCAGCAAAACGAGAGCTCCGAGCAACACAGCCGTCTGAAGGGAAAAAATCGGTTGTCGCGCACTGGGCGGTGGTTCGATGCGATCGAGGTCCTCCGGTCGAACCTGGACAAAGCGACCGGAGGTGGCCGCCCCGGCGGTGGCTTCGGTGTTCTCCGTTTTCGGGGAGGTAGCCGGCGGAGGCTCCGCCGCGGTTTTCGCGGCTATGTCCGGCGGTTCCCGCACCGCGGTGGCCTCCACGGTGGGTTGCCACTGGGAAGGGGTGCCGATCAGGTGCTCCCGATCCGGTGAGCCAAGGATCTCGTCTGGTTCGGCGGCACGGGTGGGAGCAAGCTGGGACGAATCCACACCGGAAGATGCGCCCGCTTCGTTGACCGGTGCGTCAGAGGCCTTTTGGGCGGGGAGCGTCACCGTGGGCGTCATCGAGGAGACCCCGGGCTTCTCCTCCGGGGTGCCGATACCGAAATCCACCGGCTGGGACTGGGGCAGCACGAGAGTGTTGGAAGGTGCGGGAGACGTGACGCCTTCGCGACCAAGGGCGTGGAGCATCGCCTGAAGTCGTCTCGCGGCTAACGAGGCATTCGTGATCCGCTTGTCGGGATCGCGTTGCAGGAGCTCCTGGATGATGCGGTCCAGCTCTTCGGGACAGTCCGGGACATACACCCGAACCGGATCCGGCCGCGAGGTCCGATGGAGTTGGAGAATCTGTGCAAATGATGTCACCTTGAATGGTGGCCGACCGACTAACAGGGCATAAAGGACGGCTCCCAAACTGTAGAGGTCCGCTTTGGGACCAATCGGCTGCGCTTCTGCCTGCTCGGGCGCCATGTACTCGATCGTTCCCAGTACACTGCCCACTCCTGTGTGACTGGGGGCTCCAAACAGTCGCGCGATCCCGAAATCGGAAAGCTTGATGGTTCCGTCCTCGGCACGGAGCAGATTGGCCGGTTTTAAATCCCGATGGATGATGCCCCGATCATGGGCGTGCTTGAGCGCATGGCACACCTGGATGCCGATGTGAGCGACTTCGCGCCAGGTGAATTTGCGACCGGCCTTGAGTTCCTGATCCAGACTCGGACCGCGGACAAGCTCCATCACGTAAAAAAGAACTCCGTTTTCCTCTCCAAATCCCAGCAACCGCACGATGTTGGGATGGTTGAGCTTTCGGAGGGTTTCGATTTCCAATTCGAATCGGGCGCGGAAGTCGGGTTCCTCGAGGAGGGTCTCGGAAAGGGTTTTGATAGCCGCCGACTCGCCGGTTTCGACGTGCACCCCCTCATAAACCGCACCCATGCCCCCACGCCCAAGTCGCCTGATGATGCGATAAGGTCCCAACTGTTGGGGGTCCATTGCTGATCACTTTCCGTGGCAGGCTTGGAGCCACCTCGACCAGGGTGTCGCGAATAAAGCCAACGATCGTGTGTCAATTTTTAGTGTACCAGGACCGCGCAAAAAGGCCAGCAATCAGCGTCAACCCAAAGGGCATCGAAGACAGTTGAAGAATCGTCGTTCACGAATCACGGGTCATGTCAATGCGGTCGCGGAGTGACCCGTCCACATTAAGAATCTATGAGAGAGATTGAATGCTCCATGTGTGGTAGGGGCAATTCATGAATTGCCCCTACGATTAACCGGGAGCTGATCCAACCAAAGAGAGCCTATCCGGTGAAACGGATTATTCAGAGTCGCAATGGGATCGTGACAACCGATTTCTTCAGTCTGAAACTTGATCTCGCATCCAGGTCTTATCAAGGTTCCCGTGCCTTTCGAGCGGCAGGGAAGAACTCTTAGATCGCAGATGGATCAACGCACCATGCGAAGCCCCCAACTGCTCACCATCCGCGCGAAGGTTCTTTCTGTTACGCCGACACATGGCGCGGAAGAAGCAAAATCCGAAATGCTGTAGGTGCTGGGGTCCCCTTGCGGCTACTCTCAGAGACTGAAAAACCCCGGGATGGCTACCTCCCGGGGTTTCATGGGGTAAATGGTGGACGCTGGGGTCCATGGACCTGCCAGACCGATGATTAGTTCTCCAAAACTTTGATCTTGATGTTGCGGAACCAGATGGGGGCGTCGCCATGCTTTCCCTGCAGGCCGATATGACCGGTAAGGGAAAGCTCAGCGACCGGTCGGCTCAGCCAGGGTGGAATCTCGCTGCCGTCGGGATTGGTCTTTGCGGAGGTCCATTTTCGCATATCCATCTGGGTGACGAGCTCGCCGTTGAGCACGACGTACACCATCGGGCCACGGCACGTGATGGTCATCCGGTTCCACTCGCCCGGCTTTTTGACCATTGACTTGGTCGGGGCCAGGTGCCCGAAGATGGCACCGCAGTGCCACGTTTTCGGCATTTTGGCCCATTTTTCGGCGAAGTCGTCGCAGATCTGGATTTCGATGGAATTGGGAATCCAGTTCTTGATATCGCTGCACCGCACGACAACCCCGCTGTTGGTGCCTTCCGCATTTTTAAATTCCAAATCGAGCACAAAGTTGGTATACTGGTCTTTGGTCCAAATACACTGATCTTCCGTGGCCGTGAGAACGCCATCCTGCCAGGACCAGACGCCTGCGGGAAAGATGGCATTGGAGAGGTCAGGGGCGAACAGATCCGCCCACTGGCTCGAGTCGGGATGTCCTTTGGGAGGCTCAGCGTTATCCTCGGCGGATACGTTTTTCAGCGACCACAACGTGAGGGCAGCGGCGAGCATTGCCCAGATACACAGTTTCGCAAGACGCAACATGGGGAAACCTCCGCACAGCAAAAAGCGTCAAAGTGAAAGATCCAACCATCCGGATCCTTCGTAACGACATTGGCGCTATCCTACAGCGAAAGACGGCCGGGAACAAGGGAAGCAGAATAAGCCAGTGAGATGGTCTTGAAGAATGATGCTTTCGTGTAACATGCGGCAAACTGGCAAGTGAAGTTCGGCAGAGGGCGTGTTGACGGCGTAAAACTCTTGGCAAAATAGCTCATCCGACAAAAAATAGTTATAAAGAGGGTCGAACAACTATAACGGTGTCGAGGGACGGGCCGGGCTACCGAGGAGGTACCATACCGTGGAGCATATTCTGGACTATTCCTGGCGACAGTTGAGGGATTGGTTCATCAGCAAGGGACAGCCGGGTTATCGCGTCGCCCAGGTTCTTCGCTGGGTTTATGATTCGCCCAAGGTTCCCTTCGACGAGATGACCGATGTCCCCAAAGTGGTGCGGAAGGACCTGCGGAAGGCCTTCAAAGTCTTCACAATGCAGGTCGTTTCGCATCGAAAAGCTTCCGATGGCACGGAGAAGCTTCTCCTGCGGACCCACGATGGCGAATATGTTGAGTGCGTCCTACTCCGCGATGATAAAGGCAATCGTACTGTGTGCATAAGCACGCAGGTTGGCTGCGGAATGGGATGCGTCTTTTGTGCCAGCGGTCTGGATGGTGTCGTCCGCAACCTTACCAGCGGGGAAATCCTGGAACAGATCCTCCATCTCAAGTGCCTGCTCGAGCCCGAGGAACGGCTCAGCCATATCGTCGTGATGGGGATGGGAGAGCCGCTGGCCAATCTGGGGCGATTGCTGGGGGCCCTGTATCGCGCCACCCACAAAGACGGCCTGGGCATCAGCGCCAGGCATGTCACCATTTCCACCGTGGGATTACCACACGCTATTCGTCGGCTGGCTGAGCTCGACCTCCAGTATCACCTGGCGGTGTCCCTGCACGCTCCCAACGATGAGTTGCGAAACAAACTGGTGCCGGCCAACCGACGGATCGGTATTCAGGCGATCCTGTCCGCGGCCGACGAGTACTTTGCCAAGACCGGCCGTCGTGTGACTTACGAGTACGTCCTCTTGAGGGAAATCAACGATCGGCCGCAACACGCCCAGGAACTCGCACAACTCCTGAAGGGCAGAAACGCCCTTGTCAATCTCATCCCTTACAACCCCATCCAGGGATTGCCCTACGAGCCGCCGGAGCGACGGGATGTTGCCCGGTTTGTGGATGTGCTCACTCGGGCGGGTATCCAGGTGACGGTCCGCTATCGAAAAGGGGCCGAGATTGAGGCGGCCTGCGGTCAGCTTCGGCGCCTCCATCCCGAAATTGCGAGCAAGTCCAAGAAAAAAAAGAAAAAGAAAAGCAAAGCTGCGGATGAAAATGCTGTCCAGACTGGGGAAACGGTCTCCGTGGTGAGCGGCGAGGGGGGCAACGGAAAGCCGGAAGCGGCGTTAACCGCCTCGGTGGTGATGTCTGGCGATCCGACCGTGGTCGTCACCGATGTCGAAATCATGAATTTTGAAGAGATCGCGGAGCCGGAAACAAGCGAATCCAAACGGGATTCAGAATAAGAACCCCTGTTCTGGCTGAGGAGTACGCAACCCTGTCAGGCCCAGGTGCTCATACGCCTTGGGGGTGATCTTTCTGCCCCGCGGAGTTCGAATCAACAGCTCGCAACGCAGAAGAAAGGGTTCGACCTCGTCCACAAGGGTATCGGGTGACAGGTTAAGGGTGTGGGCGACGGCTTCCACGCCTACTGGGCCGCCGTTGAACACTCTCGCTATCGTCTCCAGGTATTTGCGGTCCTGGGGATCCAACCCGAGGGAATCAACTCCCTGCATCTCCAGGGCGTCCTCGGCAACGCTTCGTGTGATTCGGCCCCGGGCCTTGCTGGTGGCATAGTCCCTCACCCAGCGAAGGCGGTTGTTGGCGATCCGCGGTGTTCCGCGGCTGCGGCGTGCGATCTCTTCCGCCGCGTCATCTTCGATGGGTACATTCAGCTTGCGGGCGTTGCGGCGAACGATCTCGGCAAGCTCTTCGACGGTGTAAAAATCCAGGTGTTCCCGCATGTGAAAGCGGTCCCGAAGCGGGGCGGAAAGCAAACCGGAACGCGTGGTGGCACCGATCAGCGTGAATGGTTTGAGTCGAATGTTGAGCGTGCGAGCATTCACGCCTTCTCCCAGCGTGATGTCAATCCGGAAATCCTCCATGGCGGGATAAAGGAATTCCTCCACCGCTTTCTGCATCCGGTGGATTTCGTCGATGAAGAGAACCGAGCGTTCCTCCGCATTGGTGAGGTAAGGGATCAGGTCCTTGGGAGCTTTCAACGTGGCCCCGCTGGCGATTTGGACGCTGACCCCGAGGTGTCGGGGAATACACAGCGCAAAGGTAGTTTTGCCCAGTCCCGGTGGTCCGTCAAAAAGGATGTGCCCGAGCGGCTCATTGCGTTTAAGCGCCGCGTCGATGGCGATCTTGAGGCGTTCATAGACAGCGCGCTGGCCGACCATCTCCTCCATTCGCTGGGGACGGAGAAGGCGATCCTCATCGTCGCGGATCTTTGTCGGTCTAAGGACCGGTTCGCGTGCCATTCTCGGGGACTGCCGAAAAAGGGGTGATATATTCCAACCGTATTTCCCAGCCTGCCCAATTGATCGCAATATACCAGAGAATGTCACCGGGCGCAAAGATCAACCAAAAGTTGCCCATTTTTTGGAAAATGATGGGGCTCAAGTTGGGACGGTCATCACTGCAAAACCGCGGAAAGAAGGGCGACGATTCCCACGATAACGGCGCCGACGATCAGGCAAGCCAGTGCGATCTTCCAGGGCGACAGCGGCAACTGGCCGAAAGGGCAGCCGCTCTGACCGTTGATCACAAACCGGTACACTCGGCCTCTGTAGCGATAAGCCAGAATCCACACGGGCAAGAGCACCGGCTCTCCCGCGAGTTTGCTAACCTTCACGTTGACGTGCACATTTCGGGCAGTTCCCGGGATGTAGCGCCGGATGCTTTCGGCGGTCTCCAGCTCCTCGATCATGCGCTGGGCAAGCGGGCGGGCGTATTTACGGGGGACACGAAATTGCTCCACTGTGACGTTTTCCAGGTCTACTGCGTTCGCCGGGACTGCGCGAGAGAAGTCATAGCCGCCCAGCCCGCGGGTTTCTTCATACGTTAGTACACTGCTGGCGGGGATGAGGATCGACTCATAGGAGTTGCGGAGTTCCCCGAAGAGCGGCCGCCAGTTCCCCCGGGCCGTGAGTGGTACCTGGTTGGTGTCCGCCGTCCAGTACGTGTGGGTCTCGGCAGAAAAGCACCAGAAAGGCACAAAGACCGGCACAATCTGGGTGATGGCGGCCTCCTGGGCAAGATCAGTGGGCAGAAAAAATCCGGATTTCATTCGCACACGGAGGATCTGCAAGGCCTTTTCGCGATTGATGGCGAACGGAACGACCTTCGACGGCAGGACCGTTTGCCCGTCCGGCTGAGGCCGTAACTCCACCGAGCCACAAAACGGACACCGCAGAGCACGGGCCGAGGCATCGTAGCTCATGGCGGCTCCACAGCCGGCGCACGTGAAGCGATTCTTGAAGACGAGCGCCTGCGTCCTCGGCGCCCCCTGCTCCCCGGTAGAGACGGGCGCCTCTCGCCCACAGTTGGGGCAAAACAGGTCTTCCTCATCGAGGACACTGGCACATACGGGACAGCGCTTTGCGAACATGGCGGAGAACATTTCTGGAGCAACCTGATAAATCGTGTGATCGCTGCAATGTGTATCATACTGCATGAGCGTCGGGCGCCGTAACCTGCTTTGACGCAAGGACGAGCCACATCAGGTCCGACTGACGCGCTTTTCCACCGCGTGGACGTTGCGCACTGCGATGTCGAAGGTAAGGCTCATTCCTGGAAAACCCGTGCAAAACATCGTGCGTGACCGAAGTCCGCGGATGTCGGTAGGGGTCATTTATGATGCGCCAATCGCCTTGCACACGGGCGCGATTCTTTGTCTTTGAACGCGCCTGACAGGCACGCCCTTCCCCGCAACCATTTTTCTGTGCTTGACCGGCAGTTAGAATAAACCAGGGTCCAGCATCGATGCCGAACTGCGTCGTGTAGCTTGGTGGCTGGCGATGCGACAGCGTAAAAATAGCGTAAAAATGTTGTCTGTCCCATTTTCCATGGGTGACGTGGTACGCTAAGGTGATTTATCCGCTTATGACAAGGTTGACGCGCGATCAGGTGGTGAATCAGTCGTTTCTGGAGATGCGATCCTACCTGTTGGAGATTGCGGCCACACTGGATCGGTATGATCGGGCCGAGACTCGTAACGGTGAGCAGGAGGATGTTCGCTGGACGAAGATTCGGCAGGCTCTCGACATACTGGCCAAGAAACGTGAGCAACCGGATCGCACAGAGGCGCTTCTTATGCTGTTCTCGGACCTCACACCGCTGGAGAAATAGGTACCAGATGTGGTTTTCGGGGAGTGGAATCAATGGCCCAATGGTCGAGACTTTGGTCCCAGAACTGGTCGCAGCATCTTTGGAAGCGAGCGATCCAGGCGGGCGGTCATGTGGGAAAATGATCCGGGGGCGTGACAGCGTTGGTCGGCAAGTTTTGTAAGGGTGTGCAAATTATGCTGATTATCCAACCGCATTACCATGCCATTGCGAGAACCACCCAGGATTACGAGCGGATGGCTGCGGCGGGGGTGGTGGCCGTGGCCGAACCGGCCTTTTGGGCGGGATTTGATCGTCGCTATCCCGAGACGTTTTTGGATTATTTCCGGCAAATCAGTGAGTTTGAACCCACCCGGGCAGCACAGTATGGCATTCGACACTTCTGCTGGGTGGCCGTGAATCCAAAGGAAGCCGAAAACCTGGAACTCAGCCGCGCCGTGCTTGCGCAGATGCCGGAGTTCTTCCGCAAGCCAACGGTGCTTGGGGTAGGTGAGACGGGCTTGCACAAATCCACCAAAAACGAGTGTGAAGTTTTTGAGGCGCAAATTGAGCTCGCCCTCCGATACGATCAGTTGCTCCTGGTCCACACGCCTCACCTGGAAGACAAATACTATGGCACAAAAAGAATTCTGGAGATTTTGAGGGGCTTTTCCATTGATCCCGGTCGGGTCTGGATTGACCACGTGGAAGAGCACACGATCAAGATGGTGAAAGAGGCGGGCTACTGGGTGGGATTCACGCTTTACCCGATCACCAAGTGCTCTCCCAAGCGAGCTGTGGATATGCTCGAGCGTTACGGTTGGGAACGAACGCTCATCAACTCCTCCGCGGACTGGGGGCCGAGCGATCCCGCCACACTCCACGAGTGCATCTTCGAGTTTCGCCGTCGCGGCTATGGCCTGGAAGAAGCACTTGAGGTGTTCTACAACAACCCGGTGCGGTACCTCTCCCAGAATCCCAAATTCGATTTGCCGCTCGTAAAAATGGAAATGCTCGCTCCCACCGGAGCGGTCTCCATGGCGTGACCGTCGTCGCCGCTTGTACCGAGCAATCTCCTCAGCGTGCCCAACGGGTGCGTGAGGCGCATTGATTGAGAGCGGGCGGAAGCATCAGAGGGCGGAGCGCATCAAAGTCCGCCCGTGGCCGGATGAATTAACACCGTCTCGCGTTGCGCCGGGCCGCGACGTGAACAGCCCCTGGATCACGGAGTTTTGGTTGTCGCAGCTCCCGACGGTGAAGCAGGAGCTGGTGGCTTAGGCTCAGCCGGTCCGAGAAGTTCTTCCAGCTTCTTGCCCAACTCTTCTCCGCGGACATCCATCGCGAGGACCGTTCCGTCTTTTCCAACCAGCATCGTGGTCGGAACGGCGACGATGCCGTAATACCGGGCGGGATCGGCGGGGCCCTTGGCGTTGGGGTCCTGAACATGAATGATGGTCCAGGGGATTTTTTCGCTTTCGATGTATTTGTCGAGGGCGGAGCGGTCATCGTCGATGCTCACCCCCACCACGTCGAAGCCCTTGTCGTGATAGCGTTCGTAATTCGCCTTAATGTTCGGCATTCCCGCGCGACAGGGACCACACCACGTGGCAAAGAAATCCACCAGCACAATTTTGCCCCGGTACTGGGCCCAGTTAAAATCTTTGCCGTCTGTCGTTTTACCCGCCAGTTCCATTTTCTTGCCGGGAAGCTCCAGTCGCCGACCAACGCCCTGAAGCTGCTCGCCGGCCTCGGCAATGGCGGGATTACCGTTTTTTGCCAGCAGTTCACCAAACTTCCGACAATACTCACCAGCCGGGACGTCGAGTTCGGCATACTCCAGCTGAGAAAGGATCTGCATCAGCACAGCGATGTCGGCTTCGTCGGGGCTGGCTTTCTGGGTGAGCGAGTTGAGCATCTCGTCGAGATACTTTTTGAGTTCACCGGCAAGAGCGGCCTTCTCTTCCCCGGAATGCATCTGGAGCCTGACGGCCAGAACTCCGCCCCGCGCCCTCGTCGCCAGCTCTTTGAAACCAAGCTGTTCAATTTTTTCGGGGATCTTGATGACCTCGGCCAGAAGTTCGGGACCGCCAAGTCGGGGCCCCATCAAGGCCCATTGGGCGGCCGCCTGCACATCCTCGGGCTTGACAGGCGGTTTGCTCTCGAGAACGCGGTTGGCCAGAGAGACAAGTTGCTTGCCCATCTCGGGGACCAGTTTTCGGGCGTCGGGATCCTGCATCCGCAAAAGTTGCAGGACCGCCTGGAATTTCCAGTGAAGGGCCCTGTCGATCGTGGGAACGTCGGTACCGGCCTGCGAGATGATTTTCTCAGCCGCGGTGATGATGGCCCGGGCCTGTTTCTGCCGAAACGCCATCAGCCCCTGAGTGTCCGGGGGCCCCAGTTCCTTGCTCAGTTTCTCGATAAACTGGAACAGTTGCTCAGGCGTGCCTTCCGGGACGGTGATGTCCTGGGAAGCCTGCGGCGGGGAACTTTCGGTGGCAGGGGCTGCTGGACCGGACGAAGTGCCCGATTCCGCCCATGCAGCGAAGGCGCCTATTCCCGCCAGAATCCCCGCCGCCAGGGAACATCCCACCAGCACACTCATTTTCAACCATTTGCACTTGCACATACCGGCCAGCCTTTCCACCGAATGGCACCATACCATGAACTGAACACAGAGCTAAACACGCTCCCGCTTGACCCGGGAGACCAGATTCTGCCCAGGCTCCTATAACCGTATGAAGTTTTGGGACGAAAAGCAAGCAAGAGAGGTGCAAAGGCGCCTCAACGCAGACGCAACGCGATCGTTTGCCAGGCCTCGGCGAGCGAGCCTCAATGGGCAATTCCGCCGCCGTTTTCCCAGTGAACAGGGACGGCGTGCAGGGCGGTGAGATGATGGAAGCGGCAAATCTTGTCCCAGGCCTCCTCGGCTGTCTCGGCAAACTCGAAAAGATTGAGGTCTTCGTCGTCAATCACGCCTTCATCGGCAAGAAATTGAAAATCGATCACACGTTCCCAGTACTCCCGCCCAAAGATGATGATGGGAATGGGTTGCATCCTGCCGGTCTGTCGAAGTGTGAGGGCGTCCGTCAGCTCATCCAGGGTTCCGAAACCGCCTGGGAATACGACGAGGGCCTTCGCTCGCAGAAGGAAATGGAATTTCCGCAGGGCAAAATAACGGAATTGGAAACAAAGCTCGGGCGTGATGTAGGGATTCGGGATTTGCTCGAGTGGCAGCCGGATATTGAGACCGATTGATTTCGCCCCCGCCTCGTAAGCCCCCCGATTGGCGGCCTCCATGATGCCGGGACCTCCCCCGGTGCAGATTACGTAGTCGCACTGTCCATCCTGTTTGCAGGATTGGGATACGAGATAGGCGAACTGTCGGGCAAGCTCGTAGTACCGACTCTTGGCAAGAAGCCGCTGCGCCCGGGAAACCGCCCGCTTGAGCTTGGGGTTTTCCGGATCGGCTCGGAGGGCCGCCTCGGCTTCTTCCAGCAATCGGCGGGCTTCCGGCTCATCGACGATCCGCGTGCTTCCAAAAACCACGACCGTCGAATTGATTTTCGCCCGCTCAAAGGCCAGCTCGGGCTTCAGCAACTCCAGCTCCATCCGGGTGGGGCGGAGCTTCGGGTCGGCAAGAAAGTCCAAATCCTGGTACGCCACCCGATAGCTGGGAGACTTCAGGATCCGTTCAATAGCGGCCTGCCGTTCCTGGGGGTCCATGTCGTGCCTCAGTCGTCAAGCGGGAAAATTGAGATGGTTTTGCGTATCTCCTGATACCCTCCCGACTCTTGCAGATTACCCAGAAGCTCGAATTTCTCCAAGGTCAATCCGTCCTGATCGCGGCCTATCTGAAAGTGGGACACGCGGACTATTCCGATTGTTCGGAAAGCCCGATCCGGCGGACGCCTCATTTCTATACCAGGAAGAGAAGCCCCCAGTTGGCGAGGCCCCAGAGAGCTAGAACGACCCCGCGGTTCCGGTGCGAACGTTTCACGCCCGAAAAAGTATTTTTGCCGCTTGCTCGGAATTTTCCCAGGGACATTCCGCCCTGTAAAAGGAGGGCCAGAGTTCCCAGAATAATCCCCACCGGTGCCGGCCAGAGAAGGGCCCCAACCCCTGTCGCGGCAGTCCAATCCCAAGAATCCACCTCAACGCGCTTTGCACGATTGAGCCGCTGGAGGGCGTGGCGATTCAGCGTGTCCGCCCCCCATCCGAGGGCCGTGCCCACGATCAAATCGACCCAAAATGCGACGCCGAGCGGACTTTCACTCAGGAGGGGAACATCACGCTCGGCACGCCAAAACGACATCAGCCCACACGCCAGAACCGTCATGCCGATGCAGGGCCCCCACACCGCAGTCGGAGCCGGTTCACCGTCCCAGTGGATGGCCGCAACCACAAAAACGGTCAGCAAGAACCCCGCAAAACAGACCACCTGCAGGAGCATGGTTGTGGCGGCACGATCCATCCCGGCCATTGCTGCCAACCACTTGCTCCATTCGCCCGCACTGACCATCCACGCTGTGGAGCCCACAATCGCGCTGGAAATGGCTTCCACGAGCGGATAGCGCACTGAAATGGGAGCACTACAATCGCGGCATCGGCCCCGTAAAATCAGCCAACTGAGGACGGGGAGATTGTCAAACCAGCGGATGGAATGCCCGCAATAAGGGCAGTGTGAGCCTGGCCAGACCAGACTTTCGCCTCGCGGCAGCCGGTGGATGACGACGTTGAGAAAGCTTCCCACCACGGCGCCCAATACGAACCACCAAACTTGAATGACGGTATCGAGTGCGTTCAAGGTGGAGCCTCAAACCGGAGGGAACGGGACCAAAATCTCGCACGACTTACTTTGATCATAGGACACGTGGCCGCGGCGTGATATAATGGCGGCGGCTGGTAATCGTTGATTGCTCGGAGGCTTAACTCCGCTTTGCCGGGCCTTTTGGGCAAGGGAGATACGACAACGCGGCCTGAAGTGAAATGGCCGAATGCACCGCAAAACGAGGAGACCGCGTTATGAATTCCGATCGCACGCCCCTGAGTCGTCGCGCGTTCATTCAGGAGAGCATTCTTGCTTCGCTGGCAGCGGGAGTGCTTCCAGCGATGCCCCTTCGCGGAAGTGAGACTACGGCTCCGCAAGCAGCAGCCAACCCGGGACCGAATGGAAAACTTCAGGTGGCGGTTTTAGGGGTGCGAGGTCGGGGGCAGGACCATGCCGCCGCGTACGCCTCGCGCTCTGACTGTCACGTTCTCTACCTCTGTGATGCCGATCGGGATGTGGGGCAGGCGTACCTCGAGCGGTTTGCCAGCCGATTTGGATATCGCCCGAAATTTGTCCAAGACCTCCGCGAGGTGATGGCCGATCCTGCCGTGGACATCGTTTCCATCGCCACGCCCAACCACTGGCACGCGCTGGCCTCAATTTGGGCAATTCAGGCGGGGAAGCACGTCTATGTGGAGAAACCCGTGAGCCACAATATCAGTGAGGGACGCCGCATCGTTCAGGCTGCCCGAAAATATCAGAAGCTTTGCCAGGGGGGAACCCAGCGGCGCTCCGAGGGACGCTACCGGGCGGCGGCCGAAGCCATCAAAGCCGGAAAAATCGGTAAAGTAACCCTCATCCGATGCGTCATGTACCGGCCGCGGAGTCCCATTGGGCCACCGGGTGATTACCCCATTCCGCCGGGGGTGGACTACAACCTCTGGGTCGGCCCGGCACCGATGGCCAAGGTCACACGCAAGTCTTTCCATTACGACTGGCACTGGTTCTGGGACTACGGCAATGGCGAAATCGGCAATAACTGCATCCATTGTGTGGACACGGCCCGGATTCTCGTGCCGTTCCGCACTCTTGGGCGGTGGGTTGTTAGTTACGGCGGGCGACTCGGCTTCCACGACGCTGGGGAAACCCCCAACACTCAGGTGGCGATCCACGACCTGGGGGATGGCGTGACGCTTGTCCAGGAAGTTCGCAATCACAAAACGGACAAGCCGTTTCTCAATGGCGCGGTGCTCATCGCGGGAGAGGAAGGATACATCGCGTGTGACCTGGGCGCCAACGTGGTCCTCTACGATCGAGCGGGAAATCCCAAGGAGAAACTTCCAAGTTCCGGCGGAGATCACTTCGCCAATTTTGTGGAGGCAGTCAAAGCTGGCCGTCAGGACATGCTCAACGCGGATGTCGAGGAGACGCATATTTCCACGGCTCTCACGCATCTGGCCAACATTTCGTATCTGCTCGGGCATCAGGCCGGTCATGACGAACTCGTCGCTGCGCTGAAGCCGCTCCAGGTCAACGAGGACTGCCTGGCCACTCTGAATGCCATTGCGGCCCATTTGAAAGAAAACGGCATCGACTTGCAAAAGGAACCGCTCACTTTGGGACCTCGGCTCGCGATTGATGCCGAGCACGAGAAGTTCATCGACAACCCGGATGCCGATCGGCTCCTCACTCGCGAGTATCGCGAGCCGTTCGTGGTGCCTCCGCCTGAAAAGCTGTGAACGGCAAATCTCCGTCCCAGCAATGGCAATTGGCTCGCTCGAACAGCGGCTGCGAGTCGTCTTTGGCGGCCGATGAGCGAAATTTCTGACGGGTAGCGAAAGGCTGACCTTTTCCTAACCGTCGGTGCCGGCGTCACCGCCGCCACCACGTCTCGTGGCCACGGCTCCGCTTTGCCGGCTTATTTGCATTTTTCCACTGCCGACGGGGACCTTCACAGGTGCGCGTGTGGGGGCGAGATTCAACCCCGATGGCCCTGCTGGTCAGGTCCGCTTTTGGAGCGACGTGCTTGTCACGTCCACGTTCCAACGTTTGGATCATTCAATTGACCCACCGTATTCCAACTCGGTTGAGTTGCTGGTTAAGCGGTAGGGGCAATTCATGAATTGTCGCTATGGCACGTTGTACTCGCGGCGTGTAGTAGGTTCTTGCAAAAGTGGGGATGGGTCAGCTCCGTTTTGAACGCCGCGTTAGTTGTGTCCGTGGCATTATGGCATCATGGCGACAGCCAACGGTCGCACTTGTCTTGACGACAGCAATCTCGTAATTTAACGCCAATATCCTGGAGGACTCATCGGAGAACAGAGTATGATGACGAAGCACGATCCGGCCTATTTCAATGAGCGGCGAGAGAAACTACGGCGCCGCATGAAACGCGAGCATCTGGTGGGCTTTCTGGTCAGCAAGCCCGAGAATGTCACCTATCTAACCGGCTTCAGCGGTGAGGACAGCTACCTGCTGGTCACGCTGGACCACGCCATTCTGATCAGCGACTCTCGATTCACGGAACAGATTCGCGAGGAGTGCCCGGGGCTGGAAGCCTACATCCGGCCTGGGGGCGTATCCCTTGTCCAAGCAGCCGCGCGAATGATCAAGAAAACCAAACTCAGCACAGTCGGAGTGGAGGCCGGCTCTCTTTCGGTGGCGTCGTTTGGCAAGCTGCAGGATGCGGTTAACGGTGTGGAATTCGCTAAGACGGAAAACTGGATCGAAGAGCACCGGGCGATTAAGGACAAGGAAGAACTGCAAAGAATTCGCACGGCAGTGACGATTGCCCAACGGGCTTTCCAAGCCGTGAGGGCGACCCTTCGTCCCGATCAGTCGGAGAAGGAGGTGGCCGACTTGCTCGACCATCAGATGCGCCTGCTGGGGGCACGGAGGTCCGCGTTCCCCACGATTGTGGGGGTTGGTCCTCGGGCAGCGCTGCCGCATGTGATACCGACCTCAAAGAAAATTGGCGAAGATGTGTTTGTTTTGGTAGATTGGGGGGCTGATGAAGGATGGTACAAGAGCGACTTGACCCGTGTCATCCCAACTGGTAAAATCGCCCCAAAGTTCGTAAAGGTCTACAATACCGTCCTTAAGGCCCAAAAAGCGGCGATCGAAGCTATCCGGCCGGGGGTGACGGCGGAGGATGTGGACCGGGCCGCTCGGCAGGTCATCGAGGAAGCGGGGTTCGGCCGCCTGTTTGGGCACGGTCTGGGGCACGGTGTGGGGCTTGAAATCCACGAACTTCCCCGCCTTGGACCCAAAGTGCAGACCGTTCTTCGGCCGGGGATGGTAGTAACCGTCGAACCGGGTATCTATATCCCCAACTGGGGTGGGGTTCGACTTGAAGACGACGTCCTGATCACCCGGGATGGGCACGAGGTCCTTACCAGCCTGCCCAAGGATTTGGACGAGGTTGCTACAGTCTGACATTGGTAGGTTTCCGCGACATCAAGGAAATTGAGTTTCAACTATAGAAACGCTCGCTTATGGGTTCAAACGCTCCCGATTCTCAAAAACAAGAACCGCCCCAGCCGGATGTATTCGATGTGGCACGCGTTCGGGAACTCATAGAGTTGATGCGGGCGCACGACCTCAGCGAGATTGACCTGAGGTCCGGGGAAAAGCGAATTCGCCTCCGCCGCGGTCCGGAAGTCGTTTCCACCCCAGCGGCGGCCCCGATGCCGATGTGGCTATCGTCGCTTCCGCCTGGAATGGCCCCATCGGTGCCGACGCCGGCCTCGCAGCCCCCGGCTCCCGCCCAACCGCCTGCCCGTGAGACTGAAACGCCGCCTCCTCCCAAGGAAGAAAACATCGCCTACATCCGTAGCCCGATGGTCGGGACCTTTTACGCGGCCCCGGATCCCGATTCTCCCCCCTACGTGAAGGTGGGGGACCACGTCAATCCAGAAACGATTGTGGGTATTGTGGAGGCCATGAAGGTCTTCAACGAATTACCGGCAGAAATTTCTGGAAAAATTGTGGCCGTTCTGGTCGAAAATGGCGAGCCGGTGGAGTACGGGCAGCCCCTGTTCAAGGTGGATACGCAGGGCTGAGGGAGGGGCTCGCTAACCGCGTCGCTCGGCGTTCTCGGGAAGAAGTCTGCCACCGCCTCACACGCTCAATCGCTTATGTTCAAACGGATTTTGATTGCCAATCGAGGAGAAATCGCCCTTCGGGTGCTACGAGCCTGTCGCGAGATGGGCATCGAAACGGTAGCCGTCTTCAGCGAAGCGGATCGCGGGTCGGCTTATCTGGAGCTTGCGAACGAGGCGTACTGCATCGGACCGGCCAAGGCTTCTGAAAGCTATCTCCGTTACGATCGCGTGATCAGCGCCGCCGAGATCGGGAATGCTCAGGCGATTCATCCCGGGTACGGGTTTCTCTCCGAGAATGCTCACTTTGCGGAAGTCTGCCGTAGTTGCCAGATTGAGTTTATCGGTCCTCCGCACGAGGCGATGGCACTGTTAGGGGATAAAAACGCGGCGCGGGCCCTGGCCAAGAAGGTCGGGGTGCCGGTGGTACCGGGAAGCGAGGGCACAGTAGAGACGGAGGCAGAGGCCCTCCGGGTTGCCCGGGAGATCGGTTATCCGGTCCTCATCAAGGCGGCGGCCGGAGGCGGTGGCAAAGGAATGCGCATCGCCGTCAACGAACATTCTCTCAAGTCCGCTCTCCAGCAAGCGCAGCAGGAGGCCGAGGCCGCCTTTGGGAATGGTGCCGTTTATCTGGAAAAGTACATCGAGCATCCCCGGCATGTGGAGGTCCAGGCCATCGGGGATCACTACGGCAATGTCGTCCATCTCTGGGAGCGGGACTGCACGATCCAACGCCGTCATCAAAAGTTGATTGAGGAAAGTCCCGCCCCCAATCTGCCTCGCGAAGTCCGCCAGGCGATTTGTGAGTCGGCTGTGAAACTCCTGAAAGCCGCGAATTATTACAACGCGGGGACTGTCGAGTTCCTGGTGGATCGGCAATTCAACTTCTATTTCATCGAGGTCAATGCCCGGATTCAGGTGGAACATCCCGTCACGGAGATGGTGACCGGGCTGGATCTCATCAAGCTCCAGATCAAGGTGGCAGCGGGAGAGCCGTTGCCATTCAAACAGGAAGACGTGGAGCACCGCGGGGTGGCCATCGAATGCCGGATCAACGCGGAAGATCCCGAGCGGGGATTTCGGCCGTCGCCGGGTCGAATCGAACGGATTTTTGTACCAGGAGGCCCCGGGGTTCGGTTCGATTCCCACGTGTATCCTGGATATGTGGTGTCGCCGCATTATGATTCAATGATTGGCAAGCTGATTGTGCACCGGCCCACAAGGGCCGAGGCGATCGCGGCGATGAAAAGCGCCCTGGAGGAGTTGCGGATCGAAGGGATCAAAACAACGGTTGAGCTGAGCAAGGCGATCCTCTCTCACCCGACGTTTGTCGACGCGCGGGCGGACACCACCTTCGTGGAGCGAACATTTCTCCCCAGCCAGCAGCAGGAGGAGAAAAAGTAACGCCACGTGCGGCGACAGGGGGACAGAAAAACCGGACATCGCGCCGGGCGTAATAAATAGAGAACGGGGCAGATTCTGGTCCACGTGGGGCTTTCCGTGAGGGACTGTCGTCATTCGGGGAATGAAGAGTCGTTCGGTTCTGTGACAAAGAGGTGAATTGGGTATGAGTCAGGCCTTGAAAAGTCCGGACAAGGTAGAATCGCCGATCAAGCGTGTGGCCATCTTGTTCTCCGGTGGGCCGGCGCCCGCCGCCAATGCGGTGATCGCCAGTGCCGCGATTGCGTTTTCTCGGATGGGGATTGAGGTGCTGGGCATTCGCCAGGGCTACACGCATCTGATGGAATATACGCCTGACAAGCCTCTCCAGGAGGGTAAGCACTTCATTCGTCTGCGCCACGAGGATCTGGAGTTGGTGCGAAGTCAGCAGGGGATTATTATCGGGACTGCCCGCGCGAACCCTGGAAAAGGGGTCCATACGTACGAAGACCTGGACGACCCCGCGAAGACCGCCCCGCTGAAAACGGTCCATGAGGCGCTGTCATCGCTGGGCGTAGATGCTCTCATTTCCATCGGTGGTGATGATACATTGACCACCGCGGCAAAGTTCAAACTCTTTCAGGATCGCCATCCCAACTTGGGACGCAGAATTGCCGTGGTGCATCTCCCCAAGACCATTGACAACGACTACGAGGGGATCGATTTCACGTTCGGATATTTCACCGCGGTGGATATGCTCGCCACCCAGGTCCGCAATCTGCTCGCCGATGCCCGGGCGGCCGGGGCCTACTTCTTTGTTCAAGTCATGGGACGCAAGGCTGGTTGGCTGGCCTACGGAGCAGGAATCGCTGGAGAGGCGTCCCTTATCATCAGTTTGGAAGATATTCCGCCGGAATGGTGGACCACGGAAGAGACTATCAACCCGAAAACAGGGCAAAAGGTGATCGATCCCGAGACAGGAAAACCCCAGATACGGGAAATCATCAACCTTAAGGCCCTGGCCAACCGCGTCGTGGACACGATCATCGCGCGGGAGAAGGAGGGCAAGTCTTACGGCGTGGTGGTGTTTGCCGAAGGTATGGGCGAATACTTCCCGCTGGAGGAGCTCCGCAAGTGCGTTTCGGAAGAGGAGTTTGCCCAGCTCGAACCGGACCCGTTCGGACATTTCCCCGTTTCTCAAATCAAGTTCACGGGCCGTATCGCGCGGCTTGTCAACGATCTTTACGTGGAACGCACAGGCAAGAAGAAAAAACGGATCAACAGTTTGCAGTTCGGCTACGAAGTCCGTTGCCATCGCCCCACGGCGTTTGACATCATTCTCGGCAGCCAGCTCGGGGTAGGTGCGTATCGGGCTCTCATTGAACGGAAACTCGACGGCGTGATGGTTAGCGTCAGCGGTCAGTTGCAGTTGCTCTATCCGCGGTTTGAAGAACTCATGCAGACCGGCAAATTGCGGGCAAAGGAGCGTCTCATTCGTCCCGACGAGGATTTCCATCAATTGCCGCGGTACCTGGAGACCCGCGTCGACTGAGTGCCTCAGCCAGGGATCCGGCCCCCGGATGCGTCCAAATCCCAGGCCATCCCGACAGTCGCCCAATTAAGGCGGGATTGTGCCTGTTGATGGCTTGCTGTTGAGTCATCCTGGCGAAAGCGGACTGGATCTCTCAAAAGGCAGTCCGCTGGCTGATTGGTTGGACATTGCTTACTCCCCATGGCGGCGATTGGTCGCCGCTTTTTTGTTTGTGGCCGGGGCCGCAGGAACGGAGCCGGTCGGCCGATACTGCGAGAGCGGGTGCAACAGACGCAAAAATCGATGTTTTCGACCAGCAAGGTGCGACGCTATATTAAAAAATCGCCGTTACTTTGACAGCAACCGTCTCGTATGGGAAAGGATTCCCTATGGCCACTTCAGGGGTTTCAAAACCGGAAGTCTTATCGTCTGTTTGTTGTAACGAGCAGGCAAGGAGGCCATGCCGCGAGGCCGACGAATCTTTGGGAAGTTTCTCTCGGAGGGCGACGGGAACACTCGCCGCCGTAAAGGGCGATTCCTCGGAGAAGGTGGCATTTCGGAAATTATCGGTCTTGATTCCCGTATACAACGAAAGGTGGACGCTGGCAGAAGTCGTTCGCCGGGTCCTGGCGGCTCCCGTGTCTCTCGGCATGGAAATCGTCATCGTGGATGACGGCTCCACGGATGGATCGTACGAACTGGCTCTGCGATTGGCCGAACAGGATTCGCGGATCAAAGTGATTCGCCACCGCAGAAACATGGGGAAAGGGGCGGCCATTCGCACAGCTATTTCTCACCTTTCCGGAGACATTGCCGTCATTCAGGATGCCGATTTCGAGTATGATCCCCAGGATTTTCCGGCTCTTCTTGCGCCGATTCTCAAAGGGCAGGCCGACGCGGTTTTTGGTTCCCGGTTTATCGGTCACACCCGTCGGGTGCTCTTCTTCTGGCACACGCTGGTGAACAAGTTTCTCACGCTGGTCTCCAACATGGTTAACGACCTGAATCTGACCGACATGGAGACCGGCTACAAGGCCATTCGCACCGACGTACTTAAGCGCTTGCGCCTGAAATCCCGCACGTTCACGATTGAGCCCGAGCTTACCTGCCGCCTGGCACAGTGGGGGGCACGGATTTACGAAGTGCCGGTTTCCTATTTTGGCCGAACATACGCCGAAGGTAAGAAAATCAACGCTTGGGATGGCATCAAGGCGCTGGGCGCAATCCTTTACTACCGTTTTATCGACACACAATTTACCCACGACGAGGGATTTGCCACGCTGCGCTCGTGCCAGCGTGCGGCCGCCTATTCCAAGTGGATTGTGGACCAGGCACGACCGTACCTCGGGCGAAGAATTCTCGAAGCGGGAGCAGGAATTGGCAATATTTCGCCATTCTTCCTCCATGCCGAGCGCCTGGTCCTTGCCGACTACAACCCCGCCTATTGCCGCATGTTGCGATATCGGTTTGAAGGCCGGGAAAACGTCCGCGTGGACGAAGCCGATCTGACCGCCCCCGACAGCTATCAACAGTGGCAAGAGGAGAAGCTCGATACGGTGTTTTGCAGCAATGTGCTGGAACACCTCCCAAACGACGCGGATGTCTTGAAGCAATTTTATCAAATCCTGGAAGAAGGGGGACACTGCATCATCATCGTTCCTGCGGAGCCCCGCCTGTTCGGCGCAATAGATCAGGCGGTCGGGCACTATCGGCGCTACAGCGTGACGGATCTGGTCACCAAGATGGAGGCCGCTGGCTTTCAGGTAGTTTTCACCCGGCAGTTCAATCGCCTGGGTGCGGCAGGCTGGTTTGTAAGTTCAAAAGTTCTGCGTCGTCGCCAGCTCGACCCAAGAAGCATGCGGTGGTTTGGAAGGATCACCCCGTTGGCAAAATTGCTGGACTATTTCCTTCCCTGGCCGGGAATGTCACTGATCGTGGTGGGACGTAAACCTCAAAGACAGCTTTTGCGAGCGGCTGCCTGATGATGAGTGAAAACATTCCGCTGGGCACTTCAGGTGTTAAGAGCAGTGAGTCTCCCTCGGCTGGTGGGGGAAACCGAGAAAACGGCCGTCTGGCGGCACCACCGTGGAAATCCTGGCTATTAACGTTTGTTTGCGGGCTTCTCGCGCTCCTGGGAATGGGGGCCGCCGTTCAGGCAGGTTGTGTTATCCTGGGCATTTACCCCAGCGGGAAAACTGTACTGGTGAAACATGTTGGTTGGCCGCTCCTGCTCGCCCTTTTCGGTCTGGCGGGCGTGCTGGCGATGTGGCCGAGACCCGCGTGGAACTGGGTCCAGAGGTGGCAGGCCACGATGCGTTGGGCCATTGATTTTTGGTGGGCCCAGCCCTGGTGGGGACGCGTTTTGATCATCGTCGGAATTGGGCATGGGCTGATCTCGGTAGAATACTTCCTGAATTGTCCTGAGGATTTACTTCGACAGTACCAAGAAATAAAGCAATTTGCGTCTGCTCCTTCCAGGCTCTTCGCCGGCCAGCGGGTGGCGAATCTGGAATACCACATCCAGCAATACCGCCGGGCCATCCCTCCAAATGCTCAGGTAGCCTACCGGGGTTCCTGGGAAGCCATGATCGTGGCCTATCAGCTTTATCCCCGCCGTCTGTTCTTGCTCCCAGAGGATGCGCAACGCCTGGCGCGGGCGTGGGGAGACCACCGCTGGCTGGAGATCAAGACCAAAGGGGCGTCCCGTGCTGATACCTGGACAGAAGAATACTGGGCTGCACGCCGTCCACCAGTCGAGATTCCCCCGCTTCATCAATTTCTCGCGGAGCGCGACATTCAATACATGATCATCTTTAGCGAGAATCATCCCGAACTGTGCCGAGTTCTCCGCCTCAATCCTGACACCGGGTTAGCTTGCGGCCACATTTTCCAGGAGGACGCCCCTCGATGATCGGTCCGTGTGGAATGATCGTCTTGACCTGGCTTTGGTTGGCTGGGGTGTGGTTGTCAGGCTGGGCTAGCATCTCGCTCTTGGCACGGTTTGGGACACGACAGTCTCTTTCCACGAAGGAGAGGGGGAAGTTGGCCGGCGATCTTGCCACGGCCTTTCTCACCGGCGTGCTCGTGTGTGTGCTGCCCCTATACGTGATCCTCGCGGTTGTAGGACGGCTGAGTGCGGTCGCTTTTGTCACCGTCCTTTGCGTTCAACTCGGTTTGGCGTGTCTGGGAGCGCGTTCGCTCCTCCGAGAACTTCGCCATCATGCCGGTCGGCTCCAGGATTGGTGGGGTCTCGTGGGTTGGGCGTTGGTCGTTGGGCTGCTGGCTTCTGCCGCTGCGCTCTGGGGCTATGATGCGCAGGCCATTTACGGATTAAAGGCCAAGATCCTCGCTGACGGCCTCAGTATTTATGGGCCGGACTTCATGGATCCTTATCGGGTGCACTACTGGAACAACTATCCGCTTCTCGTTCCCCTGTTGGAAGCCCAAGTTTTTTTCTGGCGAAATCAGTGGGCTCTGCTGACAGGGGAGGAATTGTGGAACGACCTCGGCATGCCCGTGCTTCTCTGGGGTTTCATCATCGCCCTGGTGCTTCAGGTGGCGGCCGCCACAGAACGTCGCTGGGTAGGCTGCGGACCGTGGATGGGACTGCTCTTTGCGATAACGCCCATGCTGTGGCGATGGACCGAGGGAGCTGGACTTTCTGGCTCGGTTGACGTTGTATTCGCAGGCTTTGTTCTCAGCGCCGTGCTTGAGCTTTGCCAGCTTGCAGAGAGGACGCAACTGCAGTGGGGACCGCTGATTCGGGGAGCACTCTTTCTCACCGGCGCATGCCTGACGAAACAGGAAGGCGTGATCGCGACGGGGGCGATTCTGGGGGCATTTGTGGCAACCACAGTTTGGAAACTCTGGCGGGGACGGGATTCTCTCGCGTCTTTGGCGGTTCGCCGCGTCATCCTCTCGGGTGCGCGCTGTCTGCTGCTCGTCGGCCTTCTTGTGCTGCCGACGTTCGTTTTTCTGCGTGTGGTCCACGGATGCATGCCCGCTCCACCCTACTCCCGCCCCTATCTGGAGACTCTCAACCTCGACTGGCTGTCGCGGATAAGCGACCGGCCATTGACCGTGGGGGCCTTCGCCGTCAATGAGTTTTTCAACAATCGGTGGGGACTCCTCTGGTTGCTGGGCTCTTTGAGTTTGTTCCTGCCGCGACGCCACCCGATCGACGCCGCCACGGTATTTTGTCGGGCCTTTCTTGTTCTGGTGTTGGCAGCGTACCTGGCAATCTTCGTTGTCACGCCCTATCCTTTGCACTTTCATCTCCACACGGCGTTCGCACGGCTGATGTTCCACATCTTTCCGGTTTTCGTGGTTGTAGCGATCGAACAGATCGCATCTCTCCCGTGGAAACGACCGGCGCTCCCAGCGGAACCGATCGCAGGATAGGAAGCGTCCAAGAAAGCGATTACGATAAATAAAGGGGGCCCACGTCTCCCCCGAGGCGGTATGGAATGGGGCGGACCAAGACCGGAACAGGAGAGGTGCGATGGGTGCGGGTTTCGACCCTTATTATCTCTGGCTGGGAATCCCACCCGAGGAGCAGCCACCCGATCATTACCGTTTGCTTGGTATCGGACGTTTCGAGGACGATCCGGAAGTCATCGAGCGCACGGCCGATCGCCAGATTCAATTTCTGCGGCAGATGCTCAATACGCCGCATGGCGAGCTTGCGCGAAAGCTAATCTCCGAAATCAATGGCGCGCGAGTGGTCCTCCTGGATCCGGCAAAGAAGAGCGCGTATGACGCTCAACTTCGGGGAACATCTGTTACTGGAGGCGCGTTGGATGTCGGGTGGATGGGTGTTTCCTCCGAAGCAGCAGTCCGTGCCCGCCGTCGGAAAGGTGGCCGGAAACGCCTTCTGACGCCAATCCGCTTTTTATGGGATCATCCCGGAGTCACGGTCTTTCTGGCGTTGGTGTTGTTGTTGATTTCAGCGATGGTCAGTCGGTTTGTGCCGCCCGTGCCTCCGGGACCATCCGAACTGTCAGCGGCCGCGGCCCCTTCTTCGGCGGAGGAATCGTCGCACCCATCGACGTCATCAGCTTCAGCGACTGGACCGGCCATCTCGAAAACGCCTCCAGACATGACCGGCGGCCAGGCAGCACCACCGGCAGTTGCCGGCGGCGATTCGTTAGGTAAAACCCAGGGAGCTTCCGTTAACCCTGCCGCACAAGGGATGGTGCGGGAACCCTCAGCTCCTTCGTACCCGGCGCTGTCCATTGGGGCCCGTTCCACGCCTTCGTCCCCCGTGGATGCGCCGCTGCGCCCCGGTTTGCTGGGGCGTGTCACGGTCGGTGGGGAAGACCTTGGAGTGATTGTCCGCTATTTGCCGGGCGACGCCGTCGCGGAAGCTGATCTGGATCGTTTGGCGACCCAGTACGGGCTGCAACCTGGAGAGAAGACCGTTCGCCTGATCGGGGTGATTCGCGTGAAAACCGAGGCCACCTCCGGCGTGCCCGTGCATCTTCAGGTCACCTGGGAGGGCGCATCCTGGGAGGGTGTCACGGTCAGCGTGGATGGCCGGGCGATTCCTATCCCCAAAGAATCGCAGGAAACGGTGTGGAACACATCGCTTGTCCTCCCTCCCGGAGATCATTCTGTGGAGTGCTCCCTTACGGGGCAACCTTGGGCCAAATCGTTCAAGCTGGCGGTCAGTTCCCTGGCCGCACAACCGGCAGGCGGGAACGTGGCCCCTACCGAGGACACTTCCGGTTCCTTGGTCCAGGTGGGCTATACCGAAGCCATCCTGGCGCAGGTGAGCCAGCTTCCGACATTGGCTCGACATACACTCAATAGCGAACTGGCTTCTCTCTCTTCAGCGGAACTGGCCTTCGCTTCACCTGACGAGTCGCCAGGGCCTTCTGCAACGCCGTCGGCCGTGTCCGGAAGCACGCCCCCTGCTCAGCGAGTCCCCGTTCCATCCGCGCAGGATGAAAAGCTGGCCCGGGATCAGATACGGCAGGAATTTCGAAAAGACTATCAGGAGGCCACGGCACCAGCGGCCAAAGTTTTGCTCGCACGCATGCTCCTCAAACAGGGAAATCAGGAAACCGATCCCGTTCGGCGATTCGCCTTCTACCAGGAGGCCCGCGAGTTGGCTTTGAGTGGCGGGGATTTCGATTTGGCTATCCAGGCGGGCGAGGCGTTGGGGCTGAGCTTCGAACTGGACCCCTGGTCGCTCCATTTAGAGGCCGCTCAGACCCTCGTACGGAATGCGCGGTCCACCGAGCAGCGAGAGAAACTGCTTGGCCAGCTGGAAACGCTGGCAGAATCCGCCGTTGAGGAAGACCGCTATCAGGAGGCGGAGGGTTTGCTTGAAACGGCCGCCACCCTAGCTGGTCAACTTCGCGACAACGTCCGGAAGGATCAGTTCCTGCGGCGGAAGGACGACGTTCGCCGGATTGCGGGAGCCTTTGAGTCGATCCGCGAACATCTGGCCACCCTGCAAACGGCGCCCGACGATCCCGCAGCCAATGAAGCCGTCGGCCGATTCTACTGTTTCGTCAAACAGGCGTGGCAGAAGGGACTGCCCTATTTGGCAAAAGGGGAGACCGCGCTCATTCGGACGGTGGCTCAGGCTGATCTGCAAAAACCTGTGCAACCGGCTGCCCAAGCGCAGCTCGGCGATGACTGGTGGGCGATTGCAGAGACACTTTCGGATCAGGAAAAGGCGGCTGTCAAACGACACGCTGGTTACTGGTATCTTCAGTGTGAAGCCAGGTTGACAGGTGAAGCGGCGCAGCGGGTGCGAACTCGATTGGCGGAATCCGGTCGATTGATTAATCTCCTGGGACTCGCGGCGGCACGTCGGATCACCCTCCAGGGAACCTGGCAGATTGGACCAAAGGCGATTATTTCGGCCCCGGAGCCGGTCACCCAGATCATCTTTCATGTGATCCCACCCCAGGAATACGATTTGGTGGTGGACATCCAGCCGCTTCCACTCCCACCGCCCCCGCGGGGTGCGGCCCAGGGACAGCGTCCCAACCCTTTGCTCGATGTCGGTCGAGGAGCCTTTGCCGCGGGTTTGGTTCAGGGACAGCATCAGTTTCTCGCCGTGGTCGATTGGACCGTGCCCAATCAGGGAGTTTATTGTTTCCTCGCCAATTGCAACGGTCGTGGGCCTGATCCAGCCAATCCCACTTTTCAGCAGGTTCAGGCCCTGCGAGGCCAAAGATTGAACACCCTGGTGTACAGTGTGCGGAAGACGGACGTCACGGTGACGGCCAACGGCGTCCCCATCATCCGTTACACGGGTGACTTTGCGTCGCTTACCCTGCCGCAGGGTTGGGGCACCATTACGGCCTCTCGCATCTTTTTCGCCACCCGCGGGGCGATGTATCAAATCACCCGGGCGGAACTCCGCGATCTGGGACCGTAAAGACGCCGGAGTGTCTACCAAAATTGAGCGTTTGATACATCCCCACTTTTCCTGTGGTGATAGCGTTGCGAACGTCCCACGCATTGGCATGAGGGCGAGATTCAGCCCGGGGACCTGCTTGTCAGCCCCACGTTTCAACGTTCGGGTAATCCACCTTGCCCACCAGGCTCCAACTGCTTGGTTGAACGGCGGGGCGATTCATGAATTTCCCCTGCTAACGCATTGCGCCGTGATCTCTTCAATAGGTTTTAACAAAAGCGGGGATGGGGCAGATGGGACGCGTGTTGACAAACATCGTACCCGCGGGTATAAGCGTACATTTGAACACTATCACGACCCAGCGCCGGCCTGTCTCTAAGAAGGGGAAGATCGCATGCTTCGGGAGTTCACGCCGCTTGCCGCTCAATTTCTCGATGAGTTTTGCCAGCAGCAACTGGAAGCCGCCGGCCTGGCTTTTCCGCCGGTGGATGCGTTCCGGCTTGCGGCTCTGCTCAGGTTCGAAGTTGTGTTCGACGCTGCGCATCCCCAGCGGGCAAGTTGCGTCACACTGCGACACGGGCCGGGCGGACAGCGACTCATTATCGTGCGACCCGAGGAGCGCGTAGAACGCCTCCACTGGGCTGTTGCCCATGAGGTGGGGGAATTCCTCGTGGCGGAAGTCATTCGAACCTGGGGAACTCCCGTGGACGACGTGGAACCGCCCCACCGGGAATGGCTCGCCAATCAACTGGCCAGGCGTCTGCTTGTTCCCCACCGCCCATTCTTCGCCGACCTGCAGCGATTGGATGGCGATTTGATCGCTCTCAAGAGTCGTTTCGGCACTGCCAGTTACGAAGTGCTCGCCAGACGGATGCTGGATGCCCCTGATCCATCCGTGATTACCGTCGTGGATCAGGGAAGAATCACGTTCCGGAAAAGTAACGTCCTCGAGCGAGTACCTGGGCTGACCGAGCTGGAAGAGGCGGTCTGGCTTCGCGCTCACCAAACGGGGCTACACCAGCGCGGGGAAAGGGGCAACCAGGACGTACAAGTTTGGGCCATCCATGAGCCGGGCTGGAAGAGGGAAATCATGCGCACCAGAGCAGCTTGGATGAATTGGTAGTAGGCAGGCGAGGATTCTCTCGCCCCGCGTGGCCTGACGCTATTTCTGGGAGTCTTCGTGAGGAACAGTCCCGATGACAAGTTCTCCTTTGTGAACGCCTTTCAGTCCGCGGAGCCGGGCCGCAATCTCGCGGAGCTGCCGCGCTGGTCCCCGCAGCAGGATGACCTCCAAGCACAGGTCATGCGTCAGGTGCGCATGCACCACCGAGATAATCAGATTATGGTGGTCGTGCTGGAGCTTCATGAGCTGGTCGCGGAGTTGACTCCGATGATGATCATACACCAGCGTCAATGTCCCCGCGACATCTTCCGCATCTTCGATCCATGCCCGTCGGGCCAGCGAGTCGTGGATGAGCTGGCGAATCGCCTCGCTGCGGGTGGCAAAACGCTCTTCGCGGCAGTATCGCTGAAACCGCTTCAAAAGGTCTCGTTCCAGCGAAATGGAAAAGCGGACAATCTTTGACACACGATCCCCCTGTTTCGTCGCTCAGGTCAAAAAACTATCCCGGTTAGGACTGCCCAAGCTCCGCCATCACCTCATCGGGAATGTTGAAGTTTGCCGACACGTTCTGGACATCGTCGTGTTCGTCAAGCTCTTCCATGAGTTTCAACACTTTCCTCGCCGTGTCCGCATCCAGGTCCACGTAATCTTTGGGAATGCGGGTCACTTCCCGAGAATCACAGGGGATGCCGGCCTGGTCCAGCGCCTCACTTACATCCGAGAACTTGCTGGGATCACAGGTGACCTCGAACTTGTCTCCCACCTGTTTGATGTCTTCCGCCCCGGCCTCTAATGCCACCTCCATTAACCGCTCCTCAGAGACCTGGTTCGCAGGCACAAGGAACAGCCCCTTGGTCTCGAACATCCAGGCCACGCATCCGGTGCTTCCCAGCTTTCCATTGTGAAGCTCAAAGCACTTACGGATTTCCGCGGCGGTCCGATTGCGATTATCGGTGAGGACGTCGCACATGATTGCCACACCGCCGGGTCCATAACCTTCGTAGGTGACTTCTTCCAGAGCCGCGCCCTCGATTTCGCCCGTGCCGCGTTTAATCGCCCGCTGGATGTTATCCTTGGGCATGCCGACGGCCTTGGCGGCTTCAATAGCAGCCCGCAATCGAGGATTCATTTTCGGATCTCCACCCCCGATTCGGGCCGCAATAATGATCGCCTTGGACACCTTGCTCCAGATCTTTCCCCGCTTGGCGTCCACGGTAGCCTTTTTATGTTTGATGCTTGCCCAGTGCGAATGCCCGGCCATAAAAAGTCCTTCCTTTTGCTTCTTTCTACAAGTTTGCTCGCCGTGTCAAATACAGTGTGCTCAGCTTCCCACTCCCCTTAACTCAGTATATCACCCGGCCATTTCCGGCCACAAGAACCGAGATGTTCTTCCCAGGGACATGCCTGTCAAGTCCGCGGCCGGAGGGATCCGTTCCTGCCTGTTAGCATTTGATAATCCGAACTACTTACCAGGGCACCAACAGCGTGCTTCACTGAAAAGATTTCTCGGAGAAAACTGCTTGTCCGATCACGTTCCCATCTTCGCAGAATACATTTCACCGGTCGGTCTCTGGGCGCTCGGTTCAGTGCCTGGTTAGAACGGGAGGGACTATTCATGGATGGCCCCTCCAGCCAAATTTGCCCGTGGTGTGTCGGGGGCTTTTGCAAAATGGGCGATGGGGCGCCTTTTCAGGTTGTTGCGGTCCTCTGCACGATCGGTTACACTGACTAACAGGGATGGTCTGTGCAGACGGAGAAGTTCGGCACGGCATCAGTGAGAGACCGCCCATGTGGGGTTGGTCAGGTAACGGCCGAACAAACAACCGTCCCGAGGACGCCCGTGGGGCTCCCTTAGGGGCGCAAATGTCTGCTTCTTTCGACCGCCCATGGTATAAGGTGCCGCTGTGGCTGCCGGTGTACTTCAACGGCCGACGCTCGTGCTCAATCGACATTGGCAACCGATCCACGTGGCGACGGTTGCGCGGGCCCTGGTTATGGTTTACCAGGGGACGGCCCTCATCGTCGATCCTGAGGACTTCAGCACGTACACGTGGTCGGACTGGACTCAATTGACCCCTGCTGAGGGTGAGAGTTTTATTCAGGGGGTTTCCTTTCGCCTCCGCGTGCCGGAAGTGATCACGTTGCGAGAATATGATGGCGTGCCGCATTCCGGCGTGCCGTTCAGTCGGCGGAACCTCTTCAAGCGAGACCACAACACCTGCCAGTACTGTGGCAAGCAGTGTCCACCGGATCAGCTCACGATCGATCACGTGATTCCCCGGGCGAGGGGTGGCGAATCCACCTGGGAGAACTGTGTTCTGGCCTGCGTGGACTGCAACCGAAAGAAGGGCAATCGCACCCCCGAAGAGGCGGGAATGAAACTCCGCCGCAAGCCCACCCGGCCGAAATGGCGCCCCATTTACGCCGCCCGTGAGATTCGCATCGAAAGCTGGAATCGCTTCATCAGCGAGGCCTACTGGAACGTCACTCTCGAACGGTAGCCGGAATCCCCCTGGGATTTTCGTCGCGCTTTTTTTAAAGTCGGCCGGTCTTGCCACCGATTTCAATTCTGTCTATATTTGCACATGTGTGCAATTGTCAAACAAACCGAACCGGCCCCGCGTAGTACAAACAGGCATGCAGGAGTGTTTCCCAGCCATGACCAGTAAACTTGACCCCAAGGTGCGTGCTCGGTGCGAAAGCCGGGCACAGGTGATCAAAGCCCTGGCCCATCCCTCGCGGTTGGTGATCGTTGAGGAGCTGGGGAGGGCCGGCGAAAAGTGTGTGTGCGAGCTGGCGGACCTCCTGGGCCTGGACATGTCCACGACTTCCCGCCATCTGAGCCAGATGAAGGAGGCCGGTATCCTGCAGGATGAAAAAAGGGGCCAGATGACGTTTTACCGGCTGAGGACACCCTGTATCCTCCAGTTTCTCGACTGCATTGATGGGGTCATCCAGCAGGGGCTGGAGAGCAGGCTGAAGCTGCTCCGGTAGGTTTCCTGAGACGTGACAGATCCGGTAGTCCGGGACGCCCTTCCCGAGGAGTCGCTCGGTTTTTTTAAAGGAAGTAATATTGCACATTTTGCCAAATACGCATAAACATGTAGAAAAGGAGTCCGCTCACCATGACGCGAAAAGACTGGGGAATTCTGGCCGCTTTGGTGATTGTGTTCCTCCTGGCGTACTTTCTCAACTTCAGTTCGCCGAGGATTCAGAACGCGGTCATGGAAGCCTTTCTCATGTTGCAGTGGTATGCGAGAAACCACACCCTCGCGTGTGTGGTGCCAGCGATGTTCATCGCCGGCGGAATTGCCACCTTCCTTTCCGAAGAAGGCGTTCTGCGGCACCTTGGACCGCAGGCCAACAAGATCGAGGCCTACGCAGTGGCATCGGTTGCGGGCACTGTCCTGGCCGTCTGCTCGTGCAGCGTGCTTCCCATGTTCGCGGGAATCTACCGGGTAGGCGCCGGACTGGGGCCCGCGGCGGCTTTTCTCTATTCCGGCCCGGCCATCAATGTGATGGCCATCTTCCTCACAGCTCGGGTACTGGGTTGGGACCTGGGAATTGCCCGGGTAGTAGGCGCGGTTGTTTTCGCCGTGGTCATCGGTCTACTCATGGCCTGGATCTTCCGCAAAGAAGAAACAGAGCGAGTCAAGGCATTCATGGCCCTTCCCCAATCCTCCCCACCGAAGCGGAAACTGTGGCAAAACGCGGCGTTTCTCGGCGCGATGATCCTTTTTCTGGTGTTTTCCGACTGGAGCGACCCGAGTCGTACCCGCGTGGAGTTCAATCCTGACACCCAGGTGACCCTTATGGACGGTTCCGTCCGCTCACTCAAGACAACAGGACCGATCAGTGTGGCGGTGCTTCAGGAAACCACGACAGCTTACCGCCTGCAGATGGAGGAAAGCATCCCCGAGCTTTCCAAGGGCATGAAGTTCAATGTGGACAAGAAGTACATCCGCAGCATGACTCAGGATACCCCATCGGGTTACGAATTCGCCGCCTGGGTGTATCGCAATCGCTGGTACTTTGCCGGCCTGTTCCTGTTGCTGACGGTGATCATGGCTTTCTCCTGGTTCGAAAAAGCGGAACTGGGAGCCTGGCTTGGTGAGACCTGGTCATTCGCCAAACAGATCATTCCGCTCTTGTTCCTCGGGGTGTTTGTGACAGGTTTCGTGGGGGCTCTGCTTCCTGAAAAGCTGGTGGGAGCCCTTGTGGGAGGAGACAGCTTTCGCGCGAACTTCGTGGCGTCGGTCATCGGCGCAGCATGGTATTTCGCCACACTCACCGAAATCCCGATTCTGGAAGCGTTGATCGGTTTGGGGATGGGGAAAGGACCGGCACTGGCACTGTTGCTGGCTGGGCCCGCTCTTTCCCTTCCCAGTATCGCGGTCATCTACAGTGTGTGGGGATTTAAGAAAACAGCCACCTTCGTGGTACTCGTGGTGATCATGAGTACTGTCGTGGGTATGATCTTTGGAGCGTTTTTCGTCTGATTTCGTTGACCTCGCTTATGGAAAGGAGGCGTTGCGATGAAACTCATTCAGGTTCTGGGTCCAGGATGTGCCAAGTGTCAGGCCCTTCTCAAAAATGCTGAGGAGGCCGTCAAGCAACTGGGAATGGATGCGCACATTGAGAAGGTATCCGACATTAACATGATCACAAGTTTTGGCGTGATGATGACACCGGCTCTCGTGGTGGACGGCGAATTAAAGCTGCAGGGCAAGGTCGCCACTGTTGACGAGATCAAGCGAATCCTGGCGAGCTGAAGGGCACTGAAGTAGCCGTCATTCGCTTGCCAACTCAACCTGCGCGGGGAATCGACAAAATGACCGAAGAGACCAGTGCACGGCCGTGTGCTTGTTGCGGCACGGAGGTCGCCGTTCTTGCCTGTTCGGGGGCCTCCAACCTGGGGCACCTGGCAGACCTTGCTGCCCGCGAACTGAGCCGCCGCGGCTCTGCCCGCATGGGCTGCCTGGCGGGAATTGGGGCAGGAGCCGCGGGCAGCATCAACGCCGTCCGCAACGCCCGCCGTGTGGTCGTCATCGACGGTTGCCCCACCCAATGCGGACGCCGTGCCCTGGAGCGGGCGGGCCTTACGGAGTTTGTTTCTGTCCGGGTGGACCAACTCGGTTTTAAACGCGGCCAGTCGCCTGTCACTCAGGAGAATGTGCAGCGGATTGCCGACGAGGTGTGCCGCATTCTATCGGAGGGGCCACCCTCAGCAGGCATGAAAGATTCCGCCTGTTGTGAATAATGGACATTTTGCGGGCGTGCATTGTCCGGTAAGCACGTTGCAAATTACTCGGAGCCAGTTTCGCGACATCGTTCGGGAGGGTTAAGTATGAATCAGGGAGCGCATTGGCGGAATGTCTTTACTGGCGTGATGTTGCTGTTAGCTGGCGCGGCCCTAGGGGCGGCGTTAGTGAAAATAGCGGGAAACGGAAACCCGCCCTCGCGGACGGTGGCGGCTTCCCCGACTGCGGCCACCAGTACTACCCAGGAGCCAGCACCGCAAACCATAAAGGACGGCGTACTCGTCTATTTATTCCACGGCAATGTGCGGTGTCCCACATGCCTGGCCATCGAAGCAAGCACCAAGGAAGTACTCGAGGCAAACTTCGCTCAGGAATTAAACTCGCGCAGGATCATCATCCGTGAGTTAAACTATGAAAAGCCGGAAAATAAACCTTATATCGAAAAATATAAACTGATTGCCCCGACAGTCGTGATGGTCCGTATTCACGACGGGGAAGAAAAAGAATTTGTCAACATCATGGAAGTTTGGCAGTGCGTGGGCGATAAAGATGCATTCACACGCCTGATTTCCGATAACATGCAAAAGATGCTCCAGGACACAACGAGTTGATCGGGTCGAATGTTCCGTCTTGCATACCTGATAGAAAGTCGTAAAAGCACAAGGAGGGGAACAATGTTAGTCAAAGGATGGTTGACCGGCGTTCTCGTTTTAGCAGTCACTTTTTCGCAATGGAGTGCTGCCGCCCCCGGCGCTGAACCATCAACACAGCCTGCTCTTCAGCCTGATCGGGTGGTGGCGATCTACTTTCACCGAACCCAGCGGTGTCCGACCTGCCGATTGGTGGAAAAAACGATCGGGGAAGTCCTGCAAAAGTACTTTGTGCAGGAACTGAGGTCGGGGCGTCTCCAGTGGGCTTCCATCGATTTCCAGGATCCGCGAAATGCCCAGTTTGCCCGGGCCTATCAGGTAACGATGCCGGAACTGGTACTCGTGCTGGTTCACGATAACAGGGTCGTGCAGTGGCAACCTTTCCCTCGCGTATTCGGGCTTCTTGGCAAACCGCAAGATTTTGAGAACTACGTGCGGGAAGGCGTCGAGGAGTACCTCAGGCAACTTCTGAGTGTTCGGAAGTAAACAGTAAGAAAGTGTTAGTGAGTATACCGGAAAAAAGCGGACTTTGGGCAATAACATTTAAAAGGACGAGCCGATATGGCCCTCGAGAGTTCTGCCCCACTGGTGGGGGTGACGCTCCTCGGTCTCGCGACTGCTGTGGCGCCGTGTCCGTTGGCCACGAATATCGCGGCGGTCACCTACATTGCGCGAAAGCTGACAGACCGGCGCTGGGTAGTGACAAGCGGAATCCTCTATACTCTGGGACGTTCCGTCACCTACGCCGCGCTCGCGGGCATTTTGAGCGCAGGCCTGACGAGTCTGCCGGGCCTTTCCACCAGCCTGCAAAAGTACGGACATTTATTTCTCGGGCCACTTCTCATTCTGGTTGGGATGCTGCTTCTGAACTTGATTTCGATTCCTCTACCGCAGGCGCAGGCCGGGCACGCACAGAAGATCGCCGATCGATTTGGCGTTTTGGGAGCGTTTCTCCTTGGCGTGCTTTTTGCGCTGGCTTTTTGCCCAACGTCGGCGGCGTATTTTGGAACTGTGGTCACGCTGCTCGCTACCCGCTCGGTGGGATCGCTGGGGCTCGCCTTCTTGTATGGCGTGGCCACAGGAGTGCCCGTTCTCGTGTTCGCTCTGCTCGTGGTCTTCGCCGCCAGTTGGGTTGGCCGGGCCTTCGCCGCTGTAACCGTTATTGACCGGGTGGTGCGAACTGTCACGGGGATTGTCTTTCTTCTTATTGGGATCTACTTTGTTCTTCTCTATAACTTCGATCTTCCCGTGAACATCTTTGATATTCTCTCGTAACGAATATTGCTCCGGGAAAAGAACCGGCCGATTAAGGGTTTTCGCCTTGCGGTGAGGCCTTTTTGAGCGGCGGCGGAGACAGGGGCCAAATAACCAGCACGTCAGATTCCGGGAACGCGGAATTCCAGGAGGTTTTTCTGGCTTGAGCGCGGCGATCGGCCTCCGTCGGCCAGCCATCGCGAGCTACTCCGAGAAGTCCTGGAATCGCCAGACAGGGGCCTGTCAGTTCCGGGTGCACACGCGCGGATGCCTCCGTATCAGCCGGGAAGTAAATAAACGCGTCCTGCGTGCCGGGAACGCTCGGTATTACGAGAAGATAATCGGGGACCAGATCGGCCAGTTGATCGGGCAAATGTCCGTGGTCTATCTCGTATGCCCGCAAGGCCATCCGCAGGAGCGTCGCGCGGACCGTCACATCGATCGTCCGCTGATTGAGAAATTCATAATAGATATACGAGTTGACCCAGGCCGGACTATCGCTGAGAAATGGCCCGATCCACATACAGAGACTGGTGCCATAAATCTCGGGCTGGGTGCCGGGCAAAGAATCATCGGCTTCATATTGCCGAGCAAAAGTGAGCCACTCGGAAAAAATCCGATCGATGCGTTTCTGGTAGGCTGCTTTTTCTCCGGGAAGATAAACAGCCCACTTCGGCCAGTGGGGTAAGCAAAACTCGTCCTGTGAGGACCGTTCTCTGAAGATAAGATCGCGCCAATAGCGATACATGAAGAGGATTCGCTCATCAAAGGGGATCCGCTCATCTTTCCATGTATCGTAAATTTCCCGTAAAGTCTGCCGAATATCGTGGGACGTTTGCCCCGGGGCATGGCACCATGCCCACACGGCGTCGGCCCACGCTCTCCAATCCCCTTGGGTTGCGGGACCGTAGCCAGTGAAGTCTGCCGCAAAAATCAGGGGCCGCGTCCGATGTCCCCGCAGCCGCAGGCACAGATCGGCCGTGAAGAAAATCCGCGCATACTCCAGATGATGATGCTCGATTGCCTGGTAGATCAGGCGTTCGAAGAAGGCATTGTGGAAAAAGCGGGAAGAGACCAGCTTGTCGTCCGCACTGAGGAGATTCTGGGTCGCTGAATCCTCAAACAGACGCGCGACAAACGGGTCTGAATAAGGCGTCTTTGTGAGGTCCGCAAGCTGTTGCATAAAAACCGAATTGTGCGAGACACGTGTCCATAGCTGCCGACTGTAGTCATCATCGGGACGTATATGATCGACGAATAACGAAGGGTTATACTCGGCGTCAAGCCGCTCGATTGTTTCCAGCACGGACTTTGTGTGGTGCACGCCGGCCATTTGCGTATCGGCCTTGGCTGCCGAAGGTGATCCCTGTATGACCGTCATCGAGACCCGCAGCGCCTCGAATTTCGAACTTTGGGGACCTTGAATCAAGTACACGCGAAGTGCAGGCAGGAGAAACCACATCACTACGAGGGTCCACAAGATAGGACTGCGCACAATCGCGAACCAGCGGTTGTCGAGATGCCGTCGAAGCCATGGGCGCATGGAGACCCTCGTCTGCGCGAGGACACCAGCCGAAAACACCAGGAAGCGACACACAAACGCCAGCCCGGGCCAGAGTTCATCCCGGCCGGCCGGAAACAACTCTCCGGGAAGATACAGTCCCAAAAACAGCAAAAACCAGGCCACCACAAAGGCCTGAATAATATTGGGAGATGCCATTCCCGCAAGTTGTCCGGCTGCGTACCAGCCAATCGCAGAGATGACGTACGCCAACCAGTCAGGAGACGGCCGAATTTCTCCCAGGAGGAATATGGATTGCCGAAAACCTGAAAAGACCAAGTTGCAGAGTATCCCCGCGACACACCATGCAAGTACCCACGGAAACGCCCATCGCTGCCGTGACCACCAGACCAGTCGTGGCGAAACTGGCAAGGCTGCGAGGAAGTTACGCGTCGAACCACCGCGATCGAAAATAAATGTAGATATGCCTATTGCAACAATCGCGACGGAGGGGACAAACATCAGGGTAAATAGCCCATGTTTTTCGCACCATTCCATGTAGGCGTCATGCGATAGCCATTGGGTACTTAAAGCATTGATACACCCCAGAATGAGTATATACATAAAAAAGATCATTTTAAGAAAAATCGCCCATCCGCCGAGGTGTCGCTCATGAAGCCACACCAAATATCTCATGGGCGAGGCACGTGAATTCGGTATTGCAGGCATTGAAAGACGGAAGACGATCTGGGGAACCCGCAGGTGTGTCGAAAGCCCTCTAAATCGAAGGATCAGAAGGCGGCTTTTTAGCCAGCGAAGCGGTTCGTCGGAACTTTTCAGCCACTTTCCCACGAGAATCGCATCAATCGCTAAAACACCGGCAACGGCAAGAAGACGGACCGGCAGTAACTGGCCCGACGACTCCCAGGTAAAAGTGCCGAACTTGGGTATAAACTGATCGGGAAACAATACTTGTTTCAAGTTGTACAAACCGACAACAATAAAGATGTCAAGAACGTAGGCCACCGCCGCCCCCATCACCGCGGACCAGATCACCCGCTGCACAAGGATCGAAAAAAAGAGCCCCCATACGAAGAACTCTCCTGCCAGCCCCGCCCAAAAACGCACGCTCAGCGAGACGTCCCATGGCCATTCTTCAAATAGCGAATAGTCGTTGGTAAGCCAGTCTGCGGCAATCAAAATCACAAAGCCCATCAACAAGCAGAGGGCCACTCCCAATAGAGCGACAATACTCAGGGCAAGCATGAGGCGCGAAGCCTTGATGGGGAGGGCACGGAGTAACGTGTCCGTCTTTCGTTCCGTTTCACCTGCAAAGGCCATGGCGCCTAAGGCCAGCGCGAATAAGGCGGCGCCCACAAACGGCACGACAGTTAGCGATTGGGTGGGGCGAGTATTTGCGGCGAAGAAAACGGCCAGCACGGAGGGAATTATTCCCAGGGCCAGCATGAGAAGCTGCGTCTCACGCCAGTATTTCCATGCCAGGGCAAGAGTTTCAAAGAGGAACTCATGTTGAAAGGCAGCGGTGCCTTGACCAGAAGGGGCCTTCATGACACTTCCTCCGTCTGCTGAGAACTGATCGGTTGCGTTTCTCGGTTCATGTAGGCTGTGAAGATCTCTTCCAGCGAGCATGGGAAAGCATCGATTGAGCGAAGGCCGGAAATGGCTACCTGACGGATGGGTTCCGAGTCGCCTGGACTCCGCGCGATGATATGACACTCCAGTCCTTCGCGTGTCTGTTGTATGATCTCTCCCGGAAAAGAACTAATATTATTCAGAAAATCATTTAAAGAGTGAGGATTATCAAATATCAGCACCCACCGCCGTATTTCACGCTTGAGTTTCTCCACCTCGTCCACGAGAATCAACCGACCCTCCTTGAGAAAGCCCACAATATCGGTGACGCGCTCCACCTCGTGGACCTGGTGGCTGGCGAGAAATACGGTTTTTCCAGTGGCCGCGCGATCCACCATACTTTCCAGAAACTGCCGTCGGACAATCACGTCCAGGCCGGAAGTGGGCTCGTCGAGGATGAGTAGATCGGGATCGTGGCTGATGGCCAGGGCCAGCAGGACCATTGCCCGCATGCCTTTGGAGAGCTCTTTTATTTTCTTTTGGGGATCCAGTCCAAATTTTTTGATATGCTCCAGATAGGCAGTAAAATATCCCGCCGGATAAAACGCAGCACAGAACTGGCCGATTTCGTCCACACGCATCCACTCGTACAGGCCGGGCTGTTCAGGAACATAACCGACACGGCGACGGATCTCGAGCGACTCACGCTGGCAATCATATCCCAGAACTTCCGCTTTGCCGTCATCCGGGTCGAGCAGCCCCAGCAGAATCTTGATCAGCGTGGTCTTCCCGGCACCGTTCCTCCCCAGGAGTGCCCACACCACGCCGCGAGGAATCTCCAGCGACACCCCGCGGAGGGCTTCCACTTTTCTGAATCTCTTGGAAATGTTTTCCACGCGAATGACGGGATTCATGGCGTGTTCTCCTGCTGTGGCAGCGAGCGGAGCAGATCGCGCAGCATCCGCTCAAGTTGCCGGGGGGTGATTTGGGCCCGCAACGCCTCATCCACGACCTGCTTGAGGCGCTCATACACCCATCGTTCCCTCTCCTTGCGACAGCGCTCTGGGGCATCCTTCGCGACCGTCAGCCCCACGCCCCGCTGGGCGGTCAGGATTCCTTCGTCCTGAAGTTCACGATAAGCACGGGCTACGGTGTTCGGGTTGACGGCGAGCTGGCGGGCCATCTCGCGGACGGAAGGCGTCAGCTCTCCCGGCTGAAGTGCGCCCGACGCCACGGCAAATTTGATCTGTCGGGCAATCTGTTCGTAAATCGGGGTGGCGTCAGCCGGGTCCACGCGGACGTACATGTGTTTGTCTCCTGTACTAGCTCACTAGTACAGTATATCGCTCGGCCGCGGCTTGTCAAGTGCTTTGCGGCCAAAAATGCGAGGCGAGTTTCGACGGTTCCCGCCGGCTGGTGGCTGACGATTCATTCGGTCACAATATCACCTGTGACTTTCGTCCCTGCCAGCAAATGGAGACGGTCTACCATGTTCAATCAGACACCGCGTCATTGTTGCGGCAGATCGCTCGGGTTAGTATTGCTTGCGGGAATTTTGACACTCACAAGCGGCACAGGCTGGACGCTTACACTGGCCGCTGAAGAGGAGTTTGTCGGGCCGTGCCCAAGTTGGCTGGATGTACGCCGGGACTTCGGAGCGGTGGGTGACGGAATCGCCGATGACACAGCGGCCATCCAGCAGGCGCTGGATGCGATCCGCAGCCACCAGCAGGCGTCCGTGCTGTATTTCCCCGCGGGGACTTACCGTTTGACTCGCCCCCTCAAAACTGTTCGCCAGGCCCACACGGATAATATGGTCTCCCTGGTCGGCGAGACTCCCGAGAAAACGGTTCTTTTGTGGGACGGGCCCGAAGGCGAGACGATGCTCCAATGGGACGCATGGTATTCAAAGATTTCGCGGATGACGTTCGATGGGCGCGGTCGGGCCGGCGTTTGTTTGTTTTACGGGCCTTCTTTCTCCACATATAACGAAACAAGCGACCTTATATTCCGCGATGCCCAAAATGGACTTGTATTTGGTGGCCCGCAAACCGCCGGCCAGGCCGAAAATGAAGTCCTCCGCTGCCGGTTTCTGCGATGTGAAACGGGTATTCAGGCAGTCAACTGGAATTCGATGGATATTTGGGTGTGGTACTGCTGGTTCGAAGATTGTGGGCGATCCATCCATAACGTGATGGGTAACTGGCATGCGTGGCACAATGTTTTTATTCGCTCTCGTGTATCGGACGTCAGTATCGCTAATCTCATGGTCTTTTCGGTAGTGAATAACGTAAGTGTAGGATCGCGTTGTTTTCTGGATTTTTCCAGTGGACACACCTGGGGGTCGCCTACCAGTATCACCGGCAACAGGATCGTCGATCCAACAGGTGACTGCGCCATGGTGTTGGACAACGCCGGACCGTATTTGGTGGTGGATAATCAATTTCGAATTCGGCCGAATACTCGCGCGATCAGAATGACCTGGGCTGACCAAACCTTGGTTGGAAACGCGTACACACAGGACGACGCCGTCGAGGAACGCGGACGCTTCCGGCGGATCGCCGAACGGGTTGTCTCGCCCGATCAGATTTCGGATGCTCTACCAGAACTTCCATCGGTCCCACCAAGGAAGACTCGCCCAATCATCGAAGTGCCGCCCAATGCCAGGGCGGAAGATATCCAAAAGGCCATTGATCAAGCGGCACAGATGGTGGGGGAACGGCCCGTGGTTCATATTCCCATGGGAGTTTATCAGATTGACCGCACCCTGGTTATTCCCCCTGGGGCCGACCTCCAGTTAGTCGGTGATGGTGCCAGTGAGGTTGCCACACGGTTGGTGTGGACTGGGTCGCCGGATGGTTGTCTTGTCCACATCGCGGGGCCCAGACAGGTGTCGCTGCAGGATCTTCACTTAAATGGTGGCCGGGCCTCAGCGCTGCTTGTAGAGTTGCCGGATGACGCCAATTCTCGCCTGCTGGCCGATCAGCTTAACGTGACCGGTTCATCGTCCAGTCATGAGGACGAACTACCCGTGGCCCTGCGTGTGGAAGGGGTGGGCGAGGCCACCATTCAGTTCCGCGCGCTCCAGGGCAGCGGTCAGGCGGGTCGGTGGGTTCAGGTGATTGGCAACAATCGGGAGCCACGTGTTCCGGTCGCCATTTTCACGGGTGCCACCGGCTCCGCGGTTGGACAATACGAGGTCCGCAACGGAGGTGCGCTCGTTGTGCGAAGTATTTATCATGAGCGAAGTTCCGACGCCCTTTGTGGGCTCCATCTTTCCGAAAGCGGTAACCTCTCCATCGACGCCACACGGTTTTCTTATCCGACGAGTCCACGTGCACCGACCGTCCTGGCGGAAAATTTTCGCGGGCTGTGCACGTTGGCAACCTGTCTTTTCATGCCGGTTGCAACTGAAGACCCCTGTCGCATCGAGATCCGGGGCGACGGGAGCCACGCGAGCGTGCTGGCATTGAATAATCAGTTTTGGGTGATCAAACCGCCGGCAACCAGCGAGACGATCTGGCTCAATCGCGCTCAGCCGCCGGCACAGGGCGGCCTGCTGGGATGCAATATCAATACCAACAACAAATCAGTGGCTGCCAAAGGCTTCGAATTTCTCCGGAATTTGCCGGACCATCCCGATCCTGCCCGCTCACCCCGCGGCGCATCTCCCCTCCAGGACCGTGGCGCTGTGAGTGACGAAACGATTGTGCGGCACCTTCGGTTGCTCCGCGAAACGGTCCCCGTTTATCCGGAAAAGGTGAGCGAGGGCACAGAGATCGTCATTCGCCGGGTGATCGCCACCAGTCAGGGAAAGCTGACGGTATGGATCCGCGGCAAAAAATAAATACTGACTGGTAGTGTATTCAAAAATCGAATAACGTCCCCGGAGTATTTCTATGCCATGTATCCGTTTGTCACTTTTTGTTGTAGGCGAAAGTAAAATAATGCGATATTCTGTGAAAAACCATCATCGGCGGCGCGAGGGGATTGCCGGGGTAAGCTGCCGGGATTCTTGCAGGTCCCTGATCCACTGCTCGACGAGCGACACGGCACGTTCATCCGTTCGGTTGGTAGCCAGCGGTGGCATTTGACGGGGGCCCCGCAGCCGGAGACGGTGCCACAGTTCGCTGGCCTCAGGGTTGCCCGGTCGAACGATTTTGCTCCCCTGCGGTCCCACCTGACCCTGTCCAGGATTCACACCAATCAGTTGCGCCTTCTCCAGCGGTGTGTGATAGCGGAAGTCAGGACGGTTGACGATACCGTCCGGGACGTGGCACATGGCGCAGTTAGCATCAAGGTACGCCCGAACAAGCTCCTGACGCTGTCCGGCTTTGGCCGTTGAAGCCGTGAACCAGTCCGGATAAGCATCCCACGACTCCGGCGCACCTTGTGGTGGGTTGGCAAAAACACCCAGCGCTCGCCACAGGGCGATCTGGTTGGGGCGTTCCCGACCTTCTACGAGCGCTTCCATCTTCCCATGATCGGCTTCATTGGACGATGAAACGCTCTCGCTCGTCGCCTTTACCGAAGAATAGGAATATGAACCCGGAATAACTGGCCGATTGAGCTGCCGGGTGTTTAGGCCCAGCACAAATCCCGCGGCGGGAGTATGACAGGCCATGCAATCCGAGCGACTTGGGAAATACCATGAGAATGTTTCCCGGCCAGTTGGCGTTGCCGCGGAAACCTCCACTGTTTTTGCACCGTCTAAAAGCTCGGCATCTGTTTGAGCATCGTTCCAAACATAGGTGTATCCCTGCCAGCCCTCGGGACTGCGGACCAACAGGCGGGTTTCCAGACGCCGCCACTGCCGGGGGTCAGCCAGCTCTGCCGCTGAGATCTCTCGCGGTGAGCGACTGGCGGCGGTAGCACTGGCGGGAAGAAAGAATGTCTTCACCAGCACTGTGCCCTCGGGAAATTGCCAGTGACCTTTTTCACTAAAAGTAACGCTTTGACCTCGCGGCAGCGCAAGAAAGCGCTGTTTCATCGCGCCGTCGGACCACAGCGGTACGTTGACATCGTACGGCAGCAGCCCTTCGGAGGGTACCAAACCTGCTGGGTCGGTGAACAGTCCCGTCTCTGACAGCTTTTTGGGAAAGGCCGCGGCGATGGCCGAGAGGTTGCCCGACCGCTTTCGGAATCGATACACATAGCCGTCAAACGCCGTAAAGTACAATTCCCCTTCCGCGTCCTCACCGAAAGAGCTGATATTGAGGCCCGTCCGTGCGACCTTGCGGTTTTCGATGACTCGCTTGTTTTCATCCAGCCGAAGAATCCAGACATTTCCTGTAACATAGTCCCCGTAAAAATATGCGCCGTAAAACTCCGGAAGACGCTGCCCACGATAGACACGGCCACCTGTTACCGACATCCCCTCGTGGCGGAAATACTCCACAAGCGGATCGATGAGAACATCGCCGGTTTGAGGAGCGTTCGGCTCAAACGGGTGGAACCCCTCGCGGATCTTCCACCCGTAGTTACCGCCACGCACGATGAGGTCCACCTCTTCATACCGGTTCTGTCCCACATCACCGGCAAAGAGGTCCCCGGTGACCCGGTCAAAGGCCAGCCGCCACACATTGCGTAAACCGTAAGCCCAAATCTCTCCCCGGGTGCCATCGGTTCGTCCGGCAAACGGGTTGTCTTTAGGGATGGCGTAAGCCAGGCCGGGGTCGCGTCGGTCCACATCGATGCGGAGGATTTTCCCCAGCAAGGTTTTCAAATCCTGGCCGGCGCCAAGCGGATCATTCGCCGAGCCCCCGTCGCCCATTCCAATATACAGATATCCATCCGGTCCAAATTCAATGCTGCCCCCATTGTGGTTGCCGAAAGGTTGCGGAATGTGCATGAGAACTTCTTCGGAGGAACGGTCTGCTCGATTGGGATCATCTCGCGAGACACGGAAGCGGGACACAATCGAGGCCCGAGGACGCGTCGAGTAATAAACGAAGAATTCTCCATTCTCTTTGAATCGTGGATGGAAGGCCAACCCGAGGAGGCCCTCCTCGTTGTGGTCACGCGAAACCACATCTCGGATATCCAGAAAGACGGTGGTGTGATCCACATCGGGCCGATTGGGAAAAACGTGAATCAGACCGGCCTGTTCCACAACGAACAGGCGACCGGACCCATCCCCGGCATATGTCACCTGTACAGGGCGATCAAAGCGCAGGCGGGGAAACGCGCGTTCGGGCTCCAGGGGCAATGGATCCGGCGAGCCCATCAACCGGCTTGTATCGATGCCCTTGAAAACCACAGGCTGGACAGGCAAAGGATTAACCTCTGTAGAATGCACCGAACTGGAAAGACAGCCTCCGATCACAAGAGTAAGATAGAAATATCGCCTTGAGGCAATAGAAATCATCTGTACTATCTTAGGGAAAACCGTGCGACTGATCATTCCAACCTCCACGCCTTGTCTCGGGAAAACGAAGCAACTATTACGCGACCGGCCGTCGGCTTGGAGATCACTCCAAAATGCAGTGAACCCCAGCGCCGGGTACCGTCATTGTACAGAGGTAGGTCAAGCAGCAATTGCGCGGAATGTTTAGTAACAAGAAGAAGGGGATGGGCAACTGCCGGAAATAAGTGAGGGAAATGGTTGACAGCGAAACCTGTGGCGAGTAAATTGTCATATCGAATGGCGGGTGTCGCACGGCCGGGGCTAGCGACTCATTGTACATGGTCGCTTCCGATTCGCAGCGGAGATCTGTCATTCTCTAATCTTTTGATCTTGGGTGCATTGATGGGGGATCTCTACAAAATGCATCGGGGGAATTCGTCAAATGTTCCAAGCCTACCTGAGTACTGTCCGAGGAAGTCCTCTTGACTGGGTCATTATGGCAGTAGGACTGCTGCTTATACTGCTCCATGTCTATGGCTTTTGGCAACGATGGAGGGCTCGCTCAACACATTTTGTACAACATCTCGATGACTTTCGAAATCTCTTACTTTCGCTGACTGAGCTTTTGCCGATGTTGGGGCTATTGGGGACTGTTTTGGGCCTTATGAGCACCTTCCAGAGCTTCCAAGTTGCAACGCAGGGTGATATGCCGGATGCATCCGTAGTGGTCAGCGCGTTCGCGCCAGCAATGAGCACCACGATTTCAGGGCTAATTATGGCAATCCTGAACCTTTTGTTGAATGTGGCTCTTGGCATTCTCGCTCCGGATGTGGAAGGGTAATCATGGGGGCAACCCGAGTTATTGCGCGATTTGTGTCCCTCCTGGACATTATGATGATCCTACTGGGATCCCTCATGATCATGTTGCTCCATGCGGATCTGCGCCGAACAAGGGATCGTGTGAACTCTGAAGATACCCGCAACGGCCCTGGGACACTTTGCCAGATGGCGGATTTGGGCTTCATCTATTTGTATGCCGGCTGGGAGGGTGAACAGAACGGACGGTGTTACTTGCTTACGCCCGACGGTAAGATTGGCAGAGAAGTGAGCACAAGCCGACCTGACGATTTACAGGAAATCATCAAAACACGCAGGCAAAAGAATCAAGTGGTTTTGCTTCTGTTTAGTAAGGATGGTTGGTATTCGGCATGGGACCAAAATAAACTCGATCAATTGGAGAAGATCTGGAAGGTTCCGGTTGTGCCGGTGTACAACGCACGAGTGCCGGGGGAGCGACGATGAAAAGTGTTCTCTTTTGCAGCACATTGGCATTTGTCATAGGGGCTCTCTTGTCCGATATGCCGCCCTTTGACTGGCGGGCAGCTTTAATTGTTGGGGCAATCGTAGCTGTGACTGTTGCCGTTGTGATCGTCGTTGCTGTTCTGACCCCATTCATTGCTCTGCAGGCTGGGGCCACCCTGTTGGGAACCGCTGTTGCGATTGGTTCAATCGCATTAGTCACGGGAATCGTAGCGGCCGTAGCTGCCGGGCTATACTTTGGACATCAGGGGGATATTAAGCATCAGGAACAGGTCCAGCGCATTACGGGTGTAACCAACCAGCTTGACATTTATTTCCATCCCTCGCCAGACGATCCGAATCGGGCAGCAGACTTCCAGTGCACGCTCGTGATTTACGAAGAGGGAGATCTCGCCTCCCCAATGCCTGAGATTACCACGAAGAAGCTAGAAATCAAGGCAAAGGATGCTACGGATTTCTATGACCGGGTGAAAGAACAGATGCGAGTCTGGTTCACACGGCAGGTTTTAGCCGACTCTGACGGACGACCACGGCGCGTGACGGTGTATATGAGACCCTATCCGGGTGAAGGCGTTTTCGATCGCCTCAGGAGCCTCGCCGAAAACAATGGTATGCGAAAGTGCGTCGTCACCAGGGTGGACGGCCCTTGGATTTCGGCGGTAGAAGAGTAGAAAGCCTAGAAGAGTCACGTCAGTCATGCCGTTGGTTTTAGGAATTGTTGAGTTGTGGAGCTGGCTGGTCAGACCCGAGGTCGTTCCGCTCATTGGCGCTTTTTGCGTCGTGATCGCAGCAGTTTTACTTAGACTTCTAGCCACCTCGGGGAAAAGTCGGATCAGCAGCCTAAGCCATGCACTTCTAGCCGCCATCATCTGGTTGGTATTAGTGGCATTAATCGGGTTTTTTGGTGCGTGGGGACGCGACAAGGGAGACGGCTCAGAGGGGAATGGAGGACATGGCTCACCGGCCACCATGGCGCGATCTTCTGATGAGCATATGCCTTCAAGTTCCAGCATATTAGTAGGTGATGCATCGGGTAAGACCGTTGTTCATGGAAATGTTGAGCCGTTGCATTTCAACGGGGCAAGTGTGACCATCACGTTTGTGCCCTCACCTGCAAATCCAATGCTCGCTCAAGAATTCGCTTGCGACTTGCTGTACCCGAAGGGTGAAGGACAGGCGGCAAAAGTCGAGATCAGGGCTCGGAACATGGACGAATTCGTCAGCCGGCTTGGTTGGGAGCTTCGCAAGGTCCTTGAATCCCAACCTTCAGTTCAGCCGACAATAAGGATTCAGCCGGTCCCCTTTCCTGGGCTCAATGTCGTGAAACGGGTGCGAGAGACTGTGCAGCGATGGGTGCCGAACGCGATCATCATATTGCATAGCAAGGAGGAGTCATGACTTCTCAATTTCGTAGCCACCGAGATCAAAAAACGATAAAAGTGGGAATTTACGGCAAGACATGGGCTGGCAAGACTCGCTTTCTCTATCAGCTGATTAACTACTGGGAGAAAACAGGGCGTATTATTCGTAAATCTCAAGGCTGCCAAAAGTTTTTGGACACTGTTGCGAATTCTATTAAATCCTCCGGAGGCCCCGGCCGGACTACTGAAAAACAAGACATTACGGCTCTGGTACGGCATATAAAAAGGAAAGAGAGTGTAAAGTTTCACTTTCTTGACCTGGGAGGAGAATTTCTGGCGAAAGACCTGGATGGTCTGGCATCACACGCCGGCGACAATGATAAGAATCATATCCAAAGACAGGTCCGGGAGTGTAATGCTTATATTTTCTTCTTTGATCCCTCCAGCTCCGAGGTGCCCGCTGATATCGACGAGCACTATCGGAATGAGTTGCGACGGGCGGAGAAGTTCATCGAGTACGTGGTCCACACACGTGAAAACGAGGTTCTTCCTGTTGTCTTTGTCCTTACCCATTTGGATGTGTGGGAAAACAATGAGGATATACGCAAGAGAGTGGACGAGTGGTGTTCAAAAGTCCACGACGAGTTGTCCCGAGCGTATGCTCAAAAGCTGAAAAACCTTCATCCTAAAAGCGTGGTTAGCCGGGACCGGATTTTCCTCTTTGTTTCATCTATTGGCAGGACTCAAGAGGACGACAAGCGGCTTGATCATGTTGCCATGGAGTTGGTCGATTTGGTTGCCGATTCAGAGAGGAATCTGCAACAGTTAAGGCCAAGTTGGCGCAAAGTGCGAGTTGTTCTAGCAGTGCTTGTTCCCTTTGGTGTCGCGGTCGTGGCTGTAATTCTTCAACCACGAACGTCTCCGCCTGTTGGCAGCCCCTCGCCAACCCAGATCGCGAAGCCTCCAAAAATGGATATACGTAGCAAGCTGGATGAAGTCGAAATGCTGTTGACAGGTTGGCAGCAGCAGGGAACGCGGATACCGACAACAGATGAGGCAAAGAAGGTCAACGATTTTCTTCGTGTGGTGCAAGGATGGATGACGACCAACCCGCCTGACAAACAATCAGTTACCGAGGAGACTCAACAACGTTTGAAAGAGTCGCTCAAATCGATTGCCAAAGTTGTGAGTAAGGTCCGCGAACGTATGGTTGAAAAGGCTGGAGATGCGACCATTCCCCTCGACGAAGGAGTTTCCCTTCTGGAAACATTTTTAGAGAATCTGCCTGACTTAACACCCTTCTCTGAGGAGTTAGCCCAGTGCCAAAAGGGTTACTGGCAGTGCAAGAGGCTCCAGGTGGCAGATCGGATCGCCAGGATCATGAAGCGGCGTGACGAGTTGAAGTCGCCGTGCATGGATGCATTGAGCGAAGTAAAGGCTGAGCTGGAAACAGCGAAGCAGGAGGTAAAAAACTCCTTGGTATACGGTGCTCAGGATCGTCAAATTCTACTCGAGGCTATCGACGCAACCGTGACCTTCTGCGAGGATCGAATTAACAACGAAAGCTACCAAGCAAAGTTTCGCGTCGTTTCGGCGAAAGCTATTTCAGATAAAAGAACTGGCTTGGTTTGGCATACCCTGAGGCTTTTATCGGGCAAGACGCATACAGGCTATTTTGGCCTTGAACCAGTGCGCGAATCTGAGCGGACGGTGTCCTACAAGACGGCCAAGGATTCTTACGAGATAGCTTTGGGACTTGACAGGCGGGTTATCTGCGAAATATCGGCCTACGATAACGAGAAGAAACAGTGGCAGAAGCCTCAGGAGTTTGATCTCACGTCTGACCCAGGGCCGCTTGCGGCACTGGGAATGCCGCTGGTGAACCGGGACCGGGTAACAAAAGCAATTCGCCATCAGGACTTCGAATTGACGATCGAGTTTTTCGAGTTCTCCCCGGTTCCCGAGCTGATTTGGGAAGCTGTTGGTAGGGCCAGTGTGAATTCAGAGAGTGGAGCTCCATGAGTTCAATGCCGAAAAAGAAGGTCGCTTACCAGGATTTCCTGAAAAAAGGCGACTATTTCGTTATTGAGCGCGAGCCAGGAACGGGCTTCCATGTTAAGTTATCCGGTGGTCCTAACGCGCAAGACGAAGAACGGCAGCGGCGTGCCCTCAAGTTGTTGGAAGAACTCCCGCAGCCAGACTTGGCGAGCGACAAGGAAAAGATCTGGTGGGTAGAACCAACCGACCGAATAGGCGAATTTGCCCTTGTGTGGATGGAAGCGCACAACAAGGGCGAACCGCGTTACCGAGAGTTTTGGTTCAAGGTCCAGGATAGACCAACTCGCACCTGGACGAAATCCTTTCGAAAGGTCTTCGTTGGCTTAGCTACGTCTCTCTTGGTGCTTGTAGCTCTCTTCATCTTTTTAGGCTGGATTAAGCTAAATCTCCCAAACGCAGGAGGGCAGGTCTCCGTTGGCACTGGTGAACAGCCGAGCCCGACAGGGCAGAGGACCGCGAGTGAGCAACCTGGCAAGGATCCGCGCGTGGATAGTCTGTTGGGAAAACTGATTCTCAGTCAAAGCGAACGCGATAAGCTCAAGAAATACTTATCGCAGCCCGATTTCGGTGCCAACGCTGACGTAGTGAAGAAGGAGAGATGTATCAAATTAATTGCTGACCTTGATAGAAGTCCTCCACCGCAGGAGTCCCTACAGTTGGACACGATAGAGGTTAGGCATCTATTAGAGCTTCTTCAGGAACTGGATCGATTCGAAAAAAGCGGTGACGTAACGAAAAGTAGCGAGGGACTTGAACGATGAAAAATGATCAAGATTGCTTAGTGAAGAGGTTCGACATGTCTATGTTCTCTAGAAGCATTTTCATGATCGTAGTTTCGATTTTGGTTTTGGTTGTGACGGGCTGCTTTTCGAGCAGTAAAGAAGGCAAACCGTCGTCACAAGCCGAAGTAAAGCAACCGTCCGTCGTGCAGCCTGAGCCGGAAACAGTTCCTCCAGAGCCACTCGGCCCGGATAATAAAGAATTGCAGTGAGGCAAATTCGACCGGCTGAAATAAATCCCCACGCGAGATGAGAAGACCATTAGTGGTATCCGCGCCGGTGACCTCTCTGTCAAAAAACTTCGCCGGTGATCGCGGGAAGACTGGCTCTGCGGTTCACAGCGGGGAGGTCAAACAAGGTACCGCATGCGGACTCGTAAATGTCAAGATGCAAATGCGCTAATCACAACATTTAAAAGTGTAGCATGGATGGATAAAAACGGACGAAAAAGCAACGGAACAGGTGTTGACTAATGGGATAATCGGCGCGCGTATAGAAGTTAAACGAAGCACGCCGCGATTTGAAGTTCCTATCACTTTCCGAGGCCATCCAAGATATACAGAAACCCTCGGGGGCAGCCGACAATCGTGGCCCACAATCCTGCACTCGTTTACCATCTGCCCCGCTGGTTGAGCCTGCCTGGGGAGTAGCTCATAATGTGTCTGGCGAGGATTGTGTTGCGCATGGGGGCAGAGAGAAGGCGTTCCGGGTCTCCGACGTGTAACTTCTGGTTTGGATGCCGTTCAGTCCGATCGCGCCAGTGGGAAGTCGTCCAGGTTTTTCGGAGCAAGGAACCATCATGAAAAGACTGCGCTGGTGCCTCTTTTGGAGTGTCGTTTTCTCAGTTTTCGCGACAGTGCTTGCACAGTCGCAAACGCTTGAAGAAGGTTGGGAGTCGCCGCCGCGCGAAGCCCGTCTGCGGGCTTACTGGTGGTGGCTCAACGGGTGTGTCACCCGCGAGGCAATCACGCGCGATCTGGAGGAGATGAAGGCCAAGGGTTTCGGTGGGGCGCTCGTTTGCGATGCGGATGGCTCGAGTCAGGACGGCAACGAGCGAGCACCCCACGGTCCCGACTTTTTCTCGCCCGAGTGGCGAGAATTATTCAGGCACACCTTACGGGAAGCCGATCGACTGGGGCTGGAAATAAGCCTCAATATTCAGAGTGGCTGGAACCTTGGCGGACCCGTGGTGCCTGCCGAGGACGCAACCAAGAAGCTCGTCTGGTCAGAGTTGCGTGTTTCCGGACCCGCAATTTTCCGGCAAAAACTCCCACAGCCGGCTTCGCGTGACGGCTACTATCGCGACGCCATCGTCGTTGCCTACCCTGTGAAACCCCCAGCCAACAATACGATCGACGTGCGGATCTCGGCGTCGTCGGCCCAGCCAAGCCATCCGGTGGAAGATCTTGTCGATGATAACCCTGAGACGTTTTGGGTTTCTGCGGGTAACCAGCCCGGAAAGGGGCCGTCACCGGATCACCCGGAATGGATTGAATTCAGATTCACCAGTCCGGTGAAGATCGACAGGTTGCTTCTCCGACCGCGGCCGATGTATGGGCCCCATGTGTGTCGGCTGGATGTATCGCGAGATGGCCGTGAGTTTCGGCCTGTGGGCGAATTTACGCTCGAGAATCCGCGGGAGGATTTCACATGGTCCACTGAGCCGGTGGAGGGACTGGCTTTTCGGCTCGTCATTCTGGGGGCGTATGATCGGGGATCCCTCGAGAAACCACGCAATGTGCAGATTTGTGAACTGCGGCTTTCGGGTGCAGGGCAGCAATGGCCGCAACAGTCAACCCGTCGCCCCATTCGCAATTGGGCCGAGAAGGCCGGTTACAGACCACTCCATTTTTCCGCCCCGGATACCACACCACTTTTGGAGGAAGACGAGCCCATTCCGGGCGAAGAAGATACAACCCCGGACCAGGTCATCGACCTGACGGACAAGCTGGCCGAGGACGGCACCCTGCCCTGGCAGGTTCCGGAGGGCACGTGGGAGATCCTGCGTTTTGGGTATACCATTGGCGATCGCGCCTATGTGTCCACGTGCAGTCAGGGCTGGGAAGGCTACGCTCTGGATGTGCTGGATGCCGGGGCTTTTCAACGTTACTGGGATCGAGTGGTGGAGGTCCTGCTGGCCGACGCAGGGCCGTATAAAGGCAAAACGCTGAAGTATCTCCACACCGATAGCTGGGAAATTGAACCGTTCAACTGGACTCCCACCCTACCGGAGGAGTTTCAGCGACGACGCGGATATGCCATCACGCCCTGGATGCCTGTCCTGGCAGGCCGGATTGTCGGGGACCGCCGAGCCAGTCATCGTTTTCTCTATGATTTTCGCCGAACACTGGGTGATCTGGTGATTGACCATCATTATCGGCCGTTCCGCGACAACGCCCATAAGCACGGTCTCGAAATCCATCCCGAATCCGGCGGTCCTCACGCCGTACCAGTCGATGCCCAGCAATGTTTGGGGTTCAACGACGTGCCGATGTCCGAGTTCTGGGCATGGTCATGGCGTCACCGAATTGGCGATGCCAACCGTTTCTTCGTCAAACAACCGGCCTCGGCGGCGCATACGTACGGACGGCGTCTTGTGGCGGCTGAAGGATTTACGACCATCGGGCCCCACTGGCAGGAGACGCTCTGGGACAATCTCAAACCATCTTTTGACAAGGCCTGTTGCGAAGGATTCAACCTGCTCTTCTGGCATGCGTTTGTTTGCTCACCCCAGGAATACGGCTTGCCGGGACTCCAGTATTTCGCCGGGACACACCTCAATCCAAACGTCACCTGGTGGGCAAAGTCCAAGCCCTTCTTCGATTACATCAATCGCTGCCAGTTCATGCTTCAGCAGGGGCTGTTTGTGGCGGACGTTTGTTACCATTACGGCGATCATGTGCCCAACTTTGCTCAGCACAAGCGATCGGATCCCGCTAAGGTCTTGCCCGGCTATGATTACGATGTGATCACGGCCGAAGCCTTGCTGACACGGGCGAGGGTGGAGGCAGGTCGTATCGTCCTTCCTGATGGGATGAGCTATCGGCTGCTGGTTTTACCCTCGCACGGCGTGATTTCTCTGCCTGTGCTGCGCAAAGTGGCAGAATTGGCGCAGGCAGGGGCAGTGATCGTGGGTCCCAGGCCGAAAGAATGTCCGAGTCTCAGCGATGATGAATCGGAGCACCGGCGGCTGGTGGCCGAACTCTGGGATAAAGGAAAAGTCATTTCCGACCGGACGGCACGCGAGGTTCTTCAGACCCTCGGCATACCCCCAGACTGTGAGTTTGTGGGGGGAGATCCGGAAACGGATCTGGACTACATCTATCGCCGGGCCGGGGAGGTGGACATCTATTTCGTGGCGAACCGCAACCCGCGTCCGGAGCAGGTTACCGCTGTATTCCGGGTAAGCGGAAAGGCCCCTGAACTGTGGAACCCGGTGACCGGCGAGCGGAAATTCGCGCGCGTATACACACAGCAAGACGGCCACACCTCCGTTCCTCTGGATTTTGCGCCCTGTGGTTCCTGGTTTGTCGTCTTTCGTGAGCCGGCCTCGCGGCACCCGGCGGAAAAAGGTCCGGCCTTTCCGCGGTGGAATGCACTGGCCGAGATCACCGGCCCGTGGCGGGTGACCTTCGATCAGAAATGGGGCGGACCGGGCACAGTTACTTTTGAAAAGCTCGACAGCTGGACGGAGCACTCGGAGCCGGGCATCCGTTATTACTCGGGCACGACGATTTACGAGAACGAGTTCGAGGTCCCGGAATCCTGGATGGCCACGGACGCCGGTCAGCTTTGGCTGGATCTGGGATCGGTCCGCGAACTCGCGGAGGTTTTCGTCAATGATCGCTCCTGCGGGATCGTGTGGGCACCGCCTTTCCGCGTGGAAATCAGTGGGGCTGTCCGACCGGGAAAAAATCGCTTGCGCATCGAGGTGGTGAACTTCTGGCCGAACCGGATTATTGGAGATGCTTCCCTGCCCGAGGAAAAACGCTTGACACGGACCAACATCCGCAAATTAACGGCGGACACCAAGTTGATGCCCTCGGGGCTTTTCGGTCCGGTGCAAATCGGACGGTTGCAGTAGCCGTGCGGCTTGAAGGCAATCCCCACATACCGATACAAATTCCCATCGCCGCCGTTAAAGCCGATCGGGTCTTCGCTCAGCCAGCGGCCGACCGAAGCATCGTACCAGCGGTTGAGGTTGTTCTGAAGTCGCGTGTCACTATCAAATGGTCTACCCGTGAATAAGAAGAGACTATCGATCGTCGGATTACTCTCCGACGTGACCCGGCCGAAGGCGTCGTAGATGAGGTGGTTGACCACGGTGGTCATGTCGCTGCCCGAATTATACTTGGCAATGTCCCGAACCTTGTTGAGGTGGTCCGTCAGCGTTTATTGGACACAATATGCCTTCCGGGTGTCTGCCTCAGCTGGTGTACGATTCACCCTCGGCACTCTTCTCCTAGATCCTCAGCATCAGCCATCGCTTACATGTCTGCTGCTTAGTTCTAACCACGACTACATTCACAAGTACGGAGTTCTCTAGGTGCTATCGTAAGTGCAATGAGCAACACACCGAATCCTATGATCTGTGCCCATCATTATTCACCGTCAAACAGTTGCTGAAACATTTCCCTTGCGGTACGTATTTGCCTAAGGTCGACGATTTCTCCTGATACACTAATGGCTAACGGGCTATGAACATGCGACTTTAAACACCCATTATCGGCCTTGTATCGGATGAATACCAGATCGCACAACATTCCGAAACTAATCGCCCCATCCGTGCGCCAATCATTGCCATAGCCGGGTAGTTCTACAATGGGGTAGATTCGCCTTGCCTTATATTCATTAGAGCGTGTATGTGCGACCGTCTCGCCTGGGCCATGGTCCATTGCCAACGCGTACTTTTTTGCCTCCACCGGACTGGGTGGCAAAACTGCAAAAAATGAAGACGCCGTTATCGGTCCGGGTTCGCAGGGACAGCGAAGATGCTCGGGACATACCGCGGAGATTGCTACGGGAGGCGACTGCGGCACATCGTCCGCGCCCGCAGGGTTTTCACAAGATAGACACCTCAGGGGGGTCGCCGGCGCTGCCAGCACGTTGTAAGGCAATACCCTGACCCGCCATTGACCAACCGACACCTGGTCGCCTGACTCCGACACGACGGCGGACCTGCCACACACGTCGTAGTACGTGGCTTGTGCCAACCACAAGGCCTCAAGCCTAACTGAGCACAAGTAGCGACATGAGCTTGGCATTCTACTGCAGTAGTTCGCAACAAGTGCCATCCGTCCGATGGCTAATCCCCAAAAAGTCACGTAAATTGCACGAGAAGCCCATCTTATCAACCGTCTCTGGAAATATGATGATAGCCAATTCCCAAAACAAAGGAATACAAACGCAGCGATCATCACAAATCCCCAACGTGGATTGGCCGCCTCTTGCCAACCGCATTGGGCAAGAAATCGGCGGGCATCCCATTCAAAGAGTAAAACAAATATGGTGGCAATACCTGCCGCGATAATCCCCACCGGAATCGGCCGCCCCTTCTTATCAGGTCTGGTTATTTGAAGACTGTGCAAAGTTCGGTTGCTCCAATTGAAACCCATGGCTAAAACACGCCTCTACCCTATATCGTACATAATTCGTGGCAAGCGCGACAGAGCATTCCAATTTCGACTAAAACCGGATCGCTTTGATCTATGTCCGGTATTTATCTATTATGCTCTCCGTCGAATTGCCAAATGCAGTGCTACACACTGAATAACCGACCGGACTTTTTATGCAGGTACGTCGAAATGCTCTGGACCTCTTTTAACCACGTAGGTGATAACGATGTCATACTCCATATCTAAGACCTTATCCCCCAGTAAATCCAAAAAACCTTCGACTACATTCCACGCTACACCCTTCCAAGTCTCGGCACCGGCACGAAATCTCTCATACCAACTCTGCCAATCAAGTGTATCATACCAGTTGAATGTTCCAATGGCTTCGGCCCATCCGCGGTAGCGGTGATGGACATAATCGTAACACCACGTGACATCGATGGACCAATACACCGCAAGCCGACTTGTGCCGTTAAGCATCCATGCGAGGAGGCTCCCCCCAGTCTGACTAATCTGAACCGCCACAATGTCGAACACATCAAAATGAGAGCGATGCCAGCCGCGAGGTTCGACATATCTCTTCAGCGTGGGGTACACCTCCTTGGAGAGCGCGCTTTTAAATGTCGTACTGACCTGTTGCTGAATTAATGGTTCATAGTCGAATGCCTGCGAATAAAAATGGAATGTGGGCTGCCCACCTTCACCGAGCAGCCACCCAATTGGACTCTTCAATGGAACGAGAAGCTCCGCAAGCATGGCCTGGGCAAGCGATTGAGGTGTGTCAAATCCGTAGAATTCATAGACCTTGAGTCCCAGGGGGTCGTGTGCGCGCACAACACTGTTGTGTGCATATTGATACAAATTTGCATCACCACCAGCGAAGCCGATCGGGTCCTCGCTCAGCCAGCGGCCGACAGGGGTATCGTACCAGCGGTTGAGGTTGTTTTGAAGTTGAGTGTCACTATCGAATGGTCTACCCGTGAATAAGAAGAGACTATCAATAGTCGGATTACTCTCCGACGTCACCTTACCAAAAGCGTCATAGATGAGGTGGTTGACCACCGTGGTCATGTCGCTGCCCGAATCGTACTTGGCAATGTCCCGAACCGTGTTCAAGTGGTCCGTCAAGGTCCACTGTACGGTTTCGTCAGCCCCGTTGTCAACATTTTCCTCAGCCAAAATCTGGTCCACCGCTGGACCCCAGAGATAACGCCATTCCAGATCACCTGTTTGAACCAGCCCGGAGCCCGTCCACCGAAAGTCCATCACCACCTGGTTGCCATCATAGGCCAGGTTCTGTTTCTGTTCGTAGTCGCCGTCCCCGTTGAGGTCGGCCAGCTTCCGGACCATACGGTTCTGGAAGTCGTACCAGTAACGCACCACCCAATCCACGGCCGCCCCATAGCTGGGCCGATGCGACACCTTCGTCAGCCGGTTGCGGTGGTCCCAGGTGTACTGGGTGATGTCGGTGTCGCCCGCATCGAGCTGCCCATTGGCGTTGGCGTCGATGAACCGGTGCGTGCGGTTCCCCTCGGCATCGTAGAGATAGCGGTAGGTGCCGTCGGAAAGAAGCCGGTTGTTGGTGCCGGTGGTGTAAGTGCTACCATTGGCGGTAACGCGGTTGCCGTTGGCGTCGTACTGGTAGCTCTCGTCGCTCTGGTAGTCGTAGTCGGCGGCGGTGAGCTGGCCTCGACGATGGGCAGCAAGGGCCGCCTCGAAGAGTTTTTCCGTGTCGGCCGACGGCCAGGGACTCCCCGCTGCGCCCTCGCCGCACCCCCATTCTGCCCTCAACCGCGTCCCTTTTTGCCCACCAACCATTGAACCCCGCTCCGATTTTAGAAAGGTGCCCGTTAGGGCCAGAAATTCGTCAGCAAGCTTAAATGTGTGTGTTGTCAAGCCCCTCCAAGGAGTTATGTCGGTGTTCCATCTGGGGGATCAGGTTGCCCTCAGCCAACGCTGAACAGAGTCGAGGCTGGAGAAAGTTTCTTTTAAGGTGCCCGGCCGGTCGGTCTGGAAATCCCTTGACAGTCTTGAGATGCCCCTCCGCGCTGGCCTGCCGGCTCATTCCACGCGATTGCCGAATAAATTACGGTCCTGCTAGGGCAGGGTTGGAAAGCGAACCTCGGCCCACGCAAAACCCTTGCCCCTGACCCTCTTCGCACGGCGATCGCCGGTATTGCATGTCGGGGGGCAAGTCATGGACAGCGCCCTGGGAGCAAAAAGCGTAAGTGCCATAAGTTGTTAAATCAGAGCGAGATACATCGCAATTTCCTTGCCTTCTTGGCAAATCCCGGCCACCCCAGTGACTGACAACGCAAGCGAAAGCATGAAGCGCTGTAAAACTGTCCCAAGCCTGGAGGGACCTGCCTGTCAGGTCCGCTTAACAACGTTCGATCATGAATTCCGTTTCAGCGGGGACTGAAGTCCCGCGCTGAAAGCGGTGCTAAAGCCCCGCACTCCATGGAGTGCGGCGATTCATCGCCGCTTTTCGGTGAAGGCTTTAGCCTTCACAAACTTGGCATTTGCCGTGTTTTCCCGCGACCACGAAATCTGCCCACCGGTAGGGGCAATTCACGAATTGCCCCTACGTGGCCCCTTTGGGCTCTCACAGCTTCAAACGAAAACTAAGGATAAGCCAGACGGATGGCCAGTTGCTTGGAGGTACCCTGGCAAGTCAAATGACGGTTGTCGCACTATGACGTAGCAAGGGAGCGTCCCATGGCAAGCGTGGCAAAAGACGGCAAAGGCTGGCGAATCCTGTTTGTGGCCCCTGATGGCAAGCGAAAAACTCTTCGCCTTGGCCGTGTGGACAAAAAGACGGCGGAGAGTATCCGCGTCGACGTGGAGTCGCTGCTGGCTTCGCGCATCACCGGCTTACCTGTCCAGCCAGCCACCGCCGCTTGGCTGAATGCCACCGGTGAGGCCTTCAAAGAGAAATTGGCCAAAGCGGTATGGAGTCCTGACCCCGGCTTTGGCATAACCTGCGGGCATCCTGCGAAAGCGACCTCGCCCAAGCGTTCCCGCTGGCCGTGGTCACCAAGTGGTTGGGCAATACCCCCTCCATTGCGTTACGCCACTACGTGGACCCGACGGATGCGGCATACCAGGTCGCCCTGCAGTGGAGGCCCAAAACCAAAGCGGACTCGAAGCGTGTTCAACCGGACACGACTGGTGTCCAAGCGAACACTGGCACAGATTCCGGCACACGGGTGGCACACAATGCGGCTCAGCAGATTTCCCGCAAGAGATGGCAAGATAAAGAACTTTTCGTCCCAAGTATCGATGAATAGCTATGTTTTGCAACGGGATGTGAAACGTAACTTATGGTTGTAAGATGACTTAGCGCGCCTCGCAGGACTCGAACCTGCAACCTTCGGTTCCGTAGACCGATGCTCTATCCAATTGAGCTAGAGGCGCCCAGAACAAGATAAACTGCCACATTTCCCGCTTGGCCGTCCATTCGCGAGATCGGCCGCTGGAACCACCGTCATTGGTATTTTAGCGCCGTGGCACGGCCAATCAAAGGGGGAGCCCTTCTCGAGGGGGTGACCCGGCTGCCCTATGACCGGTTTTTTCACATCTTTTGCCGCGATCCGATTGAGGCTTGCACTCAGGCTTGTGGCTCACAGCGGCACCGTGCTAGATGCAGCTATCGTGGGGCATTAGACCACCTACGAGATGCAGATTGCAGATCTGCCGATGTTCGGCCACCATGGTGACGGCAGAGTATCGCTTTGCTGTGGTGTCGAGCTTCGGCAACCTGTCCCGCGCTTACTACTGGCTCAATGAGGAGAGGAAAAATGGACCCATTCAAATCCGGAAATCTGGAACCGCGTCGCACAGTGTGCATTTTTGCATGCGGAGTCCTGTGGCTCGTCGCCGTGACGGTTGCCTCTGGAGAAACGCCCTGGCGGCAGGTTCCGTTGCAGGACGTTCAGATTAAGGGCGAAATGGGTCGGCGGATTGACGTGACCATTGAAAACAACATCCTTCAGATCGACATATCCCGGGACTTCCTCGCACCATTTCAAAGCCGCAACCAAAAAGGGGGCTACGTGGGACTGGGGAAGTTACTCGATAGTATTGTCCGACTGGCTGTTCATACCGGCGATCCACGTTTGCGCGAATTAAAAGACCAAATTATTCGCGAGATACTCGCCACGCAGGAGGAAGACGGATATATCGGGATAATGGAACCTTCGTCGCGAATGTGGAGTTTGTGGGACATTCACGAGATGTCGTATCTGGTCTATGCCCTCGCCACGGATCACCATTTTTTCGGCACGGAAGATTCCCTCCAGGCTGCGCGTCGGCTGGCAAATTACATCATCAGTAATTGGGAGGCTCATCCTGACAACCAGCCGGGCGGGGGTTCCATCACCGTCTATATGGCCGTGACGGGATTGGAAAACGCTTTTCTGCTGTTGTCCGAAGAAGCGAATGATTCCCGTTATAAAGACTTTGTCGTCAATTTCAGAAAACTTCCCGAATGGCAGGCCCGAATCGTTGTGGGACGGCACGGTCAGATTGAAGGTCACATTTATGCCTATCTCTGCCGCTCCATCGCGCAGCTTCGGCTGGATGATCAGCAATTTGATCCGCGGCTCTGGCAGGCGAGCCGACAGGCGTTGGATTTTCTGCTCCATCGCGAGGGTATGGTCATCACCGGCGAATGTGGCGATCATGAATGCTGGCACGACAGTCAGTCGGGGACGATCAATCTGGGTGAAACATGCGCCACGGCGTATCTTATCCGCTGGCTGGATGAGCTTTTACGCCGTGAAAAAAAGAGCCTCTATGGGGATATTATGGAGCGAGTTATTTATAACGGATTATTCGCTGCTCAGTCTCCCGATGGTCGGCGCATACGGTACTATACACCCTTTGATGGGCCGCGATCGTATTTTTCAAGCGATACATATTGCTGTCCCAATAACTATCGTCGGATCATTGGCGAGTTGCCGGGGATGGTTGGCTATCAAACGGAACAGGGGGTTGCGATCAATCTCTACACTGCGGGCCAGCTTAAGCTGCGGCTTCCAGGTGGCCAGGTTGCCACGATCACACAGCGAACTGACTATCCTCACGATGGGGTCATAACCCTCACGGTCAGCCTCGCGAAGCCAGAGGCGTTCGAACTTCGCCTGCGAATTCCTCGCTATTGCGAAGAAGCCTCGGTGAAACTCCCAGACCAAAGCGAGGCCGTGGTTGTCAAAGGCGGAAATTGGGCCATTTTCAGCAGGACCTGGAAAGATGGTGACGAAGTGGTGCTGACAATCCCGATGAAATTGCGACTCGTGCGGGGACGGCGGGCTCAATCTGGCCGGGTTGCCGTGATGTATGGACCACTGGTGTTCTGCTTGAGCCGCCAGGCGCATGCGGACCTGAAAGACGTCGATCTCCGCCTGATCACCCTCAATCCGGAAACGCTGGAAGGGCCGTTCCGCGATGAAGCTGTTCACCCTGGGGGACTGGCCTGCCGCGTGAAAGCATGGGCCCCAGGAGCATGGTATCCTCACGCTCCAACCAATTACACGCTGAAGCTCACCGAGTTCGCCGATCCCACGGGGGAAGCAACCTACTTTCATGTGCCCAACCCGTACGATCCGGCGTTCGTGGAGGACGCGTTGATCGTACCCACAAAGGATGGTTCACCCTGACGGGCCGAACTATCGTGGCGACCGTGGTGCGGGTTTGAGTTGCGCGATACAGGGCGGATGAACATTTATAACTATTAAGATGCGGGGTTACATTTTTACTCTTTGGCAAATTCCGCCCGGTAAATGGTGCCTCCCTGGAGGCGAACCCGTCGCTCAAAATGGGTGCGGTAGTCCATGTCATGCTGGGGAGTGTGCTCGGGGACAGGGAAGGGGCCAGTCAATCGTGTATTCGCTTTGAGCAATTCAAGTGTCGTTTGAAAATACTCTTCCACGTCAGTCCAAAAATGAAGGCGTCCGCCTGGCGTCAATACGCGCTCGACATCCCGCAGGAAGCTTTCCTTCATGACTCGCCGTTTTTTATGTCGTTTTTTCCACCAGGGATCGGGAAAATAAACGTGCACGGCCTCAACCGAACAATCCGGTAGCCACTCGGCGAAAAAACGCAGGGCGTCGCCGTGGATCACAATCGCATTCCGGACCCCCAACTTGGCCAGACCAGCGGCGGAAAACCGGGCGTATTTCTGCGACACTTCCAAACCGATGAAGTCACGCTCTGGATGAGCCACGGAGACCTGTCGAAGGAACAGGCCCTTTCCACTGCCCACTTCAACCTCCAGAGGTGCGACGCGCCCGAAAATCTGGTCACTCTGCCACGGCTTGGGTATCGCCTCTAGCTCGCGGTAGTGGAAGGAGAGATCCAGGTTGGGATCTATCTTGCGCAAAGCACGTCGTCCCATTGTCACTATTCCGTATTAACATCTCGAATACAGTATAAAAAGTACTCGTCTACCACGTGACAAATGAAAGCGTAAAACGCGCTACCAGTTGTTGAAAATACGGCCGTGTTTTTCCGACAACCAATTTGCGCTAGACTTTCACCTCTCGCGAGACACGACGCGAGTTCCGATGGGGTCCTCCCTCATCTTTGGGGGCAGCGCGTGCGTTCCGCCCGGACTTGACAGGTCAGAACGACAGGAAGTCCGCAAACGGTTGGATACCCCGATCTCGTGTTTCCGCGCCCTTTTTCCTTTATCATCTTATCCCGAAGCGGTACCGCCATCGAAGGGGTTACCCCGGTCGGCTGATGGGTGAAAACACAGACGGGATCATCTCCGTGGGCAACTTTCGTCCGGCGATGGGACAAGGCTAACCACAAGCCGGATTTGCCTGGGCCGAGTATCCGCCAAGACCGGATGGGAAACTCGAACCAAGGGAGGAATTCTGCACAGAACTGCCTGGCTTTTCCAGACTGCTTGATTTTCCAGTTTGAGATTGACTGCTGACGGCCTTTTCTGTAAATACCTCCTTCCCAGTATCGGGGTGGACAGGCTGAATCCCTGTCCGCGTGTGGATGGTTGTTCTATTAACTTGCTGGGACAGCCCAGAAAAGGCCCACTCGATATGCCGGAACCACAGGACCAGGTCCCGCAAGCCACTGTCGAAAAATCTCCGGAGAGAGCGGAACGCCGCATGCCCGAGGCCGTCCGCCAGAAGGGCATCCGTGCGCTCTTCGGTTCCAAATGGGGTTTGCTGGCACTGGTGATCGGTTCGGTCGTGGTGGTTGCCGGCCTGGGCGGTCTCGCATGGTGGTGGTTGACAGGCAAGCCAGAAGACGGTGCCACGGCACTTTTTGAGGCGGTCGATGCTCAGGATTGGCCCACTGTCCACGAAATGGCGGCAAAAGCTCTGGCAGATAAGCGGGCAGATCCAGAGTTACTTAGGGCGGCCTTGTTCGCGCAGCTTGTGGCCTATACTGCGGAAGCCGACCGTCAAACGGGCACGGAGCGCCACCGCATGCTCCTTCTGGCAGCTCAATTTGGAGATCAGGCAACGATTGTGGGACTTCCCCCCGGCCGTGAAGCTGATGGGCTGTTCACCCTGGGACGAACGCTTCACTATCTTTCCCGATTTGCCGAAAGCCGGAAATACCTCCGAGAAGCCGCCAAACTCGATTCCCAAAAGCAGCCGCGTGTGAACTGGCTGATGGCCGAGTCCCATCTTTTGGATCCAGAGGGAAACCGGCAGGAAGCGCTCCGCTTCAATCAGGCCTTCCTCTTGACGCCGGGACTTGACGCGCTTTCCCAAAATGCGGGATGGTTGCAGCAGGCACGAATTCATCTTGCCCTGGGCAGTCCTGATGCGGCCGAAGAGAGCCTGAAGCATCTCACTCCTAAAGGGGTCAACTCTTCGGAAGCGTATTTGGTTCGGGGACAGATTGCCCTCTTGCGCGCTCAGAAACTGGTCCAAAATAAAGAGTCAAATAGAAAAGAAGAATTCCTCAAATATATCAACGAGGCGCGAGCGTCCTTTGAGCGTGTGAAGTCGGATGCGCTTGGTGACGAGAGCGCGCGGGCCAAAGCGGCGTATTTACTCGGGGTGATCCTGAATCTGGGGGAAGACTATGACGGAGCCATGGCAGCTTGGGAACGCTGCTGTTCAGAGTTTCCGGATTATCCGGAGAGTTGGGCTGCCCGGTTCCAGATCGCCCGACTTAACCACCGCCTTGGTCGTCACGACCGCACCGTGGACGAGCTGGCCAATTGTATCCAGAAGATGGTTGACGCGGAGCGGTTTCTCAATCCCTGGATATCGAAGGAAGATATTCGTCAAACCGTTGACCAAGTATGGTTGGACTGCCTTGATAAAAAACTTTTCTCCTTGTGCCTGAAACTGGCCAACGGTATGGAGGGCGTTTTTACGCCGGAGCTTGTATACAGCCTTCGCGCAAAGACCTACATCGCCTGGGGGGAATATCTGGAAAGCTCAAAACCGGAAGATGGAACCACTGAAGATAACAAGGCCCTGGCACGACGTTATTTTCGACTGGCCGGGGATGACCTGACGCGACTGGCACGATTCCGAGCAGCAACGCGTTTCTACACCGAGGACCTTTGGCAAGCTGCAGATTATTACTATCGAGGTGGATCGTACACGCGGGCATCCCGTGTATTGCGCGAGTATCTGCGAAATGAAGCCCGCCGCAGAAATCCTCAGGCCCTTCTGCGATTGGGAGAATGTCTTCTCGCCATGGGCAAGCCAGACGACGCCCTGCGCGTGCTCTATGAGTGCATTGAATTCCACTCTAAAGACGCCGCATCCTACAAAGCACGACTTTGGGCAGCGTATGCCCACATGGAAAAAGGGGAATACGACAAAGCAGAGGCTGTTCTGGTTGAAAATCTTGCCGGAGAGCTGGCTCCCACCAGCCTTGAATGGCGGGATTCGCTCTTCACTGTGGGGACGCTCTATTTTCGCCTCGGGCGGGATCGTGAAGCGTTGGAAAAGCTGGAAGAAGCCGTGCGACGTTATCCCCAGGACCGTCGCGTTCCGGAGGCTCGATATTTCCTGGCGGAACTTTATCTTCGCGCCGCGGTGGCGAAGGCCTCAACTCAGCCAAACATTCCCGCGATGCAGTCCGCTTTGACTCGCGATCTGCTTCAAAGCGCCCTCGAAGAACTTCAGGTTATTCAAAAGGAATTGGATTCCCAATGGGACAGGGGGGGCACAACTCCCGCGACGCAAAAACTCCTCCGCAACGTGTATTTCGCATTGGGTGACGTGCTTTATCGCCTTGGACGCTTCGGAGATGCCATCAACACCTACGTGACGCTCACCAATCGGTTGCAATCGGAACCAGAAGTCCTTGATGCGTATATGCAGATGGCCCGCTGCTATCGTGCCATGGGACGCACCAGAGAAGCGCAAACCACGCTCCAGCAGGCCAAAATCATGCTCAATCGACTTCCTCCGGATGTTGCGTTGGAAAAATCAACTCCTTTTTCCCGAGAGGAATGGCAGGCCCGTCTGGCATGGTTAGAACGCCATTTATAAATCGCGCCGATTCACGCCCGATTGTTGGTGTGTATCGCGATGGATGTAAATATCGCTCTATCTGGTATCACTGTAAGTGCACATAGTCGTATTCAACAATATGTAAAGATGCAGGACGAGATCACCAAGACGACTTGCATTGAGACTTTTATGGATAGGGTGTGATATGCCCGACTTTATAACAGAATTGTGGTCAGAAAAACATGCGATTCTGACAGATATTTATGAATTAACGCAGCATCAATACACCTATGTGGAAAACAACCAGATAGACGGGGTGCTGGATATTCTGGCACAAAAACAGCGTTTACTTGCAAGGCTCCAGCAGGTGGATAGCCGGCTGAAGCGTTCAGGGGATCAAAAAGGCGGATCGGCGGAAGACACCCGGAACATTGCTTCGGGACTTCCGGAAGTTGTCAGAGCGTGCCGCGAACTCCTGGAAAAGATCGTGCAAGTAGAACAGGAGTGCCACGCACGTCTGGAAAAACGGCGGGATGCCATCGCCGCCGAATTGGGGCAGCTTCATGAAGTTTCAAGGGCACGGGCGGCTTACATGGGAGGAAACGCCATTTCAGGCGGAGAACTTGATCTGACCCTGTGAATGCAGTTTCCTGCCGATTAAGGCCTGCAAAGACCCGGTTTCAGGGAATAGTCCGACAGACGATATGAACGAGCACGACCGACCTGAACACACGGAAAACAACCCGCCACGGGTACTGAGCCAGGTGGGCCCAGCCACAGAAGGCACAGACCTGGCCGCCATTCTGGAGGCCTGGCACGCGGCGACGGTGCGCCTGGAACAGACTCACGAGGCCCTCCAGGCGGAAGTCAGGCGATTGACGGCAGAGCTTGAAAAGAAAAACCGGGAGCTTGCCCGTAAAGACCGTCTCGCTGACCTCGGTCGAATGGCTGCTCACATCGCCCATGAACTGCGAAACAGCCTTGTGCCGGTATCCCTCTATGTGAGTCTTTTGAAACGGCGAGTTACAAATGCAGAATCTCGCGAAATAATCGAAAAAATAGAGCAATCCGTGCAGGCTGCGCAAAGCGTTTTAAACGACATCCTGCAATTCGCTGCTGATCGAGAACTTCAAGAAACCCTCTTTGAGCTGAAACCTTGGCTGATTGATATTACAAAGGAAATAGAATTGCAAGCGGTATCTCAGAAAGTGCATATAAAAGTGGAAGTGCCCGAGTTACTTTTGGCCTGGGCCGATCGCGATCTCTTGCGCCGTGTGATCATCAACCTCCTGCTCAATGCTCTCGATGCCATGCCTGGAGGAGGCGAGTTAACTGTCCGCGCGGCAGCCGCCGGTCGGGATCTTTTGATCTCGGTGGCGGATACCGGTCCCGGGCTCAGTGAGGAGGCCCTTCAGCACGCGTTTGAGCCGTTCTTCACGACCAAAGCGAATGGCACTGGGCTGGGACTGGCGATAGTCGAACACCTTATTCAACTGCATGGCGGCACGATAACCGTGCAAAACGGAACGCACGGTGGCGCCGTATTTGATATTCATCTTCCCAATCGCTGTATCGTCCCCACGCAGATGGGCAAACGAGCCGCGTAAACGCGCCGTTTATAAGCGAATATAAGGGAAAGGGAGTCGCCACAATATGACTGATCTTAGAACTCCTAAAAGACAGGAAACAGCCCACACGCATCTTCGCAGGTCTGGCAGAATCCTTGTGGTGGATGACCATGCCGCGTCCCGCGAGGCGATGGCCGACATATTGCGTCGGGCAGGCCATGACGTGCAGGCCTGCGGAAGTGCAGCCGAGGCCATCGACTTACTTGCCCGGTCTTTCTGGGACGTAGTTATCACCGACCTCAATATGCCGGGAATGTCGGGACTCGACCTCGTACGGCACATTGAGAAGCGACAGATCCCGACACGAGTGATCATGGTCACGGCGTACGCCACGGTTGCTTCGGCGGTCGAGGCCATGCGCCATGGCGCCTTCGACTATATCGAAAAGCCTTTTGATGCTGGGCAGCTCGAGCGCCTCGTGGCGGAGGCACTTCGGCACAATCAGGTCCTTCGCCCAGCAGAAACTGCTGCTCCGGCGGGAGCGGAACAGAACATGCCTGTTCTGGTGGGATCGAGCCGCCCCATGCAGGAGCTTCGCCGTCGCATCGAACAGGTGGCCGCCACCAGTGAGACAGTGCTCATTCTTGGAGAAAGTGGTACGGGAAAGGAGCTTGTCGCCAGGCTTATTCACTATCTTAGTCCTCGGGCTGCCGGACCCTTTATCAGCGTTAATTGCCCGGCGCTTTCGGCACATCTCATGGAAAGTGAACTATTCGGCCACGAGAAGGGGGCATTTACGGGAGCGGATTCAGACCGGGTGGGTCGTTTTGAACTGGCGCATAGAGGTTCCCTCCTGCTCGACGAAATCACGGAAATTGACACCGCGTTACAGGCCAAACTTCTCCGTGTTCTGCAGGAGCGAGCATTTGAGCGGGTTGGGTCCAGCCGCACATTACATGTGGACGTTCGCGTTTTGGCCACAACAAACCGAGACCTGGAAAAAGAAATTGCCGGGGGCCGCTTCCGCCAGGACCTCTATTATCGTCTGGCAGTATTGCCCATTCATATTCCGCCCCTGCGAGAAAGAAAAGAAGATATTCCTGAATTAATTGCCCATTTTCAAAAGCGTTGTGCAGAACGGCTGGGACGGCCGGTGCCAGAGCTGGACGATTCGGCCGTAAACAGACTGATGGAGCACGATTGGCCAGGCAACGTTCGGGAGCTTGAAAACCTTGTCACGCGGGTATGTGTTTTGACGACGGAAGATCGCGTTACGGCAGAGCAGATCGGGCGGTGGCTTCCGGCATCCCCGGCAAACCCGCGTCCGATCGATATTCCGGTCGGCATCAGCCTTCAGGATATGGAGCGCTACCTTATTGAAGCCACATTGGAGAAATATGACGGACACCGGGAGAAAACGGCAAAGGCTCTGGGAATCGGGGTCCGCACGCTCACGGAGAAACTGCGCCAATATGGTTATCCTCCGCGAGCAAAGCGATTTTCACGGACAGGGTGATCGGCAAAATCTGCTGAATCGTTCCGGCAAAAGTTGCCATGATCACGGCGACGTGAGGAACCGGTGGGGATGAAAAGAGGCCAAAAGGCCCGGCAAAGTCCAGCAAATTTAATCGCCACTATTGGCATAACGGTTGCATCAGTCCATATCAGATGTTGAGCAGGAAAAAATATGTGGAACGGAATTTTCACCGGCACCAGCATTCCTCTGTTGGCCAGTGTGGCCGATTTCACCGAGGTCAGGCATACCGTCCTGGCTGGTAACCTGGCCAATTTGGATACGCCTGGTTATCAGGCGATGGACTTGCCGGTGGAGGATTTCCGTGCCCATTTGCGAAAGGCCCTGGCGGAAAGGAACACGGTGCCCTTCAGCTCCCCGGGCGATCGAGCTTACTACCTGGGGGCGAGACCGCCCGATTGGTCGTCACACAAACGACCGTTCGTCCGCCACGATGGTAACGATGTGTCCGTCGAGGAACAAGTCAGTGAAATGGTCAAAAACCAGATGCTTCACAATACGGCGCTGACCATCATGGCGAGCCAATTTCGGTTACTCTTGACCGCGATCAGCGAACGCGTGTAATAATACAGCCCGGCCTTTTGCAGAAGATGGGAGCTAGTTGCTAATTGGAGAAAATGAATAAAACGGAAGAAAATAGTAAGCAGGGAATGTTCGTGTGATTTATAACAAAAAGGATAGTGGCGATGTTTTCTGCTCTGGATATTAGTACCAGTGCACTGGTGGCCCAGCGAATTCGCATCACAGCAATTGCGGGAAACATTGCCAACATTTCCACAACTCACAATGAGCGGGGTGAGCCACAACCCTATCAGCCTCGCTACGTGACATTTCAGACCGATCCCGCCGTGGGGGCATTTGGAGCAAAGGGGGTCCGTGTCTCGGGCGTCCGCGTCGAGGACCGTCCGCCGCGGTATAAGTACGAGCCCGGGCATCCTGATGCCATCCAGCAGGGTCCCATGCGTGGATATGTCGCCTATCCCAACATCAACCTGATGACGGAATTCACGGATGCACTGGAAGCCGCCCGGGCCTACGAGGCCAATTTGGGAGCCATCGAGATCACGAAAGACATGACCCAGCAAACGTTGAGGATTCTGGCCTGATGGATGCGATTCGCGGGATCAATCCAGGTTCTTTATCCATGGGCAGCCCACAGCAGGTGGGCTCCACGCAGCAAACCGATTTTCGTGATTTTCTCCTGCGCTCCATCCGCGAAGTGAATTCTATGCAGCAGGAGGCGGACCGGGCGGTGGAGCGACTCATGCTGGGGGAGGAAGTCACGCCGGCGGAAGTTCTCACGGCCGTCCAGAAAGCCGATATCGCCTTTAAATTGATGATGCAAATCAGAAATAAACTAATTCAGGCATACCAGGAAATCCAAAATATTCGTGTTTAGGGGTCTTTGGTCAGATTAGTGACACTTTGGAGAGGTCGCCGGTATTACGCACGAAGTAACTCGTGTGATTTTCTGATATCAGGTGTCCAGGGATGGACTTTCTGAACGCGACATGGCAGCAATTGCGGGATCTTTTCCTCGGCATGACGCCGAGTATGCGAATCACCACAGCGCTGCTTTTCGCTGCGGTGGTCGTCAGCCTGGGCTTTCTCGTGTCATATTCACACACGGGTGGCTCTGTATACTTGATGAATGGGGCTCACTTTTCGCCGAACGATTTGCCGGCAATGGAGGCTGCATTCGCCGCCAAGGGGCTCAATGACTATCGCATCGAAGGTACTCGCATCAGGGTTCCGCAGGGTAAACAGGATAAATATATGGCCGCCCTGGCGGAGGGCAATGCTCTGCCTTATAACTATCTGGATATTCTCGAAAAAACTATCAAGGAATCTTCCACCTTTGAGCCGCGTTACAAATTAGAAGAACGAACGAAAATCGCCCTGCAAAAGGAGCTTTCGCGCGTCATCAGCCAAATGGCCGGCGTCCAGGATGCCGTGGTGATGTTCTCTCGCACCAACCAAGGGGGCCTGCGTCGGGAGACGGTGACCACGGCCTCTGTCGCGATCAAGCCCATTGGGGGGCAGGAGCTTTCCGATCAGGTTATTCGATCTATTCGATACTATGTGGCTAAAAGTATAGGCGGTCTGAAACCGGAAGACGTTGTTGTCACCAATATGGACACAGGGGCGAATTATTATGCCCTGGACGACCAACCTCTGCAGGCCGCAGAAGGAACTTATGCCCTGAAGCGATCCTGGGAACAGTACTTTGCGGAAAAGGTGAAAACGGCTCTGGGATATGTCCCGGGGGTTCTTGTGAGCTGCAACGTGGAACTTGATCCCACGAAATACCAGCGGCAAGAGCAGGTAAAACTCGATCCCAAGGCAGTTGCTCTCGACGTGACAGAGACCACAAAAACACGTCAGGCAACTTCGGACGCGGGAGGCCGCGTCGGTTACGTGGCGCAGGGCAACACGCCGCGATCGCTCAATTCGGCATCCACCGGACCAAGCGAGACAGAGGAAGAAACCCAACGAACCGAGCGAAACTCAGTTGGCCAGACAGTGATCCAGCAGGAGACCGCAGGACTGCTTCCGAAACGCGTGACAGTCTCAGTCGCAATTCCTGCCAGTTATTTTAGACGAATTTGGGAGCAGCAGCAAACCGGTTCTAATCCGAGCAATCAGCAAGGCCCGACAGCGCAGAACCTCGACAAAATTAGAACAGAAGAACTCAATAAAATTCGAACGCATATTGCGGCTCTTCTGCCGCCAGCGGAGGGGGTGAATGATCCGACACAGTTGGTTACCGTCACCGATTTTGTCGACATGCCCTCCAGCCCGCCACCGGAACCGTCAATCACCCAGCAGAGCCTCGAGTTTGTTCGCCAGTACTGGCCGACACTCGGGCTGATGGCTCTGGCCCTCGTCAGCCTGATTGTCTTGCGCTCCACCGTGCGGCAGACGGCGCAGCCTGTTACGGGCAGCCCGGTTGTCATTCCCGAAGCACCGACAAGCACGCCGGCAAACGAAGCCAGTGAAACCCAGACAGAGACTCGAACGAAACGTCGGGCGGCGACCGGCACGCGGTCACTCCGTGAAGAGGTCGCTGAACTTGTTGCGGAGGATCCTGAAACGGCTGCCAATATTCTCAAAGCATGGATTGGAAATCCAGTGTAGGTTAATATTTACAAATCCCATCCATGATTAACGCAAAAGGTATTCGTAAGGCCGCGATTTTCATTGACTGCCTGGAACCAGAGGCCGCCGACCGCCTCTTGGAACGCTTGCCTCCAGAATATGCCCAGCAGGTGCGTAATACCTGGATGGCGCTGGGAAGAATCTCTGCGGAAGAAAGAGACCAGGTTATTCGGGAGTTTCTCAATCAGGCGGATGATTCACAGTTGTCAATACAAAAATTAACGGAGCATAAGCCCCAGGAAACCGAAAAACAAGTTCTGGCCAATGCTGGTTCGGAGAACAGCCGGGCAGATACACCGTTTCGAATACTGCAGGATGCCGAAGCCGACAAATTGGCCAGTATACTTGCCGGGGAGCGTGCTCCCACGATAGCCCTGGTCCTTGCTCATCTTGCGCCGGCGCAGGCCGGAGCCGTCCTTGTGCGGTTTCCGCGGGAAAGACAGGTGGAGATCATTCGCTGCCTTCTGGAGTTGGAAGAGACTGATCCGGATATTTTGCGAGAGATAGACAAGGCGCTCCAGGAAAAGCTGACGCAGATTAGTAATATATCGCGTCGCCGTGTCGCTGGATTAACGACCATCACCGGGATGGTCGAACAGTGTAGAGAGGGAATTGCCGATCAGGTACTTCAGACGCTGTACACGGTAGCTCCGGAAGTGGCCGAACAGCTCGCACCGCTACCGCCTGTCGATTTTAATCAGTTTATTCGTTTTGATGATGTATCTCTGGGAATAATATTTGAACAGGCATCTCCGGAGGTGGCGGTGCTGGCACTTTGGGGTGCGCCCCTTGGCTTGCTGGAACGCGTTCTTAAGGAGATTTCTCCGTGGAAAGCAAGGGTGCTTCAATCGCAACTGGCCGAGTTAGGACCGGTGCGACTTCGCGATGTAGAGGAGGCTCGGAAGAGACTGGGGGAATTGGCCCGGAGACTCGCGATTGCGGGCAAAATCCGGCTGCCTGAAGAGATGGTACGACGGGAAAGAGAGTCCGGAACGTCACGCACAGGCGACGCTGTACATTTGTCATTGGTCAGCAAAAATGCTGAGTATGTAGCATGAGCGCACGTGGTTCGACGGTGATTAAAATCGAGAATGCCAATTTGGCCGCTCGGGCGACCCCGTTTAACTTTGAGGATATGGCCGAGCGTGCCAAACGTTACTTGGAGGAGGTACGTCGGCAGGCGACTCAGATTGTGATGGAGGCCAAGCGGGAGGCGGAGAACATCAAAATAAAAGCCGAAGAAGAGGGAAAGAAAAAGGGGTTCCAGAATACAGAGCAGATTATTCGCCAGGAGTTGCAAAGAAATCTGGCCAGCCTGATGCCCGCGCTGAAGGCGGCGGTGACTCAGATCAGCGAGGCACGCCACGAGTTGCTGCGTGAATGGGAACATAATCTGCTTGCCCTGGCGGCAGCGATTGCAGTACGAATGGCTCGTCAGACGATAGAGAAGACACCGCAGGTGATGCTGCCTCTGGTGAAGGAGGCCGTTCAGCTTGCAGCGGCATCGCCAACCTTGCGGATCCGATTGAATCCCAATGATTGGGATGCATTAAAGCCGGAAATAGAGCGACTTGTGCGGGAGCTGGTCCCCGTCGCGCACGCGGAGATAACGGCGGATGCCTCGATAACGCGGGGCGGATGCCGGGTTGAGACGCAGTTTGGCGTGATTGATGAGCAGCTAGAAATACAGGCGAAACGAATTATTGAGGAGCTGGCAGGTAACAAATGATCAATTGGTAACGTGAGCGGAAGCACTTTCTGCATGAAGAATATAGTCGCCTACTTAGACAGGATACTGCCCGCGGAAATACAGGGAACGGTGGTGCAAAGCGTAGGGGTCAGCATCACCGCGCAGGGGTTCCCCGTGCCCGTCGGATCGCTTGCAGAAATCGAGGTGGACCATGGCCGAAAGGTGATGGCAGAGGTCATCGGATTCAAGAACGATGCCACAATTTTATTTCCGCTGGGGCAAAAGGAGGGAATCCGTCGGGGAGCGGTGGTTCGCCTGTGCCGGACGGTGAGATGGTTACCGGTTGGTGAGGAATTACTCGGGCGAGTAGTCGATGCTCAGGGGCACCCGATCGACGGCAAACCGAAGCCTCTTTTGAGGGATCGTGTCCTTTACGAGCAGGCACCTCCGCACCCATGCGAACGGCCCAGGATCAACGAAGTCCTCAGCACAGGCGTGAGAGCCATCGACGGGCTGTTGACGTGTGGAAAGGGGCAGCGTCTTGGGATTTTCTCGGCAGCAGGGGTGGGGAAAAGTGTGCTGCTCGGCATGATGGCTCGGTATACGGCGGCCGACGTGATTGTCGTCGGGCTTGTGGGCGAACGGGGGAGAGAAGTTAACGATTTTATTGAGCGCGATCTGGGTGTAGAAGGACTAAAAAAGAGTATCGTAGTCGTAGCAACCAGTGCTGAACCCGCTATTTTGAGAGTCCAGGCCGCGTACACGGCCTCAGCGATCGCCGAATATTTTCGCGACCAGGGTAAAGATGTCCTTCTTCTTATAGACTCACTGACACGTTTTGCTCTGGCCCAGCGCGAAATTGGACTGGCCGCCGGGGAACCTCCTACCACCCGTGGCTATCCCCCCAGCGTTTTTGCATTGTTGCCGAGGCTCGTGGAGCGAGCAGGCCGAAGTGCTCGTGGGACGATCACGGCCTTTTATACGGTTCTTGTAGAGGGCGATGATCTTGATGAACCCGTTGCCGATACTGTCCGCGGTTTACTGGATGGACATATTGTGCTTTCTCGGCGGCTTGCCGGTCGCGGGCATTTTCCGGCGATTGATATTCTCCAGAGCCTTAGTCGGCTCATGCCGGATATCGTGGATCCGGCTCACAATCGCGCGGCCATGCGCATACGGGAACTTTTGGGACTTTATCGCGACCATGAAGACGTGATCACCCTGGGCGTTTATCGGCGGGGCAGTCATCCGGGCGTGGACAGGGCCATTCAATTTCGCGATAACATCGACGCTTTCCTACGGCAGGATGTCAATCAGCGGGCGACTTATGAGGAAGCCCGGGGAGCGCTGCTGAGTTTGGCGGAACAGATTGAAAACTGGAAACCCGACCAGCAGACAGCCGGGACCCAGCGTCGGGACATGGAACGACCAGCCGTGGGAACCACGCCACGACGTTCGTGAACATTCCGAGTATAGACTTCCATGGCCACGTTTCGATTTCGTCTTGATAGTGTACTGAAACTTCGCGAGCAAGAGCGTGATAATCGACGCTTAGAATTGCTTCAGGCAATTTCGGCGGAGGAGATTCTCCTTGAACGCGCAAAGTTACTTGATATGCAGCAGATGCAACTTCAGGAGAATTTGCGGGCTGCGACGTGCGGGGGTGTTCTGGATGTCGATCAGGTCCTGGGATATCGTCGCTATGAATTGATCCTCGCAGCACAGCGGGAGGAACTCAATCGCCAGTTAGAAGCGGTACGAGAGGAAATTGAAAAACGACGTGCGGCGCTGCTGGAGGCAAATCGCGCACTGCGCGTGCTGGAACTGCTTCGGGACAAGCAACGTGAACGGTTTCTCAAAGGCACAATGAAAAAGGAGTTAAAGCAAATAGACGAGCTGGCCAGCCGACAGTCATCTGTCGAGGGTGATGCATGGGCAGAGTGTTAGAAGGACTATTGTCGGCAGCTCTGTATTTCTTCGCCGCGATGGCCATTGGTGCCCTGTGTATCGCCGGGCACCTCTGGTTCGCATGGGGATTGACCCCGGCGAAGGTTCGCCGCGGCCTGGCCGTCATGCGGGGTGAGCAGCAGACTGCCGAGAGTTCCAGCCTGAAAATCCAGGAGAAATCCGAGCCGCAGGAGGAGCCATCCTACGAGGCAATCCTCCAGCAGAGAACGTTGGAGTATCGCGATATTGAACTGAAAAACAAAATGTTGATGTCCTACAAGGATGAAATAGAAAATATCAGGCAACAGGTCGATTATAAAGAAAAGATCATCGCTGAAAAAGAGAAGAAACTGGAGACCCTGATTGCGCAGACAAGGCAGGAGGCCGAAGACGCCGGGCTGGAGACCGTTCGTCGGACCCTGGAGTCGTTGCGACCGGCGCAGGCAAAGGAGTTGATCAGTGAGATGTTGAACCGCAACGAACTGGACGATGTGGTTCGCTTGTTGCAGGGGATGAACGATTCCAAACGGGCTCGAATTATTGGTGAATTCCGCACGCCACAGGAGGCGGAACAAATAGCGGAAGTCCTGCGGCGATTACGGGAGGGGGGAGTGATCGGGGAAAGCATGGCCACGCCCAATCGGTTGCCGGCCGTCGCAGGCACAGCTCCAGCAGGGACACAGTAAGAAATGACCGTGACATGTGCACGCGGATGCACAGCGCGGCTGTTAGTTTAGGCGCCAGCACGGCGGAGCAAGATTGTATTGTCCAATAACGTTTTGTTATAAGTTCGACGCCAACAATTGAAAGATAACAATGGCGACGGGAATCGACAACCCCGATATTTTGACTGCGCTGGGACGAACGGGAAGCCCCCGGGATTACGCGGGCTTGGACATAGGGTCAAAACCAGCAGGGAGCTCATTTCAGGATGTACTCAATCGACAGACAGTAAAACAGTCGAGCGAAAATACGTCGAGCCAAGATGCGGAGGCGGCGGGCAGGAGAAAACCAATAGTGACGGCGAAAGCTTCGAGCGGTGAGCGAGGTTCCGCGGAACAGTCGGGGCAAGCAGAGTCGCCGTCGTCTGAGGTGAATCAAGGCGATTCCGGCTTCAAAAAAGACTTACTCTGCGGTCAGAGCAAAAAAATCCATAACACAAGTTTGAATCGAGTAAGCGCTTCTAAACGGAAGAGTAAAGATACGGCCGAAAAGAAAGAAAATGAACTAAGTGCGGCGACAGGCAAAGAACAGGTCGGGCAGAAAGCCGCTCCGCCACAATGTGCGGAATGTGCCATGCAAATCTCGAATGTGTTCCAGGAGGTAAGTGGTAACGCGCTCGACGTCGCAACAATCGAGGACGTGGAGGCGGGCAACGGGCAAGGGGACACGCCCTTATTGTCCGAGGTTGACGAGTCGCCAGGGACAACTCAGGCAAAGCCGATAATCGTTGGCAGCAACCAAAAATGGATCCACACGCTATCCACGAAACTGGAACAGAGAGACCCAGGAGCAGGTCCGCAGGGAGGAGAGTCGGGATCGACATCGAGTGTAAGTATCCATCACAAGTCTCTAGAGAATAGCACAATACCAGAAGAGCTCAATACAGATCGGGTGACGACAATTAGCCCAAAAAAGAAAGTCCATTCAACTGCCGAGTTAAGTCAGAGACAAGATTCCGTGCAGACAAGGTCGGTCACCGAGGAAGCAGATTCGGTCGAAGGGAGAAAATTGCTGGTTGCCTCCCCATTTGAAGCAAAATCCATAGACCAGGAAAAAACGCACAAGATAGTCCAGAAAGAAAGTGAAGCAAAAGACGTGGTGGAAAAGCTAAGGGCGTTGGGGCGCGAAGCTGATGCACCACCAAGCGTGAGAAGCCGCCCTGCGTCATCGTCCATGTCCGGACGAATTTCATCAACTTCGGGGGAAGAGGCTCCCCACCTCTCCCAGCAGGACAAAGTAGAACTGGTTCAGCGAGTTTTTCATGCCGTGCGACTTGCCCGGCTTCGGGACGGCGAATTGCGGCTGCGGCTCCATCCACCGGAACTGGGAGCGCTTCGAGTGGAGCTCCGCGTGGAGGGCGGTGCACTCATGGCACGACTGGAAGCGGAATCGCCTGCAGCCCGGGATTTGTTGATGGACAATTTGCCCGATCTGCGCCAGAGGTTGGCAGAGCACCGTCTGAAAATTGAACGCTTCGACGTGACACTGATGTCGCAATCGAACTCTGGAGGAGGGAGCCAGCAGCACACAGCGTCTTTCCACGCCCCGCGACCCTCTGGAATGCGGTGGAACGACCAGGGAAGTGTCATCACAGAAGAGCAGGATCATCCTGTGCTGGGTACACGATCCATCAGTAGTCTTTTTGATGTCATTGCATGAATATAACCGGCAATAACGCGAATGATAGTGTTTAAATATAGAAAACAAGGGTAGTACCGATGATAACAACACCGACTACGATTAAAGGTCAGGTGGGACCGCAAAACCCAAATGGGAAAGATGCGTTCAAAAATCTTGATCTAAGCGCGTTTCTGGCAATGATGATTGCTGAGCTTCAGAATCAGGACCCCATGAATCCCATGGATAATGCTCAGCTTTTGCAGCAGGTCAGTCAGATTCGGGAAATTGAATCCAACATGCGGCTGGTGAACACGCTGGAATCACTGGCAAAAGCCCAGAATATCACGGGGGGTGCGCTCCTGATAGGAAAGCAGATCAAAGGTCTGGACGCACAGGGAAACTCTGTATCGGGCAAAGTGGATAAGGTAGCCATGGAGGGGCAGGATCTGTTTCTCTATATTGGTGACAGTAAAATTCCCATAAAAAACATAACCGAAGTAAGTCAAGAAGGAAATACTACAGATATACACTGAGGGCTTCGTAACTGGTTGTGAGCACAAGCGTCCTAAAAATTCGAGAGTGTCCTTCCGATATGGGAAGCCAGAGGGAAGGCACTGAACGCGCTGACAGGAATCAGACTTTATAGAGAAGGGTGATACGGCTATGGGTCTGGCGTCCGCTTTGACAACAGCATTAACCGGCCTCACAGCGGCAGAGACAACGATCGATGTGGTCGGCAACAACCTGGCCAATGCCAACACGGTCGGCTTCAAGGCCTCCTCTGCATCGTTCGCGACACAATTCCTTCAGACCCTCGCACTGGGTGCGATGCCAACGGCGGACTCCGGCGGCACGAATCCGCGGCAGATCGGCCTGGGGACAATGGTGGCCGATATTACCCCAAACTTCAATCAGGGAACCATCGAAGTCAGCTCCAATCCGACTGACATCGCAATCCAGGGAGATGGATTTTTTATCGTAGAAGGTCCGCAAAACGAGCGGCTCTATACGCGCAACGGTATTTTCAAGCTTAACTCGCAGAATCAACTGATCACGATTACGGGCAATCGTGTTCTGGGATACGGAATCGATGAGAATTTCCAGGTTCAGGAGACCGATCTCCAACCGATCACAATTCCGATCGGTTCGGAGGCTGTGGCGAAAGCGACGGAGAATGTCTATTTGGAGGGAACGCTTTCGCCCACTGGGGATATTGCCACCACTGCATCGCGGATCCAAACGCCGATTCTGGGGGACGGAAGATACAGCCGACCGGAAGACCGCCTGACACCCGGTTATTCACCGGAACCGAATGTCAGCAGTGTGATTCCCAACAGTCAGAGTGTAGGAGGAGGACTGGTCGCTGGAACAACGTATGAATATCGCATTGTTTTTGCCCACGGCCAGTATATTCCGGGACCACCGCAGCAGCCGCCCGCCATGAGCGAGGGAATGTATTCGAGTATCATCTCAGCCACGGTAGGAGCGGGTAATGACGCGCTCGAGCTGACCAATCTGCCAACTGATCCGACGGGGAAATACGACTATATCCGGATCTACCGACGAACAGCCGGTGATACTGATTTTAAATACGTGGATGAGATTCCCATGGGGACCACCACGTATCTGGACACAAAGGCCGACGCAGCCCTCGGCCCGGCCATGAACACAACCCTTCTAAGTGGAAACTTTACTTACTATGTGGCCTTTGAAAAAGACGGACGAATCAGCCGACCAGGACCGATCAGTGACCCAATAAATGTTCTTAATGGCCGTGTGGTATTAAGTAACCTACCGACGGGCAATCCTGCCGAGTGGAACAATCGATATATCTATCGGTATTCGCCAACGGATACTCAGTATCATCTTGTGGCGATTGTCAACGGTGTGACCGATCCGAACGTGGTGTTGACCGACTCCATGTCGGATGCGGAGCTGCTCACAAAGCCTGTTCTCGACATGGACGGGCCGAAGATTATACCCTCCACGAAGCTGGTGGACGTCCTGCGACGGGACGGCTCAACCTACGAACATGTATTTCAGGAGGGGGTTCTCGAATTTTCGGGCATTAAAGGTGGCCGGACTCTTGATAAAAAACAGTTGACGATTACCAACTCCACAACCGTGCAGGACCTCATTGATTTCATGGTGCAGGCGATGGGCATCCAGGTGCCCACCGATGACCCATCGAATCCCATTCCCAAGTCGCCTCCGCCGGATCCGCCCGCCGAGCCACAAACGAGCCCGGGCGGGCTGGTCAGCACGGATGGACGGATCATTCTTACCGGAAATAATGGAAAAGACAATGCCATTGATATCGGCATGTCGGGAATGCTGTTGCGGTTTCCCGATGGTGTCACGACGACGGTCAATCTTCCCTGGACAACCATCCAGCAGGCGGTGGGAGAAAGTGCGGTGACCGACTTTCTCGTCTATGATTCGCTGGGAATTCCCATTCGGGTTCGATTGACCGCGGTGTTAGAGGCCCGGGATAGTACCAAAACCGTCTATCGCTGGTTTGCCGATTCTCCGGATAATGACCCGGTATCGGGTGCTGATATTTCCGTGGGAACCGGATTAATCTATTTTGACGGTGAGGGCAATTTTATTTCCGCAACCAACAATAAGATTTCTATCGAGCGGCGGCATGTGTCGGCACGCTCACCGCTGGAGTTTACGCTGGATTTCAGCAAAATCTCCGGTTTGGCTGCGAAAAACAGCACGTTGATGGTATCCCGCCAGGATGGGTCGGCGCCCGGCGTGCTGACGAGCTTCATCATCGGCGAGGACGGGCTGATCCGGGGTGTTTTCTCCAACGGTGTGACGCGAGATCTCGGTCAGATTCGCCTGGCACGGTTTGCAAACCCGGCTGGACTGGTTCAACGGGGTCAAAACCTGTATGCGGAAGGGGTGAATTCGGGGCTTCCCGTGCTGGGCAACCCCGGCGAGCAGGGCATCGGAACGCTGGTGGCGGGGGCTGTGGAGCTTTCCAACACGGACATCGGCGCTAGCCTGATCGACCTCATACTGGCCTCCAGCATGTATCGGGGAAACACCCGGGTGATCAGTACAGTTCAGCAAATGCTGGACGAGTTACTGTCGCTGCGACGTTGATTTTGGCAGGAGATGAGCTATGGTATGTCGAGCGGCTGGGGTCTCAATCGGGTGACCCCGGCCGTTCCTGGCATTTGCTAATCGCTTAAAAAGCTTTTAGGGCAGAGGGACCAAACTTCGGCTGTGCAAATTGGCTTTCAAGAAAACACTTCCGCTTGCCAGCAGGTGGACGGCAAGGAGTCAGGATGGCATGCGTCAAGGTGGAAATGCAGGAGCCAATGCGAACGGAAAGTCACTATGATTCGTTTAACCCGATTAAGTGGCGAGCCTTTTATTCTCAATGCAGACCTTATCTGCTATGTTGAGGAAAGGCCGGATACATATATCACTTTGACGACGGGCGAACGCGTGGTGGTACGGGAATCGATGGACGAGGTCCTGCGGCGCGCAGTCGCCTATCAGCAGGCCAAATATTGGCTCCCTCCGCACAGGCCCGCGCATGGCCATTCCGGTGACACCGCGAAGGAGGCTTCCTGAATATGGATATTGCGTCCGTCATCGGAATTCTGGGTGGTTTTCTGTTGATTGTGGTGTCGATCGCAATAGCACCCGGCGCCTCGGCCAAGGCGTTTATCGATTATCCTTCCATTGTGATGGTGCTGGGCGGTGCGATCGCAGCCTTACTCACTTCTATGCCGTTGCGGGATGTATTGAAAATCGGGGGAGTTATAAAAAAAGTTTTTTTCAATAAAAGTGATGATGTATCGGCACTCATCCAGCAGATAGTCTCTCTCGCAGAGACAGCGCGCCGCGATGGACTTCTAGCGCTAGAGAACCGTTTGCCGGAGATCTCTGACCCATTTATTGTGCTCGGGGTGCAGATGGCGGTGGATGGGACCAGGCCGGAAGTTATGGAGGATATTCTCCGCACTGAAATGGACGCCGTGGCGGCACGGCACCACACTGGAAAGCTGATATTCGACCAGATCGGTAAGTTCGCGCCCGCTTTTGGAATGATCGGAACGCTAGTCGGGCTGATCATCATGCTGGGCCACATGAGCGACCCCAACGCGATCGGTCCGGGGATGGCGGTGGCCCTCCTCACAACGCTGTACGGGGCGATTGTGGCCAATGTGGTGGCTCTTCCCATGGCGGAAAAACTTGCACATCTTTCCCGTGAGGAACAAATACGCATGGAAATCGTGGTCCGCGGAATTATGGCGATCCAGGCCGGCGAAAATCCGCGGGTTATCGAGCAAAAGCTCCGGACATTCGTGCCGCCCAAGGCCAGGAAACAACAGGAACAGAAAAAGGCGGCATGATCTGGCCGTGGCAGATCGATTGAAACCTGAAGGTAGCCAGCATGGGACGATTGAAGCAGGAGTCCTCAGGTGGAGGCGGTGGGGCACCGGAGTGGGTGCTCACCTACGGTGATACGATGTCGCTCCTGCTGACATTCTTCATCATGCTGGCGGCCTTGAGCGAGGTAAAAAAAGAGGACGAATTCGAGGCCCTCGCGGAAGCACTGCGGCGACGGTTCGGGAAATATGTGTCTCTCGATGAGCTGGCTCTTTATTACAAGCCCACTGTGGCGACTCCCCTCAAATCGGTGAGCGAAGGCCGGGAAAAGCTGGCCAAGACTTTGGAAGGGGCGAGCAAGGTGAAAGGACCTCGTGGCCGGGAGGCAAAGGTCCGGGCGATTCGGCCGGGGGATGAAGCGACGACGGGTGGGGTCGTGTTCTTTGAGGAAGGCACCGATCAGCCGCTTCCGGGATTCGACGAGGCGATCAAAAAGATTGCCGAATCCCTGGCGGGAAAACCCCAAAAGATCGAGATACGCGGGCATACCTCGGCCAGGCCGCTGCGCCCGGGATCTCCTTTCCGCACGCATTGGGACCTTGCTTATGCCGAATGTCTTCGGGTGATGGGAAAACTCGTGGAACTGGGGATCGAACCGGAACGGATTCGGATTTCCGTTGCTGCGGCCAACGAACCGCTTTACACGGATCCAGATCCGGAAAAGCGGAAGCAAAACGCCCGGGTAGAAATAGCCCTCCTCAACGAGCTTACCACAAGTGGCACCATTTTCCCATCGAAAGGGGGGTAGTTTAGCGCAATCTGGTTCTTTCACCGAGTTGCCCATTCCTCTTGTCTTGCTAATTCATCTCGTCTCATCCAGGCTGTTCTTGTTCTATAGTTTCATTAAGGAGCGAGTCTTCTCCAGTGGATCTCAGTGGGATAGGTACGGTGTCTTGTCGAGCGCGTCTGATTTGATTCCCGGAGTTTTCAGCCGTTAAGGATGGGAGACTTTTCAATGGCAAGCGCTGCCGAGAATGCTGGAAAGAAAGAGCAAACCGATCAACAAACTGCTGGTCATTCCACGCATCATGGGGCGATTCGGCTCAAATTGGCCGGTTTCATCGTAGGCCTGGTGGCGGCGGAAGCCCTTGCCGCGTACTTCATCCTGCCCGGTTCCACAAACGCGGGGCCCCCATCTCAGGAAAGTGAGAAAGCAGCGGCGAGTGCTGACACCCCGCACCAAACGGCGGCACCGGTTTCTGTGCCGGAAACGCAGATCGATCCGACGCAGGGGTTGGGAACCCCTGGGTCGGGCACGGAAGTTGAAGTGGACCTTGGGGAGTTCAGTGTCACTTCTTACCAACCCACCACACAGACGACGCTGAGAATTGACTTCCACCTGTGGGGGACAGTGGACCAGTCGCTGGAGAAGGATTTTCAAGCGGCATGGGCCAAAGCAAACAATCGGGTGAGGGACCAGATTTTGGTGATTGTCCGCAGCGCCGAACTGTCAGAGTTGACCGACGCCGGATTGGGGTTGATCAAAAGAAAGATTTTAGAGAAAGTTAACCACGCACTGGGCAAGCCCTACCTGAAGAGCGTCGTCTTCAGCGAGTTTTCGTTCCTTGAGCAATAAGGTCGAGGCTCGATCGGTGGCTGCGGCTGCCGAAGTGCCCAGCCCTTTCGCGCCAGGTTGATCACGGAAGTCCCCGGACAAGGAAGGGATTCCCATGGCGGGCGACGAACAACTCAGCCAAGAAGAAATCGAAAAGCTGCTACAATCGGCGAAGCGGCAACCAGCAGGCAACTCTTCCGCTGCTTTGGACGGAACGGCCGCGAATGCGGCCGACGATGCCAACCGACCGCTTTCTCAGGATGAGATAGAAAAGCTTCTGCAACAGGCGGGACGATCGCCGGCAACACCACCCCCCGCGGCGAAACCGGCTCCCTCCGCCAGCACAACCTCGGAGGGTGCAGAGGCCCAAATTCATCCGGCCGATCTTGATTATCTATTTCGGCAGGCGGAGCAAGCACTGGCCTCGCTGGAGTCTGACCAAGCGGGAAATCTGCCGCCGGGGTTGGCCCCCTTCGAGTTCACGGAGTTTTCTGGTGCCCCTCCCTCAACCCAGGCGGCAACGCTCGACCTCCTGAAGGAAGTTGAACTGGACGTTCAGATCGAGCTTGGCCGCACGCGGTTGTACCTCGAGGATGTGCTTCGCCTTCGCAAGGGAGCGGTGGTCACCCTCGACAAACTCGCTGGCGATCCAGTCGATATCTATGTGAACGGACGGTTGATCGCGCGGGGAGAAGTGCTCGTTTTGAACGATAACTTTTGCATTCGAGTCGCGGAGCTCGTGGCGGGGCGGCAACCACAGGCGGACGCCGAAAATTAATCTGGGCGGCCGGACAATGATTTCATCGATACAGGGATTGATTTTAGAGGAATGAATAAATAACCAGGGGAACGAATCAATTAGAAAGCGCGCCTGGAAAGGAGTCCCAGTGTGGCGCGAAGACTGTCTAATAAAGATGGCAATATTCGTCCTTTAGTCCTCGCGCTGTATTATAACGCGGGGGCGGTTGTGCCTTCACTTCTTTTTCCACCGGCGTACCATCTCAGCAGGCACCTTATTCCCTATCCATGCCAGGGGGTGCGAACCGGTTCGATTCTCGTTCTCTTACTCTGTTTTTGTCTGGTGCTTTCTCCACGGGTAGGACAGGGGCAGGCGAGTCAGGGTTTTCCGGATCAATGGCCGACCAATCCGGGCGGCGTTTCCCCCGGATTTGACGCCCCAGCGCATAGCAGTCAATTCTCGCCTAATGTGGTGGAACCTTCTCGCTTGGACAATGCCTGGGCTGTCGGTCCAAGTGCCGCTCCGGAAGTGCGGATGAAAACGCTAAACCCAGGTGAAATCGCTGCGTCAGGCTTTTCTGCGGGACAGGGGACCTCCGTGGTCGCAGGACGCAACAGCGTGAGGGAAGCACCGCCGGGTGGCGGGGAAGGAATCCGCATTTCCCGGCGTGATCCCGAAAGGCGGGGGCCGACCTCGACACCGAGCCCTGTCCAGCGTTTCGCGCCGTGGGTTACCACGATCGGCGCGCTGGCGGTGGTCGTGGGTGCTTTCTTCGTATTCGTCTGGGCGCTCCGTCGCATCAACCCGCAGGGCCACCAGGTCCTACCTCGTGAGGTGGTCGAAGTGCTGGGCCACACGTCGCTTTCCACGCGGCAGCGCCTCTGCCTGATTCGCCTGGGACGGAAGGTCATCCTTGTGGCGATGAGTACCGACGCTGTCGAGCCGATTGCCGAGATCGATGATCCAGTTGAGGTGGACCGGCTTGTGGGTTTGTGCGCGTCACAACGGCCGCACAGCTCCACCCAGGCCTTTCGCCAGCTTTTCAACAACTATGTCAACGGACACGAAATTCTAGAAAGATAGTGCATTTTTGAATAACAGGGGAAATGGCCGCTATATTCCGCCATGGCCGAAATAACTTTGACCGTGAGACACCCTTCGGGCGATCCGCGATGCTATTTGCCCGTCTTCGGTCTGTCGTGCGACGTTGCCCGATGGTGTGTGTCTGTACATTCCTTCTGGCAGCGGTAACGGCACTCTGTGGACCGGGGGCCCTTGCGGATATTCCGGCTTCCAATCGGCCGCTGTCGCTGGAATTTCCCTCCACCTCGACCAATTCGGGAAGTCTCTCGCTGCTCGATCCGCAAAACTGGACCAGTCCGGAGGGACTCTCCAGTGCCCTCAAAATCATGCTTCTTCTTACGGTGCTGAGCCTGGCGCCGGCAATTATTCTCATGACGACTTCTTTTATTCGCGTTATTGTTGTTCTGAGTCTTCTCCGCCAGGCCCTGGGTACTCAAAACCTGCCACCTAGTCAGGTGATTACCGGTCTATCCCTGTTCATTACCCTGTTTGTTATGGCCCCAGTATGGCGGGAGGTTTACCAGCAGGCAATTGTTCCCTACCAGCAGCGTCAGATCAGTCTGGAGGAGGCATGGGAACGCGGGCAAAAGCCAATTCGCCGGTTCATGTCGTTGCAGATTGAACGGTGCGACAACGCCGAGGACGTGTGGCTGTTTTTGCGGTACGCGCACCTCGAAAAAGAACCGGAAACCTACGACGATGTGCCCCTTCAGATTCTGGTGCCGGCGTTCATGCTCAGTGAATTGAAAACTGCTTTTTTAATTGGTTTTCAGATATTCCTGCCGTTTTTGATTATCGACATGGTTGTTTCCACGGTGTTGGTGTCCATGGGCATGCTCATGATGCCGCCTGTGCTGGTGTCGCTCCCGTTCAAGTTGCTCTTGTTTGTGCTGCTGGACGGCTGGCATCTGGTGGTGGGCATGCTGATGGAAAGCTTTCAGCCGATCGCCTGAGCTTTGCTCCGGCGGGCTTCAAAGAGGAACTAATTCTTTAAAAAAGAGAGTTTTACGTTCAGTTAACCGCCAGTCGACGAGATTAAGGAGTTTGCCATGGATACACAGGCCGCGGTGGACTTATTCAGGACAGCGATTTGGGTGGGATTTCTCATCAGTGCTCCCGTTCTTCTAGCAGGAATGGCCGTCGGACTGGTCCTGGGGCTGCTCCAGGCGGTGACGCAGATTCAGGAGCAAAGCCTGGTGTTTGTTCCCAAGGTTGCCGTGATGGTTATTGTCTTTTTACTCACATTGCCGTGGATGCTGGTACAAATGATTGAATATTCGCAGGAGTTGCTGAAAAGCATGTCGGGTATTATTTATTAACAGGAATGGTCATTCGAGCCACCCAAATCTGGCGGATACTAAAAAAGTGACTGTTTATTTTGGGGCTGGATACCCATCGGATACGGAAGTGCGCGAGGGAAACAGCGAAGGGATAAATGGTAATTTCAGCGTGAACGGTTGGCTATCCACGTGCAATGCCTTGGGAACGATGCACGAAGCAACGCAGTCGGAATCGCAAACGGTGAGATGGTCGCTTACTTGCTGAATCAGTTTATCGCGCTGATGCTCGTCTTTATCCGCATGACGGGCCTTGTTCTTTCCGCGCCGGTACTTTCCCATCGTCTTGTGCCGATGCAAATTCGCATTCTCCTGGCACTGGGCCTGGCCGTGCTGATTTTACCCGTGGTGACCGTTCCCCTGCCGCAGGTCGCGAATATTCTGGAATTTGCTTTGATGGTAGCGTCGGAACTGGCCGTGGGGTTTGTCCTGGGGTTGGGGGTGATGTTGATGATCCAGGGGATGCAGTTGGCGGGAGAGATCGTCTCGCGGATGGCGGGGTTGGGAATCGGCGACGTTTACGATCCAACAAGCGATAGCGAGCTATCCGGCTTCAGTCAGTTCCTCTTCATCGTGGGATTGATGGTATTCCTGGTGACGGGTGGAGAAAAGGCCCTGTTGAGCGGGATTCTGGAAAGCTACGCGGTTCTTAAACCCGGTGTCGTGCTTTCGGTTCATGATGCGGCCACGCTTCTTCTGGATTGTGTGACGCTCAGTTTCGTTTTGGCGGTTCGGGTGGCCGCTCCCGCCATGGCGGCCCTGCTCACCGTGACGCTCGTTCTGGGGCTGATCAGTCGAACCCTGCCTCAGCTCAATCTTCTCATGCTGGGTTTTGGGCTGAATGGCATGGTGGCGCTGGGGACGCTCCTTCTTTCGATAGGATTCATTGTGATGATCTTTGAGCAGGACCTGGCCAACACTTTCCAGCGGGTGTTTCCCTGGACGGCCGGATTCTGACGGGAGTGATCGTCCCGACCGCAAGCCATGCCGGACGATGCTGGTGAAAGAACGATCGAGCCAACGCAGCACCGGCGACAGAAGGCCCGCGAGGAAGGGCATGTCGCGCGGAGCTCGGACCTCGTCTCGGCGCTGGTTTTACTGGCAGGAACAGGTGCGCTCTTGGTCAGCGGAAGGGCCCTTGTGGAAACGGTCGTCGGCTTGACGGAGCGTCATCTTGGTGGCGAAGCGTGGCTGACAACCGACGTGAACACGACCAGCGCCATGTTCCTTGAGGTAACCCAGAAGATCGGACAGGCACTGGCGCCGCTTCTGTTGGCGGTGGTGATTGCCGCGGTGGTGGGACATTTTATTCAGTTCGGTTTCCTGTTTTTGCCCCAGAAGGCTGCCCCCGATTTGACACGGATTGATCCGCTCAAAGGCTTCGGGCGAATTTTTTCCCTGGCGAATATTGTGCGCTTATTATTCGGCATATTCAAGATTTTAGTCGTGGGAGCTGTGGCGGCTGTCTATCTGGCATCGAAAGTCGATTCGATATTTCTTCTGGGAGCATTGTTGCCCGGGGAGATTGCCAGTTTCCTCGCGGAGTTACTCGTCTGGACAACGCTCCGGCTGGGGATCGCGCTGTTGATTCTGGCGATTCTTGATTTTGGATTCCAGTACTGGAAGCGCGAGCAGGACTTGAAAATGACCCCTCAGGAATTACGCGAAGAGCTGAAAAACCTTGAGGGTGATCCCCAAATTGCGGCGAGACGCAAAGTCGTTCAGCGGCAACTGATGCTCAATCGGGTCAACCAGGCGGTGCCCAAGGCGGACGTTGTGGTGACCAACCCCACGGAGTTGGCGGTGGCGCTCAAGTATGATCCCGAGACGATGGCGGCCCCGGTGGTGGTAGCCAAAGGAGCGGGCCTTGTCGCACAGCGAATCCGCAAACTGGCCGAAGAGCATGGTGTGCCCATTATTGAGAAGAAACCCCTGGCCCAGGCGCTCTATCGCACTGTGGAGGTCAATCAGCCCATTCCGGAAGACCTTTACGCAGCCGTTGCCGAAGTGCTGGCGTATGTCTATCACCTGAAAGGCAAAAAGGTGCCGCCGCCGAGGGCTGCATGATCGATGCACGAATTTGCAGAAGGAGTATCCACGACTTTCCCCGCGTCAGAACATCATTTGTCGCGCATTCAGGCGGGACGGGATGACGAGGTTCGCGAGGGTGTGGGAGCGCTGGCCAGATCGTGAGACTCCGGAAGGGGGTACCCGTACTTTTCGAAGAAAAATCGCCACCGGTGGGCAATTTCTCGCTGAACGGCCGGATCCAGCTCAAATTTATTCCGCTTGTAGTTGGAGCGTTCGGCGATGAATTCTCGGAGGCGTGGCCGGATTGTCTCGAAATCGCCAAGATCGAGCTCTCGGTAGAGCCTTTCCATTTCCCGCTCAGGATCGGCGACGAGAGCTTCATAACTGACCTCGGCCAGTTGGCCGGTCGGGACCAACGGCCGTGCCCGTTCAAAGGCCTCGTACATCCGGCAGAAAGTTGTCAATACCCGTTCTTCCAGCCCCTGATAGTGGGGAACTTGCAGGGCTTCGTCCTTGGAAAGCCGTTTCCAAAGGTTGATCGTCGAAGGATAAACGGCCAGCGGATCGCGGTAGATGTGAACGAATTTCGCTCGGGGAAACATCTCCAGAAGGACCTTGATCCGGCAGGTGTGCGGGGGTGATTTGAGGACAATCCGTTTTCCGCTCTGGATGGTGACCGCCTTCAGAAAGGTTAAAAATGCCTTTTTCCACCGCTCGAGTTCGCGCTGGGGCACATTTTCGAGGGTCAAATAGGCATCATAACGAGGCGGTTCGTTGGGGAAAATCAAACTCAAATAGGGCGAGGGCACGCCCATGTTGCACAGAGCGAACTCATCTTCCTGAGGGCGGTTCCAATCGAACGGCATGTTATCGATCGGCCGCATTTTGGGCATGAGCAGCCCCACCAGCGGAGCCAAAAACCAGCGAGACACAAGAAAGTGGTTGGGGGCGAAACACGCGTAGCTGTCCGGAAATCCAAATCGCGGGTCGAGGATGAACATCTCGTGAAGGAGCGTTGTTCCCGATCGCCAATGCCCGATGATGAAGATCGGGTCATCGACCAGAGCTGTGCGTGCGATCTTCCTTCCATAAACAAGTTTCTGGATGAGGGCCAAAAAGGAGTTAAAAAGTCCAATCAGCGTGATGAGGATGGCCATGCCGAGACGGCGTGGGGCGATCTTGAAGCGATGGTCGGCCATCACCTTAACCCAACCCCAGAATGTAATACCATCCCAAAATCGAGGGATCCAGGGCCGATCGCGATAGCCGCCGACTTCTTTTGCCTTGACGCCGTTTTTTGACATGCTTGCCTCGTGCGTGAAGTTGGACGGATGGTCAACACGGAAGATTCTGGAAAGGCGAGAAGCGGAGTGGCGGGGACGGACTTCTGACATATTCTTAGCAACCTATCCAGAATTCTCATTTTACCACATCCGTATCGGCGTGGCGACTGGCCTGCGTCTTTTGGTTTGGAAAACATTTCCCTCATCGGCATTGTGGCAAGTCAGAATCCAGCCCGGCCCCGGATTGGCTTTTGTCATGCGGGTGCGAAGCGAAAACAATCTGGACCTTTCAGGCCGTTTTCGTTATCGTTGGCCCCCTGCGTAGGACCCATCTGGGCGAACGCCGCAAAGGGTGTGGGAGTGGAATCTGGGAGACCGGAGTGGCTGGGAATCCAGGTGTTCTTCAAACCCGGTTGAGCATCGTCAAACCACAGGAACTTATTTTTCCTGTGGCGATCATCGCCAGCGTCATTGTGCTTCTGATTCCGCTGCCGGTGTGGCTGCTCGACTTTCTCTTAGCCACCAACATCACCGTGGCCATTATCATGCTTCTGACGACCATCTATGTGGCCACACCTCTGGAGTTTAATATTTTTCCCTCACTTCTCCTGGCTACCACGTTGATGCGGCTGGTTCTCAATGTAGCGACGACCCGCCTGATCTTGACGCGAGCCGGGGAGGCCGGTTTGGAAGCGGCAGGGAGCGTCATTCGGTCGTTCGGGGAATTTGTGGCGGGCGACCAAATCGTTGTCGGTCTGATTATTTTCGTAATCATCGTCGTCATTCAGTTTGTTGTGATCACCAAGGGTGCCACCCGTATCAGCGAAGTGGCTGCTCGATTCACTCTCGACGGCATGCCCGGGCGACAAATGGCTATCGACGCCGATTTGAACGCCGGGATCATCGATGAGAAAGAGGCCCAGCGGCGGCGGGAGGAAATCACACGGCAAGCGGACTTCTTCGGGGCAATGGACGGTGCCAGCAAGTTTGTACGCGGCGACGCCATCGCCGGCATTATTATTACGTTAGTGAATATAATCGGTGGTTTATTTATTGGGATGGTTCAGTTGGGGATGCCGTTCTCTCAGGCGGCGGCCCTGTACACGAAATTGACCATCGGCGATGGTCTGGTGAGCCAGGTTCCGGCATTTCTGATCTCTCTCGCTGCCGGTTTGCTTGTGACGCGGAGCAGCAGTCAGGTCAATTTGCCGGTGGAATTTCTTCGGCAGATGTTCGGCCGTCCGCAGACCCTCGCCGTGGCAGGGGGCTTTCTGGGAATTCTGGTGTTTACGCAACTGCCGACGCTGCCTCTTCTGACGATCGGTGGGGCATGTGTGGCCTCGGCCATTTTGCTGTCTCAGAAGGCCAAGAAAAAGAAGCTTACTGAAGAGGCCAAAAAACAGGCAGAAACCGCCAAACCTCAGGAAGAGCGTATCGAGGATTATCTGCTGGTGGACCCGATGGAACTGGAGATCGGTGTCGGGCTGATTCGCCTGGCCGATCCTAAGCGCGGAGGCGATTTACTCGAGCGCATTCACCGCATCCGTAAGAACATTGCCGCGGACATCGGGATCATTCTACCGAAGGTTCGGATTCGCGATAACTTCCAACTCGATCAGCATCAATACCGAATCAAAATCGCCGGCGCACCGGTTGCCACGGGGACTGTTTATCCGCAGTTGCTCCTGGCGATGGACTCCGGGATGACGACGGGAAAGGTTCAGGGGATTGAAACCCGTGATCCAGCTTTTGGTGCACCCGCGTTATGGATTGAGCCCTCGCTCAAGGAGAAGGCAGAGATGTACGGCTATACGGTGGTGGAACCGGCGGCCGTGATCGCCACGCATCTTACAGAAACCATTCGGCGGCATGCGGACGAAATCCTTACCCGCGATGCTACCAAGCATCTCATCGAAGAGTTGAAAAAGACTTCACCCGCCGTTGTGGAGGATCTTATTCCCAACGTGATGCGTTTGGCGGAGGTGCAGCAAATCCTGCAGAACCTGCTGCGCGAAGGTGTGTCGATTCGGCAGCTTGGATTGATTCTGGAGACACTGGGCGACTACGCACCGCGGACGAAGGATCCCATTTTGTTGACCGAATTCGTCCGTGCCCGATTGGCCCGTGCGATTTCCACACGCTATCGCGATGCCGAGGGGCGGATGATGGTGGTCACGCTCGATCCTGTCCTGGAGGATCGGATTCGTGCCGGATTCGATCACACGGAGCGGGGCCTGTTTATTAGAATGTCACCCCAGAGCATCGAGGCCCTTTGCCGAGCCATCGGCAAGGAAATTTCCAAATTGACCACGCAGCACAGGCCACCCGTCCTGCTGGTCAGTCCGCAGATTCGGGCCGCCTTGAAGGAGATGACAGCCCCCTATTTACCCCAGCTTGTGGTGCTCAGCTATAACGAGATCACGCGGGACACGAAGATCGAGGCCGTTGGAATGGTGACGGACACCACGTGATGAAGATTGTCAATGAACGTGCGGATGGAAAAGACGGAATCTGACACAGGGCGCATAACGGGAAGAGCGAGGTAAGCGACAAGAGATCAGGCCAAGAAAGTAAACGTTGATCACACCGTCGGTGTTACGGGAAAGGAAAAGCACATAAAGGACATAGCGACAGGCAATTTTTCCATTGTCCAGTGGGGAGCTTTCGGTTGGGGAACTTGATTATGGACAACGTGGAAATTCGGACATTTCGGGCCAGCACAATGCATGAAGCGTTGGCGCTGGTGCGACGGGAGATGGGGCCCGACGCGGCCATTCTGCGAACGCGCGAAGTCCGCGCGCGTCGCTGGTTTGGGCTGTTGCCCGGACGACCGGAAATTGAAGTGGTCGCCTCGTTTGGTGTGAATGTACCGAGCCGTTTGCCTGCGGAGACGGGCACGTCTTCGCCATCCCGCCGCCCGCCCGCGGAAGGTGGTCTATCACTGGAACAGCCGGCGCCGGAAACCCGCGCGCTGATTCTCCGCGCAGCCCACGCGGGCATGGAGGTCCAGCAAAAGCTGGAAAACATGGAGCACATGCTGCGCAGCCTGTGCCGCCGAGCCGGCTCTTCCGGGCTGTACGATTGGCCGGAGCCCCTGTTTCGGGTGTATGCCGATCTTATCGACGCGGACCTCAGCGAGGAGGACGCGCGAGAACTGCTGGAACGCGTTCGAGGAGAATCCCTGCGAGACCGGATGGACGAGCCGATGCTCATTAAGGCTCGGCTGGCAAGAATTCTGGAAAGCGAGCTGGCAGCCACTCAGCCGATTAGGTTGACTCCCGGGCGATGTCGGGTGTGTGCCCTGGTTGGACCCACCGGCGTTGGAAAAACGACCACCATCGCGAAACTCGCCGCCAATTTTCGGCTGCGGGAGAACCGCCGGGTGGGGCTCATCACCATGGACACCTACCGCATCGCCGCCGTCGAGCAACTTCGCACCTATGCGGACATCATCGATCTGCCCATGCGCGTGGTATCAACGCCTCGCGAAATGCAGGAGGCTGTTAGGAGTTTTGAAACGCTGGACCTTGTCCTCATCGACACGGCAGGACGAAGTCCCAAAGATGACATCAAAATCCGTGAGCTGCGCACACTCCTCACGGAAGCTGCGGCGGACGAAATCCACCTGGTGCTGAGTAGCGTGGCGGGAACAAAGGCCCTCCTGCAGACCCTTGAGCGGTTCCGGACGGTACGGCCAACGGCGCTCATTCTCACCAAGCTCGATGAATCGCCCTCTTTTGGCGGACTGCTACCGGTGTTACGGGCTGCCGGGCTGCCCCTCAGCTATCTCACAAACGGTCAAAACGTCCCCGATGACATCGAGACGGCTCAACCCGCCCGAGTAGCACGGCTGATTCTGGGGATGGAAGGTCTCGTGAAGGAGCCGCACGCGTAATCACTGCAAAACGTTCGGAAACACGAACAACAAATCGTGGCATCGAGCTTCGGCGCTATAGGTCAACATGGCCACGTGACCCGCAGGTGGAATCGTGAGACAACGGCATTCGGTCAGTGCATGAGCAGGAAGGAGGCTGAAGCGTAACCCGGAAGAATCAGGCTGTTGCACCCCAAAAAAGCGGCAGTGTCGTACTGCGAGTAAAGAATGGACGTTCGTTGCACACGACATACGTTGACCATGCAAGACCAGGCGTTTCGGCTGAGACAACTGGTTGTGGAAAGACGCCGGGGCAAGTTCCCATGGCCGGGCATTCTGCGCGTCGGTGTGTGGGGGGTGCAGGTGGGTGTGGGCGCGACGACGGTGGCTAAAGCTCTTCACGCATCTTTACGTCTACGGGGACTTAAGGCCCAGTACGTAGGTTCGCGAATCGGTAACACCCGCGTGCGTGAGGCGATGGAGTCGGACGGTTTCCTCCCCGCTTCGGAGGGACCGGATCTGAACACTGAGGCAATCCGAGCGGAGCATGGTCCGCTTGGCCATACCGGGCGAGAGTTACTGGCTGGCGACGGATTATTCACGCGGGAAGTTGATCTCTCCCAGGTGGCGACAACACCAACCTTTAAAGAGGAAGGGGGAATAAGTTCCATTTGCTGGATTGTGACGGATTGCGAATCGGGCGAAGGCGAAGCTCCCAATGCCGATTGGAGTTGTTTCGAGGCGGTCGTGCTTGTCACGACTGCGGAACCCCTCGCTGTGATGACGGCCTACAAGTGGCTCAAGCGTTTTCGCGATCACGGAGTTCCCCAGCGGAGTATCGTGGTGGTCAATCGCACGTGTGATCTGACCGTTGGCACGGAAATGGGGCATCGACTCCAGGTTGCCTGCGAGCGGTTCATGGCCGTCAGTCCCCCGATTGCCGTACTTCCGGAGGTGTCCAGCCTGCGAGAAACGACCGTAAGGTTGCGGTCCTCGGAAAACGGGGGGAACCATCACCAGGTGGGTGACAGCGCCGTGGCAGAGCACGCGGAAGGATGGCAATCCGAAAAGACGTGGTGGAAAGCGATCAATGGATTGACGGAGTGCCTCTTCCGGCTGGTTCTGCCCGGGAATCCGTTTGCGGTTGGCCTTGCCCACCGAACAGGGCAGGACGAAGGTAGGGATCTGGCAAACTATACCGAGGAAAATGTTTATACAGGCTCAGTGGAAGATTTCGGTGGAGGAAAACAGCCTAAAGATCAAGAAAACCTCTGAATGTTGAACGCCACTTTGGCCGATAAAAATGGAGCACTCGAAGAATGTCTGGAATAAACCACAAGGCCCCTGATTACCTATCTCGGCCAATAAAGCTACAAAACTTGGGCAAGATTCGGTTTTTCCACCAGAAAGTGGATCACCACCGTGGGTCGGATTTGTGCCGGAATCTTGGGACCTTTGGCGATGGTCGGTGCCATCGTTCATGGTTTGATCCACGGCGCGGATGTCAATGAAATCCTCTGGCGAAGTTGGGTGTGCCTTGTGGTTTTTTCCATTGTGGGAGGCGTTCTGGGGATCATTGCGGAGTCGGTCATCAGGGAGTCCATTCAACAGCGGTTGAAAGAAGAGCTGGCAAGCCGGGCTCAATCCTCTCAAGCTGCAGGGACGACTTGAAGAATTCCCATGGGGGGTGAAATCGGCGGGCGGGAATCGGGGAACCTGAGGGAATCATTGCAATATCGGTAGTGGCATCACGATCCAGGCACGGGGGAGACGCAAGGATGAGTCGCCCGAGAGCCACAAAGGCAGCGGCATCATCGACCGCGGTTCGATCTCGGCAGAAAACAGTCACACAACAGAAAACGGTGGATTCAAAGAGTTCATCTGGAGAGCGCACCATCAGGGAGGATGCTATGCCCACCACTGTCGCTCCGGAGGATGTGGAGCAGCTTTGGATCGAGTTCAAGAAAAACCCTCAAAATCAGGAATTGCGCAATCGTCTTATTGAAATCTACCTGCCCCTGGTGAAATACAACGCCGAACGAATCTGGGCGAGACTGCCTGAGGGCGTCGAGCTGGACGATCTCATTTCGGCGGGTGTTTTCGGCTTGATGGACGCCATTGACGCCTTCGATCTTTCCCGGGGTGTCAAGTTTGAAACATATTGTGTTCCCCGGATTCGTGGGGCGATGCTGGACGAACTTCGCACCATGGACTGGGTTCCGCGGTTGGTGCGATCGAAGGCCAGCAAGCTCAACGAGGCGTGCAAAGCGCTGGAAGCCAAATTGGGGCGTCAGCCGAGTGACTCCGAATTGGCCGAAGAGCTGGGCATGACGATCGAAGAGCTGGAAAAGATGAAGATGGAGGCCAGTGCCGTCAACCTCATCAGCCTCAATAAGAAGTGGTACGAAACGGACAGCTACAAAGACGTCCGGGAAATCGACATCCTGGAGGATAAAAAGGGTGAAGACCCCACCCGCCGGATTGAAAAAAGCGATCTCATGCGCCTGATCACCAAGGGGCTCAGTCGGAACGAGCGACTCATCCTCATCTTGTATTACTATGAAGAGCTGACAATGAAAGAAATTGGCGCGACGCTCGATCTCTCGGAAAGCCGCGTCAGCCAGATGCACAGCGCCATTGTCCAGAGGCTACAGCAGCAACTCACACGTCGCCGTGCCGAACTGGGCACGTAATTCAGCAGCGATTTCCCTGAGCTGTTCTCCCCGCAATTGTGCGTAGGCCCTACGATACGTCCCTTCGGGTGTCTCCTGATAGGGACGCATTTTTTCCCTCCTGCACCTCTGCCAAAATAGTTGGCGCACTGACCTACCCCACGTTGTTTCCGCACCAGGAAAGGCGTGTGAACCCCGGCAACGTCTTGAGAAACGTAAGATTTAGCCCGGAGGAACCAGCTTGTCGGGTCCGTTTTTCCCGGAGGGACGTGCTTGTCACGTCCACCGTCGAACGTTCGATCCTCCATTCCCTGTCACCGGGCACGACAAGCGTGCCCCTCCGAAAGATTCCTCGGAGGGACCTGCTCCTCGGAGGGACCTGCTTGTCAGGTCTGCCATTGAACGTTCGATTCTCCATTGCCTCTCACCGGGCACGACGAGCGTGCCCCTCCGAAGGACTCCTCGGAGGGACGCGCTTGTCAGGTCCATGTCCCGCCGGTTAAACGGTAGGGGCAATTCATGAGTTGCCCCTACAACACATTCAGGCTTTGACTGCTCCCAGGTCCCAACGAAAAGTGGGGATGAGTCCGAGTTGCTGGCTGCTTGCATCGCTGCCGCCAATTGTTATAACACCTGGTGGACCTTTGGACGCGATCTGGTGAATCTGTGGAGCTGTTCAGTCCTACAGGAGACGAGGGTGAATTCCATGAAGCGACCGACGCTCTTGGTGGCAACGATTGCTTTGCTAGCGGTGGCCGGGCGGACTGCCATCGCCGTTGATAACAAAGTGCTTCCCCCCGACTATCGTCTGGACGACGCACGCTTTGGAAAACTGAAGACGCTCGACGATTACTTTCCTTTTCATCCGCCTCAGGATTTGAAGACCTGGGAAGCACGGCGGGAGCGCGTGCAAAGACAGGTTCTCGTGGCTGCCGGGCCTTGGCCCATGCCAGAGCGACCACCTATCCATGCCGTGATCCACGGGCTTGTGGATCGCGGTGATTATACGGTCGAAAAGGTCTATTTCGAGAGTTATCCGGGCTTCTACGTGACCGGCAATCTGTACCGTCCTAAGAATGGGAAGAAGCCCTATCCCGCGGTGCTCAGCCCTCACGGTCACTGGCAAAATGGCCGTTTTTATGATGCCGGCCCGGAAAAGGTCCTCTGGGACATTGTGAATGGAGCCGAGCGTTTCGAACGCGGTGGACGCTATCCACTCCAAGCCCGGTGCGTTCAGCTTGCCCGGATGGGCTGCATTGTCTTTCACTACGACATGGTGGGCTATGCCGACAGCGTGCAACTTCCCCATCGGCCTGGTGTGCGGGCACACATGAACACACCCACGCGCTGGGGTTATTTCAGCCCTCAGGCCGAGCTTCATCTGCAGAACATGCTCGGTCTGCAAACGTTCAATTCCATCCGGGCACTGGATTTTTTGTGCAGCTTGCCGGACGTGGACACCAAACGGATTGGGGTCACCGGGGCGAGCGGTGGGGGAACCCAAACTTTTCTTCTGTGTGCGGTCGATCCCCGTCCCGCGGTGTCGTTCCCCGCGGTGATGGTCTCCACGGCGATGCAGGGCGGATGCACCTGTGAGAATGCATGTTATTTGCGGATAGACACCGGAAATGTGGAGTTTGCCGCCCTGTTTGCCCCCAAACCGCTGGGGATGACGGCGGCGGACGACTGGACCAAGGAAATCGCCACCAAAGGTCTGCCCGAACTCAAGCAACTTTACAGCCTCTATGGCGTTCCCGACAACGTGATGGCCAAGCCGCTCCTTCAATTTCCCCACAATTACAACTATGTCTCCCGAGAGGTCATGTACCACTGGATGAACAAGCATCTCCACCTGGGTCTGAAGGAACCTGTGGTGGAGGAAGACTTCGAGCCGCTTTCGCGGGAAGAGATGACGGTTTGGGATGACCAGCATCCGCGTCCCGAGGGCGGTGAAGAATGGGAGCGGCGGTTCCTGGAAAACCTGACCACGCTCACGCAAAAACAGCTCGAATCCCTCATTCCGCAGGACGCGTCGGGTTGGGCGGAATTCCGCCGGATTATCGGTGGTGCCTATGACGTGATGATTGGGCGGCCGGTCCCGTCAGCGGAGGAAGTCAAGGTCGAGACCCTTCGCTTTGAAAAGCGGGAAGATGGTGAATGGCGGGCGATCGTGATTCGTCAAACCGCACGTCAGGAGAATGTCTTGGCGTGGCTCATTCTTCCTCCAGGTGATGTGAAGGCCACCGTCATCTGGGTGGCGGAGAATGGGAAACAGGATCTCCTGGGCGAAGAAGGTCAGCTCCACCCGGCCGCCGCCCGGTTGTTGCGTCAAGGGGCGGCGCTTCTCCTGCCGGATCTTCTGGGACAGGGGGAGGCCACCCCCGATGGAACACCGATCGTCAAAGCCCGCCTTGTCCGAGAGGATTACGCGGGTTACACGTTCGGCTATAATCCGCCAATGTTTGCCCAGCGAGTCCACGATATTCTGCTGGCTGTCCGCGCGGCCAAAATGCTCGATTCATTGGCGGAGCGACCGCTGGTTTTGATAGGCCTCAAAGGAGCGGGGCACTGGGTGGCCGGTGCTCGCTGCCAGGCCGGCCAACTCGTTGACCTTGCCATCATCGACACGGGCGGCTTCCGCTTCGCATCGGTCAATGCTTTTGACGACCCCCATTTCTTCCCCGGCGCTGCGAAATACTTTGACCTCCCCGGCCTTTTGGCCCTGTCGGCGCCGCATGCGTTGTGGTTGGCGGGGGAAAATGGTGAAAAAGCAGGACTCGTGGGCCAGGTTTATCGCGCGGCCGGATCGGAAGAAAAACTCAGGGTTTTCCCGAGCTTTGCACTCCAGGTGGACGCCGAGTGGCTTAACGAATTGGCCAACTGGATGGAGAAGTGAGGAAGTTTAGGTAGAGCTGTGATAATTTAGCGAACATAAACCTGGGCCGCATTGGGTCAACTCACTCACTGTCACGGCAGCCGGCTTCGTCCGCGGAGCGTTGTTGCCATTGTCGGCGCTCGATTCGGAATCGGCGGGGAGACCCGTGTTCCGCGATCACCTTTTCCCAGTAGGCTTCCATTTCCTGCTGGAATCGACGAAAAGCCTCCAACGAAACCCGGATGGGAACGGGGGTGTTTTCGTGAGCGTGACGGCTCTTTCGGCTGCAATCGAACTGGGCGCCGTTCATAACCATCCCCCTGTTGCGTGACTGGGTCTGGGAGCCACCCGCCGATCTTCCCTTTTGACGTATCGGCCGGTGGAAGGTCCCTACTGAGCCCAGGTTTTGGTCACCGTCTCTTCGTTCTCTATTTTACCAACGCCGATTGGCGTTGTCTTTCTATTTGCTTCGACGGTTTTGGAACGGTTTGGGTTCGCAGGGTGTTTCTGGTTTTTTGATTCGGGATTTCACCTGGCTAGTCGCGGCCATTCCCACCAACTTGAATCTCGGGTGCACCACATCGGGGTTTGAGGACACTTTCTCGACACAAGCCAAGCCAAGGCAAAGTGGTGCAAAAGCCGTGCCTTTCCTGCTTTCCTCTGTGGGAGATGCGGGGGGAGCCAACGTAACGGGAAACGGGCCAACTCGCTGCCCAGCGTGATGTCGAGACACTGGAAACGGAGAATGGTTGCTCCTTGTCAAGCTTGTCTGGGAAAATGTACAGAAAACGGGTCAAAAAAAGTGCCCGGCGGAGAAAGGAATCCCCACCGGGCAGTCACCACGGGCTGGTGGTGTTTCCTTACTTTTTAACGCCGGAAGAAAGCTAAAGTTCCGAGGAATAGCTGGAACCTCAAGGCCGGAGTGCACCGCGGAGCGCGGAAAGGTGTGCTTCTCAATTTCCATCATGAAGGTTGGAGCAGCAGTTCCTTGAGAACCGGCGCGAGAAGCGAGCCTCCGACTTATCGGCGATTCCCCGCAGTGAGGTCCGTATTTTGCGGGCCGGGCCTGTCAGATCGGTTCTTCAAAGGAAGGATCATCCATTTCCGTTGATTGAGCCAGGCAAGTGTTGGCTCTGCGATTCTTGGGAGGCACCAGGTTCTCTGGCCCGCTTAGGAAGTTGACGGAAGTCGACCAGTGCACGGAAGGCCCGAGCCGGGCGGGGGATCTGCTGGTCGCCGACAAGCCATTTCAATGGAGAGTGTAAGTCGGCGGGGACCATATGTTTGTGTTTGGCGTCGCTGGCGCTGTTGACGGTAGGCAACACGAAGGTGTTCCAATCGCTACGTGTGGAAAGAGATCGCCAGAGAGCCCTGGTTTACCCGGCGGGATCATGCGATACCACCGGCACGACGCAGCGCACAAGGGCTTTTCAAAGGACCGGCACGGGGTCTGTCCGAAACAACTAGTGTGGGGCGGCACGCAGGGCAGAAAGGGCGAAGGGCCTGCCACGGAACGGCTTTTCATTCAGGTTCGCAACGAGAACGGTCTCTCACCTCTCGCACACGGTTGAAAACAGATAGCGCAGGAAAACTGCGAAAACACGCTTGTGGTGCGGGATTCTATTTGCTATGGCACGGACCCTGGCGGTAGGATATACTTTGCCAGGGAGAGACCATAAGCACATTGCTAATGAGGATGTGGTATGGCCGGGGAAGCCGGTCAGGTCTGAGGTGGTGGACTATCAAAGGGAAGAGTAAAATCAGGTTCGGCGGCTGTTTGACGAGAAGACCAGGGAACGACATCAGGGGAGTTGTGCAATGCAGATTCATGGACCCAGCCATATTCATGGAGCTCAAGCGTTGAGTGGTCCGCATTTAAACCGGGCCAATCAAGTTTCGAGCTTCCAGGCGAGCACGCCCATCCAAGACGAAGTGCAGATCTCGGAATTGGGCCAGTTGCTGGATAAAGTCCATGAGCTGCCCGACATCCGGGCCGATCTCGTGGCCCGAATTCGACAGGAGATCGCGGCAGGGACGTATGAAACCGAAGAAAAATTGAGCATCGCCCTGGATCGCCTGCTGGATGAAATCGGTTGAACGTGGCGGACTATCGCGTTTCTCCCATCGAACCGCCGGAGCCTCCTCTTGTTCGCTTTGAGCGATTCCTGCGCGCGCGGGGCAGGCGGATGACCTCTCAGCGGCGCATCATTGTCACGGAAGTCTTCAGCCATCACGATCATTTCGACGCCGAAGACTTAATGGAGCACCTGCGGGAACGGATGAACTCGCGGGAGGTGAGCCGGCCCACGGTCTACAGGACTCTCAGTGAGCTCGTCGAAGCGGGGCTGCTGAAACGGATGGTCATCCGGGATCGGTATGTCTACGAGCATGAGTACGGATATCCCGAGCATGACCATCTCTACTGTCAGGGATGCCACCAGCTTTTTGAGTTTCGCAGCGAAGCCCTCCGGCATATTCGGGAAAGCGTGGCGCGGGAATATGACTTCGAGGCCGTCACGCACCGGATGATGATCATTGGCTGGTGTTCTCAATGTCGGGCCAAGCGCGACTCTGGGCAGATGGCCGACGCAAACAATCCGCCCCGGGCACAGATGTAACAGGCTCGGAGAGGAGAGATTACCTCCGGTTATTTTTTCGGAGCCAGGAATTCTGCCAGGATGTCAATCTCTTCTTTGGTCAGCAAATTCTTGCCTGGTGTCTCTGGGAAAGCGTGGTAAGACGGCATGCCGTCATTGGTTTTGGGATAGAACCGCTTGGACTTGGGATCGGCCACAAACGCGGCAATCCATTTCTTTGACCCATAACCTGTCAGATCAGGGCCGGATCCTCCACCCACGCTGTAGAACTTGTGGCAATCGGCGCACGTAAAGTCCTCGAAAAGGTGGAGGGTGTCCTCATCGGGTTCGGGTGGTTCCTCGCCGTCCGGCCAGTCTTTCTTGGCTTCCGCGGCGAGGGCATCGATGAGTTTGTCAAACTCTTCTTTTCCGATATCACTGATCAGTTCGCGAAGGTTCCCTTTGACAAACTCGACCATGTCGCCCTTGGCAAAGGCTGTCTTGCCAAAGTATTTGTCAGAATCCACTTGTTTCGGATCCAGAAGACCGGCAATCCACTCGCGGGTGGCGAAGCCCCCCAGGTCGGGCGCAGCGGTCGAGACGGCCGGAATCCCGTTTTCCGGCAGCGACAAACCGTGGCAGAGTGAGCACTGAGCGAATTCCCACAGCCATCGTGCTTCCGCCTGACGGTCACCTGTTGGTCGCGCGGGGAGATCTCGCTTGCGGGCCTCCCACTGGCCCAGCACGAACGTCGCCGGCGGGGGAGCCCCTTCTTCTTTTTCCCTCTCCTGCCCGTCGAGCGATTTTTCCGGCCAGTCTCCCCGGAGGAAGTCGGCAAGAATGCTCACCTGGGTAGGTGAGAATCGATTTTTCTCTGGCCGTGCAGCATCTTCGATAAACTGCGGCATTCGGTCGTTGCGAAGACTATAAAAATGCACATGCTGCGGGGAGGCGATGATTCCAATGAGCCATTCGCGCGACCCATATCCTGTCAAATCGGGTGCCTGGCCCACGGGACCGGCATCGTAGAATCGGTGGCATCGCGCGCATTCCTGGCTGGCGATGATTTGACGTCCTCGGGCGATCAATGCCACATCGCGACGATCGATTTCCCGCTGCGAGGGCAAACGTGCCTCCGCGGACAGCGCAGCGATCACTGCTTCCTGATCCTCGGGCGGGAGCTTGGTGAAGCGTTCCTCGACATAGCGAACCATCACCCCCGCGGCAAAGCGCGTATTGCCGAAGTACTTCTCGCTGGCGATCTGCTTCGGATCGAAAAACCCTTTCAGCCACTCCCGAGTGGCAAAACCGTAAAGATCTGGTGCGCTGGGATTGTCGCCGATCATCTTCAAGGGTTCAGGGCCCGAGTAGTTGTGACAGCTCAAGCATTGCTGCTCATACAGGCGGGGGCCCTCTACCTTGGGGTCCTCACGGAGCAAAGTCAGTGCTCCGGCCGGTGGAATTCCTCCTCGCAAGGCAATGAGTTCCACCGTCCGTTTGGCTTCTTCTTCTCCGGCTGCCCGAGCTTTCTGAAAATCGGCATCCAGCCAATCATGTCGATACGAGGCATACGTGAAATACGCCAGACCTCCCACGATGACCAGCGTCACAAGGATGTTCCAAATGTGGCCCAGTTGCCACCGTCCCAGAATGGGCATGAGGATCACGAGAATGGCGATCAAGCCGGGAATCACGAAGATCGGCAGGATTTTCAATTCACCAGGGAAAATGTTAGAGAAGCCATACAGTCCGCGGAACGACCATTCAGGGCGAGCTGCCGCATAGAAGTGGGCGGGATCGGTATCGGCGGGAGCGCCCAACGGTGCGCCCATGTGTTCTGCTGGAGATTGCCACGCGGCCAGCGAACCAAGACCGGGAAGTCCCTGCTGACATGTGAACAGGAAGACCACGATCAGCGTCACGAGGCACGCCACGCCTTGAATGACAACAGGAAACCGCGGGTCGGGCCGGGCCAGCGGATAATCCTGGGGACGCTCTTCCACGGCCCGCGCAGCTCGACGGGAAAGAGCAGCATGGGCTAGGGCCAAAAGCCAGATCCCGATGCCGAATATCGCCACATGCAAGGCAAAGAAGCGAGTGAGGGTGAGGTGCCCAAATTCAGCCCCGCCTACTGCCAGCCGATAGAGCGCTCCACCGATTTGGGGCAGAAGCATGAGGAAACTCACACGTGTTTGCGTCGCGGCATAGCCTTCCTGGTCCCATCGGAGGAGGTCGCCCGTCAAACACGCGCCGAGGGCAAACGCCAGAAGAAGCAGGCGGGTCCAGAACACCCACTCCCGGGGCGCTGTATAAAACCTCGTGAAGATGCGGATGAGAATCGTCAAACCCAGAAAACCTACCAGAACCTGGGCACCCCAGTAATGCAGGCCGCGCAGCAACCAGCCCAGCGGGATTTGGTATTGAATGAAGTACACGCTCTCCCAGGCGGTCTGCGAGGAGGGACTGTAGTGCGTCCAGAGGAAAAACCCTGTGATGGCCTGCTGGACAAGGAGGAAGAAAATGACGGATAGGCAAATGGGCCACCAACAGCGGCCGAAAGCGTCGCAGCCCCCACCGCAGCTTGCCCGCCAGATCGAACGCCAGCCAATCCGGTCATCCAACCAATCGACGAAACTCATCGATTCACCTTTATAAGCAGTCAAAGGGTTGAGGTTGCTGTTTCTTCCTGAAGACCCCGGTTATAGCGGAGCCTAAATCTTGACAGATGGAAGGCCCCCGTGATTCGCACGTGTGTTTTCTCGTCCTTTTTTCCCACCGGCCACGGCGGTTGAATAAGGGCTTATCTCAGGCCACGGGAATTTTTTGAGCGGTTCCGACTTGAAAGTTTTGGAATTCTACCCAAATCTCCTGCCCGTTGCGAATTTCCACCGAGAGTGTATCCATGTCACGCGGGCTGGGGGAGACGGCGTCCAGACGTTTGCCGTCAAGATCGAAGCGCGCCAGGTGACAGGGACAGAAAAACTCGCCGGCATTGCCCTGACCCTGCGCCGCGCGGTACTCGATAGCACAGCCGGCGTGGGGGCACACCACGTGGAGGGCCTGGACTGTGCCATCGGGGAGTAGCCGCAAATACACGGCTCCCACTGGCTCCCGAGAAAGGGTCCAGCCGTTACGTTTCTCCGCCACAATTGGGAACTTTCTCGGTGAGCCGTCTTTCGGCAGGTTGTCGAGAGTGGTCAGCCGAACGAGAAGTCCGCCTTTGCGACCACTCCGCAGCGGTGCCAGGAAAGCAGCCAGGCCAGTAACCAGCGATGGGGCCAGCGCAATCATTCCCAGGATCCAGGCTATCAGGCTGCCCAACACGCCGCGGCGGTTCGGGGCAGAAGAAGGCACATTTGCCGCGGCACAACAGGGGGGCAAAGAACCGGACTGCGAAGTTCCCCGAGATTGCCCCGGCATTTCATTCTGTTGCATGGCTCAGCTCCGATAACGCGCCGATGAATTCTCCGGCTCCTTGAGCTTCAGGTTAATATTCGCCAGTTTATAGCAAGCACAATCAAGCGTTTCCTTTTACGATGCCGGTCCGGCATTGGTTTGACCGGCCATCCTGCCCCGTTCCGGTCTTGCCCTCGTCGCGTGGTCGTTCCAGATGGCTTATTCGCCCGCATGCGCCCTCAGGCGCAGCAGATGCGACATCTTGTTGGTGGGTTGCCCGGGATTTGGGCATCCCGAAACGTTGGCCTGCCCATCCTGTGAATACTCCATCCCGGCTGCGGCAGGCATGATTATTGTTGCATGGCTCGACGGGCAGCGTCAAGCACGCGGGCACGGGCAACCTCAAGGGGGCCGGGGACGGTGGCACCGGCAGCCGATCTGTGGCCTCCGCCCCCAAACACCGCTGCCAGGCGGCTGCAATCGACGTGGCACCGGCTGCGAAAGCTCACCTTGAACTGTCCCGGCACGTGTTCGATGAACATGAGCGCCAGTTCCGTCCCTGCCACAGTGAGCGTTGTGTTGATGATGTCTTCAGTGTCGGAGGACAGGGCCCCGGTCTCGGCGAAATCGGTGTTCAAAATGTACGAGTGAATGATGCGCCCACCGAGCTCTGTCTCCGCCCGCGCCATCGCCCGTCCCATAAGGCGGAACCTTCCCAGACGTTCGTTTTCAAAGAGTTGGCGATAGAGTTTGTCCGGAACCACACCGGCCCTGGTCAGTTCCCCCGCTAATTCAAATGTTTCTGCTCGGACAGAATTGAATCGGAACCATCCCGTATCGGTGGCGATGGCTGCAAACAGAAGTTTTCCCAATCGGGGAGTGAAGGAAAACCCTAAGCGTCGCACCAACTCGGCGATGATTCGGCCGGTGGCCTCGGCCTGGGTGTCCTTGAAAAGTTCCGCCCCCAGATCATCTCCGCTCACGTGATGGTCGATGACGATTTTCTTACGGGGAAATTCCTTGATGACGGGGCCCATATCTCCCAGTTGTGCCCAGGCCGTTGTGTCGAGGACAACGAGAATATCTGCCCGCTCGATTTCCTCTTTTGCCCGAAGATCGCGCAGTTCGATGAGCTCCTGGTTTTCGTCAAGAAACTGCAGGGCAGGGGGGACGCTAAAGGCGTTGACACAGGCCACCTGCCGCCCCATTTGACGCAGAACATCTGCCAGGGCAAGCTCGCTGCCTATCGCATCGCAGTCGGGTCGAATATGTGTGGTCAGCAGAAACCTCTGATGCTCTTGTAAAACCTCTAAAAGGCGGGGCCAATCGACAACCAGCGGCGTGGTTGCGATTTTGGGGGCTTGTTCACACGACACGAGGACTCTCCCTATTTCGTGTTCCAATCTTCTTTCGACGTAAATTGAGGTCGTTGCTGTTTCCGTACAACCGCACCGACGCAGGTTGCCGCCCCTCGAACCGCAATTCTTCCTTGTGGAACGCTTCAACCCAGCGTGCTCTTAAATCCGCACTTGTGCGGCAGGATGCCGGTTTTTGCTTTAAAAATTGTAGCTCACGTAGACTACTGCCAAGGAGCGTCGTTTGACGCTGGGTTTGGGTGTCGCCAATCCTATTTTCAGCTCCGGCGGACTATCAACACGGATCACGCGGCGCGATCGCTCTTCGCTTGGGCTACATACCGCTCGAAGATTGTCCGCACCTGAGATACGTCGTCGTTCATCTGCGCAATGAGCGCATCGACCGATTCGTAACGGCGGATCTCCCTCAGGTACTCAATAAATTCCACCTCCAGGAGATGTCCATAAAGATTACCCGTAAAGTCAAGAATATACACTTCGAATTTGCGTTGGCACTCTTCGAAAGTGGGATTGCCTCCCAGGCTGATCGCCGCGGGATACAGTCGTCCCTGGAGCGGAACGATCCCCGCGTAGATACCCTCCCTGGGCAAGAGGGTGGGGACGTCGTTGAGGTTGGCCGTCGGGAATCCCAGGTGACTGCCGCGACCGGCCCCCCGTACCACCCTACCGACTGTGCGGAAAGGACGGCCCAGCATTGCCGTCGCGTCCCTGAGTTTACCATCCAGCAGGCACTGGCGAATCCGCGAACTGGACACCGGTTCTTCGTTGAACAGGACAGGCGGCACAACGTGGCAATCGATCCCCTGGCGAGAACACATCAACTTTAACAAGCTGATGTCCCCGGCGCGATCCTTGCCAAAACGGAAATCGGCCCCCTCCACAATTGCCCGAGCCTTCAACCGTGTCACCAGGATCTCCTGGAAAAACTGTTCTGGCGACATTTCCAGAAGCTGCTGATTGGTGGGATAGACCAGGGTTCGATCAACGCCGGCATGAGAGAGCAGCGTGAGTTTCCGATCAAGCCAGGTGAGCGGCGGCGGTGCGCGATCCGGACTAAGGAGAAACGCCGGGTGGGGGTGAAACGTCACCACCAGTGAGGGCACACCAAGTTTCTGAGCTGTTTGGCAAAGCACGTCAAGCAGACGGGCATGCCCTCGGTGAACGCCGTCGAAGTTGCCGACGCTTACCACGCAGCCTTTCAGGTCTTGGATCTCATCCAGTTCGCGGTAGATGATCACCGGTGCGGACCTTTCGGGAATGACGGCTCCCGATGGAGTGTATTGGCCAAGTACGCAGGAACTCCAGCCGGAAGGGGCGAACTCGGAGAATTCCAAATTATAAACCGGAATGAGCGAAGAAAGGGAGGCGAACTATTCCAGGTTCAGGGAATCAAGTGTGTGGACACGACGAAAAACTCTGGCCAAATGGCGACGGAACTGCCGAATCGCACCGGAGTAAAAGCACGGCCGTGACGAGGATTTGCTGAGGAAGCCGGAGGCCGACGCGTCGGAAGGTTCCATGGGACTCGGTTCCCGGCTGACACATCCCCACTTTTCCTATAGCGACAGGGGCCCGGACGTCCCCGCTGGTTCGCGTCAGTCCGACGGACGCCATCGAGGACGTGCCTCCAATAGGCAGGGATTCCACGCCGAGTGCGCGTCCCGCCTGCGTCCGAATCATGCGAGGGACGGGAGGGTCAGTTCCCACCGGGTCATGTAACTGTTTCCAGAAAATAACGGCGGCTCAGACAGCCGGTTCGTGATCCTTGTGAAGGGGCTCCATCACCTTCGTGTTTCGTTCGACGGCCAAAACGACTGTCCGCTGCTCCGTTCCATCGGGACTCTGTCCTACGATGGGCAGCACGTGTCGTCGGTCGGGAAGCGGTAATCGGATGGAGAACGTGCCGTCGGCGCACACGGTAACGGGTTCCCCGCGGATGGAAACATGGTATCCCGGCTGAATCTGACCGAAGACGACGAGCTCTGCGTCCACAAAGAAGCGGAAGTTGCTCCGGGGTTCAGCCTGACCTTCCACGCCGGCCCCGAGCCGCTGGATGACCGACCCGCCAAGTGGTCGTCGCAGGCGATCCTCAAGGACCTCACGCAACTCGCTCGTGTCGGTGGTGTCGTCATACCCACCGCTAAGGGCATAGATCCGTTCGAATTCGTCCGCCAGAGCACTCCAGTCCAATTCGCTGCCGGTACTCGCAGCGTGGGGGGTGCTCACGATGTTGCTCCGCGCCAGACAGAAGAACTTTCGGTCGGGCGTGGCGTATCCAATGTCCACCTCGAACGACCGTGGTGGGTTGTCCACATTGATGTACCAGTTATTGACACGCCCGTGAATTTCGATATCCTTCACAAACACCCGCTCGGAATGGCTGATGCCATCCCGACGCACTTCCCAGAGCCTGAGGAGAGGTCTGGCAAGGTACCAGTTCTGGGAAAGCGCGACACGTGCCCGTTCCACGCTTTGCCGGGAGATTTCCCAGTAGGCCTGGAGCCAGTAGGGATCACGAACCATCAAAATAAGACGGTCTTTAGCGGGGGTTATGTCGCCATTTGAGGTGGCCGCCAGATCCTTGCTGTCGATGAGTTCATCCTTCCATTCGTGAAGGGTTTTCTGTAACTCTGGTGATGGCGGTGCCGTGGCCACCGTTTTTTTGACAACACTGGTTTTTTCAGAGGCTTTTGAAGATCCTTTGGAACGGTTGGAGGTGGAAGAGGATTCGGCTTTGACCGTTGTTTTGCGGCTGGAACTTTTTTGAGGCTTACCGTTGGACCCGGACGTTTTGGCGGAAGAACTCGTTTTGCTGGTGGATCGACGTTGATTGGAGGTGGTGGCCTTTTTTAAGCGATTTTTCTTTTGGCGGGCTTCCTTGCGAGCGGCTTCCACGAGGGCCTGGATGAGTTCCTGTTTCCGCATGGCATGCCAACGAGGGATGCCTTTTTTCCTGGCCATTTCAGCCAGGTTCTTGACCGTGTGAAGGCTGAGTTCCGCAACGGTGATCACTGTTCGACCTCCGGCAACCGAAGCACGCCCGGTCGGGCAGGGACTGCCACGAAATCTGATCCGCGCTGGTTGCCCTTCTGTGGGCAGCAGTGCAAGGCTTTTGGCTGACGCCCGAGATGCCTTCCGGGGCCGCGGGAACGTCACACTCATAGCGAGGTCGTCCATGCCCTCGTTCGCTCGCGACGGTGGTCCAGGGGATGGTTTTCCAGTTTGTTAGGGCCCCTCTTGAGCCACAGGAGTCGAGCGGCTCCCGTTGTCGAAATGTCAATCCCATTCGCCCATTGTACACTAAGTGTGTCGAAGTCGCAACCGTGGCATATCCAGCCTTGGTGGATGACCACAGTGCGTCCAGTGGGATAAGAATCGTGGCGCGATCCGCTGACGGGTGTTGCGTGGGGGATCGGCTATTATTGGGCGTCAGTTTGTGTCTGGTGTCCGGGACTGATGTATCCTGAATGTGGGTGCATCACGAATAATACCGATAGGGTGTTATCGTCCCCCCAATAGATACCACGCGACTCTGGGTCAGCCGAGTGAAGGGCCGCAAGCCGAAGAAGCGAGATAGGAGGAAATCGCTTGGGTGAGCCGTCACGCAATCCTCGTGACGAGGGGGATACCAGGGCGTCCTGGGCGCGGGGATACGCCATTGGGATGCAAATCGTGGGAATTGCGATGGAGTTGGTGATCCCCAGCATTGCGGGTTTTTATCTCGACCGGCGGGTGGGGACGCTACCGCTCTTTACCCTTTTGGGCACAGCTTTGGGGATCGCAGTCGGTACGATGAGCTTTGTTCAGTTTTTCTACAAGAATCTGTCCCAATCGAGTAGAGATAATCGTCGAGAACTGGATCGATCAGACCGGCGTTAGTTGGGAGTGCCCACGCATGTTGGTTTGCGATAAAGGAAGCCCAATGAACGACGCTGCGAAAGCTAATGAGGGACCTATCCTCCCCACCCGGGCAGTCTTAGGCTCGCCGATCGTCCGGTGGGGTGTTCTGGCCGTTGCCCTCGGGGTGGGAGGACTTCTGCCTGTGGCGGCGATTGTCGGGGAATTTGGAAAAGAGGTCATTCGACTTTCGGTGGCAGGAGCCGCTTGCCTCGCGGGGGCGGTTCTGGCGGGGGTGTGGGCGGAAGTGGGCGGTCAGCCAGGTACTCAGGGATGGCTCGTGCTTATCGGCGGGAGTTTGCGGATTGTTGTGCCGCTGTTTCTGCTCACCGTCGGGGCAATTTGCGCGGGATGGCTGGTCAGCGTGAGCACTTTGCTGTATTCTGTAGTGATCTATACCCTAATAGTGGGCCTGCAAACCTGGGCTGTTGCGTCGCAACTGGGCAAAAAGGCCTCAGGATCAAAGCAGCCCGAGCGATGACCTCACCGAATGCGTACATGAAAATGTTGCCGCTCGGCGACTGAGGGTCGTCGCAATTGTCCCCGTCGAAAGTTCCGTCGCAATCCTCTTTTTGCGAGTGGTGATACGATGGGCATGGATATTGCGGTAGCCGGGGAACATGTAAAGGACGCCACGTCCTTTCACTTTCCTTTCGGCTATCATGTCGAATTGCCGCTGCTGGATTTTGGCACCCTGCGATTGGGTGCGCTTGATTTGCCGGTGCTGGGTCACATTCCGGCAGTGGAGATCCCCCTTCGGCTTCAGCTCACAAAGTTCATGGTGCTGGAGCTGATTGTGGCGGTGCTTATGGTCCTTATATTTGTTCCGCTCGCCTGGCGGTTGCGCGGGGGAAGACCACCGCGAGGCCGCTTTGTGACGTTTTTTGATGTCATTTTGTGCTACATTCGTGACCAGGTGGCCCGACCCGCCATCGGTAAGCACGAGGCGGACCGATACCTGCCATTTCTGTGGAATCTGTTCTTTTTCATTCTGTTTTGCAATTTGATGGGTTTGTTGCCTTGGGCGGGGTCACCGACCGGCACCCTCAGTGTCACAGGGGCCCTAGCGGTGCTGACTTTCGCGATGGTCGTTGGGGCGGGCATTCAGGAACACGGGCTGGCGGGATATGTGAAAAGCCTCGTGCCGCACATGGAGCTGAAAGGGGTTCTGGGGATTATCCTCAAGCTCATGCTTTGGGTGATTGAGTTTGCTGGTCTGTGTATCAAGCATGCTGTGTTGGCCGTGCGTCTCATGGCCAACATGTTCGCCGGTCATTTGGTGCTGGCGGTGATCCTGAGTTTCATTGCGGCGGTGGCCAACTTTTGGCTGATTCTTTGGTTCGGAGTGACGATTGCCAGCGTCGCTGGGCAGATTGCATTGATGATGCTGGAGCTGTTCGTGGCGTTCCTTCAGGCGTACATTTTTACCTTCCTGGCAGCCCTGTTTATTGGGATGTCGATACATGCCCATTGAGATGCAGTGAGGTGACCGAGTTCCAGTCAGGTGTTGTGACTGGGAAGGTTTGTGAAGAACTGTGGGAAAGCGCGGTTCAGGAAAGGGTACCGCGAACGAATTGGGTCCTCAGCAGAGAAAGGAGACTGGCTCCGTGAACAAGTGGCTGATTGCAATCGCATTGGGGTTAATGATGTGGTCCGGTGGGACGATGGCGATGGCGGAAGAGGCCGCCGCGCCGGCTCAGGAGCAGACAGCTCAGGCCCAGCAGGTTCAGGAAGCCAAAGGCGCGAACCGGTTTTCCATCTTCTTCGGGGGGGCCTTCGGTGCGGGATTGATTATCCTGGGAGCGGGTTTCGGCATTGGTAAGATTGGTGCCGCGGCAGTCGAATCGATGTCTCGTCAACCCGAAGTGGCGGGGAACATCCAGACCGCGATGATTGTTTCCGCGGCGCTCATTGAAGGTGTGACATTCTTTGCATTGATTGTGTGTTTGATTGCCCTGTTCTTCACAGGGTGAAGGACAAGGCCGCCGATTTTGCCAGCGAGCTTTCGACGGATTGCGCCGTCTTGGCGTGGCCGAGCCCGCTGGATCTTTCCGGAAGTCCTCGATCCACGATGGAGCAAATGGAAAGCCCAGGGATGGGCGAGACCCTCCATTGGTTGGGAGTTTCCTATGGTCAAACAGATGAGCAAATGGGCCGCACTGGCGATGATTGCTCTCGCCCTGGGTTTGGGGATGAAGAGTGCCCCGATGGCCTGGGGGGCAGAGGCAGGCGGTCACGGCGGAGAGTCCTCGGTTGCGGAAGCCGTCAATCCGCTTGACTTTCGGCAGGATCTGGCGCTTTGGACGGCGGTGGTCTTTGTGGGGGTTCTGGTGGTGCTGCGGACATTCGCATGGAAGCCGATTGCCCGGGCCCTCGATCAGCGCGAAGACCACATCCGCCGGGAAATTGAGGATGCCGAACGGGCAAATGCCGAGGCGAAACGCTTGCTGAGCGAATACCAGGCCAAGCTGGGGCAGGCGGAAAACGAAATTCGCGCGATGATCGAGAAGGCCAAACAGGAAGCCCAGCAGGTCGGTCAGTCGCTCATCGATAAGGCCAGGCAGGAGGCGGAAGAAGAGTATCGCCGCAAGCTGGAGGAGATTGAGCGGGCGACGGAGCGTGCCTTGCAGGAATTGGCCCAGCGTGGGGCGGCCTTGGCCGTGGATTTGGCGGGGAAGCTGGTGGCCGCTCGGCTCGATCCCACCGCTCACGCCCGAATGATCGAGCAGGCCATGGAAGCCATCAGCCGTCAGCGTCCACCGGGATTGAATTGAGCGGGGCAGCTTCGGTCAATGATCCACGCGATGAGTTGGGGTGGAATGGCCAAGCAATGAGCGAACCGCGTAACGGATAGAGCAATGGCACAGGACCTGGAAGCTCGAGATGCCCGTTTTGCTGCCGAATTCGCCGGCGACGTGACGGTGGAGAAAATCGCCGCCGTATACGCCGAGGCTTTTCTTAATGCCGCGGAAAAAACCGGTCAGGTCGAGGAGTTGGTGGCGGAACTGCGGGCGGTCGAGGAGGAGGTGCTCAAGCCTTTTCCCCGGTTCGCGGAATTGCTTGGCTCAGCCATCATCAATCACGAGGAAAAGCTGGGGATTCTGAATCGCGTTTTTGAAGCCCGCGTGTCCCCTCTGGTCATGAATTTCCTGCGGGTTCTCAATCGCCGTGATCGGCTGGATATTTTAGGGCCCATCGTTCGGGCGGTCCAGGAAGAATGGGACCGACGCCGAGGTCTGGTCCATTTGAAGGTCATTACCGCGACCCCGCTCGAAAAAGACCTGAAAGAGCGGCTGGAAGGTCAGCTTCGGGAGTTGGTGGGCGGGGTCCCGGTGGTCCAGTGGCAGGTGGACCCGGGGGTTATCGGCGGAATTGTGGTTCAGGTCGGTGACAAGATTCTGGATGCTTCCGTAGAGACGCAGTTGCGGAAGATCAGACAGCAGATAATCGACAGGAGTGCCCATGAGATTCAAAGCCGACGAGATCGCTTCTGTGATCCAGCAGGAGATTGAGCGGTACGAAGCGCAAATTGACGTCCGCGAGGTCGGCCGCGTGCTGGAGGTGGGTGACGGTATCGCGCGTGTCTATGGGCTCTCTGGCGTGATGGCCGGCGAAATGGTGGAATTCCCCACCGGGGTTCGTGGATTGGCGTTTAACTTGGAAGAAAACTCGGTAGGGGTGATTATTCTCGGGGACTATCTGGGGATCAAAGAAGGCGACGAGGTTCGCAGCACGGGCCAGTTGCTCAGTGTCCCGGTGGGAGAGGCTTTATTAGGGAGAGTCGTCGACCCGCTGGGGAATCCGCTCGATGGGAAAGGGCCGATTGTGACGCAGGAGCGCCGGCCGGTGGAAAGTCCGGCCCCGGGCGTTGCCCACCGTCAGCCGGTGAAGGAGCCGCTGCAAACCGGTATTAAAGCGATCGACTCCATGACCCCGATTGGACGGGGGCAGCGCGAGCTGATTATTGGCGACCGCAAAACGGGGAAAACCGCCATCTGCATTGACACAATCATCAACCAGAAGGGGACGGGCGTCAAATGTTTTTACGTGGCCATCGGCCAGAAGGAATCGAGCGTTGCCCAGATCATCGATGTGCTCCACCGCTACGGCGCAATGGAATACACCACTGTGGTGGTGGCGGGGGCCAGTGATCCCGCGCCTCTGCAGTATGTGGCGCCATATGCGGGATGCGCCATGGCGGAGTACTTCATGTACAAGGGGGAGCACGCCCTGGTGATCTACGACGACCTGACGCGACAGGCCCAGGCGTATCGACAGCTCTCCCTTCTCATGCGTCGGCCGCCCGGTCGTGAGGCCTATCCCGGGGATATTTTCTATTGCCACAGCCGTCTTCTGGAAAGGGCTGCCAAATTAAGCGATGAACGCGGAGGTGGTTCACTGACGGCCCTTCCCATCGTGGAAACCCTCGAGGGAGAGGTTTCGGCTTATATTCCGACCAATGTGATTTCCATTACGGACGGACAGATTTATCTCCAGCCGGATTTGTTCTTCGCGGGTCAGAGACCGGCGATGAATGTCGGTATTTCGGTTTCCCGGGTGGGTGGAAAGGCACAGATTCCAGCCATGAAGAAGGTGGCGGGTGGTTTGCGGCTGGACCTGGCGGCCTTCCGCGAGTTGGAAGCTTTCGCGCAACTGGGGACCGAGCTCGATCCCGCAACTCAGGCCCGGCTGGACCGCGGTTATCGTATGACCGAACTGCTGAAGCAGGGGCAGTACCAGCCGATGCATGTGACCGATCAGGTGCTGGTCATTTATGCGGGCACCAAGGGATATCTTGACCCCATTCCGGTCGCTGAGGTGCGGACATGGGAAAAGAAATTTCTGGAACACATCCACACCAACCATAAGGCTGTCTGGCAGCGAATCACGGACACGAAAGACCTGGACGCTGAGACGGAAGAAAAGCTGGTGGCAATCCTGGACGACTTTAACCGTCAGTATCTCCAGAAGAAGGAATCCGCCGTGGCCACGGCGGCCTGAGGGTTGAAATCAACTGCAGGGGTAGGGCGGTGGCGGGTTGAAGCCATACAAATCACGGTAGTAGGGTGTTGCGATGGTAAAAGCGAGGACACTTGAACGACGTCGCCGCTCCGTCCGCAATATTCGGAAGATCACGCGGACGATGGAGCTGATTTCAACGGCACGGTTCAAGCGGGCCATGGATCGCGCCCTCGCCGCGTCGGCGTACACCCGTCGGCTGACCACGGTGCTGGGGCATCTGGTGGCGGCCGGTGCCGAGATCACGCATTCCCTCATGCAGCCGCATAATGCGGTGAAAAAAGTTGTGCTCCTTGTTCTCACCAGCAATCGGGGGCTGTGTGGGGGGTTCAACTCGTCGATTCTTCGCCTGGCCGTGGGTCGCTTGCGGTACTGGCGCGACAAAGCCGAATCCGTGCGACTGGAAGTTTCCGGAAAAAGAGGAATATCGGGGCTGAAATATCGAGGGATTGAGGTACACGAGAAATACACGCACTTCGATGCCCGACCTCGATTTGAAGACGTCAACACACTGGCCGAGCGCTATGCCCGCGAGTTTCTGACCGGCCAGATTGACCAGGTGGAAGTGGTCTACACCAAGTTCGAGTCCGCCAGTCGGCAGTATCCCGTGGTGGAAACATTATTGCCGCTGAGCGACTTCGATATTGGAGATGAAAACGGGGTATTCCACCGGGTGGAATACGAGTTTTTGCCGTCGCCGGAGAGCGTTGTGGAGGAGATTGTCCCCACTGCGTACAAAATGCGGCTTTTCAAGTGTTTTCTGGATTCGGCAGCAGCAGAACAGATTGCACGTATGGTCGCGATGAAGACGGCCACTGAGAACGCCGACCAGATGCTGGCAAACCTGAGCGTGGCGTACAATCGGGCAAGACAGACCCAGATCACGTCGGAAATCCTCGAGGTGGTCAGCGGAGCAGAGGCCCTGGAAAAACAAGGTGGGTGATCTCGGCAGAGCCGTCCAGTATGACGGGCGAAGAAAAAACGTACAGCGGCATGTTTAACTGACACCGAGATAGCAAGGTAGCTGAGAACTTCGCAAATAAGAAGGGAAATCGAGGCACGTCATGACCAGTCCTAGCGTTGAAACAAAGCCAACCCGAGTGGATGTTGTTCGGGAGCCCAACTATGGGCGGATCACGCAGGTGATCGGTTCCACTTTCGATGCGGAATTTCCCGAGCATCGACTGCCGGCTATTTACAATGCGGTGAAAGTCGAGGAGGAAGTCAAGGGAATCCGCATCAATCTGACTGGTGAAGTACAGCAGCACCTTGGTGGAGGCCGTGTCCGCTGCGTGGCCCTGGGAACCACCGATGGTCTGGTACGGGGAATGAAGTGCCTGGATACCGGGGGACCGGTGAAGGTTCCCGTGGGAAAAGGGATTCTCGGTCGGGTTTTCAACCTACTGGGAGAGCCGATCGATGATCGCGGACCGGTCGAGGCCGAAGATTGGTGGCCCATTCATCGCGAAGCGCCGCCGGTCACCGAGCTGTCCACGAAGGTGGAGGTTTTCGAGACGGGAATCAAGGTGATCGACCTTTTGACCCCGTTCGTTCGGGGTGGGAAGGCGGGATTGTTCGGTGGGGCGGGACTGGGAAAAACCGTGATCCTCACCGAGCTTATCGCCCGAATCGCCACCTCGCACGGTGGTTATTCGGTGTTCGCCGGGGTGGGGGAGCGGACCCGTGAGGGGAATGACCTCTGGCTGGAGATGCAGGAAACGAAAATCGGTTCCACGGGGCGACGCGTCATCGAGCAAACGTGCATGGTGTTCGGCCAGATGAACGAGCCGCCTGGGGCTCGCTTGCGGGTGGCGCTTTCCGCCCTCACCATGGCAGAGTATTTCCGCGACACCACCGGAGCGGACGTGCTCCTGTTCATTGACAACATATTCCGTTTCTCTCAGGCAGGAAGCGAGGTTTCCGCGCTACTTGGCCGGATGCCGTCCGCGGTGGGTTACCAACCCACGCTGGCCACGGAGATGGGGGCCCTTCAGGAACGGATCACATCCACGTCCCGCGGGGCCATTACCTCGGTGCAGGCGGTATACGTGCCTGCCGACGACCCCACGGACCCTGCCCCGGCCACGGCTTTTGGTCAGTTGGACGCGTTTATCTACCTGGAACGCTCGATCGCAGAGAAAGGGATCTATCCCGCTGTGGACCCGCTTGCCTCGTCCAGTCGGCTACTGGATCCCCAGTATGTGGGTGAGCGGCATTACAACATCGCCCGGCGGGTGCAGAGAATCCTCCAGCGTTACCGCGAGTTGCAGGACATCATTGCGATCCTCGGTGTGGAAGAATTGAGTGAAGAGGACAAGCTGATCGTTCACCGAGCACGGCGGATCGAGCGATTCCTGTCTCAGCCCTTCCTGGTAGCCGAGGCCTTCACCGGCAGGCCGGGCGAAATCACGCCGCTCTCCGAAACCATCCGTAGCTTCGAGGAACTGGTGGACGGAAAGTGGGATCATCTGCCTGAGCAGGCGTTCATGTACGTGGGATCCATCGAGCAGGCCGCCGAGCAGGCCGAGCGGATGAAATTTGAAGCCAAGAAGAAATAACCGGGGCTGGGCCTTTGACCCGGCAGTCCGTGGTCTTGAGGAAGTGAGTCTAAAGAATGGCTGGGCTCCGCTGCATCGTTGTCACGCCCGAGCGAAAAGTGCTGGAAGAAACAGCCGATGCCGTAACCGTCCCCCTGCCGGATGGAGAGCTGGGGATTTATCCCCTCCATGCACCGCTTATTGGCCGGCTGGGCGCAGGCGAGCTGCGCGTGCGACAGGGGGAGAAACTCCGTCGGTTTTATGTGGAAGGCGGCTTCGTGGAAGTCCTGAATGATGTCGTGTCCGTTGTGACGACGAGGGCCCTCACCGTTCGGGAACTGGCCCCCGATGTACTCCATCAGCAATTGGAGCAGGTCATCCAGACCCGTGCTGCCGGTGATGAAGCCATCGCCGAGCGGAATGCCCAGGCGGCTCGGTTGCGGGCCATGCTCCGCATCGCGCGACGGGGAGAGTGAATTCGCGTCTCACCCTGCCGAGGATAACCCTTTCCTATTCCGCGGGCCGGTTGGTCAAGAAACGGGTAGGAGGATCTGGCCTGGGAAAAACGGGGAACTGGGAAGAGTGGTTCTTTCCCACGGAGTCCAGACGACCAGCGCGTGGGCACTTTGCGGAAAAGCCACACAAGCCGCGACGGCATCAGGCGGGGTAAAGTTGATGGGGCATTCGAAGAGCCTTGTCCACTCGGGGATATCGCCTGCTTGAATGAGCTCCACCCATCGGCAACGTGCGCGAAGGTTGGGTCTGGCCGCCTTGGGCATCCTGGGCTGGTTGAGCGTTTGGGTAACCTTCTTTCGAAAAAGCGTCTTTTCCGATTCACTTCCACTCTTTCGGGATGGGGCTAATCTCTACTATCCGCTTTGGCTTTTCATCCGGGATCAGGTTCACGCGGGTGGGTGGCCCTGGTGGAATCCTTACTTAGTTCTCGGCACTCCCCTGGCGGCCGAAGGCATTGCCGGACTCTTTTACCCTGGCATTGTGATTTTTTTGCTCCCTCTGCCCTACCGATGGTGCTATTTGCTTTTCCTGTTGGGACACATGGCTCTGGCCGGCTGGGGTGCGTTTAAGTTGGCCCGGCGGATCGGTGTTTCACCCCTGGCGGCCTGCTGGGCGGCGTTAGCTTACCCTTTTTCGGGCTATCTGCTGTTTCAAATCTATAATCCAATTTACCTGATCAGTGGGGCCTGGCTCCCCTTCGCATTGGCGGGCTTATTTGAGCTGTTGTTTGTACGTCAGCCAAATGTTCCTGACCCACGCGGAAGCGCCAGTCCACGGTCCGAGCTGTTGTGGTCGGCCGGGATGACAGCGCGTGATCTTCGCCGCGCCACGCGTCCGCTGCTCGAAAGTGCCGTGTCTCTGGCGATGATGTGTCTGGGAGGCGACCCACAAACCGCCTACCACTGTGGACTCGTGGCACTTGTTACTTGGCTGGTGCGGGGCGCGATCGACCTGAGGAACTTGCGGGCCCACGGCATGGAGATGAAAGTCGCCTGGATGGCTCGCAGCTGCTCTGCAGGTGTGAAGCTCTTGCTGATGTCTTTGTTGGCTTTCCTGTTGGCTGCGGTACAGCTTGTACCCACGGCGCTCTATGCCAGCCGTAGTGATCGCGCTCTCCTGGCCGGTGGGACAAACCAGATCGAAGAGCCCACCATCGATCCTGTTGGTTGCCCGAATTTTGAACCCTCCTCGCAGGACACCCGCTGGTGGCAAAAGGTAGCAGAACGAGAAATGCACTCTTATTACCGATCGATTTACGATTTTTCAACGCCTTTATATCGCTGGATCGAGTATCTCTGGCCGAATTTTGGGGGGCGTCCTTTTCCATACCATACGCGGTGGATGACGGCCGTGGTTGAGGAAGGCCGGTGGTGGGTACCGACGCTCTATCAGGGAATCATGACGGCTTTTCTGGCGATACTGGCAGCCAAAATGTTTTTCCAGAGTAAAGCTGCGAACAGGCTCCGATCGCACCGCGCGACAGGCAACCAACTGCCGCCCAGCAGCTTCACCTGCTCCACATCGGACGAGCTTCCCTCCATTACGGATTCTCCTCGTCCAATAGGGCGGGTGTGGCTGACGTGGATGGGCGGGCTAGCGGCGGTGGGGGCGCTGGGATGGTATGGACCGGCGGGCGTGCTCACGGAAGTGGTGCGGATGTCAACCGGCTGTGATTTAAGCCAAGCAGGACTCCTACCGCCTGCGGGAGGGCTGTATTGGTTGCTCGTTCACTGTTTGCCGCGTTATGCCCTCTTTCGGTATCCTTCCAAGTGGCTGGTGTTTTCCGCCCTGGCTTTGGCCGTGCTGGCGGCCGTCGGGCTAGACGAGATTCAACGAGATCGCGGCCTTGCGAGGAGGCTTGTCCGCCACTTGCTCGTCGCCGGAGGAATTGTGACTTTGGCCGGTGTGGTGCTCGTGTTTGCACTCCATCAGGGGCAGTGGTGGTCCGGCGCGGCCGACGACGTGCTTTTTGGACCATTTCAGAGAGAGCTCGCGGCGAGCGAAACGGTTGCCACCGCTATTTCTCTGCTGGCGGTGATCGCGGCAGTGGCGGTTGCAGTCCGGTGGTTTCCCGTCTCATTTTGGCCGATTGCGTTTCTGGCTGTGCTTGCGGTTGATTTGGTGCTTCACAATGGCTGGCTCGTGGTGGCGGTGCGTCCGCCGGAAGTCTCGCGTCTGCCGACATCGTCGAGGATTCCGCGACGCTTCTGGGAGCCGTGGTGCGTCTACCCTTCTCAGTGGAGTACCCATGCCTCGCCCAATCGGCTGCAGGAGATTTGCGATTGGGAATACGCGACGGGCGCCTTTCGCTGGGGGATGCTGCGCGGTGAAGCGCCGCTTGAAAACTACGGCACGTTCCTCCCCGCCGAGCAGGCGGTTCTCCTGTCGCTTCTTCGCGCGTGGCGATTTCAATCAGGCGAGGCGACCCCACCGCCATCGTGGCTTGCGCAATTAGGGGTGGGCCTGGGCGCGCCGACTTCGCCACACCATGACGGTTCACCTACCTCAAGCGGTTCCGCCGCGATTGCTGATGAGATCCCATGGGTGGAAGTCACGCACGACTGGGAGCCTTTCCCGGCCCAGCACGCGAGTCTTGCCGAAACGTGGGAGCGGATCGCCACCATTCAATTTCCCGGCGGACAGCCAAGGGAACCCAACCGCGCCCACGTGGTGGAATGGCAGAATGCGGAGGCGACAAGGGTTTCTGGGGATCAATGGACAGTTGGCGAGGCTGCTCCAGAAGCGGCGGAATCTGCCAGCGTCCTTCGCTATCAACCGGGAAAAATTGAAATGCGGGTGCGACTTCTCCATGCGGGGCTTGTCATTTTGCGCGAGGGCGCCGACCCGGGCTGGCGTGTGGCGGTCAGGTCTGGGGAGGGAAGGAATGCATTCGCCTGCCGCCCGCTCCGAGTGGATGGCGTGTTCATGGGGCTGTTTTTATCACCGGGAGATTGGCTCCTTACCTGGACGTATCATCCTCCGGGACTTGCTTTCGGGGCGGCCCTCTCCGTGTGTGGGTGGAGCCTGGTGTGGGGAATGGCCTTGTTCAGTCCAATTGCCCGCGTTGTGTCACGCCGAACCAGAAAAAACCTTGCGCCCGGGACTGAATCCCCCGGGACGCTGAAAAGAGCGGGAGAGTGAAGGGCAACCTATTCAAGCGGCGTCCTGGGCGGCTTTGCCATTGGCCAGGCTATCCTCCGGCCGGAGTTCCTCGCACTTTTCGCGGATGCGAAGATTGGGGCGCTCGAGCAGGACCGTCGAATGCGGGGGAACGGAGCGGGTCAGCCAGACGCTGGAACCAATCACTGAGTCGTGCCCCACGACAGTTCGACCGCCCAGAACAGTGGCATTCGCGTAGATGACCACGCGATCCTCGATGGTGGGGTGACGTTTGGTCCCGCGGACGAGCCGACCTTCCGAGTCTGTCGGAAAGCTGAGCGCCCCCAGTGTGACGCCCTGATACAGCTTGACGTGGTGGCCGATCTCGCACGTCTCCCCAATGACCACGCCCGTGCCGTGATCAATGAAAAAATACGTGCCGATTTTGGCTCCGGGATGAATATCAATGCCCGTGCGGCTGTGGGCCCATTCTGTCATCATCCGTGGGATGAGAGGAACCTCGAGTTCGTGGAGAAGATGGGCAAGACGGTACACCGTGACCGCCTCAAAACCAGGATAGCAGAGGATGACCTCGTCGAGGGACTTGCACGCGGGATCACCCTCGTAGGCAGCCTGAACATCCAGCGCCAGGATCTTTCGCAATTCGGGCAGTTGCTCAAGAAAGGCCAGTGTCTTGGCCTGTCCCAGGGCCTCAAAGTCGGCCAGCCTCATCGGGTCGCACTCGGCGGTGTGATTGGCCTCGTGACGCAAAGCGCGAGCAATCTGCTGCGTCAAAAGGTCGTGCAATTTGTCCACCAAGTCACCCACGTAGTAGACCACATTTCCCATGTGGAGGCCGTCGCGTCGGCGGTAACCGGGGAACAAGATTTCCTTCATCCACTCGGTGGCTTGAATGACGGCCTCGTAGTTGGGGAGCGGACAATGGCCGAGATGGCTTGTGCTACCATGGGTGCGGTACGTTTCCACCAGTCGGTTAGTGATTTCGGGCAACTTTTCCTTTAGGCGGAAATCTGAAGCCATGGCCTTGTCTCCGGTAATTGGGGCGATCTGATTGACTGCGGTGCGACTTTTCGATCAAAGGTAGCAGAACGTGTTATCAATTCGTGGGCACTAAACGGAAACGAATCGGGCTTTATCAGAAATTGACCCATCGGGGGGTGGACTGAGGGAAGAAGACCAAAACAACGACTTTTTCGGTAAAGATTGTGTCGCCTCTGTCCGGTTTACGCCGGACAGCGACACCCTTTCAGACATGAGCCCGCCACGATTTGGAGGATCACAGCCAGACCTTCCTCCCGTGAAGACTAAGAGTTCCCCTCTTGAATTATGGTAGCAAGGCCTGTCACAAAAACAAGGCTCGGCGAGTCCGACGAAGAATTTCGTTTTTCCTGATATTCGGCTCCTTCCAACAGCGGGAACCGACGGATTTTATACCACCGTTATACTTTTTCTATGCTGTTCAGATTTTCATAAGTCGCCAAACACGATCGTGGCCGTTTCTTCCCTTAGCCCGTAAACTAACCAGAACGGCAAAGATAACGCTTCAACCGAACCATTCGAAAATACACCATTTATGATCAAACTTGATAGCTTTACCAAAAAATACGGGAGTTTTTGCGCGGTCGACCGCGTGAGTTTTCAGGTGACGCCTGGTGAAGTCTTTGGTTTCATCGGCCGAAACGGGGCCGGTAAAACGACCACGATTCGCTTCCTGGCCACGTTGATTCGGGCGACGGCTGGCGACGGCATGATCGCCGGCTACAGTGTCACACGGCAGCCGCGCGAGGTTCGCCGACATTTAGGCTACGTTCCGGATACCTTCGCCGAATTCCCCAGTTTTCGGGTAAAGGGCTTTGTCGATTTTTTTGCCCGTGCTTACGGAGTGCCCCGGCAAATCAGGCGACGTCGGGTGGAGGACCTCCTGGAGCGGCTCGGCCTGGCCGCCTACGCGAAAACCGATGTGCGAAAGCTTTCCCGCGGGTTGAAGCAGCGGCTCTATCTGGCGCGGGCACTGGTCCATGATCCCCCTGTTCTCATTCTCGATGAACCGACGGCGGGACTCGATCCAGTTGCCCGAATGGAGTTCAAATCCCTTCTCAAGGAATGGGCTGCCGAGGGAAAGGCTATCCTTCTTTCCAGCCATAACCTGGCTGAGCTGGCGGACATGGTCACCCATGTGGGCATCATCGAGCGGGGACGCATGGTTGTTTCGGGGACACTGCGAGAAGTTTTGACAAAAACAGATCGGCGGCCCCGCGTCCGTGTGCACTACCTGGGGGCGCCCGATCGATTGGAGACCACCCTGAGGAATTTACCCCAGGTCCGGTGGAGTAGAGCTGAAAACGGGCAGGTGATTCTGGAATTTGTTGAATCGTCCCAGAAGGGAGAGGTGGTTTTTGCCCAGGTTCTGCGAACGCTCGTCATGGCCGGGATTGACGTTGTCGAGTATCAGCCGCTTTTGCCCACGCTGGAAGAATTGTTTGTGCAGGCGACGGCCGGGAACGCCCTAGAGGAAAGTCAACGCGTGTGATGGCTCGAGTCCCTGTGCTTGTTGTCGGCTAAACCGCCCGTTATGTCCGCTCATCGGTGCCCGGCAGATTCCGCATTTCAAGCTCAGGGGAATCGGCACACAGTGTTCCCGCCCATGGATTTGGCACGGCGCAGGGCCTGATCGGCGTGCTGGATCATTTCTTCCGCTATTTTTGCGACGGGCTTGCCGGACGTTGACAAAGGGTGCGGGGAGATGACCGTCACTCCGGCGCTGGCTGTGAGGACCTTGTCGTCGAGATCGACAATCTTGATGGCGAGCTGTTCACGCACACGGTCCACGATCGGTTCCGCCGGCACGTTGGGGTCGATGATGCAGACCAGCGCGATTTCGTCTCCGCCCCAGCGAAAAAGATAATCGCTTCGCCGGCATGCTTGCCGGGCGGCCAGTCCAACATTTCGCAAAAGTTCGTCCCCTCGGCGATGCCCCAGGATGTCATTGACTGATTTGAAGTCGTCCAGGTCAAACAGCGCCACCACCATTTGCTGATGCGTTCTTTTGGCCTGTTGCCATACGGAGCGAAACACCCTGGGCCAAGCCCTGCGGTTGAGCAGACCCGTTAAGGGGTCGCGGAAGGCCGCGCGTTTCAGCCTTCGCACCAGGTGTTGCCGCCGACCGAGCATGAATCGCAACCGTGCGAGCTTTGCGAGCAGTCGCAGGACCTCTCCCACGGCCTCGGGGGGAGTGTCTTCCGGAAGAGCAACATCCCCTGGCAAGTCACAGCCCAAGGAGACGATGTGCACGGGAACTGGTTTTCGCCGACCGCTGTCGCCGGAATGAAGCAGTTGGCCAAGCTCTTCCGCGGAGACCGCGCGATCCGTGAGCAAAATGACACCTGGCCGGGGAGTAAAGGGAGGTTTTTCGGGCTGGGAAATGCCGGGAGCGACATGCTCAGCGCTAAACTTGGACGGTTGGGAAACATTGGCCGACAGCACAAAGATGTCGCCCAGCTCACCGGGAATGAGATGGTCCACCGCCTCGCGGAGTCTGTTCCACTGCGTCGGTTCCAGAAGTACCACCAGTGAGGGGCGAAATAAGCGGGCCATGGACGGAATCTGTAGACATCTCGTCCGTTGAAATTGAAAGTCCATATCCGTGATGGGCTAGATGTCCTTGCGGGGCGAAAGTCCGCGCCTTAGAATCGGCCAAATGATGCATCGCCGGAAACAGCCGATTGCCCACACGCGCGTTCTATTGTGCGTGTTTGGCTTCGGGCTGAAAAGGTCACGAACTGGGAGGTTGATCAAACGGGCAGGTTTGGGGGAAGGTGAGCGTCGGGCGTAGGTGATTCGCTCAGAGAGAGTGCTCGTCAGATGGACGAATTTCAATCCCAGCTTCTGGAACTGCGTGCAGGTTGGTCCCGCCGCGACCTGCTTGGCCTGGAAGAACTCTCGGCGGAAGAGATTGTTTGCATCCTGGATACGGCGGAAGTATTTCGCCGGGCGTTTGACCAGGGGATCAAAAAGTGGTCGCTTTTAACGGGCAAGACGTGCGTCAATTTATTCTTCGAAAATTCCACGCGAACCCGCAACAGCTTTTCCCTGGCTGCGCGTCGATTGGGGGCTGATGTGGTGGATTTCTCCGCGGCCACAAGCAGCCTCTCCAAAGGCGAAACGGTGGTGGACACGGCGCGGAATCTCGAGGCCATGGGGATCGACGCGGTGGTCGTGCGGCACAGCACTCCTGGGACGCCCCATTTGCTGGCCAAATCACTGCGTTGCTCGGTCATTAATGCAGGAGATGGAGCCCACGAACATCCCACCCAGGGGCTTTTGGATATCCTGACCATTCGGCAGCGGCTGGGAAGAGTCGAGGGCCTTACTGTGGCGCTGGTCGGTGATATCGCCCATAGTCGGACAGCCCGGTCCAATATCTGGGGACTGAAAAAGCTGGGCGCGCACGTCATTGTTTGTGGGCCATCGACGCTCGTCTCACGGGATTGGGAGAAGTTGGGGGTTGAGTACTCTTACAGTCTGGATGAGATTCTGCCCCGGGTGGACGTGCTGAATCTGTTGCGTATCCAGTTTGAGCGACAGACACGACGGCCATTCCCCTCTGTCCGCGAATATGCCCTGCTGTACGCCATGAATGCAGAGCGCCTGGCGCGGACAAAGCCAGGTATCCTGATCATCGCGCCTGGGCCAATCAATCGCGGTGTGGAAGTTACCGCCGACGTGGCTGACGGCGAGCATTCGGCGATTCTGGATCAGGTGACAAACGGTGTGGCCGTCCGAATGGCCGTCCTCTGGTTGCTGACGAGCGCACCAGATCAGAAGCGATCACCAGTCAAAGCGTGCCTGTAGCACGGCGGCTTTAACGTGTGGTCGGCGGTGTCAGATCGTGATGGTCGGGAAAGCACACGGCCGACGGGGAAAAGTAGAAAACGTGGGTCATGCGGGAGTCGCCGTGCAGTAAATGGCGAGGAATGAAACATGGAGCGGATTCTGATTCGCGGTGGACGGGTCATCGATCCCAGTCAAGGACTGGATGATAACATTGACATCCTTATCGAGGACGGAAAGATTGCTGCGTACAATCCGACGGCGAGAGGTGACGAGCGGGTGATCGACGCCCGGGGAAAAATTGTCTCGCCGGGTTTGATCGATATGCACGTTCATCTCCGTGAGCCCGGCCATGAAGATGATGAGACGATTGCCACGGGAACCCGGGCGGCGGTCGCGGGAGGATTTACCTCCATCGCCTGCTGCCCCAACACCGATCCCCCCATTGACACTCCGGCGACTGTGGAATTTGTCCGTCAGAAAGCGGCACGCGACGGGCACTGCAATGTTTACGTGATCGCCTGCGTCAGCAAGGACCGCAAGGGAGAGGAACTTGCGGAAATCGGCCAACTCGTGGCGGCAGGAGCGGTTGCCTTCAGCGATGATGGGGCGCCGGTTTACGACCCGGAATTGATGCGGCGAGCGTTTGAGTACTGTCTGATGTTCGACAAGCCGGTGTGTAATCATTGCGAGATTCCCGAATTGACGCGCAATGGTGTGATGCACGAGGGGCTGGTCTCATTGATCCTGGGTTTGCCGGGAATTCCCGCGGCGGCAGAGTCGGTCATGGTAGCCCGCGATATTGCCCTGGCGGAAGCCACGGGCGGACGCCTCCATGTGATGCACGTTTCCACTCTGGGGAGTGTGGAGGCCATTCGCCGGGCGAAAGCCCGCGGAGTCCGCGTGACCGCGGAGGTGACACCTCATCATTTCACGCTCACCGATGAGGCGCTCCGTGCCTTTGACTCGAACTTCAAAATGAATCCCCCTCTGCGTTCCGAAGAACACGTCAAGGCGTGCCTGGAAGGCCTGCGCGACGGCACAATCGACGTTATCGCCACCGATCACGCTCCTCACGCCAAGGAAAAGAAGATGCAGGAGCTGGACCGGGCACCGTTTGGTGTGGTGGGGCTGGAGACGGCCCTCCCTCTTGTCATCATGCGGCTCATCAAGCCCGGTATTCTCTCGTGGTCCGAGGCGCTCGCCAAACTGACCATCAATCCCGCCCGCATTCTTGGAATTCCCAAGGGAACCCTGCAAATTGGTGCGGACGCCGATGTCACGGTCATCGATCCCGATGTGAGGTGGATGGTCGAGCCGGAGCAGCTCCATTCCAAGTCGAAGAACACGCCGTTTGCCGGCTGGGCGTTGGAAGGTCGCGCGACAGTTGTCATTGTCGGCGGGGTGATAAAATACCAATTGGGTGAGCAGGCTTAACGGCGTGTCGGCCGCAAGGTGCGGGGCAGGCTCCTCTTAGATGTCGGCTGAGGATGGGAGACCCGGGTAGGTGATCCGATATTTGATCGATGGCTACAACTTTCTCAACTGCTCGGGGATCGAAGTGAAGGATTCCGGGGCGGCGGGTATCACCCCCCTGGGGTTGGCGCGTCAGGCGCTCCTGAATTTTCTCGTAGAACATCTCACTCCCGAAGAAGCCCGGGAAACCCTTGTGGTCTTCGATGCTCACAGCCCTCCGCGACCGCTCCCCACCGAGTTTGAATACTGCGGCATTTCGGTGAAGTTTGCCGTGCGGTATCCCGATGCCGATTCGCTCCTTGAGCGACTCATCAACGAGCATACTTCGCCGCGGAAGCTGACGGTCATCTCCAGCGATCACCGTATTCAGCGGGCGGCACGTCGCCGTCGGGCCAAATTCGTGGATAGCGAGAAGTGGTATCGCGAATTGCTCATTCGGGCGTCTTATCGCGGGCCGACGTCCCCTCGCTCGAGTGACGCTGCATCCAAGTTGCCCGATGTTTCCAACATGAATACCGAGGACTGGCTCCGACTGCTCGGAGTATCCGAAGACGCCACCAGCGAGGACCCGGAAGCCATTCCTCAAGCGCAATCCCGGCAGGATTCAGAGGCGAGAACTCCTGGCGAGGCTCAGCCGACCCCGGAAGTGCCCAAGCAGGGCGCGGCAGCCAGCAGCGAAGAACAGATTCAGGAATCGCTTCCCGAACTGTTGCCGGCAGTGGATTTCGGTTTCACTCCGGATGAGCTGGAGCAACCGATCGACGCGTTGGATGAACGGGATCTTGCGCGAATGCGGCGCCCTCGCCACCGTCGGCCACCCCGTCGCCAGGGTTAGTTTGCACGATTGCTGTTAGGAGGGTACGCGGTCAGGCGGCTAGACGTTCTGCTGGGTCAACCGGCGGATCGCTTTGTCGGCAATGTCTTTTCGGCACCACGCCCCCTGCCAGCGGATGCATTTGACGGCCGCGTAGGCCTGGTATTTCGCCCGGGCGATATTCTCGCCGAGGGCCGTCACCCCCAACACCCGGCCGCCCGCCGTCACAATTTCCCCGTCTTTCAGCGCTGTTCCTGCGTGGAAAACCTTGACATCCGGCAAGCGAGCGGCTTCGTCCAGACCGCGGATGGGAAAGCCTTTCTGATAGGAGCCGGGGTATCCCTCGCTGGCCATCACGACGCACACAGCGGGACGTGGATCCCACTCCAGCGATTCAAGCTGGTCGAGCTGCCCATCCACAGCCAGATTAAGGATTTCCAGCAGGTCTGACTTGAGCCGCATCATGAGAGGCTGGCACTCCGGATCGCCAAACCGCACGTTAAATTCCAGGACCCGCGGACCAAGCGGCGTCATCATCAAACCAGCGTAGAGCACCCCGGTGAAAGGCCGGCCGGCCTTCCGCATGGCGTGGACGGTGGGAACGAGAATATTGGCCTCGATCCAGTGTAGGGCCTCGTCGCTCACCACCGGAGCAGGGGAATAGGCCCCCATGCCGCCTGTATTGGGGCCCGTGTCCCCGTCGTATGCAGGCTTGTGGTCCTGGGCCGGCTGAAGCGTGACGATCGTTTTCCCGTCCGTGATCGCCAGGACGCTGGCCTCCTCTCCGTGGAGCCGCTCCTCGATGACCAGTCGGTCGCCTGCCGAGCCGAACGCTTTTTCCTCGGCGATCAGCCGAATGGCCTGAAGGGCCTGCTCGCGATTGTCGCAGACAATCACGCCTTTGCCGGCGGCCAGGCCGTCGGCCTTCACAACCAGCGGCATGTCCTCCTTTTCCATGAGGTACCGCCGGGCAGAGGCCGGGTCCGAAAAAATCTGGAAGTCGGCTGTTGGTACATCAGCCGAACGCAGGAGCTGCTTGCAAAAAACTTTACTGGCCTCTAGTTCCGCGGCGGCCTTGGTGGGGCCGAAAATCCGCAATTTCTCCGCACGGAAGGCATCCACGATCCCCTCGGCGAGCGGGGCTTCTGGTCCAACCACCGTGAGGCCGACCCGGTTGGCCTTGGCAAAGCGGATCAACCCCGCAAAGTCTTTTTCAGAAATGGGAACATTTTCGGCATCCTGGGCTGTACCGGCGTTGCCGGGAGCTACAAACACGCGGTCGGCGAGCGGGCTCTGTTTCAATTTCCAGGCCAGGGCGTGTTCCCGGCCGCCACTTCCAATCACCAAAACGTTCATTGCATCGGACCTTTTCCAAATCGCGTGGCACTTCACCAACTTGCTTTAGACCCTGATTTTAGGTCAGGAGGCGGAGCGTGAGAAGGATTGCCGTTCTTCTGGTTGTTTTCATTCGGTATGGGACCAGATCCAAGGAAGAGCAGTAAACTGCGGGATAGCCGGGATCGATAGAAATGCGAACCTGACAGGCGGGTCCCTCCGACGCGGAGGGGTGTGCTTGTCGTGCCCGGCGAGACCCGTTTTCGAGCAAACTTTTTTAGGTCCGAAGATACACCATACCTATGCGCCCTGTCGGGAGGGAACCGAACGGCCGTCGGTGTGCGTAAAGAGCAGGGGACGAAAAATCGGTCCGTAAATCACAGCCCGAGCTTGGGCGAGCAAGGTAGAAGCGTGAGTCCGCCGGGTGATCCAGGGCGCCTGTCCGTGCGTTCGACTCGCCCGGGGCGATAAGACACAATAGGAGAATTGGAAGGGGACGACTCGCCGATGAAGGTCCAAGCGAAATGTTTCCGGGAGGGCGCCGACTCCCCGCCATGAACGCCAAGGGCTTGTTCGAGTCGCCACCCGGCTTTCCTCGAAAAAAGAACGAGTTTTTTACAGCGGTTTTCGTTGCAGATGGACGCAAAATTTCCGACACATTCATCGCCCCCAAAAACTCTGCCAAGCGGCGATGAATTTCCGCCGTCTGTGCCACCGGCACGCCACGATCCGGAACTTCCGTCGCCGGCACGCCGCCAGTTCTTTGGAAGATTAGCTGGAACCATTGCCGCAGCGGGGGGGTGGAATCGTCTGCTCGTGCGGTTGCTCACGGGGCTCGGGAGTGTGCTTAGCGTTGCGGCAGGGTACGCGGGCGTGAGATTTCTTTGGCCGAGAAACCCACGGAGGCCGGGCGATTGGATCCCCATCGCACCCATCGGTCGAATTGTTCCGGATACCGTGCACACAGCGTGGTTGAATACCCTGGGCGTTTACGTAGTTCGGCAATCCGGCGAGCAGGGAGAACAGATCGTGGTGCTGAAAGCCTCGTGCACCCATCTGGGTTGCATGACGCAATGGGACGCAGGCTTGCGGCAGTTTGTCTGCCCATGTCACGGGAGTGCGTTTGACAAGGAGGGCCAGCGGCTCCGCGGTCCGGCACGGCGCGCTCTGGAACGGTGTGCTGTTAATCTGGCGGACGGAGTCCTCCTGGTGAACACAGGGCTTACTTTCCGCAAGGAAAACGGCGGCTGGGACGATCCAAGAAGTTTCGTGATGCTCGAACACGGTGTGGGTTGAGGGGATCAGGGATGGGTGTGTGGAGTCGAATAAGACAGTCGCGCTTTTACCGGAGTATTTTCCGGGTTCCGCTTCCCCGAACGACCCGGGAAAAAGTCCTCATGATTTTTAACACGTTTGTCCTGCACGTTCATCCGGTGGGGGTGCCCCGGTATGCCGTGCGGCTTCGCTACACATGGTGCATGGGCGGGCTGGCATTTTTTCTTTTTTTGGTGGAGATTGTCACGGGAGTGGCCTTGATGTTCTATTATCGGCCTGTCCCGGAGTATGCCTACGCCGATATTCTCGATCTCCGATATTCCGTCTATTTCGGCATTATGCGCGAGCTCCACCGGTGGGCAGGACACGCGATGGTGGTGGTCGTGATGCTCCACATGCTGCGAGTTTTTTTAACTGGGAGCTATCGCCCTCCACGCGAGTTTAACTGGGTGATAGGTGTCAGTCTTCTTATTCTTACACTTCTGCTTTCTTTTACCGGCTATCTCTTACCGTGGGACCAACTGGCCTACTGGGCGACCACGGTGGGGACGAATATGGTGGCCGCGGCACCGTTTGTCGGGCATGAGGGGCCGGGAAGCGAGCTTCTCACACTGCACGGCGAGCCGCTGATCACACCCACTTCCGACCTGCGTTATTTCTTGCTGGGCAGCGACAGGATCGGCCCCGCGGCTCTCAACAGGTTTTATATCTGGCATTGTGTGGCCCTCCCGCTGGCCATGACGTTTCTCTGCGGACTTCACTTCTGGCGCGTGCGAAAGGATGGTGGCATCAGTGGGCCACTTTGAGCGATTTATGTAGAGAGGATAGAAAAGCTGCAACCCTGATATGCGGCGGACATAAAAACATGGAATTATACACTGCATTACAACTATTACGAGTTGGATGAAAGATCAATCATTAGCCATTCTCTATTTTGGCTCAGTTTTAGTTATCGCTGCTTGGGCGGCCATTCGGCTGGTCGGCCGTGGCGCGCGGAAATCGCAGGCGATCGAGCCGACCGTGTACGCTTTGCTGTTCCTGGCGGGTGGTATTTTTGCGAGCATGGGGCGTGCCTGGGGGCTCCCCAACTGGGCCAAACAGGTGATTGATCACTTCGTTACTCCTCCCGTTTTGACGCTTCTGGTATTTACCGGAGCTTTTGTTTTTCTGAAGGGACTGCAATCGAGATGGACGCCGCGGCTGGCCGTCCACATGGTGATCGGCCTGTGGTTGTGGTTTTTGCTTTCGCTGGAAGACAGGAACTTTGCGGCTTTGGTGCTTGCTCCCGATCATGTGGCGGTGCTGCTGTTTATTGCGGCCTCTCTGGCGGGCGTTGTTTACGGATTGGGGCTGGCTGCGGAAAATGATCGCCGCAGGCAGCAGAACCAACCAGTGATGGAGGCCGAGCCTTACGAAAGGGAACGCATCTTCGTCTGGCCGGACCTGGTGTACATAGAACTTCTCGCCATGCTGGCAATGTTGGGAGTGTTGCTGGTGTGGTCGTTGCTCATGCCAGCGCCTTTGGAGTCGCCGGCCGATCCGACGTGGACGCCCAATCCCGCCAAGGCACCATGGTATTTTGTGGGGTTGCAGGAACTCCTTGTGTACTTTGATCCGTGGCTGGCGGGTGTCATGATTCCGGTGTTCATTATTCTTGGTCTGTGTTTAATTCCTTATGTGGACACCCGCCCGAAAGAAACGGGATTCTATGGATTCCGCCAGCGGCAGTTCGCGACGAGCGTCTTTCTAAGTGGCTATATCCTATGGACAATTCTGATCGTTATAGGCACGTTCTTTCGGGGGCCGGACTGGCAGTTCTATGGTCTCTATGAATCCCGGTCCATTAAAAAACCGAGCGTCCTCGAAACACGTCCGCTTTCTCACGTCATATGGAATGTAAACGTTGGCGCACATGAGGCGAAGAGCATGAATCCGTGGAGGGTTCTCCGCCGGGAAAGCCCTGGCGTGGTCCTGCTGGGAATGCTGTTTGGTGGCGTGCCGCTGATTCTGCGGATGAAATCCATTCGGCAATATGTACCGCAGTGGTCAAGGCCCACGCACTGGACCATGAGTGTGTTGCTGGCGTTTATGATTTTAATTCCTGTGAAGATGTATCTTAATTGGCTCATGGATATCAATTACATACTATGGCTACCAGAGATTGGGATTAACTTATGACAGTGAGTGAGCGAGCCGTGTCTCCATAGTTAATTGATGGCAAGCCAATGGCAAATCCATTAAAGCACCATTATCCCTTGGTTTATTTGCACGCTCTCTGCGTGATCTTTTGCGGAGTATTGCTCGGGCTGGTGGTTTGGGTACTCTATCGAGAACACCATCGTGAGTGGCTGCGATACCAGCGGTTGGGACAAACTGTGGCTAAGGTCGTCCATTCGGAATCGCAGCGGCTCAATCAGCAAGGGGGGAAAAACGAGTGGCTGATCCTTCCGCCGCTATCGACAAGTGGCGAAAAGGAGAGCATCCCTGGGGGAACAGGGCGTTTCAGCCTGGAACTCCGCGAGATTGTCCTCCCGGGGCTGGAGGAGAAAGTCTCGGAGAGAGCAGTCGTACGTCGTGATCGCTGCACGACTTGCCACCTGTTTGTGGATTGGACAACTCAGGAAGGCCCAGCGATATCGGAGCTAAAGGAGGTTTCAAGAGCGGGCGGCTCGGGGAATGGTTTTCCGTGGGCCCAGCGGACCGAGTATCATGCCGCCACTCGTCCCGTGATGGAGAAAGAAAAGACGATCACCCTCGCCTTGCCACTTATTCTCAAAGAAAGACATAGTGTGGATGAAATAAAACACAACGAAAAGAGATTCTCAACAATTGCGGAAAACCTGGGGATCCAATGGATGTCTCTTGGGCTGTTTGGCAGCGCGGAGGCTCGAGTGGCAGCGATCAAACGGGGCAGCCCCGCGGAAGTGGCTGGTCTTCGGCCAGGCGATCGAATCGTCAGAGTCGGATCGCGGCATGTCGCGTCGCCTCAGGAAGTGGAAGCCGAAATGGGGCGCTGCTTGGAGCTGCTTTCGCGTGATGAAAAGGCATTTTCTAACTCAACAAAATATATTTACTATCCCGCAAACTTTGGCAGCGATAGTACAAAAGTCCCCACTGTCAGTGTTACCATTCTCCGCGGTCTTGCGGAACCGTTTACCGGACATCCCCACCCGGATTTGTATGTCGCTGAAAACAGTTCCCATCCAGCCTCGCGATTCGGCTGCACGATTTGTCACGGAGGCGTTGGGCTGGCCACGGATGTGGTGGGGGCGGAGCATTTTCAACAGCCGGCTGAAGTTGAAAAAATCCCCGCGTCTTTCGTCGCGTCTATTGATCCCATGCTACCTACTGTGCTCGTCGAAAGCCGATGCTTGCGGTGTCATGAAAGGGTCTTCGACCTTATCGAAACACCTCGAGAGCAGGATGCGGTGGCTTCCCAACTGGTGACAGGCCGCCGACTTGTCGAACGCTACGGATGCTATGCCTGTCACCAGTTCGGCAGTGATGGGGTTGGGACGGAGCGATTGGGGGCTGATTTGCAGCCCCACGGTCCGGCCACGGAAGTGGCTGAGGAAATCCTTGCCTGGGAGCCGCCGCAAAATGTGGCGACAGCCGCCCGCCAGGTCCTGCAATCGGCCAGTAATTCCACGGGTGTCGAGGCGTTAAAAAAAGAGCTGGAGTCCTGGCTTTCCGAGCTGTCCCGGGTCCCGGTCCTATCTCTTGACGAGCGCATCCGCCAACTGGAAATTCGCCGGCTCGCGGGAGTGCTTCGCTCTTCCCAGGCAGGGCCAGGTGGCCTGGGGAAACCCGGCCCCAGCTTGAGGTCTGTGGGCGATCGTCTTGCACGGCAGCAGTTGGAAGCCATCATCGCGGATCCCCAGGGTGTTCTGCCATCGGCAAGGATGCCCCGTTTTTTCGGCGTCAATCCATCCTTCTTCAGTGGCGAGCCTGATCAGGATGGATTTGCGGCTGCGGAAATAGCCGGCATCGCGGAATACCTTCTGACGCGGAGTCGATCGAGTGGGACGCCGACACAGGCCGGTTCTGCCGCCACGACAGGCGCAGAGAACGGCACGCCGAACGATGCAGATTGGGGAAGGATTGTGTTCGAAACTCAGGGCTGCCTGGCCTGTCACAACCATCGAGAATTTCCCGCCGCTTCGGTGGGACCGACTCTCGGACCGGATTTGTCCGACTTAGGGAATCGCTGGACTGGGCCGCGGGCGAGGGAATGGCTGGAGCGCTGGCTGGAGGACCCGCGGTCGCTCAATCCCGATACGCGAATGCCTCGTCCCCAATGGCGTGAAGATTCCTGGCTGTCCATGCTAGTGCCTTCAGAATCGGGAACCGGTGAATCGCCTGGTAGCGAGGATGCTTCCGCGCACGCCCGGCATTGGACACCCCGGTCCTTGATCCGGGCGCTGGCGAGCTTCCTGTTACAAAAAACAGAACGAGACGTTCACCCTGCCCCGCTGAATGTAGACGAAAAACAGATCGACGCGGCAGTGACCGCTTATCTGGCGGAAGAATTCGGCCTCCCGCGGGCCCGGTTGTACAGTCAGCATGGTATTTCCGGAAAGGAATTCGAGCTGCTCAGTCCCGGATTGGCCGTGGAATTGGCGGATTTGGTGACGCCTCTATCGCGTGAGAAAAAGCTGCGTTATTTGGGACGTAAGGCCATTGCTCGATACGGCTGCTACGCGTGTCACAGTATTTCTGGGTTTGAGGGGCAATCCCCAATTGGTCCGGATCTCTCCACATTTGCCCGAAAGCCCTTGGCACTCCTGGACTTCGGTCATAGCGAGCAATTTCTGCGGCAGACGGCAGCCGGGAGCGCTCTCTATCGCGAGGCGAGCTTTCGGCCCGAACTGGCGGCACTGTTGGGGACCCGTCGCCGGGAAGGCTGGCTGTGGCTAAAACTGACGCAACCCCGAGTTTTCGATTACGGGCTGACCTTCCAGAGCCCGCTCCACCGTTTGCGGATGCCCCGGTTTCCCCTCACCCGTGACGAGCGCTGGGCCATTATGACATTCGTGCTTGGATTGGACGGATTTCAGACGCCCCCGGAGTATTCCCCTTATCAGGATCGGCGAAGAGAGGCCCTCGCCGTCGGCAGGATGGTCATCGAACGTCACGGTTGCGACCGGTGCCACATGCTGCATCCGGAAAGGTGGACTTTTCGCTATCTTACGGAAGAACCGCCTGAGCCGCCGATTGCTCCGCAGCCGGAATTGCAAGTTCAAGCACAAAACACCGTGGGCTTCAATCAAGCGGGACGAGAGCCAGTTTCATCGCCTGTCTCCGTGTTCAGTTTTGCCGTGGTCGTGGGGCGTCCGCAGCGTGATATGACAGGCCGGCTTCTGGAAGATATCGATGACTGGGATAATCCGCTCTACTTTTTTGAACCGTGGCGACCTGTGCGAATTGGGAATAAGATTTGGCCTATGGGCCAGGCCGCCCTCCCGATCGCAAAACCGCAAATCGTTGGCATCAGACCGCAGGAGGGAGGCGAATGGGCTGCCCAGCTCTATGGTCGGCTGGCGGAGTACGTGCAGCGACTGGCGCTCAACGTGGGGCCTTCCGAGTTATGGGGGGCCGTCCCGCCACCGCTCTGTTATGAAGGGGTGGCCGTTCAGGAAGCGTGGCTACGGGAGTTCCTCCACACGCCGGTTTCCATTCGCCCGGCTGTCCCCCTGGCGATGCCCATGTACCACTTGAATCCCCAGGAGATCGACCGTCTGGTGGGGTATTTTCAGGCTTTGCACTCTGCGGCACCGGCAGCGGAGGACCGGGGAAGGGCACGCCAGCCGCAATCCTCGGCGCAGGACCAGGCGCGGTTCCATCAACTCGAATTGGCGGAGAAACTGATCCACGACACGAAAACGTACTGTGGTAAGTGTCATCGCCTTGCTGCTACGGACCCGGCAAAACTCGCCATGCCCAACGAAGCCCCCGCCCTCGATGAGGTGTATCGCCGATTACAGGCTACTTACCTCAGCGAGTGGGTGAAGAACCCCCGGGCCATCCTCCCGTACACCGCTATGCCGATCAACTTTCCGCCTGGCGGAGACCCACTTGACCGAAGTGTCTTCGATGCGTCTGCCGACCAGCAGCGCCAGGCTGTGGTGGAGCTCCTTCAGAGCTACGATCGGTATTTGCGGCAAAAACGTATTGCTTCACCGGATGGTTCGGGCAAAGGGACCGTTGACTCGCCGCCGTGACGGGCGCTGGCCGAAGTCAGAAACAACCGGCATTTGGCCTGAAAGCCCTTGGGACCATAGAATGGGAAGATACCATCCGGCCTACGGCAGAACCGCAACGGGGGCAGCGACGTTGTTCCTCGATGATGGACCTCGACCAGCGGGTTTTACTGTTTGAAATTTCTCGGCGGGAGGTTGTCAGAACCGAGGACCTGTGGATGGCACATGCTTCCGGACAGGCAGCGCGAAGGGTTCGGCGAAGGTCGCAGCGGAACGGTGAAAGGCGATGCCATGAGGAGTGAATCGCGGCGAACAGCGGCAAAACGTACCGTCGATGCGCGGAAGTTGATTTCCCGGTCGAAATATCGGCGGGAATTCCTGAAAAAGCTAGCGGCCCTGGGTACGCTCTTAAGCGTGCCGCGCCCCCTCATTTCTTCCCTTGTGCTGAGCGAGGAAGCCGGGCAACTGGGGGAGTTGACCGGAAGATTCATCTACGTGGGAACACCCCCGGAACGAAAGAAACTCAAAGTCGATAAAGACGTGGACTGTTGCGGCAAGTACGACATCCGGGACGAATCGCTGTTGGTCGGGCCAGATGGTGGGCTGGCCAACGTTTATGTATATCTGCGGAGCCGTGGCGTTCCTGTGCCTCCCGGACTGGCAGAAAAGTTTCCCAAACGCGTCACTTTGGATAATCGGGACTGCATTTTCAAACCGCATTGTTTGGCAATTTGGTATACAGTTCAGGAATTCTATATTGTCAATTCCGATCCAATCGCGCAGAACGTAGCGTTCACCCCTTTGGGAGACCTGCCGGCGAACATCATTCTGGCCCCAGCCCCCGGCGAAAAGACCGACGCCACGTGGCGATTTCACCGCACCCAAACAGAGCCCGTCCACATCGTGTGCAATTATCATCCCTGGGAAAGTGCCTATATTCTTCCCCGCGACAACCCCTATTTTGCCATCAGCGGAAGCGACGGAACATTTCGCATTCCGTACCTTCCACCGGGCGAATGGGAATTTCAGCTTTGGCAGGAACGTGTCCGGCAGCTGGAATTACCCAGCTATCCGCGGGGGCGCTTCACGGTGACGGTCAAGCCCGGCCTGAACGACCTGGGAACAATTCGCGTCAGCCCCGCATCGCTCAAGGTAACCTGACCTGTCCTGCGTGGACTAACTAATTGCGTGAATTTGTTAACTTCTACGACATGACATTGGCACGGCATGTTCTAACCTTATTCAATATGATGTTCGCTGACCCCGCAGTACCTCTGACCAGAGCACCGCATCGCACAGCGGCGATTGACCGGAAGCCCGTTGCCGTCGCGGTGTTACTCATAGTATTACTGAGCTTGGCGGGCTGTGGTAAGTCGCGACCCGTGGAGTTCCGCTTAAATACCGAGGGGCGTGATCCTGCCTCTATCTCACCCGCCCAGCGCGAGGCGATTGTCGGCATGCTCACGGATCTTTTCGGAACGCCTGATGATCCGCGTGTTCCACCGGGTGTCAATCTCGATTTGGAGCTTCTGCGGCGTGCTGCGGGACCAACCCGTCGCGATTTCAGCGGCGTGGAACGGGGACTCTATCGCAAGCATTGTGCCGTGTGTCACGGAATTTCTGGAGACGGAGCAGGGCCGATCGCGGCAATGCTCAATCCCTATCCCCGCGACTACCGCTATGGCGTTTTCAAGTACACATCCACTGTGCTGGGGGCCAAGCCTACTCGTCAGGACCTCGAGCGGACCATCCGCCGTGGAATTCCTGGGACGGGAATGCCATCGTTTGCTCCTCTTCCCGATGAAGATATTCAGGCACTTATTGAATATGTCCAGTATCTTTCTATCCGTGGAGAAACTGAGCTCTACCTGCTGCGATTGGTTGTGGATGAGAACGAATTGCTCCCGCTCAGCAAGCAAAGTGTCATCGATGAAGGGGTGCTCCCGGTGGCCGAAGCATGGGAAGCACCCGAAAAAGATCCTGAGCATTGGGTGGTCCGGCCACAACGGCCTCAGCTCGACGAGGCTCAGCTCAAGGCGGCTATTGAGCGCGGAAAGCTCGTTTATCAGGAGCCACGCTCCCAGTGCGTCAAGTGCCATGGCCCGGAGGGTCGGGGCGATGGTGAACAGACCGATCTGTACGACGATTGGAACAAACCGAAAAAGGGTGTCACCGAGGAGCAAACGCGGCAACTGTCACGCTGGTTTTCTCTGCCGTTGCAGCAACTGAAGCCTCGCAATTTTCAGGAGGGGATTTTCCACGGAGGTGGCCGTCCCGAGGATATCTATCTCAGAATCTATGTAGGAATCAAAGGCACGCCGATGCCTGCCATGGGGCCGTCCCCCGGACAGCCCGGCATTCTTACGCCCGAAGAAATCTGGGACCTTACCTTCTATGTCCTTTCTTTAGCGCGAAAGAATGACATTAAAAAATAGACCCCCATCGTGAAAATAAATTTGGATAGTTGTATGGAGCGTGGTGGTTCGGGTGACAGAGCGACTGAAAGAGGAACTCGCTGGGCCCACCGGCTGGCCTGGGTCTTGTGGGCTGTTACCTTTCCGCTGATCTGGATGGGCGGATTCGTCACCACATACGACGCCGGTATGGCGGTTCCCGACTGGCCAAATACCTACGGATATAACCTTTTCCTCTATCCCATAGAAAGCTGGCTGAAAACCTGGGATATCTTCCTGGAACACAGTCATCGTCTGATTGCCTCCGCGGCCGGGTTTGTGTCCATCGCGCTGATGGTTGCGCTGTGGAGGACGGGCTCCGCACGCTTCCGGCGACTGGGTGTCGTGGTCTTCATCCTGGTGTGCATGCAGGGAGTAATAGGGGGCCTCCGGGTGCTGGGACAGGAGCTTCTTCTGGCAAATCTGCACGGATGTATCGCGCCACTTTTTTTCGGCCTTGTCACGGGAGTGGTGGTCATCACGGGGCGTGCGATCGTAGGGTCAGATCAAGCGATACGGTACGCCCAACAGTCACTTTTTCGTAGTGTGGCAGGGTGGCGATTCGTCCTCGTGGCGACTATATATACCCAGATCGTCGTTGGTGCCCAACTCCGCCACCTTCCTCCCACTCTGTCGCCAGGTTGGGCATTTTTGTGGACGATTGTTCATTTAATCGTGGCCGGTCTTATTGGTGTGTTCCTTGGCATCGTATGGTGGCGCGAATGTCGTGAGCACCCCTCCCAGTTATTCTGGCTGAAGATTTTAAGTGGAATTTACGCAATACAGCTTACGCTTGGCTTATTCACATGGGTGGTCAATTATAATTTCCCCATCTGGTTTCTCGATTATTTTCTCGCTATTTCCTATACCGTCGTGAAAGGAGGAGCGGCACAGGCTCTCGTCACAACAGCACACACCGCGACGGGATCCCTGTTGCTGGCCGCCGGAGTGGCCAGCTGGCTGACAGCCGCCATGAATCCAGGCTCGCAGAACCTGCGAATGCATCAACCGGCGTGAGATCACAATCGAGGCAGACTTGGGTGACAATGAGTTTGTCGAATGTGAGAGATAATACAATGAGTAAAAAGAGCCAATCACACTTCATACAGGTAACACATCCACAATAAGTGGTGAGTAACATGAGTAATCCTGGAGAACGACTAGCAAATACCGTTGTCGCAATGGGGGACAAAAGCCGGGAGCTTGCCCGGCAGAACTCCGCTTCGGAAGTGAGCATCGTGGGGTGGCTGCGGGAATGGGGAGCTTTCCTGCGGGTCCGCATCCTTTTCAGCATCGTGGCCACCATGGTCACAGGAGCTGCGCTGGCCGCGGAGTCCGCCGGAGTTGATGGAACAATTGCGGCCAAGCTGGTGTTTTTGATTGGCATCATCGTTGGGGCCGTCATTTTAAACCAGGTCATCGAAAGCGAGTCAGACCGATTGATGCCCCGCACCTCCCGCCGACCTATTCCTGCGGGAAGAATGAGGCGAAGCTGGGCCGCGGTTGCGGGAGCCGTGCTGACGCTGGCGGGCACACTGGGGTTGCTGGCTTCAGGCGATATTATGCTGACTGTGCTTGGTCTGGCCGCCTGGGCACTCTATGTGGCTATTTACACGCCTCTCAAAAAGAAAACGAGCTGGCAAACACCGATTGGAGCGGTCGTGGGAGCGGCGCCGGTCGTTTTGGGGGCGGGCTTGGTGGATGGCTATCACGTCCCCCAGGTGTGGACACTCTTTACACTCATTTTTTTCTGGCAGTTTCCCCACGCGATGGCGATTGCCACAATTTATCGGGATCAATTCTCGCAGGCCGGTATTCAGGTCGCTCCGGTTGCCGATCCCAGTGGTCGCCTGATGCGTCTTTATACCCTCGCCGGCCTGGCAGGATTACAACTGTGCGTCATTGGATCGGTGATTTGGGGAGGAATCAACCCGCTGATGGCTGTCCTTCTGACTATCGGGACAGTCTATTTAACTTTGCCGACCCTGACGTTTCTCCGAGACCCAAACCAGTCCAGCGGTCGTCGGCTTATGCGGCACACGCTTGTCTACCTGTTCCTTTTAATCCTCGCTTTCGCCGTATTTCGGTGGTTCCATTAAATCGACTACTAGCACTGTCGCCACGATCGGCTTGAGGGTTCGTGTCAGGGGCGCGCAAGACGACGCCCGCGATTCTTTCCGATACCGGGACGTGGTACGATAAGTTACAGGGAAGACACGACACGTGCCCTGGGGGAGTCGGACCATGCGCGATGATCAATGGCAACAGTTGCAACGCCTGATCGCCGGCGAGAGTACGGAGCCAGCGGTGGGGTTCATTATTGACTCGCCCTGGCTGCCAGGATGGTGCGGCATGACAATCCGCGAGTACCTGTGCAGTGAAAAGAAATGGTTGGAAGCGAACCTGCGGGCGGTCCAGACGTTCCCGGACGTCTGGTTCATCCCCGGGTTTTGGGCGGAATTTGGGATGTGCACGGAACCCTCCGCGTTCGGGGGCCGGTGCCGGTTCTCGATCAATGAGTTTCCCCATATCGAGCCGGTTTTGCGAAGCTGGAGCGACGTGGACGCATTGACCTTGCCGGACTGCGGACGCGATGGCCTGCTGCCATTCGTGCTGGAGCGCCTGCACCAGACGGAACCGCTGATCCGCGAGGCAGGACACCGTATCCGGTTTGCTGTCAGTCGCGGCCCCTTGAATATTGCGTCCTACCTGCTGGGGCAAACAGAATTTCTTTTGGGCCTTAAAACCGAGCCCGATCGGGCACATCGGCTTATCGCGCTGATAACGACGTTCATCAAAAACTGGCTGACGTGCCAAAAAACACATTTTCCTGATATCGATGGCATACTTATTTTGGACGATCTGATTGGTTTTATCGGCAAAAAAGATTTTGAAGAATTTGTTGTCCCCTATTTTCGGGATATATTCGCAACGTTGGATGTCAGCGTCAAGATGCTCCACAATGATGCCCACGGTCTGATCACGGCCCAGTATTTGCAGTCGATGGGTGTCAATGTTTTCAATTTTTCGCATGAACACGGTATGAAGGATGTCAGAAACTTGGCGGGCCCGGAGATTGTGCTGATGGGCAATATCGCTCCCCGTGACGTTCTGGCAGCGGGAACGCCGGAGGATTGTCGCCGAGAAGTTCGGCGGATCTGGGAATCGCTTGCGGATCGACGGCGGGTTCTCTGGTCGGCGGGAGGCGGTATGCCGCCCGGTGTCAGTTCAGAAAATATTCAGGCCATTGTATCAGAGATTAGAAAACTTGCGGCCGAGGCAGAAGAACCAAATGCTCCGACCAGCACCGTCCGCGCGGAGACCAATTGAGGGCTCTTAGCGTTTCCTTGGGACGTGGCTCGAAAAAGACTGAACAATGAAACGGCTTGCCAAACCAAAACCGCTATGACACTTCCAAATCAATAGCGCGAGTGATACCATCGCGACGAGCAGTAATCGTAAAGCTTTATCGTGATATGTGGACTATTGTACAGGTTGCTCACAGCAAATCGTTGAGATGTCGCCGGGGCAGTGAGATTCCTCCGCGACGGTGCTGTGACCGTTATGTCTTTTTGTTGTCTACGATGGTTCTTGCGCTGATATGCAGCGTCAGGCAGGCGGATGCACAAATTATCGGACTGTCGCTGACGCCGGAATATCAGCTTTCCAATGATATTTGGGTCAATGAGGCAGACGGAACCGTGCGGACACGGTTGGCTGAGATCGAAGAAGCGATCAGGGGGCAGCACTGGGACGAGGTGGTGGCGGGCATCAGGGAGGTTGTCACCAAAGCCGGGGATGATCTCGTTAATGTTACGGCCAAATTGAAGGGTGTCCCACCGCGCTATATTCCCGTTCGGGAGTATTGTCAGCTTCTATTGACTCATTTGCCTCAGGAGGGATTGGAAAAATATCGGCAATTGGTGGATCCCAATTGTCGAATATGGTTGGAAAAGGGGTTGCAAGCGGAAGACGAAGCCCTACTGCGCCGCATTTGTGAGAGTGAATTGGCAAGCCATTACGCCGACATAGCACTGTGGTACCTGGGGGAGTGGTCATTGCAGGCCGGTCTGCCCGATCAGGCCCAATTCTTTTGGCGACAGCTTTTGCCGGTTGATCGGCGGGCGGACGAACTGTTCACGTGGCGGTCGGTTGCGACATGTCGCTATTCGGCGGCGGCCGTCCGTGCCCGGTTGATTCTGGCCACCATTCTGGCAGGCAGACTTTCCCAGGCTAGTCGAGAACTCGCGGAATTTTCAACGGTTCATTCTGGTGAGCGCGGTCGAATGGCCGGGCGGGAGGCGGAGTTTACAGCGACTCTGACGAGCCTCCTGGCAGATGCTGAGCATTGGCCGCGGCGGCCGGGCGTTGGATATTGGACCACGTTCGCGCAAAACGAAGAGCGATTGCCTCAGATAGAAAAGGAGTTTGAGATTATCGGTCTGGCTTGGCGGGCAAAATTGCCCCCGTTGCCGCGAGCGGTCATCACCCAGTGGTCGGAGGTTCCTTCGGTCCGGCTGACGGCGGAAGATCAACACCCGCTGGCCTTTTTTCCCGTAATTGCCAGGGACGCTGTGTTTATCGCGGGATTAGATCGAATATATGCTTTCGCCCTGGAAAGCGGCCAGCCGTTGTGGGGGCTGAAAGCACCAGAGATATTCTCAATAAATTCTAACGATCGAGAACAACTTATTCCCGTCAATACCATTGGAGTAAGAAGAACGACAATCACCGTGGATCGAAATGAGCTATTCGCGCGGCTTGGCTCGCCGGTGACCGTTCAGCCCGCCCTCCTCTCGGAGGCGATACGACAAAAGAATGTGTTGGTGGCTGTTGACCTGGAGCAGGAGGGAAAACTGCTGTGGTCCCGGGAGCCGCCTGATGAGGGGTGGTCATTCGAAAGTGCACCGCTGGCCATCGGCGACAATGTCTATGTGGTCATGCGGCGGACAGACGTGCCCTCTCATATCTACCTCGCTTGCCTCAATCGGGAAACCGGTGATAGAAAATGGCTTCAATTTATTTGTGCGGCGGATACTCCGGGACGATCTATGCTTTATGAGATGACCCATCTATTGCCGACGGTCGCTCAGGACTCAGTTTTCCTGACAACGAATGCAGGCGCGGTTGCCGCGGTTTCGCGGGAGACCGGAAACATTCGTTGGATTACCTGCTATCCGCGGGTCCAACGGGGAGACCTTTCCGTTTGGGAGCCTTTTCGCTTCCGCGAGCCGAATCCCGCTGTCTATTGTAACGGCGAACTTTATGTGGCGCCTACGGATACAACAAATGTATTGGGAATAGATGCATTTACTGGAGCAATCTTATGGAGTACAGGATCAGAGGGGGAAAGGATCGAATATCTGCTGGGCATCGTCGATGACCATCTCATCGCCGCAGGGGATCGCCTGTATTGGATCGCGCTCCGCGGCAACCAGGCCGGAAGAATTGTGGCACGCTGGCCGATCGGAGCAGAATATCTCGGACACGGGCGAGGCCTGATCGCGGGAGGATCCGTCTATTGGCCGACGCGCGATGCCATTTATGTCGTCGATGGACGGACGGCTGAACCGAAGCGCGTTATTCCACTGAGCCCATGGCAGGTGGAAGGGGGAAATCTCGTTTACGCGGAGAATTATCTGCTGGTCGCTTCGTCACGGGAGATCGTCGCATTCCGGACTGCACCTACCTCGCAGTATGCGGTCGAGTCTAATTCATCAGCCAGAAGGGGTCAATAATGGGAGGGTGTTTGTGGAATATTTTCGCGATTATGAGTATTGCCGTTGCCTGTGTGGCAGCGGGCGCTCAGGAACCTGTCACTGTTCTGCGCTGGGATTTTGAAGAGATTGTCGGTGAACAAAATGTCCAGGCGTTACCGGCTGGATGGATTGCGTCTTCAAAGGAGGGGATTGCGGTAGAACGAACTGACCAGGGCGGCAGGTGCCTGCACGTGTGGGTTGACGCGGCAACGTGGCCGGGAAATCGCAATATTCGATATCGGTTGCCGGTTGACAAGCTCCGTGGCCAGCGTGTTCGGGTGAATGCACTTGTTCGCGCAAAAGGAGTTTCTCAACCGCCGAAGCCCTGGAACGGCATTAAGTGCATGTTGCGCATCGAATCGGGAGGGGAAATCCAGTGGCCGCAGCAGAATCTTCCGGGCGGAGATTTCGACTGGCGTCCCATACAATTTGTCGTCGCTATGCCTGATGATTGCCAGCAGGTAGATCTCATCGTGGGCCTGGAGAATGTGACGGGCGACGCGTGGTTCGACAATATTGCCGTAGAGATTATTCCAAAAAAGAAACTCAGTTCTAAACACAAGGAAGTATTTAAAGGGCACAATTTGCCTCGCTTGCGGGGCGCGATGATTGGTCCCCATGTGACCGACGCCGACCTGCTGGAATTCGGGAACGTTTGGAAGGCCAACCACATCCGCTGGCAGCTCATTTGGAATGGATTTCCGCATAGTCCAGCCGATAGTGCAACATTGGACGAGTATCGCCAATGGCTCGATGGGGCGTTGAAGCGGCTTGAAGCCGCTTTGCCGGTTTGTCGCGAGGCCGGCATTCTTGTGACTGTGGACCTTCATACTCCACCCGGCGGCAGAAATGAAGCGTCCGAGTGCCGTATATTCCACGACCGCGAGTTTCAAAAAGCATTCATCGATATCTGGGAAGATATCGCTCGGCGTTTCGCGGACAGCGACGTGGTCTGGGGGTATGATTTGGTCAACGAGCCGGTAGAAGGAATGGTCCCCGATGGATTGATGAATTGGCAGCGCCTCGCTGAGGAGACGGCACGCCGCGTCCGGGCAATTGACCAAAGGCACGCGATTATCATTGAGCCAGCTCCTTGGGGCAGTCCGTCGTCCATCGCGCTTCTTGACCCAATCGACGTACCGGGCGTGGTGTACAGCGTCCATATGTACGTGCCGCACGCATTCACACATCAGGGAGTCTATGATAATCCGGTCGGTATCGTCTATCCCGGGACTATCGACGGAAAATGGTACGATCGGAATACATTGCGCAAGGTGCTCGAACCTGTTCGGCGGTTCCAGGAAGAAAACGGGGTCCATATTTATATCGGTGAATTCAGCGCGATACGTTGGGCGCCGCGTGATAGCGCCTGCCAGTATCTCAAAGATTGTATTGAAATCTTCGAGGAATACGGCTGGGATTGGGCATACCACGCTTTTCGGGAGTGGGATGGGTGGAGTGTCGAGCACGGTCCCGACCGCAATGACAGAAATCGAACAGCCACACCGACCGATCGCGCTTTACTCCTTCGATCGTGGTATGCCAAGAATGTCAAGCCGCAGTTTTCTGATAAGAAAAAGGACTGATGCCGGCGTCACAGCGGCCAGTGCAATACGGTGGATTAAACGCGAATGATTGTCTAAATGGAAGGATAACTGCATGAGTGAACAAAAGGCTCTTGAACAGCTTACGGACGCATATATTAAGATCACAAACGAGCTCTCCAAGGTGATTGTCGGGCAGCAAGACGTTATTGAACAGCTCATTATCGGTCTGTTTTCTCGAGGTCACTGCCTTTTAGTGGGGGTTCCGGGGCTGGCAAAAACGTTGATGATTCGGACGCTAGCTTCGTGTTTGTCACTGAAATTCAGCAGAATTCAGTTTACACCCGACTTAATGCCTGCCGATATTACGGGAACCGAGGTGATTCAGGAAGATAAAGCGACCGGGCGACGTGAATTTCGATTTCTGCCCGGTCCTATCTTCGCGAATATTGTGCTGGCCGATGAGATCAATCGCACGCCCCCGAAAACGCAGGCCGCCTTGCTGGAAGCCATGCAGGAACAGCAGGTCACCGTGGGTGGACAGCGGCACGTTCTGGATCCGCCGTTTTACGTGCTGGCCACTCAAAATCCAATTGAACAGGAAGGGACGTATCCCCTTCCAGAAGCGCAATTGGATCGTTTTATGTTAGAAATACTTATTGATTATCCTGACGAAAACGAAGAGTTGGATATTGTATTGAGAACGACGAGTGACACAGAGACGCGTGTGGAGCCAGTACTCGATGCCCGACAGGTTTTAGAAATTCAGCGATTGGTGCGGCGGGTGGCGATTCCAGAGCACGTTGCTCGATATGCCGTGCGGCTGGCACGGTGGACGAGGCCGTCATTTGAGGAGGCCCCCGAGTTCATCAGAGATTACGTGACGTGGGGGGCCGGTCCGCGGGCGGCGCAGTGCCTTGTGATGGCCGGAAAGGCGCGTGCGGCACTGCACGGACGGGCCGCGGTATCGCTGGAGGATGTGGAGGCGGTGGCCCCTCCGGTTCTGCGACATCGGTTGGTGCTTAATTTTAATGCTGAGGCGGACGGGATTAAGTCTGACGACTTAATCAAGCGTCTGCTGCGTTCTGTTCCACGCCCTGAAGATGAATTGGTGAATCGTGGCATACTCCCCAAAGTTTCTTGACCCGCAGGTGCTGTCGAGTATAAGCGGATTGTCCCTGCGCGCCCGCGCGGTGGTGGAGGGAACGGTGACGGGCATGCATCGCAGTCCGTTTCATGGTTTTTCGGTGGAATTTGCAGAACATCGGGAATATAGCCCTGGGGACGACCTGCGTTATTTGGACTGGAAAGTATTTGGAAAGACAGACAGGTTTTACATCAAGCGCTTTGAACAGGAAACCAATTTATCCTGCATGATTTTAGTTGATGCGAGCGCAAGCATGGGTTTTAAGAGCCATGAGGCCCCACTCAGCAAGTGGGAGTATGCCCAGTGCACTGCGGCAGCGCTCGCCTACGTCGTGCTTGCCCAGCAGGACCGCGTGGGTCTCGGGGTCTTTGCAGAGGAATATCGAGTATTCGCACGGCCAGAGGCAGGTGGGGGACAATGGCAGCAGCTCGTTCAACTCTTGGAGAAAGAATCGCCGGCCGGTACGACGGCGATCGGAACAGTCCTTCATGAGGCGGCCGAACGCCTGACGCGACGGGGTGTCATTGTCATCGTGGGCGATTTTCTCGTGGATTTGAATCAGTTGGAACGGGGCTTGAAATATATCAGTTACGCGAATCACGAGGCTATTGTGTTCCATATCCTTGATGATCAGGAAATCTCCTTCGATCTGCAACATCCGGTGTTACTGCGCGGGTTGGAGATTTCTAAGAGTGTGGCGGTTGATCCGCGTCTCCTTCGTCACGCATACCGGCGGTGCCTGGAGCAATATTTGCGGAATATCCAAAGGATTTGCCATGGTCTAAAAGTGGACTATGTGAGGGCAACGACTCGGGAAAAACTTGATCATGTGCTACGAGAGTATCTGGCCTTCCGAAGGAAGATCAAGAGCATTTAACGAACATGCGATTGTGTCGCGGGAATTGCAGCAATCACCGTGATGGATAAAGCGGAACTGTTCGTCCTCAGCCTTTCATTCCTGGATCCAGCAATTTTGCTGGGATTGCCCGCCGTCATTATTCCGATTGTCATCCATCTGTGGAATCGCCGAAAACATGTGGAGATGAACTGGGCGGCCATGGAGTTCGTGCTGGCTGCTCTGGCTATCGAAAGACGGCGGATATTATTGAGGGAGTATTTATTGCTTTTACTGCGGATGGTCGCCATTGCGCTGCTCATTGTGGCGGCTGCCCGGCCCATTGTGGAGTCTCCGGCTGTGGCCATGGGATATCGGGCGGCCACAGGCTGGATATTTGTCGTCGATGACTCACTGTCTATGTGCCAGTCGAGTCAAGGGAAGTCGTGTTTCGACCGGGCCAAGGATGTGATCACCAGTATCGTTAAGAACGCCGGACCAGCGGATGCGTTCTGCTTGTTAAAGGCAGCCCAACCTCCGACGTGGGAGGTGGAGCTGGCGATCAGTGACCGACAATCCTTCCTGCAAATTGTCGATCAAATAAAGTGTCGGCATACTCGCAATGATTGGCTGGCGTGTTTGGAAACCGTTCTCGTTCGAACGCAGCGTCTCCGCGAGGAGTATCCGCAGCTTACGCGTTGCGTGGTTGTGATTATTACAGATGGCCAGCGAGAGCCCTGGGATCAGGCAATTGGGCGTCAGGGATCAGCGCTTTCCAGCACCGCCGACGAACTGGTTCGGCAGGCGGAACTCGTTATATGTCGTGTTGCGGGAGATCAGGGAAGTAATGCGGCGATCACGCGGCTGGAGGCTTCACCGCTGGTATGCTCGCGGAATGAAGAGACGGTCATTGCGGGACAAGTCACTATTTTTGGGAGTATAAAACAAAGACCGACAACAGTAGAATGGTTCATAGATGGTGTTAAAATTGGCGAATCACGAGTGGAATGGAACTATCCCGATAATGGGATGTTTATTTGGTCCTACCGGGCGTCCAGACCCGGGGATCATGTGATTGAGGCAGTTATTCCTGACGATCAGCTTGCGATTGATAATCGTCGGGGCGTGGTTGTTTCGGTCCGCAATCAGGTGCGGGTGTTGTGTATTGATGGTCGATATTCCCCAATACCCTTCCAGGGAGCAAGTGATTATGTTCGGCTTGCACTGACTCCGGAATCATCGGCCCAAGAAACCGGGCCGATAGAAGTTCACGTAATTCCTGAATCGCGGCTTCTTGAGTCAGATATTACTCATTTTGACATGGTCGTCCTGTGCGATGTTGCTCAGATAACACCGGGTGAGATCGAGCTCCTCGCGGATTTTCTCCGCCTCGGCGGTGGACTCGTAATTTTTGCAGGCCCGCGGGTTCAAACAGCCGCTTACAACCGGACGGGCGAATTCGAGCACACAAAAGAACCGTTCCTCCCGGGGCGATTGGAAGAAATAGTCAATAAGCCGAATATAACAACTGGTCCCATAGATGCTCGTCATGCCATCACGCGGATTTTCGCAGGATGGGAAGGAAGCGGACTGACGCGGATTCCGGTGCGGAATTACTTGCGGTTTCAGCCGACCAATTCCATTCCATGCCAAATAGTAGCGCGATATTCCAGCGAGGATCCATTCATTATTGCGTGGGAATATGGCATGGGTCGGGGAGTTCTGATTACCACCTCAGCCGATACGAGCTGGACGTCGCTCCCACTCTGGCCGATCTGGGTACCTCTTATTCAAGAGATAAAAGCATGGACTTTATCGGGCGGACTTTCCGGAAGAACTTTGGTCTGCGGCCAACCGCTGAGCTTGTCCATGGCGATGCGGAGTGCACGCGAGGCGCCGCGCATCCGGCTCACTGACTCACAGGGAAAGACCTGGCGCGAGCCGGCTGAGCTTGTCGACGGGACCTGGCAATGGAAATACACACAGACCGACTGGTCGGGTGTCTATAAGGCCGAAATTGATAGTGGTAGCCAGGAGTCACGTGGGGTGGCTTTATTCTCTGTAAATAGCCCTTTGGAGGAGTCCGACCTCAGGTGGGAGGGTTGGGAGGAGGCGCTGAAGGACGGCCTTCGTGGGGCACATACGATCTCTGCGGAGCTTGTAAGTCAAATCCTCGAAAGCCCGAGTCAGGCCGGTGGTACGTCGGGTAACACGCTTTCCCGGTTGCTTTTGCTCTGCCTTCTTGCGCTTATACTGGTAGAAATAGTCATCGCTCATATAGGGAAACAGTAGTATGGCGAAGAAAATAATGGACGAATGTACAAATATCTGTATGTATCACACACATCGAGGCGAGATTGGTGGGGTTCACAATGCGACTGGGCTGCGAGTCAAGGCTGGTGGGGAGATGGGGCATGTGCCAAACGATAATTGAGACTCCAGCAACGACATGACGCACACAGGTCGCGGATATTATAGTCGTGAACGATGAGGCAACTAATCCAGTGGATGATCGGTGAAAAAGTTGTCCGTGACGACGGGTACGTGTACGAGATCGCCGGAGGGTGGCCGTGGCCGGTCTGGGTGACCGTAATTGTCGTGGTGTTATGTTTGGCCTTTTTCTGGGGATGGTACTATCGGCGTACTATCGATCTTGCGAAATATCAAAGAATTATTCTCGTTTTACTTCGCGCAGGCGTTACTCTTGCAATCATAGCAATGCTCGCGCAGTGGGTTGTTATTCCCCAGCGGACGAGTCGGCCGCTCATTGGGATCGTTCTCGATGATTCGATGAGCATGTCTGTGGAAGACGAAACGGTCGGGACAACCGCGGCTGCGGCGAAGTCGGCATCCGATAGAGAAAAAAGCACGCGATCCCGCTGGGCGGCTGCTATCGATGCCGTGACAAGCAGGGAACGCGGCCTTTTACACCGTCTGGCCGACCAATATCGTGTGCGAGTGTATTTCCTTAATGATGTACCAATTGATGGAAAGAGTGCTGATGAGGTGGCGAACCGATTAAAAGACGCGCGCCCGCAGCGACTTTCAACTCCCCTGGGCCGGAGTATTCTTCAGGTCTTGGATAGGCTACGGGGGGCGCCGCCCGCAGCGTTGGTTGTGTTTACAGACGGCGTGAATAACGAGGGGCCATCGCTAGCTGACGCTGCCGAAGAAGCAGCCCGGCAGTTTATTCCGGTCTTTTTCGTGGCTTTAGGGGCAGAGGGGCGACGGCCGGATGTGTTGATCGAAAATTGGCTGATGGAAGAACGGGTATTTGCTGGGGACAAGGTAGTATTGCGGGCGGACATTGTAACAAAACACGTGCGGGACAAGCAGGTGTATGTTCGCCTGGTGGATGAATCGAATAAAAATGTGTTTATGGAGAAAAAAGTCGATGTCACCGAAACCGGGCGCCAGGAGGTGACTATGGCATTTCAGCCACCAAGAGTGGGCGAAATCGTGTTGCGACTGGAATGTCAGCCGGTCAGTGGTGAGGTGGCACTGGAAAATAACTCTCAAACGAAGATACTGTGGGTGGAAAAACGTGCGATCAGAGTGTTACTCATTGGCAATACACCGGGATTTGAATATCGCTTTTTGCAGAATTGTCTGGGCCGGGAAAGCAGTATCACGCTGCGATCGGTTCTTCTCTCGGCCGATCCGGAGTTGGAGGAAGACTTGGACAATGGACTATGGCTTATTCGCGGGGCGCGGGAGGAAGTGTGGACCCAGGACGTGATCATTTTAGTGGACCTGCCCGCGGCAGTTTTTCCGCCGCGGGTTTGGGAGGATTTGGCGGGGTTTGTGGACCGGAATGAGAAACCGGGCGGGCTCGTGGTGATTGCCGGCCCGAATTGGCGATGGGAAGCATCGGCGTCGACGCCGCTCGCCCGAGTTCTGCCGATTAGCTCGGGAAGCTCGGTCGTGGACATTGTCGCGGATTCGGCAAGTCGCGTGATGCCTACGGATGATGGTTGGCGAGTCCCGTGGTTTCTACTGGGGACGACACTGGAGGACTCGCGGCAGATATGGTCACGCTTGCCCGGGATTTATTGCTTTCACGACATTAAAGATATAAAACCAGGGGCGAGAATCCTCGCGACAGTGGAGAAAAACCAAAGGCAGTACCCTGTGTGTATTTTTTCGTATGTGGGTAGAGGACGAGTGCTTTTTCACGCAATGGATGAAACCTGGCGGTGGCGAAAAGTTAATAATTTGATGTGGTATCGCCAGTTCTGGATAGAATTAATACGGTGTATGGCACGATCGAAACTGGAGACAGGCGGAGGAGCAATTTTAAGCACGGATCGAAAAACGTACTCACCGGGTGATCCGGTGTGGATCACGTTACAAGGAGTAATCGGTCAGAGTGACCTTGGTGGAGAGGTCACGGTGTGGCTGGGACAGGATGGAAGATCGCGGCGCCAAATAACACTTCAACGCCGATCTCCGGAGGCAAATACGTTTCAAACGGTCCTGCATGATCTGACGCCCGGGCAGTATGTGGCGTGGTTGGCTGGGGAACGGGAGTCGGTGCGGACAAGCTTTACAGTGTTGCCCCCAAAAAAAGAGATGCAACAGACCGATGTCGCCTGGGAAGAAATGGCAGCCGCAGCCAAGCGGACCGGCGGCGCCGTGTATCGAGTCGGGCAGATCGATCGTCTGATACATAGTTTGCCTGCGGGCAAAGCCAGCCCCGTGGAGATTCTGCCGCCGATCACTTTATGGAATCAGCCGCTGATACTCGCTTTTATAGTCGGAATGCTCACGATAGAGTGGGCTTTACGCAAAATGTGGGGCCTGATGTAAATGTCATTTATAACATTCATGTTCGTTGGTCTTTCAAAGTGTTTGACAGAACGTGTCTCATAGGCAGGGTAAATCAGGAGGTGTGGTGAGGTCACAACACGATGGGGAATTTAATGGAAAGCATTGAAGGGCCTCGGCGTGCCGCTCGCGATTGCGAGATCCGTGCCGTGGAGAAAAAGCAGTTGAATTATGAAGTACGGATTTATTCAAGTTATTAACGATCTTGAAAATCGGTTGTACCGGCGGCTGTCACTGGCGGCTGTTGGCCGGGCAGGGCTCGTCGTCTGCGTAGCTGTCATAGTGTTATGCGGGATGGATTATGTTCTGCGAATAAATGATAAGGGGCTGCGTGTCATCATCACTGGGGTGACGGGGCTGGTCATAGTTGCTAGTTATTTTAGATTTATTCATCCTGTTTTCCGCCTGCGGATTAATGGTGTGATGGTCGCGCGTTGGCTGGAGCAGGTGGACGAGCGGTGGCGGGGGCGTCTGGCTGCGGCCTGGGAGTTCGCTCACCTCCCCGGTGATGATCCACGATGGGGTTCGCCAGAATTACGATCCCGCCTGATGAGTGAAGTAGAGACTTATTCCACGGAAATTAGCTCTCTCTGCCGTCGTTTAAAGGGGCCAGGTTTGGTCGCCTTCTATTTGTGGTTAGTGACATTAGGCGGGATTGGTTGTGGTCTGGTCGTTCAGCCGGTGGTGTTTGCCACGGCACTTATTCGACTGTTCAATCCATTTTCTGATCTCACGTGGCCACAGAGAACATATCTCAAAGTCCTCAACTATCCGGAGGTCGTCTCCCGGGGAGGGCAGTTTGTGATAGAAGTGGCCACAGAACGTGGGCTGACGCCCGAAGATGTGTGGATTGCATTTCGCGACGCCGAAGGTGCCGAGCGAGCGGCTGTCATCCGGTTTCCCATGGTGCGTCGAGGTAATCGCTTTTATTTTCAGCGCGACCAGGTGCGATCGGATTTTGAGTTTCGGATCTGGGGTGGGGATGATTCCTCGCACCCGTGGCGGCTTGTGCGAGTCGTTGAGCCACCGCGTTTGACTTCACTGGCGGTGGAGTTGGAACCACCGGCCTACACCGGTTGGAAAGCGGAGGTGAGTGATGGGCCGATCCGAGCCGTGGCCGGTACGCGAGTCAGTTTGCGTGGCATGGCAGATCGGGCGTTGCGACGGGTGTGGATCGTGCAGGAGCCAGGCGGAAAGTTGGCTGCTGAACTTGCCGATGATCGTCGCACCTTCCGGTTTCCTCCTAGATCCAGCACAGCCCGATCTCAGACGATCGAGTGGGAGCTAGAAACCTCGGGCCGGTACAGCGTTCATCTCCAAGCGGAAGATGGCACGCTGTCGGTCGGTGACCCCGAATGGGAGATTCGCGTTATTCCTGACCTTCCCCCGGTCGTGGCGGTGCAACCACAGGTGCCTTTTCTGCTGGCGACACGGGCTGGCCGGTTGCCTTTGCGAATTTCTGCCAGAGATGACCTGGCGCTGAAACGGGTGACGATCGAACTCCGCAACGACTCGTGGCATCACAGCGTGGCGGTACTCGAAGGGGCGGAACCCTCTCCCAAGCCCCGAGGAAGAATGTCCGACGTGGAATCCTGGGGGGAGATTATCGATCGCGATTTGTGGCTGGATCTGGCACAAATGGGAGGAATATCAGAAGGGTCGCTGACGGCCACGGCCGTTGCCGAGGATTATCATCAGCAAACATCCTCAAGTAGTCCGCTCACTATTGAGGTAGTTACTCAGGATATATTCAGGGATCGTATGCTCACGGAGTGTGAGAAACTCTATGATCGGATAAGCGATATCTACAATATTCAGTCTCGTATCAATCAAGAGTGGCGCGATTTATGGGCATCTGTTATCAAGAATAACGATATTCGTCAGAATTTTGGCGAACGCATCTATGCGCTTGACCTTCTGCAAACGCAGGTGTGCCAGGATATCGGCAATCAGCCGAATGGAGTGTTGCCGCGGTTACGGGGAATTATAATCCTGCTTCGTAGTAATTATTCCGATCTGGGAGAATGGTCAGGCCTTGTGGAAGCAGAAAACCGACTTCGTACAAGTTTTGAAAAAGAGGCAATTTCCCTGCAGGCCGACTGTGGGACTGTTGCCCGATGGGCGCAGCAAATGAGTGGTAAGCAGGATGCCGGTGCGAGTGTAGCGAATGACATAGAACGAATAAGAAACGTTGCAGAGAAAGTTAAGCAGGAGCAGATAGGCTGGCAAAACGCGCTGCAGGACGTTCTCGAACTATTGGCCAGGTTTAAAGGGCGTAATTCGTTGCGGAGACAGTTGGAAGTCATACTGCTGAGACAAAAAGCACTCAATGAGAATACTCAAAAAGTGGGTGGTGAGACCGTGGGCAAGTCGCTGCAGGAACTGCCGCTGGACGCGCGCCAACGGTTGGAAGAACTGGCTCGCGAGGAAAGTTTTGTCGCCGCGGATCTGGAGACGCTGCTGGCTCGGTTCAGTCGAAACAACGGCGCATCACTTCAAAAGACTGAGACCGGCGGGGAAGATAAGAGGGCAGATCAAAATGGAGCGGCGGGAGGGGAGGAGTTGACATCGGCCCATGAAATGGTGGTTACACCCGAAGACAGTGTGGTCGCGCGGGCGGTGGCTTTGGCGGTTCAGAGCGGACTCGTGGGATTGGTACGCGATTCGGCCGAGGCGATCGGGCAAAACCGGGTCAGCGAGGCGGTCGAATATCAAAAAAGGGTGATCACTATCTTAGAAGAGATGCTCAAGATTCTGCAGGGGAATAAAGATGAGCAGCACATAAATATTGAAAGGTGGCAGGAATTGGCTCAGGCAATTGAAAGATTGAAGGACGATCAGCGCTTACTGGTTGAGGAATTCGAGCGGCGGTGGCAGGAGATTGCCCAGCCAGACGGAGAGGCGGAGTTTGCCGAGAGACAGGCAAAGGTTCTTTCTGCAATGGAAGAGCTCATCCAGCAAATTCCTTCGCCGGAGGGAGATTCTCTCCGCAATATGCTCGCGAAAGGAGCAAGAGAGATGAAAGCCGCACAGGAGGCGGCTTCGGCCAGGGATCGAAAAAGCTCCCTGGAGCACGGAAGGAATGCGCTGACGGAGTTGGACCGGGCGCTTCGAGAGTTAAGCGAACGGCGATTATCCGAGGCTGCCGAGGGAGCTTCCCGGCTGCTTGCCGAGCAGGCTCAGAAACTGGCTGAGGCGATTACGCGACAGGCGCAGCTTTTGGAAAAGACCAGAATTATGGACGAGGAAAAGACGCGAGCCACAACGCCCGAGCAACGTTCTGTGTGGCAGAAAGAGGTCAGTCGTCTAGCACGTGACCAGGAGGCATTACAATCGCAAATAAGAGATTGGAAAGAAAAACTTCCCGGTTGGGCGGTGTGGGAATCAGTATTGGGAGAAGTGGAAGCGGCGATGGGGACAGCAAGTGAACGCCTTCAGGCCGGCGACACCGGCGAGTTGACCCAGGCCGTTCAGCGAGAGGCGATGGAGTCGCTCAACACACTGGCGGAAGGGATACGGTTTGAAGGCAGGACCATGGAAAATCAGGATGGAGGGCCCGGTTCCGGTGCGATGGCTCCCGATTCAGAGAATCCTGGCGGGTCGCTTTCCTGGGAGGTTGTTCTTCAATTACAAACACTGCGAGCGTTGCAGGATTCCATCCGCCAGCGAACCGACCGGATAGCGCAGGAAATTGAGCAACGTGGGAGTTCTCCCGCAGTCGGTTATATTCTAGACAAACTGAGTAATGAACAAGCCCGTGTCGTCCAACTGATGCAACGACTGAAAGAACAGATGACCGAGCAGATGTCCACGCCGGATGGGACGTTTGGTCAGCCAATTGGTCCTCAAGAGAATCGTCCCGTGCCGAAGCCGGAAAGTCCATCATCTCGGCCAGGCCAGCCGGGCACAGTCGACGATCTGTTAAAGCCATAATAAATTTTGCATGGTTATTGAAGCGCTTTTGTGGGTCTGAACTATGTTGAGAATATATAAAAGTCGATATAGTAATTGCACTGTGATTTATATTATATCACTGGTTTTGCTGGCTGCGATTGATCAGACGGCGTATACTCAGGAGATTTTGAAGCGAAACTCGTCGCCGAATCAAAGTCAGCTCGAGGGATTGCAGGAGGACAACCGCCGTGGTCTGGGGGCCCAGTGGATGAATGAAGCGGATGTGATGTCACACATTCTAGCCCTGGCGAGCGAAGCCGCGCAACGGCTACAAAAGCGTGATGTAAGCCCATCAACGCGTGAACTGCAACGACAGATTGTGGCAGAGCTGGACAAGCTTCTGGCCTCTGCCGGGGCTGCGTCAGCGCAGCCGAATGCACAGCCCATGCCCGCTCCGGCGTCGCCCTCGCAGCAGGCAGCGACGGAGCGTCAGGAAACCGCCGCCGAGAAGCCAGGGACGGCCCAGGCCGGCGCACAGCGGCGTGACCGCTCCACCGGGGAGGGGACGACGGACGATTGGCGATCAAATTTGGAAGCTATTTGGGGACGTCTCCCACCTCGCGAGCGACCGCCGCTCACGCAGCAGACCTTTGAAACCTTTATCCCCAAGTATCGTGCCCTGATAGAATCATATTACAGAGAACTATCTCGGGCGCAGAAGCCCACGGTTATTCCAGGCCAACCTCCGGGGACCAGCGATCGGATGGAGTAGACGAGTATGATATTGCATGAAGTCCGAAGCGATCAACTGTATCGCACAGAGATAGCGTGCTGAGAATGGGAAATAATCGCTGGGATAAAAAGGATTCTACGTGGGATGATCCAACATGCAACGTTCTACCACGAGTATTGAGTGGAGGATCAGTGCCACTGGCGGTCCTGCAAAGCAATCGAAAACGGCCATGTGGTGGTTGCGGTTAGATATTGGATTGCTGTTCTGGGCGTTACTTGCGGGGAGCAACCTGAGAGGTTTTTCGGGTAGGGCCTGGGGGGAGACCGTAGGAAGGGTGGACTGGCTCACCCCGGATGCCGAGAAGAGTATTGAAAAAGGTCTGGCTTACCTCGCTGGTCATCAACATCCGGATGGTTCGTTCGGATCTGGGGCTTATCGGGGCAATGTGGCGGTGACTTCGCTTGCGGGAATGGCTTTTCTGGCGGAGGGAAGTCTGCCCGGCCGGGGACGGTTTGGCAAAGAACTCAGCCGAGCGCTGGATTATGTACTGGGGCAATGCCGAGAGAATGGTCTGATTCTCAATGTCGGAGCAGCCAGTCGCGGGCCGATGTACGAGCATGGGTTCGCCACGTTGTTTCTGGCGGAATGCTGGGGATCGGTCTCCCGCCCCGATCTTAAGGACAAGCTGACACGGGCTGTGCGGCTAATTGTGAACACGCAAAATGACGAAGGTGGGTGGCGGTATCAACCTCAGAAACTGGACGCGGATATTTCTGTAACGGTGTGTCAGATCATGGCCCTGCGAGCCGCCAGAAACGCAGGTATCTATGTTCCCAAGAATACCGTGGAGCGCTGCGTGGCTTATGTGCGACGGTGCCAGAATCCAGATGGTGGCTTCCGTTATATGAGCGTACCGGGAGAAAGCGCTTTCGCAAGGTCCGCTGCGGCGCTGGTCGCGTTATTCAGTGCTGGGATTTATGAGGGAGAAGAGATAGATCGTGGTATTAACTATCTGTTGCGCTTTGTTCCGGAACCCGGTGTTATCAGACAGGAACCGTACTACTATTATGGTCACTATTATTGTGTACAAGCTATGTGGCAGAAGGGAGGAGCCGCCTGGCACCGGTATTTCCCTGCGATTCGGGATGACCTCGTGGCGCGGCAGCAACCTGACGGTTCGTGGAGCGACCCGATCTCACCCGAGCTCGGAACCGCCATGGCCCTTCTGGTGCTGCAACTTCCCTACCAGTATTTACCTATTTTTGAGCGATGACTGGCAGCGAGGCTTCGGCATCCGAAGGGTTTACACAGGACGGCACGTGCAGTCAATAATATGTGTTCCATAGAAAAGGAAAACGGCTTACGATCCCTGCGAATGTGTCATCTGGAGCAATATGTATACAGAATTTAAACATGTGCTTTTTTTAAATAAAAACCATCGCCTTCTCCGAAGGTGGTCTCGATTGCTTTGCCCGCTTTTGTGGTGTGTTCTTTGGTGGCACGCGCTTCTGGCTACAGGTCTGTGTGAAGAGGGAAAGAATCATCCGGTGGCGCGGCTGCTCAGCGGAGAAAACAGGCAAGGCGTGTTGGTCGGCTGGGAGCAAGGCCAATTACTCTTTCGTGCTGGAGATAGCCTGTGGAAGTGCCCAATTGAGGAACTGGTTTACTGGGGAGAACTCTCGGATGTCCAGGGACCAAGCTGCCTCTTCTTGCAAGATGGGTCAGCGCTAGCTGGTCGGTTGACCGCCGTCACAACAGACGAGTTAGGCTGGGTCCATCCCGAACTGGGGGAACTCCGCCTTCCCCGAGTTGTATGCGCCGGGGTGGTTCTGAAGAATCCGCGGGACCCGACCCTGAAGGATCGATTGATGGGCACCCTGCTGGAAGAGGGGGAGGGCGTGCTTTTTCTAAACGGTGATCAACTGGCCGGAGAACTAAGGAACTGGGCGGGCGGCGAAACTCTGACAGTCAGCAGTGTTTTGGGGGAGCAATCCTTTCCGCTTGTCAATCTGAGAGCATTGCGGTTTCGTAAATCAGGAACAACCGCCGTTATTCCCACGGCTCAGAGCGAGACACGCGTTTGGATTGGCCTGGAAGATGGCAGTCGGATTTTGATTCGCATTGACTCGCGGGAAGATGAAAAGCAGCATGATGCGGAAGCAGGCGGATCACGACCATCTCCGTACGGTGATCAGGTGCTGAGAGCAAGCTTGGCAGGAAAGATTGTGACTATTCCGTTAAACGCCGTCTGTTTTGTACAGGTGCTCAATAAAAACATCGTCTATCTCTCGGATTTAGAACCGGATCGCTATTTGTTCGTCCCGTTTCTTGAGTATGTGAGGCCGTATTATCGGGATCGAAACAATCGAGGGGGGCTGTTGCGGGTGAATCGACGGGTGTACATCAAGGGTCTGGGAGTCTATAGTGCCAGTCGGCTCACTTATAGTTTGAAAAAGCAATTTGAGAGGTTTGAATCTGAGTTAGCGCTCGATGATCTATCACAGGGGGCAGGAAGTGTGGTCTTTCGCGTCCTTGTGGATGGACAGTCGCGAAGCGTCGTCGGGCCGGTTCGCGGCAACGAGAACCCCCGGCCGATCCAGGTGGATGTACGGGGAGCGGAACGAATCGATCTTGTAGTCGAATTCGGTGAGCGAGCTGACGAACTGGACTATGCCGATTGGCTGAACGCGCGACTCATCCGGTCGGTATCCAGCCAGCCGTAATTCACCCGCCGCAATTCAGGTGAGTGGTGGCATTCGGTCGAGCCACCTGCCGGTGCCGGAATCTCAGGCGCCAAACTTGGCGAGTCGGCCTGCATGGGCGAGCGCGAGGGGCATGAGGTACATGGCCTCGAAGTGGCCCAGGCCCCCGTGGAGACACGCTCGTTCGCTGAATTCCGTGGCCCCATCCGGCCGGCAGGTATCTGCCACCAGCAGCGTGGGCACAGGATGCCAACTATGGCTCTTCAACTTGGCCGGAGTGCTGTGATCGCCGGTGACGATGAGGACGTCGGGGCGAAGGGCCTCGACTCTGGGGATGACGGAGTCGAACTGCTCGATCATCTTGACTTTGGCGTCGAAATCACCATCTTCCCCCCGAGAATCCGTGTATTTGAAGTGAACGAAAAAGAAATCGTAGTCGGTTTCTTTCCAGGCCTTTTCTAGCACGTCTATCTCTTCATCGAGAGTGGAGGGCTGGCCCAGCAGATCCATTCCGACCAGGCTTGCCAGCCCCTTGTACATCGGATAGACGGCAATGGCGGCAGCTTTCAGGCCATAGGCTTCCCGATACGAGGGAAGGTCCGGGCGTTTGGAAAATCCGCGCATGGTCAGCCCATTGGCTTTGGGGTGCTGACCGATGATTTTTCGAGCCTCGGTGATGAACTGACGGGCGATTTGGGCAGTTCTCTGGCTGGGTTCGTCGTGGGCCTGAGGATCAAGCGGAGGGACGCCAACCTGTTGGGGATCGGTGTCGGCTACATTGGCTCCCAGACCCGGGGCCCGAAACACAACCACAAAACGGTGTTCTTTCACCGGTTCCACGAACACTTCCACCCCGGGGATACGGATGGCCTTGAGCTTTTGAACCAGGGCGGCGCTTTCTTCGGTAGGAATGCGGCCTGCCCGCCGATCGATAATCCGGCCTTCGCCGTCCAGGGTGCAGAAATTGCAACGGATAGCGATATCATCCGGGCCAACGGCAAAGCCGATGCCTGTGGCTTCCAGCACGCCACGACCAATCACGTATTTGAGTGGATCGTAGCCGAAAAGCCCCAGATGTCCCGGGCCACTCCCGGGTGTGATTCCCGGCTTGATGGGCGTCATAAGTCCACAAACGCCCCGGCTCGCCAGGCGGTCGAGATTGGGTGTTTTGGCGGCTTCCAGCTCGGTTGGTCCGCCGGGCTGGAGGGGAAGACCGCCCAGTCCATCGGCCACCATGAGAATGATCCGGCCGCCTTTGTCCTCCTTAAGCTCCGCAACGACTTTTTGAATATCCATGTCGGCTACCTCGAGTGTTCGTTTTGTCCAGTGAAATGGCAACGCCACAGGCCAGCACTTTGTCGCTTCCGAGATGAAACCTCTACAAACAGTTTTAACTACCACGTTTGACCGCCGTCCGCAAGGGGCTTGGCGTCTGGACCAGCCGCACTTTTGTAAAAACTACAAGATATCGCGGGCGCAAGATGTAGCGGGGCAATTCATGAATTGCCCCTACCGTTTAACCAGTAACGGGACCCGGCAGTGGGGGCACGGCCGATGACATGGATCATCCAAACCTTGGGAATTGGCCCTGGCAACGAGGTTCCTTTGAACCGAATTCCGCTCCCACACAAGCCCGTGTGGTGTTCGCGTTTCGATTGGCAGAGGAAAAGTGGCGATGTGTCTGGCTTGGCGGTTCTCCGCGAGGGGTTACAATCATGGGGGCAACTTGTGACATTGCCGAGCCGCTAACCGGCAAAATTTGTAAAGATGGCGTGAACTCGCATATTGCAGACACTTGACGCCCTATGAACAATTTTGAGTTCCTTTGGCAAGGCATGGCATAAAGGCCAGGTGGTGTGTTCATGTGCCATCTGTCCCGATCGGCCCGAGTGAATGAGGAGTGAATGTGATGAGACGTGCAAAGATCAGCATTATTGGAGCGGGGAATGTGGGGGCCACAACGGCTCACTGGTGTGCGGCGGCTGAGCTGGGCGACATCGTTTTGCTGGATATTCCCGAGGTGGGTGATATGCCGAAGGGAAAGGCCCTCGACCTGATGCAGGCCGGGCCAATTATGGGGTTCGATGCCAAGATCACGGGCACGAGCAATTACTGGGACACGGCGGACAGTGATGTGGTGGTGATTACTGCCGGGATTCCGCGAAAGCCGGGAATGAGCCGGGATGACTTGCTTGCCACCAATGCCAAAATTGTGGGGAGTGTGGCAGAGCAGGTCAAAAAGACAAGTCCAAACGCCATCGTGATTGTGGTCAGTAATCCACTCGACGCGATGGTTCAAAGAACGTGGCAGGTGACCGGGTTTCCGCCATATCGCGTGATGGGTCAGGCGGGTGTGCTCGACACGGCGAGGTTTCGCACTTTTGTGGCGATGGAGCTGGGTGTGAGCGTGGAGGACGTGTCCGCGATGCTCCTGGGCGGGCACGGGGATACAATGGTCCCGCTTGCCAGTTGCAGCTCGGTAAGCGGCATTCCGTTGACCCAGCTTCTGCCCAAAGAAAAGATCGATGCCATCGTGCAGCGGACGCGGGATGGCGGAGCCGAAATTGTGCAACTCCTTCAAAAAGGGAGTGCGTATTATGCCCCGGCGGCGGCCACGGCACAGATGATTGAGGCAATCATCAAGGATAAAAAGCGACTTTTGCCCTGTGCGGCCTATTGTGATCGTGAATACGGTGTAGGGGGCTACTACATCGGGGTGCCGGTGATTCTTGGCAAGGATGGAGTGGAGAAAATCATCGAACTTCAGCTCACGCCGGAAGAAAAGGCTGCCTTTGAAAAGAGTGTCCAGGCGGTCAAGAATCTGGTGGAGACGATGAACAGGCTCCTGCGGACTTGATTTCAAGGTGGTGGGAATGGCGCTCTGCGGCGATGCTTAAGTTGCCGACGGGTCAATACAGGATCATACGGCCCGCGTTACTATATGTTTTGTCCGCATGTTGCCGACTGGTGCGCTATCAATGTTGTCGATAGCGCTACATTGGCGTCTCGGATAACGATGTGATGGGAAAGACGCGTTGACAGGGCGGCATCGCTGCGGTAAAACCCTTGTTTACTTACCGCATGTGGGGATGCCGGGTCGGGCGAAAAACATCGTGGAGTACGTCGCTTTGGGGGAGTTCTTGTTTTTCGCCAGACTCGGTGGGTTTGCCGTCGCGGGAGCACTGTCAGCCGGCAAAGCCAGCAGGGAAAGTTTTTCACGTCTTTGACGTCAGGGTAGCTGCTGGCCCAGTGGCTGATGGGGACTCTTTTTGGCACGCGAAACAGTGACTTCTTCAACCACCGGGAGTCTCGTGATGGAAGATCGCAACTCTTTCGCGGAGGGAATGTTTGCCGAAGGATCAACTCTGGCAGGCAGCGAACGCAAAGAGATCACCCGTCGACGTCACAGTTTACCTCGTGCGATTGTTGCGCCTCTTCATTACGAGCCCAACTATGAATATCCGCTCCTGGTGTGGCTTCACGGAACGACGGGAGATCACGAGAACGAACTCCTCCATGTCATGCCCCAAATCGATTTGCGGAATTACGTGGCCATTGCTCCACGAGGGGTTGAAGTGGGGGCAGATGAGAAGGCGTGGGGCTGGCCGCAAACACTTGAAGGCATCGCTGAGGCGGAAGCAAGGGTGTTTGAACTTATCGAGACGGCGGCCAAACGTTTTTGTATCGCCCGACGCAAGATTTTTCTGGTGGGACACAGCACGGGCGGAACGATGGCGCTGAGGCTCGCATGGCGTTGGCCGGAGGTTTTTGCGGGTGTGGTTTCCCTGGGTGGACCTGTACCCTGTGGGGAGAGACCACTAGCACGCTATCGCGAAGCGCGCCGCCTGCCGATTTTACTCGTTGTGGCGGGGGAAAGTCCGACGTATTCACCGGCATCTGCAGCGTGTGATCTGAAGCGGCTCCACATGGCGGGAATGAATGCGGTGTTGCGTCAGTATCCGGGATCGAGCGAACTGAGCCCGCTTGTTTTGGCGGACGTGAATCGCTGGCTCATGGAACTAGTCCTCACTTTGTAGCCTGGGCGTGTTGGAGAGCTCGATGCCTAGCGCGTCGCGCCGGGTGCGAGCTTCGGTTCTCGCCTGCACATTGAGCATCGCTCATCACAGCCGCACGGTCGCAGACCCGCCCAATTGCACGGCTGAGCAATTGGTCTAGACTCCATTCACGAAATTTGGTACAGCTTGGTGTCCCGGAGGTTGTGATGAATCGGTCGGAACAAGCAGGAGGATCTCCACTGCCGACGGAGGGGAGTTATGTCTCGACGTGAATGGAAGATGGCCGTAATCATCGGGCTGGTAGGATGTCTGGTTTCACTTGCGGGGATGGCATGGGCAGCGACTTCGGCACCTTCCAGCCAGCCGGCGAGTTCCTCTGGGCTGAGTCTCCCCAAGTTGCCCAACCCGTTTGCGGCAATCGGTCAGGGTTTGAAGAAGGTTGGTGACGGCTTGGCCTCGCTCGTTCCGCACAAATCGCCTCCGCCTCAGCGGTCACAGTTCTATCCTCCCGGAGCGGTCAAGAAGCAGGAAGAGAAAAAGTCGTTTTTCGACCGCCTTTTCAAACCGAAGGAACAGCCAAAGAAAATCGATTCGGTTTATGATTGGATGGGGCAGGAGCAGGTCCTGCCGTAGGGGACATTTTCGTCGTCGGATGGTTAGGGCCAGGAACCGGCCATGGATGGTATTTCCAAAGCAATGTGGCAAGTGATCCTTATGCTTCTGGTTTGTCTGATAGCGAGCTCATGGGGCGCTGGGTGTGCAGCCCTGCCGTCCGACGGAAAAGCCTTAACCGGGCGAACCGATACCCAATTTAAGCAGCGGGTGGCTTCCGATCCTTTTCCTACCGCCCAGCAGGCCGGGGTCCTCTAAGTGACAGTCCAGCCGGCGAACCGGTGGAGTGCCCATGCCTTTTTTACGCAATCGCACCATGAGAAAATTGGTGTGACGACTAGTGCTCCGTCACAGGATAATTTTGGGATAAACAGACTTCAGTTTGCAGCGGGCATCTTCCGCGGTCATTTGCCAGTCGACACCCCGCTGCCGAGCGTTTAGGTCTCCCGACCACGCCGCAATTTCCTCCTGAAGAAGACGTAACTCTCCCACACGAC